>Ga0209233_1000058_pt1 | contig 421872 bp, 400 predicted proteins | sample AraplaCL_Cvi_mCL_FD_184269 | JGI IMG/M metagenome (GOLD analysis project Ga0209233, IMG submission 184269) | Arabidopsis root microbial communities from the University of North Carolina, USA - plate scrape CL_Cvi_mCL (SPAdes) (version 2) | ecosystem: Host-associated > Plants > Roots >... | reverse complement strand
TTGCTTTCGGTCACCCCGGCCGAGCTGAAGGCGCTCGGCTGGACGTTCGGCGACCGCAAGCGCCTGCTCGATCATTTCCTCGCCTCGGGCAAGGCGGCGCAGGGTTCGAAGCCCGAGGATCTTCCGAACCTGCCGATTACGCTGGCCCTGCCGCAACGCGATGTCGACCGCCTGCTGCGCTTCGCGCGGCGCGAGCTTCCCAAGGCGGCGAGCAATGCGGGGATGATCGACCGGGTGCTTGCGGCGCTCGATACCGCGTCGCATCGCCGAACCGCCAGTTGAGCCGCCGCTCGATGCGGCCTGCTAGAGCAGGCTGCGTTAAATCTGATCCGTCGCAGAGTTCGCGTCCCTCTTGCCTTCCCCAGCGAAGGCTGGGGCCCAGTTGGGGGACGCCGGTGATGAGCGTTGCGGGTCATCATGTCAGCCATCCCAACTGGGCCCCAGCCTTCGCTGGGGAAGAGGGAAAGTGGAATGACGGCCAATGCATCTGCTGTTTCAGATTTAACGCATGGCGCTCTAGCCGCGCAGGAACGCTGCGTCGCCCAGGCCGTCGAAAACGAACTGAACGGCGAGCCCGGCAAGCAGGATTCCGGAGACCCGGCTGACCACGTCGGCGCCCGTCCGGCCAAGGATCGCGATCAGCCATTCGGCCGCGCGCATCGCACCGAAGGTCAGCACCAGGCATGCCAGCACCATCGCGATCACGCCCACCGCTTCGATCCAGCCGGCGGTCCGGCCCATCACCAGCACCGCGGCCGACAGGCTTCCCGGCCCCGCGATCATCGGAAAGGCGAGCGGAAACACGGCGATGTCGCCCGGCTGCTGGGCATCCTGTTTCTCGCTCTCCTTGAGCGAGGACAGGCCCGGGCTCGAGAAGGTCAGGGTCAGCGCCTGGAGGAACAGCAACAGCCCGCCCGCGACGCGGAACGCCGGCAGCGAGATATGCAGCAGCGACAGCACCTGCGCCCCGCTGACGGCGAAGAGCAGCAGCACCAGCCCCGCGATCGCCACCGAGCGCAGCGCAAGGCTCTGCCGCTGGCTGCGATGGACACCTGCCGTCAGGCTGGCGAAGACGACAGCCGTCTCGACCGGTCCGATCGTGACGAGCAGGATGACGAAACTGGAAAGGATGCTCGGCGCAACATGCATTGAGCTAATTCGGGGACACTATACTTAATCGATCATCTTCCAAGCGATCGGAGCCCGCCCGGCGGCTGCCGGTGCGAGCCCCGCGCTGCGTCAGGCTGCTTTCGCGGTGACCGGAATGCGGCGGACATTCTCGTTCGCCGCCGCCGATTTCGGCACCGTGATGCTCAGCACGCCGTTCCTGAACGTCGCGCTTGCCTTGTCAGGCTCGATGCCCCGGGGCAGGCCGATCCGGCGCTCGAAGCGGCCATAGCTGCGTTCGGAATAGCCGCGGTCCCTGTCCTCGGACTCGGAGCGTTTCTCGCCGCGCAGCGTCAGCACCCCGTCCTCGAGAGTGAGCTCGACATCCTTTTCGTCGAGCCCGGGCAGCTCGGCGGTCACCCGGATTTCGCTGTCGGTCTCGCCGAGCTCGACGCTCGGCCATGAAAGCGCGCGCCCGAAGCCGGCGAGCGCCGGCGCGCCGAATCCGCGAAACATGTCGTCGAACAGCCGGTCGACCTCGCGATGAAGCGAGACAAGCGGGTCGTCGTTCCGGTCGCGTTGCCCGCCGACCGCGGGGAGCCGGTTCTCCTGCCGGCTCCAGGGAATCAGATCACGGATAGCCATGGTTTCTTCCTTTCCTGGCTTGAGGTGATGGATCACGCCGCCTGGCGGGCTTCATCCCCTGAGGCTTCGATCCGGTCCTGGCCCGAAGCGCTGCCGCCGATCGGGATCCTGCGCGGCTTCAACGCCTCGGGAACGACGCGCTGCAGCGCGATGCTCAGCAGGCCGTTGTCGAACTCGGCCGAACGAACCTCGACGAAGTCGGCAAGCTGGAAGCGGCGCTCGAACGGGCGCGTCGCGATTCCCCGGTGCAGATACTGGCCTTCCTGCGTGTCGTCGGCGCGCTTCCCCGTAATGGTGAGCTGGTTCTGCTGCGCGACGATCTCGATCTCGTCGGGGCGGTAGCCGGCCACAGCGAGCGTGATCCGGTAGCTGTCGTCGCCGTTGCGGGCGATGTCGAACGGCGGGTAGCCGTCGCTGCCGTCGCCGCGCATGCCGTTTTCGATCAGGTCGAAAATACGGTCGAAGCCGACCGTTGAACGCCGATAGGGCGTAAAGTCGAAATTGGTTCTCATCTCCAAATCCTCCTCAGAGCAATCTGGGATGAGACGCGCCGGAGAGAGAGCCGGCGCTCTCAATGTCCAGCCGGACCCGAACTCGGCGTCCGGCGCAGGTGAAGTAGGTGAGGGGCTTTCGGCTTCAAGCCCCTCCCGCGTACCCTGTTTGAAAAAATTGCTGTGAATGCGGCGCCAGCCATCGGGTCCCGTCATACCCGTTGCGCGGTTTCGTCGTGAACGCGCGGCGGCGGCCGTCGATCGATTGGTCGGGAGCGGGTGCTTCTCGGCGATGCAACAGACACTGACGGGTCCTGTGAGCGATAATGGCTGCCGGGAGGCGGCACGGCGGGAATGAGCGGTCTGGAGCTGGCGACCCGGATAAAGGACAGCTATGCCGACATCCCGATATTGCTCGCGAGTGGCTATAGCAGCAAGCAGTTCATTCCCCGCGACGAGCGCGAGTTCCCGATCCTGCGAAAACCATACAAGCTGGCGACGCTCGCCGCCGGCATCAATCAGCTTGTGGATGCCGCCGATCGTGGGGGCCGGCGCGAGGAAACGTAGGCGCACGCATAGAGAGTGTCATAATCAAGCCTTTTCGCTGACGGTCGGCCCAACGGCGGTCGTTCAGCTTGGTTCTTGCAGGCTTAGAAAGCTGCCGTCCAAGCCGGGCTGCAGGAGTTCGCAAAAGGATTGGATCGCCGCGTCTGGCGAAGCCTGAATACGAGAGCCGATTAAGGTTGCAGGTCGCCTCCCCGAACATATCACAGGCGGAAAATTCAAAGCGTGCGGTGTCGATCGCCGGGTTCACATGAAGCGCTCGCTCGACAACGCCGCGACAGACGATCTGTAACGCTCCTGCACGGTGCCGCGTGGAGACTCGCGGCGTTGCGCTATCACTGGATGATCGCGCAGTTCCGACGCTGAATAGCCAAAGGTCTTGCGGAACAGTCGGCTGAGATGCGCCTTTTCCTCAAAGCCGTGGACGAAGCCGAGTTCGGCGAGGCTGCGGCTTTCGCTCGGGTCGGTCAGCGCCCGGTGCAAGGCATGCAGACGACGGCGACGATCATAGGCAAGGACGCCGCCATATCGCCTGAACGCACGGAACAGCGAAGAGCGCGTGAGATGCAACGTGTCGCAGAGCGCCGTTACGTCCAGGCTGCCCATCGGCTGGGCTGCGATATAGCGGATCACGCGCTCGTGGAGCCGCTTGTCGGGTAGGTCCCCGGTGCGCGGTGGCAAGTTGTTTAAAGCCGCCGCCAGCAGGTCGCGCACGACGCCGGCCATGCGCAGCGCGTTCGACGTTTTCATAGTCGGCAGCATCTCGACCAATGTGCGGCAAAACGAGGCGAGAAGCCGCAGCTCGGGCGAATCCGGTAGCGGCCCAAGCATGGCGATCGGCGGCACAACTTCGTCCAATACCGGCCTGGCGATCTGGATCGAAATCGAATGCTGAGCGGTGGTGTCCACACGCTCGGGCATCATGAAATCGCTCAGGCTCACGCGATCCGGCCCCATCGTCAGCAAGCCTTCGGGATGATGGAAAGTACACTCGCCTTCGTTCAGCACGACGATCGAATAATGGTCCGACCCATGTGCAGCGACGTGGGCGGCTGTGCGATCGAAGGTGACGGCGTCAAACCGTTGCTCCGAGATCACCATCGTCTCGAGCTGCCAGAAACGCGCGTGGACATGGAAAGGGCCATCGGACCGACGGCTGGTCGTCGAGCTTCTGACGAGGCTCGCGAACGCAGCGAACCGATCCTCGGGCGCCAGCTCACTGACGTCCAGCTCGGCCATCGGTATTATCCCGTCGATGTCCATTATGCTTGGTCTCTGGTCCAGGGTTAACTCTGACACTGGCGGTCAACCTTTTGGCATCCCCGGGCAACGCGCCTGCTGAAATTTTCGCTATGTGTCAATGGATTGGGTCGGAGCCTCTCGTCATCCGGCGGAGCGCCGCTCTCCCTGGAGAAACCATCGTGCTGGATTCGGCTGTCGCGCGTTCGCCGAGGACCTGCCCCTTGGGACGACAATGGGGTGGCTTCGCATCCGTGCAGGGCGCGGCCTATTATCGACAGTTGGGAAGTTAGCGAATGCAGCATGATCCTGAGCGAGGCGAACCGAGTGATGCGCGGTTGAACGCGCGGCGTGACGCGCTGAAGAAATTTGCGGTCTATGGCGCCTATACCGCGCCGCTGATGGTCGCGATGCTGAGCTCGCAAAAGGCGTTTGCCGCCTCGGGCGGCGGCGCCGGTGGTTGCTGCTGGTCCGATGCGCTGCTCGCGAGCGGCACCAGGGTCGGCGATGCGCAGATCGGCGACGCGCTGCTCATGATGGAGGGCGACGGCTCCGCCGTCTATACAGGCGCAGTCGAGCGCATTCGTCCTGACGAGCAGCCCTGCCTCGCTTTCCGGACAGAATCGGGCATCGGCCTGACCTGCAGCTATTCGACGCCGATCCCGGTGCGTCGCGCCGGGGAGGTCGTCTATCTCACCGCGCGCGATTGTCTCGTCGGCGATACGTTGCCGGTGCAGGACAAGCAAGGATTCCGTTGGGAAAGCCTCGTTGCCCTCGACGAGCGCGGCGTGCTGCCGGTGCAGCTGCTGACCGCCAATAACGGCGTCTATGCGGCCGGGGACGAGGCGGAGCGCCTGATCTTCACGCATAACGCGGTCATCAAGGAGTCAGTGCCGCAGCCCTTCTACGGCAATGAGGAAGATCCCGCCGGCAACTGAGGCAGACGGCGCAGTCACGGTCGCTATGTCGGACGCAGCAATCTCCATCCCGTTCGAGGGTGGCCTCGTCCTGCTGGACGAGCGCGGCCAGCGCCTGTTCGCCTATAACACATCCGCCGCGATGATCTGGGATCTGCACGAGCAGGGCCTGGGCAGCGAGGAGATCGGCGCCGCCCTGGCCGAAGCCTATGGCATCGATATCGCGGTCGCAACCGCCGATGCCGGGACGATGGTCGCCCGGTGGGAACGGCTGGGCCTGCTCGGCGGGCCCATCGCTGCGGCCCGGCGCAGGAAAGAGCCGCTCCCCAAACCGCCTGTAGCGGGCGCGCCGACCATCGTTACCCATTATTGCCTGCAGGGCCGTGTCTGCCGGATCGCGATCGCCGAGCCGCAGATCCGCGACCATGTCGAGGCGGCGTTGCGCGTCTTTGCCTGCGACCCGGCGCCCGCCGATGTCACGATCGAGGTCGCGACGGTCGACGGCCCCGAACCCTACAAGCTGCTGGCGGACGGTCAGGAGCAGTTTCGCCTGGCGACCGCTCCGGAGGCGGTTGGTGCCGTCTTCCAATATCTGCTTCAAGGTGTTCGCGCCGGAACCGATTGGCTGGCCCTGATTCACGGCGCCGCCGTCGTGGCGCCCGACGGCAGGGCGATCCTGCTGCCCGGCTCCGGCGGCAGCGGCAAGAGCACGCTTGCCGCCTGGCTGTCGCAGCGCGGCTATGGCTATCTCGCCGACGACATGATCGCCCTTCGCGCGCCCGACGGCGCAGCGTTTTCCTGGCCGATGCCGCACAGCGTCAAGCGCGGCAGCTGGCCGCTGCTTGCACCCGTGTTTCCCGCGCTTGCCTGGGCGCCGGTCGAGCGGATTCATGAGCGCGAGCTCAAATTCCTCGCCGCGCCGGCCGCCGACTGGGAACGCCCGCCGACGCCGGTGGGCGCTATCGTCTTTCCGCGCTACGAGCCTTTCCCCCAGGCACCGATCACCGCGCTCGCGCCGATCCATGTGATCGGCCATCTGTTCGGCGACCGGCTCTGGCTCGGCGGCGCGCTGACCCGGGCGCGGGTGCGGGCGTTCCTCGCCTGGGTCGCCGAAATTCCGGCCTTTGCAATCGAGTATCGCACGCTCGACGAGGCGGAAGCGCTGCTTGCGACGGTGCTTGGCTGAGCCTGTGCGGTTGACGCCCGCGCTGCGTTGGCGGGCCTTTTCATGGCTGTGCGAGGCCCTGCGCCTGCCCACTGGCGGGAACGCCACCCATCTGCGCTGGCCCGAGGATCCGGACGAGACCGCTGCGCTGATCATACTGGCCGGACACCATATGGTCACCCCGGCGCTTGCGCCGGTGCTGCGCGGCAACACCACCCTACCGCCACCGGTTGCAGACTATCTGGCGGCCGCCGCGCTGCTCAACCGGGATCGCAACACGCTGCTGCTCGAGGCGGTCGGCACGATCGCTTCAAGCCTGGCGCGTGCCGGGATCGATGCGGTGTTCCTGAAGGGCGGCGCAAACCTTGCCAATGGACTGTACTCCGATCCGGCGATGCGGTTGATGGGCGATCTGGACATCCTCGTGTCACCGGAGCAGGCAGCGCGTGCCGGCGCCCTACTCGAAGCCCAGGGCTTTTCCGATATCGACGCGCCGCCGCGCCTCGTCGCCGGGCGCCTGCATCACCTGCCGATGCAGCGGCATGTCCACACCGGTGTGGGGGTGGAAGTCCATCACCAGTTGCTGCCGGATCGATTGCGCGGGCTGCTCGACAGCGGCGAGGCGTTCCGCTCCGCTGTCAGCATAGACCTTACCGGGCAGCGCGTCGCGATTCTCGCCCCGCGCTGGCGAATCCTCCACAATGTCGTGCATGACCAGATCACCGATCACGCCTTTGCGCGCCGAACCTGCGAACTGCGCCAGTCGCTCGACCTCGCCCTGCTGTGGAACCGTCATGCCGACAGCCTCGACCGCGCCGCCCTGGCAGCGATGCTCCCGGCGCGGATACGGCCGATCCTGTGCCATGCCTTCGCGCTTGCCGGCCTGCTCGGCGCCGCATCGGCGGATCACGACGAGATTGCCCGGGCGCGACGCCGCATCCGCGACGGCGTTGAGCATCCGCGTACGCATTTTCGCAGGTTCGCCGTCGACATGTACCACCGGTTGACCACGCAGCCCCGGACATTCCTGAATTTGCTGCAGGTCGCCGCCTGGCGCCGGGGGCGTGCGCGACTGCTGGATCAACTCCGCCGACCGCTCGCCTAGTGCCTTCGGCCCCTTTAGCGATCCCGTCAGGAGTGCGACATCGCTATTTGGGAGCTGCCAGGGCGGGACCCAAGGTCTGTAACCGGGTCGGGGACATGCGCCCGAAGAACGGAGGCTGTTCAGGACGACCAAGCGCTGTACCTGCAGAGGGTTCATGCGGCCGACGTCGCGCTCCTGACGGAGCTTGCAAACGCGGAGCCCCGGTCATCCGGCGCCTGATCACTAACTGTCTAGTTCAACCGTCGCGGTGTCCTGTCGATGCCCGTGAATAAGCGCCTGCTTGCGCCTTCGGAGCACTCCAAAGCGGTCGGGCCGTACTCTACCCATATTCCCAGTCAGGGGTCAGTCGGTCACTCGCGACTCCGCAGGCGGACCGGCAGGCCGCGCCCGAAATCGCCGCTATTACGAAATTGGCTGCTAAAGCGGACACGCGGGCGACGGCACAACTCCTGTGAGGGAGCTTTGTGCCAATGTCGGGCCTTCCGGCGTCTCGAATCCGATCCCGCCACCGTTCGTCAAAATAGGGCCGTTTGACACGAATCGGCGCAACCCGGACGCCTCACGTTCCGTTGTCAGCAGGTGTTCAACCACCCAGCGACCGGACAGTCGCACACGCCAACGTGACTTCGCAATCTATCGACAAATAACGTTGCTCCCCCAGATCCGGGTTGTCCCGACGCGGCACGCAGAAGCCAAGGTCTGTCACATACGCCACGTGCATGAATTGTAGCACGTAGCGCCGGCTTCAGTGAGACGTGGCCCTGTGCCGGCCCTCGGCCCCAATCTATGGGCACCGTTCGATGCTTAGTGAAGCGCGTCCTTGAACGACATAGAGAACAGGATCGAGCCATCAACGCCGATAATCGCAAGCTGGCGTTCGGCGATAGAGACAGCCTCCGGCGCGTCATTTTCCAGAATCTCTCTGATGAGGGCTCGTGCTTCGCCCCGGGCCGCTTCCAGATCGCCTTCAAGGATCAGGCGCGCGAGATCATGCATGCGCCAGCGCACCGAGAGCGCGATGCCCGGACGTCAGGACGAGCAGCAATAAATCCACTGGCATTACCTCAGCGACCTGATGCCAAGTACCCGCGCGTATTAGCGTACTCGGCATGAATGCCGCAGCTGCTGGACAGGTTCCACGAACCGATATCGGTGGCAGGAAGAATCCTCGACCGGGAAGAGATCGGCACCAGCCCCAGGCCAATCGATTTGTGCTTCGCCGCACGGCTGAGCGCTTGACGATTGATTCCGCAAAGTTTTCCGGTCATGCGAACTGCGTCGTGGCGATGCCTGGCGGTCCCCCCGGCTCGCATGGCCGTGGCACGCGGTGCGCGGTCGCTCCGCCGCTCACTGGCGGGGTTGCCGACCTTCGAGCGCAATAAGGCCCAGAAAGGCGACCTCGGCGCCGATCGCGCCAACCTTCATGCAGATATCGGGTGCGAAACCAAGCGGCGTCGCCGCTGCTATGCCGATGCACGCGCCGATCGTGGCTATTATGATCCCGACGATCCCGAGAACCAGGAGGGACTGAAGCATAGAAACAATGTCGTTATAAGCAAGCGGCCGGCACCCCGCTTGCCAATACGGTTCCGTTCCGCGCAACCCTGAGCTGCATGGACGCTTTGATCAACAAAAAATTTGCGCGCCAGCACATAACCCCGGGGTCAATGGTTCGGCGGGCTCTGCCCATCTGCACCGGGAAGCGTGAACCATTTGAAGAAGCTCACTTCACCGTCATTCTAGAGCAGCACGGCCGAAGATGAGGATCGACAAGAGCCGGTGCTCCCAGTTCCCGCCGGACCGGCTGTCCCGCGTCCAGCGGCGCGGAAAATGGGGGCGACCCCGGTTTCAGGGGCTCCAAACCCGGATTTTTCTTTAGCCCCGCCGGATCCTACAGCGTGGCTTCGCGCATTCGGTCTGTTCGTCCCGCAGCCTGTCCCGGTGTGGGCGGTTTTCGTCACTCCAATCGGAACCCGAATGGATCAAATCATTTTGAGCCGGGATGACGAATAGAACCGCTCCATCACCACCGATTGGCGAAGCCCACAAGGCCTCTCTGGGGCCTGACCTGCGTGAGCTGCTCCGGCAATCCACGGTCTGGATCCAGTCCCACTGGCTCCAGATCGCCACCGCGACGGTGGTCGGCATCGTCATCTTCCTGCTTCTTCATGCGCTGCGCCGCTGGGGCCTGAGGCTCTGCAGGCAGGGCGAGGGCGTCGCCAGCTGGTACAGCATCGCCGGCCGGGCGTTTACCCGAACCGGGAATGCCTTCATCATCCTGGTGTCGGCCCGGCTCGTCTTGGGTTATGCCGACGCGCCGCAGGCCTTTCGGACGACAGTGAGCTTCCTGTTCACGATCGCTGCGGCCTTTCAGGCGGCGATCTGGTTGCGCGAGCTCATCTTCGGGATCGTCGAACATCGGACGATGGACGACGCGGCGCGCGGCCAGGCGCTGTCCAGTGCGATCGGTATCGTCCGATTGCTCGTGACAATCACGCTGTTCGCGATCGCCGCGGTCGTGGTGCTCAGCAACCTGGGCGTCAACGTCACCGGGCTGCTCGCGGGTCTCGGGGTCGGTGGTATCGCGATCGGCCTGGCCGCGCAGGGCATTTTCGCCGACCTTTTCGCGGCGCTCGCGATCATTTTCGACAAACCTTTCAGGCTTGGCGATTCGATCTCCTACGACAAGGGTTCCGGCTCCGGGACCGTAGAAGCGATCGGCCTGAAATCGACGCGAATCCGTGGCGGCAACGGGGAAGAACGGATCATCGCCAACAAGAAACTGCTCGATTTCGAGATTCTGAACACGACTCGCCGCGCCCATAATCGCTTCAAGTTCGACTTCCAGCTTGGCTTCGCGACCCCGCCCGAGCTCATATTGCAGGTCCCGCGCCTGCTCCAGGACGCGATCGAGAGCTCCGGCTACAAGCTCGTCCATGGCGGCCTGAACGGCTTCAGCGAAAACGGGCTCAGCTACGACGTCGAATTCGAATCCCGGGAAGCCGACTTCCCGGCCGAGGCGCGCGATATCGTGGCGGCAGCGATCCTGTCGCGCTTCCGCGACCATGATATCAGCTTTTCCTATCCTACCAGTGTCAACCTGATCGCCGAGAAGACCAAGCCGACGCCGCCGGCCCGCCCCGCAGCCTGATGCTGGTCGGAAGCCGGCCCCCGGGCAGGCGCGACCGGATGCCCGGGCTTGCCCTTCCCCTGAGGCGTCGCGGCCCGGAGCCGCGCCGGGCGTGAGAGAGTTCCCGCGGTGTTCGTCAGATGGAACCCATGCGGGTGTTTCGGCTTCTTGCATGATGCAACTCGGAGGTCATCATGTCTGACGCTGCTTCCGTGGCCCTTGCCGACGCCCACACGATGCAACCCGGCCTTGCCGGGCGTCGCGCCCTGATCACCGGCGGGACGACCGGCATTGGCCGGGCGATCGCTGTCCTCCTCGCATCCGAAGGGGCAAAGGTTTTCATCTGCGGCCGCGATCCCACGCATCTTGCCGACGCGCTTCAGCGCATTCGCCAGGTGGGGGAAGGCGACGGCATCGCAGTCGATCTCGCGGAACGCGCCGCGGCCGATCGATTGCTCGGTGCCGCTGCCGCGTATCTAGGCGGGCTCGACATAGCGGTCGTCAATGCTGCGGTGCCGGCGGACGCGCTGGCGGACATTGCCGAGGACGACCTCGACTATCAGATCGCGACCGATTTCGCGGCCTATTTGCGGACAACCAAGGCTGCGGTAAGCCGCATGCAGGCCGGGAGCGACATCATTCTCATCGGCTCCATGTCGGCGGTCTCTCGCATGGCGGGGTCCTCTGTCTATGTCGCGGCGAAATCCGGTATCGAGGGCTTCGCCCAGTCGTTGCGCAAGGAGCTTGGGCCGCGGGACATCAAGGTTGGGCTGATCGAGCCGGGCTTTACCGGAGCCGATTTCCAATATCCGGAACACCCGCCGGACGAGCAGCATGCCCTGATCCGGGAGGGCAGGATGCTTCGAGCCGAGGATATTGCGGTCGCGGCCCACTTCATGCTCACCCAGCCGCGTCGCACCGCGGTCTCGCAGATGCGTGTTGAGACACGACTCGATCATCCCTAGGAGAGGGCAAGGCGCGGGCGCTGGCGGGAGCCGCGCTGCCGCGGTTCCGCTCTGCATTTGATCGACTTCCGAATTGAGCTGCCCCGCGCTTCGAAGCCGACGCCTGCGCGGCCATGTGCCGACCGGAATCTTCAGTGGCGTAAATCCAATGGGGTGCCGCCAGCCGCGGCCCTGTGCGACGGCGCTACAATGCAGTAATATAAGCGAAAAACTGTTGCGCCCGGCGCGCGGATCAACTTTTATCCGCCACGCGTTTCAAACACAGAACCCTGTTGCGAGGAGACCCATGCTTGCCGATCCGGACGACCCTATCGAGTCGCTGATCACCAAATTGAGCCGGCTGGCTAAGCTCGACGAAGAGGACCGCGCTGCGCTCCGCGCGCTGCCGCTCACCGTCAAGCCGGCGCGGACCAACAGCTATCTGGTACGAGAGGGAGACACACCGGCCGCCTGTTGTCTGCTGATCGACGGCTATGCCTGCCGGCACAAGGCGGCGAGCAACGGCGGTCGCCAGATCGTTTCCTTTCACCATCCCGGGGACATGCTCGATCTCCAGCACCTCTGGCTCGAACGCGCCGATCACAGCGTTCAGACGATCAGCGACGCCAAGGTCGGCTGGATCACGGTCGGCGCATTGCGCGATCTCGCCCGCAGGCGCCCCGGGGTGGGGGAGGCGCTTTGGCGCGACACGCTGATCGATGCATCGATCTTCCGCGAATGGGTCTTGAATGTAGGACGGCGGGGTGCGAAGGAGAGGATCGCGCACATGCTCTGCGAGTTTGCGGTTCGGGGCGAGGCGGCCGGGATGGGCTCGCCGGAGGAATTCATTCTGCCGATGACCCAGGAGCATATTGCCGACGCGACCGGTCTGACTGCGATCCATGTCAATCGCATGCTCCAGGCTTTGGGCGCGGACGGCGTCATCCAACGCGACAAACGGCGCATTGCGATCACTGACTGGCAACGCATGCGGCGCGTCGCGGATTTCGAGCCCGCCTATCTGCACGCGGGCGAGATGGCTGCCTGAAGCACCGGCGCGGGGATGGTCGTAAAGGGCTTCGGTCTGCGTGCCTGGAGGATAGTCGCGGGGCCGGACGCTGCTCGAAAGCGTTCCATGCCTTCCGGAGCCATCGCGCTCTCCCCGCGGCGCGTCGTCCTTGATTCCGATCAGGCATTTTCGCGCGAACTGAATGGGACCCGAAGCGTTTGCAGACAATGGCGCGATATTTCTTCAATGTGTTCAATGGCTCCGGGTTGGTCGAGGACGAGGAAGGCCAGGATTTGCCGAGCCTTTCGGCGGCGCGCGATGTGGCGATCGAGGGTGTCAGATCGATTCTGCGCGACGATATCTCTTACGGATTCATCGATTTCGCGGGGCGGGTCGAGGTGCTCGGCCCCGACCGGCGCGCGCTGGCGACCATCGCCTTCCGCGATGCCGTCGAGGTGCGCGGGCTGGCGGGAGTCCCTGGGTGATCGACCGGCTGCTCCTGAAGTTGCGGGCACGTGACGATGTGAGTGCCGATGAGGAAGCGATCCTGCGCGATTCGGTTTCCGCGACCAGGGACGTCGGCGCCGACGTGACCGTCGTTCATGCCGATGTCGACCTCGTCGTCAGCACGATCCTGCTGGACGGGCTGATGTGCCGCTACAAGGATCTCCAAAACGGGGAACGGCAGATTACCGAGCTGCACGTGCCGGGCGACTTTGTCGACCTGCACAGCTTTCCGCTCAAACGTCTAGATCATAATGTCATGTCACTGGTCCCGAGCCGGATCGCGATCGTGCCGCACGACCGCATCCAGGGGATCACCGAGACCCGGCCCCATCTCACGCGGCTGCTCTGGTTCATGACCACCCTCGATGCCGCCGTCCACAGGGAGTGGCAGTTGTCGCTCGGACGGCGCACCTCTTTGGCCAGGATCGCCCATATGCTGTGCGAGTTGCACGCACGGCTCGAAATTGTCGGGATGACGGATGGAAACAGCTATCGCCTGCCGCTGACGCAGGTCGATCTGGCCGAGTGCCTGGGACTCACGCCGATCCATGTCAACCGGACCTTGCGCGAGCTGCGGTCGCGGAATCTCGTCACCTTTCGCAGCAAAACGGTCACGATCGCCGACTTTGCCGGGTTGAGGCAGGTTGCTGAATTCACACCTGACTATCTCTTCATCGAGAAGCGGCCGCGCTGAGCGCCAGACCCTCTCAGGCGCCCCGAGCCTCCTCCCACGCTAGGATCATCCGCGCGTTGGCGGGCACGCGAAAGTCCAGACGCTCGGCGCTTTCGCGATAGGGCCGCAGTGCATCGCCGTCGGAGGTCATCAACCTGCATGCGGGAAGCTTTTGACGTGGCCGCCTGACCAGGCTGAGGCCCGCCATGCAGGTCTCGCCGCCATCGAGGCGAAGGCTGACCGCGCGATCGCCCGTCCGCTCCTGCGCCATGACGAAATGGTCGCAGAACAACCGGAAGGGCGCGCCCTCAATGTTATGGAATGACAATGCCGCGAAGACGAGCGCGGCGCCCGCGCCATAAATTTCCTGGCCGACCTGCCCCGCGGGCTGGCCATCGACATAGAGATCCTCGAGCGGGAAGGAGAGGCCGCGGTCGATATGCCCGTTGCGGATCTTGGTCGCGAGTCCGTCGCTGGGCAAGGCGTCAGGGTAATAGAACCACGCGCGATCAAGCGCATATTTGCAATATTCGCTGATCAGCATCCTGGCTGCGGGTTCCAGCTCGGGGCCGCTGTCGCGCAGATAACATTCGAAAGCGGCAAAGGAGTCGAAGCACTCGTATACCGCCATATAGGGCGCGTCCTGGAGGCAGGTCGCGCCGAGGAAATTATGGTAGCTTGCCGCGAGCGCGATGTCCGATTCCCAGATCGCACAGTTGTGAAAGAAGCTCGCCAGATAGACGTAGCTTTGCTCGCGGTATCGCTCGACATTGGTGATCCGCCACAGCCTCAGGCAGGCCGCCGCGCCCCAGGCGGTCAGATTGGCCTGATAATTGAGGTGGAAGCGCATGCCCTCGGCCGCATCGATCGCTGATCTCGCCTCGTGAAGGAACCGCTCCTCACTGGTCATCTCATAGGCCTGGAGCATGACCCAGGCATAGATTCCGCCGACATCGGTCTGGCCGCGATCATCGGCGCCGGCGACCGCGGTGATCACGGAAAAGTCAGTGACCTTGTACTGGATCGGCCATTTATACTTGAAATGATGTGCCGACCTGATCCCGTAGTCTACTGATTTCAGGAACAGCGCGCGCGCCTTCCTGTCGCCATCGAGCGCGAGCCGCGCGAGGTTCATCATCGGGTGGTACAGGTACCATGAGTCGACTGCATCCGCATCCTTGTCGTCGCCGACATTGGGAAGGTATCGTCTGATCGCGGCAAGCTTGGAATCGTAGAACCGGTTCAGGCCTCTGGCGAAGCTGGCGTCGAGCCTCGCCGGCTTGCCCCGCCAGGTTCCATAGCGTCGCATCGCCTCCAGCAGCGACAACTGGACCATGCTGTCCGGATATTCGGCATCGGTATAGGGATGCGCATAGATATTGCCGTAATGGCGGATGGTCGCCTTGGGCGACGTCTCGAGATCGGTGAGCGTGCGTTCCGCGCGACCGACCCAATCCCTGAACTCGGTCCGCGGCAGATCGAGCGCGGTATAGGCGGCGCCCAGCATCTGGATGAACAGCCGGGCCGAATCGCGTTCGCCCGCGGCCGGCGCATCTCGAAAGACCATGATCGCGTCCGACAGGGTCGCCGGGACGCCAGCCGGGAGCGGTTCGGTCGGGGGCGTACCGCTCTGCGGGGGTGTCGGCGGCAGATAGCCGAGTTCTGGCCATTCTCCGCCCACCGCGCCACCCGGCTTGGTACCGGTGGCGGCAAAATAGCCATTCAGCGAGGTCAGCTGTTGGAAATAGAGCAGACTGCCGAACGCGGGTTCGTTCAGATGCAGGTATAGCAGCCCGCTGTTCATCCCGCGTTGCGCCGCTTCGACTTGGCCCTCCGCGCCTAAGGGGTCGTCCCGTTCGTCGAGCGGGTACAGATCGCGCGGCAGAAACGGGTCGAGGATGGGCGCAGCCGGCGTAAGGCTGATGGTCGTCCTGAGCCGGTGGAGATCAGCACCATCAGTGCGGAAAATCACCAGATGCTCGCCGAGCGCACTTTTCAGCTCGAGCCGAAGCGCCTCGCCCTCCCCGCAGGCCACGCTACGGGACGTGATCCCGCCGGGCGCGTGCGCGACACGCAAGGCGACGCCGCCCTTTTTCGGACGCCGGACAATCGCCCAGACATCGCTGCTCGACCTGCAAACCTCGACTGCCAGGTCACCGAGCTCGAAGGCCGCGAGTGATTGCATCGTCCGATCCCTAAGACTCGCCTGAAGCTCGAGAACGAACGGACTCGCCGCCCGAACCGTCTTTTGCGTGATGCTCGTCGCCTGCCTCGCGCTCATTCGCTTATGTTCCTGGCCAAGATCGTTCCTCCCAACGCTTTCTTGCCCGGCGCGGGGCAAATCAAGAAATCGCCAGCGTCAGGTCTGTTCCTCGTGCGCAGCGGCTCGGGCTACGGTCATGGTCTGAACGTCCCTCGAACCCGCCTGGATACATGGTTCGGTCGCGCCGGGGCGTTCGCCGGACACGGATGCAATAGATGCCGGGAACAGCTTGGCGCGCGCCTCCGGCAGACCTCTTCAGCGTACGCAACTGTAAACAATAAGAGCGGAACGCTCGGATCGTACAGAACCCGGTTTAATCGCGCCCGACGATGCACAGTGTGCGACGACCGGGCGGCGCCCCGCCTTCCCGCGCGCGTTGCGCATAGGTCTCCGCGAGCGTCAGATGAATCTTACGGATTGCCGCAGAAGGCGCGGTCTCCGCGAGACCAAGCTCCTGCCGTTCGCGACGGTTGTAATAATCGATGGAGTCGTTCTCAAGCAACGCGACCTCCTCATTCTGCTTGCTGGGGGCGAGTCGAAGGCTATCAAACATCAAGTCAGGTTTCGTTAACCGACATTAGTTTCATAGATTAGGGCTCTGGTACAATCCCTGGTGGGTCGACCCGACGTCATAGCGTCTCACTCGCGCCGGTTCGCTGTCGTTACGGGGTCGCGGCAAGTCTGAGCCGTCGGCCGTGGCGCATGGCTGGCGGCTTCATCGCGCTCAGCGGAGCGGGTTCTGGGTCCTGATTGGAAGCTCGCTTCGGCGGTCGCACCCCGTCAGCTCTCGCGACAGCGATCTCAGCGCGCAGCGTTCTGCCGAAAAAGTTGATTTCGCTTGAGAAACGGCAGGAACCGAGCGTCTCCGCAGCCGGTTTAGGTGACCTGCAGTAGGAGATTAAGATGCCTGGGGATACCGAGATTCATCCGGGCGACGACGCCCCGCTTGCTGCGTCGAAGCGTGACACCGCGATCGACGAGGCAACCGAATCGCTTATCGAGCCCAAGGGCGATGCGCTCAGCGGCCGCGCTGTGACGATCAACCGCCCGCTTCCCGAGCTGTTCGCCTATTGGCGCGATTTTACCAACCTCGCGACCTTCATGGACAATGTCGTGAGCGTTTCGCCGATCGACCCGAAGCGGTCGCACTGGGTGGTCAAGGCGCCGGGCGGCAAGACCGTCGAATGGGATGCGGCGATCACCGAGGAGCAGGAGAACCGCTTCATCGCGTGGGCGTCCGAGCCCGGTGCAGATGTCGCCAATAGCGGGCGGATCGACTTTCGGGACGCCGGCGCGCGCGGCACGGTCGTCACCGCGACGATCCTCTACGATCCGCCGGCGGGGACGGTCGGCAAGCTGATCGCCAAGATGTTCCAGCGCGAACCGGCGATCCAGTCGCGGCGCGACCTGCGCCGCTTCAAGCAGCTCATGGAAACCGGCGAAATCGCTACTGCCTCGCGCACCCGCGCTGAACTTGCCGAAGAGAGGGACTGATCCGATGCGCGCACTGGCCTGGCACGGCAAGCACGACGTCCGCGTCGACACGGTCGACGACCCCGAAATCCTCAACCCCCGCGATTGCATCATCAAGGTGACATCGACCGCGATCTGCGGCTCGGACCTGCATCTCTATGACGGCTATATCCCGACCATGCAGAAGGGCGACATTCTCGGCCACGAGTTCATGGGCGAGGTGGTCGAGACGGGCCCCAAATCGACGCTGAAAAAGGGCCAGCGCGTGGTGGTGCCGTTCACCATCGCCTGTGGCAGCTGCTATCATTGCGGCAAGCACCAGTACTCGGCGTGCGACAACGGGCTCCCCGCCGACAACCAGGACATAGCGCAGGAGCTGTACGGCCAGCCGATGTCGGGCCTCTTCGGCTACAGCCATATGACCGGCGGCTATGCCGGCGGCCAGGCGGAATATGTCCGCGTGCCCTTCTCCGATGTCGGCCCGATCGTTATTCCGGACGGGGTCGAGGACGAGAAGGTGCTGTTTCTCTCCGACATCCTGCCGACCGGCTGGCAGGCAGCCGAAAATGCCGACATCGAGCCTGGCGATACGGTGGCGGTGTGGGGGTGTGGGCCGGTCGGGCTGTTCTCGATCCAGTCGGCGTTCCTGATGGGCGCCGAGCGGGTGATCGCGATCGACCACTTCCCGCACCGGTTGGAACTGGCGAAGAAGTTCGGCGCCGAGACGATCAATTTCGAGCAGAGCGCAGTCTATGAGGCGCTGATGGAGATGACCGGCGGGATCGGTCCCGATGCGGTGATCGATTCAGTCGGCCTGGAGGCGCATGGCTTCTTCGTCGACAATGTCATCGACCAGATCAAGAAATCGACCTTTCTCGGCACTGACCGGATTCATTCGATCCGTCAGGCAATCATCGCCTGCCGCAAGGGCGGGCGGGTGTCGATGCCGGCAGTCTATGGCGGGTTCGTCGACAAGTTCCCGCTCGGTGCCTTCATGGAGAAGGGGCTGACGCTCAAGACCGGGCAGACCCATGTCCAGCATTATATGCCGGCGCTGCTCAACGCGATCATGGAAGACAAGATCGATACCACCTTTCTGATCTCGCACCGCATGGCGCTCGAGGATGCGCCCAAGGGCTACAAGATGTTCCACGACAACCAGAATGAAGTGACGAAGGTGGTGCTCAAGCCCGACTTCGCCGCTGCCGTTTGAGGAGTAGAGACATGGCAAAATTTGCGATCATCACCGGCGCCTCGACTGGCATCGGCTTCGAACTGGCGACGCTGGCGGCTAAGAACGGCTATGACCTCCTGGTCGTCGCTGACGAGCCGCTGATCGAGGCGGCCGCCGCTGACTTCAAGCAGTTCGGTACTGACGTCCAGTCAGTCGAGGCCGACCTTGCGACCATTGACGGCGTCGACCAATTGCTCTCTGCGGCGGGTGGGCGGCAGATCGACCTGCTCTGTGCCAATGCCGGTCGTGGCCTGGGCCATGCCTTTCTTGATCAGGACCTCGCCGACTGGCGCCGCGTGGTCGATACCAACATCACCGGCACTGCCTATCTGCTGCAGAAGGTGCTGAAGCAGATGGTCGCGCGCGGCGAGGGCAAGGTGCTCGTCACCGGCTCGATCGCCGGGTTCATCCCGGGTGCGTTCAATGCCGTATACAACGGCACCAAGGCGTTCGTGGACAATTTCACCGACGCGCTGCGCAACGAGCTCAAGGAGTCGAAGGGCGTCACGTTGACGACTCTGATGCCGGGGCCGGTCGAAACCGAGTTCTTCGATCGCGCCGAGATGCTCGATACCTCGGTCGGCGCCAATCCCGACAAAAGCGATCCGGCGGATGTCGCAAAGGACGGCTGGGATGCACTGATGGATGGGAAGGCGAGCATCGTCTCGGGCTGGAAGAACAAGCTCCAGGCGTCGATCGCGAATGTCACGCCGGCGGGCATCCTCGCCGAGCAGCATCGCAAGATGGCTGAACCAGGCAGCGCGGACAGCTGACGCGACATCACAGAGGCGCGCCACCTTTCGGACTGGGCTGGGGGATTCGCTTCACGATTCGCGGCCGGTCACTGTGGGGTGAAGTAACTGGCACTTGGCGTTGTGGCGTCCGTACTCCGCAGGGGGCGCTCGCAGAGCGGGCACGGCCGACGCTAAGGGACTTGTCGGTCTTGTCTCCGCCGCGGCAGACCTCACTTTGCCCGCGCCGCTACGCTGGCGCCCAAGCAGACATTGCCGCGCATCGCGCCGAGCATCTCGTCGAGGTCGATGCCGTGTCCGATGGTTAGCAGTTCCAAGTGCAAAGTCACGCGCTGCCGGGCGGCATGGGTGGTATCTATCCGGCGCCTGCGTGACCTGGTCGAACTGGTTTGCCGGGAGCGCGTCGAAACCCTCCGCTAGGCAGCCGAGCTCAGACGCCCTGACCGCAGATGGCCGCAACCAGGCGAACCACGCCGCTCAGCACCCTGTAGATTTGAGCCTTTTTCGAGGAGTATCGGCAGTCGAAGATTGCCCGGCGGGAGGCTGATCGTGACACCCACTAGACTGCTTAGTCATTGAAAAAGATGGTGACCCCACGGAATCGAACCCGTGTTTCAGCCGTGAAAGGGCCGATTTCCCGACCCAAACTAAGACGGCGGCAGATGGCCGAACCAAGCCCAACAGGACTTCTCGGCACTCTGCAGATTCCGCGCTTTTTACAGGAGTTTAGTGCTGTCGGGGTAATGCCCCGTGGGAGACAGTTCGTGACGGCCAGACTGGCGATCGGCCAGGTCCTTGATGTTCTTGCTGTGGCCGTCCCGGGGCTGGGGATAACCACCCAGCGGTTCAGTTCGACCTCCGCCTACATCCAGATCACACGGCAGTTGGACGGTGATCTGACCCAAAATGCCACCCTCCACGTCGAAGTTCACCGGGGCAATGTGCCGGTTGCCGATTTAATCAGGGCAATGCCGACATTGTTCGTAGAGCATGGCCGCGAATCTGCGCGCTGTCGTAACACCCGCAGGGTGCGCTAGAATGACCCACAAGGATGACGATGGGCGACGACGGGCGGAGGCCGCCCCGATCGAGAATATCGGGCGGGTTGATCGAAAAAAGGTCAAACACCGCTATTCCAGGCAGCTCATTGAGGAAACTATCGAGGTATGGCAGCCTTATTACGATAACGAACTCACTGACGCGGACGCCTGCGAGATAATCGAAAACATGTCGCTGTTCGCGGGCGCACTTCTTGGCTTTCGAAGAGGCTTTCCGAATCGCGGCGAGTCGAGTCCTGAGTCGGACTAAGGCGTCCGGCGCGGCTTGCAATTTGCCCGGTCTTCGCCAGAATAGTCTCGCTAGTTGGCTCGACGCGCATGGATTGACGGTCCGCCTCTGGCTTTCAGACCAGTAGGTGCGGCGGCAATGAGAAAGACAAAATCGGTTCGCGGGCAGGCCGTCGAGCGGTCGAATCGCGCGGTTATTTACGCGCGCGTGTCGTCAAAGGAGCAGGAACGCGAAGGCTTCTCGATTGACTCGCAGCTAAAGCTGCTGCGCGCCCATGCCGCCGAGCAGGGCGTTAACGTGGTCCGCGAATATGTCGATATCGAGACTGCCAAGGCGACCGGACGCACCAATTTCAATGCGATGATCAGCTATCTGAAAAGTCACCCAGCCATAGAGACCGTTCTTGTTGAGAAAACCGACCGCCTCTATCGAAATCTCCGGGATTGGGTGACGATCGACGAGCTCGATATCGCCATCCATTTCGTAAAGGAGAACATCGTCCTCGCACCCGACTCGCGATCTTCAGAGAAATTTCTGCACGGCATCAAGGTGCTGATGGCGAAGAATTACATCGACAACCTCTCTGAAGAGGTGCGGAAGGGCATGCTCGAAAAGGCCGAGCAGGGCATCTGGCCGAGTATGGCGCCGACGGGGTATCTCAATGTCGTCGGTGCCAATGGCAAACGAGTGATCGAAGTCGATCCGGACACCGCTCCGGCCGTCACAAAGCTCTTCGAATGGTTCTCGACCGGAATGTGCTCGCTCAAGCAGGCCGCTAAACGCGCTCGGTCAGAGGGGATGACGTTCCGTAAGAGTGACAAGCTCATCAGCCTGAGCAGCGTGCACAAGATATTGCGGTCACGGATCTACACCGGCGAGTTTGAATGGCTTGGAAAGCGCTACCAGGGATCGCATGAGCCCTTGATCTCGACCGAGCTGTGGGAGCGCGTCCAGGGTGTCCTTGATGGCCGTCACACCGCGCGTATCCGCGGCGTCGAGAAGGACTTCCTGTTCACCGGCATGATCAAATGCGGTCACTGTGGCTGTCTTCTGGTTGGGGATATCAAGAAGCAGAAATACATCTACTACCGGTGCAGTCACGCTAAGCAGAAATGTCGCGAACCCTACGTTCGTGAGGAGGTGTTGCTCGAGCAATTCACCGATATGCTCAGTAGGATCGAAATGACCGACAGCATGTTCAGCTGGCTGGTTCGGGCGCTGCGTGAAAATTTTGCCGAGGTCCGTCGCGATCATGACGCTGCCGTGGCGCGCCTGCAGAAAGAGCGCGAACGGCTACGCGAGCGCATGAAGCAGATCTACATCGATAATCTGGATGGGCGGATCGAGGACACGATCTTCAACACCCTCACGACCCAATTTCGCGAGCAGGAGCGCAAGGTAGCGCGCGAACTCGAACTACGACTCGATGCGGATATTGGTTACATGGATGAGGGAATTGCCCTCATTTCGATTGGCAAGGATGCCAAGCGCCGCTTCCTCGAAGCCGACCTTTCGATCAAAAAACACGTACTTTCTGTCGTACTTTCGAACTGTTCGTTTCGTGATCGTAAGGTTTCTGCAACCTACCGTAAACCCTTTGATATCATTGTGAAAATGCCGTCAGGCGAGACGCCCGAAAATAGGGTCGCGAAGGCCCAAAATAGCGAAAGTAGGAGATGGCAGGGGAGCTCGGACTCGAACCGAGGGCCTTCGGTTTTGGAGACCGACGCTCTAACCAACTGAGCTACACCCCTGTGCGGTGCCGGGCTTTAGCCTTGCCAGCGCCGCTGGGCAAGATGCTTGAATCTCAGGCGGCCGCCGCAGCCTTGCCCCAGTCGCGGTTGGCGATGACGCGCGCTTCCTCGACCGGCAGGGGACGGCCGAAATAATAGCCCTGGACCTTGGTGCAGCCGAGATCCTGGACCATGCGGTGCTCCTGCTCGGTCTCCACGCCCTCGGCCGTTGTCGCCATGCCCAGGCTCTGTGCGAGCGCGACGACGGCGCGGATGATCGCGATTGCCTCGGGCACGCCCTTGGAGGCGCCCTGCACGAAGCTGCGATCGATCTTGATCGACGAGAAGCGTGTGCGGCTGAGATAGCCGAGCGAGGAATAGCCCGTCCCGAAATCGTCGAGGCTGAGGCGAACCCCGAGATCGAGGATGCGCTCGAGTACCTTGGTCGCGCCGGTGCCCTCACGCATGAAGACGCTCTCGGTCACTTCGAGCTCGAGCCGCTCCGGCGGCAGGCCGCTATTGGCCAGCGCCGAGGCGACGATCGAGACGAACGCCGGATTATGGAGCTGGTCCGGCGAGACATTGACCGCGACCCGGGCCGACGAGCTCCAGCGCGCTGCTTCGTCGCAGGCCGTGCGCAGCACCCATTCGCCGATCGGGGCGATCAGCCGGGCATCCTCGGCGAGCGGGATGAACTTGACCGGGGAGATGTGGCCGAACTCGGGGTGAGTCCAGCGCAGCAGGGCCTCGAAGCCAGTGAGGTCGCCCGTATCCGCCGATACGACGGGCTGGTAATTCAGGTGCATCTCGCAATTCTGCACTGCCTTGCGCAGCGCCATTTCGAGCACGCGGCGCTCCTCGGCATCGACATGGAGCTGCGGCTCATAGCTGCGGAACGTGCCGCCGCCGGCATCCTTCGACCGGTAGAGCGCGAGATCGGCCGAGCGGATCAGCATCTCGGCGGTCCGCCCGTCGCGCGGGCCGGTCGCGACGCCGACGCTCGCGCCGACATAGAGCGTATGCTTGTCGATATCATAGGGCCGCGACAGCGTTTCGATGATCGTCTGCGCGAGCTTCTCGATCCGCGCGGTATCGGTCGCATCGCGCACCACGACGGCAAATTCGTCGCCACCGAGCCGGCCGATCACTTCGTTGTCGGACATCAGCTGGCCGAGCCGCTCGGCAACCCGGCCGAGCAGCCGATCGCCGATCTGGTGGCCGAGCGTGTCGTTGACGGCCTTGAAGCGATCGAGATCGATCATCATGAAGGCGCAGCGGCTGCCCCATTTCTCCGCATCGACCATCGCCTGGCCGAGCGCTTCGTTGATCAGCAGGCGGTTGGGCAGACCAGTCAGCGTGTCGTAGCGCGCCATCCGGTTGATCTTGTCCGCCGAGGCGCGCTGCTCGGTCACATCCGATCCGACGCCGCGGAAGCCGGCGAACACGCCGCGATCGTCGAAGCGCGGGTTGGCGGTGATCTCCCACCAATGTTGATGGCCGTTGACCTCGACCGGCACCAGCAGGTCGCGGAACGCCTCCCGGCCTTTGAGCTTACCCGCCAGGGTGCGCAGGCCGACGGAGAAATCGCCCGCCTCCCAGCTCGGTCCGGCCAGCACCTGAAGGAAGGGCATCCCGTTCACTTCGAGCGGATTGAGCCCGACGGAATGCGCGAAGCGGGGTGTGGCGCGAACGATGCGGCGATTGGCATCGGTTTCCCACAACCAGTCGGCGCTGGTGCCCTCATGCGCTTCGAACTCGCGCAGCAACAGGCTGACGGTCTCGTCGCGCTCGGCGAGCGCGATCTCGCTCGCCCGGATCACGACCAGGGATTTGCCGCGCATGAAGCAGCCGATCATCAGCAGCGCGGTGAAAAGCACGGCGATCGATGCCAGCAGCGGTCCGCCGACGAAATACAGCATGGCGGCGATCGAGGAGCCGAGGATGCCGAGAAAGACCAAAGTCGCGAGCGGCAGCGCGGCCATCGCCACCGCGGAGGCGGTCATCAGCAGCGACATCACGATCCACAGGCTGAGGGCGACGGTCGGCTCGGCCCTGGCGCCGAAGACGAGCGGGGGCAGCGACCAGATCGCGGCAAGGGCTATGCCTTCGATCACTGTCTCGCGGACATCGCCCAGCGTCGCGGTCTGCCCGGTGCGGCCGCGTGCGGCGAGGCGGCGCAGCGTGACGGCGACGGCGACGGCTGCCACGACCGCGCCCCAGCAGGCGAGCAGCCAGAGCGGCGCGACGCGTTCGAGCACCAGCGCGGCGAGCATCGCGGCGACGACATTGGCGCCGAGCAGGAACAGGGCGAGTTGCCCGCCGGCGTTGAGTTGCGCCGCACGGATCGGCCCCCAATCAGTGGAGTCGGCCGGATCGTACAGGCCGAGAAGCGCCCGGACATCAAGCCTGGGCTGGGCGAATTGGGAGGATGCTTCAGTGCTCACGCAGCGCGGCATAGCGTCATGGTGGTTAGCGGATGGTTAGGGGCCAGCCGATTCGCGCGGGTTTTTTGGGAAATTTCGGGGAATAACCGCAAAATACACCCATCCTGGCGGCAAAAGCCGGTATTTCAACGCCGAAGATGAAGGCTCGGGAGAGGCCGACTCAAGCCGCGATCGCGTAGGGCTTGATCTCGCCGTTGAGATAGAGGTTGCGCGCCTTGGCACGGCTGAGCTTGCCGGAGCTGGTGCGTGGCAGCGTGCGTGGCGGGATCAGTTCGATCACGCAGTTCATTCCGGTAACCGACCGAACCCGCTCGCGAATTTCCTCGCGCAGCCGGACCCGCTCGGCATCGTCGGAACTGCGGCACTGGACGAGCACCGCCGGCGTTTCCTCGCCGCCCGGGGTGGTGATCGCGAAGGCGGCGATATCGCCGGCCTTGAAGCCAGGCAGCTGTTCGACCGCCCATTCGATATCCTGCGGCCAGTGGTTGCGGCCGTTGATGATGATCATGTCCTTCGCCCGGCCGACGATATAGACATAGCCGTCCGACAGATATCCCATGTCGCCGGTGTCGAGCCAGCCATCGACCATGCACGCGGCGGTCGCATCTGGATCGCGGAAATAGCCGACCATCACCGAGGGGCCGGAGCACCAGAGCTTGCCGATCGCGCGCTCGGGAAGCGGCGTGCCGTCCTCCTCGCGGATCTCGACCTTCATATCGCGCACCGGCTTGCCGCAATTGACCAGAGCGCGGTAGCGCTGCGGCCGGTCGCGGCCGGCGGCCACACCGGAAAGCTGTGTCTCTTCGACCAGCTCGACGCGGATGCCTTCGCCCGGGGGCATGATCGAAACGGCCAGGGTCGCCTCGGCCAGGCCGTAACTGGGCAGGAAGGCGCTCGCCTTGAAGCCGGCATCGGCAAAGGCGTCGACGAAATTCTGCATCACGTCGGGGCGGATCATGTCGGCGCCATTTCCGGCGACGCGCCAGCGCGACAGGTCGAAACGGTCGCTCGCCCTGGTCTGGCTCGACATGCGGCGGGCGCAGATATCGTACCCGAAGGTTGGCGAATAGGAGAGGGTGGTACCCTGATTGCGGCTGATCATGTCGAGCCAGGCGAGTGGGCGCCGCGCGAAATCCTCGGTCTTGAGATAGTCGGTCGAAACCTGGTTGGCGATCACCGAGAGGAAGCAGCCGACCAGCCCCATGTCATGATACCAGGGCAGCCAGGAGACGCAGCGATCGCTCGACTGGAGCTTCATGCCGTGGCCGTGCGCGGCGAGATTGTTGAGCAGCGCGTGGTGGGTGATCGCGACGCCGTGCGGGAAGCGAGTCGATCCGCTCGAATATTGCAGATAGGCAATGTCGCTGCCCTTGGCGGACGGCAGGGCGACTTCGATCGCCGGGCGGCCGATCAGCTCGTCCCAGGCCACGCCCTCGGTGCCGACGAGGCGCGCTGCCTCGCCCGCCATCTGGCCGAGTTCGGGAGGGTAGATCAGCATGGTCGGATCGCAGCTGCCGAGCTGGACGCGGAGCTGTTCGATATAGGAATCCCGCCCGCCGAACGAGGTCGGCAGGGGCAGCGGCACCGGCCAGGCGCCGGCATAGATCACGCCGAAAAACAGGGTGGCGAATTCAGCGCTCGTCTCCGCGACCAGCGCGATGCGATCCGCGGGCTTCACGCCAGCGGCGATCAGGCGATACGCCATCGCCAGCGCATCCTTGCGCAGCTCAGCAAAGGGATAAGGGCGGACAAGCGCGCCGCGCGCATCGTGGAAGTTCAGCCCGCGCGCGCCGCGAGCGGCATAGTCCAATGCGTCGCCGAGGGTTTCGAAATCGGCGAAACGGCGCTCGAGGCTGTCCTCAGTCGCGGTCGCTGTCACCGTGGCCCCCGCGGCCAACAGCCTGTCCGATTCCAGAACGTCACTTACCATCTTCTCTTTGCGCCCTTGATAGCGGCCTTTCCCCAAAGGCCGCTCCATTTTGAAGCCTGCATCTCTGCCGCTTGCAAGCGTTCAAAATCCGTTCCGAGTGTGGCACAATGATGGCCATGCCCTCAGCGCCTTCTTCTTCGGGGACCAGCCGGAACCGCCGTCCGCCTCCGCCGCTTGACGCCGCGGCGCTCGATCGACTGGCGCTGCGCTATGTCGAGCGCTTCGCGACGACCCGGGCGCGACTCGCTGCCTATCTGGTCCGCAAGATCCGCGAGCGCGGCTGGGAAGGGGATGCATCCGATCCGGTGGCACTTGCCGAGAAGCTCGCCGGGCTCGGGTATATCAATGATCGCGCCTTTGGCGAGGCGCGCGCCAGTGCAATGGCACGACGCGGTTTGGGCAAGAGACGGGTGGCAGGGGTGTTCCATCAGGCCGGGATCGATAGCGAGGATGCCGAGGCGCTTGCCCCGGCGATCGAGGCACGGACGCTCGATGCTGCGCTCACATTCGCCCGCAAGCGCCGGATCGGCCCGTTCGCGAGCGTGGCGCCGGACCGGTCGCAGCGCGAAAAGCAGATCGCGGCGATGATCCGGGGCGGCCATGATTTCACGCTCGCGCGGCGAATCGCCTCGATGGCGCCGGGCGAGGATGTCGATCAACTCGACTGAGGCAATTCGACCGGGAGCGGGGCAAAAACGTCGTTTTTGTCCTATTCACCATGTCGTGCTAGCATTGGGGCGGGGGACCTGGTTGTTATGCGTAACGATCTGCAACCGGCATATGGGGGCCGGACATGGGACGAGGCTGTGCCGGAGAGTGAGTCGGAGCCGGGGGCTCTGTCGCTTTCGGGCACGCTCAAATGGTTCGACGTAACGCGCGGCTTCGGCTTTCTCGTCGCTGACGATCCGGACATCGGCGACATCCTGGTCCATTTCTCGATCCTGCAGGCGCATGGGCGGCGCAGCCTGCCCGAAGGCGCGCGCGTCTCCTGCCTGGCCGTTCGGCGCGAGCGCGGCATGCAGGCGAGCGAGATCCTGTCGATCGATCTGAGCGACGCGATCGAAGTCGAATCGCGCGGCCGGTCAGGCAGCGACCGGATCGATCCGGGGCTGCTCGCGGAGAATGCCGGGCCGTTCGAACCGGTGCGGGTCAAATGGTTCAACCGGCTGAAGGGCTATGGATTTCTGGTGCGCGACGCCGATTCAGCCGATATATTCGTCCATATGGAAACGCTGCGGCGGGCTGGTATCGTCGAGGTCGAGCCCGACCAGCCGTTGCTGGCCCGCGTCGTCGAGGGCCGCAAGGGGCCGCTCGCCGTGGTGGTCGAAGAGGAAGGCTGAGTCCGTCATGATGTTCCGGAATTTCGCGGCCGCGCTCGCGCTGGCCACGCTATCGCTCAGCGCCTGCAGCGGAGGCGATGCAGTCGCCTCGGCAAAGGATGCGGTGCGGACGGTCCCGCTGACCATCACCAGCAGCAACGGTGCGCATGCTTTCGTCGTCGAGGTCGCGAAGACCTCGGCCGAGCAGGAGCGCGGGCTGATGTACCGGACCAGCATCCCCAAGGACGGCGGGATGATCTTCGCGCCCTATCCACCCGATGGCGGGGCGCCGCGCGAGGCGACCTTCTGGATGAAGAATACGCCGAGCCCGCTCGACATCATCTTCATCCGCGCGGACGGCACCATCGCCCATATCGCCGAGAATGCCGTGCCTTTCTCCGAGGACAAGATCCCTTCGGGCGAACCGGTCGCGGCTGTGCTCGAACTCAACGGTGGCCGCGCGGGCGAGCTCGGCATCGCCGAGGGCGACAAGGTGACCTGGCCCGGCCACGGCAAGAATTGACCAATATCACGGGCCTTGCTGCGCCTCGCGATCTGATATAATTATGATATCATAATATCGCAGCCAGCGGGGAAATGTGATGAGTCGTGAAAGCTTGATCCGGTCGGTGCGCCGCGGCGCGGGTGCCGTGCTTGCAGGAGTCACCATGATGTCCGCCGGAGCTGCGTCTGCGCAGCAAAGCACAGCTGAGGTCGCGATCGAGGCGCCAGGTCCGCAGGGGCCGCTCGCCGGCACCATGATCGAGAGCACGCCGGGCGCTCCGGTCGTCCTCATCATCCCGGGCTCGGGCCCGACCGATCGCAACGGGGACAATCCGCTCGGGATCAGCGGTGGCGTCTATCGCCAGCTCGCCATGGGGCTCGCTGCACGCGGGATCGCCAGCGTTCGGGTCGACAAGCGCGGCATGTTCGGCAGCCACGCCGCCGTGCCTGACGCGAACGATGTGAAGATCGCCGACTATGCCGGCGATGTCCGCAGCTGGATCGCGGTGATCCGCAAGCGTACCGGCGCGCCTTGCGTATGGGTGCTGGGGCATAGCGAGGGCGGGCTGGTTGCCCTGGTCGCCGCGCAGGACGCGCCCGATATCTGCGGCCTGCTGCTTGTTGCCGCGATGGGGCGGCCGCTGGCGGACGTGATGCGCGCGCAGCTCAAGGCCAATCCGGCCAACGCGCCGGTGCTGGGCCAGGCATTTGCCGCGATCGATTCGCTCGAAGCGGGCAAGACGTTCGACACGACCGGTCTCAACCCCGCGCTGGTGCCGTTGTTCGCGCCCAAGGTGCAGCCCTATCTGATCGACTTCTTCCGCTACGATCCAGCGAAGCTTGCAGCCGCGTACAAGGGGCCGATGCTGGTGCTGCAGGGCAATCGCGATCTCCAGGTGACGCTCGAGGATGCCTCGATCCTGAAGAATGCGCATCTGTCGGCGAAGCTGGTGATCGTGCCCGGGGTGAATCATGTCCTGAAGCCGGTCGCGGGCGAAACCAGGGGCGCCAATTTCGCGACCTATGGCGATGCGACCCTGCCGGTCGATCCGGCGGTGGTGGACGGTCTTGCAAGCGCGGTGCTGGCGGCAGGGCGGAAGTGACGTGGCGATGATTGGGCAATCCCAACCCTAGTTTTGACGCATTTCCCGACGAAAGGCGATCGCGCCGGATGACCCTTTGGCGGGCCCGGAGGCGTGGTGGGCGGACTTCCTCCATTGATTGCGTCGGTTATGCGAAGGGATTGTTGTACCTTGTCTTCCAGATTTCGGCTCCGTTTCCCGGGGTCCATCATCGCGGCGGCTACGCTCCTGATAGGCCTCGTCGGCGTGGCTGCGCCGGCGGCAGCGGAGGAAGCCGCGTGCACGGGCACCCCTTCCGCCACGCGCCTCTATGTCGATGTGCAGGGCGTGCGCACCAGCAAGGGGCTGATCGCCGTTACCTTGTATGCCGACAATCCGAAGCGCTTCCTCGTCAAGCACGGCTCGCTCTATGTCGGCCGGGTCGCGGCGACCGCGCCAATGACGCGGGTGTGCATCTATCTGCCGGCGCCGGGGACCTATGCCATTGCCGTCTATCACGACATCAACGGCAACGAGAAGTTCGACCGGAACATGCTCGGCCTGCCCAGTGAAGCGTACGGCTTCTCGAACAACGCCTCGACCTTTTTCGGCCTGCCCTCGTTCAGCTCGGTGCGTATCGCACTCCCGCGGAGCGACATGACCATCAGCGTGAAGCTCAAATATCCGTGAGGCGGGGGGCTTCCAGCGCGGTCAGCTTCCCTCGAGCGACGCCTTTGCCGCTCGCATGAGCGCACGTCGGACAGCGAAGCTTGTATCCGCGTTCCGCGCGGCGAAGGATTCTCGCCATATGCGCAACGCTACCGTCTTCACTTCGTCATGGGCGGGCCGGCGGCCTTCACGAATGCAGGCCGTCATCGCTGGATAGCGTCGATATGGCGGGGCCGCGACGGGCTCGATCCGGACCGGAGCGCTCGGTACGGCAGGGGCCGGCACATCGCGATTCCGCCATGCTGCCCGCCACTCACGGCCCGCAGACCAGAATGGTATTGCGGCAACTGTGGCGAACACCAGCGTCATGTCGAGGAATTCGCTTTTGGGCAATTGGCCCGCCAGGGCGAGAAGCACCGGCACCGCGACGAGCGGTGGCCCCCATTCCGGATGGCGGACCAGCTTGAAGATTGCCCAGAGCAGCCAGCATGAGAGGATGCCGGCAGTGAGGCTGCCCAGGCACAATCCGATCGGCTCTGCGATGAAGAGAATCGTCCGCATGATGCGCGCTCCTTCGCGCCAATATATATCGTACTACGATATATATTGCAAGATCACGGGACCGACTCCTCACGGTATGACGAAGCTGCCGGAACGTTTCTGTTTCGCGGTCATGTGAAAGAGCGTGGACGTTCTGGCACCGCCGGCACTCGGCTTGAATCAACACGCCTTCACGCACGAGCCAGTTGCCCGTCCGTCAGCCAGCTTGTAAGCGGCTGAACATGAGCGTCCTCGGAAAAGTCTTCACCTGGTGGAACGGCGCCACCTTCGGCACCATGCTCGGCTTGCGTGGCAAGACGCGGGTCGGGTCGGATGGCCTCGGCAATGTCTATTATGAGGGCGGTACCGATCCCAATGGCATCACCCGCCGCTGGGTGATCTATGCCGGCGCGAACGACGCGAGCCGGGTCGAGCCCGAATGGTTCGGCTGGCTGCATCACCAGGTCGAAGACGTGCCCGAGCGGTCGCTGCCAGCGCCGCGCGCCTGGGAGAAGCCGGCGGTGCCCAATCTCACCGGCACTGCGCTTGCCTATCGCCCGCCCGGTGCGCTCGAGAAGGGCGGCCGCCGTGCTGCCGCGACTGGCGACTACGAAGCCTGGGTGCCGGAGGCGTGATCCGCCGACTGGTGGGTGGCGCGGCGATCGCGGCGCTGCTCGCGACCGGCGCCTGCAGCAAGAGCCAGGCGCCCGGCCCCAAACCGACCCCGCATACCGCGCTCGACGAGGAGCCGACCTCGTCCGACGTCGTCACGGTCGATCTGCCGAGCAGCGTCGATCCATCGCAGGGCGCGACGCCGATGGCACAGCGCGTCGCGGTGCTTGGGCTGCTCAACAAGCGCAACGGCATCGCCCGCGAGATCAAGCTCAAGCCCGGCGAGGCGACCCGGATCGGCGATGTGATCATCCGACTGCGCGCCTGCGAGCAGACCGCGCCCTGGGAGCAGGAACATTATACCGGCGCCTTTGTGCAGCTCGATATCGAGCAACTCGACAAGAGCTGGAAGCGGGTCTTTTCGGGCTGGCTGTACAAGGAACGGCCGTCACTGAATGTCGTCCAGCACCCGGTCTATGATGTATGGACCAAAAGCTGCGCGATGACCTTCCCGTCCGGTGGCCCGGACTCGGTCGCGGCCGGTGACAGCGGCGGCCATGATGCGGCGGCGCCGCGATCGAGCGCGAAGAAGTCGCCTGCCGCGGCAGCACCGGCGGCTGATGCACCCGCGCCGACCACGCCCTCGACCGCGCCGGACAACAACCCGACATAGGCGCTGCGCGGGATCTCGATCGCGCCGAGCGAGGCGAGGTGGCAGGTCATGAACTGGCAGTCGAGCAGGGTGAAGCCGCCGACCTTGAGCCGCGCGACCAGCCACGCCATCGCGACCTTCGAGGCATCGCGCGCGCGGCTGACCATCGACTCGCCGAAAAAGGCGCGACCGAGCGCCATGCCGTAAAGGCCGCCGGCGAGCCGGTCACCGTCCCACACCTCGATCGAATGGGCGAAGCCGAGGCGGTGGAGCTCGATCGAGGCACGCTCGATCTGCGGGTTGATCCAGGTGTCGCTGCGATCTTCGGCCGCTTCGGCGCAGAGCGCGATGATCTGCTCGAAGGCGACATCGGCGGTGACGCGGAAGCGGTCGGACACGAGCGTCTTGCGCAGCGAGTGGGAGAGGTGGAAGCCGTCGAGCGGCAGGATCGCGCGCTCGGTCGGCTCGACCCAATAGACGCTGTCGGCGTCGCGCGAATCCGCCATCGGGAAGACGCCCACCGCATAGGCGCCAAGCACCAACTGGGGGTCGAGCGGCGCAAAGCCGGCAGCATCCTCGGGGCGCGTGCTCCTCATGGCGCCCAGGCCCTCATTTGACCAACCGGCGCTCGATCGCCTGCCAGAGCTGGGCAAAGGCCTGGCCGCCGGGCGACTTGCCGGCGAAGCTGCCGACCGGGGCGCGGCGGGCCGCCATGGATTCGACCACGCTCGCCATCGGGATGACGGGCCAGTCGGGATGCTTCGCCAGCGCTTCCGCGTGGAGCTTGCGGCGACGATCGACCATGGAATGGACCGGCAGCACCTCCGCCCCCTTTGAACCCAGATGACTTCCGAGATGCTTGACCACCTCGGCATAGGCGCGCTCGGAGAGAGGCGAGGGGATGACGGGGACGACGATCAGGTCAGCGGCGCGCATCACCTGGTCGCTGGTCTCGGTCAGGCCGGGCGGGCAATCGAGCAGGACACGGTCATAGGGCTTGGCGAGACCTGCCAGCAGCTTCTGCAGGCGCTTCTTCTTGTCGAGCTCGTGGAAGAGCAGGTCGAGCCCGCGCAGCGAAGCATCGGCGGCGATCAGGTCGAGGCGCTCGATATTGGTATGGTGGACGAGCTTCGATGGCTCCACGTCCTTGGAGAAGACTGACTGGGCCTGCTCCTTTGCCTTATGGGAGGAGAGGAGGAAGCTGCTCGCCGCTTGCGGATCCAGGTCCCACAGCAAGGTGCGCCGCGCCGAGAGCGTGGCCGAGCACCAGGCGAGGTTCACCGCCAGCGTCGTCTTACCGACACCGCCCTTCAGGCTGTAGATCGCGATGGTCGCCACGCTTGCTCCTTACGCTGGTGAGGACGGCGCATCGTGCCGGAGTGCGCGGGGCGAGGCAACCTGTTGGAGACATGAAAACGGCCGGCGGATCGCTCCACCGGCCGTGTTGGAATTGGAGAGGAAGGGGCTCAGGCCTTGCAGGTGAGCGTGCCCTTGCCCGGCGCGGTGAGCGTGATGTTCTTGGGGTTGCCCGACACCGCATAGCCGCCATCGGCCTTCATCGGATCGCCGGCCTTTTCGGCAACGAGCTTGACCGGGGTCGCGTCCTTGCCTGTCTTCAGCGACGCCTGCTTGTCGTCGGCATAGAAGGTGACATAGGCGAGGCTGTTGTCCTTGCAGCGGAAGGTGACGTCAGCCTTGATGGGGGGCGGCAGCTCAGCCATCGGGCGGTTGTGCACAGCAGCAGCCTGGGGATCGTCGGCTACCGACGTGACCTCCACCGGCTTCTGCGTGTTGTTGTTACAGGCCGACAGCGCGAGAAGCGCGACAGCAGCGAGGGGGAGGATGCGGACAGTCATAGCAAGCGGTGCTTTGCTTACGATGATCCTCTCGTCAAGAGGGGGACGCCACATCCTGTCGCCGCGCGGCAGATTTTTATTGCATCGCAACAAAAGTGTCATTTTTCGGGATTGATTCAGATTGGGTTCATTCATGGAATTCACTCAATTCCGGGATGCGGCCAAAGGCGATCTTGGTGCCGACGCGATCGATTCGACCGCCATGCAGCGGGCCGACGCTGACTGCGTTGCGCCCGAAGCGCTCGTTGATCCGGTCCATCGCGCGGCTGAGCGAAAGAGTGCGGGTTTCGCGGGCGAGGGGATCGTTCGGATCGAGCAGGGCGAAGAGCGAATCCTGCTCGCCCGTGACCGGTTCGATCTCGCACAGGGTGACGCCGACCATGCGGATCTGGAAATCGCCCGGCCGGGCGCGGCCAGCGGCTATGAGGCGGGGATAGAGCGCCTCCAGCGCCGCCAGCACCACGAAACTGTCCTGCGTGGCGGGGAGCCTGATGCTGGCGCGCCAGGTCGATTTATCGTCCTCGAAGCGGGCATGGAGGACGAGGAGCCGGCTGCGATAGCTTTTGCGCCGTAGCCGGCTCGCTGCCTTTAGCGCGAGGCGGCGGGCGGTGAGGCGGACCGGCTCGACCCCGCGCTTGCCGGGCGAGAGGACATGGCTGTGGCCGATCGAACGGCTCTGCGTCGCCTTCTCGGGCAGGTCGACGCCGTGGAGCAGATACCAGAGCCGATCGCCATTGGTGCCGCCCCAGGCAGTGCCGGCGTCGCGCGGGCGGCGCTCGCAGAGCTGGCGGATATCGTTGACGCCGTCGCGGGCGAGGCGGCGTTCCATCTTGGCGCCGATGCCGGCGATGTCGCGCAAGGGGAGATCGAACAGGCGCTGCGGCAACTGCTCGGCGGGGAGGATGACGAGGCCGTCCGGCTTCTGCATGTCCGAAGCGAGCTTGGCCAGGAGGCGGTTGGGGGCGATGCCGACCGAGCTGGTAAGGCACTCGCCGACATGGGCGCGGATGCCGGCCTTGATGCGGTGGGCGAGCGCAGTGGCTGCTTCAACGCTGTTCTCATTGTCGAGCAGGCGGCAGGCGACCTCGTCGATCGAGCAGACGCGCGTGACGGGGATATGCTTCCAGATCTCGGCAATGACGGCGTCGTGGAACTCGACATATTTTTCGTGGCGGGCCGGGGTGACGATCAGGTCGCGGCAGAGACGTTTCGCTTCCCAGACTGGCGTGCCGGTGGAGATGCCGTAGCGCTTCGCCTCGACCGAGGCAGCGATGGCCACGGTGGTGTCGCTGTCTACGGGTGCGACGAGGACGGGCTTGCCGCGGAGTTCTGGCTGGAGCTGTTGTTCGACGCTGGCGAAATAGCTGTTCAGATCGAGGAACAGCCAGCGCAGCGGGCGTGGGGGCAGGAGGGGTTGGGGTTCCGGCACGGTGGGAACATAGCATGAACTTTGCGGTGGGGCGACTCCGGTGAGCATCGGGACGAGGTAGACGATCGGTGGGAGAATTGAATCGAAGGCGGCCTCTCCCCTCCCGCTTGCGGGAGGGGGATTAAGTCAGATACTCCCGCAGCGCGTCCCAGGCAGGCTGCTTGGCAGTGGCTCCCACAGTGTGGAGGGGGCTGCTCGATGGCAGGGCGATCAGGGCGACGTCCCTCACTCCCTCGAGTTGTTTCGCGCCGTGACGGAAGGCGGTCGCGCCGTTGAAGCCGACCGCGCGGAGATAGGGAAGGGTGGCGACAAGGCCAGGCAGATCATTGCCGACATGATCGCGGATCGCGGAGTCGCTGCTGCCCTCGCGGCGGGCGCTGGCGACGACGTCCCACAGGCCGATATGCGCCGTGCGCAGGGCGGCGAGGCGGGCTTCGTAATCGAGCGCCACGAGATCGCGGCCGAGGACGCCGGACATCAGGCGCCAGAACTGGTTCTGGGGGTGAGCATAGTAACGCTGCGCCGCGAGCGAGCGGTCGCCGGGGAGGCTGCCGAGGATCAGCAGGCGGGCATCGGGCGCGACGATCGGGGGGAAGGAGCGTTTCTCGGGCATGGTCGCGTCTGTCTTAGCGATGGCGGAGCGGCTGCATAAGGCTGTGGCGGGCATGGTATATCGGCGAGAGCCTGATGCGGCGCGGCAGTAATCGTCGCGAAGTCGTGCGCGATCGTGCGGCACACTGCGCAAAAAGCGGCAATAATCGCCGATTTTCGCGACCCACTTGCGAGAGGCATGAATCCCATCGGTTCTTGCGGCCTGCGCGACGAATATTGAAGACCGCGACGCGTGCGTACACCGGGATTGCGCCGTGGCGGCGCCATGTGATCCGACATATTGTCGCGATACTGGCATTATATTTGCAGATTTATGCGAGTGGCATCGGATGTTCATGGCGCTTTTCTTCCCGCGGAGTTTCATGCTCTCCCGCGCGCCCGGCAGGCGGAGGGGAGATGCCGAGGGATTTCAGCATGGCGCGGCGGCGGGTTGAATCAGGGCCGGGCCGGCGCGGGCGCGCGATCAGGCCTTGGGCAGGCAGGGCGCCTTCGCCTTGAGGAAGCGGAGGCAATCCCACATCATGTCGTTGGTGCCGACCGCGTGCGCGACATAGCGCACGGCGAGCGACGCATAGTGGCTGTCGTCGAGCGGCACGCTGCGCGCGACGGCGGCGGGGTCAGTCCAGCCATAGATGACGCAGCTCGACCGGGCGTCGCAATATTTGCGCAGGGCAGCCTCGGTCTTCGGCACATCGGCGTCCGCGGCGATCACCACCGTGAAGACGTCCGGTGCGATCGGCTTGAAGGTGAGCTCGCCCGGGCCGGCGGCCTTGTTGCCGCTGCCGCTACAGCCATTGAGCAGAGGGGCGGCGAGCAGCAGGGCGGCGGCCAGCATGGTTCCGCGCTTCGTTGTCATAAGCAAGCTGACTACCCCTCATCACCGTTCGCCCTGAGCGTGTCGAAGGGCTGCTCTTCTCTCGGAAGAAGGAAGAGTGCTTCGACAAGCTCAGCACGAACGGGAGAGGGGGAAGGCATCAGACGCCGCCGAGATAATCCATCTTGCCGATCGGCACGCCCTTGTGGCGGAGCAGGGCATAGGCGGTCGTCACGTGGAAATAGAAGTTGGGCAGCACGAAGCCGAGCACATAGGACTGGCCGGTGAAGCTGAGCGTGCGGTTGGGTGTCTTGAGTTCGACGGGCGCCTCCTCCTTGCCGTCGATCGCGTCGCGCGGGACGCTGTTCAGGAAGGCGACCGTCTTCGCGATGCGCGCCTGCAGATCAGCGAAGCTGGCTTCCTCATCGGGCATGGCGACAGGCTCGACGCCGCCGATACGGACCATGGTGAACTTGGCCGAATCGCTGGCGCGCTGCACCTGGCTGGTGAGCGGCGCCATATCCTCGATCAGCCGGGCGTTCAGCAGCTCGGCGGGATCAAGCCCCTTCTCGGCGGCAAAGGCTTCGCCCTTGGCGAGGAAGCCCGACATGGCGTGGAAGCCCCGAAGGAAGACGGGGACGGTGAGATCGTAAAGGGGTGTGGTCATGGGGCGGGGGTTTAGCGGGGCGGGGTGGGGGTGTCGATGGGGTGGGCGCAAATCACGACCTGCTCGCATAGCGTTGTCACGGTGGCTCGGCATGTGCGCCGAGCTCACCGGCACCTTTAAGGATTATCCACCGGTCCCGACTATAAGGAACGTATCAGCGGCGGGAGCGGCGAAAGGGGGAATATATCCCCATCGTCGACATCATCGTCGGTTTTCCGGGCCGATCTACCGGAGGAGGGGAATATGCGGAACGAAGTTGAAGCAGCGATCGCGCAGTTCGAGGGGGTTTCCCAACGCATCACGCAGGTGGTGGCGACGATGTCGCTCGAGGCGCGGGGCAAGTTGATCGAGCTGCGCCGGGACCATGCCACGGCGATGGCGCGGCTGAACGATGCGGTCGGGCAGGCGCTGCGCGGCGTGTCGCATCCGGATATCAGCGAGATCACGGAGCAGTTTCATCAGCATTTCGGCGATATGCGCCGCGCGATCGCGCTGCATCAGGGCAAGTGGCCGGCCGTGCTGATCGGCGAGAATAGTCGCGCCTATGTCGAGAGCGCCCAGATTGCGGACGCAGCCAAGGCGAAGGCGATCGGGTGGATCAGGCGGGTGCTGGTTCCGATCCTTTAATCGGGCCGATCGGCTTTACACGTCATGCCGAGCTTGTTCCGGGATCCACCTGGCCGGTGTCTCGAGAAGCCGAAACGTAGAGAATGTGGTCCGGTGGATCCCGGAACAAGTCCGGGATGACGGTAGATATTTCCAGCTTGCAACAAAGCGTGCGGGTACTGACATCCGGGCGACAGCTCACAGCGCCATTGTATCTCCGGGCCTGATCGCCCCGGAGATACAATGCGAGCACATCAGAATCGCGCTGTCGGGTGCAGCGCCGGCATTCATCGTCCGGCTTCCGCCAGGGCCGTGCTGCAGTCGGGCATTCGCCAGACGCATTGCGTGGATTGCCACTGCATCCTGCGGCAGAACCTGACGACGCGGCGGTGGTATTTCAGCGGGCAGCTGGGGTGAGATCCGGATAAATCGCCCCGACCCAAAGTGCCCTTCGACAAGCTCAGGGCGAACGGTGGAGGTGGGGCTGGCCTATCGAAATCCGGGATCAACTGTCCTGCGCATAGGCCTTCACCAGATCGTACAGGAAATCCCGCCCGACATAGACTGAGCGCACTTCGTTCCGCTCGTTCAGGCCATGCGTACCGTTGCCGTCCGGATCACCCCAGAGGCCGGGCACGCCATAAGTCGGGATGCCCGCCGGTGCGAGGAAGGTGGCATCGGTGGCGCCGGTCATCATGGTGGGGATGAGCGATACGCCCGGGAAATAACGAGCGACTAGCTTTTCCGCCGGGCCCAGGATCTTCGGGTCGAGCGGCGGGGGGACGGCGACCGGGCGGAGGCGGCCGACCAGGGTAACCTTGACCTTGGGGTCGCCGATCGCCGCGATCAGCGCTGCGCGGGTGGTGTCGGCATCCTCGCCCGGGACGATGCGGCAGCTCACCGTTGCCTTGGCGCGTTGCGGCAGCGCGTTCACGGCGTGGCCCGCCTCCAGCATCGTCGCCACGCAAGTGGTGCGCAGCATCGAGTTATGCGTGCGATCGGCGGAGACGATCGCCTCTGCCGCGCGATCGGCCGGGTTGGCGGCGAGCGCGACCATGGCGCGGCCGACCGCATCCTTCTGCTCGGCGCCGGCGCGCGCGAAATAGGCGCGGGTGGTGGCGTTGAAATGGACCGGGAATTTCAGGGCGCGCAGCTTCGCGATCGCATCGGCGAGCTCGTAGATCGCATTGTCGTCGATCGGGATCGAGCTGTGGCCGCCGACATTGGTCGTCTCCAGCTCGAAGGCGCGATTGGATTTCTCGCCGATCTGGATCGACTGGCCGACAAGCGTGCCATGCCCGTCCGTACTGCCGCCGCCGCCTTCGTTGAGCGCGAACTCGGCGGCGATGAGATCAGGCCGGTTATCGGCGAGCCACTGCGCGCCGTTCATGCGGGCACCGGATTCCTCACCGCAGGTGAGAGCGAGCTTGATCGTGCGCTTCGGCTTATAGCCCTGTTGCTTGAGGCGGATCAGCGTGTCGACCCAGATGGCGTCCAGCGCTTTCATGTCCGCGGTGCCGCGGCCGTAGAAATAGCCGTCTTCCTCGATGAAGGCGTAGGGATCGCGCTGCCAGTCTTCGCGGCGGGCGTTGACCACGTCGAGATGGCCGAGGAGGAGCATCGGTTTCGCGGTGGGGGAGGAGCCGGGGAGCTTGGCGACGAGGCCGCCGTCGAGCGGGAAGCCGTCGACCTTGAACAGGGTGAGCTGAGCATCGGTATAGCCGGCTGCCTTGAGGCGGGCGGCCATTTTCTCGGCGGCGGCGATGCAGCTGCCGGTCGAGACGGATGTGTCGGTCTCCACCAGCTCCTTGTAGAGGGCGCGGAAGGCGAGCTGGTCGGGGCGCGGGGGCGTTTGGGCTGAAGCGGGCGCGACGGCGATGGCGAGCGCGGTTGCTGCGGCGATGGCGAATGGTTTCATGAGCGATCCCCCGGGGCCTGGGCGGCCTTTGCGGGGAGGCTTGAGGGGCGGTGTGGCGGCTGTCAAATGCTTGTTGGCTAGTTGCGGGCGTTGCAATCCTGCTCCCCGGCGAAGGCCGGGGCCCAGTTGCGAAGGTCGAGGTAACGACGCGCAGCGCCTGCCAGAATCGTCCCCCAACTGGGCCCCGGCCTTCGCCGGGGAACCGCCTTTTGTTTGTGGCTCATTTTCCGAGTTAGTCCGCAGTAACGGTAGAGAATGAGCGGCCGGGGCTGGACGAAATCCCCGGCCGCTCCCTGCCACGACCATCGTGGCAGGATTGGATCATTCGACGCCGACAGGGCCCTCTTGCGGCGCCGGATGCTTCTGGCCGGCTTCGGCCAGTTCGGTCAGCTTGACGAACTCCTGTCGCCAATAGCCTTGCTGCCCATTGCCCTGCTGGTCCCCCGCCAGCCGCCGGATATCCACGTAGCCGATGTCGCCGAGCCTTGTGTCGCCGCGCAGCTTCTGGCCGAAGGCGGCGACCGCGGCGGCGAAGGCCATGTCGCCCCGGGGTTGGGCCTGGGTGCTCAGCAGGGTCGCGGCGATCGGGCGTTCGATCAGGCGCGAGGTGGTGCCTTCCGGCAATTTGTAGCGCAGGCGGACATAGGCCATCTCGTTGTTCTGGCTGCCGGTGGGCGCAGGGCGGGTGTTGGCGGTGAAGTGGCGGTCGGGGAGCCAGCCCTTGCTGCCGGTCGGCACCACTTCATAGATCGCGGTCACCTGATGGCCGGCGCCGATATCGCCGGCATCGACCTTGTCGTTTGCGAAATCCTGCTCGGCCAGCGCCCGGTTCTCGTAGCCGATCAGACGGTACTGGCTGACATAGGCGGGGTTGAACTCGACCTGGACCTTCACGTCCTTTGCGATGGTGAAAAGGGTCGAGGAAAGCTCTTCGGACAGGACCTTCTTCGCCTCCATCGCGCTGTCGATATAGGCGTAATTGCCGTTGCCGAGATCGGCCATGGATTCCATCACCGCATCGTTGAAATTGCCCTGGCCGAAGCCGAGGGTGGTGAGGGTGATGCCGTCGTCGCGCTCCTTCTCGATCAGTTGTTCGAGTTGGCGCTGGTCGGTGACGCCGACATTGAAATCGCCGTCGGTGGCAAGGAGGATGCGGTTGATGCCGCCCTTGATGAAGTGCGCGCGGGCGGTGTCATAAGCGAGCTGGATGCCGGCGCCGCCCGCGGTCGAGCCGCCGGCATTGAGCTGGTCGAGCGCTGCCTTGATTTGTGATGCGTCGCTGGTCGGCTCGAGCACCACGCCGGCGGCGCCGGCATAGACGACGATGCCGACCTTGTCCTGCGGCTGGAGATTGTCGGCGAGCAGCGAGAGCGCTGCCTTGACCAGCGGGAGCTTGTCGGGCTCGTCCATCGATCCGGAGACATCGACCAGGAAGACGAGGTTGGCGGGCGGGCGCTTCGCGTAGCTCAGGTCGTAGCCGCGCAGGCCGATGCGGAGCAGCTTCGTGTCATGATTCCAGGGCGTCTGCGCGACGTCGGTGGTGACGCTGAACGGAGCGGCGCGATCGGTCGGCAGGGGATAATCATAGCGGAAATAGTTGATCATCTCCTCGGTCCGGACTGCGTCCTTCGGCGGGAGCTGGCCCTGGTTGAGGAAGCGGCGGACATTGGCATAGGCGCCGGTGTCCACATCCACCGCGAAGGTGGAGACGGGCGAGTCGGCGACTGCGTGAACGGGGGAGATGTCGTTGGCCTTGTATTTCTCGCCTGAAGGATCGGCGGGGAGGGAGGCCATGTCGCTCGTGGTTTCGGTGAGCTCGGTTGACTGACTGGGGTTGTTGCTGTGGTGGCCGGCCTTGTCGCAGCCGGTGAGGAGGAGGGCGCCCGCGGCGACGCAGCTGAGGGCCCTGGTTCGGATCGAAGATATCGGCATTCGATGCTCCCTAGTGTGATGCGCCACATTTGCGCCTTATTTTAGCCGTGTTTGTGGCACGGGTTTTTTGAGTGCGCAAGGGTTTTCCTATCTCATCGGAGGAGATTGGGTTTTGAGGGTGGAGGGTGAGTAGAAAAGCGCTTATATTCATATTATTACCTTCCCCAGCGAAGGCTGGGGTCCAGTTGGAAAGGCCTTTGTGATAGCGCGCCACGCCCGTTTCCTTCTGTCTCCCAACTGGGCCCGAGCCTTCGCTGGGGAAGAAGATATTGTGGCGCGATTGTGGCGCGATTCGCGCGCGGCTTTGCAGGTTTGCATCGCGTTCGCGGCGCGCTAGCATCCAGCTTATGGCCCAGTCCGGAACCCCGAAGATCACGACCTATGCGGCTTTCTGGCCCTTCTATCTGCGCGAGCATTCGCGCGCTGAGACGCGGCGGCTGCATTATGCTGGGACTGCTCTGACCTTTGTGTTCCTGGGGCTCGCGCTGGCCCGTGGCGGATGGTGGTGGGCGCTGGTGCCGCTTGCCGGCTATGGCTTTGCCTGGGGCGCGCATTTCGGGGTGGAGAAGAACCGGCCGGCGACCTTCACCTATCCGCTCTGGTCGCTGTTCAGCGATTACCGGATGTTCTTCCTGTGGCTGAGCGGGCGGCTCGCGCCGCATCTGCGGGATGCCGGGGTTCGCACCTGACGGGTGGATGGACGAACTTTGCCGCGCCCAACACGCGCTAGCTTGCCCGCGGTGCGGCACTCGCCCTATCTCTCGCCAATGCACACCACCCCAAACACACTCGCCCTCATCGGCAATACCCCGCTCGTCAGGCTCAAGGGCCCGAGCGAGGCCTCGGGCTGCGAGATTTTCGGCAAATGCGAATTCACCAATCCCGGCGCCTCAGTGAAGGACCGGGCCGCGCTCTTCATCGTCGAGGATGCCGAGGCGCGGGGCGCGATCCAGCCGGGCGGGACGATCGTCGAGGGGACGGCGGGGAATACCGGCATCGGGCTGGCGCTGGTTGCCAATGCCAAGGGCTACAAGACGATCATCGTGATGCCCGAGACTCAGAGCCGCGAGAAGATGGATACGCTGCGCGCGCTCGGCGCCGAGCTGGTGCTGGTGCCGGCGGCGCCCTATTCGAACCCGGGGCATTTCGTGCATACCTCGCGGCGGATCGCCGAAGAGACGCCCAATGCGATCTGGGCCAATCAGTTCGACAATATCGCCAATCGCCGCGCGCATATCGTCGGGACGGCGGAAGAGATCTGGGCGCAGATGGAGGGTCGGATCGACGGGTTCACCTGTTCGGTCGGAACCGGGGGGACCTTGGCGGGCGTCGGCCTGGGGCTGAAGGCGAAGGACGAGACTGTCCGCATTGCGCTCAGCGATCCTTATGGGGCCGCGCTCTACGAATATTATGCGTGCGGCGAATTGCGGGCCGAGGGCAGCTCTGTCGCCGAAGGCATCGGGCAGGGGCGGATCACCGCCAATCTCGAGGGCGCGCCGGTCGATACCCAGTTCCGCATCTCGGACAATGAGGGGATGGAATGGGTCGCGCGGCTGCTCGGCGAGGAAGGGCTGTGCCTGGGTCTGTCCTCCGGGATCAACGTTGCGGGCGCGGTGGCGCTTGGCAGGCAGCTCGGGCCGGGGCACCGCATCGCGACGATCCTGTGCGATACCGGCTTCCGCTATCTCTCGACGCTGTACAATCGGGCCTGGCTCGAGTCGAAAGGCCTGAGCGTTCCGCCCTGGCTTGATCAGGATTAGTTTGCGACGAACCGTGCCATCGACAAGACTCTTTTCATGCGTTACATTTATGCCACACGTATGAAAATCATCGCACAGGATCCGGCGCAGACGTCGCAACGGGTGAGGGTCGGAATGATCGGCCTCGCGGCGGTGCTGCTTCTCATCGGCCTGGCCGCGGCGATCTTCAGCACCGCGAGCAAGGAGCGGCCGTTCATCGTCGCCGGCGGCGCGCATCCCGATGTCGTCGCCAATATGGCCGCGGGCAACAATGCCCTGCCGGCCGGCACCCCGACCAACGAGCCGCTCGCCGAACTCGGCGTCGCGCCGAGCACTGCGACCGAGGCCAATGCCGCGCAGGCCGATCCCCGGACAGCGAAGCCCAGGCAATGAGCATCTCCCTGATTTCGACTCGGATTCGGGCGGGAGAAGCGGGGAAATCATGGTTCGCGAGCGGTTTCTCCGGGGATTCCCCGCCACAGCCTGCGAGTCGCCTGAGAACACAGCAAGAACAGATTGAAATGACTGTGAAAAAATCCCCGTAGAATCGAGCCTGATACGGCTTTTGGGGGTGTTTTCCCCGGTTTTCCCCTTGAATCCCCGATAATCCCGGACTAACCCTGCTGCATAACAGGGTAGACTCATTTCGCCTGCGCGAAACGACACCGGAGGGCGGCGCTTTGCCGTCTTCCGGGTCGGAGAAGTCATGCCTGACAGGGTGAACGGGTGTGGCGCAAAGGGTCGATTATCAGGGAGACGGTCTTGGCCTTGTCGATGACAAGGGCCGGGTTGCCATCCCCGCGTCGCTCCGCACCATCCTGGCGGCGAACAGCCCGCGCGCCGACGGCAAGGACGGCGGCACCGTCATCATCGGCGTGCACGAGAGCAGCAAGTGCCTGATCGCCTATGATCCCGGCTTCCTGCCGATCCTGAAGGCGCAGCTCGACGAGCGCGAGGCGAATTTCCGGCTCGAGGAGGGCGCGCGCAACCCGAGCTTCAAGCGCCAGGCAGCGCAGGGCGAGGCAGTGCCGTTCGACGGCAGCGGGCGCTTCATCATGCCTGGTTTCCCGCGCTTCCACGCCAATATCGGGACGAACGCGTTCTTCTACGGCACCTTCGATTATATCGAGATCTGGGACCCGGCGACGCTCCTCGCTGACGAGCGCATTCCCGAGGTCCAGAAATCCTGCGCGCGCTATCATTGCATGCAGAAGGGGATCGCGCTGTGACCGATCCCGCACCCCACACCCCCCAATCCCACACCCCCGTGTTGCTTGACGAAGTCATCGCAGCGCTCGCGATCAACCCTGGCGAGCGCCATGTCGATGCCACCTTCGGAGCAGGGGGCTATACGCGGGCGCTGCTCTCCCTCGGCGCCCGCGTATTCGCCTTCGACCGCGATCCCGATGCAATCTCCGCGGGGCGGACGATGGAGAAGGCGGCGGGCGGAGCGCTTACGCTCGTACCCGCCACCTTCTCCGCGCTCGATGCCGAACTCGAGGCGCGGGATGCAGTGCCGGTCGATGGCGTAACGATGGATATCGGCGTGTCGTCGATGCAGCTCGACCAGCCCGAGCGCGGCTTCTCGTTCCAGGCTGACGGACCGCTCGACATGCGGATGAGCCAGGAGGGCGAGAGCGCGGCCGACTTCGTCAACCATGCCGACGAGGCGCAGATCGCTGATGTGCTGCACGAATATGGCGAGGAGCCGCGCGCGCGCCGGGTGGCGCGGGCGATCGTCGCCGCGCGGCCGATCACGCGGACCGGGGAGCTGGCCCAGGTCGTGCGCAAGGCGCTCGGCTACAAGCCGCATGACAAGAAGGATCCGGCGACGCGGACCTTCCAGGCGATCCGCATCCATCTGAACCGTGAGCTCGGCGAACTCGCCGATGGGCTCGCCGCGGCGGAGCGGGTGCTGAAGCCCGGCGGACGGCTCGCGGTGGTGACCTTCCACTCGCTGGAAGACCGGATGGTGAAGCGATTCCTGCGCGAGCGCAGCGGGTCGATGCCGGGCGGCTCCCGTCATCTTCCTGAGTTGAAGGTTAACCATAAACCGAGCTTTGAAGATGTCGGACGCGCGGTGCGCGCCGGTGAGGCCGAGATAGCGCGCAACCCGCGCGCCCGATCGGCCACGTTACGAACGGCGCGGCGTACCAGCGCCGCTGCGTGGACCGCGTAAAAGGAGCGATGTGATGCTTGGATATGCGTGGAAAAGTCTCGGTTGGTTCCTCGCCTTTGTGGCGGTGGCGCTCGGGTTCCTGCTCGTGCCGCTGCAGGTGGCGGCCGAGCGCAAGAAGCTCGACAGGACGGTGAGCCAGATCGCCGACGCGCACCGTGACATCCGCGCGCTGGAGACCGAGTTCGAGACGCGCGCCAACCTCGCCCAGCTCGAGAAATGGAATGGCGACACGCTCCGCCTGGTCGCGCCGGCCGCGACCCAGTTCGTGCCCGATGCCGGCACGCTTGCCTCGATGGATGTGCAGGGCGGCTCCACGCAGATGGCGTCGCTCGTCGTGCCGTCCTTGCCCGATGGTGCGGTGAAGCCTGTGGTGCCCGCGATTGCGACCGCTGTGGCCACGACCGCGCCGGCGCGCGTTGCTGATGCCGAGCCGAGCGTGGCCGGTGCGGTGGCGCAGGTGCGCGACCGTGCGATCGCGAGCGGCAAGGCGCAAGCCGTGGCGCTGCTCGACCGCAAGCTGATGAGCGATTCGACGATCGGCGACCTGCTGACCGGCACGCGCGCGGAAGCGGGCGTCCGGCATTGACCGCGCTCGTCGCCCGGCCCCTGCCGCCGCGGCGGATGACCGGCCAGCGCCATGCGCTGGTCGCGACGGCGCATGTGCGCCTGATGATGCTGATGCTGATGATCGCCGCAGGCTTCTGCCTGGTGATCGGGCGGATCGCGATGCTCGGCCTGCTGGTCAGCCCGGCCAGCGCGCAGGGGCCCGCCTTCGGGGCGCTGTTGCGCGGCGATATCCTCGATCGCAACGGCGAGCCGCTCGCGCGCACGATCGAGGCCTGGACGATCGGCGTCCACCCCGGCCGGCTGCTCGGCGACCGCCATGAGATTGCGGAAAAGCTCGCCGCTGCGATGCCCGAGCATGACGCTGCCTATTTCTACCAGAGGCTGACGCTGCCGGTGAACTTCACCTATCTGGAGCGCCACGCCTCGCCCGACCTGGTCAACAAGATCCATGCGATCGGCGAGCCGGCCCTGGTGTTCGCGCAGGAGCCGGAGCGGCTTTACCCGCAGACGACCATGGCGGCGCATGTGCTCGGCTATATCGGCCCGACCGCCAAGGACCCGCAGATCATGGGCCGCGCCGGGATCGAGCGCGAGTTCGACCAGCGGCTGACCGATCCCGCCCAGCGCGGCACGCCGATCATGCTGTCGATCGATTACCGCGTTCAGGCGGCGATGGAGAGCGAGCTCGGCCGGGCGATGACCTCGTTCAAGGCCAAGGACGCGACCGGAATCGTGCTTGACGTGAACACCGGCGAAGTGATCGCGATGGTCTCGCTGCCGGTCTATAATCCCAACAAGCTGGCCGGCACCGGCGTCGATGCGCTGCGCAACAATGTGACTCAGAGCGTCTATGAGCTGGGCTCGACCTTCAAGCCGATCACCATGGCGACGGCGATCGACAGCGGCATCGTCACCTCGATGTCGAAGCGCTTCGATGCGACCGAGCCGCTCCATATCGGCGGCTTCACCATCCATGACGATCATCCCCAGAAGCGCTTCCTCGATATCCCCGAGACGCTGATCCATTCCTCGAACATCGCGACCGCGCGGATCGCCGACGAGATCGGCAAGGACCGGCTCGCGGCGATGTTCACCGCGATGGGCTTCGGCGAGCGGCCGAGCATCGAACTGCACGAGCGTGCCGGGCCGATCTGGCCGACCTATTGGGCGCGGACCACAGTGATGACGACCGGCTATGGCCATGGCATCGCGGTGACGCCGCTCCATCTCGCCAATGCCTATGCGACCCTGGTCAATGGCGGCATCTGGCGGCCGACGACCTTGCTCAAGGTCGCGCCGGGCAAGGCGCCCGCGGGGCGTCGCGTCCTTTCCGAGGCGACGAGCGCCCGGATGCGGCAATTGCTGCGGCTGGTCGTGACTCAGGGCACCGGCCGCAAGGGCGAGGCGCCCGGCTACCGGGTCGGCGGCAAGACCGGCACCGCCGAGATCGCGGGCGCGGGCGGCTATTCCAAGCGCGCGAACGTCTCGACATTTGCCGCGGCTTTCCCGATGGACGCACCCCGTTATGTCGTCGTCGCGATGCTCGATTCCCCTGTCGGCAATGCCGAATCCTTCGGCCAGACCACTGCTGCCTGGACGGCGGCGCCGGTGGTGAGCCGGGTCATTTCCCGCACCGGCGCCATGCTCGGCGTCGTGCCGAGCACTACGCGCGACGTCGACGTCTCCGAATTGTTGCCGCTCCTCTGGCATGCGCCGGGCGAAGACTCGGCCGATCCGGAATGAAGCTCGGCGCCTTGACGGGTGGTCCCGAGGACGCGACCGTCACCGGGTTCGCGATCGACCATCGCAAGGTGGCGCCCGGCACGATCTTCGGCGCCTTCGAGGGCGCGCGGGTGAATGGCGAGGATTTCATTCCCGCGGCGGTGGCCGGCGGCGCAATCGCAGTGGTGGCGCGGCCCGAAGCGCAGGTGATGGGCGCGGTGCATATCGCTGACGCCAATCCCCGCAAACGCTTTGCAGGGCTCGCCGCGCGCTATTTCGCGCCTTTCCCCGAGACCGCGGTCGCGGTGACGGGCACCAACGGGAAGACCTCGACCGTCGAGATGGCCCGTCAGCTGTGGCGGATGGCCGGGCATCATGCCGCCTCGATCGGGACTCTGGGGGTGACGACCGCCGACGACCAGGTGTCGACCGGGCTGACCACGCCTGACATCGTCACCTTCCTGTCGAATGTCGCGGGGCTGGCACGTGAAGGCGTCAGCCATGTCGCGTTCGAGGCGTCGAGCCATGGCCTGTCGCAATATCGTACCGAGGGACTGCCGGTGCGCGCGGCAGCCTTCACCAATCTCAGCCGCGACCATCTCGATTATCATGGCACGATGGAGGCCTATTTCGAGGCGAAGCTGCGGCTGTTCACCGAGGTGCTCGATAGCGATGGCGCCGCGGTGGTGTGGGCCGACGATCCCGCTTCGGTGCAGGTGATTGCGGCTGCACAGGCGCGGGGGATCCGGGCGATCAGCGTCGGCACACAGGGTGAGACGCTGAAGCTGGTGTCGCGCGATCCGACCCTGCTTGGCCAAGGGCTGGTGATCGAGGCCGAGGGCAAGAAGCACAAGGTGATGCTGCCGCTGATCGGCGCCTATCAGGCGGCGAATGCGCTGACCTCGGCTGGGCTGGTGATCGCGACTGGCGGCGATGTGGCGACGACGCTGGCGGCGCTGGCGCGATTGCAGCCGGTGCGCGGGCGGCTTGAACGTGCAGTGATCGCGCGGACGGGGGCGCCGGTTTATGTCGATTATGCGCATACGCCTGATGCGCTGGAGGCGGCGATCGCGGCGCTGAAGCCGCATGCGGCGGGGCGGCTGATCGTGGTGATCGGCGCTGGTGGGGATCGTGACCAGGGCAAGCGCGAGGCGATGGGCGCGATTGCGGCGTCGCTGGCAGATCGGGTGATCGTGACTGACGACAATCCGCGTTCCGAGGCTCCGGATGCGATCCGGGCGATGGTGATGGCCGGAGCGCCGGGCGCGACTGAGATCGGGTCGCGGCGCGATGCGATCGGGGCTGCGATCGGCGAGGCCGGTGCGCAGGATATCGTGCTGATTGCCGGCAAGGGGCATGAGCAGGGGCAGATTGTCGGGGATATGGTGTTGCCGTTCGATGATGTGAGCGTTGCCCGGGAGATGGCGGCGTGAGGGGTGCACTTTTCTTCCTCCCCTCCCGCTTGCGGGAGGGGACCGAGGGGCGGGCTCCCGGCCAATTGCAGGCGGGGCGCTCGTTGATAGCGGGAGCCCACCCCCGACCCCTCCCGCAAGCGGGAGGGGAGAAATGAGTCTTTGGACCTCCTCTGAAATCGCCGCCGCCACGGGCGGCAAGGCTTCCACCGATTTCACCGCCACCGGCGTCACCTTCGACTCCCGTGAAGTCGGCCCCGGCGATCTGTTCGTCGCGCTGAAGGGCGAGACGAGCGACGGGCATAAATTTCTCGATCAGAGCTCCGAGCGGGGAGCGTCGGGTGCGGTTGTCAGCGTAACGACACCGCACCCGCATGTTTTGGTCGCCGATACCATGGCGGCACTGGAAGGCCTGGCGCGGGCGGCGCGGGCGCGCACGCACGCCAGGATCATCGGCGTCACCGGATCGGTCGGCAAGACCAGCACCAAGGAGGCACTGTTCGCCGCGCTCGATCGCGGCGCGCCGGGTGCCGCGCACCGCTCGGTCAAGAGTTACAACAACCATACCGGCGTGCCGCTGAGCCTCGCCCGCATGCCGGCCGAGACCCGCTTCGGCGTGTTCGAGATGGGGATGAACCATGCCGGCGAGCTCGCCCATCTGACCACCCTGGTCCGGCCCCATGTCGCAATGGTCACTGCGATCGCGCCGGCGCACACCGCCTTTTTCCCGGACGAAAGCGCGATCGCCGATGCCAAGGGCGAGATCTTCTCCGGGCTCGAGCCGGGCGGCACGGCGATCATCCCGTTCGACAGCCCGCATCGCGATCGGCTGATCGCCGCGGCACAGCCTTATGCCGCGCATATCGTCACCTTCGGGATCGAGGAGGGCGCTGACGTCCAGGCGATCGAGACGATGCGCAGCGCAGGCGGCGGCACCTTCGTCACGGCGAAGCTGGGCGGCGGAAAGCAGGGTGATAGGGAACTGAGCTTCACCGTCTCGCAGCCGGGCATGCACTGGGTCTCGAACGCGCTCGCCGTGCTGGCCGCGGTCGATGCCGTCGGCGGTGATCTCGCCCTGGCCGGGCTCGCTCTTGCTGAGCTGGGCGGACTGGCCGGGCGGGGCGCGCGGCTGACCGTGCCAGTGGCCGGCGGCACTGCGCTGGTGATCGACGAGAGCTACAACGCCAACCCTTCCTCTATGCGCGCGACGCTTGGGGTGCTGGCGGCGGAGAAGGCGATGCGCAAGCTCGCGGTGCTCGGCGAGATGCGCGAGCTGGGCGATGCGAGCCCCGCCTATCATGCCGGGCTGGCGGCCCCGGTGATCGAGGCTGGGGTCGAACGGGTTATCCTCGTCGGTGAAGCGATGACTGCGCTCGCGAACGCGCTTGAGGGGAGGGTGGATTTCGTCCATGTGGCCGATGCGGCCGCGGCGCGCGATCGCCTCCTGGCGATCCTGGCGCCGGGCGACGCGGTTCTCATCAAGGGTTCGAACGGAGTCGGGTTGGCGAAACTGGTCGCCAGCCTGACGGACGGGATAACATAATGTTCTATTGGATTGCGGGTCTGCTTGGTTTCCCGGGGGTGCTGAACCTCTTCCGCTACCAGAGCGTCCGCACAGGTGGTGCGGTGGCGACGTCGCTGGTGGTCGGCCTCATCATCGGCCCGCGTTTCATCGGCTGGCTGCGCGTGCGTCAGGGCAAGGGCCAGCCGATCCGCAGCGACGGGCCGCAGACCCATCTCGCCAAGCGCGGCACGCCGACGATGGGCGGGTTGATGATCCTCACCTCGCTCAGCTTCTCGGTGCTGCTCTGGATGGACCTGTCGAACCCGTTCGTCTGGGCGTGCACCTTCGTGACCCTGGGCTTCGGCGTGATCGGGTTCCTCGACGATTATGACAAGGTCCGCAAAGCCAGCACCGCCGGGGTTTCAGGCCGCGTGCGGCTGCTCGGCGAGTTCGTGATCGCGGCGATCGCGAGTGCGATCATCATCCATCAGAACGGCACGCATCTCTATCTGCCGTTCACCAACCGCTTCTCCATCGATCTCGGCTATTTCTACATTCTGTTCACGGCCTTCACGATCGTCGCCTTCGGCAATGCCGTGAACCTGACTGACGGGCTCGACGGTCTGGCGACGATGCCGGTGATCATCGCGGCGGTGACCTTCATGATCATCGTCTATCTCGCCGGCAACGCGAAGTTCGCTGCCTATCTCGGCATTCCGCACGTACCCCGGGCTGGCGAGCTGGCGATCTTCTGCGGCGGCATGGTCGGGGCAGGGCTCGCGTTCCTGTGGTTCAATGCGCCGCCTGCAGCGGTGTTCATGGGCGATACCGGCAGCCTCGCGCTTGGCGGCGCACTCGGCGCGATCGCGGTCGTCGCGCATCACGAGATCGTACTCGGCATCATCGGCGGCCTGTTCGTGATCGAGGCGATGTCGGTGATCATCCAGGTGTTCTTCTACAAGCGCACCGGCAAGCGCGTGTTCAAGATGGCCCCGATCCACCATCATTTCGAACAGCTCGGCTGGAGCGAGCCGACCGTGGTGATCCGCTTCTGGATCATCGCGCTGGTCCTCGCGCTGGCCGGCCTGTCGACGCTCAAGCTCAGATGATCACCAGCCCCCTCTGGCGCGGCAAACGCTTCGCTGTGCTGGGGCTGGCGCGCTCTGGCGCGGCGACGGTGCGCGCGCTCGCGGCGAGCGGGGCTGAGGTGGTGGCGTGGGATGCGAAGGAAGCGGCGCGGGCGGAGGTTTCCGGCGCGACGATCGCCGACCCGGAGACAATCGATCTCACCGGTTTCGATGGCCTGGTCGTCTCGCCCGGGGTTCCGATCAACCGCCATCCCGTTGCGGCGAAGGCACGCGCCGCGAACGTCCCGATCATCGGCGATATCGAGCTCTTCGCCCAGGCTCGGGCTTCGCTCCCGCCGCACAAGATCGTCGGCATCACCGGCACCAACGGCAAGTCCACGACCACCGCGCTGATCCATCATATCCTGGAGACGGCCGGCATCCCGGCCCGCCTCGGCGGCAACATCGGGAAGCCGATCCTAGGCGAGGAGCCACTTCCCGCCGGCGGCGTCTATGTGCTCGAACTGTCGAGCTACCAGATCGACCTGACCTTCACGCTCGATTGCGATGTCGCGATCCTGCTCAACATCACGCCGGATCATCTCGATCGCTATGACGGGTTCGAGGCCTATGCCGCCTCCAAGGCGCGGCTGTTCGCAATGCAATCACCGGATCATGCCGCGGTCATCGGCATCGGCGACACGGCTTCGGGCGAGATCGCGCGCAACCTGTCGGCACGGGGCGAGCATCTGACCAAGATCGCGCCGGGCGTGTGCATGGACCAGTCACGCTGGCCGAGCCTGCAGGGCCCGCACAATGCGCAGAACGCGCTCGCGGCGATCGCGGCCTGCCAGGCGCTTGGCGTCAGCGAGGCGGCGATCGATCGCGGGCTCGAAAGCTTCACCGGTCTGCCCCACCGGATGGAGCTGGTCCGCACGCTGGATGGCGTCGCTTTCGTCAATGACAGCAAGGCGACCAACCCGGAATCCACGGCGCCTGCGCTGGCGGCTTTCGGGCATATCCACTGGATCCTGGGCGGCAAGGCCAAGGCCGACGACCTCGATGCCTGCGCCCCCTATTTCGGGCATATCGCCCGCGCCTATACGATCGGTGAGGCAGGGCCGCGCTTCGCCGCGTTGCTGAAAGCCCATATGCCGGTCGAGGAAAGTGGCGTGCTTGCCGCCGCCGTGACCAGCGCCGCCGTGCATGCCAAGTCGGGCGACACAGTGCTGCTGTCGCCGGCCTGCGCCTCGTTCGACCAGTTCCGCGATTTCGAAGATCGCGGCGATCGTTTTCGCGCCGCCGTGGAGGCGCTGACATGAGCGCTGCCCGCCCCGGCACCCTGACTCTGTGGAACCGCATGAAGGGCAGCGGCGGTCGCGGCGACCGTTCGGCGCTCGGCATGTGGTTCTGGGATATCGACCGGGTGCTGCTGCTGCTCGCTTTGCTGCTGATGGCGGTCGGGCTGATCGCGGTCGGCGCTGCCTCGCCGGCGGCGGCCGCGCGCTATTCCGACGACAAGCATCATGTGCCCGCGCTCTTCTATCTCTGGTGGCAGCTTGCCTGGGTCGGCGTCTCGCTGCCCGTGCTGTTCATCGTCTCGATGCTGCCGATCGCGATCGCGCGCCGCATGGCGCTGATCGGCACGGCGGCCTGTATCATACTGCTGATCGCGGTGCCCTTCTTCGGCGTTGAGCGGAACGGCGCGACGCGCTGGCTCAATTTCGGTGTGTCGCTGATTCAGCCCTCCGAGTTCCTCAAGCCCTTCTTCATCGTCACGGTCGCCTGGCTCCTGTCGATGAAGGCGAAGGACGATGCGCTGCCGGTCGTCGTCATCACCGGCGCGATGACGGTGCTGGTCGGCGTGCTGCTGATGCTCCAGCCCGATTTCGGCCAGACCATGGTGTTCGCCGCGGTGTGGCTGGCGCTGCTGATGATCGCGGGCACCTCGCCCAAGGTGATGGCCGGGCTGATCGGCTGCGTGCCGGCAGGCGTGCTCGCCGCCTATCTGTTCTACGGCACCGCGCGGACGCGGATCGACGCCTATCTCTTCCCGAACAGCGCCGGCGCCGAGGGCGGCTCCGACCATTTCCAGACTGACGCCGCCCATGCGACGATCACCGCGGGCGGCTGGCGCGGCACTGGCCCCGGCGGCGGATCGATGAAGTTCCGTCTGCCCGAAGGGCATACCGACTATATCTTCTCGGTGATCGGCGAGGAATTCGGGCTGGTCGCCTGTGCGATCATCGCCTTGCTCTTCCTCGTCGTGGTGGTGCGGGTGTTCGTCAAGCTGCTCGACGAGACCGACGAGTTCCGGCTTTATGCCGCGGCCGGCCTCGCCACCCAGTTCGGCGTGCAAGCGCTGATCAGCATGGCGGTCAATACGGGACTCGCGCCGTCAAAGGGCATGACATTGCCCTTCATCAGCTATGGTGGATCGTCCATGATCGCCTTGTCGATCGGCATGGGTTTGCTGCTGGCCTTCACCCGGCGCAACCCGTTCGTGACGCGGTCCCCTTATATCGCGCGATGGAGCGGCGAATGACTATGGCACGGCACTTCGTCCTCGCGGCCGGCGGCACCGGGGGGCATATGGTCCCGGCGGCTGCGCTTGCCGCCGAGCTGATGCGGCGCGGCCATCATGTCGCGCTGATCAGCGATGAGCGCGGCGTGCGCTTTCCCGGCCTGTTCGAGGGCGTGCAGACCCATATCCTCCCCGCCGGGCGCTTCGCCGGCGGCCCGGTCGGCTGGGTGAAGGCTGCGTCGAACATGATCAAGGCGCGGTCGATGGCGATCGAGCTCTACCGCACCTTCCGGCCCGCCGCGGTGATCGGCTTTGGCGGCTATCCCGCGCTGCCGGCCCTGCTCGCCGCGTTCAGCCGCAAGATCCCGACCGCGGTGCATGAGCAGAATGCAGTGCTCGGTCGCGTCAACCGGCTCGTCGCGGGCCGGGTGACGGCGATCGCGACCTCCTATGCCGATGTCGCGCGGCTGAAGGACGCGTGGCGCGGCAAGACCCATCTGGTCGGCAATCCGGTGCGTGATGCCGTGATTGCGCTCCGCGCCAAGCCCTATCCCCTGCTCGAGGAGGACGGCATCTTCCGCGTGCTGGTGACCGGCGGCAGCCAGGGCGCGAGCGTGCTGAGCAAGGTCGTGCCCGACGGATTGTCGCTGCTGCCGGTCAGCTTCCGCCGTCGGCTCCAGGTGACTCATCAGGCGCGGATCGAGGATATCGACGCGGCGCGCGCCAAATATGCCGAGCTTTCGATCGCCGCCGATCTCGCAACTTATCTCCCCGATCTGCCCGAGCAGCTTGCCTGGGCGCATCTCGTGATCGCCCGCGCCGGCGCCTCGACCCTGGCCGAGCTCACCGTCGCCGGCCGGCCCGCGATCCTCGTGCCCTTGCCCTCGGCGACCGACGATCACCAGACCGCCAATGCGAAGGAAATGACCATGGCGGGCGGTGCGCGCACGATCGACCAGCGCAATTTCACCCCCGTCGAGCTCGCCAAGCAGATGCAGAAGCTGGGCCTCGATCCGACCGCGCTCCAGAATGCCGCCGCGCGCGCGCGCAGCTGCGGCCGGCCCGATGCGGCGCGCGACCTCGCCGATCTGGTCGAGAGCCTCGAGGACACGCCCGGTGACATGCCGATCGGCGAAGCGCGGCCGCTCAAGTTCGGCGATGAGGCTGCATTCGCATGAGGGGCGTCGCGACTGATATCGGCACGATCCATTTCGTCGGCATCGGCGGCATCGGCATGTCGGGCATTGCCGAGGTGATGCACAATCTCGGCTACAAGGTGCAGGGCTCGGATGTCGGCGAAGGCTATGTCGTCGAGGGCCTGCGCAAGCTCGGCATCCGGATCATGATCGGCCATGCCGCCGAGAATCTCGGCGATGCGGCAGTGGTCGTCACTTCGACCGCAATCAAGCGCGACAATGTCGAGGTCGATGCAGCGCTCGAACGCCGCATCCCGGTGGTCCGCCGCGCCGAGATGCTGGCTGAGCTGATGCGGCTGAAATCCACCGTCGCGGTGGCGGGCACGCACGGCAAGACGACGACTACCTCGATGGTCGCGGCCTTGCTCGATGCCGGCGGGGTCGATCCGACCGTGATCAATGGCGGGATCATCAACTCCTATGGTTCGAACGCCCGGCTCGGCGCGAGCGACTGGATGGTGGTCGAGGCTGACGAGAGCGACGGCAGTTTCCTGCGGCTCGACGGGACGATCGCTGTCGTCACCAATATCGATCCCGAGCATCTCGACCATTATGGCTCGTTCGATGCCGTAAAGGACGCGTTCGTCGAGTTCGTCGAGAATGTGCCCTTCTACGGCGCGGCGCTTTTGTGCCTCGATCATCCGGAAGTGCAGGGCATCATCCCGCGCGTGCGCGACCGGCGGGTCGTGACCTATGGCTTCTCGGCCCAGGCCGATGTGCGCGGCGTGAATGTCACGCCGATCCCCGGCGGCAACCGCTTCGAGGCGATGGTCCGCAGTCGCGACGGTTCGGTGCGCTCGATAGAGGGGATCGAGCTGCCGATGCCCGGCCGCCACAATGTCCAGAACGCGCTTGCGGCGATCGGCGTCGCGCTCGAGCTTGGCATCGCCGATGCGACGATCCAGCAGGGCTTCGCCAAGTTCGGCGGCGTGAAGCGGCGTTTCACCAAGGTCGGCGAAACCGGCGGCGTGACGATCATCGACGATTATGGCCATCATCCGGTCGAGATCCGCGCCGTGCTCTCCGCCGCGCGCGAAGGTGTCGAGAACCGGGTGATCGCGGTCGTCCAGCCGCATCGCTACACCCGCCTCGCCAATCTGATGGAGGAGTTCCAGCAGGCCTTCAACGATGCCGACATGGTGCTGGTCGCGCCGGTCTATCCCGCCGGCGAAACGCCGATCCCAGGGGTCGAGGCTGACGCGCTGGTCGAGGGGTTGAAGCGGCGCGGGCATCGTTCCGCGGCGACGGTCGCCGATGCGGCTGCGCTAGCGGAGGTGCTGGCGGTCGCCGCTCAGCCGGGTGACATGGTCGTGTGCCTCGGCGCCGGGGATATTACGAAATGGGCGGCAGGCCTGGCGGATGCGATCGAGGCTGTGCGATGAGCAATGTCTGTTTTGCCCTTCCGCCCCTGCAGGGCAGCGTCGAGCACCAGGGCAGCCTGGCCGATTTCATCTGGTTCCGCACCGGCGGCCCGGCCGAATGGCTGGTGCGGCCGAAGGATGTGCACGATCTTTCCGTGTTCCTGGCCGGGCTCGATCCCGAGACGCCGGTATTGCCCGTCGGGGTCGGATCGAATTTGATCGTGCGCGATGGCGGGGTGCCGGGGGTGGTGGTGCGCCTGCCCAAGGCCATGGCGAAGAGCGTGATCGAGCCGGGCAACAGGGTGCGTGCCGGTGGCGCGGCGATGGGGATCAGCGTTGCCAGCGCCGCGCGCGATGCCGGGATCGCCGGGCTTGAATTCCTGCGCGGGATTCCGGGTACGGTCGGCGGCGCGGTGAAGATGAATGCAGGCGCCTATGGGCGCGATACGTCCGATATCCTGGTCGAGGCGACCGTCGTTACGCGGACGGGCGATGTCGAGGTCTGGCCCGCGGCCAGGTTCGGCTACACCTATCGCCATTCGGACCTGCCGGCGGGCGCGGTGGTGGTCGAGGCTGTGTTCGAGGGCGTGCCCGGCGATCCCGAGGTGATCGGCGCGGAGATGGACCGGATCGCCGCCGAGCGCGAGGCGTCGCAGCCTTTGCGTTCGCGCACCGGCGGCTCGACCTTCAAGAATCCGGAAGGCGACAAGGCATGGGCGCTGATCGATGCCGCCGGCTGCCGCGGCCTGACCCGCGGCGATGCGCAGGTTTCGGAGAAGCACTGCAATTTCCTGCTCAATCTCGGCAGCGCGACCAGCGCCGAGATCGAGGCTTTGGGCGAGGAGGTTCGCGAGAAGGTGAAGGCGCATTCGGGAATCGAGCTTGAATGGGAGATTCAGCGGGTGGGGGTGATGAAGTGAGCGGGACTGTTTCTTCTTCATCCCCCTCCCGCTTGCGGGAGGGGCTAGGGGTGGACTCGCGCGCTCCTCTGGCGGTCCGTTCGCGGATAGAGCGAGCCCACCCCCGACCCAGTGAGGTTGCTCATTCGGGTCGGGATTGCTCCCAGCAATCCCTCGATCATGCCGGGGGCATGATCGACCCAAATGAGCAACCTCACTCGCAAGCGGGAGGGGAGAAGTGAAGCTGCACGTCGCAGTCCTGATGGGCGGATGGTCCGCCGAGCGCGAAGTCTCGCTGATGTCGGGTTCCGGCGTCGCCGAGGCGCTGGAGTCGCTCGGCCACCGCGTCACCCGGATCGACATGGGCCGCGATGTTGCTGTCAAGCTGACAGCCGCGGCGCCCGATCTCGTGTTCAACGCACTCCACGGCACACCGGGCGAAGACGGCACGGTGCAGGGCATGCTTGACCTCATGGGGTTGAAATACACCCATAGCGGGATGGTCACCTCGGTGATCGCGATCGACAAGCTCCTCACCAAACAGGCGCTGGTGCCGCACGGCATCCCGATGCCCGGTGGCCGGATCGTGAAGAGCGAGAGCCTCTATGAGAGCGATCCGCTGCCGCGCCCCTATGTGCTGAAGCCGGTCAACGAAGGATCGTCGGTTGGCGTCGCGATCGTCACCGACGAGGGCAATTACGGCAACCCGATCGCACGCGACGTGAAGGGGCCGTGGGGCGAGTTCGAGGAGCTTCTCGCGGAGCCCTATATCCGCGGCCGCGAGCTGACGACGGCCGTGCTCGGCGGCGAGGCGCTCGGCGTGACCGAGCTCAAGCCCAAGAGCGGCTGGTATGATTATGATGCGAAATATACCGACGGGATGACGGTGCATGTCTGCCCGGCCGAAATCCCCGACGAGATCGCCGCCGCGTGCAGGAGCATCGCGCTTGAGTCCCACCGCCTGCTCGGCTGCAGGGGCGCGTCGCGCTCCGATTTCCGCTGGGACGACAGCCAGGGGATCGAGGGGCTGTTCCTGCTCGAGGTCAACACCCAGCCGGGCATGACACCGCTCAGCCTGGTGCCCGAACAGGCCAGGCATATCGGCATGAGCTATGCCGATCTCGTCCAGAAGATCGTCGACGAAGCTCTTGAAGGGGAGCGCGCATGAGCCGAACGATGAAACGCGGGTCGCCCCCGCGCCGCCCGGTCCAGCCGAAACGGCGCCAGCCGCCCAAGCCCTCGATCATCGACCGAATCATCGCGGCGCTGCCGGTCAGCGAGACGACATTGCGCCGGATCGCGACCTGGTCGATCTTCACCCTGGTCTGCGCAGCCGCGCTGGCGGTTGCCACCTGGTTCGGAATCCCCGGGGCGATCGGGGTCGCGCTGGCCGAAGGGATCGGCCGCGCGGGCTTCCGGGTCGAGCAGGTCGAAGTGACCGGGCTCAGCCGGATGGACCGGATGACCGTCTATGCCGTCGCGCTCGACCAGCGTTCGCGCGCGATGCCGCTCGTGAACCTGGAGGAAGTGCGGCACAAATTGCTTGCCTATGGCTGGATCGCCGATGCGCACGTCTCGCGCCGGCTGCCCGACACGCTGCTCGTCCATATCGTCGAACGCCAGCCGAGCGCTGTGTGGCAGGATCAGGGCAAGCTCTCGCTGATCGCGGCCGATGGGGTGTGGCTCGAGCCGGTCAAGGCGGATGCGATGCCCGATCTGCCGCTGGTGATCGGCCCGGATGCCAATGTGCAGGAAGCGGCCTATCAGAAGCTGATCGATGCCGTTCCGGCGCTGCGCCCGCAGGTCAAGGCGGCGACGTGGGTCGGCAAGCGGCGCTGGAACCTGTTGTTCGAATCCGGCGAAACGCTTGCGCTGCCCGAAGGCGATGCCGACGCCTCCAGGGCGCTGACCAAATTCGCGCAGATGGACGGGGTTCGTCCGCTGCTCGGCAAGGGCTGGATCCGGTTCGACATGCGCGATCCGACCAAGCTCGTCGCGCGCAAGCCCGGCCAGGTGAGCAATCGTGCGCTCACCGATCCGAATGGCGACACCACGCCGGCCAAACCGGCAATGATCGAAGCCCAACCGGCGAAGCCGGCGTTAATTGAAGCAAAGCACTCCGCACCAAGTAGCAGTGAGGGATAAGCGTATGGCGAAGGCAGCACCTGAAGGACTGATCACGGCGCTCGATATCGGGTCGTCAAAGGTCTCGGCGATGATCGCGCAGAAGGGCGATGGCGGCGAGCTGATCGTGCTCGGCACGGGCCAGCGCGAGAGCCGGGGCGTCAAGCGCGGCTATATCGCCGACGCCGCCGCGACCGAGCTCGCGGTGCGCGAGGCAGTCGAGCAGGCCGAGCGGATCGCCGGCACCAATATCGAGAATGTCTGGGTCAGCTTCTCGGCCGGCGGGCTCGTCTCGGATGTCGCCTCGATCGAGTTCGAGCTCGGCGGCCATCGTGTCGAGCAGTCGGACATCGATGCGCTGCTCCAGGCCGGGCGGGATTCGATCGATCCGGCGGGGCGGATGGTCCTCCATGCGCAGCCCGCGCTCTATACGCTTGACGGGCTGACCGGGGTGAAGCGCCCGCTCGGGCTTCATGCGGATCGCCTCGGCGTGCATATCCATGTCGTCGCGGCGGACGGATCGCCGGTGCGCAATCTCGGCCTGTGCGTCGCCAATGCGCATCTCGAAGTGAAGGCGATCATCGCCTCGCCGGTCGCGACCGGCATGGCCTGCCTGTCCGACGAAGAGCGCGAGCTCGGCGTCGCGCTGGTCGAGCTTGGCGCCGGCATCACCAATGTCTCGCTGTTCGCCGGCGGCATGCTGGTCGGACTGACCTCGATCCCGTTCGGGGCAGCGGACATCACGGACGATATCGCCTCGGCCTTCGGCACGCGGCGTGCCCAGGCAGAGCGGATGAAGTGCTTCTATGGTTCGGCCAATGCGAGCCCGCGCGACAATCACGACATGATCGATGTCGCGCCGATCTCGGCCGAGGACGATGCCAGCGAGAGCAGCCGCATCACGCGGGCGCAGCTGATCGCGGTGATCCGCCAGCGGCTCGAGCATCTGATGGGCGAGGTGCAGAAGGCTTTGGTCGACCTGAAATTCGAAGGTCCGGTCGGGCGCCAGGTCGTGCTGACCGGCGGCGGCGCCGAGCTCAAGGGTATTGCCGACTATGCGCAACAGGCGCTCGGCCGCTCGGTCCGCATCGGGCGGCCGCGCGGGCTGACCGCTCTGCCCGAAGCGCATGGCGGACCCGCCTTCGCGACCTTGGCTGGGCTGGCTTTCTATGCTGCAGCCGACCCTGTCGACTTGAGATCCCTGTCCGGCGCACACCAGATCGTGCACCGGCCGAAGGGGTTCGCGATCTTCAAGCGGCTGATCGCGGCCGCTCGGGCGAATTATTAAAGAAATACGACAAGATTTAGCTGTTCGTGCTGGAGTCACCGCAAGGGATGGTGCAGAACGGCCCCCATTATAGTAAAAAACGCCCCGATGTTTGGGGTGGTGCGGAGACAGGGCGATGAGCATCGAATTTCTTCCTCCCGACGTTGACGAGCTGACCCCGCGCATCGCGGTGATCGGCGTGGGTGGCGCCGGTGGCAACGCGATCGCGAACATGATGCGCGCTGAAGTCCAGGGGGTCGACTTCCTCGTCGCGAACACGGATTCGCAGGCGCTGAAGCAATCGGCCGCGCCGCACCGCATCCAGCTCGGCGCGAAGATCACGCAAGGTCTCGGCGCCGGTTCGCGTCCCGAAATAGGACGTGCCGCGGCTGAGGAGACGATCGAGCAGGTCACCAAGATGCTCGAAGGCGCACATATGTGCTTCATCGCCGCCGGCATGGGCGGTGGCACCGGCACCGGCGCGGCGCCCGTCATCGCCAAGGCGGCGCGCGACATGGGCATCCTGACCGTCGGCGTCGTCACCAAGCCGTTCGCCTTCGAGGGCAATCGCCGCGCCAAGGCCGCCGAGACCGGCATCGAAGAGCTTCAGAAGTACGTCGATACGCTGATTGTCATCCCCAACCAGAACCTCTTCCTCGTCGCCAATGCGAACACGACCTTCAAGGAAGCGTTCCAGATGGCGGACGAAGTGCTGCAGCAGGGCGTGCGCGGCATTACCGACCTGATGGTCATGCCCGGCCTGATCAATCTCGACTTCGCTGACGTCCGCTCAGTGATGCAGGAGATGGGCAAGGCGATGATGGGCACCGGCGAAGCGTCGGGCGACAACCGAGCGATCGAGGCCGCGTCCAAGGCGATCGCCAATCCGCTGCTCGACGGCGTCAGCATGAAGGGCGCCAAGGGCGTGATCGTCTCGATCACCGGCGGGGACGATATGCGGCTGCTCGAAGTCGACGAAGCCGCCAACCATATCCGCGAGCTGGTCGACGAGGATGCGAACATCATCTGGGGTTCGGCGTTCAATCCCGAGCTCGAAGGCAAGATCCGCGTTTCGGTCGTCGCCACGGGAATCGAGGCTGATGCCCGTCCCGCGACTGCAGCGCCGCCGGTTTCGCGTGCCTTCACCTTCTCGGCACCGAAAAAGGCCGAGGAGCCGGCGCCTGCCGTCGTGCTGACACCGCCTGAGGCGCCCGCCGCCCCGGCGGCCGAGGAACCGGCGCCCCAGCCGGCCGTAACGCTCGAACCGCCGGTTGCAGAGGAGGACAGCGACGAGCTGGTGCTCGGCAGCGAGACTCAGGTGCCCGAAGTCCAGGTGTTCGGCGACGAGCCCGAAGCCGAGCCCGAGCCCCAGCCGGCCGATCCCGGGCCAAGCCAGCGCCGCCGCTGGCTTTCGCCCGGCGCCGCGGCCGGTGCAGCCGGCGCGCCCGAGGAAGCGCCGGCCGAGCCGCACGATCCGATCGTGCAGCCCGCGCCACGCGTGAAGCTGGGCGGGACTCTGTTCGAGCGTATGTCGAGTGTCTCGCGCGGTGCCGCCCGCGAGGACGAGCCCGAAAAGGATCCGGTCGATATCCCGCGCTTCCTGCATCGCCAGAACAATCAATGACGTGAGGGCGGAGCGCGCGCCCGGTTCATCGCCGGCGCGCGTCGCTCTGGCGCGCGTGGTGCGCGGCGGACATTGCCGGTCGAGCCGGACTCGGCTCTAGGCTGGTTGCCGATGCGCGTTTCCCATTCTCTCCGGCTTGCCTTGGCTGTTCTCGCCGTGCCGTTCGTCGGCTCGGGCGCGGCAGCGCAATTGCAGGCGCCGATGGTGCAGCCGCTCAACCCCGATGCCGACCAGCTGGCCGCCCAGATGCGCCTGCTGGCGGCAAATCCGTCCGACCTGGAAGCGCTGATCCGCGCCGGCGAGCTGACGCTGAAGCTCGACGACGAGACGGCCGCTTCCAGCTTCTTCGCGCGGGCCGAGCGGATCGATCCGCGCAATCCGCGGATCAAGGCGGGGCAGGGCAGTCTGCTCGTCCAGTCCGAAAAGCCGGGCGAAGCGCTCCGGCGCTTCGCCGAGGCGGAAGCGCTCGGCTTCGATCCAAGGCGCTTCGCCTCGGACCGCGGCCTCGCTTATGATCTGATCGGCGAGCAGGACCGTGCCCAGCGCGACTACCGGCTGGCGCTGAAAAACGGCGCCGATGACGAGACGATCCGGCGCTACGCCTTGTCGCTCGGCATCTCGGGCAAGGGCGATCTGGCCTATGCCCAGCTCGAGCCGTTGCTGCGCCGGAGTGATCGTGGCGCCTGGCGCGCCCGCGCCTTCATCCTCGCGATGACCGGCGACACCGCCGGTGCCGAACGCATCGCCACCAACATGATGCCGCCGGGGCTCTCCCAGGGGCTTCAGCCCTTTTTCGACCGGCTGGCGTCGCTCGGCCCGGTCGACCGGGCTTTTGCCGTGCATTTCGGCGAGCTGCGCGCGACGCCCGAGCGGATCGCCGATGCCAGGCTGATTCCACCCCTCCCTGCGCTCAGGCCCGACCCGGACGCGCCACGACCTGTTGCGGTGGCGCAGGTCGCGCCGAAGCCTGAGCGTCAGGACGATCGCCGCAACCGCAACAAGAAGAAGAAAGGCGCGCCCGAGCCGGCGGTCCAGGTCGCAAGCGCGCCGCCCCCGGCGCCGCTGCCCCAGCCGCCGGTCTATGTGGCGAGCCTGGAGCCGAGCGAGCAGGCGCCCTATGTGCCGCCACCCGTTCGTGCGCCCGCGCCAGGCCGTCAGGCCATGGTGATGAACCCGGCGAGCGTAACCGGCACCGCGCCCGAGCGCACACCGATATCGAAGCCGCCTGTCTACACGCCTCCGGCATCCACGCCTCCCATCGCAAAGCCGCCCGCCTCGACGCCGGCACCCGTTATCGCTGCGCTGCCACAGCGTACCACGCCGCCCTCGGGCAGGACGGCGACGGTCGGGCCCGGCTTTTCGGAAGGGGGCACCACGAGATCCGCGGGCACCGCGGTTGCGACACGGCAAGAACCCGTTCGCGCCCCTGCCAGCGCCGCGCCGCCAGCGTTTGATCCGCCAGCGCCGACAGTCCCGGCTGCATCGCCCCCGGCGAACGTAGCTGCGCAACCCGCGGCACCCACCCCCGCGCCGGTACGGAACGAGGACTCGATCCTCGCCAATATCATCGCCAGCGTTTCAGCGCCGGCGACAGCCGACTCTCCCGCCGCCGAATCCGAGCCCGTGACTGCCCCACCGCCACCGGTAAGGGCCGAGCCCAGGGAAGATGAGGCTGCGGCTCAGGCGAAAGCTGCCGCTGACGCAAAGGCCGCCGCCGAGGCGAAAGCCGCTGCCGACAAGAAGGCACTGGCCGACAAGAAGGCACTGGCCGACAAGAAGGCAGCGGACGCGAAGAAGCTCGCCGATGCGAAAAAGGCCGCCGACGCCAAGAAGGCGGCCGAACTGAAAAAGAAGAACGACCCCAAGATCCTCGAGCCGGAACGGATCTGGGTTCAGGTGGCAGGCGGCGCGAATGAAGCGACCTTGCCCAAGGAATGGGCCAGGGTCCGCGAAAAGGCCCCGGCGGCATTCAAGGGCAAGACGGGCTGGACCACGCCGCTGCGCGCCACCAATCGGGTGCTGGCCGGCCCGTTCAAGACCAATGAGGACGCGCGCGCCTTCGTCAATGCGCTCTCCAAGGAGGGTCTCTCGGCCTTTGTCTTCACCAGCGAAGCGGGCCAGAAGATCACCAAGCTGCCGGCAAAATGACCAGGCTTGCGCCCTGGGCCTCCGATCCGGGACTCAGCCGCGGCCGCCTCCATGACGAGCAAAGCGGCACCGCCCGCGGGCCGCGCGATGCGTTCCAGCGCGATCGCGATCGGATCGTCCATTCGATCAGCTTCCGCCGGCTGCGCCACAAGACCCAGGTGTTCATGGCGCCCGACGGCGACCATTTCCGCGTCCGCCTCACCCATAGCCTCGAAGTCTCGCAGATCGGCCGCACCGTGGCGCGTGCGCTCGGCCTCAACGAGGACCTGACCGAGGCGCTCTGCCTCGCCCATGATATCGGCCACCCGCCCTTCGGCCATGCCGGCGAGGACGCGCTTCAGGCGGCGCTGGCCGGGCAGGGCGGCTTCGATCACAATGGCAATACGCTCCGCGCGCTGATGGAGATCGACAGCCCCTATCCGCGCTGGAACGGCCTCAACCTGACCTGGGAAACGCTGGAGGGACTCGCCAAGCATAATGGCCCGATCTTCCAGCCGGGCTGGGCCCTGGCCGAGGCCAACGTCGCGTTTCCGCTCGAGCTGACTCACTGGCCTTCGCTCGAGGCCCAGGTCGCCGCGATTGCGGACGATATCGCCTATGACAATCACGATATCGACGATGGCCTGCGCGCCGGGCTGCTGACGCTCGATCAGATCCTCGAAGTGCCGGTCATCGCGTCGGGCTGGGAAGCGACGCTGGCGCGTTTTCCCGATGTGCCGCCCGAGCGCCTGACCAGCGAACTCGTGCGCGCCCAGATCGGCCTGATGGTCAATGATCTGATCGCGGAGACGCGCCGCCGGGTCGAGGCGGCTGGGGTGAAAAGTGTCGCTGATGTGCGTGCCGCGGGGCAATGCCTGTCAGGCTTTTCGCCGGAGATGCGTGAAGCAGAGCGGGTGCTCAAGCGCTTCATGTACGCCAATCTCTACCACCATCCCCGCCAGCTCGAGGCCGCAAGGATGGCAGGGGATCTCGTCACTGGCCTGTTCGAGGCCTATCGTGCCGATCCACGGTTGATGCCGGCTGACTGGCATGGGCGGCTGCCCGCGGAGGAGCCCGCGCGCAGCCGCCACATCGCCGATTTCATCGCCGGCATGACCGATCGCTACGCCGTTGCCCGCTATCGCGAGGCGGTCGGGCCGATCGATCTGCCGGACGGGTTTTAAATCAGCGCGACGCCACTTGCTGCGACATCAGCCGCGCCTGCGCATTCTTGTAGGTGAAGGAAACGGGCTCACCGCCCGAAACGCCGGTCACCTGGTCGCCGCGCACCACCAGCTCGAACGTGCTGCCTTCGGGAAAACGGCGCCCGCTGAGGACGACACGGTCGGCCTTGATGGTTGAGGTGTACACATAGGTGTTGCCGTCGCGCGAGAAGCTCTTTTCGGCCGGCTTGTCCCCGGCAAGGGCAGGCGTGGCGAGCGAAGCGATAAGGGCTGCGGCGAGGAATATCTTGGTCATGATCCTACCTTTCGTTGGTTCGAAAGCCAGATCGGCATCCTCGCTTGTCTTGTTAGCGCTAACATATTGCGGTGCAGCAAAATCCCAATCGCAAAGTTTGCGCGACCAGTTGCAGGAAACGTACGCTAAAATGCGTCAACCATGAATCCTGACAAACTCCTGCGACACCTGAGGCGTATGCAGGCAGGACATTATCGGACGACAGATCATGGCGGACGCAAGCATTGCGCTCAATCGCTTCGGGCTCGGAGCGCGGCCCGACGAGCCTGTACCGGCTGACCCCCGCAAATGGCTGCATGGCCAGCTTACCGCGTTCGAGCCGAATCCGGCACCGATCGCTGCCTTGCCGGGCCGCCGCCAGATCGCGGGTGAACTGGCGGAATATCTCGATCAGGTAAGGGCACTGCGGCAGCAGGAGGGGCGCGGCCCACGCCGTGCACAGGCCCGCCAGGCCCCGGCGATGCGGGCGCAGATGACGGACGCCGCGCCGGAAATGGCGCAGGGCTATCAGATGGCGCCTGCGGCGCCGATGGCGTCAGGCGGCAAGTCAGCGACACCTGCCTTTGATCCCAATGATCCCGTGGCCCAGGCGCGTCGCTTCGCGCAGCGTCAGGCGCGCGATTATTATGTGAACGCAGTCGGCGGGCGCACCGTCGCCGCGCTCACCTCGCCGGCGCCATTCGCCGAGCGGCTGGTGCATTTCTGGGCGAACCATTTCGCGATCTCGATCGACAAGGTGCAGGTCGTGGGTCTCGGCGGCCTGCTCGAATTCGAGGCGATCCGCCCGCATGTGCTCGGCAAGTTCGGCGACATGCTGAACGCAGTCGAGCGGCATCCGGCGATGCTGCTCTATCTCGATCAGGCGCAATCGGTCGGGCCGGACAGCATGATAGGATCGCGCTTCGGCAATCGCCCCAACCGTAAGCTCGGTCTCAACGAGAATCTCGCGCGCGAGATCATGGAGCTCCACACCCTCGGCGTCCGTACGGTTTACAATCAGGCCGACGTAACCGAGTTCGCCCGCGCAATGACCGGCTGGACGGTCTCCGGGCTCAACCGCGGACCCGGCGCGCGCTTCACGGGCACTGAGGGACAGGCGGGCGATTTCGTCTTCGCCGCGCCGCTGCATGAGCCGGGCGCGCGTATGATCATGGACAAGCGCTACGATCAGCCAGGCGAGCATCAGGCTCAGGCAGTCCTCGACGATCTAGCAGTCCACCCCGCCACCGCGACGCATCTCGCGACCAAGCTCGCCCGGCATTTCGCGGGTGATACGCCGCCGCCGGTATTGGTCGAGCGGATGAAGGCGGCCTATCTCGGGACCGGCGGCGATCTGCCGAGCGTCTACCGCGTGCTGATCGACTCGCCTGAAAGCTGGGCGCCGCAACCGGCCAAGTTCAAGACGCCATGGGAATGGTCGGTCTCGACGATGCGCGCGCTCGGCATGAGGACAGCGCAGCCGTTGATGGTCACCGGGCTGCTCAATCAACTCGGTCAGCCGACCTGGAAGCCGGGCTCGCCCGCCGGTTTCGACGATATCGCCGCGAGCTGGGCCGGGCCTGACGCGATCCTGCGCCGGGTCGAGGCGGCGGAGCGCTTCGCCAACAAGGCGGGCGCGACCGTCGATGCCCGCGCACTGGCGCCCAAGATCATCCCGGCCTCGGTCAGCCCGGCCACCACCCAGGCGCTGGCGCGCGCGGAAAGCCCGGGACAGGCGCTGGCCCTGCTGCTCGTCGCGCCTGAATTCATGCGGAGATAGGCCCATGTATCGTCGTCCCACGCTCGATCGTCGTTCCTTCATCGGCGCCGGCGCGATTGGCGCAGCCGCCATGGCCTTCGCCCCGAAAATGGCCTTTGCCAAAGCGGAGACCGACAAACGCTTCGTCTTCATCATCCAGCGCGGTGCCGCGGATGGGCTCGGCACGGTCGCGCCGGTCAGCGATCCGGCCTTTGCCCGCGCGCGCGGCGTGTTGGCAGCGGATTTCGAAAATAGTGCGAAGCTCGATTCGATGTTCGCGCTGCACCCCGCGCTCGCCAATGTCGGCGGGCTATATGGCAGGAGCCAGGCGCTGTTCGCGCATGCCGTCGCTTCTCCCTATCGCGACCGCTCGCATTTCGACGGGCAGAATGTGCTCGAGACGGGCGGGGCGGGTGCCTACCAGGTCAAGGACGGCTGGCTGAACCGGATGCTCGGCCTGTTGCCGCCGACCCAGGCCAAGGCGATCGCGGTCGCGGCGACGGTGCCGCTGGCGCTGCGCGGCACTCATGAAGTCTCGTCCTATGCGCCCTCGGCGCTGCCCCAGGCCTCGAACGACCTGCTCCAGCGCGTGTCGATGCTCTATGAAGGCGACAGCCAGCTGCACGCCCTGTGGAGCGAGGCAATGGGCACGCGCGCACTGACCAGTGACATGGCCGACGACAATGGCCGCAACGCTGCCGCGACTGGTGCCCTCGCGGCGAAGCTGCTGGCGCCGGAAAATGGCGCGCGGATCGCGATGATCGAGACCGGGGGATGGGATACGCATGCCGGGCAGCGCACGCGGCTCGCCCTGCAGTTGCGCGGCCTCGACGGGATGATCGGCGCGCTACAGGCCGGGCTTGGTCCACTCTGGGCTGATACGATGGTGCTGGTCGCGACGGAATTCGGCCGCACCGTGGCGGTGAACGGCACCGGCGGCACTGATCACGGCACGGCGAGTTCAGCGATGCTGCTCGGCGGTGGCGTCAAGGGTGGGCGTGTGGTGACGGATTGGCCGGGGCTGGCACTGGCAGCGCTGTTCGAGGCGCGTGACCTGAAGCCGACGCTGCAGCTCGATGCCTTTATCGCGGGCGCCACGGCCGAGCATTTCGGGATCGAGCCGGGTCGGGCGATGGCAGCCCTGTTCCCCGACAGCAAAGGCGTGCGTCCGGTTGAGGGGTTGGCCAGAACCTGATTCATCCGCCCTCTTCTTGCCCATGCCTCCCTGAGATAGCTTCGGCGATACACACTCCCATCGCACCATAGTCACCGCGGTTCGCTACAATGGAGGCGTGGATCCAGGCGATCGGATCGAGCTTGCGGAGATCGAACTCGTGTCCCGCGCGCGTCGCAAGCTGTTTCAGATAGTAGAGCTGGGTTCGCCCATTGCCCTCGCGAAAAGGGTGCACATGATTCACGTCGCCGAGGATCGCGGCCGCACCGGCGGCGAAGTCGACGGGGGAGAGCCCTGCGAAATAGCCGCTTTCAACGACGCGCCGGTGCACATCATTCATGCCGTTCTCGATGAAGCGGCACGGCATGAAATCCGATCCACCCTTGGCGATCTCGACGGTGCGGACCTCGCCGGCCCAGTCATAGACATCCTGGAACAGATGGCGGTGGATCGCCTTCAGATGGGCAAGATTGAAATCGCCGGTGGGTATCCGTTGTCGTGTACGCTGCACGACGAGCCGGCGCTCCGCCCGGTCCAGTGCATTTCTGTCAGTGATGCCGAGACGATTCCGCAGAATGAACGTGCCCGGATAGACATAGGGATCGTCGCTCATTCGGCTGCGTCGGCTATATCTCCGTGCGCGATGCCGAGAATATAGGCGGTGCATTGTTCGGGCGACCAGCCTTCGCGTTCGAACATCTCGAACATAGCGATATCCTCCGCGTCGAGCGGATTGTTCTCGATTTCCTGCAAATGCATCGCTTCGAGGCGCCGCTGCCTGGCGGCTTCGGCCTCGGAAGGCATGGGTTTCTGGTCGGCGGCAGCCATGGCTCATCCTACTCGATTTCGGGACGGACGCCAAAGGGTGAGTCATAGCCTGCGATAACCGGCTGGCCGCCGGCCGCCTTGTTCCCCGACAGCAAAAGCGTGCGTCCGGTCGAGGGCCTGTCGCGTATCTAGATCGGGTTGGCGGAGTCGGGTTTTCCAGGGCTCACACCTGTAACCGGGAGGTTGCTCCGCCGGCCCACCATAACCATCTCACGGTCGCGATTTGAGTGTGCGCCCGCCATCCGCTAAGGCGCCCGCTCGCTTAACCGACCGGACCAGCAATGACCCTCTATACCCGTTTCGCCGCGCATCTCGATGCGGCGCTCGATACCCTTGTTGCGGCAGGCGATCTGCCGGCGGGGCTCGACCGCGCGAATGTGACGGTCGAGCCGCCGCGCGATCCGAGCCATGGCGACCTCGCGACCAACGCTGCGATGGTGCTGGCGAAGCCGGCCGCCACCAATCCGCGCGCGCTCGCCGAGAAGATCGCGGCTGAGCTGGGCAAGCTCGAAGAGGTGGAAGCCGTGTCGGTCGCCGGGCCCGGCTTCATCAACCTGAGCCTGACTGACGACACCTGGCGCGCCGAACTCTCGGCGATCCGCGACGAGGGCGACGATTATGGGCGCTCGACCCGGGGCAGGGGCACGACAGTCAATGTCGAATATGTTTCGGCCAACCCGACCGGGCCGATGCATATGGGGCATTGCCGGGGCGCGGTTGTCGGCGATGCGCTGGCCAATCTGCTCGAATTCGCCGGAGCCAAGGTGATCCGCGAATATTATGTCAACGATGCCGGCGGGCAGGTCGATGTGCTCGCGCGCTCGGTGCACCTTCGGTACCGCGAAGCGCTCGGCATCGAAATCGGCGACATACCGGAAGGCCTGTACCCGGGCGATTACCTTGTGCCGGTCGGGCAGGCGCTCGCCGCCGAGTTCGGCGATCGCTATGCCGATGCGCCCGAGGAGGCGTGGCTCGTCCTGTTCCGCACCCGCGCGGTCGCCGCCATGATGGAGCTGATCAAGGCCGATCTCGCCTTGCTCGGCATCCATCACAATCTCTTCTCGTCCGAGGCCGAATTGCAGGCTGCGGGCAAGCCCGAGGCGGCCGAGGCGGATCTTCGCGCGCGGGGCCTGATCTATGACGGCATGCTCGAAGCCCCCAAGGGCGAGACGCCCGAGGATTGGGAGCCGGTCGTGCTGCCATTGTTCCGCTCGACTCAGTTTGGCGACGATCAGGATCGGCCGATCAAGAAGTCGAACGGGCAATGGACCTATTTCGGCGCCGATCTCGCCTACCATTACCAGAAGGCACAGACCGCCGATGCGCTGATCGATATCTGGGGCGCCGACCATGCCGGCACGGTCAAGCGGATCGTTGCTGCGGTGCAGGCGCTGACCGGCGGCAAGACCCGGTTCGATGTGAAGCTCGTCCAGATGGTGCGGCTGCTGCGCGCCGGCGAGCCGGTGAAGATGTCGAAGCGGGCTGGCAATTTCGTCACGCTCGCCGATGTCGTGAACGAAGTCGGCAAGGATGTCGTCCGCTTCACCATGCTCACCCGCAAATCCGATGCGCAGATGGACTTCGATTTCGCCAAGGTGGTCGAGGCGTCGAAGGACAATCCGGTCTTCTATGTGCAATATGCCCATGCGCGGATCGCGTCGCTTCACCGCCGGGCGGCCGAGGCGGGCATCGTGTGCGACTCGGTCGACCTGTCCCAACTTGAGACAGAAGATCTCGCGCTGGTGAAGCGCGCCGCCCAGTTCCCGCGCGTTGTCGAGACCGCGGCGGCGGCGCGCGAGCCGCACCGGGTTGCCTTTTATCTCTACGACTTGGCCGCTGAATTCCACGCGCTGTGGAATGTCGGCAATGACCGCCCCGAACGGCGCTTCCTGATTGCCGACAATCCGGCCATAACATGTGCGCGCCTTTTCCTGGCCGAGGCAATCGGGCAGATTATTCGTAACGGACTCGGCATCATGGGGGTGCAGGCGGTCCAGGAGATGAACTGATGGCAACGTCGAGCGACTATGAGGTCCGCGACGAGGATCGGCTACCCTGGCTCGAAACTGTCGACGAGGACTATGACGAAGGCCCCTCGGTCTTTCGCATCGTCCTGCTCGTGTTGCTCGGTCTTGCGATCATCGCCGCGGCCATTTTCGGCTTCTACTGGTACAAGCAGCATCAGCGCGCTGACGGTAACGGCGCGCTGATCGCCGCGCAGGAAGGCGATTACAAGGTCAAGCCGGACGATCCCGGCGGGCTCAAGGTGGAAGGCGAAGGCGATACCGCGATCGCGACCAGCGACGGAGCAGGGGGCGGCAACGCCTCGATCGATCTGAACGCCACGCCCGAGGCGCCGGTGGCCGGCACCAAGGCCCCGCCGGCGGCGGCGACGCCGTCGGGCGGCGCCAGCAAGGCGGTGGTGGCGATTCCGCCATCGAGCGGCAAGCTGGCCCCGGTGAAGCCCGGCGCAGCGCCGGCCGCCGGTCCTTCGGCGGGGGGCGCCCTGGTGCAGCTCGGCTCCTTCCCGGACGAGGCGTCAGCGAATGCGGCCTGGGCGAAGGCGGCGAAGCGCTTCACCTATCTCGCGCCGCTGGGCAAATCGGTTCAGCAGGCCGAGGTCAACGGCAGGACCGTGTTCCGGCTGCGTGTCAACGCCGGCAGCGCGAACCAGGCGACCGAGCTGTGCGGCAAGCTCAAGGTTGCGGGCGAGGGCTGTTTCGTGGCGAACAACTAGGGTCGGTCCGCGTTCGACGGGCTGGAATGGGTTCACGCGAAGACGCGAAGTGCCTTGATCGAGGCTCACCTTCTTTCGGGTTTGTTGTGCCGAAGCGAGAAGCCGGTGCCGCCGCCCCACCATGTGACCTCTTTGCGTCTTCGCGCCTTCGCGTGAACATATCTGGAGGGGTTTTTGAGCGGGAGGGTTCCTGTTAGGCACGCTTAATGAAGCCCGTCATCTACGGCCTGTCCGGCCTGACCATCACGCCCGACGAACGCGCCTTTTTCACGAGCGCCGATCCGACCGGCTATATCCTGTTCAAGCGCAATGTCGCAGATCGCGCCCAGTTGCGTGCGCTCACCGACGACCTGCGCGCGATGACCGGCCGCGACGATCTGCCGATCCTGATCGATCAAGAGGGCGGTCGTGTCGCGCGGATGGGGCCGCCCGAATGGCCGGCCTTTCCTGCCGGCCCGGCCTTTGACGCGCTGTACGAGATCGCACCGATTTCGGCGATCGAGGCGGCCCGGGCCAATGCCCAGGCGCTTGCATTGATGCTCGCCGAAGTCGGGATCACCGTCGATTGCCTGCCCTTGCTCGACGTGTCGCAGCCCGACACGACCGAAGCGATCTCGACCCGGGCGCTGGGATCGGAGCCGCTGCGCGTCGGATCGATGGGCCGTGCGATCATGGACGGCCTGCGCGCCGGTGGTGTGGTTGGCGTGGTCAAGCATATGCCGGGCCATGGCCGGGCGCAGGTCGATACCCATTATCATCTGCCGACCGTCACCGCTTCCGATACCGAGCTCGAAATCGATCTCGCCCCGTTCCGGGCCCTCGCGGGCGCACCGATGGGGATGACCTCGCATATCATCTTCACTGCCTGGGACGCGGAGCGACCGGCGACGCTGTCGCCGATCGTGATCGAGGAGGTGATCCGCAAGCGGATCGGTTTTGACGGCCTGCTCATGACGGACGATATCGACATGAAGGCCTTGTCGGGCACTGCCAGCGACAAGGCGGCCGGGGCGATCGCGGCCGGATGCGACCTGGTGCTCGATTGCTGGGGGCGGATGGACGAGATGGAGGCCATCGCGACGCGGCTCGACGATATCTCCGACCGCTCGCGGGATCGGCTCGACCGCGCGATGGCGACGATCGCCGGCGCTGCGCCCCAAGGGGACATGGCTGAGCTTATCGCCAAGCGGGATGCATTGCTGGCGCTGGCCTGATTCCTCCCGCGCGCAGGGGCGAGGAATTGCGTTGCGCCGCAGGCTTCGCCAGAACGATGCCATGGAAGATCCCGAAACCCTGAACCTCGATATCGACGGCTGGGAAGGCCCGCTCGATCTGTTGCTGGCGCTTGCCCGCAACCAGAAGGTGGATCTGCGCGAGATCTCGATCCTCGCGCTGGTCGATCAATATCTACGCTTCATCGAGGAAGCCAAGTCGATCAAGCTCGAGCTGGCCGCCGACTATCTCGTGATGGCGGCATGGCTCGCCTATCTCAAATCAGCCCTGCTCCTGCCGCGCGACCCCGAGGAACAGCCGTCCCCTGAGGAACTGGCGCTCCGTCTCCAGCTTCGGCTCGAACGGCTGAATGCAATGCGTGAGGCCGGCGCCCGGCTGATCGCGCATGACCGGATCGGTCGCGACGTATTCCTCCGCGGTGCACCCGAAGGGCTGCGCACGGTGCGCAAGGCTTTGTGGCAGGCGGAAATCTATGATCTGATCGCGGCTTATGGCCGGATCAACGCGCGCACCCGGCCGGTGATGCATATCGTCGCCAACCGCCCGGTGATGACGCTCGAAGCTGCGCTGGAGCGCGTCTCCCGGCTTGTCGGCGAGCGGATCGAATGGAGCGTGATCGAAACCTTCCTGCCTGAAAGCGCGCACGGCATCTTCCGCAAATCGGCGCTTGCCTCCAGCTTCCTCGCCGCGCTCGAACTGGCGCGGCAGGGCAGGGTCGAGCTGCGCCAGAAATCGCCTTTCGCGCCGCTTTACCTGAAGGCTCCCGATCGCAAGGTTCCAGCATGAAGCGGCCCGACGATCTTACGCGCGCGGTCGAGGCGATATTGTTCGCCGCCACCGAGCCGATGACCGCTGATGCGATCCGCGCCCATCTGAACGATGCCGGCGGTATCCGCGACATACTCGAGGAAATTCAGGCTGATTATGCCGGGCGCGGGATCGAGCTGGTCCGGCGCGGCGACCGCTGGCATTTCCAGACTGCCGGCGACATGGCGCATCTGCTGCGCCGCGATCGCGAGGAGCCCCGCAAGCTCAGCCGTGCCGGCATCGAGACGCTGGCGATCATTGCCTATCACGAGCCCGCGACTCGCGCCGAGATCGAGGCGATCCGCGGCGTGCAGATCTCCAAGGGCACGCTCGACGTGCTGATGGAAGCGGGCTGGATCCGCCCCGCCGGAAGACGCGAAGTGCCGGGCAGGCCACTGCTTTACGCGACCACGCCGGAGTTCCTCGCCCATTTCGGCCTGGCCAGCAGGCGTGATCTGCCCGGGATCGACGATCTGAAGGCGGCCGGGCTGCTTGATCCGATCGATCTGGCGATGGAACATGCCGGCCTTTCGGACGGCGATGACGTCGAGGTGGAAAACCCCGGCGAAGACGCCTAGATAGGCTCCGATCCTCAAGGAGATTCAAGATGGGTAGTTTCAGCCTGGTGCATTGGCTGATCTTGGGAGTGATACTGGTGCTCGTACTGGGCGGCGGTCGCTTCTCGAACATGATGGGCGATGTCGCCAAGGGCATCAAGCAGTTCAAGAAGGGCATGGCTGAAGAGGATGAGCCTGTCCGGGATCCGAGCCGGATCGAGACCAAGAAGGCTGCCGAGCCCGTTGTCGAGGTTCAGGCCGAGAAGATTCGCGAAGATCGCTGACGCAGCTATTACGCCGGGATTCCGCTGAATGTTCGATGTTGCGCCTACCGAACTCCTGGTCCTGGGAGCGGTTGCCTTGATGGTGATTCCACCCAAGGACCTGCCCAAGGCGATGCGGGTCGCCGGCTATTGGGTCGGCCGCGCGCGCGGTGTCGCGCGGCAGTTCCGCTCCGGATTCGATTCGATGCTGCGCGACGCCGAACTCCAGGAAATGGAGAAGCGGTGGGCGGAGGAGAATGCGCGGATCATGCGCGAGCATCCGCCGACTCCGGCCCAATTGATGTCGCCCGCGCCAGGCGATCTGGTCGAGCAGCCCGAGCTCCCGGTGATGACGGAAAAGCCGGTCGTCAGCCCGGCGCCTGAGCCCGAGCCGGCCCCGGTCTCGGCGGTGGATGTCGAACCGAAGCCGAAACCAAGGGCGAAGCGGACGCCGAAGCCGGACCGGCTGGTTCCGTGAACGCTCCTATCGACGAGCTCGAGGCCAGCCGTGCCCCGCTCATGGACCATCTGATCGAGCTGCGTCGCCGGCTGCTGTACAGCATGGCTGCGCTCGTGTGCGCCTTCCTGGTGGGCCTGTATTTCGCCGAGCCCATTTTCGGCTTCCTGGTCCACCCGCTGGTGAAAGAGCATCAGAGCAAGCTGATCTACACCCAGCTGTTCGAGGCCTTCTTCGTCCAGATCAAGGTCGCGTTCTTCGCTGCGATCATGATCGCCTTTCCGGTGATCGCGAGCCAGCTCTGGCTGTTCGTCGCGCCCGGGTTGTACCGCAAGGAGAAGAAGGCGCTACTGCCCTTCATCTTCGCCACGCCGGTGTTGTTCATCATGGGCGCAGCGCTTGCTTATTATGTCGCGGTGCCGACGGCGCTGCATTTCCTGCTGAGCTATCAGACCAATATCGGCGGCGTGCAGGCGGAGGCGCTGCCGTCGCTCGCCAATTATCTCTCCTTCATCATGCAGTTCCTGTTCGCGTTCGGCATCGCTTTCCTGCTGCCGGTGCTGCTGATGCTGCTCGAGCGTTCCGGGCTCGTGACCCGCAAACAGCTCGTCGGCGCGCGGCGCTATGCGATCATCGGCTGCTTCGCGATCGCGCTGGTGCTTGCGCCGCCCGACGCTGGATCGATGATCATGCTCGCGGTGCCGCTGGTGCTGCTCTACGAGCTCGCCCTGATCGCGATCTGGTTCACGGAGCGCAGGCGCGCGAAGGACATCATCGAGAATCCGGAGAGCGCATAGAAAAAGGCCCCGCCTCTTGCGAGGCAGGGCCCTTTCAAGCGATCCGACGTCTTACTTGGCGTCGTCTGCGGTCTTCGCCACCGTGCTGCCGGCAGAGGACACGTCCTTGCCCATGCCTTCGACGGTGTTGCATGCGCTGACCAACAGCGCCCCGGCGACAAGCGCCAGTCCAATGAGCTTACGCATGAAATTTCTCCTGTGATGGGCTAGCCACCGGTTTCAATGATCGGCGGGCGCGTTCGTTCCGTCTGGGGAACAGGTCTAATTATCTGGAGAAAAAAGATTTTGGGCCCGGAAGCGTCACCGGGGGGGAGGGGTTGACGCTTCCGGGCCCATGTCTTGGATAGCGAGAGCGGGGGGGCATATATTCACTATCCGAGGGGTAAAACTCAGCTCTCGCCGTCCGGTTCCCGCATTTTTGAAAATTTTTTTCGAATCTTTGAATCGCTTGAATCAGTCGCGTCCGGTCACCGCGATCGCGATCTCGTAAGCGCCGACAAGCGGATCGTGATGGAGGCGCGAGCGGAGTTGGCGCGACAGCCCTTCCATGACCCGGCCATAGCGTTCGCTGACCACTTCGCGCAGCGCGTCACTGTCGACCAGCGCGGGCGAGTTGACCCGCAGGATCGCGCGATCCTCCGCTTCGCCCGGCTTGACCGAGATGCGGATCTGCGCGGCGGGATTGAAGGTCATCGCCAGCTCGACGATCTCGGTGATCAGGAACGCCACTGCGATTGCGATATCCTGGTTCACCAGGAAAGGGTCGATATCGATCGCGATACTCAGGTTGGCCGGGCCCTCCGGCGCTGTCGCCCGGATGTTCGAGGCGAGCTCGCCGATGACCGAGCGCAGCGCAAGCCCGCGATTCTCCTCGAGCTCGGCGAAATGGTGGCGGTGGACGACGGCAAGTGCATCGACGCGGCGCTGGATCGAGGCATAGGCCGAGGTCGCTTCAGCGCTGCGCGCGCCGCGGGCGTGGAAGTTGATCAGGCTCGAAATGACCTGGAGGTTGTTCTTGACCCGGTGATGCACTTCGCGGGTCAGCCTGGTCTGGCGCACCAGCCCCTCGGCAAGGCCGGCCTCATGCGCGGCGACGGTGCGGCTGATCGTCCGGAACGTGTCGCCCAGCTCGCGAATCTCCTGGGCGGGAAGGGCGCGTACTTCTGCCGGATCGATCTCCTCACCCGGTACATAGGCGGCGACGCTGGTGCGGAGCTGGCGCAGCGGCCGGATCAGCAGCCGGTCGACGACGAACCAGCCGATGCCGGCCGCCGCGGCCCACATCAGGATCGGCAGCAGCATGGCGATGATCAAAGGCGAGGTGATCGGTGCGTTGCGAATGCTCGTCTCGAGCGACAGGCCGCCGATACCCAGCGGCATCCGCATCGTTTCGCGCCGCTCGAGCGAACCGCGCGGCGGCAATTGCGCGAGGAACAGCGTGTCGCCGTCCTGCACCAGCCGGGCCTCATAGGGTTCGCCGAAATCGCTTGGCTTGCTCGTCTCGGCGAGGAAGCCAGAGGGGAAGAAGGCCGCCGCCGTCGTGGTGCCGCTTGCCCCGGCGATGGCGAGGATCACGCCGCGGCCGGGCAGGACATGGGCCGAGATCGGATTGGTCCCGGCCCGGGCCGTCGATGCGAGGTCGGCCGGGAAGTCCGCGCCGCACAGGGCACGGTGCCGCTGGTCCATGATAACGAAGCGCGCGCCGCTCACCGATTGTTGTGCGAACACGCCCTGGGCGCGGGCGCAGCTCGGCGCGTCGCCCTTGTCCGCGTCGAGCGCGTTGAGCGCGACGCGCAGCGCCGTCATGTCCCCGACCAGCTCGATCGCCAGCTTGCGCGCGCTTTCCGCTGTTGCGATGCGCAGCTGCGCGCGCGCGCTCTCGTCGGCGGTCTGGGTTGTCTTCAGCGACGCAAAAAAGGCGATGATCGCGAGCGGCAGCAGCGCCGCGCTCAGGATCAGGAAAATTTTCGCGCCGGTCGGAATCTGCGCAAGAAGGGTAAGGCGCGGCGCGACTGCCGGCTCAGCGGCGGGCTCCGCCATGATCGCCGTCAGGTGAGCTTGCCGAGAAGATCGAGCATCTCGGGCGGAACCGTCTCGTCCACCGTCTTCTGATATACGGAACGCAACGCGGCCCCCATATCACGGTCCTTGCTCTGGACCCTGGCTGCACGCGTGGCCTTCGGCTTTTTCAATGTATCGTCGCCCGAACGCAAAATCGTCCCCCTGAGCATCCGGAACTGGCCGGGCAAATCGAAAAAACCCGCCCGTAAGCCGACCAGGTAGTCGTACATATAATCCACGACGAGTGCATGAAACTAAACATCGCTTCGTTTGTTCCATGCACGACGCGAAAAACCCCGGCAAGTGCGCCGGGCCGTAAAACGCGTTGCAAAGGCGGGGGGCCGCATCCACAAGGTCCCCTATTGAACATACTGGCGCCAGACCATTTTGGCGCTCCACGGAGGAGACCCCGACAGCCATGTCGCTTGGACAGCAGCTTGCCCCACACCTTCCCTTCCTCCGCCGTTACGGCCGGGCTTTGACCGGCACCCAGGCTCATGGCGACCGCTATGTGCGCGCGACGCTCGAGGCGATCGTCGCGGCGCCCGCGGAATTTCCGCGCGACGTCGATCCGCGGCTCGGCCTTTACCGGATGTTCCAGGCGATCTGGGCCTCGACGAATTTCGACGAGACCCCCGAAAACGCAGCCGTGCATGAAGGCTTCAGCCAGGAATCGATCGCGCGCGCGCGTCTAGCCCGCATGACGCCGCTGTCGCGCCAGGCCCTGCTGCTGACCGCGATGGAAGGGTTCACCCCCGAGGATTGCGCCTATCTGATCGAAGTCGAGCCGAGCGAGGTCGAAGCCCTCGTCGCCGAGGCGCTCGCCGAGATCGAGAAGCAGACCCGCGCCCGCGTGCTCATCATCGAGGATGAGCCGATCATCGCCATGGATATCGAGACGATTGTGCGCGACCTCGGTCATGAGGTGACCGGCGTGGCCGTCACGCGCGACGAGGCAGTCGCGCTGGCGATGGACGACCGCCCCGGCCTCGTCCTTGCCGACATCCAGTTGGCCGACGACAGTTCCGGCATCGACGCGGTGAAGGACATCCTGGCTGAGTTCCAGGTGCCGGTGATTTTCATCACTGCCTTCCCGGAACGCCTGCTCACCGGCGAGCGGCCCGAGCCGACTTTCCTGATCACCAAGCCCTTCCAGCGCTCCACGGTAAAGGCCGCGATCAGCCAGGCCCTGTTCTTCGATCAGGCGACGATCCCGGTCGACTGATCGGGAACTTTGCCGGCTTCCCCGCATTGGAGTTCCATCTGGTACGGACCCAAAACGACACTCGGGGGTTATGGTCTGATGGTTGATCCAAACACAAACGAGCCGACACATCTCACCGGCGAAGAAGCCCGGGGCGGCGCGACACCGCATATGACGCGCTATATCCTGGGCATCTCGCTGGTGCTGGTGATCCTGATCTTCGCGTTCCTGCTTTACCGCTGATCAGTTCGCCGCTTCAAAAACCGGGCGGTGTATTTTGCCCGTGCCTTTCCCATGTCTGTGAATTCGGACGACGAAACGGATGTTCATGACTGACGCCATCGAGCCTGACGACGACGATCTGCCCATAGAGCCGGTGGAGCATGTCGCGCTCTCGGACGCCGAGTTCAAAACCCAGCTCGCCGCGGTCATCCCGCATTTGCGCGCCTTCGGGCGGTCGATCTCGGGCAGCCGCGATCTCGCCGACGATCTCGTCCAGGAAACGCTGATGAAGGCATGGGCGGCGCGACAGCGCTTCCAGGCCGGCACCAATATGCGCGCCTGGACCTTCATCATTCTGCGCAACCTCTATCTCTCGCAAATGCGCCGCGCGCGCTTCAAGGGCGAGTGGGACGATCTCGTTGCCGATCGCCTGCTGGCCGCGCCGGCGAGCCAGGATCGCCATGTCGAACTCGGAGACATGCAGCGTGCCCTGCTGCATCTGCCGCAGCCGCAGCGCGAGGCGCTGATCCTCGTCGGCGCAGGTGGCTTCGCCTATGAGGAAGCGGCCGAGATCTGCGGTGTCGCGGTCGGCACGATCAAGAGCCGGGTTGCGCGCGGGCGCGTTGCGCTCGAGACGATCATGAACGACAATTCGCTGCCCTCGCGCCGCACCCACAGCAATGAGCCGGGCATGACTGCGCTCGATACCATCATGGGCGAGGTCGAGGATCTCAGCCGGGATCGCAGCGGCGACTGATCGAGTACGGCCGGCCAAATGGTCGGCCGCGGGTCAGCAGCTGCCCGCCTCGCGGTCGGCAAGATCGATTCGGCGCAACAGGGCCGCGAATTCGTCTGCCGCGGCGTCCTGACGCCCGAACGCCGCCCGTAACGCGCCGGCGATCGGATCGCTTTTGCGCGGACCCGCGACGATGAAGCCGTGGCTGGCAGTCTCGTTTTTGGGTGTGGCGCCGGGTGTTGACATAAGAGTAGAACACTTGAGCAACGTATTCGTTGCTTGCCACTTCAATCCAGTTGGGCGGAATATCCCTTAAGTTGCATGCCGGACACGTATTCCCTGCACAGCATTACAGACGCGGTTCGGCGCGCACGGGCCGAGGCACCCTTTCTCGCCTTGCTGCTCGATCGCGAATCCATGCTGGCGGCTCAACTCGATGCCGGCGCGCTTCCGCCGCTGGACGCGGTAAGGATTGACGATCCGGCCATGCCGGTCATGCGCCGCCTGCGGCTCGAACGGCGGCGCCTGGCGCTGCTCGTGGCGATCGGCGATCTTGCCGGCGCCTATGATCTGACCCAAGTCACCAGCGCGCTGTCCGATTTCGCCGACCATGCGCTCCACACCGCGATCGTCACTGCAATCGCCGAGCGCACGCCGGATGCCGAACCCCAGGGCTTCGCCGCGATTGCGCTCGGCAAGCAGGGCAGCCATGAGCTCAATTACTCGTCGGACATCGACCCGATCCTGATCTTCGATCCGGAAACCTTGCCCTGCCGTCCGCGCGAAGCGCCCGACGAGGCGGCGGTGCGGATCGGCCGGCGGGTCGTCGAGATCCTCCAGGCGCGCGACGGTGACGGCTATGTGCTGCGCGTCGATCTGCGCCTGCGACCATCGCCCGAGGCGACCGCGATCGCGCTGCCGGTCGAGGCCGCCATCTCTTATTACGAGTCGCTCGCGCTGCCGTGGGAGCGGGCTGCCTTTATCCGCGCCCGCGCCGCAGCGGGGGACAAAGCGCTGGGCCAGCGGTTCCTCGAGACGATCCGGCCCTTCATCTGGCGCCGCGCGCTCGATTTCGGCGCGATCGGCGAGATCAGGGGCATTTCGCGCCGCATCCGCGATCATCATGCCCAGGGCCAGGCGTTCGGACCGGGCTTCGATCTCAAGCGCGGACGCGGCGGCATTCGCGAGATCGAGTTCTTCGCGCAGATCCACCAGCTTATCCATGGCGGGCGCGATGTATCAGTGCGGGCACCCGCCACCCGCGACGCCCTGGCGCGGCTGGCCGAGGCAGGCTGGATCGGGCGCGACGAAGCGGAGGCGATGACCGCTGCCTACACGCTGTTCCGCACGATCGAGCACCGGGTGCAGATGGTCGAGGATCGCCAGACCCATCATCTCCCGACCGGCGCGGCACTCGACGGCGTGGCGCGCCTGCACGGTCTCGAGGACGGCCAGGCACTGCTCGATCTGCTGCGGCCGCATGTCGAGGCGACGGCGCGGAGCTATGATGCACTCGATCCCGAGGATGAGAATGCCCTGTCGCACGACGCGGCGCATCTCGAGCAGCAACTCGCCGGGGCCGGTTTCGCCGAGCCTGAAGCAGCTGCCCGGCGGATCGAACAATGGCGCGGCGGCAGCTATCCCGCCTTGCGCAGCCCGGCGGCGCGCGAAGCGCTCGAGGCAGTGCTGCCCGGGCTGATCGAAGCGCTGGGCGCCGCGCCCGACCCCCAGGGCGCGCTGGTCCGGCTCGACGTGATGCTCGCGAGATTGCCGAGCGCGATCAACTTCTTCCGCCTGCTCGAAGCGCGGCCGGCGCTTGCCCGGCTGCTCGGTGCGATCCTCAACCATACCCCGACGCTCGCCGAGGCCCTGGGCCGCCGGCCCGAATTGTTCGACGGGCTGATCGACGCGACTGCGCTCGATCCGGTCGGGCCGATCCCCGATCTGATGACCGAGATGGTCGAGTCGGGAAGCGATTATCAGGCCCAGCTCGATCATGTCCGGCGCGTCGTCGGCGAAAAGCGATTCGCGCTCGGCACCCAGATCGTCGCCGGGGTCAGCGATCCACTCGAGGTATCGGCGGGCTATGCGCGCGTCGCCGAGGCAGCGATCGGCGTGCTCGCTGCGGCGACTGTCGCCGAATTCACGGCGAAACACGGTCGCGTGCCGAACAGCGAACTGGTCATCCTCGCGCTCGGCCGCATGGGCGGCGGCGCGCTGACCCATGCCTCGGATCTCGATCTCATCTATCTCTTCACCGGCGATTACAGCGCTGAATCCGACGGCGAAAAGCCCTTGGGCGCAGTGCTCTACTATAACCGCCTCGCGCAGCGCGTGAGTGGCGCGCTCTCCGTCCCGACCGCGTCCGGCCCGCTCTACGAGATCGACACGCGGCTCAGGCCCTCGGGTACGCAGGGGCCGCTCGTCGTCTCGCTCGACGGCTTTGCCCGCTATCAGCATGAGGATGCCTGGACCTGGGAGCATATGGCGCTCACCCGCGCCAGGCCGGTGTTCGGTTCGGCGCCCGCGCGCGCGGCGACCCAGGCAGTGATCGACAGCGTGCTCCGGGGCGACCGCCCGGCACGCGACGTGGTTGCCGATGCGATCGCGATGCGTGCCGAGATGGCCGCGCACAAGCCACCCAAGGGGCCGCTCGACGCCAAGCTTTCCCCCGGCGGCCTGGTCGATCTGGAATTCGCGGTGCATGTCGTGCAGCTGACGCACCGCGCCGGCTTCACCCCGTATCTCGGCGCTGCGATCACCGAGCTGGAGGCGCTGGGCCTCGCGCCGCCGCGCCTTTCCGCCGCCTATGATTTCCTCACTCGCCTGCTCGTCACGCTGCGCCTTGTCGCGCCTGATGCCCAACCGCCTGCGCCCGCCACCCGCGCGCTGATCGCCCGGGCTCTCGCGGTGGCCGATTGGGACGCAGTGGTTGCGTCCTTCGCGACGACCCGGCAGGAGGTTTCGGACTATTGGGCCATGGTGGCCGGGAGCCGGGGAGACGGGTGATGGCGGTCGCGATCGATGAAGGCGGAAAGCTTCCGGATATCGAGCTGACCACGCCGAGCGGCGGCAAGCTCAACCTTCGGGACTATCTCGGCAAGCCCTTCATCCTCTATTTCTATCCCAAGGACGATACCTCGGGCTGCACCCGCGAAGCGCAGGATTTCAGCCGGGTACTCGGCGAATTCAGGGCGCAGGGCGCGGAGGTGCTTGGCGTCTCGCGCGATACGCCGATCAAGCACCAGAAGTTCATCGACAAATATGATCTGACCGTGCCGCTCGCGACCGACGACAAGAACCAGGCGATGGACGCGTTCGGCGTCTGGGTGCAGAAATCGCTCTACGGCAAGACCTATATGGGCATCGACCGCTCGACCTTCCTGTTCGACGCGCAGGGCACGCTGGTCCGCGTCTGGCGCAAGGTCCGGGTCCCCGGCCATGTCATCGACGTGCTCGAAGCGCTTAAGGAGCTCACCTGATCCCCGAACGCAGTATCGCCGCCGCCATTTGCGGGGTGCTGGAAACCGCTAACCCCGCCGCCAAGGTCCGCGCCGCGCGCGAGACCGCGCGGGGCTGGCGCCGCGGTGCCTTCAGTCACCGCTTCGACACGCCGATGCCCGATCGCCCGGCGCGCCCCGCCGCGCCCGAGTTGCTGCCGCCCAACCGGATGCCGCGGCGCGGCAAGGGCGGGTCCGAGCGCGGCCGCATCGCTTTGCTCCACGCACTGGCGCATATCGAGTTCGTCGCGATCGATCTCGCCTTCGATATGGCGGGGCGGTTCGGCGGCGATTTCCCGCGCGCCTTTGTCGATGACTGGATTGCGGTCGGTGCGGATGAGGCGATGCATTTCGCGCTGCTCGACCGGCGGCTGAAAAGGCTCGGCTGCCATTATGGCGCACTGCCCGCGCATGACGGGCTGTGGGAGTCGGCGATGGCCACCGCGCATGATCCGCTGGCGCGGCTCGCGGTCGTGCCGATGGTCCTCGAGGCGCGCGGCCTGGATGTGACCCCGGAGACGATCGCACGCTTCACTTCGGCGCAGGATGAAACCAGCGCGCGCATCCTGTCACGCATCTTCACTGATGAGGTGCGGCATGTCCGCGCCGGCACCAGATGGTTCGAATTTGCCTGTTCCGCCAAGGGATTCGCCGCCGAATCGCACTGGCGGTCTCTGGTCTCTACGTATCATCGCGGGTTGATTAAGCCGCCATTCAACGACTCGGCGCGCGACTCAGCCGGTTTGACGCGGGAATATTACGCGGCCCTTGCCCAGGTCTGAAAAACTAGGTCAATTGCGACACGTCCGGAGCGGGGAGGGGCTTCGACCCGGGCATATTTGGGGCGGGCGCCGGGTTCCCCGGCAATCGCAGAACATGTCGCCGGGGACAGATGAGCAAAATTTCGATCGCGTCGAGCGCGCAGATGTTGTCGCGGCTGAAGACGCATTTCACCACGCGGGACTTTATTTTTCACGATGGCCGCGATCTGCGCCGGTTCAGCATCGGCGGCCGCACCCAGGCATTGATGGCCGGCGTCGCCGGTATCACCCTCTGCTTCTCCGCCTATGGCGTTGCGCAGGCGGCGGTCGGCGCGGTTGCGCTCAGCGGCATCGTCGGCGCGCCCCTCTCGCCCGAAGCCAAGGTCGCGCAGATGCAGGCGAAGGTCGCCGCGATGCAGGCCGATGTCGAAACCATCAAGGCAGCAGCGCAAGCCCATGCCGCACGCGTCGAGCATAATCAGGCGCTGATTTCCGCCGTGCTTTCCGGCAAGGCAGATCCGCGCAAGCTTTCCATGGCCGTGCCGACCGTCAGCCCCGCGGCCGACAAGCTCGCCGCTGATGTCGTCGCCCCGCTCAAGCAGATTGAGCAGCGCCAGCTCGGCATGGCGGTGAAGGCTCGTCAGGCTGCCGAGCAGCGTTATGCCGCCGCCGCTGCCCATGTCCGCAGCCTGGGTCTCACGCCGGAGCGTTTCGCGCCGCAGGTCGTCGCGATGGGCGGCCCGTTCGAAGCCGCCGACAGCGCCGAGGCCGAGGCCGATCTGCGCGCGGACATGCAATTCCGCTCGCTGTTCATGACCTGGAAGAAGCTCGATTCGCTCGAGCAGGGCGTGATCGCGATTCCATCGGCCTTCCCGGTCGAGCATCTCGCCTTCACCAGCAATTACGGCGTCCGTACCGATCCATTCCGCGGCACCGCGGCGATGCACGCCGGTGTGGATATCCCCGGCCCGGTCGGCACCCCGATCTACGCCACGGCTGACGGTATCATCGACCGCGCCGAGCGCGCCGGCGGTTACGGCAACATGGTCGAGATCAATCACGGCAAGGGTATCCAGACCCGCTACGGCCATCTCTCCAAGATCCTCGTCGCCCCCTTCACCCGCGTCCATCGCGGCCAGCTGATCGCGCTGATGGGCTCGACCGGCCGCTCGACCGGCCCGCACCTTCATTATGAAGTCCGCATCGACGGCCATGCCGTGAACCCGGTGCCCTTCCTCCAGACCGCCGATTACCTCCTCGCCGTGCAGGACCGCGCGCTGAAGACGGCGCCAGTCGCGGTTGGCGGCCCGGCGGCGGATTGATCGCTCAACCGCATTTATAGTGTCGTCCCCGCCAAAGCGGGGACCCATCTCCCACGGTTGCCGTTCTGCCTGCGACCGCCTATCTCCCAACCATGGCAACCGTAACCGCTCCGGAAATCCAGCTCACTGATTCCGCCGCCGCACGCGTCGCGGCGATCGCGAGCAAGCAGGGCAAGCCGGCGATCCTCCGCCTGTCGGTCGATGGCGGGGGCTGTTCGGGCTTCCAGTATAAATTCGGCTTCGCCGACAGCGTCGATGCCGATGACGCCGTCGCCGAGAATGCCGGCGTCAAGCTCGTGGTCGATTCGATCAGTCTCGATCTCGTGCGTGGCTCGGCCGTCGATTATGTCGAGGATCTGGGCGGCGCCGCCTTCAAAGTGACCAATCCCAATGCCGCGTCCGGCTGCGGCTGCGGCTCCAGTTTCTCGGTCTGATCCTGCGTTGAAGATCGTCAGCTACAACGTCAACGGCATCAAGGCGCGCCTGCCGCGTCTGCTTGAATATCTCGCCGAGCAGGCGCCCGATGTGGTGTGCCTCCAGGAACTCAAGTCGAGCGACGAGACCTTTCCCGAGGCCGATATCCGCGCCGCCGGCTATGGCGCTGTCTGGCACGGCCAGAAGGGGTTCAACGGGGTCGCGGTCCTTGCGAAAGGCGCTGACCCGATCGAGCGCCATCGCGGGCTCGCCGGCGATCCGGATGACGAGCATAGCCGCTATCTCGAGGCCGAGGTGAACGGCGTCGTCATCGCCTCGATCTATCTGCCCAACGGCAATCCCCAGCCCGGGCCCAAATTCGATTACAAGCTCAAATGGATCGAACGCCTCGCTGATCGTGCGCGCGCGTTGCTGGCCGAGGAAAAACAGGTGGTGCTGGCGGGCGACTATAACGTCATCCCCAATGACGACGACACCTTCTCCGTCCGCGCCATGGCCGATGATGCGCTGATGCAGCCGGAAAGTCGGGCCGGCTATCGCGCGCTGGTCGCGCAGGGCTGGACGGATGCGCTCCGCACCCGCCACCCCAAGGGCGGCGTCTGGACCTTCTGGGACTATCAGGCCGGTGCCTGGCAGCGCGACGCCGGCTTTCGCATCGATCACCTACTGCTCAGCCCGCTCGCGGCCGACCGCCTTGCCGATGCCGGCGTGGACAAGGACTATCGCGCACGGGAGAAGGCGAGCGACCACGCGCCGACATGGGTGCGGTTGCGCTAGGGCATAAGCCCGAAGTCCACTCCTCACATTTTCTTCGTCACCCTGAACTTGTTTCAGGGCCCAACGTGCTGCAAACGCGGACGGTGCCTGTTGCGCGTTGGATGCTAAGTTCAGCATGACGGAGCGGAAGGGGCGCCAGAGCGAATTTCAGATTCATCACAGGGCGGATTTTGCATGCGCTTTCGTCTCGGATTGGCCACCAGCCTGTTGATCGTCGCGGCCCCCGCCCTCGCCGAAGAGCGCAGCTATTGCCCGGCCCGGCCCGGGCTCGACACACCGGCTTGCACGATCGCGCCCGGCCGCGTCTCGGTCGAAACCAGTCTCGTGGACTGGACGCTCCAGCAGGATCCGAGCCAGCGTACCGACACGGTGCTGATCGGTGATACGCTGGTGCGGATCGGCCTTACCGACAATATCGAGGCGCAGGTCGGCTGGACGCCCTATGGCCATGTCCGCACCCGCGACAAGCTGGCCGGCACGGTCGACAGCGCCGGTGCGACCGGCGATGCGATGCTCGGCTTCAAGGTCAATCTCCACCATCCCGATGGCAGCGGGCTTTCCGCCGCGATCCAGCCCTTCGTCACGATCCCGATCGGCGGAAACCCGCTCGGCGCGGGCGACTGGGGCGGGGGCGTGGTCGCGCCGGTGGACTATGCGCTCAACGACACGCTCAGCCTTCAATTCACCCCCGAGGTCGATGCCGCGGTCGACCAGGACGGCAATGGCCGGCATTTCGCGGCCAGCGGTACCGTGGGTCTCGGTGTCGCGCTCAGCAAGAAGGTGAGCATGACGGAAGAGTTCCAGATCCTGCGCGACGCCGATCCGTCGGGCAAGACATGGCAGGCGTTGGAATCGACCTCGCTCGCCTGGATGGCCAAAGACAATCTGCAGCTCGATATCGGCGCCGTCGCCGGGCTGAACCACGACGCGCCCGATATCGAACTCTATGTCGGCGTTGCGCGGCGGTTCTGACGTCCGGCTTCTCCGCGATCCGCACCGAACATTAGCGTAAATTGCCCGAAATCGGTCACTTCCACAAAGGGCTATCGCCGCGTGATTTTCGTTAAGCCATTGTAATATAGCCCATCGAGTGTTTGGCATGACTAATGCAGTAACACGGGGGCGAGCCGAGATATCCGGTTCGCTTCACTGCGGAGGAAGCAATGTCAAAGGCAATTCTGTTGGGCGTAGCGGCCGCGTTCTGCATGGCGGCGGCCAGTCCCGTCGTGGCGGCCACACCCGATTCCGGCACCCTGAAGAGCGATCAGCCTGAACCCGGCGCGACACCGACACCGGCGGCGACGGACAAGACGAAATATTGCATCGTCGATATGCCCACGGGCTCGCACATACGGCAGAAGACCTGTCTCACCCGGAAGGAATGGCTGGCGCAGGGTTTCGACCCCCTGGCCAAATAAACGCGCGGGAGCGAGCGGCCCGTGGCGCCCAGGCGCCACGGGCCGCCGCCCCTCAAAGCGTCTTCTGGTAGATCTCGTAGGTCTTGTTGATCTTGCTCTGGATCGTCTCGGCGATGGCATTCATGCCCTGATTGTCGTCGAGCACCCAGCCGATCTCGCCGCGCGTCGAACCGTAATTGGCGACCGCGGCGCGGCGGATATATTCGATCATCATGAAGGCCAGCTGGCCTGCCATGCGCGATGCCTGCAACTCCTTGAGCACGCCCATCAGCGGCACGCGCATGGTCCGTGCCTTGGGCTTGCGCAGCCAGAGCAGCACCTTGGCCCAGCCGAACGGAAGGAGATTGCCGTTCAGCGGCTTGATCACTTCGTTGAGGTCGGGAAGCGTGATCATGAAGGCGACCGGCTTGCCGTCAAGCTCGGCGATGCGGATCAGGTCGTTGAATACGATCGGCTTCAGTTTCACGCCGACATCGGCGATCTCGGGCGGGGTCAGCGGCACGAAGCCCCAATTGTCAGCCCAGGCATCGTTGAGGATGTGGAGGATGATCGCGGCTTCCTCGTCGAACTTCGACTTGTCGACCTCGCGGATCCGGATGCGCGGATTCCTCTCGCCCGATTCGATGATCCGCTTCACGATCGGCGGGAATTCCTGCGTGATATCCAGATCATAGGTGTAGAGCGTCTTGGCTGGCGTATAGCCCGCGCCCTCGATCCAGCCACGATATTCGGGTTTGGCATGGCCCATCATGATCGTCGGCGGATGGTCATAGCCCTGGATCAGCAGACCGGGCTCTTCCCAGATCGACATGCTGATCGGGCCGAGCACGCGTGTCATGCCCTTGTTGCGCAGCCAGCCCTCGGCTGCGTTGATCAGGGCCTTGCCGACATTCTCGTCCTCGGCATCGAACAGGCCGAACTGGCCGCAGCCCGGGCCGAAGCCCTGTGCGGCCGGCATGGTCAGCGCGAGCGTATCGATATGCGCCGAAATCCGGCCGACCACCCGGTCACCGCGCTCGGCCAGGAAAAGCTGTGCTTCGGCATGGCTGAACCAGCCATTCTTTTCCGGCGTGATCAGCCCGAGTGCTTCGCCCTTGAGCGGCGGCACCCAATTCGGGTCGTTCTTGTAGAGCCGGAAGGGCAGGTCGACGAATTTCCTGCGATCGGCCTTGCTGCTGATCGGGCGGATCGAAAGGGGAATTGCGCTAGCCAAGATGATGTCGCCTCTTTCAGATGCCTGTCCCGGAGACTGCGCACTCCCGCCTGCACGTCTTTCTGTCAAGCGGGCAGGGGTGGCCGGTTGTGGCCGGGATGCGGACTTTTTGGTCGTTCGCCCCTACCCACTCCGTCACCCGGACCTTGTTTCAGGGTCCAACGAGCCACAACCGCTGACGGTGCTGGTTGCACGTTGGATGCTGAAACGAGTTCAGCATGACGGCGTGGTTGGGGTGAACGTCAACTCCACCACACTGGTATCGCCACCATGCTGCCACTATGTTCCGGCAATGCCCCAGGCCATGAACACACCGCTTGCTCTCGATCGCCACGATGCTCCGGCACAGGCTGAAAGCGTCGCGCGCACCAGCGCGAAGCGCGTGGCGGACGACAAGTCCATGCTCCGCACGGCGGCCGAACTCACGCGCGATCTCCATGTCGCGCGACCGCTGATCTATTGGTCGGATTTCCTCGCCTCGGCGCTGCTCGGCTATGCGGCACTGGCGGTCGCGATCACCAGCCCCTCGGTCGGCTGGGCGCTCGCCGCCGGCGTGGTCGCGATCCTTGCGCTCTATCGTGCCGGCAGCTTCACCCATGAACTGACTCATATGAAGCACAGCAGTGTGCCGTGGTTCAGGTTCGGCTGGAACCTCATTGTCGGCATCCCGCTGATGGTCCCGTCCTTCATGTATGAGGGCGTCCATAATCTTCACCACGCCCGCACCCGTTACGGCACGATCGAGGATCCCGAATATCTGCCGCTGGCGCTGATGAAGCCCTGGACGCTGCCTTTGTTCGTCCTGACTTCGCTGCTCGCGCCGATCGCGCTGCTGTTCCGCTTTGCCGTGCTTGCGCCGCTGTCGGCACTGTTTCCCGGCGTACGGACCTGGCTGGTCGAGCGCTATTCAGGGCTGGCGATCAACCCGAGCTTCCGCCGGCGTCCGCCCGAGGGGCCGTTCAGGGCGATCTGGCACTGGCAGGAGGTAGCGACCAGCCTGTGGGCGATTACCTTGCTGGCGACAGTCGCGGCCGGCCTGGTGCCGCTCCGTGCCTTCCTCATCTTTCTCGCGATCGCCTCGGGCGTTGCCGTCATCAACCAGATCCGGACGCTCGTCGCCCATCTCTGGGAGAATGAGGGCGAAGCGATGACGGTCACCGCGCAATATCTCGACTCAGTCAATGTTCCGCCGCCGGGCCTGTTGCCGATGCTGTGGGCGCCCGTCGGCTTGCGCTATCACGCGCTCCACCATCTCGTGCCGAGCGTGCCCTATCATTCGCTCGGCGAGGCGCACCGCAGGCTGTCGGCGGCGCTGGACGAGAAGTCGCCCTATCATGCCGCGAGCTATCGCGGCCTGCCGAGGCTGGTGTATCGGCTTGCCCGCAGCACGATGAACAGCGCGCGCTAACAGCCTTTCCCGTCATGCCGGACGTGTTCCGGCATCCATCGTTCCGCAAGCACATCGTCATGTTGTTTTTGTGCGGTCGAATGAACCCTGATTCAATTCGGGCGCAACATGTAGCAGCACCAGCCGGCCGGGCGTCTTCGACTCCCGGTCCGCTCTTTCGCATCGTTGGATTTTCTCGGACGTTTTCCACTGGCTGATAGCTGGCTGATGCTGGCTGTTCCGGTGAAAAAGCTGGCTGTTATCCGGCTGTTATTCGATAACAGCCAGCCACCCATCAAGTATCTGGAATATAATCTGAAATTCACGCTCATGGCCCTGAATAACAGCCAGCGGAAAAATTGCGCCCATAACAGCCAGGAACAGCCAGCAAACTCGCTCCGGCCGCTATTCCTCAGTCCGGATCAGCACCGCTTCGCCGATCAGGAAGAACAGCAGGAACGGCGCCCAGGCGGCGAGGAAGGGCGGATAGGCGCCGAGATTGCCCATCGCCAGCGCGAAATTGTCGGCGACGAAATAGGCGAAGCCAAGCGCCATGCCGATCACGGCACGGACGAACAGCTTGCCCGATCGGGCAAGGCCAAAGGCTGCGATCGCGCCGAGCAGCGGCATCAGCAGCGCGGAGAGCGGCCCCGAGAGCTTGTGCCACATCGATCCTTCGAGCGCCTTGGTCGGGCGCCCGGCATCGGCCAGATCGTTGATCGCGGAATGGAGCGCACCGAAGGAAAGGCCGTCGGCATCGACCGTCGCGAGCGTGAACTGGTCGGGGCGTACGCCTTTGGCCACGATCACGGTGCCGAGATTGGTCATCTTGCCGCTGGCCACGTCGAACCGCGTCGTCGGCCAGATCTTCCAGCCGTCGCCAGCGCGCACGCCGTGCGGTGCGCGGATGATGCCGACCAGGCTGCCGCCGGTGCGGTCATACAGGGTGACGTCGCTCAGCTTTGCCGCGTTGCCGCGCCCCCGGATCTGGTCGACCTCGACCAGATCGTCGCCGTCGCGCACCCACACGTTCGACCGGTCGCCGCGATCGACCGGCACCGGTGCATAATCGACATTCTTCCACTGGGTGAGCGTCGCGGTCGCGCGCGAGACGATGCGATCGTTGAACGCGAACGAAACGATCGCGACGCCCATGCTGGCGAGGATCAGCGGCGCCAGCACCTGGTGCGCGGACAGGCCCGACGCCTTCAGCGCGACGATCTCGCTGTTCTGGTTCATCGTCGACAAGGTGACGATCGTGCCGAGCAGGACCGAGAAGGGCAGGAAGCGCGATATGATCTCGGGCAGGCGCAGGCTGACATAGTGCAGGATCTCGGGCGTGCCGTTCCCGGGATGGGCGACGATATTGCCCGTCTCGCTCAGCAGGTCGAGGAACTGGAGCACGAAGACCAGCGCGGCGAGGACCGCGAAGGTCCGCACCAGGAACATCCGCCCCATATAGAGCGAGACGGTGCGCGACGGGAAAAGCTGGAGCGCGATCATGCGGTCGCAACTTCCGGCTTGCGGCGGCCCGGCAGCCAGCGGCCGATCGCCTTGCCCATCTTGGAGGAAACGCGTTCAAGCGCGCCGATCGGCTGCCCGCCGGGCACATAGGCAATGGTATAGTACATCCAGAAGACGATCGCCGCGAAAATGGTGAAGGGTACCCAGAGCGCAACGAACGGGTCGACCGAGCCGGCGGCGCCGACCCCCTGGGCATATTGGTTCACCTTGAAATAGGTGACGATCATGATGATCGACAGGAACACGCCGAGCGCCGAGGTCGATCGCTTGGGCGGCACGCCGAGCGCCAGGGCGAGCAGCGGCAGCAGGAACATCGCGGCGACCTGGGTCAGGCGGAAATGCAGCGCGGCGCGGCTCGAGTCGCGATCCACTTCAGAGGCAGTGCGGCTGCCGCTGATCCGCGCCAGCTCGGGCAAGGTCAGCTCGAGGCGTCCGCTGGGTTGCCGGAAATTCTCGAGCGGGGGCAGGTTGATCGGCAGGTCGTTCAGGGTGAAGCGCAACACCCGGGGGATCGCCACGCCCGGCTCGTTGCGCACCAGAATGCCGTTGGTCAGGCGGAAGATGATGACATCGGGATTGTCGGTGGCGAGGAACTTGCCGCTGTCCGCGGTCACCGCGAAGGAGCCGCCCTTGTCGTCGGTGGTGTGGACGAAGATGCCGGAGAGCTTGCGCCCCTCGTCATGGCTCTGCTCGATCCGGATCGTCCGTTTCGCGCCGAACTGGGTGAACTCGCCGACCTTGATCGAGGCGCCGAGCGCGCCGGTGCGCAGCTCGAAGCGCAGCTTCTCGTAATTGTAGCGCGCATCGGGCTGGATATAGCCGACGATCAGCAGGTTCACGATCGCGAGGCCGATCGCGTACATGTACGGCACGCGCAGCAGCCTGGTGTAGCTCACCCCGACCGCGCGCATCACGTCGAGCTCCGAACTCGTGGCGAGCCGGCGAAAGGCGAGCAGAACGCCGAGCATCAACCCGACCGGAATGCCAAGCCCGAGATATTCGGGCAGCAGGTTCGCGAGCATCCGCCAGACGACGCTGACCGGCCCGCCTTCAGTCGCGACGAAATCGAACAGCCGCAGCATGCGATCGAGCACCAGCAGCATCGCGAAGATGATCAGCGTCGAGAACAGCGGCACCACGATCAGTCGGGCCATGTAGCGGTCGATTGACTTCATGGTGTTGGCGACGTCGGCCTTTGCGTGAGGGGCTTATGAACACTGCCCGGTCGGGGGGCTATATCGGGGCCGGGGCGTGGCGTCAGCTAGGAAATCACTCGGCGGCGATGCGTTCCGCCGCGGCGCCGCGCGATGCCGCCATCGCATCGTCGATCGCACGGGCGAGCGCGTTGATCGTGAAGGGCTTGCGCAGCACATAATGGCCGCCGAACTCTGCCTCGCCGCCGGCCTCGCCGGCATAGCCGGTGACATAGAGCACCGCCACATGGCCATGAGTCGGGGCCAGCGCAGCGATCATCTCGGGGCCGGTTTGCCCCGGCATCAGGACGTCGGAGACGATCAGATCGACATGCGCCATCGCGTCGAGCAGCGCCGGCGCGGCCCGCGGGTCGCTGCAGGCGAGCGGGCGGTGCCCGAGCTCGACGAGCGCCCCCATCGTCGCGGCAAGCACGCGCGGGTCATCCTCGACGACGAGGATATCAAGCGCTGCCGCCCTGGCGGGCACTGCCTCGGCTTCCCTCGGCGTCGCCTTGATGTCCACGCCGGTCTGGCGGGGCAGATAGAGGGTCACGGTCGTGCCCTCGCCGGGTGCGGACACGATGCCGATCTCGCCGTCCGCCTGGCGGACAAAGGCGAAGATCTGGCTGAGCCCCAGCCCGGTTCCGGTGCCGACCGGCTTGGTCGTGAAGAATGGCTCGAAGACGCGTTCGAGGATGTCGGGTGTCATCCCGCAGCCGGTATCGGTCACTGCAATGGTGACATACTCGCCTGCCGGGCAGGTGCCGACTTCCTCAGCGGCCAGGGTCGTGCCCGCAGTGACGATCGTCAGCGTACCGCGCCCGTCCATCGCGTCGCGGGCGTTGACCGCGAGGTTCAGGACGACATTCTCGAGTTGGTAGCGGTCGGCGCGGATTCGCCAGCCGGTGGCCGCATCCTCTGCGACAACGGTGATTGCATCGCCCAGCGTGCGGTCAAGCAGGTCGGACATGCCCGCCACCAGCGCGCCCGGGTCGAGCGCCTCGAGCTTGAGCGCCTCTTCGCGCGAGAAGGCGAGCAGACGACGCGTCAGCGCCGCGGCACGGTTGGCCCCTTCGGTCGCATTGTCGATATGGCGGGTGGCCTGATCCACATCGTGGACATTACGCCGCGCCAGCTCCAGCCCGCCCAGGACGACCGCGAGCATATTGTTGAAATCATGCGCGATTCCGCCCGTAAGCTGGCCGATCGCCTCCATCTTCTGGACCTGGCGCAGCCGCGCCTCCTTGTCGAGCAGCTCGTCCGTCGCGCGCCCCACCGCCGCTTCGAGCTCTTCGGCGCGCAGGCGTTCAGCCTGGGTTTCGGCATGCGCGACGGCGCGTTGGCCGAGCGCCTGCACCGTCAGCCAGCCGAGCGCGATCGCGCCCAGCACGATCAGCAGGCCAAAACCCATCAGGATGCGGGCGACATTGGTCGATCGGTCGACGGATCGCATCGCCTCGCCGGTGCGCGCGTCGAGCAAGGTCCGCTCGCCGGCGATGATTTCGTCTAGCAGGCCGTCGATCCGCCCAAGCGACGGCGATTTGCTCGCCTGGTAATAGCGTGCCAGCGCCTGATCATTCTTCTTGTAGTTGGTGCTGAGCGCGATCAGCGAGAGCTCCTTGCCGCGTTCGTCATAGGCCTGGCGGAGCGCGTCGATCAGCTTTTGCTGGTGGTCGTCGGTGACGGCATCGAGCCGGTCGACCTGCTGCCCCGCAACCTGCCATTCGTCATAGAAGCGGCGGCCGAGCGTCTTGTCGCCGCTGATCACGAAGCGGCCGAGCGATGCTTCGGACTGGGCGATCGTCCCGGAGAGGGACCGCACCAGGATCATCACTTCGTAGCTATGGGCCTGTTGCTTGAGCGCTTCGTCGCGGTGCCGGCTCGCGCTGTCGAGCGTCAGCGTCAGGGCGATCAGAACCGCCGCGCCCAGCAACCCCATCACGACCAGCATGATGGTGTGCCAGGCGTGTCCAGGCCCGCGGGGAGCCGCGAGATCGCCGTCTTTTCCGCTCATTGCGGCCCTTCTAGCTGGAAGTGCCGATCCTGAGAACCCGCGCTGATGCAGGTTAACCTATCGCACCGGTGGCCTGCCCCGCCGCGCGGAACATCGCAATGATCGTCTCGATCTGTTCGGAGCTATGTTCGGCACAGACCGAGCAGCGCAGCAGATAGGTGCCGGCCGGCGTTGCGGGCGGACGCGCCATGTTCACATAGAGCCCGCCTTCGAGCAAAGCCTGCCACATCGCCACCGCCTGGGTCTGGTCCTCCAGCATCACCGCCACGATCGCCGATTCCGGCGTCTTGGTACCGAGGGTGAAGCCCATTTCGGTCAGGCCGTTGTGCAGCCGCTTGCTGTTCTCCCACAGATGCGCGCGCTTGTTGTGCGCGTACATCAGCTTGCGGATCGAGGCTGCCGCGGTCGCGACGACCGAGGGCGGCAGTGAGGCGGTGAAGATATAGGGGCGCGAGACGAAGCGCATGATCTCGAACTTGGGATGGTTCGAGACGCAGAAACCGCCCACCGTGCCGACCGATTTGGAGAAGGTGCCGACCACGAAATCGACCTGGTCCTCGAGCCCCTGGTCCTCATAGACGCCGCGGCCATGCGGGCCGAAGAACCCCATGGAGTGTGCCTCGTCGACGAGCACCATCGCGCCATGCTTCTTGGCGACAGCGACCATCTCCTTGAGCGGCGCAATATCGCCCATCATCGAATAGACGCCTTCGAGCACGACGAGCTTGCCCGGCTCCACCGGCAGGCGGCCGAGGCGCTTGTCGAGATCCTCGACCGAATTGTGGCGGAAGCGGACGATCTCGGCATTGCCCATCGAGCAGCCGTCATAGATGGACGCATGGCTGTCGGCGTCGAGGATGATATACTCGCCCTTGCCGGCAAGCGCGGAGATCATGCCGAGATTGGCCTGATAACCAGTCGAGAAGACGATCGCCCCGGTCGTACCGTAGAATTCCCGCAGTGCCGCTTCGACATCGGCATGGCCGTGGAACGTGCCGTTGAACACCCGGCTGCCATTGGTGCCCGATCCGTACTTGTCGAGTGCATCCTTGCCGGCCTGGATGACGTCGGGATCGAACGTCATGCCCATATAATTATAGGTGCCGAGCAGGATCGTCTCCTTGCCCTTGATCATCGCGACGGTCGGCGACTTCACTTCGTCCATCACGATAGCGAAGGGATCGCGCACGCCGGTATCGAGCAGCGCCTGGCGCTCGGCGATCAGCGCGTCATATTTGGTGAACAGGTCCCGCTCGGGCGCGATCACGGGCGGATCGATCGGCGGGGCGTCGGCGGTCTGGGCGGAATCGGTCATCGTCTCAGGCCTTCAGCTTCATCACCGCGTCGACGAGCTGGCCGACCGTCTCGATCTCGGCCTGCATGTTCATGGTGATGATGATCTCGAACTCGTCCTCGATCGCCGCGACGAAATCCATCACCGTCAGGCTGTCCCATTCGAGATCGCCCTGGAAGGTGGTCGCGTCGGAGAGCGCGACGCCCTTCTTGTTGAAGGGCTCGATCAGGCCGGTGACGGTGTCGAATACCTGTGTGCGGTCAGTCAAGACATGTCCTTCGAAATTGGATGATCCGCCCTGCCAAGCAAATGCGGCGGCTTTCTGACGATGTTATAGCAGTCCCTTGGCACGATACCATGCGGCGGTCGCGGTGAGGCCCTGAAGCGTCGGTATCTCGGGCTGCCAGAGGGTTGAATCGGGCCGCCTGGCCGGGTCGACCGTCCAGTCGGGATGGCTGAGATAGCCGACCCGATCAGCGGTGAGCTTCGCATTGGAGCCGCGAAACAGACGGTCGGCTTTCGCCGCAAGCGAGAGTATCGCCTTGGGCAAGGCGAGCGGCAGCACGCGCTGGCCGACCGCAGCGCCGATGGCGCGGGCGAAGGCGTCATGCGTCCAGCCGCCTTCAGCCCCGTCATCAGCCTCGAGGATGAGCCGACCGGGGTCATGCGCCGCCAGCGCGAGCAGCAGTCGGGCGAGATCGCTGACTTCGATCACGGACATCTTGCCGGGCGGCGGCAGAAGCGCGAGGCCGAGCTTCGCCATGCGGAACATGTCGCGCATCTCCATGTCGCCCGGGCCATAGATCGCCGTTGGCCGCACGATCGTCCAGTCCAGGCCCGAGGTCTCGACGATATGGTCGGCACCGGCCTTGGACCAGCCATAGTCGGACAGGCCCGGCTCGCGCGCCGTGAGCGACGAGACATGGATGAAGCGCCGGACGCCCGTACCCCGGGCCGCATCGACCACTGCCTCAGTCCCGGCGATATTGCCCGCCGCGAAGCCGGCGCGATCGGGCGCGTTCACCACACCGGCGACATGGATCAACGCGTCGGCGCCGCGGATCAGGCTGGTCAGGGCGATCGGCGTATCGAGCGCGCCCGAGACCCAGGTGACGCGTGCCATGTCGGGCTGCGGACGGCGGGTGAGGGCGCGGATCTCATGTCCATCCCGCACTGCCAGGTCGATCAGCGTTCGGCCGACAAAGCCTGTGCCGCCGGTGATCGCGAGAACACTCACAGCAACGCCATATGGCTGCGATGCACCAAGGCGGCGCGTGGCGCATAGCCCAGGATCGCAGCGAGCGCGTCGCTGCGGCGGCCGACGATCTTCGCTGCGTCGGCAGCGTCATATTCAGCGAGGCCGCGTGCGACCGGCTTCCCCTCAGGCCCGCAGATCGCGACAAGATCGCCGCGCTTGAACTTGCCCTCGATCCGCACTGCACCAGCCGCCAACAGGCTCTTGCCGCCCACCAGGGCGCGCGTTGCGCCGGCATCGATATGGATTTCGCCCTTGGCGGTGAGGCCGCCCGCCAGCCACGCCTTGCGTGCTGGCGCGGTCTTCTCGGCGACGAACACGGTGCCGTGGCCACTCTCGGCATAGGCGGCGAGCGGATTAGCCCTGTGTCCCGAAACGATTGCGAGATGCGCTCCCGCCGCAGTCGCGATCCGGGCGGCGGCGATCTTGGAAACCATGCCGCCCGAACCCATGCCCGAACCCGATCCGCCATCAGCCATGGCCTCGATCTTCGCATCGATGCGCTCGACCCGGTCGATCAGAGTCGCACCGGGATTGGTAGTTGGATTGGCATCGTACAGGCCATCAACGTCGGAGAGAAGGATGACCCCCTGAGCGCTCGCCGCCTGCGCGACCCGCGCCGCGAGGCGGTCATTGTCGCCGAAGCGGATCTCCTCGGTCGCGACGCTGTCATTCTCGTTGATGATCGGCACCACGCCTAGCGCGAGCAGCCGGTTGAGCGTCGCGGCGGCGTTGAGATAGCGGCGGCGATCCTCGAGATCGTCGAGCGTGACGAGGATCTGGGCGGCGGTCAGCCCCTCGGCGCCGAGCAGCTCCGCCCAGACCTGGCTAAGCGCGATCTGCCCGGTCGCGGCGGCTGCCTGCGCATCTTCGAGGCTGGCACGGCCGCCCTTGGCGAGCTTCAGCCGCCGCGCCCCAAGCGCGATCGCGCCGGAGGAGACGACGGCGATCTCCTGGCCAGCCTTTGCCCGTGCCGCGACATCGGCAACCAGGCTGGTCAGCCAGTCGCGCCGCACGGTCCCGTCCGCTGCGACGAGCAGCGCGGAGCCGACCTTGACGATCAGGCGAGGACAGGTGGCGGGCGAGAACATCAGATTAGAGCGGCGACCATTCGATTGCGTCCTCTTCGCCCTCGTCCTGCACCGGCGCGCCTGCCGCGGGGCCGATCGCTTCGATCAGCCGGTCGAGTACCGCTTCGAGACCAGCGCCGCCGGCGCCCGACATCGGCATGACCTCGGCCTTGCTCGCGCGCTTCAGCTTGGTCGCGATCTTCTTCGCTTCAGCGGGGTCGATCGCGTCGATCTTGTTGAGGCCGATTACCACCGGTTTGTCGATCAGGCCGGCGCCATAGGCCTCGAGTTCGTCGCGCACGATCCGGTAGTTGCCGACCGGATCCTCTTCGGTCGCATCGACGAGATGGAGCAACACCTTGCACCGCTCGATATGGCCGAGGAAACGGTCGCCGATCCCGGCACCGTCAGCTGCGCCTTCGATCAGGCCGGGAATGTCGGCAATCACGAATTCGCGATTGTGCCGGCTGACCACGCCGAGCTGCGGGCGCACGGTGGTGAAGGGATAGTCGCCGACCTTCGCCTTGGCGTTGGTGACTGCGTTGATGAAGGTCGATTTGCCGGCATTGGGCAGCCCGACGAGCCCGGCATCAGCGAGCAGCTTCAGGCGGAGCCACACCCAGGCCTCCTGATAAGGCCAGCCGGTGCCGTGCTGGCGCGGCGTGCGGTTGGTCGAGGTCTTGTAGCTGGCATTGCCGCGCCCCCCATCGCCGCCGCGCAGGAAGACTTCGCGCTGGCCGGCGACGGTAAAATCGGCGAGCACCTCTTCCTTGTCCTCGGACAGGATCTGCGTGCCGACCGGCACCTTGATCACCAGATCCTCGCCGCCCGCGCCGGTCATGTTCGAGCCGGCGCCTCCTGCGCCGCGCGGTGCCCGGAAATGCTGGGTGTAGCGGAAGTCGATCAGCGTATTGAGACCGGCGACCGCCTCGAAGATGATGTCGCCGCCCTTGCCGCCATTGCCGCCGTTCGGGCCGCCATATTCGATGAACTTCTCACGCCGGAAGCTGACGGCACCGGGGCCGCCCGCGCCCGAGCGGACGAAGATCTTTGCTTGGTCGAGAAAATGCATGAACCGCCATATAGACAATTGGCGCGCTACGTCACCCCGCGACGACAGTGGCTGCCGTCATTCGACCCGGTGCGAGGCGATCAATGCGCTCACCGCAAGCTCGCGCGCCTTTTCGCGGGGCAGGCCGAGCGCCTTGGCCATCGGGCCGCCGAGCAGCGCGTCGCCCAGCGCGGTCAGCACCAGTTGCAGAGTCTCTTCCTGCAAGGTCCAGCCCTCATGCTTGTGATCCTGGGCAAGATCGTCGACCAGATTGTGGATCGCCTCGAGGATCGGATCGAGCGCATCCTCATTGCCGGTCAGGATCATCCAGCTCGCCATCGCGCCAGCGCCGCGCGCAAAGGCATCGAAGGTCATGTCGACCACTTCGCGCGGATTCTGGTCGCTCGCGCGGGCACGCTTTGCCGCATCGCCGATCTGTTTGGTGATCTTTTCGGCGAGATGCTTGATCAGCGCGCGCTGCAGATCCTTCGCCGAGCCGAAATGGTGCAGCAGATTGGCATGGGTACGCCCGATCCGCGCGGCGACGGCCTTGAGCGTGACGGCCTGTGGGCCTTCCTCGACCAGCAATATGCGCGCCGCTTCGATCGCGGCATCGCGGGATTCTTCGGGGCTCAAACGTTTTCGATTTATTGACACGAGTGTAAGTAAGGCCTATTGACAGTCTTGTTAGCGACACCGTTTCTTTCTGTTCGGAGGTTTTCGTGGCGAAAGCAACCACTCCTGACGACCTGACCATCACGCCGCGCGACCGCCGCTTCGGCCGGGACCGGGCAATGGGCCGCTGGTGGCTCAACAACGACCCTTACGCTACGGCTTTCTACAATGCGCTTTCAGTGACCTTTCCGCGCGGCGAGGCTTTCTTCATCGAAAGTGTGCGTGCTTTTCGTGATGGGGTGCCGCCCAAGCTGGCCGGTGAGATCCAGGCCTTCATCAAGCAGGAAGTGATGCACACGCGCGAGCATGTCGCGTTCAACCGGCATGTCGTTGATCAGGGCTATGACATCACGGCACTCGAAGCGCGGGTGCAGCAGGGCCTTGATCTGACCAAAGGTCGCCCGCCGATCGCCAATCTCACCGCGACGATGGTGCTCGAGCATTTCACTGCGATCATCGCGCACGAGCTGCTCGGCAATCCGCGCCATCTGGCTGGTGCCGAGGAGGAATTCGGCAATCTGTGGCGTTGGCATTCGGCCGAGGAGATCGAGCACAAGGGCGTCGCCTATGACACCTGGCTTTACGCGACGCGGAACTGGTCCGAATGGCAACGCCTCAAGGTGAAGGCGCTGGTGATGCTGCGGGTGACTGTGAACTTCACCCGCGGGCGGACACGCGGCATGCTCGACCTGCTGCGCCAGGACGGGCTGACCGGCCCGAAGGTCTGGGCCCATATGTTCTGGTACGCGTTCGGCCGCCCCGGCATGGCGCGCAAGATCGCCGGCCAGTGGCTCGCCTTCTTCCTGCCGGGCTTCCATCCCTGGAACCATGACGATCGCAAGCTGATCGGCCTGTACGAAAGCGACTATGATGCGGCGGTACTGCCGCCCGAAACGGTAGCGGCCTGAAGGCGGAAACGGAGAGCCGGCAGTCCGGCCCTCCGTGCCTATCTTACCAGGTCAGGCCGATCCGTCCGTAGACATAGCGGCCGTTGAAGCCGAATGGCGAGTAATAGGGAAAGCCGACCAGCCCGGTGCTGTTGAGCACGGTCCCCCGCGACGAGGTGAGCTTCACATAGTCAGGATAGGTGTCGAACATATTGTTCGCGCCCACCGCCACGTTCAGGTTTCTGATCACCTGATAGCGGGCCTCGAGATCGAAGATCGTATGGCGGCCGGTATGGATATCGTCCTCGGCAAAGCCGTTGCTGCTCGGCTGGGTGACGTCGCCATAATAGGAGGCGCGCGCCGTGACGCCGAGCTTGTCGAGCGACCAGTCGACTGTGCCGACCAGCTTGGTGCGCGGCGTGCCCTGCTCGAACGAAATGATGCGCTGGCGGCTGAAGATCGGCAGGGTGACGCTGGTGGAGACACCATTGACCAGCGCGGTGATCGTCGCGGGCGGTGGCGCGCTGGTCACCTTGATATCGTTGAAATTGCCGGCGGCAGTCAGGTCGAAGGTACCGGCACTGCCGGTTCGTGCGCGATAGTGCGCGACCACGTCGATACCCTTGGTCGTCGAGCGGATTCCGTTGAGGAAGAAGCGCCCCGCCGTCGCGTTGGCCAGCGGCGCTTGGGCCGCGAGCAAGGCCGCAACCACCGTACCGCTGAGATTTTCGGACAGCGCGATCTGGTCCCGGATCTTGATCTGATAGGCGTCGACGGAGAGATCGAACCCACCCGAACGCAGCACCACACCGGCGGAAAAGTTGGTCGCCTTTTCCGGTCGCAACGGCTTGCCGCCCAGCGCTATTCCAACGGCGCTGGTCGATGGGAACAGTCCGGTTTCGACAATGGTGTTGATGCTGGTTGGCGTTGTCGACGGCGGTACGGGTGGGACGGTCACGGTGCTCAGCACGGAAGCCGTGGACGTGAAATATTGCTGCTGCAGCGATGGTGCGCGGAAGCCGGTCGAGGCGGTGCCGCGCACGGCGAACCACGGCGCGATTTCGTAGCGGGCGGAAAACTTGCCGTTCACAGTCTCGCCGAAATCCGAATAGCTTTCGCCGCGCACTGCGGCACCGATCGTCAGGTTGTTGGTAGGCTTGGCTTCGAGATCGAGATAGCCGGACACATTGTCGCGATGCACATTGACCACGTTCGAGGGCTGAAAGCCGGGAAAGCCTTGGGCGCCCGAGCCGAGTGTAGATGGCGCAGGCACGGCGAGGCTCGGATTGCGATCATAGGAGGCTGGCTCGCCCGCGCCGATCTGGAAACCTTCGCGCCGATATTCCTCGCCCCAGGCGATGTTGATCGTGCCGTCACCCAAGGGCAGCTCCTTCGACACATCGATGCCGCCAACGATCTGATCATAGGTCAGCGTGCCATCATAAAAACTGGTCTTCGATGTGGCGCCATAGGTGGCGTTGCCCGAATTGGTCGTGTTGAAGGTCAGTTTGTTGCGACCGTATGAGATGCTCAGATCGACCTTCCAGCCCGACAACTCGCCGCGCACACCGCCAGTGGCGGTCAGATCCTCGGACTCGACCGCGATCAGCGGCGTGAATCCGTCAGGATAGATGCTGGCCAGCGCGGCCGCGCTCAGATTATTGTCGGTGCCGCCATTGATGCGCGGCGTGGCCGCGCTGGTGCTGTCGCGATGCTGGTAGCCGCCGAAGCCGTAAAGCTCCCAGCCGCTGTCGCCGATCGGTTTCCCGGCATTGGCGTAGAAGCTGTACTGCTCGACGTCCGGATCGCCGAAGCGCGAGCGTACCCGGATGGGGGTCTTGCGCGGATCGAAATCGCCGCGGCTGGTCGGGTTGCGGTTGAGATATTCGCCGGAAAGGGTGAGGAATCCGTCCGAACCGAGCGACACGCCCTGCCAGCCCGACACGGTCACCGTCTGACCATCACGCTCGCTGCGCGAGCCGCGTGCGGTGTTCACGTCAGTGATATATTCGCCATAGCTGACCGTCGCGCCACCGCCGCTGCGCGCCTCGCGCAGGCGCAGATTGACCACGCCGGCGATCGCATCCGAGCCATATTGCGCCGATGCGCCATCGCGCAGCACTTCGATCCGGTCGAGCGCGACGGATGGAATGGTGTTGAGATCGACCGCTGCCGCGCCGCGTCCGACCGAGCCGTTGATATTGAGCAGCGCAGAGGTATGCGCCCGCACGCCGTTGATCAGCACCAGGGTCTGGTCCGGCGAAAGGCCGCGCAGCGTGGCGGGGCGGATCGAATCGGTGCCGTCCACGGCTGACGAGCGCGGAAAGTCGATCGACGGCACGATCGCGGCGAGCGATGCCGCAAGCTCAGTGCTGCCTTGATGCTGCAGGCTGGTGGCACTCAGCACGTCGATCGGCGACGTGCTGTCGAGCCGCGAGCGGCCAGCGGTGCGGGTGCCGGTGACGACGATATCGGCCGGGGTCTGCTCTTCCGCCGGCGCTGCCGTGGCAGCCGGCGTCGGCTGCGGCGTTTCCTGTGCGACTGCTGCCTGCGCATGCGCGAGGGCGAGGGTCGATACGGCGAGTGCCAGGGCGGATCGTGATGTCATGTGCGGAACCCCTTTTTATGCCTGTCGATAATCCGCGACTCCCCGAAGGGTTGCGTGGCGGATCGGCCGGGTTCGTTCATCTACCTGTTTGATAGGATTTTGTGCGAAGAAATCGTTTGCCGGCTTAAAGCCGCCGCCGGAGCGAGAGAAGGCCCTCTTCCCGGAGGAAAAGGGCCTCCGCTCAGGCCGCCATCTTCACGTCACACGGTCGGTCCTCGTCGAGTTCGAGCTCGAACAGGGCGCAGGGCGTCTCGACGCCGCGCGCCTGGCAGTAGCGCGGCTCGACCTGGCCGGTCGGGCGGAAGCCCAGCTTCGTCAGCACCCGTCCCGAGGCGGGATTGTCGACGAAATGGCTGGACCGCAACTGCTTCAGCCCCAAGGCATGGCGCGCCATGGCCACGACTGCGCGGCCTGCCTCGGTCGCATAGCCGCGACCCCAGGCCGGCGGTGTCAGCCAATAGCCGAATTCGTGACCATCGCCCTCGGAATGGATGCCGATGCCGCCGATGATCGCAGGATATTCAGCCTCATGGTTGAGGATAAGCAGGAACGCGTCCGTAGCCCCGCGCGGGCGCGACAGGAAATCCTGGGCATCGCCCAGCGCATAGGGCCATGGCACGCGCGACAATTTGGTCACGACATCGCGGTGGCCGATCGCGCGGGCGAGGGCAGGGGCATCCTCCGGCCAGCCGGGGCGCAACGTCAATCTACTGGTCCGAGCGAACATCTTACTCTCCTCGTCGGTCACCATTGCCGCTGCCACGCCGGAGTGACGTGCGCGAGACAATGGGGGTGGAGGGAGCATGAAAAAAGGGAGACCGGGACGACCCGTCTCCCTTTTGCGGTTTCCTGATGGAAACCCGGGTCGCCCAGTTGGGCAACCCGATCGGTTGCCCGTTATTCGGCCGCGGCCGCCATGATTTCCACCGAGCAGAACTTGCGGCCCAGCTTGCCTTCCTTGAAGGTCACGCGACCACCGGTAAGCGCGAAGAGGGTATGGTCCTTGCCCATGCCGACATTGACGCCCGGATAGAATTTCGTGCCGCGCTGGCGGACGAGGATGTTGCCCGGGACGACAGCTTCGCCACCGAACTTCTTGACGCCGAGACGACGACCGGCCGAATCGCGACCGTTGCGCGAGGAGCCGCCTGCTTTCTTATGTGCCATCTAAACTACTCCTTACGCCTGGGCGGCCGGGGCTTCAGCCTCGGCGCTCGCGGGTGCTGCGTCGGCCTTCTTCGCCTTTGCCTTCTTCTCCTGAGCACCGATCGCGGTGATCTTCAGGATCGTGTGCTGCTGGCGATGGCCGTTCTTGCGGCGATAATTGTGGCGACGCTTCTTCTTGAAGATGATGACCTTGTCGGCCTTCGCCTGCGCGATGATCTCGGCCGAGACGGTGAGCCCCTCAACCGACTTCAGCTCCGAGCCTTCGCCCGCGAGCAGAACGTCGCCGAGCGTGATCGACGCTCCCGCTTCGCCGTCGAGCTTCTCGACGACGATCTTGTCTCCGGCGGCAACGCGATACTGCTTGCCGCCTGTGCGCACGATTGCGAACATGGCCCTCATCACTTTCAAAATGCATATGCCCGCGCGGGCAGGCCCGGCGGGAGAAGGGGCGCAGCTAAGGGAGACAGGCGATTCTGTCAACCACCGCCGCGGACAAAAGGGAGACCTTAGTGCTTGTGCTCCCGGCGCAGCTGATAGCGCCCGTCGGCGAAATCGGTGAACAGCCCGGAGATGGCGGGATGGTCGATCGGCTCGTCGGTATCGTCAGCGATCAGATTCTGCTGGCTGACATAGGCGACATAGCTCGATTCCATGTTCTCGGCGAGAAGATGGTAGAAGGGCTGGTCCTTGCGCGGGCGGATATGCTCGGGGATCGCCTCATACCATTCGGCGCTGTTGGCGAAGATCGGATCGACATCGAAGATCACGCCGCGAAAATCGAATACGCGGTGGCGCACGACATCGCCGATCGCGAAGCGCGCATGGGAAATCGCAGGCAATGGGATTTCCGCATCAAAGGGGTGAGCGGGGATATGGGCAGGGATGTTGGCGCGGGGCATGCCATCAATCTAGTGGTTCTTTTGCCCCGCACAAGCGTATAGCGTCGGCAGACGCTTGTGTGGCCCTGTGGATTGCGTTAGAGGCGCGCGCTCTTCGACCGGCACCCTCGCTTTTTCACGAGCCTGGGCTGTTCGCAATACCTCTGCGGAGAGGTGCCAGAGTGGTCGATTGGGACGGTCTCGAAAACCGTTGTGCCCTCACGGGTACCGTGGGTTCGAATCCCACCCTCTCCGCCACCTTCCTCTCAGCGCAACCTTTCCCTGAGTCGAGGGTCGTCCGAGTCGACAGGCGGAAAAGAGCCGCATAGCAGTGCAGCCGATGAACGCTCCCCCGGGCCCCGCCGACAGGCATTTTCACTACACCTTGTTCGGCCTGACCGTGCGATCGGAAATCGAGCTTCCCGAGCTCCAGCCGGCCGATGCCGGGGATGTGGATGTCGAGATCGGTTTGCGCGATCTCGGCGCTGCGGCGCCGGCGAGAGATGTGGCAGGGTTGACGCTGACGACCGATGGCGTGGTGCTGTGCGTGCCGCAGATAAGCCGATACCTGATCGAGCAGGGGCGCCGCATCGTCGTCGATCCGGATGCGGGGGTGTCGCCCCGCAATGTGCGGCTGTTTCTGCTTGGTTCGGCCTTCGGCGCTTTACTGCATCAGCGCGGGCTGTTGCCGCTGCACGCGAATGCGATCGTGATCGAGGGCCGGGCGGTGGCGTTCACCGGACCTTCGGGTGCCGGCAAATCGACCCTGGCCTCGCTCTTCCACGATCGTGGGCATCGTCTGCTTTCGGACGATGTCTGCGTCATCGACTTCGATGGGGCGGGGCAGCCGATCGTCCATGCCGGTATCCCGCATATGCGGTTGTGGCGCGATTCGCTCGAGCGCAGCGGGCGCAGCGCGGAGGATTTCGAAGCGGTGCTCGATGGACGCGACAAATATACCGTGCCGGCGCTGTGGAGTGGCAGGGCGGAGGCGGTGGCGCTCGGCGCGGTCTTCACGCTCACACGCGCCGATGAGGACATCGGGCGAATCGGTATCAGGCGGTTGCGCGGCGCCGAGGCGCTGAGGGCGCTGATCGCGAACACCTATCGCGGACAGTATGTCGCGCGGCTCGGCGATTCGCGGCGGCATTGGGCCGCCAGCCTGGATGTGGTCGCGAAAGTGCCGGTCTTCGAGCTTGAACGGCCGTGGAGCCCGGATTGGTTCGCCGCCACGCTCGACGCTGTCGAGGCGCATCTGCGTGGCGATGCGGTATAGAGATGTGCCTGGTCGGATTGGTCAGTGCGGCTCCGCCGGCGCGACCAGATCGACGAGCCCGTCCTTTTCGAGGTCGCGGAGCAGGAGCAGGACCTCTCGGGCACATGTCTGCGCATCGATGTCGAATTCGACGGCAAGCGCTGCGCAGAGTTCCGACACGCTTTTCGGGTGATCGAGCAGCGCCCAGATCCGCGCCGCAGTTTCGTTGAAGCTGTAATAGGTGCCGTTTTCGATGTGGAGCGCGACCAGATCGCCGTCCACCCGGGCCTCGGCCAAGCCGGGCAGGCGATGCGCCACGATATCAGTCATCGTCCGTATTCCCGGATCGCATCCCGCCGATTCGGCCGGGAGTTCAACTGATCAGGAACCGAAGCTGAGCGGGCCGTCCGGGATGATCGGATCAATGCTGTTCTCGGCATCGCCCGCCTTCAGGCGATCGACCCGCGGCGCGACCCATTGGCGCGGCGACGGGGCAGCCATTCGAGTCTTCGGCGATTGATCCACTTGCTTCATTTTGCGCTCCATTCCCGGGGGGCTTCTGCTCATCCTAAAGGATGAAATCATTCGCGGCGAAATTATATCCGCCGATCGTCGTCACTGCGATCGATATATCGGCAATCCCGTCGCCATCGATATCGCCCTGGATCGTCCAGTCGGAGCCCGAACCGACGACCCGCAATTCACCCGCGACATGGCTGAACGCGGCCTCACCGATAAAGGCGAAGGCGTCGTTGCCGGTGTGGCTGGTGCTGGCATCGATCGCGGAGAGATCGATATGATCGCCGGCGTTGAAGTCAGTGATGTGATCCATCGCGGCCGCGGTCGATTCGCCGACTGCACGGAAATAATAGGTATCGTTGCCGCCGCCGCCGGTCATCACGTCCTGGCCCATCCGGCCATAGAATTGATCGTCCTTCGCGCCGCCGATCAGCGTGTCGTTGCCGGCGCCCATCATGAAGCGGAACGATCCGTCGGTTTCCGCCGAGCCGTCAAAGATCACATCCTCCCCGACATGCAGGCCATTGGCGTTGACGGTGAACATGTGGCCGGCAGCGACATTCGCGTCGTTCAGCGTGACATTATAGTCGAAGGCAGTGCCGGGCGGCGCGAACCGCGTGTCCGATGCCGACAGCAGGACAAGGGTTTCGATGTTCGTCATCGTGTTGGCGCCGAACACTATGCCGGCCGAATAATCGCCGCGCAGCCCGAGCTGGTCGTCGGCCCCACTGCCGCCATCGACATGGTCAGCTGCGGTGAACCGTCCGCCATCACCGAAGAAGAAGGCATCGCTGCCTTGGCCGCCGGTCAGATTGTCATCGCCGAGGCCGCCAAAGACTAGGAAGCTGCCATCGGTTTCGGCCGAACCGTTGAAGGTCAGATTCTCGCCGGCCTGGAGCAGGTTGGCGTTGACGGTGAGCGTCTTGCCCGCGTCGACATTCGCGTCGATCGTGGTCAGGTCGTAGCTGTAACTGTGGCCGCCGGGGTCGCCGAAACCGGTGGTGCTGCCGGAATAGAGCACCAGCGTCTCGATGTTGACCAGATTGCCCGCGCCGAAAGTCAGGGCATGAGCGCCGGTATAATCGCCCTGCAGCCCGACCTGGTCGTCGTCGCCGGCGCCGCCATCGACATGGTCGAGCGGGTCGAGCGCGGCACCGAAATAGAAACCGTCGCTGCTGCCGCCGCCGGTGGCGGTGTCGTGTCCACCGCCGTCGAGCATATAAATGTCGGTGCCGGGCCGCGCAGTGATGACATTGTCGCCGGCATCGCCGCCGAGCCGGTCATCGACCGAGGTAACGCCGGTCACCGTCACATCGACCGTGCCGGTTCCACCGCCCACCAGCGTATAGGTGAAGCTGTCGACTGCGTTTGTGTTGACCGCGCCGGTGGCGGCCGCGGTGTCCGGGGCGATCAAACTGTTGAAGGCACCGTGCGGATCATATTTCAACGTCCCATCGGCATTGAGATAGACCCGGGCGCCCGAGCGAAGCGTGGTGAAATCGCCTGGATTCACCAGCACGACGCCATTGACGGTATCGAGTGCCGGGGCCGGCCCGTCGACATCAGTGTCGTTCGCCAGGGTATCGATCGAGACGACCGCATTCTCAGCCACGGTCGCGCCGGTGTCGTTCACCGCGACGGCCGGGTCGTCGACTGGATTGACGGTGATCCCCACGACACTGACGGTGTCCTCGGTGGTGCTGATGTGATCATTGTTATAGGCAGTGATCGTCGCGTCGCCGCTGTTGCCGACGAGCAGGTCGAGATCGCCGTCGCCGTCCGGATCGCCCAGGGCGAGGAGCGTCGGGAAGGGGTCGCTGTCGAGATTGACCGGCGCCTGGAATGTCCCGTCGCCATTGCCGGCCAGGATGGAGACCGTGCCCGGAACGTCGCCATTGGCGACGACCAGATCGACAAAGCCGTCGCCGTTCAGGTCGCCGGCCAGGATCTGGCTCGGCAGGCCGAGATCGGTCGTGTGGTAGCTGGTGGGCGTACCGAAAGTGCCGTCGCCATTGCCCAGAACCACTTCGACGCCATTGGTGATGCTCGGGTCGCTCGGATCGCCGACGGCGGAGAAAGCGAAATCGAGGATGTGATCGCCGTTGAAATCAGCGACGACGATGTCGGTGATGTTCGACGGGACGCTGGTCACCTGGGTAGCGGTGGCGAAGGTGCCGTCGCCATTGCCCAGCATCAGATCGACCGAACCGGGAGATCCCGGTGTCGCCGAGGTGTCGAGATTGCCGGCCAGCAGATCGAGGAAGCCGTCGCCGTTGAAATCGCCGACGGCGAGCGAGGCGGTGAATTGAGTGGTGGTGGCTGAATAGACCGGCGGCGCAAAAACGCCAGGCGCAGTCTGCAGGATGACGGCGACCCGGCCATTGTCTGCATCCGCGACGGCGAGGTCGGTCAGGCCGTCATGGTTGAAGTCGGCCGCGACCAGATCGGTGGCATAAGGCACATTCGCGATCGTCACCGTGCTGCCGTCGAGCGACGAGACATAACCGACATAGCCGGCCCCGCCGGAAGCATAGCTGGAAAAGCCGATATCGGTGGCCCCGTCGCCGTCGAAATCGGCGAATGCGAAGGCGCCCGGGGCACCTGCGGGGATCGCGAAGCTGCCGGCGATCGTGCTGCTCAAGGCGACGATGCCGCCGTCGAGCCCGAACACCATGTCGGACCGGCCGTCCCCATCGAGGTCGGGGAAAGCCAGCGCGGTTGCGGGTATGCCGATACTCAATGGACCGAGATTCGTGAATTCAATCGCCGTCGATGGCGGGATCACCGCATGCGCTGCGATCGTCAGCGCGTCCGAGCCGAAATAATTCGAGCTGCCCTGATAGGTCAGGCCGTTCGCGGCCGCGAGCGTCGCGTCGATCTGGTCCTGGGTGGCGGTGATGGTGATGTCGCCGCTATTGTCGGCACCGCCAGTGATCTCGCTGGCGTCGATGCCGCCGATGAGATCGGTGCGGATATCGAGCGTGCCATGATCGACATGGAGTTGGACAGTGACCAGATCAGTCGCCGGATTGGCGGCGACGCCGGTGACGAAAATGCCCGTCACCGCGACGGGTGTGTCCTCGTTGACTGTCACATCTGGTCCGACGACCACCTCGTCGGCAGGAATCAGGTCGAGTGCGACGGTCGAAACCGTTGTGTCGTCGCCGCCGGCGCCATCGACGAAGGTGAAGCTCACCGTGCGCGATTCCACCGCCAGCAGGTCATCGGTATTCTCGAACAAGATGCTCGCGGTCAGCAATTCCACCGCGCAGGCACAGGCGTCAGCGTTGAAGGTGACGACCAGCGGCGCGCCGTCGACGCCGCCGCTCCAGGTGCCTACGACATCGCCCTCATAGGTGATGTTCGAACCGCTGACGCCGAGCTCGCCGGGGCCGGTGCCTTCATTGTCGATGGTCAGCTGATCGCCGGTGGTTGCGCCCGCAATCGAGACGGTGAGGGTCGCGCCGTCCCAGTTCGCATTATCGTCGTCGAACACCGCGTTATAGGCGAGGAAGATCGGGATCGAGCCTTCGAGGAAGGTCGCGGTCGCATTGTTGCCGGCCGTGAAATAATCGAGATCGAGCAGGGCGGGATCGTTGACCGGGGTGATGTCGATCGTCGCCGTCGCGGAGGCGGTCATGTCGCCGCCATCGCCGCTGTTGCCGCCATCGTCGATGCTGAGCGTGAGCGTCGTGCTGGACGGCGGGAAATCGTCGTCCGCGGTATAGGTGACTACGCTGGTCGCATCGCCGTTGAGCAAAGCGTTGATCTCGGCGACCGTGCCGGTGAGGGTCACCAGATAGCTGTCATTGTCGGTGATGGTGACGGCAGTGCCGCCCGCCTCGAGATGCAGCACGCCATAATCGACGCCAAGCGTCACGGTGACCTGGTGCTCGCCTGAATCGGCGTCAGAAACCGAGAGTCCGCTATTCTTGATATCGAGCGGCACCTGCTCCGTCGCGGCATAGTCGGTGACCGGTGCAGTCGCGACCGGGGCGTCGTTGGTCGCGGAGACGTCGATCACGACATCAGCGGTGCCCGTATCCGATCCGCCGAGCGCGGTGCCGCCGCCATCGACCAGGGTGAACGACACGGTGCGCTGGTCGGTCGAGGGCGTGTCCGAGTTGTTGGAGAAAGCGATATTCTCCATCGCAAGCTGAACTGCGCAGTGGCAGGCATCGGCGTTGAAGGTGATGACGAGCGGGTTGCCATTGTCGCCGCCGCTGAAGCTGCCGACCACGGTGCCGCCATAGGTGACGTCAGTGCCGGAGATGCCGAGCTCGCCCGGGCCGGTGCCTTCATTGTTGATCGTCAGCTGATCGTCGGCAGAACCATTGGCGGTGAAGGTGACGGTCAGCGTGGCGCCGTCGAAACTGCTATTGTCGTCGGTGAGCACCGCAGCCGGCGCGAGGATCAGCGGCGCATCGCCTTCGGCGAAGCTCGCGGTTGCATCATTGCCGGCTGCGAAGAAATCGAGATCGAGCACCGGCGCATCGTTCACCGGCGCCACGGTGACCGTGACGGTTCCCATGGCGGTCGCCCCGGCACCGTTGCTCGTGACATAGTCGAAAGCCGCATCGCCGTTGAAATCGGCGTCCGGCGTGAAGGTGACGGAGCCATCGGGATTGAGCACCACCGATCCGCCAAAGGTCGCGGCGACGCTGTCGATCACCAGGGTCTCGCCCGCTGCGACGCCGTCATTGCCGAGGATATCGGCGGCGGCGTAGGTGATGGGCGTATCTTCGATCGCCGTGAGATGATCGTTCACCGCTTCGACGGCGGCCGAGATCAGCAGCGGGACGAAGGCGATGTCCGCATCCGCGGTGGAGCTGGGATTGCCGAGCTCGCCGCTCTGCGCATGGATCTGCAAGGTGACCTCACCAAGGAAGTCGGCGGACGCGGTGATCGTCAGATGTTCCGTGCCGGCCGCCAGCCCGTCGAGAAAGGCGGCGTCACTCGGATTGGACCGGTCGATCACCCACTCGCCGGTCGGATCGCCGCCCAAACGGCCACCCGCCGACAGCGTGAAGCCCTCGGGAAGCTGATCGATGGTAACGAAATTGAGCGCCTCCGAGCCGTCATGATCGGCCAGCGACACGGTGGTCGGCAGGGTGAAGGTCTCACCGGCCCGCGCGTCGACATGCGCGGGCGTCGGGTGGAGGGTCACGGCGAAGATGTCGGAATTGGTGCCCCCGGCGGCAGGGTTCTGCAGCCAGCCGACCGTATAGGTGCCGTCCGCGTGCACGGTGATGGTCGGCTGGACCTCGTTGATCGCGTGCCCCGAAGCGTTGAACCCCGTTGTGCTCACATCGAGCGGGCCACCCGCCGCCGGCGTGCCGTCGGCGCCGAAGACCTGGGTGTAGATGTCATAAGTGCCGCTGACGCCATTGTTGCCGATCCAGGCGACGGCGAAACGGCCATCGGGAAGCCCGGTGACCTCCGGCGAGAAGTCGGCAAAGGGGTCTGAGGTGAGGGCGAAATCGGGTGCCACCAGGTTCCCGTCCGAATCGAACAAGGCTGCGTGCAGGTCCTGGCCACCCAATCCGTCATCCTGCGCCCACACTGCGACGAACCCGCCACCGGCCAGGCTGGCGACGACAGCCTGATGCCCGTCGCCGGCGTTCGCCGGGATCGGCGCGCCGACGGTGCCGGTGGCATCGACCAGCGTCGCCGATATGATGCCGGCATGCTCGGTCACGACCGCGAACGCGCCGTCCGTGCCGACCGCGGCCACAGCGTGCGCGGGTGGATCGAAGAACGATCCTGTGCCGGGTCCGGGGTCAGCGCCCTGGACGACAAGCGAGGCCGATCCGACGGCCGTGCCGTTCGCGGTGTAGCGCTGGGCATAGATGTCTGCCGTGCCCGCATTCTCCACCGCCCAGGTGACGACGAACCCGTCGCCGACAGCGGTGACGATGGGGTCGGCCTCGCGCCCGGTGGTGCTGGCGGCGGTCGTCACGGTCTGGACGGGCGTGGTGCCGCCTGGCGCATAAAAGGCAGTGACGATATCGCCGCCGCCGGTCGCGACGCCATCGACCACATAGCTGACCGCAAAGCCGCCGTCCGCATGCGACGCAGCCGATGGTTGCAGCTCGTTGGCGCCGCCGGTCGTGGTGATATTGAAGAAGGCCCCTTCAGGGTTGCCGCTCGAATCATAGATGCGCGCGCGGATGCTGCTCGGAAACAACCCCTGCTGCCAGACGACCAGGGTACGCCCGTCATCGAGCGACGTGACCACCGGGCCGTCCTCGGAGCTGGCATTGGCGGTTGCATTGGTCGCCCACAGGATATCGGGCTGGTCATCGACATTGGGGTCGATGGATGGCGCGTCGGCGATGGCGTCGATCGTGACGGTCGCGATCGCGGGGGGCGATACCGCTCCGGCAGAGTCGACGGAGACATAGTCGAACTCGGTGACGCCGCTCCAATCGGGGTCGGGGACGAAGTAGAAGGGCAGTGCCCAGCGCCCGAGATCGAGGTCCAGATAAAGCGCGGGATAATCGGTACCAATCGAGATCGGATCGCCGAATGTGTTGAGGAGCGTGCCATGATCGGGCAGGCTCGTCACGCGGAACACTAACGGAAGCTCGACGGTGTCGTCCGCATCCAGGCCGGTGAGGGTTATGGTGATGAACGCGCCATCCTCATCGCCCGTGATCCCGACATCATCGCTCACAGGCACGGTGTTCGCCATTTGACGTTCCCCCCGGTTGCCGAATTCCGCCCCCGCGGATTCGTACAAGCCTGAATATCTAGCCTAATTTTTCGAGAGATTCGAGTCCCTGCTCAAGCAGCCTGTGGGCGGTCGCCCATAGCGGCCACGCTTGCGCAACCGGCATTTCCTATCGCGCGAAAAGTCTCTAAGGGGCGCCGATGGCATCGTATAAAGAACCCTCCTTCAAGGACCGCGCCGCGCTTTCCGCGCAGGCGAAGCAAGCAGCACTCGAGAAACTCAAGGCGAAACCGCCGATCGATCCGGCCGTCGCGGCCGAGCGCGCCGCCGCGCGCGCCGCGAAGGAAGCGGCCGAGGCGGAGAAGCGCGCCGCCAAGAAGGCGGCGATGGAACAGGCCAAGCTCGACAAGATCGCCAAGGCCGAGGCTGCGAAGCTCGAACTCGCGCAAAAGGCCGTCCGCGCCGAGCTGACCGAAGCCGAGAAAAAGGCGGCGCGCGACGCGCGCTACGCAGCACGCAAGAAGCGGAAATAAGGGCGCGGGCCGATTGGTCCGCGATTCACGTCAATCCAGCGCGCCCCGCAGCACAGTGGCGGCGTATTGGAGGGCCATTTCAGCAGGGATACGGTCCTCCTCCTGGAGCATTTCGTCCACGGCGAAGCCGATCTCCACCGCGAGGCGGAGGCGCTGCCACAGCTCGTCGCGGTCGATATCGGGCCGGTGTCGGGCAAAGGCCTCGACCAGCCGGTCAGTGACATAGCGATGCGATTCAACCCGGATATGAACCATCCGGGGGGAGGCGTGGAGCGCGCGCAGGATCCAGACCGCGCCAGGCTCGCTCGCGGTCACCACTGCGGTGTCACGCAACAGATCGATGACATGGGCGCTGAGCGCTTCCATGCCGCCCGCATCATGGCGCTCGATCCATTGCTCCAGCACGACATTCTGCCGGGTCATCAGCCGCCGGGCGAGCGCCTCGAGCACAGCATATTTATCGTCGAAATAGCGATAGAGTGCCGGCGGGGTCAGCCCGGCACGAGCGCAGATCAGGTTGGTCGAGATCGCGTCCATGCCGATCTCGGCCAGCAATTCGCCCGCGACGCGCAGCAACAGATCATAGGTCTGCTGGGATCGTTCCTGCCGCGGCAGCGCGCGCGACGGCGGGTTTGGATCGGGGTGGATCGCGTTCATGTCGGCGCCTTACGCCGCGCGTCGGCTAAATTGAAGAACAACAATAATCACAGTGCTGACGATTATGCAGGCGGCGCCCATCCACAGCACGTTGCGGACATGGTCGTCGCCAACCAGCAGCGACGCGAACAAGGGCCCAAGGCTGGAGCCGATAAGTTGCGCGCCGCCGATCAGCGTCGCCGCACGGCGGCTTGGGTCAGCGGTGATCACCAGCTCGAGCTGAAACGGCATGACGAACATCCAGAGGAAGCCGAACAGGCCGGTGGCGGCGAGGAAGACCGGCGCCGTCGGACCGTCACCGAATATCGCGAGCAGCGCGAGATTCACTGCAGCAGCGCCCAGCACGACCCACAAGGCGCTGACCCGCCCCACGATCAGCGTCGCGAGCAGGGCGCCCGCGACCTGCGCGCCGAGCCCGATCGGCACCGCCAGCGCGACAGCGCCGGCGGCGATGCCGCCCCGGGTCGCGAGTGGTTCCAGATAGACCCATGTGCCGACGACAAAGGCGAGGTAGATCAGGACGCTGATCAGTGCTGCCAGGCCCGGCAGCGGCGGCAAATGTGTCACTTCCTCGCCGCGTTCGAGCGGCGGATAGGCGCGCGGCAGGAAGGGCAGGCACAACAGCGCGACCAGGCTGATCGCGCCGAGTGTGAGGAAGCCGCCATGCGCGCCGGACGCGGGAATGACGCTCGCCAGCGCGCTCGCGACGCCGAACTGCGCCAGCGTCTGGGTCATGAGATAGATGCCTGCCCAGCGCTCGGGCACCGCCATGCGGGCGATCAGGCCGATCGTGATCCAGATCAGCACGCCGCTCGCCAGCCCGGCAACGATCCGCGTCAGCATGATCCCGCCCCCGGACAGGGAAGGCGTGAGGCAATCGGCGAGCACGACCATGATCGTCGCTGCGACGGTGATCGTACGCAGCCGGACGGGCTTGACCAGCAGCCCGATCCCGCCCGCGGCCAGACCCATCGCCAGCAGCTCGATCGTCGCGGTCAGGCCGAGCTCGGTATCGGTGAGCTTGCCCTCCCGCGCGAGCGCGCCGAGCAGTTGCGGCTGGAGGCCTGCGATCAGCACGCCGACGATTCCGACGACCATCACCGCGCAGATGGAGGAGGCCGGCCAGCGGCTGGGGCTCATCGCGCGCGGCCGCGCGCGGAGACGGGCCAGATCTCGATCAGCGTGTTGTCGCGGACGACATGGTAGAAGTCATAGAGGTTCACCGTCGGGTCGCAGTGCGGCACGACGAGCGTGACGCGGCGGCCGATCGGTGGGGCGTCCGGACCGATCAGCGCTGCATGCTCGTCGCCCATGAACAGGAAATGCGCGGTGGCCGCGGCGCCATCGACGATGCTGGGCGAGCCGCCGTCCGTGGAGAGCGACTTGAAGCCGGCGTCGATCGTCGCGAGGCCGGGCGTGCTCGCGCTGACCACGCTCGCATCGACGAACAGGCTGGTCTCGAACCGTGTCGTGCCGTCGCCGGTCAGGTCGCAATCATTATATTGGCGGTCCATGAAGATATAGGAGCCGACCTGCAATTCAGTGAACACGCCGAGATCCATGTCGATCGCATGCGTGCCGGTGCCGCCGCCGGTGACGATATCGGGCGCGAAGCCGGCGTCGGTGAGCGCTGCGATGACCTGGCGCAGATAGGCGGTGCGCTCCTCGATCGCGGTGCGGCGCGCGGCATAATCCTCGATATGCTGCTGCATCCCGCAATAATATTGAACGCCGCGGTAGCTGAGCCCCGGCTGGGCGGCGATTGCCTGCGCCAGAGCGACCGCCGCATCGGCGGAGGCAACGCCGGTACGGTGGATGCCGGGATCGATATCGATGAAGACGCCCAATGCCCGATCCGCTGCGGCAGCGGCGTGGCCGAGCGCGGCCACATTGCCGGGATCGTCGACCGCGACGCTGAGCCCTTCCGACACGGCATTCAGCGCAATCAGCCGCGCAATCGCCTGCGGGGTCACCACCGGCGAGGTGATGTGCAGCCCGGTCAGGCCGCCCTCCGCCAGTACTTCCGCCTCGCCGAGCTTGGCGCAGCACAGGCCGACCGCACCGGCGGCGATCTGGCGGCGCCCGATCGCGACGCTCTTGTGGGTCTTGGCGTGCGGCCGCAGCGTCACGCCGCGCGCTTTGGCCAGCGCAGCCATCGTCGCGATGTTGCGGTCGAGCGCGTCGCGGTCGAGCACCAGCACCGGCGTGTTGAGCGCCGCGCGGGAACCTTGCTGGCCGATCAGCGGGGCATGAAGCGCATAATCGTCCATCAGGCGAACAACTCCGAGAGGTGAGGATTGAGGAATTTGGACGAAGGATCGTGCAGCCGCCGGACTGCGCGGTAGCGTTCGGCCCGGGGGTAGAGCAGGTCGACATCGGCGCGGTTGAGCCCGTGGCGCTTCGCCCAGTGCGGCCGGCCGCCATGCGCGCGGAAGATCGCCTCGGCATCGGCGAAGGGCTCCTGCCAGCGCATCTTGTGATACTGGTGCATCGAGATCGAGGTGCACGGCCCGGCGTTCATCGGGCTCATCCAGATATCGTCGCCCGCGACCAGCCGATATTCGAACGGGAAGGTGACCGGCTGGCGCTTGCGCCGGATCCAGGCGATCGCCTCCTGCAGCGCCGCCATGCCGGACGCTTCGGGCACCTCATATTCCATTTCCTCGAAGCGGACGGTGCGGTCTGACGGGAAGATCAGATGCGCCGGGCCGCGGCGGGTGGTGTTGAGCGATTGCCGCATGATCAGCCGCTGGAGGCTCGGCGTGAGGGCGGGCAGGGCGGTGCAGACATTGCAGACCCAGCGAAACGCTGTTTCCTCGATATCGGTGGTGGTGCCGGGCGGGTCGCAAGGGTCCGTTATGTCGAGCGTCTTGAAGATGGCATGGTCGGCATAGGGAAAGACCCAGAATTCCGCGTGGCGATGCTGGTCGCACAGCTCGGAGAAGCGCTCCGCCAGTTCGGCCAGCGGGCGCTTCTCGACCCGCTCGACGAGGTGATAGGCCGGGATCACCTCGATCTCGATCTCGAGCGAGATGCCGAACAGGCCGAGCGACAGGCGCTGCGCCTGGAACAATTCGGGTTCCTCGGTCGCGCTGACCCGGATCACGCTGCCATCGGCGCGCATCAGCCTGAAGCTGCGCACGAAGGTGGCGAGCGAACCGAGGCCGCGCCCGGTGCCATGAGTTCCGGTCGAGGTCGATCCGGCAAGCGATTGGGGATTCACATCGCCCTGATTGGCCAGCGCCAGGCCCTTGTCCCACAGCGCGGCGGTCAACCGTTTGAGGCTCCAGCCGGCGGGCGCGGTGATCGTCTTGCGATCGGGCGCGATGGTGAGCGTGCCTGGCATGTCTTCGAGGTTCACCAGCAACCCGTCGGTCGCGCAGAGCGGCATGAAGGAATGGCCGGCTCCCGTGGCGCGTACCTTCCCGGCGGCAGCGACCGCGGCGGCCAGCTCGGCCTCGCTGCGCGGACGCAGAATGCGCTGCGGGGCAGTCTGCACACTGCCCGACCAGTTGGACCAGCCGCTCACCACGCGCTTCCCGTCGCCATATCCGGGTGGGTCTCGACGGTGCAGACGCCTTTGAGCGTGGTAATCCAGTCAGCGATCATCGCGACCCCTTCCTTGTGTTGCAGCGAGCGGCCCAGCTCGGGCATCATTTCGCCCGGATCCGTGCTGGCCAGCCGATAGGAGATGATCGACCGTTCGGGATGGCCGGGGACGATATCGAATGGCCGGTTGCCGGTGCCACGGCCCGCCGCGACCGGCGGCTTGCACGCGCCGATCAGGCGCGGGTCGAGCGTCTTCGCATCGAGCCACAGGCCCGAGGTTCGCGCTGGGCCGTTGGCGTTGTGGCAATGCGCGCAATTGACATCGAGATAGGCACGGGCGCGCTCGCCGATCGGCGCCGTTCTGTCCTGCCAGTCAGCGTCGCGCGGCACATCCGCGCCGGGCAGCCCTTTCAGATAGCCGATCGCGGCCAGCCGCTGCAGCTGGTTGATCTCGCCGCCCGGCCCGCCGAACGGGCGATTGAGGTGGCGGGCCTTGAGCCCGATCGGGAAAAGCTTGCGATCGTGGAAATCGGCGGTGTGGCAGCCCGCGCATTGATTGGCGTTGGGTACTGAGTAGACAAACGGAGTGTGCTTCGCGCCATCGACGAAATCGAGCGGCACATCCTCGCCGGTCCGGTCGAGCTTCGCCTCGGTCTGGTCGGCATTCCAGACATAGGGCAGCGCCTCCCAGCCCTTGGCGCGGCGCACGAGCAATCGGGTCTCGATCAGGCGGACATGGCGGATATCGAGGCCGTCGATTCCGCGCTGATAGGTGGCGGGCGTCATCTTCAGGACGGTCTTGCTCTCGCCCGGCTTCGTCGCCGAGTCCGGCACGGTGTAATAGAAGGTCTTGGTGACGATCGTGCCGACCGGAAAGTCGAAGGCCCGTTCGGGATCGAACCGTGCCGATGCACCCTTCGGCATCCAGATGGTCCGCCATTTCTGGGCATAGTCGCTGAACAGGGGCGTCTGCAGCTCATAGGTGACGATGCCCTGATGCGGCGTGATCCGGCCGTCCTTCACGGTGAACAGCCCCCAATCGGCGAGCGATTCGGGATTGTCGCTGGCGTGGAACGTCACCTGATCGGGGTGATTTGCGCACCCGCCGAGCAGCAGGATGGCCAGCAATATGGCCAGGAAGCGAGTCATGATGTGCTCATTTGTCCCCGGTCATGGAAGCGGGGAGCTTGATTTCCGGCAGCCGGGTCTTGGGCGCGCAATCGGCTGTCTGGATATGCGCATGGGCAAACTGGCCGGGCAGATCGATGTTGAGCATCTTCGCCGCGCCATTCTGCACGCAGATGCCGGGGTCGCCGATCTTGGGGTTGGTGAAGCCGTCCCACATCACATCCGGCAGCCTGCCGCCGCCGAGCGCCATCAGCGGCGCGAATTTCGCCGGCGGCTTGTCGCCCCCGCCGGAAAAGCGGTTGCCGGCGACATAGATGTTCTCGGGGTAAGGATCATAGGCCGCCGCGATGCCGCGCTTGGTGCCGAAGCCGGTCGAATAATAGCTCGAGATGATCACATTGGCGGTCTGGTTGCCTACAATATCATTGTCGAAAATCTCGACCTCGTCGTTCGAATTGACGATCACGCCCGATCCTGGCGGCACTGAGCTTACCGCGCTGCCCGCTGCGCCGAAATTGGCGTGGTTGTTGGCCTTTACGTGGTTCCTGAACACCCGGGTCTTGCTGCCGGGCACGGGCAGATTGGGCATGTTGAACACCAGGATTCCGCCGGTATTGCCGGCTGCGGTGTTGCCATAGACGTCGGCCCCGGTCGAATTCTCGATCTCGATCCCTGCGACATTGCCGTGAGCGCGATTGTTGCGCACGATGATGTTGTTCGACTGGCCGACATAGATGCCGGCGTCGGACGCGCCCCGCACCACGCTGCCCTCGATCAGGACGTTGGTGACCTGCACTGGATACAGGCCATACGCCCCGTTCGAGGTCTTGCTGCCGCCGGTCCACTCGGCGCGTACGCGGCGGATCACGGCATTCTTCGTGCCGTTGATCTTGAGGGCGTCGCCCTTCGTATCCTCGATCGCGAGATCCTGGATGGTGAAATCGTCGCCGGTGACGAGAATGCCTTCCGCGCCGGAACTTTGCCTGGCGAAGGAGAGGATCGATTCCTTCATGCCGGCGCCCTTGATCGTAACGCCATTGGCGGTGAGGCTCAGGCTGCGCGACAGGGCATATTTGCCCGCCGGGATTTCAATCACGTCGCCCGGCTTCGCGTCGAGCAGCTTCTCCTGCAGCTTCTTCTCGAAATCGGGATCGATGGTGAAGCCATTGGCGTCGGTCTTCGCGCCGCCACAGCCGGACAGCAGGACGAGCGCGGCGCCGGACGCGAGAAGCGATAGCCTGATCATGCGGGACATCCTCATCATTGTTCTCGGCCGAGTTCGACCCGGACGGGGCCGGCTCGTCAAGCTGTGCCGCGTCTTTCGCGCGGTAAAAAGAAAGCTATCGCTATCGTTATCGCTTTGCCAAGCGATTTCTTGCGGGGGATGGTGCCTTGGCGATCAGGGCAGGTTCTGGGCCAGCTCGTCCAGCCAGGCCGTCGCGACCCCGTCCGAAGGGGCACGCCAGTCGCCCCGCGGCGACAGCGCGCCGCCGGCCGAGACCTTCGGGCCATTGGGGATGGCCGAGCGCTTGAACTGGCTGGTCACGAAGAAGCGCACGAGGAATTTCTCGAGCCAGCCACGGATCGTGGGTAGGTCATAGGCGTGGCGCCCGGCGGCGGGGAAATCGCGCGGCCAGCGCCCGGCCGCCGCATCGCGCCAGGCATGGAGCGCGAGAAAGGCGATCTTGGACGGCGCCATGCCGTGGCGGATGACATAATGCAGGAAGAAATCATTGAGCTCATAAGGCCCGACCCGGCTCTCGGTGCTCTGCATCGCGCCGTCGGCACCCGCCGGCACCAGCTCGGGCGAGATTTCCGTGGCGAGGATTGCTTCCAGGATCTGGTCGGTGTCGCGATCATATTGATCGGTGCGGATACACCAGCGGATCAGGAATTGAATCAAGGTCTTCGGCACGCCGGCATTGACGGCATAATGGCTCATCTGGTCGCCCACGCCGTAGGTGGCCCAGCCAAGCGCGAGTTCGGAAAGATCGCCGGTGCCGACCACCAGCCCGCCGCGCTGGTTGGCGAGGCGGAACAGATAATCGGTGCGCAGGCCCGCCTGGACGTTCTCGAAGGTCACGTCATAGGCGGGCTCGCCCTGGGCGAAGGGGTGGCCCATATCGGCGAGCATCTGCCGGGCGGCGGGGCGGATATCGATCTCGTCGCCATCGACGCCGAGCGCGCGCATCAGCGCCCAGGCATTGGCCTTGGTCCCCTCGCTGGTCGCGAAGCCGGGCATGGTGAAGCCGAGGATGCGCTCGCGCGGCAGGCCAAGCCGGTCCATCGCCTTGGCGGCGACGATCAGCGCATGGGTTGAGTCGAGCCCGCCCGAGACGCCGATCACCAGCCGCTCGGCCTTCGCCGCTTCGAAACGTTTCAGCACGCCTTCGACCTGGATGTTGAAGGCTTCGTAGCAATCCTGGTCGAGCTTTTCCGGCGTGTTGGGTACGAAGGGGAAGCGGCGGATGTCGCGGATCAGCCCGACATCGCCGAAATCGGGCTTGTGCGCGAAGGCGATGCGGCGGAAGCGTGTTTCGGGATGGCCGGCCTGGACCGCGGCATCGTTGAAGGTGCCGGTGCGCATCCGCTCCTGACGCACGCGTCCGCAGTCGATATCGGCGATCACCATGCCCGGTTCCCGCGCGAACCGGGGGGATTCCGCGAGCAACTCGCCGAGCTCATGGATCATGCCCTGGCCGTCCCAGGCGAGATCGGTGGTGCTCTCGCCCGGCCCGGCGGCGGAGAAGACATAGCCGCACACCGCTCGCGCGCTTTGCGACGCGCAGAGCAACGCCCGCTCGCGCGCCTTGCCCACGACGATGTTCGAGGCGGAAAGGTTGCAGCAGACCAAAGCCCCGGCCATGGCGCCCATCGTCGAGGGCGGGGTGGGCGCCCAGAAATCCTCGCAGATTTCGGCGTGGAAGATGAAGTGCGGCAGGTCGCTCGCGGCGAAGACCAGGTCGGTGCCGAACGGCGCGGTCTGCCCCGCCACCTCGATCTCTAGTCCGGTCAGCCCGGCGCCGCTCGCGAACCAGCGCTTCTCATAATATTCGCGGTAATTGGGCAGGAAGGTCTTCGGCACCACGCCCAGCACCCGTCCGCGCGCGATCACTACCGCCGTATTGTAGAGCCGCCCGTTGCGCGGCAGCGCGGCGCCGACGAGCAGCACCGGCCGCAGCTTTTCGCTCGCCTTCACGACGGCAGTCAGCGCCTCCTGGGTGGCGCGTTGAAGGGCATCCTGGAGATGGAGGTCGTCGACCGCATAGGAGCTGAGGTTGAGCTCGGGGAAAACGAGCAGGTCGGCGCCCTTTGCGTGACCCTGCTTCGCGAGCGCGATCGTCGCCTCGGCATTGGCGGCGGGATCGCCGACCGTCGCGCGCGGCGTGCAGGCGCCGGCGCGGATCAGCTCATGGCTGTGGATCGAGTGGAACGGATGCGCTTTCGCCATGTCGCAGCGCTTAGCGGTGTTTGGTTACCAAGGCCACGTACATCAGGGCAAGGGCAGGATCATGAGGCTGATCGCGGCATCATGGTTGCCGGCGATCTGGAGCACATAGTCGCCCGGGGCCAGCGTGAAATCCACCGTCTTGTGGATCGCGGTGCACGGCACGCCATGCGCGTGCGCGCCGGACATGATCGGCTTGCCATCGCGCACGACGTCGATCCATGCGCCGGCGCCAAGCGCAACACGATAGGTTCGCGCCGACGGCACGGTGAAGCGCACCATGCCGCTGCTGGTGCCGGGCATGGGAGCTTTTTCGGGGGCTGCGAACTGCACCTGCGCCGCCGGGAACAACGCAACTTCGGCGCGGCTGCCGACAGGGATTTGCGCCTTGCCGATATCAGCGGCATTTGCGGCAGCCGTTACCGGCGTCGCGCTTGCCCACCCCGCCAGCTCGGCCGGAAGCGGTGCCGGGGTCGCGGGGCAGGGGGCGGGCGCCATCTCCTGCGCAAAGGCCGGGGCGCCGATCGCGGCCAGCGCCAGAACGAGCAGAGATTTCATGCGCTTCACCTCGATCACGATCCCGGGATTGCCGCGCTATACCGCGCGCAGCTTGGCCCCGCCAATGCGATTATCGCATCCATCCGGGTTGACGCGGCACCCGGCCCGGTTAGCTTGGGCGAAACGACATAAAGGGGTGTGCAATGCATAAGCGGTTGACGATGACGGCGCTCGCGCTGGTAGGAGCGATGCTGCCGGTGACCGCTATCGCGAAGGATGCGGCAAGCCATCCCCAGGCGGACACCCAGGCGCTCGATCTCGCCAAGCGGATGATCGCATTCCGCAGCGTGCAGGGCCCGACCAACCAGACGCCGCAGCTCGCCGCTTATCTCAAGACAGTGCTGGTTGCGGGCGGTTTCGCCGACGAGGATGTCAGCATCACGCCGGTCGACGACACCGCCTATCTGATCGCGCGCTACCGCGGCACCGACAGCAGCGCCAAGCCACTCGTCATTTCCGGGCATATCGACGTGGTCGAGGCCAAGCCCGCCGACTGGCAGCGCGACCCCTTCACCCCGGTCGTCGAGAATGGCTATCTGTTCGGGCGCGGTGCGACCGACATGAAGCTCGACGGCGCACTCGCCATCGCCACCCTGCTCGAACTCAAGCGCCAGGGCTACAAGCCGCACCGCGACATCATCCTCGAATTTTCGGGCGATGAGGAGACAGCGATGAAGACCAGCGCGATGATCGCCGAGAAGCTCGCCAATGCCGAGCTTGTGCTCAATATCGATGGCGGCGGCGGCCATCTCTCAGAGGACGGCAGGCCCGAATTCTTCACCTGGCAGGGGGCCGAAAAGACCTATGCCGATTTCGAGCTGACCGTGACCAATCCCGGCGGCCACAGCTCGGCGCCGCGCAAGGCGAATGCGATCTACCAGCTTTCCGGCGCACTCGATCGGATCGGCGCCTATCAGTTCACGCCGCAGGTCAATGACCTGACCCGCAGCTTCTTCCTCGAGGCGGCCAAGGGCAAGAGCGGGCCCATCCCCGATGCGATGCGCGCCTTTGCTGCTGATCCGACGAACAAGCAGGCGATCGCGACGCTCGCTGCCGACCCAGCCTATGTCGGCCAGATCGGCACCACGTGCGTCGCGACGATGCTGAGCGGGGGCCATGCGCTGAATGCGCTGCCGCAGCGCGCCACCGCCAATATCAATTGCCGCATCTTTCCCGGCGTCAAGCCCGCCGATGTGATGGCGAAGCTCAAGGAAGTCGCGGCCGAGCCGGCGCTGACGATCAAGGATGTGACCGAAGGCGCAGTCCCCAACGACGCCTCGCCGATGCGCCCCGATTTCGTCGCGGCGGTAACCAGGGCGATGAACAAGGTCTATCCCGGCGTGCCGATCCTGCCGAGCATGGCGGCCGGCGCGAGCGACTCAATGTGGTTCCGCTATCACCATGTGCCGAGCTATGGCGCGAGCCCGGTGTTCATCAAGGAATCGGACGATTTCAGCCATGGGCTGAACGAGCGCACGCCGGTTTCGAACATCTCGCCGGCGATCACTTATTATCTGTCGCTGTTCACTGATCTGGCGAAATAAGCGCCGTACATCTCCGTTCGCCCAGCTCAGCCCGAACGGGCGAGAGGGGCGAGCAGCGCATCGATCTGGCGCGCGGCGATGGCGCGCGCCTCGTCGGCGGTGAAGGCCTGGGGCGAGAGGCAGAGTTCGAGCCACAGCCCGTCGACCAGGGCAGTGATGGCGATGGCGGCGAGGCGAAGCTCCGCGGGCGCCACGCCGCACGCCGCGAGCAGGGCCTCGAGATCGCGGCGATAGGCGCCGTAGATCTCGTCGTGCAGCGCGGCGATGTCGGGCCGGGCCTTTACCAGGCTCCAGAAGGCGACCCAGGTGGCGAGCAGGGCCGGGTCGGCGATCGGCGGGGCGAAGCTGGCGGTGGCATAAGCGAGCAGCCGGGCGCGGGGGGCTTCGCCGGACGCCTCGATGGCCGCGTCAAGCGCCGTCGAAACCTGGGCGCCGACATGCGCATAGGTCGCTGCGATCAGCGCATCGATCCCTTCGAAATAATGGCCGACCAGGCCGGGCGAGACACCGGCTTCCGCTGCGATGGTGCGAACCGACGCGCCGCTCGCTCCGTCGCGGGCAAGTACCCGCGCGGTTGCCTCGATCAGGCTGGCGCGGCGGGCATCGGGTTCGGCGCGGGTGAAGGCGGGCTTGGTCACAGGTTTCTTCCCCGGCGAAGGAGTGTCGGTAAGCGCATAATCCGGCCCGTGTTGGATAATTTCGGTAGACTGTATTGGCAAAGCCGTCTTGCCAGTCATAACAGCTTGTTGTACGATCGTACAACAAGCTCATGGAGGCAGCATGGCGCATCGCCACCTGGACATTATCGGCGACCATGATCCGGATGCCGATTGGAGCCTGCCGGGCTGGCTCTATACCGATCCCGAATATTTCGAGGTCGAGGTTGCGCGCGTGATCAGGCCTTCGTGGCAGATCGTCTGCCATGTCAGCGACATCGCCAGTCCGGGCGATTACCACACGCTCGATTATGTGGGCGAAAGCGTCATCGCGATGCGCGGCGAGGACGGGCAGGTGCGCGGCTTCGCCAATGTCTGCCGGCACCGCGCGATGCGGCTGGTCGAGGGGCCGGCGGGCTGTGCGAAGAAGCTGGTCTGCCCCTATCATGCCTGGGCCTATGAGCTCGACGGCCGGCTGACCGGCGTGCCGATGAAGGCCGATTATCCTGCGCTCGACATGGCGAAGAACGGGCTCGCGCCGGTCGAGGTCGAGATCTGGAACGGCTTTGTCTTCGTCCGGCTGGAGGATGATGGCGGGCCGTCAGTCGCCGCGATGATGGCGCCCTATGATGCCGAGATCGCGCCTTACCGGTTCGGGGAGTTGCGGACGATAAGCCCGGTCCGGTTGCGCGAGCGGGCGGTCAACTGGAAGAATGTCGGCGACAATTATTCGGACAATCTCCACATACCCGTAGCCCATGCCGGACTGACCCGGCTGTTCGGGAAAAGCTATGCGATCGAGGCGCAGCCCTGGGTCGACAAGATGTCCGGCTATCTGGTCGACAAGCCCTCGAACGATCGGTGGGAACGGCTCTACCAGGCGCATCTGCCTAGGGCTGAGCATTTGCCCGAGAGCCACCAGAAATTATGGCTCTATTACAAGCTCTGGCCGAGCATGGCGTTCGACATCTATCCCGACCAGGTCGATTTCATGCAGTGGCTGCCGCTGTCGCCGACCAGCTCGGTGCTGCGGGAGATGGCCTTTGCGCTGCCGGATGACCGGCGCGAGATGAAGCTGGTGCGCTATGCCAACTGGCGGATCAACCGGACGGTCAATGCCGAGGATACCTGGTTGATCACGCGGGTGCAGCAGGGGATGGCGTCACGGAGTTATACGGCTGGGCCGATCGGGCGGAGCGAGGTTTGCCTCAGGAGCTTTGCGAAGAAGATACGCGGGCTGATTCCGGAGGCGCGGATGCATAAAGCGCCGCCGTCCGGATGGAGCGCGACACAATCCCCCTCCCGCTTGCGGGAGGGGCTAGGGGTGGGCTCGCGCTCACCACAATCGGAACGTTCGTGGAGGTCGGGAGCCCACCCCCAGCCCCTCCCGCAAGCGGGAGGGGAGTAAGAAGTGACTCAAAAATACGACGCACTCATCATCGGCGGCGGGCATAACGGCCTGGTTTGCGCCTTCTATCTCGCGCGTGCCGGCCTGAAGGTCCGCATCCTCGAGCGGCGCCATGTCATCGGTGGCGCGGCGGTGACCGAGGAATTCCACCCCGGCTTCCGCAATTCGACCGCGAGCTACACAGTCAGCCTGCTCCGCCCCAAGGTGATCAGGGACATGCGGCTGCACGAGCGCGGCTGGCGGATCATCGAGCGGACCATCTCGAACTTCTTCCCCAACGAGAATGGCTATCTGAAGCTCGGCGGCGGCGCGGCGCGGACCCAGGCCGAGTTCGCGCGCTATTCGCAAAAGGATGCTGATACCTTCCCGCATTATGAGGAAGCGCTGGAGCGCGTCGCCGAGGTACTGCGCGACATGGCGCTCAAGACGCCGCCCAATGTCGGCGGCGGCGTCCGCGCTTTGCTCACCGCAGCGGCGCAGGGCAGGCGGCTGGCAGGCATGGACATCGAGGCGCAGCGCGACGTGATGGACCTGTTCGTCAAATCGGCGCGCGATTTCCTCGATAGCTGGTACGAGAACGACTATGTGAAGGCAGCCTTCGGCTTCGACGCGGTGGTCGGCAATTATGCCAGCGTCGATACGCCGGGCTCGGCCTATGTGCTGCTCCACCACGTGTTCGGCGAGGTCAACGGCAAGAAGGGCGCCTGGGGCCATAGCGTCGGCGGCATGGGCGCGATCACGCGCTACATGGCCGAGGCGTGCACTGACATGGGTGTCGAGATCAGCCTCGAGGCGCCGGTCGCCAGGGTGCTGGTCGACGGCAATCGCGCCGTGGGCGTCAAACTCGAAAGCGGCGAGGAGATCGCGGCCGATGTGGTCGCGGCCAATGTCGGCCCGGCTCTGCTCTATCGCCAACTGGTCGACCGCGCCGATATGACGCCGGAATTCGCGAAGCGGATGGACAATTTCAAGGCGGGCTCCGGCACTTTCCGGATGAACGTCGCGCTGTCCGAGCTGCCCGATTTTACCGTCCTGCCGGGCAAGCAGGTCGCCGAGCATCATACCTGCGGCATCATCATCTCGCCGACGCTCGATTATATGGACAAGGCCTTCACCGACGCCAAGGCAAAGGGCTGGTCCGACGAGCCGATCGTCGAGATGAAGCTGCCGACCTCGATCGACGACAGCCTCGCGCCGCCCGGGATGCACATCGCCAGCCTGTTCTGCCAGCAATTCGCGCCGGTGCTGCCGGATGGCAGGTCATGGGACGACGAGCGCGAAGCAGCGGCTGATCTCATCATCGATACGGTCACGAAGCACGCACCCAATTTCAAGGGCGCGGTGATCGCGCGGCAGATCCATTCGCCGCTCGATCTCGAACGCAAGTTCGGGCTGATCGGCGGCGATATCATGCACGGCCATATGTCGCTCGATCAGCTCTGGGCGGCGCGGCCGGTGCTCGGGCACGGCGATTACCGCGCGCCGATCTCCGGGCTCTATATGTGCGGCGCGGGCACCCATCCGGGCGGTGGCGTGACCGGCGCGCCGGGGCACAACGCGGCGCACGAGATTCTGGCTGATCGCAGCCTGTTCGGCCGGCTGTTCCGCAAGCGCGCCTGACCGGCCATCACCCGTGCGGAGCGACGGCGCGCGTGTCCGCGATCCGGTGACTGGCCGCGACTGAATCCGTGCGCGCGCCGATCGGCCCCGCATCATGATCGATCACGAATTGCGCGATGATCTGCAGCAGCGCCTGGTTGGTGATGCTGTCATAGCTCGTGTTGAAGTCATGGCCCGAATAGGGAAACAGGATGTGCCGGACGGGATAGCCCGCCGCATTCGCCTTGCGCGTGAAATTTGCCGCGCCTGCGGGCGGCACCATCGGATCGTCGGCACCGCCAAGGATCAGCGTCGGCGGATCGCCCGGCCCGAAGGAGCGGCGCAGATCGGCGGCGGCATAGCGCTCCGGATATTGCTCCGGCGATCCGCCGAGATAGGCGGTGAGATAGGCGCGTTGCAGCGTGCCCAGTTCCCCGCCGTCGTGCCAGGAGCCGACCATGTCGATCAGCGGTACCTTCACCACGACCGCGGCGACATGGGGTATGTGCGTGCCGCATGCCGGGTCGGGCGGTCTGGCGTTGCCCGCATAGGCGGCGGCCATGGCGAGGCTGCCGCCGGCTGATCCGCCGCTCAGCGTCACACGGTTGATGTCCACGCCGAGCGAGCTTGCGTGGGCGGCGGTCCAGGCCAGAGCGCATTCGACATCGCCGGTGGCCAGGTTCCAGGTCGGGCGATCGGGCCGCGCCAGCCGGTAGTCGATGCTGATGACTGTCCATCCTCGTTCCGCATACCAGCGCAAATTCGCAGCACCGAAGGCGCGGCTTCCCTCGACGAAGCCGCCGCCGTGAATGACGATCATGACGGGGCTGAGCGTGCCGGGCACCTTTTGCGGATGATAGATGTCGAGCGAGAGCGGCTCGCCCTGGGGAGTCGCGTAAACCCGGGTCTCATCGGGGCCCGCGCCGTCATTGAGGCCTCGCAACGACAATGCCCGGACCAGGTCGATCCGCGCGCCGTTGCTTTCGGCAACATAGAGGAGGTGCGACATCACCCCGGCCGTGACGAGCACGGTGATCGCCGCAGTCGCGGCCAGGGCCTTGGCCACGCGCGTCTGCTCGAGCGAATTGGCCAGCAGCCCGACGATCAGCGCTGCGATCGACCAGAGGAAGAACCAGGAGGTGCGATTGGGCACGACGCTGATCGCATAGATGCGCACCCAGGGGACGACCGGTACCACTGCGCACAGCAGCAGGAAAAGGCATGGCAGCACCATCAGCCAGGCGATGGTCAGCGCCGCCGTGCGGAGGAATTGCGGCGTTACGTGCATCTAGCCGGCCTGCTCGGGCAGCGGCGCATAGGGCGCCTGGGCCGGCCCTTTCGGGGCCCGCGGCTCAGCCGGGCGGACGCCCAGCACATCGCGCAGGCGCGGCACCCGGGCGATCACGGCGCCGGCGCCGAGCATCGACATCACCGACAAGGCGAGCAGGGGCAGGCCGGAGGCGCCCGCGCTCGCCCACAGGCCGAACACCAGCGGGTGCCAGAGATAGACGAACAGGCTGTCCCGGCCGACACTGGCGATCAGCGGCAGGTTGATCGAGAGGCGCGGTACGCGGGGCAGCAGCAGGATCAACGGCACGCACAGGATCAATTCGGCCGCCACTTCGCCGGCGCGTTCGGGATGCTGGTACAGCCGGCACCACCAGAACAGCCCGATCAGCGCGAGCAGCAGCGGCACGTCGCGGAGCGAGGGGTTGAACGGCCGGCGCGCCACCCACATCCCGAAGGTGAAATAGATCGGGTAGGTGAAATAGCGATGATCGGGCACCCAGGCTTGATATTGCTCGATATTATAGCCGACGCCGAAGATGTACATGGCGGCGATGCTGGCCGGAATGGTGATCGCCAGCATCACTGTCGGGTTGAGCCGGCAGGCGCGCGCGGCGAAGATGAAGGCCATCATCACCGGCACGAACCACAGATGGAAGGGCGGCCTGATGATGGCATTGAGCGGTGCGGACCAGTTGATCGCGCCGACGATGGTGAGGTGCACCGCGCAGGCGACGAGCCAGGGCAGGATCAGCCGGCCATAATATTTGTGGAACAGCGCCGGCACCGACATCGACCGGGCCTGTTCCAGATTGAACATATAGCCGGTCAGGCCGATGAACAGCGGCATCCGGAAGCCGAAGCCGAGCCAGGTCAGGAAATTCTGGCGCTGGGTGAGCTCGGAAAAATGGCCGAGCATGACGAGCAGGACCAGCATGCCGCGAAACACGTCGATGCTGGTGTTGCGCGGCGCGCGCGCGCGCGGGATCGATTGCTGTACCTCACCCCGCCACTTCATGGTGCGTTTCTAGCGCGATGATCGTCAGAGAAGGGTTAACGGGCGTGCCATTATCCTGGATCGCCGCCCGAGCCCTCTTCTTCCTCCCCTCCCGCGAGCGGGAGGGGGGAGAGATCGGCGCCAGCGCTCGCTTATTCAGCCGCGATCGGCTCGGCCGGCTTGTCGTCATTGGCCGCCGGCACCGCCGTCTGCAGCGCAAGCCCCTTTTCCGACAGCAACATGCCGATCAGCGATTGCAGCATGCCGTTGCCGCCTTCGCCGCCGCTGTTGATCTGCACGCGCGGGACGATCTCGACGCCCGAGGTCTCGAGCGCCTCGGCGATGCGCTCGACGATCTGGCGGGTGAGCTGGAACTGCGCGCCGCCCGACGCGCCGACCTGGCGCTCGATCGCCTCAGCCGTCGCGAGACCGGTCTTGGTGATGCGCTCGGCATCGGCTCCCGCGATCGCGACGATCTTGGCCGCCTCGCCCTCGCCGGTGAGCCGGATGCGGTCGGCTTCGGCCTGCGCCATGGTCCGGGTGCGGTTCGCATCCTGCTCGGCGCGCTTCGCGGCGGCCTTGCCCTCATTCTCCTGGATGGTGATCGAGAGCTCGGACTGAGTGATGCCGGTCTGCTGCTGGGCACGGGCCTCGGCTTCGCGCAGGGTGCGCTCGCTGTCGGCCGCAGTCTGCTGCTTCTTGTAGGTATCGACCTTCTCCGCCGCGACCTGGCGCTGGCGCAGCTGGTTGAGCACCTGCTCGATCTGGTCATTGCCTTCATGCGCGCGCGGCGTGCCGATCAGCACTTCCTGCATCTCGAGATTATAATGCGAGAATTTGTCGCGCATCTCGGCGCCGGCCTGTTCCTGGATCACGCTGCGCTCCTGAAGCAGCTCGATCAAAGTCTTCTTCTGGGCGACATTCTTGAAATAGGCCGAGACCATCGGATCGAGCGTCTGCTCGACCAGCTTCTTGATGTCGCCGAAGCGCTGGATGACCAGAGGCGCCTTGCGATAATCGATATGGACGACGACCGAGAGCGGCAGGGTCGGCTCGAACGCGTCCTTGGTGATGAGGCTCACCTCGGACAGATTCTCGTCAAGCTTGTGCTGCCCGGTGGTCGCCTGGTCCCATTTCAGGATGAAGTTGGTGGTCGGGACGATCACGACCTTGCCGGCATAGGTGTTGAAGGCATATTTGCCCGGGAGCAGCGGCTCGCTCCACACGCCGCGGCTGCCGCGCGCGACGAGCTCGCCGTGGCGATATTCGTCGCCCGATGTGTCAGCGCCGCTGTCACCGGTATAGGAGATGACGACGCCGACATGGCCGACCTCGACGATCGTCTTGGCGACCATCTCGACCGTCGCGAACAGCCGGTTGATGAAATAGCTGCCCTCGACCAGCACCTGGAGCTGGCGCCCGCGCCGGCCGCCCGCCGCGAGGAACTTCTCGGGATCCTGGAAGGAGTTGTGGAAGGTAGCCGGATCGTCCTGGTCGACGCCGACCTGCGGCGCGATGATGTGGTCGGCGGTCAGCGCTGCGCCGTCATGGACGGTCACGATGCCGATCTGGTCGTCAGCGCCCTTGATCACGACCGCGTAGAAGCCGCCGCGCCCCTCGATGACATTCTTCATGTCCTCGAACAGGCCGGCATCATGGTTTTCGAGCATCAGCCCGTAGATCCGCTCGGCGGTGATGACGACGAACTGGGCAAGGTTGATGGCATAGGTGCCCTCGCGCAGGATGGTGCGCTGCGGGCCCTTCTGCCCGCCATTGGTCAGAAAGGCGCGCACGTCGAGATAATCGGCGGTGCCGACATTGCTGGCGAGAGTCTGGGTCGCGTTCAGCGGCGCGCCGTCGCGCGCGAACACATAGCCGATCTGGCCCTGCGGAATGGTCACCAGCGACTGGGTATGGACCCGGTACTGAAACGGGAAGAAGAAGTGATAGCCGCCGCGCAGCACGTCCGGCTGGAAGCCGGCTTCGCCGTTGAGCGCGATCAGGCCGCCCGCGATCGAGCCGCGGCGAGCCCATAATTTCTCGACGATGGCGACGCGGTTGTTGGCGACGTAGCGCACACAGCGCGACGCCAGAAGCAGGACGAGCAAAGTGAGCGCCACGACACCGACGGCGCCGAGCATATAGAGATTTGTCATGGTGAGGTTGATCCCCGAGGTTGAAGCTAGTTCGCTTCGCGACATGGACATGTCGTGGTCTCTATTTACGCCTCTCCAAATCGCCGGTCTAGCGAATCCGGAAAGTCGACTCGTGCAATTTTAGCAGGTGCGAGTTTACCGGACGACATTCAGATCATCGCCATATTTGCTGGCGATGTACCCGGCCATGGTCTGGGCGTTCTGGGTGGCGGCGGTGGCGGTGTCGTGTGCGAGATCGTCGAGTCGTTGGGCGAAATGGCGGAGGGTTTCGGTGGTCAGGCGGCTGACTTCCTGCCGCTGCTCGCCGCGTGCTGAAGCATAGGCGTTCGCATAGGTACCGGCCGCCTTGTCCAGGTCGCGCGCAACTTGCTGGTAGCGTTCGTCGTCATGGTGCCACGCCGTGTCCGTGATCGCGTGAAGCGCCGACTCGATAGCGGGATCGCCTTTCATCGCAACGAGCAGACCTGCGGCGTGCGACAGCGCCTGAGCGGACTGGATCGCCGGGTCCTTGCCGAAGATCGCCAGCTGCCGGTTGCGTCGCGCCCGCCCCAGCAGACCCATCAGCGCCGCGACGCCGGTACCGACGGCCGTGACGGTTGCGTAGAGCGTGATGAAATAGAGGCTGATCCGGGGCAACAGGGGCAAGAGCCCGTCGGTCGTGCCATGTTCCAGGACATGGACGACGAGCGTGACGACGAGGAGCAGCAGATAGGTCGGCACGGCGATATGGATCATCAGCCCGGCGAAGAACTTCCAGGGCGCGATTCCGCTTGGTGCGGCCGGATCGGGGCTGGAGCCGGCTTCAACGCGCTTCACGGCTGTGCCTGTCTTTCGCGACTCCATGGGGCTGGCTTAGCTGATTTGCGGGCTGGTGATAATGGTTGGTCGCTGCAGTGAGGTCGAAGCACAACCTGATCCCCCTCCCGCTTGCGGGAGGGGCGAAAGAAGGCGAAATCCGAGACCGCTCTCGTTACGCCGCCTGCTCCGCTATTCCCCGCGCGCCCAGCAGATAGAGCGGCACCGCGCTGACCATCAGCGCCAGGCACAGCTCGTTCGCCACGAGTCCCGTGCCGACCAGCACCCAGAAGCAGAAGAGCAGGCCGAGCACCGCCGCGATCCGCGCGACGCCGAGCCGCAACGCGGCCGCGCAGGCGCCGATATAGAGCCACATGGTGGCCGCTGCCGTCAGCTTGAGCATGAAATCGAGGACGTTGCTCAGGCCGATCGCGCAGCTCACCAGCAATATGGTCGTGCACAGGCTGGTGAAGAGCAGCACGCCCGCCGGCACGTCGCGGCTGTTGGTCCGGCCGATCCAGCGCGGCAGGAGATCGGCGCGGACCATGCCCAGCGGCACTTCGCCCTGCACCAGCACCCAGCCGTTGAGCGCCCCCGCCGCCGCGATCACGGCGAAGGCGGCGACCACCAGTTCCGCCCCCCGACCGAGAAAGATGCCGACGAACATCGAGATCGGTGCCGGCGCGTTCCGCACCATCGCCTCGGGCAGGGCGAACACGATGCCCGAGCAGACGATGATATAGATCAGCCCGGTCACGATGCCCCCCGCGAGCATGGCGCGCACGACATTGACCTCGGGCCGATCGACGCGTTCGGCCGCGACGCTTGCGCTCTCGAACCCGACCAGCGCGTAGAAGACGGCGGCGAGGGCAGGGGTGATGCCCCCCGCGCTGAAACCGGCATGCGGCCCGGGATTGCCGGGGCTGGCCACCATGCCGGTCCAGAGCGCGACGAGGATCAGGATCACCGCGACCAGCGGCAGGACCTTCAGCACCGCGGTCAGCACCTGGAACCGGCCCGCGGCGCGCGCCCCGCGCAGGTTGAGCAGGGTGAGCGCCCAGACCAGCACCACCGCCCCCAGCGCCTGTGGCAGCGTCGGGGCGAGGAAGGGCAGGAACACGGCGAGATAGCGTATCGCCGCGGTCGCGATGACGGCGTTGGCCGACCAGATGCCGATCCAGTAGCTCCAGCCGATCAATACGCCGGGCAGCGGCCCGAGCACCTGCCCGGTGATCGCGATTCCGCCCGGCGCCTCGGGCATGGCGATGGCGAGGCGCGAAAGCACCCAGGCAAGCAGGATCGTGCCGGCAAGCCCCGCCACCCAGGCGCCGACGCCGGTCCAGCCATAGGGGGCGAGTTCAGAGGGCAGGACGAAGATACCAGCGCCGATCATACCGCCGACCACCAGGGCGGTCGCAGTCCAGAAGCCGAATGGCCGGGTTGCCGTGGTCGTCATCATATCCCCCTCGCGATGACTCAGCTAAGCATGGTTCGGATGGCTTGGCCATCCGCCCATTGCCTGCTCATATCGCCGCCTGATCGGGGCGAGAGGATGCATATGTCGGCGGACACACAGCGCGTCGCGGTGGTGACGGGCGCCAGTTCGGGGATCGGCAAGGAGACGGCGAAGGCGCTGGCGGCGCAGGGCTGGCGGGTGATCGGCGTCGGGCGCGATCCGGCGCGGAGTGTTGCGGCCGAGGCGGAGATCCGCGCTGCCTCCAGCTCCGGCGCGGTCGACATGATCCGCGCCCATCTTGCGCTGATGGCCGAAGCGGCGCGGACCGCGCGCGAGATCGGCACGCTGACCGACCGCGTCGATCTGCTCGTCAACAATGCCGGCGGGATGGCCAGGGCGATGGTGATGACCAGCGAGGGCTATGAGGAGAATTACGCCGGCAACCATCTTGGCCCGTTCCTGCTGACCAACCGCCTGCTGCCGCTGCTCCGCCGCGCCGCCGCCGACGCGCCCCCGGGGAGCGTGCGCATCCTCAATACCGCCTCCGACGCCAGCGAGATGATCCCCGCGCTGAACTGGGACGACCTCCAGAATCTCGATCGCTACAGCCCGGGTGCCGCCTATTGCAGCGCCAAGCTGGCCAATGTGATGTTCGCCCGCGGCCTCGCGAAACGCCTCGCCGGCGACGGTATCGTCGCGCATGCGATGCACCCGGGCGCGGTCGATTCCAACTTCATCACCCATGCCGATGAGGGCACCCAGGCGCGCATCCGTACCTACGCCTCGGTGTCGGTCGAGGAGGGCGCCGATACGCTCATCTGGCTCGCCACGGCGCACGAGCCGGGCGAGAGCAGCGGCGGCTATTTCCATCAGCGCAAGCCGAGGGTGCCGAATCCGCTGGTCGAGGATGATGCTGCGGTTGAGCGTCTGTGGGAGGAAAGCGAGAAGCTTGTTGCGCGGTCAGGGGTGTGATAGTCAGATAACTATCTGAAAATAGGGTATTTTATCTTCAACCCCGACTGTTGGAACTGTCAGCAACTCTCCTGACTTTCCAACGGAGCGCGTCGGTTCAACCTGTCGCCGCCGCTGCCTGCAAGGTCTAACCATCATGCCGGACTCGTTCCGGCATCCACCGTGCCGCACACCCATTGGCGCTTTGGCTCGCGGCGGAGTGGACCCCGGAACAAGTGCGGAGTGACGATTCAAGTTGGTCGCAATCGGCTCTATAGGGCGGCGCATGCATGCCACAGACGCGACCGACTTCATCCTCGCCAATCTGCCGCTCGCGCCGGTGCCGGGCATTCCGGAAATCCATCTGCACAAGGCCTCGCCGTCAAGCGGTCTCGCGCAGCTCGCGGCGCGGGACGAGCAGGGCTTCGGCTCGCCTTATTGGGCCTATTACTGGGCCGGCGGGCTGGCGCTTGCCCGTTACGTCCTCGATCATCCCGAGATCGTCGCTGGCCGCCGCGTGCTCGATCTGGGCGCGGGGTCGGGGCTGGTCGCGATTGCGGCCGTGAAGGCAGGGGCAGGTGCGGTGATCGCGGCCGAGGTCGATGCCTATGCCGTCGCCGCGCTCGGCCTGAATGTTGCGCACAATGCTGCGGTCGTGTCAGTGGTGCATGGCGACCTGACCGCGGGTGCGCCGCCTGATGTCGATGTCGTGCTGGTCGGCGATCTCTTCTATGATCGCGATCTTGCCGAGCGGGTCACGGCGTTCCTCGACCGCTGCCTCGGCGCCGGCATTGCCGTTTTCATCGGCGATCCCTGGCGGGCCTGGCTTCCGCGGTCGCGGCTTCGGCTGCTTGCTGAGTATGAGGTCGCGGAGACCGATAGCAGCGCCGCCAAGGCGAGTGCGGTCTTTGCCTTCGAAGCCGAGCCTGCTTAGGAACCGGGCATGATGTTCCTCGATCCCAATGAGCCGAACTGGCAGCAGGAAGGCAATCGCTGGCCGCCGCATCTCGTCGATGCCGCTTTGGCGCTGCATGACAACAAGCTCTCGGTCGCCGAGCCGTTGCTTCGTTCGCACCTCAAGGCCGATCCGTTCGACGTCCACGCGATCCGCATGCTCGCCGAGCTGGCCGGCCGGCTCGGGCGCTACAAGGATGCCGAGACGTTGCTGCGGCGTGCGCTCGAACTGAAGCCGGGCTTCACGGCGGCACGATCGAACCTCGCCATCGCGCTCTACCGGCAGAACAGATCGGCCGAGACGATCGTCGAGCTCGATCGCGTGCTGAAGGACGAGCCCGACAATATCGGCCATGCCAATCTCAAGGCAGCGGCGCTCAGCCGGATCGGGCGGTTCGACGAGGCGGCGGCGCTTTACCGGCAGGTGCTCGAACACGCGCCGATGCAGCCCAAGGTGTGGACCAGCCTCGGCCATATCCTGAAGACGGTCGGGCGGCAGGCGGAGGGGGTCGCCGCCTATCGCCGCGCGATCGAGATCATGCCTGAGCTGGGGGATGCCTGGTGGAGCCTCGCAAATCTCAAGACCGTCCGCTTCGACGATGCCGACGTCGCCGCGATGCAGGCGCAGCTCGCGCGCGACGATATTTCGGACGAGGACCGGTTCCATCTCGATTTCGCGCTGGGCAAGGCGTTCGAGGATCGCAAGGACGCTGCGCGCGCGTTCGAGCATTATGCTGCGGGCAACAGGTTGCGGCGAACGAAGATCGTCTATGACGCGGAGGAGACCGGCAGGTTCGTCGCCGCCGATATCGCCATGTGCACGCCGGCCTTTTTCGCGGCGCGGGCTGGGACAGGCTGCCCGGCGCCGGACCCGATCTTCGTCATCGGCATGCCGCGTTCGGGATCGACCCTGGTCGAGCAGATCCTGTCGAGCCATCCGCTCGTCGAGGGAACGTCCGAACTGCCCGACATTCCGGCGATCGCCCGGCGGATCACGGATTATCCCCATGGCATGGCTGCGCTGACACCAGCGCAACTTCGTGAAATGGGGGAGGAATATCTCCAGCGCGCGGCGGTGCAGCGCCAGACCGACCGGCCCTTCTTCATCGACAAGCTGCCCAACAACTGGGTGCATCTGCCCTTCATCCACCTGATCCTGCCTGGCGCGAAGATCGTCGATGCGCGGCGGCATCCGCTTGGCTGCTGCTTCTCCAACTTCAAGCAGCATTTCGCGCGCGGGCAGGCGTTCAGCTATTCGCTCGAGGATATGGGGCGCTACTACCGCGATTATGTGCGGCTGATGGCGCATATCGATGCGGTGCTGCCGGGCCTTGTGCACCGCGTGACCTATGAGCGCATGGTCGACGATACCGAGGCGGAAGTGCGGGCGCTGCTCGCAGCATGCGGGCTTGAGTTCGATCCCGCCTGCCTCGATTTCCACAAGACCGAGCGCGCCGTGCGCACCGCCAGTTCGGAGCAGGTGCGCCAACCGATCTTCCGCGATGGCACCGAGAGCTGGCAGCCCTTCGAGCCCTGGTTGGGCCCGCTCAAGGCCGCGCTCGGTGAGGTCGCCACCGCTTATCCGGAGGTGCCGCCCAGTGTCTGAAAAACCCCATCTGAAAACGTTGCAAAACTGTCACGATTGGTGAGCGAAATGATTTCGCCGCAGGGTTGCGATTGACGGATGTTGCGCCTGCGAACACCCTCACGAAAGTCCATGTCGTATCGGGGGCCCACGATGCACGTTACCCATCGCCGTTTCGCAATCGCCGCTTTGCTGGCATCCGCAAGCTTTGCCGCGCCCGCCTTCGCACAATCGACGCCGCCGGCTGACACCCAGGCGACCCCTGACGAGCGCGACGACATCGTCGTCACCGCGCAGAAGCGCGAAGAGAGCATGCAGGATGTGCCGATCAGCATCCAGGCGATCGGCACCAAGAAGCTCGATCAGCTGAACATCTCGAATTTCGCGCAATATACCCAGCTGCTGCCGTCGGTCTCGTTCCAGGCGCTGGGTGGCACGCCCGGCACCAACGTCGTCTATATGCGCGGCGTCGCCTCCGGCGGCGACGGCAACCATTCGGGCTCGCTCCCCTCGGTCGGCGTCTATCTCGACGAGCAGCCGGTCACCACGATCGGCGGCAATCTCGACGTCCACATCTATGATATCGCCCGTATCGAGAGCCTCGCAGGGCCGCAGGGCACGCTGTACGGCGCTTCGTCGGAAGCGGGCACGATCCGCATCATCACCAACAAGCCGGACACCACCGGCTTTTACGGCCGCATCGATGGCGAGGTGAACACCGTCAACAAGGGTGGCGTCGGCGGCAAGGTCGAGGGCATGATCAACATGCCCTTCTCGCAGGATATCGCGCTGCGCGTCGTCGGCTTCTACGAAAAGGACGCGGGCTATATCGACAATGTCCCCGGCTGCCGCAGCTTCCTGCCGGAGCCGACTCAAAACGCGTGCACCGCGACCAATGGCGGCATCGTCGTCAACAATTCGGCCTTCGTCAAAAAGGACTATAACGACACCGAGCTCTGGGGCGGCCGGGCCGCGCTGAAGATCGATCTCGACGACAATTGGACGATCTCGCCCGGCGTCATTTACCAGGACGAGCGCAGCCATGGCAGCTACGGCTATGATCCCAAGGTCGGCGATCTCGAGGTGCAGCATTTCTTCCCGGAATATCGCCGCGATCGCTTCATCCAGGCGGCGCTGACGATCCAGGGCAAGCTCGGCAACTGGGACCTGACCTATGCCGGTGCCTATCTCGACCGGAAGGATTTCCAGTCGAGCGACTATACCGATTATGCCGAGGCGTACGACCATCTCTATCATTCGGTCGGTGGCATTGCGGGCTATTTCTATTTCACCAACGCGGCCGGCCATCAGATCGACCCGCGCCAGAATGTGATCGGCAGCGATCACTTCAAGAAGATGAGCCAGGAATTCCGCGTCGCCTCGCCGCAGGACGAGCGGTTCCGGCTTGTCGCGGGCGCCTTCTACCAGCGCCAGAGCAACGACATTCACCAGGACTATCAGGTCCCCGGGCTTGATCCGGCGCTGTCGGTCAACGGCCTTCCCGGCACGCTCTGGCTGACTCAGCAGCATCGTGTCGACAGGGATTACGCGATGTTCGGCGAGGCGAGCTTCGACATCCTTCCGAATTTGACGCTCACTGGCGGCGGCCGGGCCTTCATCTATGACAACACGCTGATCGGCTTCTTCGGATTTGGCCGTAATCCAGGCAATGGCTATTCGGACGGGCCGCCAAATGCCGCAGGCAGCAACCGCACCGGCGTCGCGCAGTGTTTCACCACTTCGGGCCAGCGTCTCTACGATCGCGATACCGACACCTACAGCAGTTCGCTCACGCTGCTTCCTCCAGCTGTTGCAGGAAGCCCCTGTACCAATCTCGCCGTTTATGCCGTCGGGCGTGGCCTGCAGCCGGTCGAGGCGTCAGGCCAGGGCTTCACCCACAAGCTGAACCTGACCTGGAAGCCCGTGAAGGACATCCTCTTCTACGGCACCTGGTCGCGCGGTTTCCGTCCCGGAGGGATCAACCGACGGGGGACCGTCGGGCCTTATGCCGCTGACTATCTGACCAACTACGAGATTGGCTGGAAAACGACGCTGCTCGACGGCAAGTTGCGCTTCAACGGCGCGATCTATCAGCAGGATTGGAACAAGTTCCAGTTCGCCTTCCTTGGCCAGAACAGCTTCACGGAAATCCACAATGGCCCGGATGCGCGGATCCGCGGCGTCGAGATGGATGCCAACCTCAATCTCGGCCATCTCGTCCTGACTGGCGCAGGCTCTTATACCGATGCCAAGACCAGGAAGAATCTCTGCGCGATCGATGATCCGACCTATACCTGTGCCGATACCGGCAACGGCAACTTCGTCGAAGCACCGACCGGGACGCGCCTGCCGGTCACGCCCCGCTTCAAGATAAACGGCACAGCACGCTACACCTTCGACTGGGGTGGACTGAAGCCGTATCTCCAGGCTGTGGTCGCGCATCAGAGTTCGGCATCGTCGGATATCCGTACCCGTATCACTGAGACCGGAACGGGCGATCCCATAAACCCGGCGGCACTTCTGGGCCGGATCGAGGCTTATACCACAGCCAATTTCTCCGGCGGTCTCACGTTGGGCAACTACAGCTTCGAACTCTATGTGGAGAATGCGTTCGACGAGCGAGGGCAACTCTCGCGCTTCCAGGAATGCGGCAGCTGCTCGCAACGCACCTATATCGTGCCGGTCACGCCGCGCACCCTCGGTGTGCGGGCCGGCGCGAAATTCTGATCCACAGGGCGGCGGGCTCCGGCCTGCCGCCGCCTCCCCAAGATTGATCAATACCAACGCGGAATAGCGTCGGTACTGCATTGATACCGGTGTCATTCGCTGCCATAGTCGTGCCGGGAAGGGCGAGGACAATCGCCTGCCGTCAGGAGAGCAGCGCGTGAACCAGGCCTTTCGCAGATCCGTGAAACTTGCCCTGAGCCTGTCTGTCGCGTTGGGGGCGATCGTCCCGGCCTGCGCCGCGCCCGGCCCGAATGGCCTGTTGTTCCGCGCCTCCGCCGACAAGAGCCTCACTGCCGAGACCGCCGGCGGCGACGCGGTCCCCAATTTCCAGAGCGATGTCGCGATCGTGCCGACCGGCAAGTCGGGCGGCGCGATCCAGTGGCAGGATGGCGGCTATGTCGCCTGGCGCGCGCCGGGCAACATCTATGCGCAGCGCGGCACGCTCTCCTTCTTCTGGCGCCCGCGCACGCCGGTGGGCGAGGCGCCGTTCGTGTTGTTCCGCGTCGGCTTCGCCGATCATTCGAGCTGGGACATGGCGTTCCTCCGGATCGACTGGAACGGCCATGGCTTCGACGCCTTCGTCACCGACGCGAACCTCGCGCGCAGCCGCGTGTCGTTCCGCATCGACCAACTGCCCGCGCCGGACCAGTGGAAGCATATCGCCTTCGCCTGGGACGAGGGCGTCGGCGTGCGGCTGTTCATCGACGGCAGGGAAGTCGCGCGCAAGGACGGCAAGGCCGATCTCGATTCCGGGCTCGACCAGTTCGGCCTCGCCGGCCGGATCATCTCGCCGCACCAAGTGCAGAGCCGCTATCACTTCATGCGCGGCAGCGATGTCGACGAGATCCGCATCTATGATCATATGCTGGGTACCGAGGATGTCGCTGCGTTGGCGGACAATCGGGAGCCTGCGCCAGCACAGGCACCAGTCGAGAGTGCGCGCCGCGCCGAATGGCTGCACCGCTTCGGCTGGGATGCCGGCTCGCCGCCGGTGCTGGCGAGCGACTCAACGCGCATCCGCAAGATCGAGTTCGCCGATGCGAAGGACCTGAAAGAGTGGATGTGGAAGGGCGTGGACGGCATTGCCGAGACGACCTGGCCCGGCGTCTATAATCGCTCGCGCCTGCCCGGCCGCGATGACTATTTCGAACTGCCCGACTGGAACACCTATGTCGAGGGCGGCAAGGCTTACGACCTGACCGTGCCCGCGGGCGAGCGCTTCAACCGCATCGAGATTCGCGGCGCGGCCTATGGCACGCTGAGCTATTCCGGCGACGGCACGGCCTATGCGGCGCTGGCGAAGCGCCCCGCGGGCGAAGTGCGCAGCGTCGACAGTTTTGCCGAAAGGACCGGCGGCAAGCTCCGCTTCACCAACGTCGCGCAGGAAACCCCGATCCAGGAGATCTGGGCCTATGACGTAACCAAGGGCGACGAGCCCGAAGGCACGTTCAAGCTAAGCTACACGGTGCAGTCGAATGCGGCGCCCGCCTATGCGGCGCTGACCGCGCTCAACCACTATATCGAAGGCCGCTATCCCGCCGACGAGCGCACCACCGTCGTCGCTCTTCCGGCCGGCGCTTCGGCCGGCCATGCTGCAGCGGGCGCGGGAAATGCTGCGGCCGCGACCGCAGCAGAGCGTGGCGGCGGCGCCGCGCCGATCGTCCATATCCTGATCCCGTCCGGCTTCGGCGATGCGCCCCCAGGCAAGCCGCTGGCGCGTGCCTGGAACTATGGCTGGGAGAATGTCCATGACGGGCTCGACGGAATCGCCCTCGATATACCGGCGCTGAAGGCGACACCCGGCAAGGACGGGCTGATCCCGCTCAATATCCGGGTGAAGGACCCGATCTGGCCCGGCCGCGACATGATCGACGTGTCGGTCTCGGTGCGGCCGGGGGAGAAGCGCACGCTCTGGCTCGACCTGCGCGATCGCATCCTCACCGCCGACAGCCTGTTCCTGACGGTCGCCTCGGCCGCCCCCGATTTCGGGGCCGAGTCGCTCGACGGCATGGATATCCGCCTGGTCTTCAAGGACCGCGCAGCCGCGTTGCCCGAGCATATCGCCGACCGCTTCAACCAGGTGAAGGACAATTGGGGCTTCCTGGTCGAGGAGCACACCGCCTCGAAGCGCGAGGGCCTGTTCCGGCGCCTTTACGGCGACATTACGGATCTGTTCCGGGTCGATCCCGACAATCTCGAGGCGCGGCGCTACTGGGCCGATATCAGCTATGGCGCGACCGGCTTCCCGCCCTTCACCCAGCCGACGCCGCCCGCAGGCGTGCCGCTCTGGGCATTCCGCCAACTCGAGGACCTCAAGCTCGTCCGGCACTATGTCGACTGGTGGATCGACAATCGCCAGGTGCCTTACGGCGATTTCGGCGGCGGCATCTCGGACGATGTCGATCTGACCGAGCAATGGCCCGGCCTCGCGCTGATGGGCGTCGAGCCGGACAAGGTGAACGCCTCGCTCCGTGCGCTGTCCGACGCGGTCTATACCAACGGCATGCGCACCAACGGGCTGGGCACGATCACCACGGACGAGCTCCACGCCTATGAGGAAGGGCTCAACAGCGATGCCGAGCGGCTCTACCTCAACTGGGGCGAGCCAAAGGCGATCGAACGGCTGATGGCGACGACGAAGGCGCTGACCGGTCTTATCCTGACCAACCCGGCCGGCCATATGCACTTCGCCTCCAACTGGTATGGCGGGCGCAAGATGTACCGCGAAGGCGCCTGGGAATGGCAGAAGCCCTACAGCTTCACGGTGATGCACGGGCCGATCCTGATGGGCCTGTACAATGCCGACCCGACCGCGCGCGGCCTGGTGACCGGCGTGATCGACGGCTGGATGGCGCATGGCAAGCAGGATGCGAAAGGGTTTTGGAGCTATCCCAACGAGATCAACTGGCGCACTGACGCCGAGCGCGTCGGCGATGGCGGTGGCGTGCCGACCCCGCAGCAATCCGCCTGGGCGGCATGGCGCTTTACCGGTGACGGGAAATATCTGCGGCCGGTACTGGGGCGGGCGGCGAAGAGCGGGCCGGGCTCGCTGTCCGATCTCAACGAGAATGTCGTCGATGTCCTTGGCCACGCGAAGGATTGGGGCAAGGCGCTGACCGGCAAGGCCGGGGATGGCGGCGCGTTCGAGCGGTACACGGCCTGGAACGAGACCGGCGAAACCAAATGGCTCGAGGCGCTGCACGCCGATGCGATCGCCGACAAGAGCCAGCATATGTACATGTACACCGAGGGCCATTGGTGGTCCGACCGGGTCGACCAGCCCAACGAGATCCTGCAGCGCGAGCGGCTCGGCGGCATTGCGCTCAGGCGGAACCAGACCTGGCCGGGGAACACGGTAAGCTGGCGTTTCGCCGAGCCCGGCGGTGCCGAACAGGTCGCGATCCTGCTGCCGGGCGCGACGCCCGATCACTTCAAGGTGATCGCGTATAATGTCGGCGACCATGCGCAACATGCCGATATGTCGACCTGGAACGTGACGGCCGGGCGCTGGAAGATGGCCGGGCCCGGCGGGGCGCGGGAGATCGATCTGGAACGCAGCGCCTCGGTGCCGGTCGATTTCGCCCCGGGAGCGACGACGCTCGAATTCACGCTGCTCAAACCCGGCCTGCCGACTGACCAGCGCGCTGATCTCGGCATCGGCGGGGACGATGTCGTGGTGAAGGGGCGGTCGTTGATGGTCACGGTCCATAGCCTTGGCGCGGTCGATGCGTCCGGCGGTACGGTCACGCTGGAGGATAGTGCCGGGAAGGTGCTTGCGACCGCCCCTCTGCCGCCACTGGCTGCGCCGCGCGATCTGCTGCCCCGGACGGCTCAAGTGCGGCTGGCGATGCCGGCCGGAGCCGGGACGGGGCTGAGGGTTCGGGTCGCGCTTGCGGGGAATGCGCCTGAGATCACGATGCTGAACAATATGGTGCTGCTATCCAGATAAGCTTCCCCGGCGCAGGCCGGGGCCCAGTCAGGAAGGCCTTTGTGACGACGCGCAACGCAGACCAGCAACGTCTCCCCGCTGGACCCCGGCCTGCGCCGGGGAGGGAGGTGAACAAACCTTATCGCGCCACCAATCCGGTGCCCGTCGCGCAATGAACCGGCGCGACCTTCTCGCCGCCGCCGCGTCCACCGCGCTGCTCGCCCGCGCGCCGGCCTTTGCCCAGGCGGGCGACGACCGGGCCCTCCGCGCGGCGCTAGACGGGCTGGGCGATGCGACGCCCGAGGCGAAGCTCGCCCGGCTGGAGTCCTTCTCGTCATCCACGCTGTCGCATGCCTCGGCGCTCGATCTCGAAACCGCGCGTTCGGGGCTGCGGATCGACGCCCAACTCGCGCGGCATTTTGCGTTCGGGCGGCTTGGCCACAGCCCCTATGCCGTCAGTTTGGCGAGCGGGACATGGCGGGACAGCCATCCGAGCGCGGCGAAGATCGACGCCGATAGCGCAGCGATCGAGGCGGATGCAGCGAAGGGCGTCATCCTGCCGACGCCGCTCCTGCAGCAGACGATCGTCGCCATCCGGGGTGCCGCGGCAGCGTCGGACGGAGGGGTGCGCAGCGCCCTGTCGCGACAGGTCTCGATGCTGGAACGCCTGTTGCCATCGAGCGGGGAGGTGCCGGGGGTCGGCCGGCTGCGCGACGGGGACGCCTATTTCGCCCTGCTGCTGGAGCGGCACACCGGCGAGCCGGTCGATGCCGAAGCAGCGCATGCGCGCTTCGTCGATATGTGGCACCAACTCCATGCCCGCGCCGACACTTTGCTGCGCCGCCAGGGCCTGACGCACGGACCAGTCAGCGATCGGATCATTGCCTGTTTCCGGCAGGAGAAGTGGCTCTACAGCGACGATGACGCCGGGCGGGATCGCGCGGTCGCGGACATGAACCGCTGGCTCGATCGTGCCCGGGTCAGGGTGCCGGCCTTGTTCGGGCCGGTCCCCGGTGCGTGCCTGGATGTCAGCGCGCGCCGCATGTCGGCGAAGGACGAGGCCGCGCATCGGCAGGGCTACCGGGTCGTCGCGGCACCCGGCAAATCGGGCGTCTATTTCGTCGATCTGAACGATATCCGGCGCCGGCCGAGCTGGAGCCTGCCGGGCGTCGTCCATCACGAGCTTTTGCCCGGGCACATGATCCAGCTCCCGATCGAGCAGATGGCCGATCCCCAGGCGCTGCGACTCGAATATGCGCCTGCTTTCACGGAAGGGTGGGCGATCTATGCCGAGCAGCTCGCCACTGTGGACGGCGCCTTTTACGGCGATGATCTGGCGTTTTTGGGACACACCCACTGGCTTCTTTTCAGAATCGCGCGCGCGGCGATTGACACCGGTGTCCATTTTAAGCGATGGTCCACTCAACAAGCGCTCAAGACGCTTCGGGGAGTACAGGGAGAGCCAGCCTATTTTGCGCCATTAGCGACTGATCTCGACAGGATTTGCCTCGAACCCGGCATCCGCGCCGCTGAAGCCCTGAACTGGCTTCGCCTCTCGGACATGCGCCGCAGCTTCACGGCAAGGACTTCGGCATCGTCCGCACTGCAGCACTTTCATCGGATCGTTCTCGCTGACGGCAGGAAACGACTCGAAACGATTGCCGTGGAACTCGAGCGCAAGGCGGGCCAGCTTTCCTGACACCGGTGGTAATCGCCTCGAGGCGAACAGGCAGGGAGTGGGATATGAAGGGCTTCGACACCATAGCTACGCGCCGCGCAGGCGTTTCCTTCGCCGCGATGGCAGTCATGATGGTGATGTCGGGCGCCGCGTATGCGCAGGCGACCGATGCGCCGGCACCGGCGCAGGATATGCCGAGCAATGCTTCGACCGATCAGGACATCGTCGTCACCGGGTTTCGCAGCAGCCTCGCCAAGGCGCTCGACCTGAAAAAGACCGAGACCGGCTCGACCGACTCGATCCTGGCCGAGGACATCGGCAAATTCCCCGATCTCAATCTTTCGGAATCGATCCAGCGCATCCCCGGCGTCGCCCTGCTGCGTGACGGCGGCGAGGGCCGTACCATTTCGGTGCGCGGTCTCGGCCCGCAATTCACCCGTGTCCGGATCAACGGGCTCGAGGCGATCGCGACCGCCGGCGGCTCCGATCCCAGCGGCGGCACCAATCGCGGCCGCGGCTTCGACTTCAACGTCTTCGCCTCCGATCTCTTCAACGCGATCACCGTCCGCAAGACGGCACAGGCGGAAGTCGAGGAAGGCTCGCTCGGCGCCACGGTCGATCTGCGCACTGCCCGTCCATTCGACTACAAGGATGGCCTGACCTTCGTCGCGTCGGCCCAGGGCAGCTATAACGATCTGAGCAAGGACGCGACGCCGCGCTTCGCTGCTCTCGTTTCGGACACATTCGCTGACGGTACGTTCGGCGTGCTGCTCTCGGGCGCCTATTCGAAGCGCAAGATCATCGAGACCGGTTACAGCACGGTGCGCTGGGCGCCGAACACGGTCCCTGCCAATGGCGCCACTTCGCCGGGTACCGCGATCTTCTCGCCGGGCTTCCAGTCGGTTCTGGGCACTGCCTGCCAGAATGCGGCGGGTACCGCGAACCTCACCGGCGTCGCCGTGTGCGATGCAGCCAACCAGGCGTTCCATCCACGCTTCCCGCGCTACGATTATTTCGCGGACAATGAAGAGCGGATCGGCGCGACCGCTTCGATCCAGTGGCGGCCGTCCGAGAACACGCTGGTCAGCCTCGACGGCCTCTATGCCGATTTCAAGGCGACCCGCGAGGAGCGCTATCTCGAAGCGGTCGGCTTCTCCGTTTCCGGAGCCTGTACGGCGGCGTCACGCCCGACCAATTGCGGTGTGGCCGATATCGACGTCACCTCGGAGCACATCGCGAACGGCGTGCTCGACAAGGGCACGTTCGACGATGTCGATCTGCGGGTCGAGAACCGGTTCGACCGGCTCGACACCAAGTTCAAGCAGCTGACGCTCGAAGTGTCGCAGAAGTTCGGCGACAAGCTGACGGTCGATTTCCTCGGCGGCCATTCGAGCTCGAACCACAACAATCCGATCCAGAACACGATCACCTTCGATCAGTACAATGTCGACGGCTACAGCTATGATTACACCCAGGGCCGCGTGCCGGTGTTCGGCTTCGGCACGGCGAAGCTGACGGATCCGACCGCCTGGGTGCTCAGCCAGATCCGCCTGCGCTCGGCGACGGCCGACAACACTTACGATACCGCCCAGCTCAACCTGCACTGGAAGGCAGCCGAGGGCTTCGAGGTCCATGCCGGCGGCGAGTACAAGAAGTACAAGTTCACCACGACCTTCCTCCAGCGCAGCAACGGCACCACGGCGGCGCAGGACACCAATGTCGCCTGCTGTACCCTGGCGGGCGATACGCTCGACAAGTTCAGCCAGGTCGTGACGCTCGGGCCGACAAGCGTGCTGATCCCGTCCTATTTCAACGCCCAGAGCTATTTCGACCTGACCAACCCCACTGCGCGCAACGGCGCGTTCAAGCTCGGGCCGGAGCCCGGGCTTTCGAGCAACAATGGCGTGACTGAGGAAGACACGTCGGCGTATCTCCAGTTCAATTTCGAGATGCCGGTCTTCGGCATGCAGCTGCGCGGTGATGCCGGCACGCGCTATGTCCATACCTCGCAGACCGCCAACGGCTATGCCTATGTGGGCTCGCCGGCGGCGCTCACCTCGGTGATCGTGTCGCGCGATTATGACGATTTCCTGCCGGCGGCCAATCTGGTGCTCGACATCACGCCGAAACTGCTCGTCCGCGCTGCTGCGGCGCGGGTGATGGCGCGTCCTGATCTCGGCAGCCTCGCACCGGGTGTCGCGGTCGCTGTGTCGGGCGCGAACAAGACGGTCACCGCGGGCAATCCGGATCTCGATCCCTATCGCGCGTCGACCTACGACCTGTCGCTCGAATGGTATTACCAGCCGGGCGCGCTGATCTCGGTCGCCCTGTTCCAGAAAGATATCGACAGCTTCGTGCAGACGATCAACTCATCGGGCACCTTCTCCACCAACCCCTTCGGCCTCCCGGACAGCGCGGCGATCGCTGCATGCGGCAACCAGTATCCGGCCACCTGCGGGCCGGCCTCGAACTGGACCTACAGCCAGCCGCGCAACGGCCCCGGCGGCCGCCTGCGGGGCTATGAGATCAACTTCCAGCAGCCCTTCAAATTCCTGCCGGGCCCGCTCAAGAACACCGGCGCGCTGCTGAATTTCACGTATGTCAGCTCGAAGATCAGCTATCTGAACTCGGCGGGCGCAGTGGTCGCGGTCAATGATCTGACGGGCCTGTCCCGCCAGGCATGGAACGCCACGCTCTATTATGAAGACAAGCTGATCAGCACCCGCGTCTCGGCCGCCTATCGCAGCCATTATCTGACCAGGGTTCCCGGCCAGCAAGGCACTGATCTGGAGGGAACGAACTCGACCCTCAATATCGATGCGTCGTTCCAGCTCACCGTCAACAAGCACATCAAGCTCACGCTTGAAGGCGTGAACCTGACCGACGAATATCAGGACCAGTATGTCGACTCACGCAACCTGCTGAGCGTCTATCATCATACCGGCCGCGAATTCCTGTTCGGCGTCCGCTATACCTATTGAGTGGTCGGCCGGTGCGGCGGCAGTGCCGCGCCGGCTGGTATTTGCGGGCCGGGGGAAGCCACCGGCTGCCCTGGGGCCTTGGGTTGAAACCCGCTCACAGATAAGCTTGCGCCCAGTCCTCTGTTCCCCGGCGGAGGCCGGGGCCCAGTCAGGGGACGTTCGCGAATGGCGTCGCGGGTTCCATTTCCGCCATCCCGACTGGACCCCGGCCTCCGCCGGGGAACAGAGGAGGATATGCGCGCGAATGCGTCTCGCGCCCGGACCTGGAACCTCGACGTGAATCGGAACCGCCACATATGCGCGTTGGGTGTGTGCAGTGATTCAATTGCGTTGCCGGATCGGCCATAGAACGCGCACGGGACGTTCAGAAACCCGACCAGCTCATTCTCATCGTCGGCCTCACGAATGTCCTTCCCGCTATGGTGGCAGCGGACAGCGGCGCCGTATTTTCCCTGATAATTCCCTGTTATTCCCTGTTCCGGGTCGGCCGGTCGCACGCTGTCACTATCAACTATTTGTAATATAAGGAGAAATTTGAAAATCCGGTGAACAGAGTCTCGAGAAAAAAATTCAAATTCCCTGTTATCGACCGTCGAACAGGGAAATGCGCCTACAGCGGCAGACAATCAGCGCCTGGCGATCAGGCAAAGCCCTGCGTCGCTGCCCAGTTCAGGAAAAGCTCCGCCCAGATTTCGGCCGGCCTGGCATAGACCCGGCGCAGGCCGAAGCCGTGACCGCCATTGGTGAAGAGGTGCGTCTCGACCGGCACCTTCGCTGCCTTCAGCGCTGCGCGCATCAGCAGCGTGTTCTCGACCGGAACCGTGTCGTCATCCTCGGCCGCGATCAGGAAGCAGGGCGGACTGTTCGGCTGGACATGGAGGTTGGGCGAATGCGCGTCCTCCAGTTCGGGGGACGCCACCTTGCCAAGCAGCAATGCGCGGGAGCCCGCATGGGCGAGCGGCGCGCGCATCGAGACGACCGGATAGACTAAAGCCGAGACGATCGGCCGCGCGGACAAAGTGTCGGCCGCGTCGACCGGCGCATAGGTCTTCGTATCGAAACGGGCGACGAGGTCCGCGTTCAGATGCCCGCCCGCCGAAAACCCCATCGAGGCGATATTCTCGGGCTTGACGGCATAGTCGCTCGCGCGCGACCGGATCAGCCGCATCGCGCGTTGTGCGTCGGACAGCGCCACATCGGGGCCCGCCGCCCAGCCGTCGCCGGGCAGGCGGTAGAACAGCACGAAAGCGGTGAAGCCGCGCGCGGTGAGCCAGCGCGCCAGCTCATAGCCTTCCTTGTCGACCACCACCCGCTGATAGCCGCCGCCCGGGATGAGCAGGATCCCGGCGCCATTGGCGACGCGCGGGCGGAACACCACCAGCCTCGGCCGTACGATACCCGTTACCGCGCGGTCATTGGTCGATGGGTCAGTGCTGCGCTCCACGACTGTCTCGACCGGCGGGGTCGCTGGCATGCCCGGCGCGCCCTTGGGCCAGAGATCGATCGTCTCGTGCGGCTGCGGCAGGCCGAGGGGCAGGGGCTTGCCCGGCACGGTTGGCGGCGCGGTCTGCGCCTCGGCGCCTGCCGCCAGCATCGCGCCCAGGGTTCCGGCAATGGCAGTACGGCGATCAATCATGAATCAGGTCCCGGGCTGGATATAGGGGATGCGGGCGAACAGCTCGCGCTGCCATTTGCGCGGATCATTCTCGATATGGCTGCGCGTGTCGAAGATCATCGTCGAACGCGTGGCAAGATCATAGACCGGCCATGTCGGCAGGCCGGCATGGTTCGGGTTTCCGGTCTTCGCAAAGGCGACGAAGCTGTCCTGCATCGCGGCCGAGGCGGCGCGGGCGTCCGCAGCGGTGCCGGTCTGCGAGCCTTTCGCGTCGAGCGTGCCGAAGACGAGTGGGATATCCATGGTGTGGAAAGCGCCGCGCCGGGGATCGGTGCGCGAGGTGAAATCGACCTGATAGACCCAGGACCGGGTGTTCGCCTGCGCCCGCGCCTCGGCCTCGATCACCTGGCCGCGCCAGCTCCGCCCGGCAGTGGTGGCGGCGTAGAAGATGTCGGTCGGCGACCAGTCCGGGAAATGCGCGCGATATTCGCCGACCACCCATTCGGGCAGCACATCGATGCGCAGCTCGGGCGCCATGCGCTCGGCGAGATTGTCCCAGTCGAGCGTCTTCACCTTGGGCAGATCGGGCGAAATGAAGGCACGGGTTTCGTCATGGACATTGCCGAGCAGCATCGGGATTGCGTTCGATTGCGGATTGGCATCCGGCCAGAAGGGGTGGCGGACCAGCCATTTCATGTCGAGCACCGGGCCGAAATAGACGCTCCCGCCCAGGATCGGGTCCGTCGCATCGAGTGCCTCGACCAGCTTCGCCGCCGGCATCGCGAGCAGGGGCGACAGATCCTTTTCGGAGAGCCCGAGCTTTGCGAGATAGGCGCGGGTCCGTGCGGTTGCGTTGAGCGGGCCGGAGGCGGTGACCTGCTGCCCGCTCATCGTCGCGGCGCGGTGGAACAGGCCCTTGGCGGCGGGCATGCCCATCATCGTCGCGATCTTGGCGCCACCGCCCGACTGGCCGAACACCATCACCCGCGAGGGATCGCCCCCAAAGGCAGCGATATTGTCGCGCACCCATTGGAGCGCGAGGACCAGATCGAGCTGGCCGGCATTGCCGCTGTCGGCGAAGCGCTGGTCGAGATGGGCGAGATAGAGATAGCCGAAGGCGTTGAGCCGGTGATTGACCGTAACCACCACGACATCGCCGCGCGCCGCGAGCGCCTGGCCATTGTTGAGCGGATCTGTACTGCTGCCGTTCGAATAGGCACCGCCATGGATATAGACCATCACCGGCTTCTTCGCGGCCGGATGCGGATCAGCGGTCCAGATATTGAGGAACAGGCAATCCTCGCTGCCGGTGCCGTAGCGATCGTCCTTTTGCGGGGCGACCGGGCCGAACCTCTCCGCCCGGACGATCTCGCGCGTCGGCGTTTCGCGGGTCGGCGCCCTGAAGCGTTCGGCACGGCCGTAGCGGATACCGCGAAAGGCCTGGACGCCATTCTCGAGTGTTCCGGCGAAGCGGCCCGCGGGTGCGTCGACCAGCGCTCCTGTGCCTAGCGCGAAGGCGGGCGTCGCGGGCAGGGTGGCGATCAGCGCGCCGGCAGCGGCGAGCAGGGTGCGCCGATCCATCTCGTCGATACCCGCCATCGTCCTTACTCCGTAACCCGCTGCAGGAAGTGCCCCATGGTCGCTTCCATGCGGACCAGCGCCTGTCCGGCCTCTTCGGCCATCTCGCCCGCGCTGCGCGCTTCCGAGGCAACGTTGCTGATCCGCTCGTTGATGCCGGCGATCAGCCGGGCGATCTCGCGCGCCGAGAAGGCGGTTTCGTCGATCGCAGCGAGGATCGCCGTGACGGTGGCGAGTTGCGCGTCGATCGCGGCGGAGACGCGCTCGGTCCGGCCCAGCATCTCGGTGACGATGCCGAGCGTCGCCTGATTGGTCGCGGTGGTGACCTCAGTCGCCTTCTGGATTTCGCGGATCGTTGCGGTGACCGCGCCGGTCGAGGTCGCGGCCTGGTCGGCGAGGGTGCGGACCTCGTTGGCCACGACCGCGAAGCCCCGGCCGCTTTCGCCCGCCCGGGCCGCCTCGATTGTCGCGTTCAGGGCGAGCAGGCGGGTCTGGGCGGTGATCCCGTCGATCAGCGAGATGATCGATTCGATCGTCGCGACATGGCTCGCCAGCGCGGAGGCGCTTTCCATGCCCTCGATCGCCAGGGCATCGGCCCGTCCGGCGACCTCGGCGGCGGCCGCCGCGTCCTGCCGGGCACCTTCGATCGCGCCGAGCAACTGGGCGGTATCGCGGGCCGATGTCTCCATCGCGGTTGCCGATTGCTCGGCGGCGGAGGCGACCTCGGCCACCGGCGCGGTCATCGCCGAGACGCCGCGCGCGGTCTGCTCGGTGAAGCGGACGATATCGCGGCTTGCCCGGGCGGTGTCGGCGATCACGGTGCTCAGTTCGCTCTTCGCCCCTGCTGCGGCGCGCTGCACCGCCTCGCGGGTGTTGTTGCGGGCGATCGCGACGAGGCGGCTGACGATGATCTCCACCTCGATCACCGCGAGCTGTTGGGAGGCGCGGGTCACGCGCTCGAGCTTGGCATTGTCCTTCACCAGCTCGAAGATGAGGCTGTGGATCCGGGTCTGCGCGGTCAGCATCGAGGCGGCGACGATGTTGAAGTCCAGGTCGCGCGCCGCGATCCGGTCAGCCTCGGCGACGATCCGGTCGACCCAGGCCTGGTCGATCGGCTCGGCCAGCTTGCCGCTTGCATAGGCGATCCGGCTGCGGACGAGCCCTTCATCCGGTGCTTCGCCGGCGGCCTCGCGGCGCGCCAGCAGGCTGCGCACCACGCCTTCGATATACGGATTGATCACGCCCCAGAGCTCGTTGAGCTCGTTCTGGAGACTGTCGCCGATCGAATAGGCGCGCCGCAGATCCTCGACGCGCGGCGCTGCGAGCCCCGGCTCGACGGAAGCCCCCGTCATCATCTCCATATCGTCCCCCTCCTTCTGTGGTGGGAGCTCGAACGCCGTACGCCCTGGCTTCAAGCCTTATCGGCGTACGTCGAACCCCCCCTTCAGAAATGCCTCCACATCGCGCGGTCCGAACAGGCTCGCATCTCCCGGCAGCGAATGCTTGAGGCAGGTCAGCGCGAGGCCCGACTTTGCCGCGGCATCGATATCCTCGCCGGAGCGGAGCGCGTGCAGGACGCCGGCGGCGAAGGCATCGCCAGCGCCGATCCGATCGACGATGCCGGACAGGGCGACTTCCTCGGTCTGGGCGTGGCAGTGTCGTGCGTCGATGCGCGCCGAAAGCCGGTGGCGATCGGCATCCTCGACATGCCGCGCGGTCGAGGCGATGAGCTTGAGTTTCGGGAAGGCGGCAAAGGCGGCTTCAGCGGAGATGCGGCGGCGATCCTCGCCGTCGCCGCTGAAATCCTTGTCGAGCAGCAATGCGATGTCCCGGTGGTTGCCGAACAAGATATCGGCATGCGCGACGAGCTGCGAGAGGATGCCGCGGGGATCACTGTCCCAGCGCTGCCACAGCCGGGCGCGGTAATTGCCGTCAAACGATACGGGCACGCCCCGTGCGGTCGCGGCTTCGGCGGCGGCGAGCGCGGTTCTGGCGGGGCCGGGGCCGAGGGCAGGGGTGATGCCGGAGAGGTGGAGGCGATCGGCGCCTGCGAGCAGCTTCTCCCAGTCCCAGGCGTCGGCCGGGGCTTCGGCGAACGCTGAGCCGGCGCGGTCATAGACCACGTCGGTGGCGCGCATCCCCGCGCCGCTGGTCACGAAATACAGGCCCATCCGGTCGCCGCTGAAATGGATGCCCGAGCACTCCACGCCATTGGCGCGCAGGGCCGAGATGGCGCCGCGGCCGAGATCATTGTCCGGCACCGTGCTCGCCATGCCGACATCATGGCCGAGCCGGGCAAGGCCGCTCGCGACATTGGCTTCGGCGCCGGCGACCCAGACGTCGAACTTCGGCGTCTGCAGCAGCAGCTCGCGGCCCGGTGGCGAGAGGCGGAGCATGATCTCGCCGAATGCGATAAACCTGCCCATCAGCGTGCCAGCCAGCCGCCGTCGACGGCGAGGATATGGCCCTGGACATAATCGGCCGCGGAGGAGGCGAGGAACACCGCCGCGCCGCCGAGATCGCTCGCATCGCCCCAGCGCCCCGCCGGGATGCGATCGAGGATCGCCTTGTTGCGGATCTCGTCTTCCTGGAGCGCGGCGGTGTTGTTGGTGGCGATATAGCCGGGGGCGATCGCGTTGACGTTGACCCCCTTGGCGGCCCATTCATTGGCGAGCAGCTTGGTCAGCCCCCCGATGCCCGATTTCGATGCGGTATAGCTCGGCACGCGGATCCCTCCCTGAAAGGTGAGCATCGACGCGATGTTGATGATCTTGCCGCTGCCCCCACCTTGACGATGGTTTTCGAGCATGTGACGGCCCGCCGCCTGGCACAAGAAGAACACGGATTTGAGGTTGGTGTCGATCACCGCATCCCAGTCTTCTTCGCTGAAATCGACTGCGTCGGTGCGGCGGATGATGCCGGCATTGTTGACGAGAATGTCGAGCCCGCCAAGCTTTGCCAGCGTCTCGTCGACGACACGCTGGACGGGTTCGATCGAGGAGAGATCGGCTGAGATGATCTCCGCGCGGCGGCCGAGGGCGCGGGTCTTGGCGACGGTTTCCTCGGCCGGCGTGCGGCCGACAGCGGCGATATCCGCGCCGGCGGCGGCGAGGGCGAGGGCGATCGCCTGGCCAATCCCGGTATTGGCGCCGGTGACGATGGCGACCTTGCCGGTAAGGTCGAAGGGGTTGGTCATCTTCTTCTCCCCCCTCCCGCTTGCGGGAGGGGCCGGGGGGTGGGCTTGCGCTTTCCGCAAGCGCTATGTCAGGAGGAGAGCGCGAGCCCACCCCTAACCCCTCCCGCAAGCGGGAGGGGGATTCGGTCACGCCAGCTGGCAGATATCCAGCACATTCATGTCGGTATAATCCTGATTCTCGCCGGCCATCGCCCAGATAAAGGCATAGGCCCTGGTCCCCGAGCCCATATGGATCGACCAGGGCGGGCTGATCACCGCTTCCTCATTGCCCATGACGATATGCCGCATGGCCTCACCTTCGCCCATGAAGTGCATGACCCGGTCATTGGGCCCGTCGAGCTCGAAGTAGAAATAGATCTCGCTGCGCCGTTCATGGATGTGCGGCGGCATCGTATTCCACACGCTGCCGGGCTTGAGCACGGTCAGGCCCATCACCAGCTGCGCTGAATCGCACACGCCGGGAATGACGAGCTGGAAGATCGTCCGCTCGTTCGATTCTTCCAGACTCCCACGCTCCAGCGCTTTGGCATCCGCGATCGAAAGCTTGCGCGTGGTGAAGCCTTTGTGCGCCGGGCAGGAAGCGAGATAGAAGCGCGCCCCCGCGCCTGAGAAGACCACGTCCTTCGCCCCCATGGTGACATAGAGGCAATCCTTGTTGCCGAGCGTGAAGACCTCGCCGTCAACGGTGACGCTGCCCTCGGTCTTCCCGACATTGACGATTGCAAGTTCACGGCGTTCGAGAAAGGGATGCCCGGCAGCCGACGCCGGTTCGGTCTGGTCCGGGAGTTTTACCGGCGCCTCCGCCACCTCGACCCCACCGATCACGAAGCGGTCGGCATGGGTATAGTTCAGCACGCATTCGCCGGCCCGGAACAGCCCCTGGATCAGATAGCGATCCCGCAGTTCGTCGTTCGAGACGCACTCCATCATGTCGGGATGCGTCGCGTAATAGGTCCGGTCGAACATCTGAAACTCTCCTGCGGCGCCGTCGTCGCGCGTCCTTATCGGTTAACCGGTGTCAACGGGCCGCGCAACCTCTAGTCGCGCGGCGGTGCGACGGAGCCGCGCCGGATCAGCGTCGAGCGGAACATCGAGGGCTCGGCGACGGGCTCGTCGCCATCTGCGGTCAGCTTGAGCGCGGCCGAGCGCGCCATCGAGATGATCGGCCAGCGCACGGTGGTGAGCGGCGGCCAGATATGCGCGGCGATCGGCGTATCGTCGAAGCCGATGATCGAAAGATCGCGTGGCACGTCAATGCCGCGCTGCCGCGCCGCATGGAGGACGCCGGCCGCCATTTCGTCATTGCAGGCGAAGATCGCGGTCGGGCGCGGCATCAGATCGAGCAGGCGGTCAGCTGCCATCACCCCGGATTCAAAGGTATAATTGCCGTCGGCGATCATCGAGCGGGGCAGGGTGATCTTCGCGGCCTTCAGCGCCTGCTCGAAGCCCTCCCGCCGTTCGCGCGCCGAGCGGAAACCGTGCGGGCCGAGCACCAGGCCGATCCGCTTGTGGCCCTGCTCGATCAGATAATCGACCGCCGCGGTCACTGCCTCGCAATCATTGGAGGCGACCATATGCTCGGCATCGTCGAGCTCGGCCGAACCCATGCGGACATAGCGGCAGCCAATATCGGCGCAGAGCTCGGCGAGCTGGTTGTTCTCGCTGACCGGCGGCAGCAGCACGACGCCGAACAGCCGCTGGCGCTCGAGGAAGTTGCGGACATCCTCGAGCATCGTCGCCGATCCGCGATCGATCGGGCGGACGACCAGCTCGAACTCGGTGCCGTGCAGCGATTCGAGAATGCCCTGCTGGACGTTCATCACCATCTGCGCATTCGGATTGTCGTGGATCAGCCCGATCAGGAAGTTGCGCCGCAGCGCAAGCGCACGCGCCTGGGGGTTGGGGACATAGCCGAGCCCGCTGATCACGCCTTCGACATGCTTGCGCGTATCGTCGCTCAGCAGCGGCGAACGGTTGATCACCCGGCTGACCGTCTTCTTGGAGACGCCCGCGATCCTCGCGACATCGTTGATCGTTGGCAGGCCAGTCTTCCGCATCCTTCGCGGCATAGCGCGTATCTTGCCCGATGGCCAAGCGGGCATGTTCCGCCGGGCTTCGCCCGTCGCGGCGAAAGCGGTTCAAACCGGTCCTTGTCATTGACACCGGTTTACCTTAGGGCTCGGGAATCAAGCGCCGTCAGCGCGTGCGGAGGGTTACCAGGGTGGATTCCACCGATTTCGCCCATGAAGTGGGTCATATTGCACAGTCTTTCGTCGATGCACGCCGCGCCGGACGGTCCATTCCGGACTATCCGGGTACAGTGCCGACCGCGCTTGCCGACGCCTATGCGGTGCAGGACGCGGCGATTGCCTTGAACGAGGCGGAGATCGGCGGCTGGAAGGTCGGGCGGATCAACCCGCCGATCGATGGCGTCGACCGGCTGGCGGGGCCGATCTTCACCCGCCAGATCATTCAGGCGCAGCCGGAGCCGGTCGCCATGCCGGTCTTTGTCGGCGGGTTCGCCGCGGCGGAGGCCGAGTTCCTGCTGCGGATCGGCGCGACGCCGCCCGCGGGCAAGATGCGCTTCACCCATGAGGAAGCGGCGGCGCTGATCGATGCGGTCCATGTCGGGATCGAGATCGCCAGCTCGCCGCTTGCCGCGATCAACGATCTCGGCGCAGCGGTGACGGTTTCGGATTTCGGCAACAATAACGGCCTGGTCGTCGGCGCTGCGATCGCGGACTGGCGGAATGCCGATATCGAGACCTGGCCGCTGTCGGTCGCGATCGAGGGCGAGACCATCGGCACCGGCAAGGCGGCCGACATGCTCGACGGTCCGGTCGGCGCGGCGCGTTTCCTGTTCGAGCTGATGGCCGAACGGGGAATCGCGCTCAAGCCGGGACAATGGATTTCCAGCGGCGCGGTTACCGGCGTACATGCGGTGGGAATCGGCGATCGGATTGAGGCTCGTTTCGGTGCCGGTCTCGCCGTAGAGTGCGTGATAAGGGCCTCGTAGCAACCGGGGCGCGTCGGGAGAGAATGATGGCTGAGACGACGGTGCCGGGGGTTGCGGCCGCAGCCCAGCGGGCGGGCCGGTATCGCTGGGTGATCTGCGGGCTGCTCTTCGCGGCGACCGCGATCAACTATGTCGATCGCCAGATGCTCGGCGTGCTCAAGGGCACGTTGCACGACGAGATCGGCTGGACCGAGATCAGCTATTCCAACATCGTCGCATGTTTCCAGCTTGCCTATGCGTTCGGCTATCTCGGTTTCGGCAAGCTGATCGACAGTATCGGTGCACGTTTCGGCTATGCCGTTGCCTTCGTGATCTGGACGATCGCCCACATGGCGCATGGCGGGGTGCATAGCGTTGTCCAGTTCGCCATGGTCCGCTTCGGCCTTGGCATTGGCGAATCCGGCAACTTCCCGGCCGGCATCAAAGCAGTAACCGAATGGTTTCCGGCGAAGGAACGTGCGCTCGCTATCGGCATCTTCAATGCAGGAGCCAATGTCGGCGCCATTGTCACGCCGCTGATCGTGCCGATCCTGACGCTTGCTTATGGGTGGCGGATGGCCTTCGTCATCACCGGCGCGGTCAGCCTGATCTGGGTGGTCGCCTGGGTCGCGATTTATCGCCGGCCGGCTGAATCGAAGCACGTCTCTTCTAGCGAACTTGCCTATATCCAGAGCGATCCGGCAGATCCGGTGACGCCGGTGCCGTGGCTCAGCCTGCTCGGCCTCAGAGAAACCTGGGCCTTTGCGCTGGGCAAATTCTTCATCGACCCGATCTGGTGGATGTACATCTTCTGGCTGCCCGATTTCCTCGGCAAACGGTATGGGCTCGATCTCAAGACCTTCGGGCCGCCTCTGGTCGCGGTCTACCTTCTGTCGGATGTGGGCAGTGTGATCGGTGGCTGGGCGTCGTCGCGGATGATCAAGAATGGGCGGACGGTGAATTTTGCCCGCAAGATGACGATGCTGGTTTGTGCGATCTTCGTCACGCCGATCTTCTTTGCGCAATATGTCGACAATCTATGGCTGGCGGTACTGATCATCGGCACCGCAGCTGCTGCGCACCAGGCATTTTCGGCCAATATCTATACGCTGCCGTCGGACCTGTTCCCGCGCAGCGCGGTCGGTTCTGTGATTGGCATTGGCGGGACCGTTGGCGCGCTCGGCGGCTTTATCTTTTCGCTTTATATCGGGCAGATCCTCGATCGGGTCGGGACCTATACGCTGATCTTCGTCGTCGCCGGCTGCGCCTATTTCGTCGCGCTCGCCGCGGTCCACTTCCTGTCGCCGAACCTGACCCGGGCGGATCAGCGCCAGCTCCAGGGCTGACCAACCGTCCCGGCTCTGGAAAGCCGCCGCTGAAAGCGGTTGGCAAGCGCAGAGCGAACGCGCAATGTCTCGCGGGACGAATCAGGCGGTTACGCGGGGATGTACGGGTTGAACGGGAAGAGATTACGCGGGGCTGGTGTGCTGGCCGCGCTTTGGGCAGCTATCCAGGCGAATGTCGCGATGGCACAGGATTCGCTCGCTGACCCGCAAGGGTCGGGCGCGATCGTGTCCGCCGTGCGCTGGCTCGAGGGCACATTGCTGGGCACCGTCGCTACGGTGGTCGCAGTGATCGCGGTGGCCTCGGTCGGCTTCCTGATGCTGACCGGGCGGATCAACTGGCGCTATGGCGCGACCGTGATCCTGGGCTGCTTCATCCTGTTCGGGGCGGCAAGCATCGTTGCGGGCATCCAGTCAACCGCCAGCGTCGGCAACTGATTCGTGAACGGGCTCGAGCGCGATCCCTTGTTCGTCGCGCTTACGCGACCGCAGATGTTCGCCGGCGTTACCTACAGCTATTTCGTGGTCAACGGCGTCATCGCGACTGAGTTGTTCCTCGTCTTCCACGCTTTCTGGGTGCTGGCGGTCGCGCTGATCGTCCATCTCGTCGGCGTGGTGCTGTGCGTGCGCGAGCCGCGCATCATCGACCTGTGGCTGATCAAGCTGAGCCGTTGCCCACGCGTGCGCAACTACGCGATCTGGCGATGCAACTCCTACCGCCCCTGACCCAGAACCCGCGGGCAGTGGCCCGCGAGAAGTTCGCCGGGGCCCATCTTCCCTATGCGCGGCACGTCAACGATCATACGATCGAGACGCGCGACGGGCTGTTGATGCAGTTCATCCATCTGCGCGGGATGCTGTTCGAGACCGCCGACACCGACGAGATCAACTATCGCAAAGTGCTGCGCGACGCGATGCTGCAGGCAATCGGATCGTCGCGCTTCGCGCTCTATCATCATGTCGTGCGCAGGCGGGCCGATGTCGAATTGCCGGCCGAGTTTCCCGATGCCTTCTCGGGACAGCTCGATGCAGCATGGCGCGGCCGGCTCGCCGGCAAGCAGCTCTACGTCAACGACCTGTTCCTGACGCTGATCCGGCGGCCGCTGCAGGGCCGGGTTGGCATCGCCGATCGAGTACGCGGATTTCTCGGCCGTGCGACGACCCCGGCGGAGGCGACCTCCGCCAATGAGCTGCGCCAGCTCGACGGTGCGCGCGATGCGTTGCTGGCACAGCTTGGCAGCTACGCGCCGCGGCTGCTCGGCGTGTACGAGACGCGGCAGGGTGTGTGCTCCGAGCCGCTGGAATTCCTCTCGACGCTGTACAATGGCGAGATGCGGCCGGTGCTGATGCCGCTGCAGGATGCCGGGCAATATCTGCCCTATCGTCGGATAAGCTTCGGCCAGGAGACAGTCGAGCTTGGAGCGGCGGGCGCTTCGCCGCGCGGCTTTGTCGGGCTGGTCTCGATCAAGGATTATCCGGCGCAGACTGCGCCCGGCATGCTCGACGAATTGCTGCGGTTGCCGTTCGAGCTGACCGTGTCGCAGAGCTTCGGCTTCGTCGATCGCCAGGCTGCGCTCGGCAAGATGAACCTTGCGCTTCGCCGGATGCGCTCGGCCGAGGACGAGGCGGTGAGCCTGCGCGGCGAGCTGTCGAACGCCAAGGACGAGGTTGCCGCCGGGCGCGCCGGGTTCGGCGAGCATCACATGACGGTCGCGGTGCGCGGCGATACGCCGGCGGCGGTCGATGCCGGGGTGGCCGAGGTACAGGCCTCGCTCTCCGATCTCGGCATCATCGCGGTGCGCGAGGAGATTGCGCTCGAACCGGCTTTCTGGGCACAGTTCCCGGGCAATTTCAAATATATCGCACGGCGTGGCCTGATCTCGACCGGCAATTTCGCCGGGCTGGCAAGCGGTCATAATTTCCCGCTCGGCAGTGCCGATGGCAATCACTGGGGCGAAGCGGTGACCTTGCTCGAGACCACGGCGGCCGGGCCCTATTATTTCAACTTCCATCAGGGCGACCTCGGCAATTTCACCGTGATCGGGCCGTCCGGCTCGGGCAAGACGGTGGTGCTCAACTTCCTGCTCGCCCAGGCGCGCAAGTTCAGGCCGCGGATCATCTTCTTCGACAAGGATCGCGGCGCCGAGCTGTTCATCCGCGCGATCGGCGGGCGCTATGACCTGCTCAGGCCCGGTACGCCTTCGGGGCTGAACCCGCTTCAGATCGAGGACAATCCCGCCAATCGCCAGTTCCTGATCGACTGGGTCGCGCAGCTCGCCGGCGGTGCGGATATCGACGATGTCGCCAAGATCAAGGACGCGGTCGATGCAAACTTCGCCCAGCCGCACGAGCATCGCCGGCTGCGCCACCTCGCCGAGCTGTTCCGCGGCGGCCACCGCCCGCATGCCGCCGATCTCTGGGCGCGGCTGCGGCCCTGGTGGGGCGAGGGCGAGCGTGCCTGGCTGTTCGACAATGAGGAGGATCTGACCGACCTCAGCGCCGAGGCCGTTGGGTTCGACATGACCGCGATCCTCGACGATCCGGCGGTCCGCACGCCGGCCATGATGTACCTGTTCCACCGCGTCGAGGAGCGGCTCGATGGCTCGGCTGCGATCATCGTCGTCGATGAAGGATGGAAGGCGCTCGACGACGAGGTGTTCGTCCGGCGGATCAAGGATTGGGAGAAGACGATCCGGAAACGGAACGGCATTGTCGGTTTCGCGACCCAGAGCGCGCAGGATGCGCTTGAGAGCAAGATCGCCAGCGCCATCATCGAGCAGGCGGCGACCCAGATCTTCATGATCAACCCCAAGGCGCGCGCCTCCGATTATATCGAGGGCTTCGGGCTGACCCCGCACGAATATGAGCTGATCCGCACGCTGCCCGACGATTCGCACTGCTTCCTGATCAAGCATGGCGCCGACAGCGTGGTGGCGCGGCTCAACCTGACTGGCGAGCGCGACCTGCTGACGATCCTGTCGGGCCGGGAGCGCACGGTGCGGCTGCTCGACGAGATCCGTGGCGAGACCGGCGATGATCCTGCCGTATGGATTCCGCGTCTGCTGGAGCGTGCCTGATGGCGTGCCCGAGTCTCTCGCTCGATGGCGCCTTTCTCAGCGGCGTGCTGAGTTATGTCGATTGCCAGGCACAGGCGATCGGGCAGGGCGGCTATCAGGCACTCGCGGCGCCGGGGTCGATCGTCGCGATCGCGATGACCGGGATGTTGACGATCTTCGTCGCCTTGTTCGGCTATCGCATGTTGTTCGGCCAGGTGCCGGATGCGCGCGACGGCGTGGTGGCGGTGGTCAAGCTCGGCGTGGTGCTTGCACTGGCGACAAGCTGGCCGGCCTTCCGCACGCTGGCTTATGACGTGACGATGCATGGCCCGGCCGAGCTCGCCACCAGCATCGGCGGCGCGGCGGGGCTGCCGGGTTCGGGTGGCGGACTGGTCGAGCGGCTCGAGGGCGTGGACAACGGCCTTGCCGAACTGATGATCCTCGGCACCGGCAAGCCGCCCAATGTCGACGAGGTGGTCGGGCCGACCCAGACGCTGACTCCGCAGCAGCAACAGGCGCAGATGCAGCATCTGCAGCAAGTGGCGCAGCGGCCGAAATGGGATCCGGCGCGGGATGCGGTGCTGCTCGGCAATGCGCGTACATTGTATCTCACCGGCGCAATCGGCGCGTTCGCATCGGTGCGGGTGGTCGCCGGGCTGCTGCTCGCGCTCGGGCCGTTGTTCGCGATGTTCCTGCTGTTCGACGGCACGCGCGGCCTGTTCGAGGGCTGGGTGCGCGGTGTCGGGGGGGCGGCGCTTGGTGCGCTGGCGACCTCGATCGTGCTCGGTGTCGAGCTTGCGATCGTGGAGCCCTGGCTTAACGAAATCCTGATCCAGCGCCGCGCCGATATTCCGACGCCGGAGGTGCCGATCGAATTGCTGGTGCTGACCCTGGTATTCGTCGTCACCCTGATCGCTGCGCTGATCGCGACCGCGCGGGTGGCGCGCGGGTTCAAGCTGCCGCCGGTGTGGCGCGCCGCGCCGGCGCGGATGATCGATGCGCTGCGTGGTGGCCGCGAGACGCCGGCCGCGCTGGCGCAGACCGAGCAGCCGGTCGCGCCTGACCAGCGCTCGCGTGCCTTTGCCGTTGCGGATGCAGTCGCGGCGAGCCAGCGGCGTGAGGCGGCAGCGCCGCCGCCACCGCCGGCGCAGATCGGCCAGCGGGCCGGCATTCAGGCAGTGTCGCGGGATATTCCGGTGGCGGCGGCGGTGCCGCTCGGACAGAGTTATCGGCGCAGGACGCGCGGCCGTGTATCGGCAAGCGCCGGCCGGCGGGACAGGAACGCATGAAGAAGACCTCAAGAGATACGCTCGACGCCTATTATGTGCAGGCCGAAAGCTGGGCACATGATCAGCAGGATGCGCTACGCGCCTCGCGCAAGGTGGCGTGGATCGTCGCGTCCGCCGCCGCGGCGATCGCGGTGTGCGAGGCGTTCGCGCTGCTGGCGCTCGCGCCGCTGAAGACGGTGGTGCCCTATACCTTGCTGGTCGATCGCCATACCGGCTTTGTCGAGGCGCTGAAGCCGCTCGACGCCAACACGGTAGCACCGGACAAGGCGCTGACCCAGTCCTTCCTCGTCCAATATGTCATTGCCCGTGAGAGCTTCGATTACGACGCGCTGCAATCCAACTACCGCAAGACGGTATTGTGGTCGGCCGATCCGGCGCGGGCTGACTATGTGTCCAGCGTCCAATATTCCAACCCCGGGAGCCCGCTCGCGCGCTTCCCGCGGACCACAACGGTCGAGACGCGGGTGAAGAGCGTTTCGCCGCTTGGCACTGGTGCTGCGCTGGTGCGCTTCGAGACGCAGCGCCGCGATGCGGGCGCGCAGATCCAGCCACCGCGCGCCTGGGTTGCGGTGATCCGCTATCGTTTCTCGGGCGAACCGATGACGCGTGAGGATCGCTTCCTGAATCCGCTCGGCTTCCAGGTGATCCGCTATCGCCGCGATGCCGAGGCCCTGCCCGAGCCCGAGGCAATAGCGACACCGACACCCGGCGTGCAGGTTGCGCCAGGTGCGGTGGCCGTGCCGGGAGCGCCCCCGAGCGCCGCCACCCCCGCACCCGCGCCGAACTTCCCCGCGCCGCGCCGTGCCCCGGCCAAGCCCGCAGCGCCCGAGGTCGAGCTTTGAGGATCGCACTGTTCCTGATCGCGCTGCTTTTGCCGGCCACGGCGATGGCGCAGGTGCGCCCGGTCCCGGGCCCCGGCGATCCGCGCATCCAGACGATCGTCTATGATGCCAATCAGGTCGTGCAGCTGCAGGTCGCCTCGGGCTATCAGCTTGCCATCGAGTTCGCGCCCGACGAGCGGATCGAGAATGTCGCGGTGGGCGAGAGCGGTGCCTGGCAGGTGACGCCCAACAAGCGCGGCGACCATCTGTTCATCAAGGCGCTCCAGTCCGGAGTCACGACCAACCTGACTGTTGTGACGGACGCGCGCAGCTATGCCTTCGAGCTTCAGCCTCTGTTCGGGCCGCTGCCCAATATGGCCTATACTGTGCGCTTCACCTATCCCGCGCCGGCCAGCGCCGTGGTGGCGAATGCCGCGCCGACGATGGAGCCCGGGCGCTACAAGCTCAGCGGCACCAAGGCGCTGCGGCCGACCCAGATCGATGATGACGGCGTCCATACCTATATCGTCTTTCCCGCCGACAAGCCGCTGCCGGCGATTTTCGCGATCGACGAGAAGGGCCACGAGATGCTGGTCGATGGCGGGATGCGCGACGGCCAATATGTGATCGACGATGTGAAGCCGAAGCTGCTGTTCCGCCTCGACAAGGACGTCGCGATGGCAGTGCGCGTGAAGCAGAAGCCGAAGAAGCGCTGATGGCGACTGTGCCACCAACCGACCCCCGTATCGGACGCGGCGCGGAGGAGGATGTGCGCCCGCTCGTCGCGGTGCCGGCCGCGGGCATGCCCTGGTGGATGATTGCGATCGGCGTGGGCGTCGCCGCGATCCTGCTGTTCAGCGTGCTCGACCTGCGCCGTCGCTCGCTCACCGCGCCGACCACGCGGCCGCAGGTCGCCGATGCGCTCGGCGGCGCGGCGCCGCAGCCGGCGCCGCTCTATGTGCCGCCGGTGCCCGCGCCGACCCCGACCCCTGCGCCGCCACCGCCGCCACCTCCCGCGCCGCGCTTCGTGCCGCCGCCGCAGCCGCGTATCATCTATGTGCCGCAGCCGGCGCCGCCGATGCCGCAGCCGCCCCAGCCAGTGGTGCGGCCGCCCAGCGCAAGCGGCCCTGTCCTCGTGGTCGATACGACGACCGGTGAAGCGGTCGCCGCCGAAGGTGAAGGCGCGGCGGGTACGGCCGCCGCCAGCGGCGCCGCTGCCGGCGGGGCAGCGGTGGCGACCGGCGGAAGCGCGCGGGCGACGGTGATGCGGCATCGCCCGACGACGGTGCCGCAGGGCACGCTGATCCCCGCCGTGCTCGAGACGGCGCTCGATTCGACCCGGCCCGGCCTTGCCCGTGCGCTGGTGCGGAGCGACGTACGCGGCTGGGACGGCAGCCGGGTGCTGATCCAGCGCGGCAGCCGGCTGATCGGCGAATATCGCGCCGATCTCCAGCCAGGCCAGAACCGGGCGATGGTGATGTGGACCCGGCTCGTCCGCCCCGACGGGGTGACGATCGCGCTCGGCTCGCCTGCCGCCGATCCGCTCGGCAGCGTCGGGATCAAGGGCAAGGTCAACACCCATTTCTTCGAGAAATTCGGCTCGGCGATCCTGCAGACTGCGCTCGATGTCGGCAGCAACTATGCCGCCTCGCGGCTCGGCAATTCCTCGGTGATCGTGTCGCTGCCGGGCTCGGTGCTCAACCAGACCGCAACACCGCTTACCAATAGCGCGCAGATCCAGCCGACGTTGAAGGTGAAGCAGGGCACCGCGATCACGGTGTTCGTCGCGCGCGATCTCGACTTCACCGCGGTCGAGGCCCGGAAATGAGCGCCGCGGCGCGCGACGATCGTCCGGTCTATCTCCGGAGCTATCTCGCGCCGCTCGCCGATATGCTCGGCCGCGCCGATGTGACCGATATCTATGTCAATCGCCCGGGCGAGGTCTGGGCGGAGACCACCGCCGGGGGGATCGAACGGCACGACGCGCCGGGGCTCGACGAGGCGACGCTGTCGCGGCTCGCCCGCCAGATCGCCGCGCTGTCGCACCAGGGGATCAGCCGCGAACACCCGCTGCTCTCGGCGACCCTGCCCGACGGTGCGCGCGTGCAGGTGGTCGGGCCGCCGGCGACGCGCGGGCCGCTGGCGCTGGCGATCCGCAAGCATGTCTCGCCCGATCTCGCGCTCGGCGATTATGTCGCGAGCGGTGCTTTTGCCGGCACCAGGCGCGGCGATGTCGAAGGACCGTCGGATATCGACCTCGCCTTGCGGGCGATGCTCGATGACGGCGATATCGCCGGGATGCTCGCCGGCGCCGTCCGGGCGCGCAAGAATATCCTGGTCTCGGGCGGTACCTCGACCGGCAAGACGACCTTCCTCAACGCGCTGATCCGCGAGATCCCGGCCGAGGAGCGGCTGATCCTGATCGAGGATACGCCCGAGCTGCATCTGCGCCACGATAACGCGGTCGGGCTGCTGGCAGCGCGCAGTGCGCTCGGCGAGGCGCAGGTGAGCGCTGACGATCTGCTGCGCGCCTCGCTGCGCATGCGGCCCGACCGGATCATCCTCGGCGAGCTGCGTGGCGAGGAGGCCTATGCGTTCCTGCGCGCGGTCAATACCGGCCATCCGGGATCGATGACCACGGTCCATGCCGACAGCGCCGAACGTGCGATCGAGCAGATCGCTTTGCTCGTGCTGCAGACCGGCACCAGGCTGAACCGCGATGACGTGCTGCATTATGTCCGCAGCACCGTCGATGTGTTCGTCCAGCTCGCGCGCGTCGGCGGGCGCCGGCACGTTACCGAGGTGGTGTTGCGGCGCTAGGGCGGCGAGGGCCACTGTCCGTGGCGCCGCGAAAAAGCATCCTGGTGTCGCGAACGAGAAGTTCGTTCAGCCAAAGGTCGTCCGTCGCCCTGACCTTGTTTCAGGGCCCATGTGCCACAACCGCGGACGGTGCTGGTTGCACGTTGGATGCTGAAGCAAGTCGGCATGACGGAGCAGAACGGGGCCAGAGCGAACGGCTACCAGCTTGCCAGCGATTTCAAAGAGCGAGCGGCACCTTTAGCGCCAAAGCTCGCGCAGTTGAATCATTCCGCGCGCCGCGCGGGCGACAGGAGATATGAGACACCAATATGTCCCATATCTCCGGGTCGACAGCACGATCGCTGTTGGCAATGTCATGAGGATCGCTGCCTTTTCCAACGCGGCGCTCGTGCGACGGTGCGCTTGCCTCATATTATCATTTAATATCAAACTATTAGGCGTTCGGTAAGCTCCGAATCGATGATCGTTTCAAAGTCACCCTGAGCATCATTGTACGGAAGATTGTACAATGATGCTTGCATCGGCCGGCCGAGCGCCCGGCTTGCAACGACGGCTCCAGCGTCGCGCGCCTGTAACAGGACCGGCCTAGGAGACGGGGATCGTCGGGGAGGGCGATTCCGCTGAAAAACCCGCTGCGCCGCATGTTGGACGAGGCCCATCCTGCCGTCTTCACGGCGGTGGCCGGGCTTGCCGGCTTTTGCGCCTATTTCTCGATGTACGCCTTTCGCAAGCCCTTCACCGCGGCGACCTTCGAGGCCGTCCCCGGCTGGCATTTCCATCTTGATTACAAGGTCGCGCTGGTGGTGGCGCAGGTCGCCGGCTATGCGCTCTCCAAGTTCATCGGCGTCAAGTTCGTCTCGGAAATCGATCCGCGCCATCGGCCCGCGGCGATTCTCGCGTTGATCGGCCTGTCCTGGCTGGCGCTGCTGGGTTTCGCGCTGATCCCGGCGCCGTGGAATGTGATCACCCTGTTCCTGAACGGGCTGCCGCTCGGCATGATCTGGGGGCTGGTCTATGGGTTCATGGAGGGCCGCCGCGTGTCCGAGGTGCTCGCGGCGATCCTGTGCGCGAGCTTCATCCTCTCCTCCGGCGTCGTCAAATCGGTGGGCGTCTGGCTGATGCAGAGCTGGCATGTCGACCAGTTCTGGATGCCGGCCGCGACCGGCGTACTGTTCATGCCGCTGCTGCTTGGCTCCACCTGGGTGCTCAGCCAGCTGCCGCCGCCCGGCGCACGCGACCAGGCCGAACGCGTCCGGCGCGAACCGATGACCGGCGCCCAGCGCAGCGCCTTTCTGCGCGACTATGCGCCCGGCCTGGTCGCGATCGTGCTCGCCTATATCCTGCTGACTGCCTTTCGCGATTTCCGCGACAATTTCGCCGCCGAGATCTGGAAGGCGCTGGGCTATGGCGGCGAGGCGGCGGTGTTTTCGGCAAGCGAGTTGCCGGTGGCGATCCTCTCGCTGGTTGGCATGGCGGCGATCATCGCGGTGCGCGACAATCGTCGGGCGCTGATGGTCATCCATGCCATGGTCGGTGGGGGCTTTGTCCTGCTCGGCCTCGCCACCATGGCCTTTCAGATGCATCTGATCAGCCCGCTTGTCTGGATGATCCTCGCCGGGTGCGGGCTGTACATCGCCTATAACCCGATCAATGCGGTACTGTTCGATCGGCTGGTCGCGGTCAGCGGGCGGACGGCCAATGCCGGCTTGCTCATCTATGTGGCGGATTCGTGCGGCTATCTCGGCAGCGTCGCGCTGCTGCTGTGGCGCAATTTCGACGCGACCTCGCTCGACTGGCTGCAGTTCTTCACCATGGGTGCCTATGCGACAAGCCTGATCGGAGCGATCGCGACCGGGGTCGCCGCGCTCTGTTTCCAAAGCCATGCGGCGGGCGCCGCACGCGGCGGCCGGGCATGGCGCGCGGCGCGCCCGGTGCCTGTTGCGGAAGGATAAGGGGGGATCGCTTGCCAAATCCGTCACCACGCCTGCTCGACAAGGGCCGCGCAATCGAGCTTGTGTTGAACGGCCAGGCCTGTCGCTTCCACGCGATCTGGCTGCGCGACAATGCGCAGGACGCGCTGACCAGGAGCCCGACCAACGGCCAGCGGCTGATCACCTTGCTGGATATCCCGGAGGATGTCCGCATCGCCGATGCCGCGTGGAGCGGAGAGCAGCTGAACCTGACGTTCGCGCCTGAAGGCAGAGTGATCGCATTCGATCCGGACTGGCTGCTCGCGCATGCCTATGACAAGCCGGCCCCGTCGGTGGCAGGATGGACGGGGAGCGACGTGACCCGCTGGGATGCCGGCATGGCTGACCGCATCCCGGTCGAGACATTTCGCGCGATCAACAGCGAAGACGGCGCCCTGCTCCGCTGGCTCGCCGGGGTTCGGCGCTATGGCTTTGCACGACTGGCCAGCGTGCCTGCCGTCAGCGACGCGGTGTGCGATGTCGCGGGATTGTTCGGCTATGTACGCGAGACCAATTATGGCCGGACCTTCGACGTCCGCGCCCGCGTCAACGCCCGCAATCTCGCTGATACCAATCTCGGCCTGCAGGCGCACACGGACAATCCCTATCGCGATCCGGTGCCGGGCCTGCAGATCCTGATGTGCCTGGAAAATGATGTCGAGGGTGGCGATTCGATCGTCGTCGACGGGTTCAAGCTGGTCGAGCGGTTGCAGGCCGAGATGCCGCGCGGCTTCGCGCTGCTCTCCCGCCATCCGGCCCGGTTCGAATATGCGGGCTCGCCGGACGTGTGCCTGCGATCGAAGCGGCCGATCATCGAGCTGGGGGTCGATGGCGAGCTGCTCGCCGTCCGCTTCAACAACCGGTCCGCTGCCGCGTTCACTGACATCCTGTTCGACGACATGGCGGACTATTATGCGGCCTGTCGCCGGATGGCGGAGCTGGTCGAGGATCCCGCTCTCGCCATACGCTTCAGGCTGGCGCCGGGAGATCTGTTCATCGTCGACAACCAGCGTGTCCTGCACGCCCGCACTGCCTTTACCGGCAGCGGCGAGCGCCTGTTGCAGGGCTGCTATGCGGACAGGGACGGCCTGCTCTCGACGCTTGCCCTGCTCGAGAAATCCGTGGCGAATGCCTGAGGACGGTGGTTTTCTTTGATCCTCCCCCGCCAGGGGGAGGTGGCAGGCGCAGCCTGACGGAGGGGGAGAAACGGCGCCGCTTGTTTCGATAGGGCGCCGCTTACCGCCCCCTCCGTCGCCTTCGGCGCCACCTCCCCCTGGCGGGCAGGGGAATCGCATTTGACTTGCGCGTGAGTGGTGATCTGGATTCTGAAGATGGCTCCTGAGATTTTTGGGGGTCTGGGATGGAAGGGTTTGCCGAACATTTCGCCGAGGTGACTGATCCTCGGGCGGACAACGCGCGGCACGATTTTCTGGAAGTGATCTTCGTCGCGCTGGCGGCTGTGCTGTGCGGGGCGGAAGATTGCACCGACATGGCGTTGTTCGCCCGCGCCAAACTCGATGTGCTGCGGCGGGTGGTGGATCTTGAGCATGGCCCGCCGAGCCATGACACCTTCAGTCGGGTGTTCCGTCTGATCGCGCCGGAGCCTTTCGAGGCAGCGTTCGCGCGATTTTCGGCGGCGTTCGCCGGCGCCCTGGAAGGCGTGGTGGCGATCGACGGCAAAGCGCTGCGAGGCGCTTACGAGCGCGGCCGCAAAGCGGTGCCGCTGCATCTGGTCAACATCTGGGCGGCCGAAGCCCGGCTGGTGATTGGTCAGCGCCTGGCGCCGGGGCGCAACGAGGTGCTCGGCGCCCGGCAAGCCCTTGCCCTGCTGCGCCTGGAGGGTTGCATCGTCACCGCCGATGCCCTGCATTGCCGGGCCGATACTGCCCAGGCCATCCTCGACACCGGTGCCCACTATGCGCTTGCCGTAAAGGCCAACCAGCCGAAGCTTCTGGCCAAGGCGCAGGCCCTCATCGACGCGGCCGATCGCGGCAATGAAGCCGCGGACGGCCCCGCTATCGCGCACGACCGCGTCGAAAGCCGCGCCGCGCTTGTTGCTGCAGCTGGTGGCATCGACTTTCCTGGCATCGCTGCCGTCGCCAGGGTCGAGACGCACCGCAAAACCGCTGGCGAGCCAGACATGGTGATCACGCGATGGTTCCTGCTCTCCTGCGTCGTGTCGCCAGAGCGCATGCTCGAAATCGCCAGGACACATTGGACGATCGAGAACCAGCTCCACTGGGTCCTCGATGTCGACCTGGCCGAAGACGCCGCGCGAAGCAGAAAGGACCATGCCCCTCAAAACCTCGCCTTGATCCGAAAACTCGCGCTCAATCTCCTCCGACACCACCCCGAAAAGGGATCAATCAAAGGCAAAATCAAGCGTGCCGCATGGAACGACGCCTCCCTCTTCTCCCTACTCGGTCAAATGCGATAGCCCTGCCCTGGCGGGGGAGGATTGGTAAAATCGCTGATGTTCAGCGCGGGTATGCAATCGACATAATTACCTGCGAATTGGCGCCCGGCAGGAGAGCGGCTTCAGGCCGTCGCCAGGAAGCCGCGGAGCAGCGCGACATAGTCGTCGGGGCGCTCGTCCATATTCAGGTGCGAGCAGCCCTTCATCACCTCGAGCCGGGCAGGGCCCGCGATCCCGCTGCGAATGGTTTCGTGGCAGTCCAGCGTGATCTCGTCGAACTCGCCCGTGGTGAGCAGGGTGCGCTGGGTGATTGCCTTGAGGTCGCGGCGGCGATCCCAGTCCTTGATGATACCGGTGATGTAGAATTCGTTCGGGCCGTTCATCACCCGATAGGCGATCGACTTCCCCAGCGCCTCAAACGAGGCAGCGGCGTCGGGCGAGGGCGGGACCCGCAGCACATGCCGGTTGTAGAAGGCCTCGACCAGCGCGGCGTATTCCGGCGTGTCCATCTTGCCGGCCTTTTCGAGCCCGTGAAGTTTGGCGGCGAAGCCGTCCGGCATCTGGTCGATCAGCCGCTGCTGGCCGGCCATCGCCTGCGGCGTGCTGGCCGAGGCGCCACCCAGGATCAGGGTGTCGACGCCCTTGCCGCGGCCCTGGCAGAGATATTCGATCGCGAGGAACGCGCCCCAGCTATGTCCGTACAGGATGGTCCGATCGAGTTTCAGCGCCGTGCGGACTGCGTCGAGCTCGTCGACCGAGCGCTGGATCGTATAGAGCTTTTCGTCCGCCGGCGCGTCCGCCTTCCCGCAGCCCAACTGGTCGTAGAAGATCACGGGCCGCTCATCGGCCAGGGCCTTGAGCGGCAGCAGATAATTATGCGCCGCGCCCGGCCCGCCGTGCAGGACCAGAAGCGGAGTCTTCGGACCCGACCCGAATCGTCGCCAATAGATCTTGCCGCCGGGGACGGGTGCATAGCCCTCGTCCTCTGGGCTGCGCGCGAAACCCGCGCCTGCGAGGCTCCAGGCGGCCGCCGCGCCCGCCAGAACCGTGCGTCGCGTCCACCCTTTTGCCATCGTCATGCCCCTCACGATCCGAATCGCCTCTGAAGATATTGGCGCGCCCGGCAGGAGTCGAACCTGCGGCCTCAAGATTAGAAGTCTCGTGCTCTATCCAACTGAGCTACGGGCGCGCGCCGGGTGGGGACTAGCGCGGATTGCAAGGCTGCGAAACCGGCTTCATATTCGAAAAGGAACGAAGGGGGCAGGGATATGGACGTTACCGGCAAACCGAAGGCCGTCACCGCGCGGGAGATTGCCGGCCGCGAGTTCCGCTATTTCGATTTCGTGATGGTGGCGTTCGTCGTCATCCTGCTGCTGTCGAACGTGATCGGCGCGGAGAAGCGCTCAGTGATCGACCTGCCCTGGATCGGGCCATGGCCGTTCGGCGCGGGCATCCTGTTCTTCCCGATCTCCTATGTGATCGATGACGTGCTGACCGAGGTCTATGGCTATGCCCGCGCGCGGCGAGCGCTCTGGGCTGGCTTCGCGGCGCTCATATTCATGGCTGTGATGGAATGGACCGTCGTGCACCTGCCGGTGGATCAGGGCTGGAACGGGCAGGCGGCCTATGAGCGCGTGTTCGGCAGCGGCTGGCGGATCATCCTCGCCTCGCTCACTGCCTTCTGGGTGGGCGATCTGCTCAACTCGTTCGTCATGGCGAAGATGAAGATCTGGACCGAAGGCAGGTATTTATGGACCCGGACGATCGGCAGCACGATCGTGGGGGAGGGGGCGGACAGCCTGATCTTCTATCCGCTCGCCTTTTACGGCCTGGCCGACTGGTCGGTGCAGTCGCTGCTCAAGGTCATGCTCATCCAGTTCGTGCTCAAGGTGAGCTGGGAAGTGATCCTGACGCCGGTGACCTATGCCGTAGTCGGGTTCCTGAAGCGGCGTGAAGGGGTCGATGTCTATGACCGCGGCACTGACTTCTCACCGTTCAAGATTACGAGCTGACATAACCAGATAGGTTCACAAACAAAGGGAGTCCAAGCCCGGGATCGAACCGGGTCATGGCGGATTTGCAATCCGCTGCGTTCCCATTTCGCCACTCGGACGGCCGCTGCCCTCAGGGGTGACCGGCGGGATTTGCACCCGCTGACACCGGAATCACAAACCGGCCGCGCACTGGATTGCGTTCGGCCACACCTGAAGGCAGCAGAAAAATCGGGGGTTTATCGAAGGGGGAGGATTGGGTGCCAGGATATGGGCCCAGTCTCTCACGCACGCCAGAAGGCGCGCGCAATCATGCGAGCGTCAATGTCGACAGCTAAAGGGTCGCGAACGCGTAAAGGGCATGAGCGAAGTCATGGCCTATATATGTCATCGAAACATGCGTGGCGCAAGAGCCTATTTGGATAATTAGGCTGGAACCTCAGGCCCCGACCGTCTCCAGCAGCCCCTCGAACAGCCGCCGCCCGTCCGCGCCGCCATGCGCGGCTTCGATCCGGCGCTCGGGGTGCGGCATCATGCCGAGCACATTGCCCGCGGCGTTGAGCACGCCGGCGATCTTGCGGGCCGAGCCATTGACTTCGCCGGCATAGCGGAAGGCCACCCGGCCTTCGCCCTCGAGCCGGTCGAGGGTTTCGGCGTCAGCGAAATAATTGCCGTCATGATGCGCGACAGGGATGGTGATGGTCTCGCCCTGGCCATAGCGGCTGGTGAAGGCGGACTGCGCATTGGCCACCGTCAGCGCGACGTCGCGGCAGACGAAATTCAGCCCCTCGTTGCGCATCAGCGCGCCGGGGAGGAGGCCGGCCTCGGTCAGCACCTGGAAGCCGTTGCAGATGCCGAGTACCGGCAGGCCGCGCTCCGCCGCCTCCACCACCGCGCGCATGATCGGCGAGCGGGCCGCGACCGCGCCGGAGCGGAGATAGTCGCCATAGGAAAAGCCGCCGGGCAGGGCGACGAGGCCGGTGCCGTCGGGTAGGTCGCTCTCGCCGTGCCAGACCATGGCCGGCTTCACGCCCGTCACCGCTTCCAGCGCAACGGCGATATCCCGATCGCAGTTCGATCCGGGAAAGACGATGACGGCGGTCTTCATGCGCGTTCCACCCGATAATTTTCGATGACGGTGTTGGCGAGCAGCTTGCGGCACATCTCGTCGACGCTCGCGTCGCTGGTGTCGTCAGCCACGTCGAGCTCGATCAGCTTGCCCGCGCGGACATCATTGATCCCGGCGAACCCCAGGCCGTCGAGCGCCTTGTGGATCGCCTTGCCCTGCGGATCGAGCACGCCGTTCTTCAGCGTGACGAAGATACGGAGCTTCATGGGCATTTCCTGGCTGCTTTTCGAATGGCGTCGCTATGGCGATGGCCGGGGCCTCCCGCAAGGATCATGGCGCCCGCTTCACCGAAAATTTACGCCGCGAGCGCAGCCTTGGCTGACGCCGGGTCTGGATTCTGGCGGGGTAGGGGAGTTGCGGACATGGCCGGTTTGGCAATGGTCTTGTTCATCACATTGTTCGCCTTTGGCGGGCAATATTTCGGCTGGAGCGATCCGGGCGGCCATGTTCAGCTGGCGCTGGTCAGCTCGTTCATCTTCGGCATCATCTGCGGATTCCGGGTCAAGGGCTAGCGGCGCGATCGCGGGAAAGGCGGCGGCCGATGATCCGCGTCCGGTTGCGGGCGCGGATTTGCCCCGTTTGGCAAATTCAACCAGCTTTATTCGTCATGCCGGACTTGTTCCGGCATCCATGTTTCCGCGAGAGCTAGGCGTTGCGCACGCGGGACGATGGACCCCGGGACAAGCCCGGGGTGACGCTGTGGTCTAGTCTGATCTACGCGACGCCGGCACGGCAATCCGCCGGCGCCCGGACGCGCCCGCCCTAGAAATAGCGGGCGAGGGCGAAGCGGAAGCGGGTGCGCTTGCTTGAATAATAGTCGATCGATGAATCGATCCGCGAATAGCTGATGCTGACCTGCGGCGAGAAGCCGAGCACGCGGATGTGCCGGTCGCCGAGCGTGGCGCGCAGATTGTAGCGCCAGTCCTTGCGCGGATCGGCCGAGAAGATCCACATCGGCGCGTCAAATTTCGCCCGCGAGACGCTGCCGCTGAGGCCGAAATTGATGCCGTGCGGCAGTTCGCCGCCGAAGCCGGCGATCACGCCGAATTCCTTGTTCGAATAGGCATCGGCGGCGAGCCAGTCGCGGTGCGCGAACAGGCCGGTCGAGAGCACCAGATTCTTCGTCACCGCGCGCTCGAAAGTCAGATAGGTACTGCCCTGCCAGCCGCTATAACTGTCATCGAACCACGCCTTGGTGTGGCGGATATCGACCTGGACGCCGATGCGATCGCGATCGTCGAGGGTGACCTGCCCGCCCAATTTGCTGCCGACCTGGCCGCTGACCGGATGGCCGCCATACCAGCGCTCGGCACCGAGAGCCTGGGCCGAGAAGCTGAGCTTGTCGGAAACGCGCAGCTCCGGCCCGACCGCGAGCTGGGCCTGGTAATCGTCATAGGCGGTGCCGGCATAATTGGTGCCGGCCGCATCCAGATCGACCAGCATCGAGACCTTTTTCGCGATCGGCAGGCGGGCGCCGGCGGAAATCGAGGCAGTCTCGCCGATGCCGCTTTTCGCCCTGGCGTCATGATCGAGCGCGAGCGGCCCGAACACGCTGTCGACCGTCTCGTTGCCGGTGGCGCTGTTGATATTGGTATCGGGCACGAAGCCGAAATCGAAATCGAGATGCCAGGCACGCTGGCTGCGGATCACCGTGCGCACCGACCGGATGGTGCGGGCGACATCGATCGGCAGATCCCTGTCCTGCAGCGCGATCCTGAACTGGCGGTCGGCGCTCTGCTTCTTGCCCATCGCCAGCATCTCGCGCGCCAGCTCGAGCCGGACGCGGGTCTGCCGGGGATCTTCAGCGAGGATCGATTTGTAGATCGAGGCAGCGCCGCGATGATCGCCGCTCTTGGCGGTGACGAAGCCGGTCAGGAAGCGCGTCTCGAGTTTCAGTGCCGGGACATTGGCGAGCGCCGCCAGCATCGGCTTCGCTTCCCGGTAGCGGCCGGCCGCGACCAGTTTCTCCGCCTCGGCGAGGAGCTGGGGCGCGGTGAGCCGTGCGACGCAGGTGCTGGCGGTACAGCGGTCGATCAGCGCCGGCGCGGCGGTCTGCGCGCGGGCGGTCGATGCCAGCGACGTGCCAAGCAGCGTCGCCAGCATCAGCCGCGATGTGGGGGTCATTTCTTGGCCGTGTACGCGCCGAGGATATCGATCCGCTGGTCGGGAGTGCCGCCCACGACGCGGAAGCCGCCGCCGGTTTCTTCGGCATTGGGTCCGAAAAAGGCGCCGTCGATGCTCGAGCCAGCAATGCTCACCGGGATGGCGGTACCAGCCTTGGTGAAGGTGAAGTTGCCGCCGGCAAACGAGCCTTTGAACCCGCCGGTGCCAGCAAGATCGATCGTCGCCGTGCCATGGCCCGCAAAGGTCGTGCCCGCGGGCAGCGTGCTGCTGGCCGGCGCGGTGTAATAATCGATCTGCGGATTGAGGACGACGCCGGCGAGATCCAGCGCAACCGACTTGGCACCGAAATCGACCGTGACTTTCGACGTGCCGGTCAGCCACTGGAAATAGGTCGGCAAAATGGTGCCTGAGTTGGCCGGGTTATCAAGCGTCGGATTGTAGACCATGGTGGCGAGCATCTCGCCATTATAGGTGCCGGTACCGCTGGTCGGGACGGCCGAGTTGGACGTCAGCACGCCATAGGCGAAGGCGCCGCGCTCGAGATGCCAGGTGTCCTGGAGCACATCGACACCGCCGACCGTGACGGTGCCGTAGCCAACCGAATTGCGGACATAGCCGGCGAAGGTGACATATTTCGTCGTGCTGCCGGGTTTTTCGTAGAACAATGTGGTCGAGGTGTAGCTCGATCCAGGATCACCGACGGGCGGCGCTGCGTTGGTGCCGACAGTGACGGCACCGGTGCCGCTGCGGTCATAGGGCGAGAGAGGGTCGCCGTCTCCGGCCTGGAGATACTGGATATTCGGGTTGTTGTAGGCGGCGGCCGCCCCGGTCAATCCATTGAGATTGGGTGTGCCCCATTGCGGCTCCACGCTGCCGCCGAAATTGGTCCGGCTGCCCGGATCCTGAAAGCGGGTCGAGGCGCTCGCACCGGTTTTGGGATCGGAAAGGGTCAGGGTGAAGATCGCGTCGCGCGGATCATAGGCGATGGTGATCGAGCTGTCGCGCACGGTGCTGGCATTGCCCGCATAGATTTGCTGCTGCTGGGTGTGGTCCGTCACCCTCCGCTCGTCGGTGGAATATTGATAGACCTGCTCGCCGCCGATGGCGGTATAGGTCTTCGCGTCGACCGGGTTCATGAATTGCGAATAGGCGTCCGTCGGCGTCGGCGTGGGGGTGCCGCCGCCGCCGGCGGGGGGGGCGTTGCTGCCGACGCTCTGCGCGCCGCCATCGGCGCAGGCGCTCAATGTGCAGGCCGTGGCGAGGAGAAGGTATTTCCGCATGACGCTTGTGCCCCCGTGTGCGTGATCAGAGTGTCAGCCAGGGAAAGTAAGCGGAACGGGTTAAGAAGGTGCTAACCAGAGGGGGCGCGAAGAAAATTTCGGGCGAAAACAGCAGGTGGAGGCCGGCCCTGCTTTTTACCCTCTCTCGCCGTGGCGAAAGAGGGTAAACAGCCCGGACTATTTGCCCTTGCTGAGCCGGTGCTTTTCGAGATCGAGCACTGCGCCGTCGGCGCCTTCGGGCAGCAGGCCGAGGCGGCGGGCGACTTCCTGATAGGCTTCGACTTCGCCGCCGAGATCGCGGCGGAACCGGTCCTTGTCGAGCTTCTCGTTGGTCTGCATGTCCCATAGCCGGCAGCCGTCCGGGCTGATCTCGTCCGCGAGCAGGATGCGGGCGTAGTCATTGTCCCAGATGCGACCGAATTCGAGCTTGAAGTCGACTAGGCGGATACCGATCCCGGCGAAGAGCCCGCAGAGGAAATCATTCACCCGGATCGCGAGATCGGCAATGTCGTGCATCTCCTCCTGGCTCGCCCAGCCGAAGGCAGCGATATGTTCGTCGGTGATCATCGGATCGCCGAGCGCATCGTCCTTGTAATAATATTCGATGATCGTGCGCGGGAGCTGGACGCCCTCCTCGATGCCGAGGCGCTTCGACAGCGAGCCGGCCGCGACGTTGCGGATCACCACCTCGATCGGGATGATCTCGACCTGGCGGATGAGCTGCTCGCGCATGTTGAGGCGACGGATGAAATGAGTCGGTACGCCGATCAGCCCGAGCAGGGTGAAGATATGCTCGGAGATGCGGTTGTTGAGCACGCCCTTGCCGCTGATCGTGCCCTTTTTCTGGGCGTTGAACGCAGTCGCATCGTCCTTGAAATACTGGATCAGCGTGCCGGGTTCGGGGCCCTCGTAGAGGATCTTGGCCTTGCCCTCGTAAATCTGGCGGCGGCGAGCCATGATGGCGGTACCTTCTGGAAATGAGCAGCCCCGGCGGCGCGGGAAGCGCGGGCCGGGGCCGGAATAGCAGCGCTATATCGGAAGCCCGATGGCCGTGCAATCAGCTTGGCGGGGGTTCGTCCTGTGGGGCTTCATCATCCAGGGCGTCTTCTTCTCTCGCATCCGCAGCGACGCGAATCCGCTTCCAGAGGCGGCGGGCGCCCCACCAGCCGATCGCTGCGAGAATCAGCCAGGGTGCGCTGAAGATGAGCAGGCGCAGCACGGCACCCATGGCGATGATGAAGGCATGGGCTGAGGCAATGACCGTCTCGCCGATGCTGTTGCCGGCAGGCGCGCTGGGTGCGGCGGTGACTGTCGCTGCATAGTCCACATCGATGGTCGACATCGCCACCCGGCCCTGGAGCTCGGTGAGCCACGCCCTGGCCTGATCGAGCTCCTCCTGCGCGGCGGCGACGCTGCGCTCAGCCTCGACCAGTTCTTCGACCGTGCCCTTGCGAGTCCGCAATATCTCGGTCAGCCGTTCGATCAGCAGCTCGCGCTGGTGGATTCGGGCCTGGGTATCGACCAGGTCTTTGGAGACATCCTCTGCAGTGATCGACTGGTCGACCGCCCGGCCGCCGACGCCGGAAACCGCATTTTCGAGCGCTACGCCGAATTGCCGGGCGCTCGCACTGGCGACGCGAAGCTTAAGGCTCGCCCTGGGGGCATGTTCGTCGCCGGATTCACTGGCCATGGCGAGCAGCTGGCAGCGCGCTGGGCCAAGCCGATCGCACAAGGCGAGATGCGCCTGTTGCGCATGCGCGATCGACGAGCCGGGAAGGACGAAGGCATATTTATAGCTGTACGCCATGCGCGGGACCGAGACGGCGATTGCGTCGGCCTGCGGCGCGGGCGGCTTCACTTCGGGCGGGGGCGGTGCCGGGGCCCGGGCCTCCAGAACGGGCGCAGCCACATCATAGGCGACCATCCTTTCCGTCGGGCCGCCGGCGGGAGACTTGTTGCAGGCGCCGAGGCCAAGGCACAGGATTGCCGCCAGCATGATCCGCATCACCGCTCTCCTTGCTTATTATGTTATATCGTTACATGAGAGAAGTGACGAGTCAATCGCCCGGCCAGCCGTTATTGGTTAGCCGCTATTCGACGTGTTCGGCGACGTGATGCTCATCGCGCGAGAACCAGCGCTGGATGACATTGCGACTCTCGCTAGTCTCCTGCGGCGCGGGCGGGATCTCGGGCGCCGGCGTTCTTTTGGGGTCGCCCTGGACGATCCGGCGCAGGATCAGCGCGGCACCGAGGAGGAGGATCAGCCAGGGGCCGACTCCGGCCAGGACCGTGGCGAGCCCGGCGAGCGACGACATGAGCGTGGCGCCTGCGGTGTCGAAGGTCGCGTCGGAAGAGCCGAGCGCGCCGGCAACGGCACCGCCCGATTCATAGGTGAGGAGCACCGGCGTGGTCGCGACGCTGGTCCCGGCGCCCTGATCGACTTCGCCGATCGTCGCCACCGCGGCGCGAAGATGGTCCGCCTTGGCGGCAAGTTGGGTGCGTTGTTCGGGGGTGATCGGACCGCGCATCTGCGCCTCGATATTGGCGATGGCATCGCGCAACTTGGCGACCACGGTGTCGCTGCGCCCCATCGCCGCGACTGAATCCCCACCGGCAATATCCGCCTTGGTCAGTGCGCCATGCGCGCCCGTCACCGTCGCGATCGCTGCCTTGCCATAGGCGCGGGCAATCGTCGGATCGAGCTTCAGCGTCAGGGTGGCGGTGACATGATTCTGGTCGTCGACGGAATAATGCACCGCCGTGATCCGGCAATGTGCCGGGCCGAGCTGATCGCAGCCCTTGGCATGGCTTTCCTGCACGGCAGCGATGTTGCTCGAGGGGAGCCGGAAAGCATAGCGATAGTCGAACGCGGCGGGCGTCGGCGCGCTGCTCGCGGGCTGGGCGGCGGTGCTGCCCGTGGTGCTTGCGTCCGCCTGACCCGGCACTTCATCGCATCCGGCGAGCATCAACAACGCCGCCACCACCGCCACGACTCGCATCGGATCTTTCCCCCATGAATGCGGGGGCGGATATAGTATAGAAATGGTTAACGCGGAAATGGCCGATCAGGTGACGGCGTTCCGTTTCGAGAATAGAGGATCGCGATAGGCGCCGCTTTCGAGGATCTCGCGCAGCATTTCGCCTGCGCGTACCACGTCTTCATGGCCGAGATAGAGCGGCGTCAGGCCGAAACGCACCACATCCGGATCGCGGAAATCGCCAATCACGCCGCGAGCGATCAATGCCTGGCAGATCTGATACGCCTGGGGGTGACGGAAGCTGATATGGCTGCCGCGCAGCGCCGGATCGCGCGGCGACACGCAATCGAGGCCGAGCGCGTCGCCGATCGCGGCGAAGCTGTCGAACAGGGCGGCGCTTTTCGTGGCGATCAAGGCTGGGTCGGCTTCGAGCATCACATCGACGCCCGCTTCCAGGCCCGCAAGCCCGAGCATCGGCGGCGTGCCGGCGAGCCAGCGGGTCATGCCAGACGCCGGGCGATAGCTGTCCTCGAAGGCGAAAGGGGCGGCGTGGCCCATCCAGCCGGACAGGGGGTTGGCGAGCTGCTCCTGCCATTGCGTGTGAACATAGGCGAAAGCGGGCGCGCCCGGGCCGCCGTTCAGATATTTGTAGCCGCAGCCGACCGCGAGATCGGCGCCGGTGCCGTTCAGGTCGACCTGGACAGCACCGACGCTGTGGCTGAGGTCCCACAGGACCAGCGCGTCGGCCCGATGCGCGCGGGCAGTCCAGGCCGCCATGTCGAAGCGCTCGGCAGTCTTGTAATGGACATGGGTGAGCAGGAGCAGTGCGGTGTCGTCGCCGAGCGCATCGCCGATTTCGGCGCGCGGGACTGCCCTGAGCGTCGCGCCGGGGACGCAGCCGACCGCGCCCTCGGCGATATGCAGGTCCGTCGGGAAATTGCCGCGTTCGCTCACCACCGTCTTGCGCGCGGGATCGCGGCGGAGGGCTGCGACGATCAGCCTGAACAGATTGGCCGAGGTCGAATCGGCGACGATCACCTCTTCCGCCTTGGCACCGATCAGCCGCGCGATCTTGCCGCCGATCCGTTGCGGCGCGTCGATCCAGCCCTCGTTCCAGCTCCGGATCAGCCGCTCGCCCCATTGTCGTTCGATCATGTCGGACAGTGCCGGCACGGTGGCGTGGGGGAGGGGGCCGAGCGAGTTGCCGTCGAGATAGATCACGCCTTCAGGCAGCACGAAGCGGTCGCGGAAAGGGCGAAGGGGATCGGCGGCGTCGAGGGCGCGGGCGTGTTCGGGTGTCATGGTCATCAACTGAGCTTAGCCAAATGCGATACGTCACCCCGGACTCGTTCCGGGGTCCATCGCGCCGCGCATGCAACGCTTGAGGCGTTTGCGGAAACATGGATGCCGGAACAAGTCCGGCATGACGAAGGAGGCGACGTCATTGCCCGGCCTCCAGTGCCGCATGGATCAACCGTTTCGCCTCAGCCCAGGCGGCGGTCTCCGGTGCGACGAGTTCGACATGGCCGGTCGCGGGCACGATGTGGAGGATCGCGGTATCGCCCGCCCTTTCGGCCTGGGCCACATAGCCGGTGGCGAGCCGCATCGGGACGATCGCGTCTTCATGCCCGTTGACCAGGTCCTGCGGCACGCCGATCGGCAGGAGGCGCGGCACCGAGGTATCGGCATAGACGTCGGGATGCGTGGCGGACGGCGTGCCGACGAGTTGGGCAACGACCTCGGTACCGCAGCCATTGTCGGGGCTGGCCGCGGTCGCCTCGAGATCGGGCAGGCCGCCCAGGCTGATGACATGCGCGATCGGCAGCGGGTGCGCGGTGCGGAGCGGGCTGTCCGCCGACAGCTTCGGCCGCGCGGCGAGCCAAAGTGCGAGATGTCCGCCCGCGGAATGGCCGACCGCGACGATGTGGCGCGTATCGAGATGGAAGCGCTCGGCATTCGCCGCCAGCGCATCCGACGCCATGGCGGCATCCAGGAAGGTGCCGGGATAGCCGCCGCCCGGGCGATCCACGCCGCGATAGTCGATGTTCCAGACGGCCATGCCCTCGTTCCGGAGATCGTCGACAATCCAGTTCATCAGGCTGCGGTCAGCGATGCTGTTCGTCCAGCAGCCGCCATGGACCATCAAGACGGTCGGGAAGGGCCCCGTTCCCCCCGGCAGCCAGACATCGACCTTCTGGAATGAGTCGCTGCCATAGGCGATCGTTGCATCGGGTGTCGGGCGCGGGCGGCCGACAAGGTCGGGCCAGGTCAGTAAAGGTTTAGGGTCAGTCGGCATCGTCGCGGCAATGATGGCGAACCGGGCCGGGAAGGCAAGCCCGGTGTGGCCGGGTCGCGTCGTCATCGCATGGATAAGGGCTGGTGCCGCGAACGGCACCAGCCCCCACCACGTCTTGAGCATGTTCAGCGGGCGAGATGCTCGCGAATGCCCTCGCTCGCCTGCCGGATCGCTGCCTCGGTCGAGGGCAGGTTGCGCAGCGCGTTGAGCAGCACGAAATCATGGATCGTGCCGTTATAGCGTACCGCATCCACGCTCACCCCGGCTTCCTTGAGCTTGCGGGCATAGGCCTCGCCCTCGTCGCGCAGCGGATCATTCTCCGCGGTGATGACGAGCGCCGGCGGCAGGCCCTTCAGTTCCTCCAGGCTGGCGCGCAGCGGCGAGACATAGGGATTCTCGCGCGTCTTCGCGTCGGGGGCATAAAGATCCCAGCCATATTTCATGAAGGCGCGGGCGAGGAAGCGATCCTTGCCATAGGTCAGATAGGACTGGCTGTCGACGCTGGCGTCAGTCGCCGGGATGAGCAGCACCTGATAGCTGATCTTCGGCCCGCCCCGATCCTTGGCCATCAGCGCCAGCGCAGCCGTCATGTTGCCGCCGACCGAATTGCCCGCCACGGCGATCCGGCTGCCATCGGCGCCGAACTCACCGGCATGGGCGGCGATCCATTCGAGCGCGGTGTAGGATTCGTCGAGCTGGGTCGGATAGATGGCCGCCGGCAGCGAGGTATATTCGACGAACACGCCGACCTGTCCCGAGCCGACGACCAGATCGCGCACCAGGCGCTTGTGGTTCTCGAAATTGCCGACGATCCATACGCCGCCATGGATGAAGAGCAGGACGCCGGGCTTCTCGGCGCGGTGCTCCGGGGCCATGATGTAGAGCTTAACCTGCCGCCCATCCTGGGTGATGGTTTTCTCCACGGTGCTGACGCCCGACATATCGACCGGCGTCTGGTTCTGGAGCCCGGTCAGGATTTCCTGCGGTTTGGGCTGGGGCAGTTCCCAGAAGGGGCTCGGATCCTTGTTGATCTGCACGAGGAACGACCGGACCTGCGGGTCGAGGTTCGGATCCTGGGCGACATCCTGGGCGAAAGCGGACTGAGTCATGATCATTGCTCCTGCGAAAAAGGTGGTGAGGTTCAGAAGGCGTCGGACGGTGCGGCTGGTGCCGCGCCGGGTGGGACCATCGGTCCCGGATATTGTGGTCATCACGGTCGGTCTCCTCTGGTGTATGTCCGGCAACCCCCGGACGCTGGGCACATCTCTCCCTTGAGGGCGGAAGACCGCCCCCTCGAGGTCGATGATCTCGATGTTTCGTTCGGGGGGCGGCTCGCCCCCGGGGCGATCAGCTAGAGGCCGATGCGCCGCTCCTGCTCAGTAATCGGCACGTCGTTGATGCTGGCGTCGCGGCGCTGCATCAGGCCGTCGGGATTGAATTCCCAATGTTCATTGCCATGGCTGCGCCACCATTGGCCCCCTCGGTCGCGCCATTCATATTCGAACCGCACCGAGATACGCGCCCCGTCAAAGGCCCAGAGCTCCTTGCTGAGCCGATAGTCCTGTTCCTTGAGGAACTTGCGGCGCAGGAAATCCTTCACAGCGTCACGGCCGGTGAAGAATTCGTCGCGGTTCCGCCACACCGTGTCCTCGGCGTAGGCCAGGGCGATCCGCTCTGGGTCGCGGGAATTCCAGGCGTCTTCAGCCGCCTTCACTTTCCTGAGCGCCGACTCCCGGGTGAAGGGCGGCCGCAGGTCGGTTGGCTTGAATGTCGTCGTCTCCATTGTCCCGTCCTTTGTTCCATCGGTCCGGATCGCCTGCCCAGTAGCGGAGCGCTGCGAACCACATGCCTCGTCGGCATGTGAGTCGTAATAGACAGACCAGTCTGTCTATGTCAATCGCCCTCAGCATATTTTTTTGTGGAGAGGCGTGGTTGCATCTCAGTCAGCGCGGCTTATTATAGGCAGAACGTCCTGTATGTATTTGAGGACATGGCTGTGGCTGACTCACGTCGCGAGCATCTGGTGGAGACCGCGCTGCGGCTCTTTTATACGCATGGCTTCCACGCCACCGGGATCGACAGGATCCTCGCCGAGGCGGGCGTCGCGAAGATGACGCTGTACAAGCATTTCCGGTCCAAGGACGAACTGATCCTGGCGACGCTGCGGCGGCGCGACGAGCTGTTCCGCAACTGGCTGATGGGGGCGATGGAGCAGGCTGGCGGCGATCCGCGCGAGCGGATGCTCGCCATGTTCGATGCGCTTGACGACTGGTTCCACGGCCGTGCGCTCAGCACGCTGGGTTTCCATGGCTGCGCCTTCATCAAGGCCGCGGGCGAATTCGATGATCCCGATCATGCTGTCCATCGCGCCTGCGCCGAGCACAAGCGGCTGATCGTCGACTATCTGACCAGCCTCGCCACCGCCGCCGGCGCAGCCGAGCCGAGAACGCTGGCTGAGCAACTCGCGCTGCTGAAGGAGGGTGCGATCGTGACGGCACAGGTGCGGGGAATGGCCAACGCCGCAGAGCAGGCCAGGCCCATCGCGCGCGCCATGATCGATGCCGCCTGCGGGACTTCTTCGCATTGAGCCTGTCGTGCCCGCCCACCGTGCGGGGATGACGGATGTCCCGGGGAGCCGCGGCGATTAGCGGAAAAGGGTCGACGTCCAAGGCGAATGCGCCGCGCATTGTGGCTATCGCATCACACCTGGATCAAATCGGCGGGCGCGCGGAACGCACGACCCGCGCTTTTGTTCACTGGTCGGGATTTTTCCCGATTGTCGCTCCTCAGTGCCTCAAGGACAGCAGTAATTATGTCGCGTCGTTTGCTTTGCGTATCGCTCTTGCCCGCCACCCTCCTGGCCTCCCCTGCTTTTGCGAGCGGGCCCTATCTTCAGGAGCAATCGGCCAAGGAGGTCGGCCGTGCCTTTTCCGGCGGGGCGGCGAGTGCCGATGACGCCTCGACCATCTTCTTCAATCCAGCGGGCATGACGGAACTCGGCCAGGTCAATGTCTCGCTCAACGCGCATTTCCTGTTCGTCGACAGCGCGCAATCGAACAACGCTTCGACCCGCACCATCCCGGGCGTTCCCGGCACGGTGCCGACCGGCGGCAATAATGGCGGCAATCCGTTCAGCCAGCCGATCCTGGTGCCGACCGGCTATTTCTCCTTCCGGGTGAACCAGTCGCCGATCTGGCTCGGGCTGGGCATCAGCGCGCCGTTCGGGCTGAAGGTGAAATATGGCGACGGCTTTTTCGGCCGCTATGATTCGATCAATTCGGATCTCAAGACAGTCGATATCCAGCCGAGCATGGCGGTTCGGCTGAGCGACAATGTCTCGATCGGCGGCGGGCTGGATATCCAGCAGATCGATGTGAAGCTCAGCAATGCGCTGCCCAATGTCTCGCCGCTGCTGCCTGACGGGCTGGCGAGCGTGAAGGGCGATGGCATGACGCTCGGCTGGAATGTCGGCGTGCTGGCGAAGACGGGCGCGTGGCGCTTCGGTGCCAGCTACCGCTCGCGGATGAAGCATGATCTCAACGGCAGCTATCAGGTCTCGGGATTGCTTGGCCCGCTCGCCGCGGCCAATGCGACGCTCGCCGCCCAGGGGCATGTCACCTTGCCCGACAGCGCCACCGTCAGCGCGATGTACGGCGCGGGCAAGCGCTTCCGCGTCATGGCAACAGGCAAATGGTTCAACTGGTCGCAGTTCAGGCAGATCGAGATCGATCCGGTCGGGGCTGCGCCGTCGATCAGCGTGCAGAATTACAAGGATGCCTGGTCGGGCGCGCTCGGCCTGGAATATGACGTGACGCCCAAGCTGACGCTGCGCACCGGCACTTTGTACGACACGACACCGACTCAGGATGCCTATCGCACCACCCGCGTGCCCGATGGCGACCGGACCTGGGCGACGGCGGGCGTAACCTACAGAATGAGCAAGAATATCGAGTTCAATCTGTCCTATGCGCATATCTTCGTGAAGAGCGAGCCGCTCAACCGGGTCGACACTTTCTATGCCGGAACGCCGGCGCAGATCGTGACCGTCACGAATTCGACCAATTCAGGCAATGCCGACGAGATTGCCACGTCGGTAACGTTTAGAATCTGAAGGGAATTGCCGGGCGCTGATTCAGCGCCCGGCGCCCGTGCGGTGCCTGGGCTGTTCGCGCCAGGGAGCGTCGAACTGATAGGCATGGAGGCGATCGAAGCTTTCGGCAACCAGACTGATTGCCTTATGGATCGCCGCGCTGACCTGATGATGGCCGCTGGCCCATTCGCTGCTGAGATAATCGTCACGCATCGTCATTCTCCTCGGGGTTGAGACGGTTTCGATGCAAGGGATATGCGCGCCGCAGTGCCGCGACGCCAACAAACTGTTGGACGAAGATCATAAGTGTCGCTTATGATATTCAGCATGCGCCGCATCCCGCCCCTCTCCGCAGTCCGCGTCTTCGAGGCAGCGGCGCGTCATCAGAATTTCACGGCTGCGGCAACTGAGCTGGGCATGACCCAGGCGGCGGTCAGCTATCAGATCAAGATGCTCGAGGAACGGCTCGGCGTGCCGCTGTTTCGCCGCGAAAAGAAGCGCGTGGTGCTGACCGAGGCGGGCAAGCGCGCCGCGCCCCAGGTGAGCCGCGCTTTCGACGCGCTCGATTCCGCCTTTGCGGCGATCCGCACCGAGGACGAGGGGCTGCTGACCGTCTCGACCTCCAACACCTTCGCCAACACCTGGCTCGCCTGGCGGCTGGGCAGCTTCCAGATGGCGCATCCCGATATGGCAGTGCGGCTGCTGACCAGCGATGCGCTTGCCGAGTTCGGCAGCGACGATGTCGATGTCGCGATCCGCGCCGGGGTCGGTCCCTGGCCCGAGCTGTCGCAGGACCTGCTGGTCAAGATCGACTTCACCCCGATGTGCAGTCCGGGCTTTCTGAAGCGGCACGGGCCGTTCGAACCGGCCGACCTGCTCAAGGTGCCGCTGATCAGCCCGCATGACCCCTGGTGGCCCTTCTGGCTGCGCGAGGCCGGGGTCGATGTGCCCGACGAAGCGCTGCGCCCCGGCGTCAGGCTCGATTCGCAGGCGCATGAGGGGCATGCGGCGATGGCGGGGCAGGGGGTGGCGATGCTGACGCCCTTTTTCTGGCGCAACGATCTCGCCGACAATCGCCTGGTGCGGCTGTTCGAGCAGGTCTCGACCCGGGGCTATGCCTATTGGCTGGTCTGCCCCGAGCCGCGGCGGAGCGTGCCCAAGATCAAGCGATTCCGCGAATGGCTGCTGGCCGAGCTGGCGCGCGATCTGCCCAGCCCCGTTTGATCGGCCCGGTATGAGTTTTGGTCCGACCCGGTAGCGTCCGCTGATTCCGCCTGCTAACCGCAATCCGATGCCGACTGAAATTCTCGAACCCGATCCCTTCAATGCAATCGTCGATGCGCCCTTCGACAGCGCTCTGTCCGAGCGCTATCTCGTCTATGCGCTCTCGACGATCACCGCGCGTTCACTGCCCGATGTCCGCGACGGGCTGAAGCCGGTGCATCGCCGCCTGTTATGGGCGATGCGGCTGCTCAAGCTCGATCCGGCGCAGGGCTACAAGAAATGCGCCCGCGTCGTCGGCGATGTGATCGGCAAATATCATCCGCATGGCGACCAGTCGGTCTATGACGCGATGGTCCGCCTCGCCCAGGATTTCGCGATGCGGTATCCGCTCGTCGACGGGCAGGGCAATTTCGGCAATATCGACGGCGATAACGCAGCCGCCTATCGCTACACCGAGGCGCGGCTGACTCAGGTCGCGATCGACATGATGGACGGCCTCGACGAGGACGCAGTCGATTACCGCCCGACCTATAATGGCGAGGACCAGGAGCCCGAGCTGTTCCCGGGCCTGTTCCCGAACCTGCTCGCCAATGGCGCCGCCGGCATCGCGGTCGGCATGGCGACCAGCATCCCGCCGCACAATGCCGCCGAGCTGTTCGACGCCGCCATCCTGCTGATCGACCAGCCCAACGCGACTGATGCGCAGGTCAACGAGCTGGTGAAGGGCCCTGATTTCCCGACCGGCGGCCTCGTCGTCGACAGCCCTTCAGCGATCGCCGAATCCTATGCGACCGGGCGTGGCAGCTTCCGCGTCCGCGCGCGCTGGCACATCGAGGATCAGGGCCGCGGCACCTGGAACGCGATCGTCACCGAGATCCCGTACGGCGTGCAGAAGGGCAAGCTGATCGAGCAGATCGCTGAGCTGATCAACGACAAGAAGCTGCCGATCCTGGCCGATGTCCGCGACGAATCCGATTCCGAGATCCGCATCGTCATCGAGCCGCGCGCCCGCACGGTCGACGCGACGATGCTGATGGAAAGCCTGTTCCGGATGAGCGACCTGGAGAACCGGGTCAGCCTCAACCTCAATGTGCTCGACAGCCGCCGTACGCCGCGCGTGATGAGCCTGCGCGAGGCGCTGATGGGCTGGGTCGACCACCAGTTCATCGTGCTCCAGCGCCGCACCGCGCACCGGCTCGGCAAGATCTCCGACCGGATCGAGCTGCTCGACGGTTATCTGATCGCCTATCTCAATCTCGACCGGGTGATCGAGATCATCCGCACCGAGGACGAGCCCAAGCCGGTGATGATCGCCGAGTTCGAGCTGACCGACCGCCAGGCCGAAGCGATCCTCGACATGCGGCTGCGGCGGCTGCGCAAGCTCGAGGAAATGGAGATCCGCAAGGAGCGCGAGGGGCTTGAAAGCGAGCGCACCGGGCTCGACGCGCTGCTCGGCAGCGACGCGCGGCAGCGGACGCGGCTGAAGAAGGACTTTGCCAAGCTGCGCGATCGCTATGGCCTGGAGACGGTGCTGGGCAAGCGCCGCACCACGATCGAGGAAGCGGCGCCGGCGCGCGAAATCCCGCTCGAGGCGATGATCGAGCGCGAGCCGATCACTGTGATCCTGTCGGCGCGTGGCTGGATCAGGGCGATGAAGGGCCATATCGACGAGGCGGCGACCGCCGAGCTGAAGTTCAAGGAGGGCGATGCCGCCTTCCTGTCCTTCCCGGCCCAGACCACCGACAAGATCCTGCTCGCGGCGGAAAATGGCCGTTTCTACACGCTCGCCGCGGACAAATTGCCCGGCGGGCGCGGTTTCGGCGAGCCGGTGCGGGCGATGATCGACCTCGACGGCGATGTCGGCATCGTCAATCTCCTGCCGGCGAGCAGGGCGGAGAAACTGCTGGTCGCGGCGACTGACGGGCGCGGCTTCATCGTCCGCACCGCCGACACCATCGCCGAGACGCGCAAGGGCAAGACGGTGGTGACGCCGCGCCTTGGCGCCAGGCTCAAGCTGGTGAAGCCGGTCGATCCCCAGGCCGATTATGTCGCTGCGATCGGCGACAATCGCCGGCTGCTCGTCTTCCCGTTGAACGAACTGGCCGAGCTGTCACGCGGGCAGGGGGTGCAGTTGCAGCGCTACCGCGACGGCGGTCTCTCGGACGCGATCACCTTTGTCTTCGCCAACGGACTGAGCTGGGCGATGGGCGGCGAAAGCGGCCGGACGCGGACTGAAACCGACCTCGCGCCGTGGCGCGCGGCACGCGGTGCCGCGGGCCGGATGCCGCCCACCGGCTTCCCCCGTGACAACCGGTTCTGACAACCGGTTCTGATTGCGCGGCGAGATGCAGGCATTTCGGTGCCAAGTGGTTGAATCCCGGGACCAAGCTTCAGTCGGCCTTAACTAAATTCGGTTAGCCCGGACCGTAATGACGTTCGCAAAATCCGCCGCGTCGGCCGCTACGCGACGTTCCAGCCCCTCGGCCGGAGCGGACTTGCGCTTTGCGACTGCCAAAAGCGTGGCGATGGCGATCGATTTACTGCCCATCCCCGCGGCGGCGATTTCCTTTCTTGATGGCCGCTTCTCGATCGATGCCAGCAACCGTGCTTTCCGGATCGCCGGGCTTGGCGCCACGGCTGAGCAATCGCCGCTGATCGCTTCGATCGGCGCCCGGATCGCAGGTTTCATCGTGGGCGATTCGCTGCGCGACGAATTCCCCTGGCAATTGGGCGAGGCGGTCGATTGCCGGAACTTCATGGTGACGATGGCGCGCAGCGTGAAGGACGATAGCGGGCGCTGCTTCATCACCTTTGTCGACCACACTGCCGAGCTGCGCACCGAGCATAATCTCCGCCGCGAGATGATGACGGACAGCCTGACCGGCCTCGCCAACCGGGCCGGCTTCAGCGACCATCTCGAAGAGCTGATCGGGGAGAGCAAGGGGGAGGCGCGCTATGCAGTGCTGGTCGTCGATCTCGACCGGTTCAGCCGAGTCAATGCCTGTCTCGGCTCGCTCGCCGGGGACGAACTGCTGATCACCGTGGCGCGCCGGCTCAAGGGCGCACTGCGGGCGCATGACCTGCTCGCGCGCACCGGGGGTGACGAGTTCGGCATCCTGCTCACGCTCGACGACGGGCCCGGCGAAGCCGAACAGGTCGCCAAACGCATCCAGCACGCCTTTTCGACGCCGTTCCGGCTGACGGATTTCGAGATTCGCGTCGCCTGCTCGATCGGCATCGCGTTCGGCTCGGCCTCGGTCGATGATGCCGAGGAACTGATCCGCCATGCGCAGTTCGCGGTGAAGCGCTCCAAGGTCAGCGGCCGGGCCGAGGCCTATCAGACCCAGGCTTTCGATATCGTGCGCGAGCAGTTCGGCATGGAGACCGCGCTCCGCCACGCGCTCGATCGCGGGCAGATGCGGCTGACCTTCCAGCCGATCTGCGATCTCGCGACCGGCCAGGTCGTCGCCTTCGAATCGCTCGCGCGCTGGGCGGACGATAGCGGCGTGGAATATTCGCCCAACGAATTCATCCCCGTCGCCGAGGAGTCGGGGCTGATCGTGCCGCTTGGCCGCTGGGCGATCCAGGAAGCGGCTGCGACGCTGGCCGCCTGGGATGCCCGGGCCGGCGGCGACTGCGGGGTGAAGCTCGCGGTCAATCTGTCGGCGATCCAGCTCCAGCGCGACACCATCGCGCCGATCGTCGAGCGCGCGCTGAGCGCGAACGGCCTGGACGGATCGCGCTTCACGCTCGAGCTGACCGAAAGCGCGCTGATCAGCGATCCGGATCGCGTCGCCGGCATCATGCACGCGCTGAAGGGCCTGGGCACGACGCTCGCGATGGACGATTTCGGCACCGGCTATTCGAACCTCGCCTATCTCCAGAAGCTGCCGATCGACATCCTCAAGATCGATCGCAGCTTCGTGACGGGCATGCTGGCCGACCGCGACAAGGTGGCGATCGTGCGCGCGATCCTGTCGCTCGCCCAGGCGCTCGGGATGCAGACCACGGCGGAAGGGATCGAAACCAACGAGCTGGCCCAGACGCTCGCCGCGCTCGGCTGTACCTTCGGCCAGGGCTTCGTCTTCGCCAAACCGCTCGAGGCGGATGCGGCCTATGCCTTGCTGGAAGCGCGCAGCCTCTGAGCGACTGCTTCGTCCGCGATCGCCGCCACCCGCGCCGCATCCGGAAAGCCTTCGGCGACCCATTGTTCTTCGACCAGGCGCAGCACCGTCGCGACATCGGGTCCCTTGCGCAGCCCGCGCTCGACCAGTGCGCCGCCGGTGATCGGCAGGACGGGAGCCCGCCAGTCCAGGATCGATGCCGCTTCCGTTTCCGGGCGATCCGAGAGCAGCAGCCGGTCGACCGCGAGCGTGGTGCCGAGCCGGTAGCTGATCACGGTCGCGAGCTCGTCGCCGACTGGCCGCGCGGCGCTGACCAGGCGCTTGCGATCGGCCTTGGAGAGCTTCAGGCGCGCTCCGACGTCTTCGGCAATATCGGGATCGGCGGGCAAAAGGGCGGCCAGCCTGCGAATCGGGTCGGGCGCGATCCCGTTTGCGGCTTCGCGTTCGGCGAGGCGCGCCAGCCGGTCCGGGCTGGTGATCTCGGGCAGCACCGGCACGAAGATGCCATGCTCGATCATCAGCGCCACGACCTGGACCGCATGGACCGCGACCAGCAGCTTGAGCAGCTCCATCGCGATCCGCTCGCGCGACAGCGCCATCAGATCATTGGCCCGCGCGGTGCAGGCCTGGAGCCCGGCCTGGTCGACTTCGTCGCCGAATCGCGCATGGAAGCGGAAGAAGCGCAGGATGCGCAGATGATCCTCGGCGATACGCTTCAACGGATCGCCGATGAAGCGCACGCGCCGCGCCTCGAGATCATCGAGGCCGCCGAAATAATCGAAGATCTCGCCGGTGAACGGATCGGCATAGAGCGCGTTGATCGTGAAATCGCGCCGCGCCGCGTCCTCGCGCCAATTGTCGGTGAAGGCGACGGTCGCGTGGCGGCCGTCGGTCGCGACATCGCTGCGCAGCGTGGTCACCTCGACCGGGCTGCCATCGGGCAGGACCGCGGTCACCGTGCCATGGGCAAGGCCGGTCGGCACTGCCTTGATGTCATTGCCCTTGAGCAGGGCGATCACCTGCTCGGGCGCATGGACCGTCGCGAGATCGACATCGGCGATATCGAGCCCGAGCCCCAATCCGAGCAAGGTATCGCGCACCGCGCCGCCGACGAAGCGCGCCTCGCCCCTCGCACCGCCAAGCACCGTGCAGAGCCGGGCCAGGCCGTCGCGCTCGCGCCAGCGTGCCTCGGGCAATATCACCCGTTCCATCGCAGCCGCCGCGAAAGGTTGACGATCATCGCCGCGGTCGCGCCCCAGATACGGTGCCCGTCCCAGCTGATCTCGTAATAATGGCGGTTGCGCCCCTGGAATTCGACGGTCGCCTCGACATGATTGGCGGTGTCGAGCACGAAGCCGAGCGGCACCTCGAACACCTGCGCCACTTCGGCGGCGCTCGGCACGAGCACCAGATCTGGCGGTACCACGCCGATCACCGGCGTCACTTCGAAGCCGGTGATGGTGCGGTAATGATCCGATTCGCCGATCACCGTGACGAGGCCGCGCGGCAGGGCGATTTCCTCTTCGGCCTCGCGCAGCGCTGCGGCGACCGGGCCGGCGTCGCCGGGGTCGATCCGGCCGCCGGGAAAGGCGACCTGGCCGGGATGGCGCGACAGGGTCTCGGTGCGCTGGGTCAGGATCACGCCGGGTTCGGCACGGTCCGTGACTGCGATCAGCACGGCGGCATGCATTGGTGCCGCTGCGGACGCGAGATCGGGATCGAGATGATCGCCGGTCAGCAATATGGTCTCGGCACCATTTCCGGTCTCGAGCGCATGGCGCAAACGGTCAGCGAGCGTCATGCGCCTGGCTCCAGCGGGAAGAAAGCGCCGTTGCTCCAGACGCCCGGCGGCGCATCGTCGCCGGCCAGTGCCATCGTCGCGAGCTCATAATAGACCGGGCGGGCGACCAGGGCCTCGAGCCCGCCGCGCACATGGAGATAGGGGCGGGGCCCGTCCTCGCGCTCCTCGAAGCGCAGCACATGATCGGGTCCGGCCGTCACCAGATCGCCGGTGTTGAGGCGGAAGGCGAGGCGGGCGTCGCGGCCTTGCCCCTCGACCTTCATCTCGACGGCGATGAAAGGCGCATCCTCGACCGCGATGTCGAGCTTTTCGACCGGCGTGACCAGGACATAGCCGCCATCCGCCTCGCGGCGCAGGATCGTCGAGAACAATCTGACCATTGCCTGGCGCCCGATCGGCGAGCCCTGGTGGAACCAGGTGCCGTCGCGCGCGATCCGCATTTCGCTGTCGCCGCAATGCGTTGGATTCCAGCGCTCGACCGGGGGCAGCTTCTGCGCCTCTGCCAGCCGCGCAATCTCGGTGAGCGAAAGCGTGGCGAGATCGGGCAGCGGTTCCATCGGCATCATGTCGCGGTAGGGCAGGCCCACCGGTGCGTAAAGCGTCAGGCGGGCACGGTGGCGCGCGGGCCGAGCATGCCGGCGCCATCCGGTACTGCATCGCCGCGGGCGAGCAGGCGGTGGCGTTCGACCGGGCCGGGCACCCGCCAGGCGGCGGTGCGCTCCGCGGTGAAGCCGAAGAAGCGGCCATAATATTCGGGATCGCCGATCAGCATCAGCGCGTCGGCCTCGCCCAGCGCGGCGGCGGTGTCGAGCGCGTGCCGGGTCAGCTCGCGACCAATGCCGCCCTGCTGCCGCGCCGGTTCGACCGCGACCGGCCCGACCATCACCAGCGGCAGATCGCGTCCGTCATCACCGTCGAACAACACCGGCCAGCACTGGATCGTGCCGACCAGCACGCCATTGTCGAGCGCCGCGAAGCTGAGACCGGGAATCGCCGACACAGTGTCGCGAATCCGGTAGGCGGTTCGGCTGTGCCGGTCCGTGCCGAACGCGCGGTCGAGCAACTGCTCCACCGCCTGCGGTTCAACCTCGGCAATCGGCACGATCCTGATCAATTCCTCATTCCCTCATAGCCCGGCATGGACGCGCGGGGCCGGGCGCTTTAGCGTTGATAGGGCTGAACGCAAGCCGAATTGAGATTGGCCATGAAGCTCTACGATGCCGCCTGGGCCCCGAGCCCGCGCCGAGTGCGGATATTCCTTGCCGAAAAGGGGATCGAGGTCGAACGCGTCATGGTCGATCTGCGCGAGAATGAGCAGCTTTCCGATCCCTATCTGGCGGTCAATCCGCGCGGCGCGGTGCCGGCGCTCGAACTCGACAGTGGCGAGGTGATCTGCGAATCGGCCGCGATCTGCCGCTATTTCGAAGCGTTGCAGCCCGATCCCACGCTGTTCGGCAAGACGCCGCTCGATATCGGCCGAATCGAATCCTGGACTCGCCGCATCGAATCGGACGGTTATGCCGCCGCAGTCTATGCGTTGCGCAACGCAAAGCCGCATTTCGAGGATCGCGGCCTTCCCGGAAAATGGCCGTCCGTTCCCCAGATTCCGGAGCTTTCGGCGCGAGGCGTCATCATGTGGGAAGCCTTTACCGAGGCGCTCGACACCTGGCTCGCGGGGCGGGAGTGGATTGCGACGGACGCCTATAGCTTCGCCGATATCTCGGCGCTGGTGACGATCGATTTCGCGAAAGCGGCGAAACTCGCCGTTTCCGATGCGAGCCGGCATATCCTGCGCTGGCATGAAGCGGCTTCGTCGCGGCCGAGCGCGGCTGCCTGACTCGGCTTTCGTCCCTCCTGTCTTTCGAAACCCCCGTCATCTGCTATGGCGCGCGCCAACAATGGAAAGGCCGCGCTTGGACGACCGTCTCACGCTGGAAGTGCATGATCTCGAGGTGCCGGTGCTCACCGGCATCTATTCCGAAGAAACGCATCTGCCGCAGCCGCTGCGCATCTCGATATCCGTCGATATCGATTGCCCGCCGCGATTCGCGCCTGATTCGCCGCTGCGCGCATCGAAAAACTATCTCGATCTGAAACATGCCGCGACCCGCGCGCTGCCCGAAGGCGTGCATTTCACGCTGATCGAGGGCGTCGCGGACCATATCGCCGAAACCCTGTTCCTGCAGGACAAGCGGGTCGCGCGGGTTCAGGTCAAGATCGTCAAGCTGGCGATCGCCGAGGCCGGCGAATCGATCGGCATGACGCTGGTCCGCCACCGGCGATGACCGGTCTCGTCGAGGTCCGCGCGGCGCTCGCGGGGATTGGCGGCCTGGAGATCGTGACGGCCGAATCGGGCTGTGATGTCGCTGACATCGTTTGCCGGTTGCGGGCAGTGGAAGCGGAGATCGCTTTGCTGCTGATCGATTCGTCGACGTCAGCAATGGATCGCGCGATGCTGTGTGGAGCGATCGGCCCGCTTGCGATCGAACGCGCGCCGCAAACGCGAATCGGGGCGATCGAGCTGGGCGAGGGCGCCGCAACGGCGGATATTGTGGACACGGCGAGCTTCCTCGCCTCGGCGCGATCGACGACCGGTCAGGTCCTGACGGTCACCGCTGAAACCTGAGCATAATGCGCCAATAAAATCCGTTCGTGCCGAGTAGCGACCGAGTAGGGCCCGCGAAGCGGGGCCGTAGCGAGAGCGCGTATCGAGGCATTTGGAGCGTAACGCCTGTCCTTCGATACGCCGTCTCGACAAGCTCGACGGCTACTCGGGACGAACGGAGGTGAGCCGATCTGACGCTAGATTGCTCTAAAGTGCGCCGCCCCGATCGCAGGGGCCGAGGGTGCGAATCACCAGGCGATAATCCTCGCGCGCGATCTGGGCGTCGGGGGCTTCCAGCGCGGCGGTGCTGGAAGCGGGCAGCGCCGCGGGGAGCGTGCAGGCGAGGCGATACCACAGCAATGTATTGGGGGCAGGGGGCGGCGTGCCCTCGCCGACGACGTCGCTCAATGCGAGCGTCCAGCTCGGCTGCTCGCCCTGGCGGCGCTGGATGGTGAGCGACACCGGCCGGTTGTCCGCGGTCGTCAGGAAGATCTGGGTTTCGCCATTGCCGGGCAGATCGCCGGCGACGTGAAAGGCGTTGCCGACGCCGGTCACCTGGGGCGGCGCATCGGTAGCGAGGATCTCCCGGGTGATTCGCCGCGTCAGCGAATCGCCGCCCGGAGTCCAGCTGCGCTGCGCGTCCGGGCGCACCAGCTGGATCAGGGCGGCATTGTCCGCCACCGGCCGGGCGAACAGCAGGACATGCTCCTTGCGCAGCTTCGGCACGCGCCCCTGCGCATCGACCGGTACGTCGAGGACATAGGCGATTCGCGGTGGCAGCGGCGTATCGCCGCGAATCAGCGCCACGACATCGGCTTCGACATAGAGTCGCGCCTGCCCCGGCGCGACGCCGACGGCGTCCGGACCCTTCAGCCGGGTGACGCCATGCACATTGGCGTCGACGATGACGGGAGCCGCGAGGATGAGATCGGCATAGTCCGCATAAGGCGGCATGGGCGGGGCCGATTCGGGCGGCGGGGGAACGTGCTGCTGGGCAGAAACCGTGACAGGCCGGGCAGATAGCGCGGCGGGCAGGGCAAAAAGCGATCCGGCAAACGACGCAAGGGCCGTTGCAACGACGAGTCTCGGAACAGGATTCATCGGCGCCGCGTTACGCTATCATACCCGTTTTATACAGAAATAATTCTGCCACGTACGGATTGTACGTTTGTTGCGTGAGACAAAGCGTTTGCGTCGCGGTTTGGGCAGTCATATAGGATCGGCGCTGTCCAAGGATACATCAGCCCATGACAGGCTCGGTCGACGATACGGATGCACGGATCGGACGACACGGGTCGGGTCGGGATAGAGGAGTTTCGTTTCTGAATGGCTTATGCTGATCGTAATCAAAGCGGCAGCCGCATCGTCGCGATCGTGGTCGTGTCGGTGCTCGTTTTCGCGATGGGGTATGCATTCGTAACCGGACTCACGTATAATTACGTGAAGAAGATGCAGGAAAAGCTCAAGGCGTTCGACGTCCAGGAGCCGCCGCCCCCGCCGCCTGACGAGCCGCCCCCCCCGCCGCCAGACCAGCCGCTGCCACCGCCTCCCGTGGTGTCGCCGCCGCCGATCGTGCAGAATCCGAATCCGCCGCCTGTGCAGATTCAGTCTGTGCCGACTCCGCCGCCGGTCTTCATTCCGACACCGACGGCCAAGCCTGCGCCGCCGGCACCCCCGGCTCCGCCTGCTATCGCCACCAAGGTTTCGCCAAAGGGGAATCCGGCGAGCTGGTTCTCTGAGGACGACTATCCCGCTGCCGCACGTCGTGCGAACGCCGGAGGCCGCGTTACGGTGGTCCTGACCATCGATACCACCGGCAAGGTTTCGGGATGCCGCGTGACTTCCTCGAGCGGGAACTCGGATCTGGACGACACGACATGTCGTCTGGCGACCCGCCGTGGGCGCTTCAGCCCGGCCAAGGATGTGAATGGCGTTGCCCAGCCATCGACATACCAGATCCCAGGCGTGCGCTGGCAGCTGACGGACGGGAATTGAGTTTGGCCGATGCCCCGGGCTCCAGTCCCGGGGCATCGGTTAGTTTTTTCAGCCTTTGATTTTTAGTTTTTGAATGATTTGAGAGGGAAGTAACCGCATGTTCACCACCATCCTCGCGGCCGGCGCCGGCGCTGCCAATCACGCAGCCGACCAGTACGGCTTCTTCAACGCGCTCAACCAGGGCGGCGTCATCTCCTGGACGGTCGCCGTCATCCTCACCCTGTTCCTGTTCTTCTCCTTCTACATCATGTTCACCAAGCTGTTCGAACAGCAGAAGATCATGAACCAGGCAAAGCGCGTCCGTGCGGGTTTCTGGAACTCGAACAGCCTCCGCGAGGGTTCGGCCAAGCTCGAGAAGAACTCGGCCTACAAGCAGATCGTCGATGACGGCCTCGCTGCCCAGGAGCAGCATGCCCGCCTGACCGACCCGGTCGAAGCGCATGACTGGCTGCACGGCTCGCTCGCGCGCTCGGAAGCGACGATCAACTCGCAGCTCGGCGGCGGTCTCGCCTTCCTCGCCACGGTCGGCGCCACCGCGCCGTTCATTGGTCTGTTCGGTACCGTGCTCGGCATTTACCGCGCGCTGATCGCGATCAGCGCCGCCGGTCAGGCTTCGATCGACAAGGTCGCGGGTCCGGTCGGTGAGGCGCTCATCATGACCGCGCTCGGCCTCGTCGTCGCCGTGCCGGCCGTGCTCGCCTACAACTGGCTGCAGCGCCGCAACAAGTCGATCGCGGAAGACCTCAGCGCCTTCTCGAACGACGTGCTCGGCTATCTCGCATCCGACGGTGCGGTTCGTCCGGCAGTCACCCGCAAGGGCCCTGCTGCGAAGCCTGCCGCTGCGACCACCACGGCTGGCCAGGCCGGTGGTGCGCAGACCCGCTGATGACAAAAGGGGCGGCGCTTCGGCGCTGCCCCGTCCTTCGCCGTCGGGATTTGGTCCGGCGGCGCGGTTACAAGGTTAGGATAGTCCTCAATGGCAATGAGCGTTGGCGGAGATTCCGCCGAAAAGCCGATGTCGGACATCAACACGACGCCACTGGTGGACGTCATGCTGGTGCTCCTCATCGTTTTCATGATCGCGATTCCTGCCGTTCTCCAGACGGTGAAGCTGACGCTTCCCGACGTCGTCTATGATCCGACGACGACCAAGCCGGAGAATGTCTCGCTTTCGATCAACACCGATGCCGACGGCAAATGCGCCATCTACTGGGGCATGACCCGGGTTACGCATCAGGAACTGCTCGACAGGGCCGTCAAGAAGCTGCGGGCTGAAATCGCGCGCCAGGGCGGCGTCGGCGCACCCGGTCTCGAACTTCCCGAGGCGCATATCCGCGGTGACGTGAACACGCCCTATCAGTGCATTGGTGGCGCGATCTACACGATGCAGATGGCGGGTTTCGCCAAGGTCGGCTTCATCTCCCAGCCGCCGCCCACCGGTGGTTGAGCATGAACCGTCAGAGCTTCAGGAGTAATATAACATGGCAATGAGCGGTGGCCGCGACGACGGCGAACCGATGATGGAAATCAACACGACGCCGCTCATCGACGTCATGCTTGTGCTCCTCATCATGTTCATCATCACCATCCCGATCCAGACGCATGCGGTGAAGGTCGACCTTCCGGTCAATGACCCGAATCAGAAGCAGCCGCCTGTCGATCCGGTCAAGAACAAGGTCTCGATCGATCCTACGGGTACGGTCTCGTGGAACGGCGCGCCGGTCGATCTCGTCACGCTCCAGCAATATCTGGAGCAGTCAGTGGCGATGAATCCGGAGCCCGAGCTCCACTTCCAGCCCGATCCCAAGGCGAAGTACGAGCGCGTCGATCAGGTGCTTGCCGTGATCAAGCGCTCGAACGTGACCAAGCTCGGCTTCATCGGCAACGAGCAATATTACGGCGATTTCTGATTCCCGAATCAGATCGAAATGACGGGCGGTCCTTCGGGGCCGCCCATTTTTTTGTGCGCGGGGGTCGCGCGCCTGCCTCATCGACACTCCCGGACTCGTTCCGGGCCCACCGTGCCGCAAATCCGGACGGCGATGAGCTTGCGGGACGGTGGATGCCGGAACCAGGTCCGGCATGACGGACTGCGGCCTACAGCCTGGGCAGCGTAACGCCGCGCTGGCCCATATATTTGCCTGCGCGGTCGGCATAGCTTGTCTCGCAGGCCTCATTGCCCTCGAGGAACAGGAACTGGCAGGCGCCCTCATTGGCGTAGATCTTGGCCGGCAGCGGCGTGGTGTTGGAGAATTCGAGCGTCACATGGCCTTCCCAGCCCGGCTCGAGCGGGGTGACGTTCACGATGATTCCGCAGCGCGCATAAGTCGATTTGCCGAGGCAGATCACCAGCACGTCGCGCGGCACGCGAAAATATTCGACTGTCCGCGCCAGCGCGAAGCTGTTGGGCGGGATGATGCAGACATCGGTCTTGCGGTCGACAAAGCTGTTCGCCGCGAAATTCTTCGGGTCGACGATCACGCTGTCGATATTGGTGAAGATCTTGAACTCGTCCGAGACGCGCGCGTCATAGCCATAGGAGGACAGGCCGTAGGAGATGCAGCCGTCGCGCTTCTGCCCGTCGACAAAGGGCTCGATCATGCCGGTCGTGAGCGCCTGCTCGCGAATCCAGCGGTCTGACATGATGGACATTAGGGGCCTCCCGATTGCCCATGCTTTCGCGTCATTGGCGGCCGGGAGCAAGGCCGGATATGCGCCTGAACGCAAAGGAGCCGGGGCGCAGATGATGCACCCCGGCTCCCATGATCCGTGCAGGAGCGCTTACTGACTCAGGATGCTCGCGATGATGCCGGTTGCCGCGGCAACCAGCAGGAAATCGCCGCTATTGTTGTTCTCGCGCACCCATTGATAGCCGCGCGGCGGCGTACGAAGGCCGCGGCGCTGCCAGTCGCTGACGACATAGCGGCGCTGGTTCACCGCCAGGCGCTGGCCCTTGCGCCATTTATGGCCGTGCGAGGCCTGCTGCTCATGCCATGCCGGCGCGCGCTGCGGCCCGTTGTCGTGGCCACGGTGCTGCGCCATGGCCGGCGCGACTGCGCCAGCAGCAATCAGCGACGCGAGAATCGCGCCGCGAAACAGGATAGTCATATCGGGGTCCCTCCGATGGTTGGTCCAAACCATACGATCGGCCCCGCCGCATGTTCCGTACCCGGGCGGTGTTTCGACTCGAATCACCCGCCGCGATGACGCGGCTCAGTCGATTCCGAGATCGCCGGGTCCGAAGGCATGCGGCAGCAGGTCCGAGAGCAGATGGCGCTCGACCGCATCCCCCTCGGCGCCGGCACACCACACGACCACGTCGCGTTTGCCCAACTGCGCGGCCTCGTTGATCACCTGCCGGCAGCGGCCGCAGGGCCCGACCGGCCTGTCCCCGGTCGGCCGGCCCTCCGCGCCGATCGGCCCGCCGATCACCGCGATCGCCACCACGTCGCGCAAGCGCCCCTGGGCATTCGTCGTCGCCAGGGCAACTGTCTCGGCGCAGAGCGACAGGCCATAGCTCGCATTCTCGAAATTGGTGCCGGTCACCACATTGCCGTCGTTCAGCAGCACCGCCGCGCCGACGCCGAAATTCGAATAGGGGGCGTGCGCGTTCAGCGCCGCCTCGCGCGCCGCGGCGATCAGCCGGCGGACGGTTGCGTCCTCGGTCATGGCGCGACCACATCCCAGTTCACCGGCCCGTTCACCCCGTCGATCCGTCGCATGTCGTTCGCCTGCCACATCCGCCACGGCCTTGCCGCATAATCGGGCGGAAAGAAATCCTGCACTGCCCAGACCGGGCGCTGGATGGCGGCTGTCACCTGATAGGCCTTGTCGAACCGCCGGCTGATCTTGAGCAGCACCGGCTTGCCGGTATGCGCCTCGACCATCGCCAGAAAGCGCCGCAGCTCGTTCAGCACGACATCGCGCACCGGGCGCGACGGGCAATCCTCGTCGAAATCGATCTCGACGGCGGCGGGCAGGGCGTCGCCGGTGCGGGGCACGGTGGTGTTGAAGTTGTTCGCCTGGTCCGCCGCCAGCCGGCACAGCGAATAGACATGCAGCGCGCCGCGCCGCATCCCCGTCGCATAGACATCGGCCCAGTTCGTCGCGAAGCGCGCGTCGCGCCCGTCGGCGCCGCTGGTCGCGCGCAGATAGGCGAAGTCGGCGCCGCCGGCCTTGACCGTCCACCATTCGATCGCGCCCTGTGCCTCGGAGACATCGACGCCCTGGAATGGATATTTGTCGCTCGGTCGCCAGCTCAGCGCGAAGGTCCAGGCGACCACCGCTGACAGCGCGAAGACGATGCCGAGCGCGCCCGCCCGCCCGATCCGGCGGCCCCAGATACGCAATGCCACAGGCTAGCCCTTGATGTGCAGGACGCAGATCAAGGTGAAAAGCCTGCGGGCGGTGTCGAAATCGATCTCGATCTTGCCCTCCAGCCTTTCCTTGAGCAGCTCGGCGGCTTCATTGTGGATGCCGCGCCGCGCCATGTCCACGGTCTCGATCTGGGCTGGTGTCGCATTCCGGATCGCCTGATAATAGCTGTCGCAGATCGCGAAATAATCCCGGATCGGGCGCCGCAGCCGGCCCATGGCGAGCACGAATGTCTCGAGATGCGATCCGTCCTCGCGGTTGATCGCAATGGCGAGCCGTCCTTCCTCGACTGCGAGCTCGATCTTGAACGGGCCGGCATAGCCGTCCGGATAGGTGCGCTCCGGCCTGAAATAATTGCCCTCGATCAGGTCGAAGATCGCGATCCGCCGCTCCTGCTCGATATCGGCCGAGCGCCACAAGATGGTGCGCTCGTCGAGACTGACATCGATGATCCGGGGGTCGGCCATCCGGGTGCCGTAAAGGGGAAGCCGCACCGCGACAATCGCCGCGTGTATCACGCTTTCCACAACCCGCTTGGACGCAAGCAGCTTGAGTGTCCCGGCCGGCTCTGGAATGGAGGGCCGATGGCCACTGCACTCGTCCCGACACCGACTCTCCCCGCCGCACCCGCTCTGCCCCAGAATGTCGAGGCCGAGGCAGCGATGCTCGGCGCGATGATGATCGACAACCGGCTGGCCGACGATCTGGTCGACATGCTCGAGCCCGATCATTTCTTCGAGCCGGTCCATGGCCGCATCTTCGCCGCGATCAAGAGCGCGCGCGGCAATGACATGCTGGCCACGCCCGTCACGCTGCGCCCGATGTTCGAGGCGGACGAGGGGATGAAGGAGCTTGGCGGCCCGGCCTATCTCGCCCAGCTGACCGGCTCCGGCGCGGGCCTGATCGGTGCGCGGCAATTCGCCAAGCAGATCTATGATCTCGCCATGCTCCGCACCCTGGTTTCGGTCGGGCGGACCCTGGTCGATCGTGCGCTCGACACCTCGGAGGAGGTCAATCCTCGCGCCCAGATCGAGCTGGCAGAGGAGGAATTGTTCAAGGTCGCGGCAGACGGCGGCACCGAGAGCCAGGTCAAGACCTTCGCCCAGGCGACGACCATGGCGGTGAAGATGGCGCAACGCGCGCTCAATTCGGGCGGCAATCTGTCGGGCATCACCACCGGCCTCGACAGCGTCAACGCCAAGATCGGCGGCATGCACCATTCGGATCTGATGATCCTCGCCGGCCGCCCGGGCATGGGCAAGACTTCGCTTGCCACCAACATCGCGTTCAATGCCGCGCAGCGCTGGATGCGCGACATGAATGACGGTATCGCGCCCGAGGAATCCGTTGGTGCCAAGGTCGCGTTCTTCAGCCTCGAAATGTCGGCCGACCAGCTCGCGACTCGTATCCTGTCGGAGCAGGCGCGGATCAGCTCCGAGGCACTGCGCATGGGCAAGATCAGCCGCGCCGAATTCAACCAGCTCGCGGCGGCGGCGGCCGATCTGGAGAATCTCCCGCTGTTCATCGACGATACCGCCGGCCTGACGATCGGCGCGCTCCACACCCGCATGCGGCGGCTGCAGCGGCGGCACAACAACCAGATCGGGCTGGTAGTGGTCGATTACCTCCAGCTGCTGACCGGATCGGCGAGAGCGTCGAGCGACGGGCGCGTGCAGGAAATCTCGGAAATCAGCCGCGGCCTGAAGACGCTGGCCAAGGACATGAACGTGCCGGTGATGGCGCTCTCCCAGCTCAGCCGCGCGGTCGAGCAGCGCGAGGACAAGCGCCCGCAGCTCTCGGATCTGCGCGAATCCGGCTCGATCGAGCAGGACGCCGATATCGTGATGTTCGTGTACCGCGAGGATTATTATGTCGCGGCGAAAGAGCCCAAGCGTCCGGTGGAAGGCGACAATGCCAAGGTCTTCGAGGACCATGCGCAATGGGCGACTGACATGGAGCGGGTGTTCGGCCTGGCCGAGCTGATCATCGCCAAGCAGCGCCATGGCGCGACGGGCAAGGTCATCCTGAAGTTCGAGCCAAGCGTGACGCGGTTCAGCGATTTCGTGGGGTATTGATCATGAGCGGTAGTCATATGACGGCCCGGTCGGGTGGGGAGGCGCATTCAGTGCTCAGGCCTTTGTGGCTCGCGCCGCTTGCCGTGCTGATGATTTTCGTCGCGGAGCCGGCATCCGCGCGAGTGCGGTGCGGCTTCCCGCATGGCGACAAGACCAGCGTGGCGGAAATGCTTGCCTCGATCCGTGTGGACAATGCGGCGTGCGCTCTACCCTGGCGCGCGATGAAGGCCGCGGTTCGCGATCCTGTCGCCAAGCAGCAGTTGCTCGACGCCTATGACCAGGTGGCGGCGGCTCATGCGGCGCGCGCGATAGCCGTGCGCGCGCGAAAGGCGGACGTCGAGGCGGCCGATGGCCATCCGCAGGAAATGCTGGCAATCGCCGATGCCAATGTGCTCGCGCATCCCGAGGACAAGAGCCTCGCGAACATGTCCTGCTTCGCTCGTGGGCGTTATGGCTTCGATGTCGGGCATGCCATGGCCTATTGCGATGCAGCCGTTAACGGCCTGGCCCGCGCCGGGTACACGCTGCTCAACCGTGGCCGGGTCGAGCTCGATCTCGGGCAGTTTCAGGCGGCCTTTGCCGATTTCAACGAGGCGATCGGGCAAAAGGATTTTCAGCAGCACCCGATGCTGATGGAGGCCGTATATGGCAGGGGCCTCGCAAGGCTCGGCCTGGGAGACGCGGACGGGGCCAGGGACATTGCGATCGCGGCCAGGGCCTTGCCGGAGGTGGTCGAGGCTTTTGAAGATGGCGGCGTCAGTCACGCACCTGGCACGCTGCGGGTGGAACTGGAGAACCCCGACGCAGCGGGGCACCAGCCCTTGCCAGCCAGGTGACCGGCCACGATCGTCAGAAAACCGGCTCTTCCCCGGGCTTCTCGGCCACATGGATCCCGCACTCGACCTTCTCCCAGCCGCGCCACCGGCCCGCACGAGGGTCCTCGCCCGGCTGCACCTTGCTGGTGCAGGGCTGGCACCCGATCGACAGATAGCCCTCAGCCTCGAGCGGATGCCGGGGCAGGTCATGCTCGGTGAAATAGGCCTCCAGATCAGCCTTCACCCAGTCGCCCAGCGCATTGACCTTCAGCCGCCCATCCTCGACCTCGAAGCGCGGCAGATTCTGGCGGGTCACCGACTGGAACGCCTTGCGCCCCGAAATCCAGCTGTCGAGCCCGGCCTTGGCGCGTTTCAGCGGTTCGACCTTGCGGATCTCGCAGCAGCCATCGGGGTCATAGGACCAGCGCAGGCCTTTGTCGTCCTTCGCTTCCAGCACCGCGGCGTCGGGCTGGACCACCCAGCTGTTCTCGATGGCGAAATCGGCGATCAACTGCTCGCGATAAGCGAGCGTTTCGGGAAACATCTTCAGCGTATCGACGAAGATCACCGGCACGCTCCGGTCGGCCCGCGCCACGAGGTGGAGCAGCACCGCGCTCTCGGTACCGAACGAGGAGACGACTGCTGTCGTGCCGAGAATCCCCTCGGCGAACAGTGTTTTCAGCATCGTCAGCGTTTCGACGCCGGCAAAGCGCGCGTTGAGCGCGTCGGCATCGGCCTGGGTGAAGACCGGCCGGACATCGACGATGTCGAGCTTGCGCGCAGCCTCAGCCATGCCGCAATTTCCACACCGGCACGGCGCCATCGGCAGCGGTCTGATAGACATGCTCGTAGCGCGCCAGCGAAGCCTCCAGCGTGGCCGCATCGATCTCGGCTTCCGGCGCGAAGCTGTCGAAACCGCAGCGCCGCATCAGCGGCACCTGGTCGACCAGCACATCGCCCGCTGCCCTGAGCTCGCCGGTATAGCCGGCCTCGCGCAGGATCCGCCCCGAGGAATAGCCGCGCCCGTCGCGGAACTTCGGGAAGCTCACCTCGATCAGCGCGATCTGCCCGAGATGCGGGATCAGCGCACGGACATCGTCGCCGGATTCGACCCGCACTGCAGTCGCATTGGTCTGGCCGAGGAACGCGTCCAGCGTCACCGCCGGTTCGTCATGCGCCTCGTCGTCGCGGAAGCGCAGCAGATCACCCATAAAGAGCCTCCTTGAACGGCTCCATGCCGACGCGGCGATAGGTATCGAGGAAGCGCTCGCCGCTTTCGCGCGCGCCCAGATAGACGTTCGTCACTGTCTCGACCGCATCGACGATGCCATCCTCGTCGAAGCCGGGGCCGGTGATCCGCGCCAGGCTCGCATCCTCCGCACCAGATCCGCCGAGCAGCAGCTGGTAATTCTCGGTGCCTTTCTTGTCGACGCCGAGGATGCCGATATGCCCGGCATGATGATGGCCGCAGGCATTGATGCAGCCTGAGATCTTGAGCTTCAGCTCGCCAAGCTCTCGCTGCCGGCCGAGATCGGCAAAGCGTGTCGCGATCTTCTGCGCGATCGGGATCGAACGCGCATTGGCGAGGCTGCAATAATCGAGCCCCGGGCAGGCGATGATGTCGCTGATCAGGTCGAGATTGGCCGGCGCGAGGCCCGCCGCATCGAGCGCCTGCCACACGGCATAAAGGTCAGCCTTGCGGACATGCGGCAGCACGATGTTCTGGGCATGGGTCACGCGCAGCTCGTCGAACGCATAGCGCTCGGCGAGATCGGCCATCAGCTCGATCTGCTCGGCGGTCGCATCGCCCGGGATGCCGCCGACCGGCTTGAGGCTGATATTGACGATCGCATAGCCCGGCTGCTTGTGCGCCTTGACGTTCTGGTCGAGCCACACCGCGAAATCCGGGTCGCTGCGATCGATCGCATCGCTCGCCGCCGCATCGAAAGCCGGCGGTGCGAAGAAGGCGGTGATGCGATCGAACTCTGCCTTGGGCGGATCGATCCCCAGCGCCTTGACGAGCTTGAACTCCTCCTCGACCTGGCGGCGATATTCATCCGCACCCAGCTCATGGATCAGGATCTTGATCCGCGCCTTGTAGATATTATCGCGCCGGCCATAGCGATTGTAGACGCGCAGGCACGCCTCGACATAGCTGAGCAGGTCGTCAGCGCCGATGAAATCCTTGATCTCGGGCGCGACCATCGGCGTGCGGCCCATGCCGCCGCCAACGAAGATCCTGCCGCCAAGCTCCCGGTCGCGCTCGACCAGCTGGATGCCGATATCATGCAGCCGCATCGCCGCGCGGTCCTCATCGGCGGCGATCACCGCGATCTTGAACTTGCGGGGCAGATAGCTGAATTCGGGGTGGAAACTGCTCCATTGCCGCAGCAGCTCAGCCCAGGGCCGCGGATCGGCGACTTCGTCGGCCGCCGCGCCGGCATATTGATCCGACGAGATATTGCGGATGCAATTCCCGCTGGTCTGGATCGCATGCATCTCGACCGTGGCGAGATCGGCCAGGATCTCGGGCGCATCCTCGAGCTTGATCCAGTTATACTGGATGTTCTGCCGCGTGGTGAAATGCCCGTAACCGCGATCATATTTGCGCGCGATATGCCCGAGCATCCGCATCTGGCGGCCGTCGAGCGTGCCATAAGGCACCGCGACACGCAGCATATAGGCGTGGAGCTGGAGATAGAGGCCGTTCATCAGCCGCAGCGGCTTGAACTGGTCCTCGCTCAGCGCGCCGGAGAGGCGCCGGGCAACCTGATCGCGGAATTCCTCCACGCGGGAATCGACGATCGACTGATCATATTGGTCGTATTTGTACATTTAACGCGCAGCCTCTGAACCATTGTCATCCCCGCGAAAGCGGGGACCCATCTCGTGCCGCCCGTCCATGCGCCACAGCCCTGTTGCGTGCTCGGTCACCCACCGGAGATGGGTCCCCGCGTTCGCGGGGATGACATGGAAGGTGGGGAGGGCGCTCATATCACCCAGTTCCCGGCAGCCGGATCGGCCGGCTTCAGCGTCAGGTCGAGCCGCACCGTCGGCCCGAGCGCGCGGATCCGGTCCTTGATATGCGCCGGTCGCGGCCCTTCAGGGCTGGCGGTCGCGTCGATCACGTAAGGCGCATTGACCCGGCGCGCGCCTTCCTCGGCACGGGCGATCGCCTCGCCATTGTCGCCGACATCGATCGACTCCTCGACATGGCGCGACCAGCCCTCGCCGGTCCACCACACCACATCGCCCGTCGGCAGATCATTCCCGGTCAGCAATTTCACGCTTCCATGCTCTCCACGATACGGGCCCAGCGGCCCAGCTTGTCTTCTGCGTCCGAGAGATCGACGACCTCGCCCACGACGATGATCGCCGGACTCGCCACCTTCTCGCGCTCGACCATCGCGCCGAGATCAGCGAGCAAGGTCTTGATCGCGCGGCTGCCCGACAGCGTCCCGCGCTCGAGCACCGCCACCGGCATCTCCGGCGCAACCCCGTCGCGCATCAGCTTGTCGGCGATATCGGCGGCGGTCGCGACGCCCATATAGATCACCAGGGTCCGGCCCTTGCCGGCAAGCCCCGACCAGTCCTGATCGGCCAGCCCCTTGCACTGGCCGGCGACGAAGCTGACCGCGCTCGAATGGTCGCGGTGGGTGAGGGGCAGCATCGCCTCGGCCGCGCAGCCAAGCGCCGCTGACACGCCCGGGATCACCTCGACCGGCAGCCCGGCGGCACGCACCGCCTCGACTTCCTCGCCGCCGCGCCCGAAGATGAACGGGTCGCCGCCCTTCAGCCGCACGACGATCGCACCGGTCTTCACATGCGCAATGATCAGCGCGTTGATCGCCTCTTGCGGCAGGGTGTGCCGCGCCCGGCGTTTCGCGACCGAGATACGCTGCGCCGCCGCCGGCGCCAGATCGAGCACGCGCGGATCGATCAGCCCGTCATGGACGACGATGTCGGCCGTCTTGAGCGCAGCCACCGCACGCACGGTGAGCAGGCCGGGGTCGCCCGGCCCTGCGCCAACAAGGATGACGCGCCCGCGCGCCGTGGGATCGAGGAGACTTGCCATGCAGCGCAGATGCGACCGCGGCGCCCCATCCGCAACCGACGGTTGCTTGGGGCGCCGGTAGCGAATCTATGCCGTAACGGCCGCGATCTTCGCGGCATGCTCGCGAATGACGGCGATGGTCGTCAGGTTCGAATCGAACACGCCGTACCAGCCCTGCGGCTCATGCGGCGGATCGCCGAGCCAGGATGTGTCGCCGGGCACGAAGCGGTAATCACTGTGCGCCGGCCGCCCTTCGCCGTTCCACGCCCAGAAATTGGTGCCGGCGATCGGCCCGCCGATCTTCATATTCGCTTCCACCGCGCCGTAGATCTGGCGGTAGAACCGGTCCTTGAATGCGGTGGTCGCATGCGCATCATAGCTGCCGCCATCGCGCGGATAGCCGAACTCCTCGATCACCAGCGGCTTGCCGAGCTCGCCCGCGATCCGGATATGCGCGTTCACATAATCGTCGATCTTCGCCGCACCCGAGGCCTCGGTCGATGCAAGATCGGCGGCATTGATCCAATCCCAGTTGAGCGGCCAGACATGGCAGGTGAGATAGTCGATCTCGGGGATCGCGTGGGTCGCCTTGACGATCTCCTGGCGCTCGAGCGAGCCCTTCAACCCCTCGCTCCCGGTGCAGACCAGCTGGTGCGGCGCCAGCGTCTTGATCAGCTTCGCGCTGCTCTCCACCCAGGCGTGGAAGGCGGGCAGGGTCGGGAGCCCGATTGCATCGCTGCCGCCCGGCCGCGGCTCGTTGCCGAGCTGCCACGCCATGATCGTCGGGTCCTCGGCATAGGCGATTCTGGTGATGCTGTTGGTGCGCCCGACCATGACCCGCACATGCTTGCGAAACAGCCGCATCGCGGCAGGCGTTTTGTAGAAGGCGGCGACCGCATCGGGGAATTCGGGCCAGGGATGCGCCGGATCGCCATTGTTGATGTAATGGCCGCCATTCACATAGCTGAGATAGGTCATCATCCCGCCCGACCATTCCCAGAAATTGGTGAGGTACAGCACCGCGCGCATATGCCGCTTCGCCATCTCGGCGAGCAGATAATCGAGCCCGCCGAGCAGCGCCTGGGTATACTGGCCCTGCCCGTCATGCATGGCCGGCGAGACGGCGTGCAGCAGCGGCGATTTCTCGGAAGAGGCGAGCACCCGCAAATTGGTGACGCCCATCGCCGCCAGCGCATCGAGCTCACGCCGCAACCGCGCGCGATCGCCATAAGGCGCATCGGCGCCAAGCCAGGCCCCGTACCACATGTTCGCCCCGGCATAGCGATAGGGCTTGCCGTCGATCGTGAAATGCGTGCCGGCGCGGCGGACGAACCGGTCGGTTCCCTTCGCGGCAAGTGTGGGCTTGGCGACCGTCAGCGCGACTCCGGCGCCGACAAGCTCCCGTCGGGTGAGCATGGTTTCCCCTCCTGTCTATCGTTGGACAGGAGGATAGCGCCGCGTCACGCCGTTTGTCATCCCCGCGAAAGCGGGGGACCCATCGGCTGTCGGCGCCGCAGTCGGCCCAGTGGTTCGTGCGTTACGGTGGCGCGCGAAACCCCGATCATGCCACCGGCGCTGGCGCCGGCGACACGCGTAAGGAAAGATTGCAGGTGGCACGAGTCGGGGAGAAGCGCTGCTCTCAGTAGGATTACGAAGTGACGGAAACCGAGCCTCGTGCTGCTGTGTGGGCAATGGTGGAGGAGTAGAATGAAGTCCGACATTGCTTTGGTCACCGATGGAGCCAGGCACTCATGCGCCTCTAACAGGAGTTCCTGCCATGCCCGATCCTGATCAGGACATTGCGGCCTATGTCGCCGAGGCCATGAAAATGAATGACGACGAGCTGATGGATACCTGGGAGACGGCTTCCGACCAGGAAAGGAACAACCCGTCAGCGTTACTCCAGGCTGTGATGCACGAAATGCGGGCGCGCAATATTCCACTCTAGCATGGCTGCCAGGACGAGGTTCACGCGACAGGAGGATGGGCATGAAATCGGGTTTCTTCGCGGCAAGCGCAACCCTCGTGGCGGCAGCCGCGGCGTTTTCGGCGCACGCCAGGAATGTGGATGGGCCGGGAAATATCCACGCCGGTCGCGAACTGGCGCAGGCCAATTGCTCCGGATGCCATATCGTCGCACCGGGACGGGGGACGCTGCATCCGCCGGGCTTTGCTCCCGATTTCGCGGATCTCGCCCAGCTGCCAAGCACAACCAGAACCTCACTCTATGCGTTCCTGCGCTCGCCCCATCCGACAATGCCGAATCTGATATTGTCGGATCGCAAGGCGGATGACGTCATCGCCTATATTCTCAGCCTCAAGCGGCCCGAGAAATCGTGATCGCGCCTCGCTGACGGGCGAGGTGACCGCGTCGCCCTCGCGTGCCTCGACCGTGCAATAGGCTTTTTCGAGAATCATCTGCCGGGTCGACTCACCCACGCCGCGTAGCCCGACACTAGGCGCGCTGAAGCAGCGCGGGCGACCTTTCGCATCGCCTTTTGGGTGTGCCACTGGCTTGTTCGGGCTCGCTCGTTTGTCGTGCCGAGAGTTAACGCGGGACTCAGGTTCTAAAGTCCGCGTAACTCTGGAGAGTTTCGAGACAAATCCATTACACTTGTCGAGATTGTGGATTTAATATACTGCGCGGCGAACAGTAAATCGGTAGTATGTTCACTCATCAGGAGCGAAATACTCGTGAAACAGTGGATCGCTACGCTCGCATTCTCTCTGACTATCGGCGTTCCCGCTAGTGCGGGGCCCGCTCCCTTCGGTGCGCTGGTGGCGGCCAGGGCATGCCCGGCCTATCAATCGATCGCCAAGAAAACCAATCCGGGCGGCGTAAAGCTCAAGCCGGGACGATCCTATCAGATCGTCGCCCACAACAAGGAGCCGGCGGCCTGGCTATTGGTCGAGATCCCGGGGAGCAAAACGTTCCGGCGCTGGGTCTCGGTCGATTGCGGCCAGCCAGCTTCGACACCGACACCGACACCGACACCGACACCCACACCCACGCCTACGCCGGGACCGGTGCCGGTTCCTCCACCGTCCGGCTCTGGCGGCGGATTGTCGACTTATCTCCTGTCCCTCAGCTGGGAGCCGACCTTCTGCCATGGAAAGCCGCAAAAGGCGGAGTGCAAGGCGGAAACGCCCCAGTCACCGGAAGCGCATCAATTGAGCCTGCACGGGCTTTGGCCCCAGCCGAACGGGAAATTCTATTGCATCGCCGACACGCAGCAAAAGGCCCGGATGGCCCAATTGGACGGTGCAAACCATTGGGATCAATTGCCGGACCCCGGCATGACGCAAGCCACGCGCAACCGCTTGGCCGCGGTTATGCCCGGCGTCCAGTCGTTGCTGGAACGGCATGAGTGGATAAAGCACGGGACCTGCTCCGGTCTCTCGGCGGATGCGTATTTCAATCGTGCCGCGGATCTGGCCGAGCAAGTGAATGCGTCGGCGCTGGGCCAGCTTTTGAACGCCCATGCAGGCCAATCCGTCACGACCATTGACATTCTGGCGGCGGTCAAGACAGCTTTCGGCGTCGCCGCGCCCGCTGCGGTTGCCGTCACCTGCACTTCAAATGGTGGTGTCACCGCAATCTCGGAAATCGACATCTATCTCGCGGGCGATGTCACCGGGACCGACCCATTGTCTATGCTGGTTCACAAGGCGGATAAGCCGGGGACGTGTTCGGGCGGTCGTCTGGTTATGCCAGCACCTTGATAGATGAACTCAGGTGGATTCGGCCAGAATTACGGTGCCAACAACCTCCAAACTACCCCGCTCGCATTGGCGGTGCGCCTCTGCTATTGAGAGTGACTGCTAATCGCATCTAAAAATACGTTTCGTTCAGTACTGCCGTGCACGTGACATGTGCTATAATTGCAATTAATCCCAATAAGATCGTTACCTATGCGATAGTAAGCGCCGCCTTTTCCGGGATATTGGAGGCCGTAATCTCTCCATTTGGTAAAGATATACCTTCTATCGACGCAACTTTCTGCAATTCCGTCGCTACGCTCATAGCTTCTGACGACGCATCCTTGCGGCGCGATGTAAGGATCAGCGATGAACTGCGGATGGATATAAGGCCGGCTCCGAGTAGCATTCATCACGAGGAGCGCAGCCAGTGTCGCAACAATAATAAACGTCCGCCACTGAAGCGCAGTGAACCTTGGCTTATTATATAGATTCAAATCAATCGCCATGGCTGCCGTCCATTCTCTGCTCCGTCAGATGCGGCGCACCGCTACCGCCCTGCCTGAAGAAGATGTGCATGGAGTTACGGCAGGGACACGCATCAGCCGCCATTCCCATCCCCGACATCCCGGATCACCATCGATCCCGATCCCGATCGCGTATGGCGACGGTCTCCTTCGCATAGGATCATGCCTGTCGTCGTCCGCCCCAAACCGCTTCCGCCGCTCCGCCGTCAGCGTCCTCGCTCGATTCAAACTTATGTGCGGTCGTGTGAGCGCTCCACGGATGAAGAATCGCCGCACAAAAGCCGATTTCGCCGCGCTGTTGAATCATGCCTCCCTGTTACGCGGGCGGCTGCTCCCTGTTATCGCCAACACGCCTCCCTGTTCCGCGCATCGGCCTCCCTGTTACTCAATAACAGGGAGAAGTGCATCCAAGGCACTGATCGATAGGGACAATATTTCCAGAAAATCAGCCGAAAGGCCGCTGAGAAGAAATCGCCTCCCTGTTCCCTCCCTGTTCCGCGCCGATAACAGGGAGGAACGGCGGGCCGATACTGGCCTATTCCTCCGTCAGTCCGACCCCGATCGAAGCCCTTGCCTGCTCCGCCTCGGACGAGACCACCGGATAGGCGCAATAATCCGCCGCGTAATAAGCGCTCGGCCGGTGGTTGCCCGACCAGCCGATGCCCCCGAACGGCGCGCCGGAAGAGGCGCCGTTGGTCGGCTTGTTCCAGTTGACGATCCCCGCGCGCGCATTGGCCCAGAACTGGTCGTACAGCCCGGGATCCTGGCTGAGCAGCGAGGCCGACAGCCCGTAGCGCGTGTTGTTCGCCTCGGCGATCGCATCCTCGAAGGTCTTCGTGCGGATCACCTGGAGGATCGGGCCGAACAGCTCGATATCTGGGCGCTCGCTCACGTCGGTGGTGTCGATCAGCGCCGGTTTCAGGAACGGCAGAGTCTCGGACGGCCGCTCGAGATGGCGGATTGCGCGTCCGCCGCGCGTCATCAGCTCGACAAAGCTTTCGGTCAGCAGGTCGGCGGATTGGTTGTCGATCACTGGCCCCATGAAGGGCTGCGGGGTCGCATGCGGATGATCGACGATGATCCGGCCGACCAGCTTGTTCACTTCCGCGAGCAGCGGATCGTAGAGCCGCTCGTCGACGATCAGCCGCCGCGCGGCGGTGCAGCGCTGCCCCGCACTGGTGAAGGCGGATTGCACGATCACCGTCGCGGCGGACTGGAGATCGGGCGAATCCCAGACGACGATCGGGTTGTTGCCGCCCATCTCAAGCGCCAGGATCTTCTCCGGCCGGTTGGCGAAGGCGCGGTTGAGCGCGACGCCGGTATGCGCGGAGCCGGTGAACAGCAGCCCGTCGATCCCCTCATGCGCGGCGAGCGCCTTGCCCTCGGCCGGGCCGCCGATCAGGACGCGGACACAGCCTTCGGGCACGCCGCCGGCATGGAAGCATTCAACCAGGAAATTGCCGACCGCCGGGGTCTTTTCCGAGGGCTTGAACACAACCGCATTGCCGGCGAGGAGGGCGGGCACGATATGGCCGTTGGGCAGGTGCGCCGGGAAATTATAGGGGCCGAGCACCGCGAGCACGCCGTGCGGCTTGTGGCGCACCGCCATGCGCGATCCCATTGGCGAGTCGAGCTTCCGCTGCGGGGTGCGCTCGGCATAAGCGCTGACCGAGATATCGACCTTGGCGATCACCGTGTCGACTTCAGTGTGGGCCTCCCACAGGGGCTTGCCGGTCTCGCGTGCGATCAGATCGGCAAAGGCATCAGTCCGTGCGCGCACCACATTGGCGAAACGGCGCAGCGTCTCGATGCGATAGGTGAGCGGCCGGGCGGCCCATTCGGCCCAGCTCGCGCGCGCCATGGCGACTTCCGCATCGACATCGCCGATCGGGTGCCGCCAGAGGATCGCGCCGGTTGCGGGTTCAGTCGAAATGATCTCGGACGACATTATTCTGGTCTTTGCCTTAGTTTTTCGGGGAATTCCACTGGGGCGGGAAATCAGGCCTGCAACGCTGCGCCCATCTCGCGGATGCGCGCGACTTTCGCTTCGAGCAGCGACCAGTCGTCGCGCTGGTCGATCGCCGACCAGATCGCCTCGACTTCGTCGATCAGCATCGAGCAGGGCTCGCCATGCCAATAGCCATGGTCGCGCTGCGCCCGGGCCTGATAGCCGGCAAGGATTGCGCGCGCCGCGTCGAAGGCTGCGCCATAGCTTTCCGGCAACACCCCGCCGAAACCATCGAAGAAGAAACGGTCGATCGAGGCGCCCTCGGCGCGCAGCCCGGCTTCGATCGCCTGCACCAGAGCGCGGTCGGTCTCGGGATCGAGCGGGCGCACGCCGAGCCGCCACAGGATCGCGTCCGAAACCGCGGGCTGATAGCGCTCGCCGAACGTCTCCAGCACCGCGATCAGCGGGGGTGCCTCGCTCACCAGCCGCAGCGACACGGCGAGCTGCATCGCGTCCCAGTGGATCGCCTCGGGCTGGCGGCCAAAGGCGTAGAGCCCGGCATGGTCGAAATAGGCAGCGGTGAAGCCCGGGTCCCAAGTCGGGGCGAAGCGCCAGGGGCCGTAATCGAAGCTCTCGGCCGTGACGTTGATATTGTCGCTGTTGAGCACGCCGTGGACGAAGCCGGCTGCCATATAACTTGCCGCGAGCTTCGCGGTGCGGGCGACGACATGCTGCAGCAGCCGCACCGCGGCATCGTCGCCCGCTTCCTCGCCATAATAATGGCGCAGCACATAGGCGATCAGCTGCCGCATCCCCTCTTCGTTGCGCTCATAGGCGAGCCGCTGGAAGGTGCCGATCCGGATATGGCCATGGCCCAGCCGCACCAGCACCGCGGAGCGGGTAGGGGAGGGCTCGTCGCCCCGCTCGAGTTCCTCGCCGGTCTCGATCAGCGAAAAGCTGCGCGAGGTCTCGACGCCCAGCGCTTCGAGCATCTCGGTCGCCAGCACTTCGCGCACCCCGCCCTTGAGTGTCAGCCGGCCGTCGCCGAAACGGCTCCACGGCGTCTGGCCCGATCCCTTGGTGCCGAGGTCCATCAGCCGGTCGCGGTCATCGCGCAACTGCGCGAACAGGAAGCCGCGGCCATCGCCGATCTCGGGATTGTACACGCGGAACTGATGGCCGTGATAGCGCAGCGCCAGCGGCTGGGTCAGGCTGCCCTCCAGCGGCACGAACCGTCCGAAATGCGCCACCCATTCCGCATCGCTCAACTGGTCGAGGCCGACCTGTGCCGCGGCGCGATCGTTGCGGAAGCGCAGCCGGGTTTCGGGGAAGTCGGCCGCCGTCACCGGATCGTAGAAACGCTCCCCCAGTTCGAGGATCGCGGTTTCGGGCCGATATGCTTGCGGGCGCTTGATCATCCAGCGATATGGGAGATGCCAACCGCAGGACGCAACCATGCCCGCCCCAGAAAATCGAAATTGGGAAAATCGCTTTTGGGCATCGGAAGACGGCCTCAAGCTGCACTATCGCGACTATCCGGGCCGTGCTGACCGCCCCCCGATCCTGTGCATGCCCGGCCTGACCCGCAATGCACGCGATTTCGAGGATCTGGCGGCGCGGCTTTCGCCCGAATGGCGCGTGATCGCGGTGAGCTTTCGCGGCCGTGGCAGGAGCGAATATGCCAGGGACCCCATGAGCTATGTCCCCGCCACTTATGTGCGGGATGTCGAGGCGCTGCTGGCCGAACTCGCGCTGCCGTCCGTCATTGCCTTCGGCACCTCGCTCGGCGGGATCGTCACGATGCTGCTGGCGGCGGCCGACCCCGGGCGAATCGCCGGCGCTCTGCTCAACGATGTCGGGCCCGAGATCGAACCGGCCGGGCTCGGCCGGATCCGCGCCTATGTCGGCAAGTCGAACACCTGGCCGACCTGGATGCATGCCGCGCGCGCGGTCGCCGAGGCCAATGGCGACGTCTATCCCGGCTATGCGATCGAGGACTGGCTGGCGATGGCCAAGCGGCTCTATCGCCTCAACAGCGCGGGGAGGATCGTGCTCGATTACGACATGAAGATCGCCGAACCCTTCCGCGTGCCGGGCAATGAGGCAGGCCCCGACATGTGGCAGGCGCTTGCCCAGCTGAAGTCCGTGCCGGTGCTGATCGTGCGCGGCGCGCGCTCGGACGTGCTCGGCGCAGCGACAGCGGATCGCATGGTGATGGCGCTCGACCAGGCCGAGCTGGTGACGATCCCGGGCGTCGGCCACACACCCACGCTCGACGAGCCCGATGCGGTCGCGGCGGTCGATCGTCTGCTGAAGCGGATCGTAACGGAACGGGTCGCTGCCTGAAGCGTCTCTCCGGCTCCCCTGCATAGAGGCCAAGGCATGCACTTTCCCTTCGATCGCCTCGTCTTCGATCCGCGAGATGTCGACCTGTCCCGCTCGCCGCTGGCGGGAAAGATCAGCGCCGAGACCTATGTGCTCGGCGCCTTCAACCCGGGCATGACGCGGCTGCCCAATGGCAATCTGCTGCTGATGGTGCGGGTGGCCGAGGCACTGCGCACGCCGATCTCGGACGGACATATCCACAGCATCCGCTGGCATGGGGGCGACTATGTGCTCGATGCCTGGCCGCTCGATTTCGTCGACACCTCGGATCCCCGAAAATTCATGATGCGCGCCGCCGGGTGGAAGGTGATGGCGCTGACGTCCTTGTCCTGGCTGCTCCCGGTCGAACTCTCGGCCGACGGGCGCGGCGTGGTCGCGGTCCACTACGACCGCGCGATCGCGCCGCGCGCGCCATACCAATGCTACGGCGTTGAGGATGCGCGGATCAGCAAGGTCGGCGACCGCTATCTGATGACGACCTGCTCGGTCAGCCCTGAACGCCATTCGACCACGCTCTACACCTCGGACGACGCGATGGAGTGGCGCCTCGAAGGCATTGTGCTCGATCATCAGAACAAGGATATGCTTGTCTTCGAGGGGCTGATCGGCGGTAAATACTGGGCGCAGACCCGGCCGCTCGGCGATCTCTATTTCGCCTATCCCCCAGGCAGCGAATGGCGCGCCGGCCCGTCGATCAACCTCGCCAGCTCGCCCGACGCGCTGCACTGGAAACCATATGACCAGCCCGGCATCCGCCCGCATTCAGCAACCATGGCGACCGCACGGATGGGCGGCGGCGCTCCGCCGATCCTGACGGATGATGGCTGGCTGAGCCTGTGGCACGGTGTCGAGCCACTGGGCGTGGTGGGTATCTACCGCACCTATTGGTCGCTGATGGACCGGGATGATCCGTCAAAGGTAGTGCGTACCAGCGACGAGCCCCTGATCGAACCCGCACTCGCGCTGACCGAGCCGCTCAAGGCGCTCATGTATCTCGACAATGTCGTGTTCACGACCGGCATCGCCGATGCGGGCGATCATTATGTGGTGGCGAGCGGCGAGGCGGACCTGGCCTGCCGGATCACCCATGTGCCGAAGACGGCGTTCGCCTCCTGACCCCCTCCCGCTTGCGGGAGGGGTAGGGGTGGGCTCCCGGCCAATCACAATCGGTGCGCTCGCGGTTAGCGCGAGCCCACCCCTCGGTCCCCTCCCGCAAGCGGGAGGGGAGGAAGACCCAGTAATGACGCCGCAGGGATTTCCCGCTAACGCCCACCCACCATGCCGTCGCCCGTCAATATCCTCCACCTCCATTCGAGCTTCGGCCTGGGCGGCAAGGAGGCGCGGGCAGTCCGCCTGATGAACCTGTTCGGCGACCGCGCCCGCCACACCATCGTGTCCGGCGTGCCCGATCAGCTTGGCGCAAGAGACGCGATCGCCGCCGGAATCAGTTACGAGATCGCGCAGAATCCTCCGCCGCTGACCGGACGCCCCTCGGTCGCGCGCTATGAGGCGATCGCCCGCTACATGCGCCGCTTCGATCTCGTGCTGAGCTACAATTGGGGCGCCATTGATGGCGTGATGGCGCGCCGGGTCTTCCCCAAGGGCCTGCCGCCGATCGTCCATCACGAAGACGGCTTCAACGCCGACGAAGCGGACGGGCTGAAGATCGAGCGCAACATCTATCGCCGCTTCGCCCTCCCCGCCGCGCACGCTCTGGTCGTGCCCTCGGAAACGCTGGAGACGATCGCGCTCAAAAGCTGGAGACAGCCCCCGGCGCGCGTCCACCGCATCGTCAACGGCATCGCCGTGAGCCGCTATGGCGCCAAGCCCGATCCAAAGGCGATCCCCGGCTTCCGCCGCCGCCCGGGCGAAGTGGTGATCGGTGCCGTCGCTGGCTTGCGCGAAGTGAAGGACCTGCCGACCCTGGTCCGCGCGGCCGGCGGCGTCTCGGCGCGCGTGCGCCTCGTGATCGTCGGTGAAGGGCCCGAGCGCGAGCGTATCCTCGATACGGCCGAAGCGATGGGCATGGAGGACCGCGTTCATTTGCCCGGTTTCCTGCCTGACCCGCATCGTTACATCGGCCTGTTCGATATCCTCGCGCTCTCCTCGAAGAGCGAACAATTCCCGATCTCGGTGGTTGAAGGCATGGCGGCCGGATTACCGATCGTGGCTCCGCAGGTGGGCGATATCCTGCAGATGGTATCCGAGGCAAATCGCCCGTTCATAACCAGGGCGCATGAAGTTGCTCTACGGGATTCACTTCAGGCACTGGCCGGGGCAAAAGCGGAGGCTCGCGCCTATGTCGGGGCGCAAAACCGTGCCAAGGCGCTGGCCGAATATGAAGAGTCTGTCATGATCGATCGCTATATAGGCCTTTACGAAGAGGCGATGGGCAGGCCAGGGGCTTTGCGCTGAGTCGTAATTTCCTCGCTAAGCGGCAGCCAAAGCGTATATCAAACGTATGTTAAGTCGGAGGTCGTGTTGTTCAAAGGTCTTAAGCCCATCATCTATAACGGCCAGGAAGTCTGGCCGCTGGTGGAGGGGGGCAAAGGCGTCGCCGCGACCAACCACGCGTCGGCCGGCGCCTGGGCTGCGGCCGGCGGCATCGGCACGGTTTCCGCGGTCAATGCCGACAGCTATGATCCCGACGGCAAGATCATCCCGCAGATCTACAAGGCGCTCAACCGCCGCGAGCGCCATGAGGAGCTGATCGACTTCGCGATCGAGGGCGCGGTCCAGCAGGTCAAGCGCGCGTTCGACATCGCCGGCGGCAAGGGCGCGATCAACATCAACGTGTTGTGGGAAATGGGCGGCGCCCAGCGCATCCTGCACGGCGTGCTCGAGCGGACCCGCGGCATGGTCGCGGGCGTCACCTGCGGGGCTGGCATGCCCTACAAGCTCAGCGAGATCGCTGCGTCCTACAACGTCAATTACCTCCCGATCATCAGCTCCGGCCGCGCCTTCCGCGCGCTGTGGAAGCGGGCTTATTCCAAGGCGTCGGAATGGCTGGCCGCGGTGGTCTATGAGGATCCCTGGCTCGCCGGCGGCCATAACGGCCTATCCAATGCCGAGGATCCGCTGAAGCCCGAAGATCCCTATCCCCGCGTCAAGGCGCTCCGCGAAACGATGCGCGAAGGCGGCATCTCCGACAGCGTCCCGATCATCATGGCTGGCGGCGTCTGGTACCTGCGCGACTGGAGCCACTGGATCGACAATCCCGAGCTCGGCCAGATCGCCTTCCAGTTCGGCACGCGGCCGCTGCTGACTCAGGAAAGCCCGATCCCCGAAGGCTGGAAAGCCAAGCTGACTGATATCGAGGAAGGCGAGGTCCTTCTCCACCGCTTCTCCCCGACCGGCTTCTATTCGAGCGCTGTCCGCAACCCCTTCCTCCGCGCGCTCGAAGCACGCTCCGAGCGCCAGATCGCCTTCTCGACCCAGTCGGCCGGCGACCATGTCTTCCAGCTCGATGTCGGGGTGAAGGGCAAGAATTTCTGGGTGACGCGCAACGACCTGCTGCGCGCGCGGCAATGGTTCGGCGAGGGCTTTACCGACGCGCTCAAGACGCCGGACAACACGCTTGTCTTCGTCACGCCCGAGGAAAAGGGCATGATCCGCAAGGACCAGGCCGATTGCATGGGCTGCCTCAGCCAATGCGCCTTCTCCTCCTGGGCTGACAGCGAGACCAACTCGACCGGCCGCCTCGCCGATCCGCGCAGCTTCTGCATCCAGAAGACGCTCCAGGACATCGCCCATGGCGGGCCGATCGACCAGAACCTCATGTTCGCCGGGCATGGCGCCTATAATTTCAAGCGCGATCCCTTCTACTCGAACGGCTTCGTGCCGACGGTGAAGCAGCTGGTCGACCGGATTCTGACGGGGGATTGAGCCGGTTCAGTCCGCCTCGATCGGCGCGGCGATCGAAAATGAAATGGGTTTTCAGCTCGCGAAAATAACGGTGGATCTCGTCCACCAACGCGCGGCCGTCGCCATTCTCGATCTTGCGCCTGGTCCAGCCATCCACGGGGCGGAGGAGGGCGGCATAGGTTTCCAGCATATCCAGCCCGCCGGGAGGCAAAGCGAGCTGCAGGGCTGCTCCGACCAGCAGACGTGCCTCCTGGATCGCCTTCATTTCGGCAAAGGCAGTCATCATCGGCGCCAGCAGATGCGGCTCCTCGCGCCAGGAGCGTCCGCTGAAGAGGTGCTGGACGACATATTGGCCGGCGCCGTGACAGTCATAGGCGGCGCATCCGCTGAACCCGGACTCGGCAAGGCCGGCATGGATGCGGCAATGGCATGTCGCGTCGAGATTGGGGCAAGCCTCGCCGGCCTTCTTGTCGAAGGCGAAATGCGCTGAACGGTCGAAAGCAAGCGCGACGCAGCAAAGCGCGGCACAGCGAGCGCAATCGGCGCGCAGACTGGGGTTGTCCATCTCGATATCCGATGCGGCAGGCGCAACCCCGGCCTCCGCGAGGCCTGCGCCTCGGGCGGTCGGAGCAGCAATGCTCTGGGCGAATGAAAAAGGCCGCCCCGTGCGGAGCGACCTTGACTTCTGTTTATCGGCCGAACGCGCTCCGGACAAGTGCGTGCTTCGACTGGTTTCGGCATTTGATCGCAAACGGCCCCGGATTTACCGCCGCCAAGAAAGCCTTGGGTTGCGGGCACGCGTGCGTCCTTTAGCTAGGCATCATGAAACGCGCGCTCGTCATCCGTCACGTCGTCCATGAAGGCCTTGCCGGCTATCGTCTGCCGATCGAACGGGCGGGCTATGAGATCGAGCGCGTCGCCGCGTGCCAGACCGACTTCGCCACGCTCGATTGCGTCTCGCCCGATCTGCTCGTCGTGATGGGTGGGCCGATGGGCGCGTACGAGACGGACGCGCATCCCTGGCTTCGCGACGAGATCGCAGCGATCGCCGCCCGGCTCGACGCCGATCGCCCGACCCTCGGCATCTGCCTCGGCAGCCAGTTGCTTGCGGCTGCACTCGGCGCGCGGGTCTATCCGGGGCCGGTGCGCGAGATCGGCTTCGCGCCCCTGGCGTTGAACGACGCGGGCGGGGAATCGCCGCTCTCCCATGTCGCCGATGTCGATGTGCTCCACTGGCACGGCGACACCTTCGACCTGCCCGAGGGTACGGAGCGCCTCGCCTCGACGCCGGCTTATGCCAACCAGGCGTTCCGCCGCGGCGACCGGCTGCTCGCGCTTCAGTTCCATGCCGAGATGGGCGAGGACCCGCGCTTCGCCGCCTGGATGGAGGATGAGGCCTATATCCGTGGCGCGGGCGTCGATCCCGCAGCGCTTCAGGCGGATCATGACCGGCTTGGCCCGGCCGCGGTGCGCGCCGGCGAGCGGATGATCGCTGACTGGTTGAAAGCGCTGGAAGGTTAGACCCAGCCCTCGAGCACCTGGTCGGGCGGGCGGTGGCCGTCCGCCCACATGCGGATATTGGCGATCACCTTCTCGCCCATCGCCAGCCGGCCCTCGAACGTGGCCGAGCCCATATGCGGCAGCATCACGACATTGGGCAAAGCCAGCAGGCGCGGATCGATCTGCGGTTCGAACTTCCACACATCGAGCCCGGCGCCGCCCAGCCGACCGCCTTCGAGCGCCTCGATCAGCGCATCCTCGTCCACGATGCCGCCGCGCGCGGCATTGATCAGGAAGGCATCGGGCTTCATCAGCCCGATCCGGCGCGCATCGATCAGATTCTCGCTCTCGGCGTTGCGCGGGGTGTGAATGGTCAGGATGTCGATCTCGCCGAGCATCGCATCGAGCGAATCATGCCAGATCGCGCCGAACTCGGCCTCGACCGAGGCGGGCAGGCGGTGGCGGTTGTGGTAATGGATCGAGAGCCCGAAGGCCCGCGCCCGGGTCGCGACCGCGCGGCCGATCCGCCCCATGCCGATGATGCCCAGCGCCCGGCCGCCGATGCGGTGGCCGAGCATGCCGCCCGGCGCCCAGCCTTTCCATTGACCGGAGCGTACCAGCTTCTCGCCCTCGGCAAGGCGGCGCGGCACCGAGAGGATCAGCGCCATCGTCATGTCGGCGGTGTCCTCGGTCAGCACGCCGGGGGTGTTGGTGACGATGATGCCCCGCGCCCGCGCCGCCCGGAGATCGATATGGTTCACGCCGGCGCCGTAATTGGCGATCAGTTTCAGCCGCTCGCCCGCGCCCTCGATCAGCGCAGCGTTGATGTCGTCCGTCACGGTCGGCACGAACACATCGGTATCGGCCATGGCCGCGGCGAGCTGCGCCTGGTCCATCGGCACGTCGCCGCGATTGTTCGTCGTATCGAACAATTGCTCCATGCGCCCCATCACCGCCTCCGCCAGTTCGCGGGTGACGACCACTCGCGGATTGGGGACCTTGGGGTTCGGGACGCGTCTCATTTCGGGCATGAATCCGGCTTGGCGAAGCGCTTTGCCCTCGTCAACATAGTTGAAGCCGCGAGCGCAAACGCGGTAAAGAATTCCCGATCAGGGGAAATGGCAAGTATGCGTTTCAGGGCGAAAATCTTGCTTGCGATGGTTAGCGTCGGGCTGACGGCGCCGGCGATTGCCGGGCTCGTCCTGAAGAAGACGCCCTATTTCGCGTCGATCTCGGCGGGCAAGGCGCGGATGCGGACGGGGCCGGCCAAGACCTATCCGGCGAGCTGGCTGTACCAGCGCGCCGACCTGCCGGTGAAGGTGCTCGACGTCTATGATCGCGGCGCCTGGATCAAGGTCGAGGATCCGAGCGGCACGCAAGGGTGGATGATGGGCACCCTCATCTCGGACACGCGCACCGGCCTGGTGATGGGGACGATCGCCGAGCTGCGCGATTCGCCGCGTTATGGCGGCAAGATCGTGTGGCGCGCGGCGCCCGGCGTGGTCGGGCGGCTGAGCAAATGCGCGCGGGGCTGGTGCTATCTCGACGTGCGCGGGCGAGGCGGCTATGTCGAGGCGAACCATCTCTGGGGCGTGACCGCCGACGAGACGCTGAACTGACCCGATGCGGATCGAACGTGACGACCTGACGCATCCCGATATGGTGGCGCTGATCGAGCTCCATCTGCGGAGTGCCTTCGAGAATTCGCCGCCCGGCAGCGTGTTCGCGCTCGACCTGAGCGGGCTGCGCGACCCCGCGGTGACCTTGTGGTCGGCCTGGGACGGGGATGACCTGCTCGGCATGGGCGCGCTCAAGCAGCTCGACGCGGGGCATGGGGAGCTCAAGTCGATGCGTACCGCGCCGGCGCATCTGCGCAAGGGCGTGGCCGCGACGATGCTCGATCATCTGATCGCCGAGGGCCGCCGGCGCGGCTATGCACGGCTGAGTCTGGAAACCGGCAGCAACGCGCCCTTCGCACCGGCCCGCGCCATGTACGAACGCGCCGGCTTCGTGCCGTGCGGGCCGTTCGCAGACTATAGCGACGAGAGCTTCAGCCGGTACTACACGCTGGCGCTGTAATTCAGCCCCTCCCCTTCAGGGGAGGGGTTGGGGTGGGGCAGCGTCGGGCGAGGCTCGATGCCTCGCTCGGCGCTTCAGTCTGGGGGCGAAGAATCCTCTTGAGCGCGCAGACGCGCGCCCCCACCCCCAAACCCCTCCCCTGAAGGGGAGGGGCTTCCGGCTCAGTTCATCAGCTCCACCGCCATCGCAGTCGCCTCGCCGCCGCCGATGCAGAGCGAGGCCATGCCGCGCTTGCTGCCCGAACTCTGCAGCGCTGCCAGCAAGGTGGCGAGGATGCGGGCGCCCGAGGCGCCGATCGGGTGGCCGAGCGCACAGGCGCCGCCATTAACGTTGAGCCGGTCATGGCTGAGCCCGAGATCGCGCATCGCGATCATCGCGACCACGGCAAAGGCCTCGTTGACCTCGTAGAGATCGACATCGTCCGTCGACCAGCCCGCCTTTTCCAGCACCTTGCGCATCGCGAAGACGGGCGCGGTGGTGAACAGGGCCGGCGCATGGGCATGGGCGCCATGCGCGACGATCCGGGCGATCGGATCGAGGCCGAGCTTCTCGGCGATCGAGGCGCGGGTCAGCACCAGCGCCGCGGCGCCGTCCGAGATGGACGAGGCATTGGCGGCGGTGATCGTGCCGTCCTTGGAGAAGGCGGGCTTGAGCGTCGGGATCTTCGAGGCATCGCCCTTCAGCGGCTGCTCGTCGAGGCTGACGGTGGTCGGGCCCTTGCGGCCGGCGATCTCGATGGGGACGATCTCGCGGACGAACGCACCTGAAGTCTGCGCCTTTTGCGCGCGCTCGAGCGAGGCGATCGCGAAATCGTCCATCTGGCCGCGGGTGAACTGATATTCGGCCGCGGTATCCTCGGCGAAATTGCCCATCAGCTTGCCGGCATCATAGGCATCCTCGAGGCCGTCGAGATACATATGGTCGTACAGCCGGTCATGGCCGATCCGCGCGCCGCCGCGATGCTTCATCGAGAGATAGGGCGCGTTGGTCATGCTCTCCATGCCGCCGGCAACGATCAGGTCGACCGAGCCCGCCGCCAGCGCATCGGCGGCGAGGATCGCGGCCTGCATGCCCGATCCGCACATCTTGTTGACGGTGGTCGCCTCGACATGGGTGGGCAGGCCCGCCTTGATCGCCGCCTGGCGCGCCGGCGCCTGGCCGAGCCCGGCGGGCAGCACGCAGCCCATATAGATGCGCTCGACCGCCTCGCCCGAAAGCCCCGCCCGCTCGACCGCCCCGCCGACCGCCGCCGCGCCCAGCTCCGTCGCCGTCGCGCCGGCAAGCGAGCCCTGGAAGCTGCCCATCGGGGTGCGGGCATAGGAGAGGATGACGATCGGATCGGTGGCCATGAGGAGCTCCGGCTGGAAGGATTGGCCGCGATCTAGGGGCAGTGCAGCATAACCGCAATGGCGAGGGGCGGGGGGAGATGGCGGGCGGTGGCGCGGCTGAGGAGGGGATTGGTGCGGGCGGTGACCGGGCCTGATCCGGGCCCGACGGTTCCTGTGCTGTTTTGTGCTGTTCCTCGGTTATGTTTTTTCTGCTGCTGTTATGTTGGATTTTCGGTGCGAATTCCGAGTGTGTTTTCAACAGCTTGGGTGGCACTATGCTGTTATCGAATAACAGCATGAAAGTTGGAAATAACAGCACAGGAACAGCGCTGTTTTTTGTCGAAACGGCGGCGGGGCGCGTTTCATTTTTCCGGTCATGTGAAAGAGCGGGACGGCGGCCGGGGTAGGCGACCGTCCGGGGCCAATCTGCAATCATCACCCGTGCGATTGAATCAATGCGACGCGACGGGGCGGAGGACCGTGCAAGTGATGGTTGGGGTGTATTGTGAGGCATGGGGCCAGCGTCGTAGAGTTTCGGACGCGATAGCAGCGAATGGCCGTTGTTGGGCCGACAACGGATTGTCCGCTTCTGGGCCGCGGGCGGCAAAATCGGACGTTAGCCACTTCTGCGTTGGGTCGGAATCTGCCTAGGTTTGGCCGCCTATCTTCATCTCCGTGAGGCGGTCGAGCAAATAGCCAGCCGCGCCATCAGTAGTCAGCGACCGAATTCGCGCAACGAGCGCTGCATCCGTGAGGTCGATCGTCACTTTGCCAAGGCAAGCCGCGATGAGCAGCTCGAGGATAATGTCGTGGTCGCTGGCATTTTCGTGATGGATGAGCGATTCCAGCGCCGCGGTGCGCTTGTCCTCCTGCGCCTTGTCCGTCCAGACGAGTTCATCTCGGGTCGCCGCGCGCAGGAACGAACTTCGCAGCACGGTATCCGTCCATTTTTGCGTCAGATAGTCCTGATGATGAAGGACGGTCGCAACCGGATAATGCCGTTCGCCGAGTTTGGGCTTGCCGGGCTGACCGAAGGCACGCTGATGCTGGAGCGCCGCGGCCGCGGCGCCGATCACGTGCGCCTGGCTGCACCCTGCCTTGCTATAGAATGACCTCGGTCCGAGCTTGGGCGCCTCGAGCTGGGCTGGGTGAAGCAGGGCCTCCGCGGTCAAGCCAGCCGTTCCGGCCCCGACAAGACTGGCGCGGCGCGCGAGCAGGGACGGCGGCAAGTCAGAGCCCTGCTCGGCCCAGCGGTCGTAAAGGGCAAGCTCCTTGCACCAGGGGCAATCATCGGTCCCGCCGTCCGGCATCGGCAATTCTTCGACGACGTGGACACTGTTGGGGGCCAACCGCCCGTGAAGAGCTGCCCATTCGGCCGGATCCTCTTCGGTATGGATGCCGATGACGAAGTTGAACTTCCCGGCAAATTCCTCGGTGCGCAGCAGCTTCTCGATTTGCGAGACGCGATCGGCGCCGGCGGAGACGTCCTCGACGATAGTAATCTCGTCCCCCTCCTTTGCGCCGCGAATGATCGCGGCGGCCTCGGCGCGATCGCCGATCTCGTCCGCGGCGCCAAGGGCGGGTAAATGCAGCAGCGGTATCGCTCCCAAGCGCGCCTCAAGCTCCGCCTTGACCTGTTCGGCGAATTGCCAGGCGGGGTCGTGCCCGGGCGCGAGCACCGCCAGCTGTGGGCCCAATGCAGAGAGCGCTGCCGTCAGCCGAGCCTTGAACGGGGCCGTCTCGCGTATCGCGTCGAGATCGAGCCTGACGACATGATGTGGTTGCCGAGTCGCATCGACCCTCACACCGTTCGCATGCAAGCGAACGACTGGCGTATCGGCATAATCGTCGAAGAAGCGACGATATCGTTCGGCGTCCGCTTTGCGCAGGCGGTACGCGACATCTTCATAAGCGAGCGGGAAATAGACCTGCCGGTCGATCTCGATCGTCGCGGTCGTCTTGTCGTCATCCTTGTACGAAAAACGCGAATCGCTCACCATGTCGGAGAGACGCGGCAAATCCCGATCAACCAGCGCGAACAACGCGAGAAAGATCGGGTCGCAGCGATGCCCATTGTCGGCACTTGCCTCTTTCAGGACCTTGCCGAGACTGCCGGTTTGCGTTGCGCTGATGAGAATGAGGATGCGGGTCCTTTCCTCCGCCGCCGTGCCGACGTCAGTCTCGACGCGCTTCAGAATCCGTAGTGCATCCTCCTTCGCGGCCGCACTGCCATCGTTATATCCCGGCAGGATTTCCAGCTTCGGCATCGGCATGCCAAAATGCTCGGCCGCGATCCGCGCCGCGTGCGACGCCAGCGACGAGATCGACCAAGTGTCGACGACGATCGCTTGGCGATCCTTGAGATGCTCGAGCATCCAAAACGCGATCGCATCGAGCGCGTCGCGATCGATCTGGATATTGCCGACGCGAATGAAGTTCTGGACGATCTTGCCGCTCGGCGCGCGAAACGAGGTACCGGGCGGCGCGCTGAGCAAGGCCTTCGACCGGTCGACCAGATGGCCGAATTCAGCCTGCCGCAGGTGATCGACAATCTCGGTCTGATCGAACCCTGCGAGGTCGTCGGGGATGATCGCGGCGTTGAGCGCCGGCGAAAGGCGCGGCAGCCCCTCATGGGCATATAGGAGATAGACCGAGCGATCCTTTGCCCGGGCAAACATGCTGGTAGGATCCTCGACGAGATCGCGCACGGGTCCGGTCCAGTCCGCCGGGTCGCCGGCGATGGCGGAAGGGTCGATCGACCACTCGACCGGGGGTCTGATGACGACGGGATCGGCATCGAGATTCCGCTGGCGCAGCGCCTCCAGGATGCCGTCGATCGTCTGGCCTTTTTCGGCCTGGACGACCCTGAGCGGCTGCGCGCGACCGGCGCCAATGGCGGGAGTTCTGAAGGTGTACAAGCTGGCGCCGTCAGGACTGCAGGGCGTCCGGGTAAATGATCGTCCAGTGCGTACCCCTGACCGGCGGATGCTCGCCCGGGACCGGGACCATCCGCTCGGCGTCGTGGCGCGAGCCGTCGAGCACATACCAATGCCGTCCGGTCCGCAAGGTCACGAACCCCTCGATCCGTCGCGCCGCCGCAATCGCAATTACCGTTCCGCGTCCGGCATTGGGATCATCGGCATTGCTGCTGAGTTGCTCGTGGAGCAGCTTGTCCATCAATCGGTCGTCGGACCAGTCAACATAGGTCGCGCCGACCTCGGTCGCCCTGAAGCCCTCAAGGATGCCCGGCCCGAAATCCGAGACGCTCGCCTCGATCAGGTTGAGGCGGTCCTGCCGTCGGCCGGCAATATAGTCGCGCAGCTGCGGAAAGCTGGTGGCGCGCTCTAGCGCCCGATCCTTTGCCTCCAGGTTCTTGCGGAATTTGAGCACGCGAACTGCGCGCGCGGCGCGCGCATAGGCATAGCCATTCGAATGGAGTTCGCGCAGGAAGTCGATCAAATCGCTCTTCCCGATCGAGGTCAGGTCTTCGTCAATGTTGCGCGCGATTGCCCCGACCTCGACGCGGCGCATCATCGAGACGACGACATCCTCGAACGCACTGACATAGTCGCTACGCTTGCGCAGCGCGGCTGCGACAGATTCAGTCTCGTCGAATTCGACCAGACGCTGCGTGCGCCCGCCGACGCCAGCAAGGCCCCCGCGGCGGACCGAGACAAGATGTTTCACGACATCGAGCGGGAGGCGGAGCGCTTCGTTGCCGTCGGGTACTACCGTGCCGCCGGTTTGCAAAGCCAGTAAATAAGCGAGCGACAGCGCCGGCGTCTCGTCATTGTCGAATGCCGGATCGGCAAAGGCCGGCCAGGCCTTGATGCCCGGCGACAGCAACGTGAACGTGTCGGTGCTGTCCATCGCGGCCGCGACGGCCAAGGCGAGCCAGGTTTCGCGCAAGAAGGCTTCGGGCTGCGGGGAAGCGATCCGCAGTACGGTGCGCGACGACGGGGCACGCGTGGTCAGCCGGCGCAGGAGCGCCTCGATCTCCGCTATGCCGTCATTGGTTGTGATCGTATGAGTTGGCCTCATACTATTCTCGCCTCCCCCATCCCCGCAGGGACCCTCGAATTCGAGATAGACGTTAAGTACATCCGCGCAAAGAATTTCTCGATCCAAATCTGACAGTATCACGGGTATAGGCCACGCGACGCAGGCCGATGTCGTCGAACCGACCGGCGCGGCGAACAAGCGTAATCGACAGACCATTTCAACATTCCCATGGGCAGCGCTGCCTAGGATTTCGGAGGGTGCGATGCTGGACGACGATCAGCGAAACGAAATCGAGCGCGCGCGTGCGACCGTCGCGACCACGCTGCGGCCCACCGCTCCCGGACTGGAGGCGGTGATGCACACGCCGTTTCCCGTTCTCGACCACGGCTTCATCCGGGTCGTGGACTATATGGGAGACGATTCCGCCGTGGTGCAGGCGGCACGGGTTTCATACGGGCGCGGTACGCGGCGCTCGAGCGAAGATCGCGGTTTGATCCGCTATCTGATGCGCCACTGGCATTCGACCCCGTTCGAGATGTGCGAGATCAAGCTGCACGTGAAGTTGCCGATCTTTGTCGCCAGGCAATGGATCCGGCATCGGACGGCTAATGTGAACGAATATTCGGCACGCTATTCGGTCATGGACCGCGAATTCTACCTGCCCGATCGTGAGCACCTGGCAGCGCAATCGTCGACCAATCGACAGGGTCGCGAAGGCCAGCTCAGCGAGCAGGAGGCCGATGAGGTCCTGCGCCTGCTGCGGGCGGATGCCGAACGCGGGCACGAAAGCTACCGCTGGATGCTCAACGATCCCGAATTCGGCGAGGTAGACCCCGAGCGCGCCGGTGTGTCACGCGAACTCGCGCGGATCGGCCTTAGCCTCGCGACCTATACGCAGTGGTATTGGAAGGTCGACCTCCACAATCTGCTCGGGTTCCTGCGGCTGCGCGCAGATGCCCATGCGCAATACGAGATCCGGGCTTATGCCGACGTGATTCTCGATCTCCTCAGGCGTTGGGTGCCAATGGTCCACGAGGCATTTTTGGACTATCGACTTGGTGCTGTTTCCCTGTCGCGCGAAGAAGTCGATGTCGTCCGCGAGTTGATCCGCGGCGAGCATCCCGACCGCGACGCCACGGGTCTGTCGGCGCGTGAATGGGATGAGCTTCGCAACCGGTTCGATTTCTAGCAGCGCGGTTTACCGTCTCAACGCACAGTCCGAAGCCCCCCCCGCCCGACCGATTGGCTAAGACCAGGCTGACAAATCAATATTCCGTCCGGATTAGAGCCCATCCTGACTGGCAGGTTGCGCTATAGCAGTGATAACCATGTAATGATGAGAGGCGGGGCTAGCTGATGACACACCACAAGATCGAACTCACCGCACATCATCTGACCCGCTTTGCATCGACCAATCCACTGGAAGCCGTATCGGAGCTCATCTGGAACGGCCTCGATGCGGATGCGGACAAGATTAATGTGACGACGGAGTTCGACGTTCTCGATACGATGACTGCGATCACCGTTTCGGACAATGGCTCGGGCATTCCTTTCGCCGAAATCGTCGATCGCTTCAAACGCCTCGGTGACAGCTGGAAACGAACGTCGCGGCTCTCCAAACAGCGTAATCGCTTCTTGCACGGCAAGGATGGCCAGGGCCGCTTCAAGGCCCTCTCGCTCGGACGGGTAGTCAAGTGGACGATCGTCTACGCCGAAGGCAGCAAGCACTACACTTATACCGCACAGCTAATCTCCGACGATCCGACCGATCTCATCGTTTCCGACAAGGCCGCGGAAACGGCGCGCCCGACTGGGGTGAGCGTTCGAGTCACCGAGCTTGCGCCCGCCACTCGGGCTCTCACCAATGTCGACGCGCTCGATCGGATCGGCGAGAAATTCGCGCTCTACCTCAACCAGTATCGCGAGATCGCGATCACCTTCCAGGGCAGCCTGATCAAGCCGGAAACCTATATCGTTTCGCTGGAACCGTTCACGCTCTCACCCATCACCGACGGCTCTCGCATCTTCACCGCCGAATACGACATCGTCGAATGGGCGGTCAGAAGCGAGCGGCGGATTTACCTCTGCGACAGCAAGGGCTTTCCGCTCGCCGAACGCAATCCGCGCATCCACGTGCCGGGGCTCGATTTTGTCGGCTACATTAGATCCGATTATTTTGCGGAACTGGCCGAGCGTAATTTGATCGACGTCGACGGTCTCGACGGCAAGGTCAATGGAGCGATAGAAGAGGCAAAGGCTCTCACCAAGGCTTATTTTCGTCAGCGCCGCATCAAAGACACTCGCTCGGTCATCCAGCAGTGGAAGGACGAAAGGGTCTATCCTTACGAAACCGAGGCCCAGACAAGCGCGCAAGAAACTGAGCGACAGGTGTTCGATCTCGTCGCCGTGTCGGTCAAGGAGCATATCCAAGATTTCGACGCACTGCCGGCCACGGCCAAGCGGTTCAACTTCGAACTTCTGCGTCAGGCGATCGAACGCAATCCCACCGAGCTTCGGGCGGTGCTCGAACACGTGCTCAAGCTGCCGGAGAACAAGCTCGCCGAACTCGCAGCCCTGCTTGATGACGTCACGCTGTCGAATATTATCGAGGCCTCAGCGACAGTGGCGGACCGGCTGACCTTCGTCCATGGCCTCGAAGAGCTCATCTACAACGACGAGCACAGCAAGGATTTGCTCGAGCGCGCGCAGCTACACCAGCTCGTCGCCCAGAACATTTGGCTATTCGGCGAGCAATACAACCTTACGGTGTCGGACAAAGGCCTAACCCAAGTGCTGAAAAAGCATGCGAAGCTCACCAAACAAAAAAAAGTGATTGATCGCCCCGTTCGCCGCCTCGATGGCTCGGTGGGAATCGTGGACCTCATGATCTCGCGCGCCGCCAAACCCCTGCGATCCGGCGAAATCGAGCATCTTGTTATCGAGTTGAAGCGGCCCACCGTCGAGGTGGGAGTCGCCGAGCTTCAGCAGGTTTTCAGCTATGCGTCCGCGGTTGCATCCGACGATCGCTTCGGCGTCGGACAAGCCGAGTGGGAGTTTTGGGTTGTCTCGGCCGCCATGAGTAAGGAGGCCAAGGCGCTGTCCAATCAAGCCGGCAAGCCTCCGGGTCTCTTCTACGAGAGCGGGACCCAAAACCCCAAGGTGCGCGTTTGGGCTCGGACATGGGCGGAGATCATCCATGACGCGCGGGTCCGCATGCAGTTCTACAAGGAACGGCTGAACTTGGAAGTCGATTCCGAAGTGGCCGTCCGCAAATTAAAGCGGACTTACGCACGCTATTTTCAGGATGCGGAACCCGAATTGGAAACCACTGAAGATGAGGTGGTGGCCTGACGGGTCACTAAACGCTGCAGCTCTACTTTGTAATCGGCCCGCACATAAGACGGTCCTGAGTTTTAATCCGGCGATGTTGGGGACCTCCGTGATGCGGTGATGCTTGTCGTGCCCGGCGATGAAAAGACGACGTGGATGGCCTCGCGATGAGCGAAAACGATAAGGCGCCACAGCTCTGCTCCAACCGCATATGCACTATTGACCGACCGTAGGGCGGCTTTGCCATGCCCGTTGGTCGATGCGGGCTTCAAGATCGTCCAGCGTTGCAGCTCTGATACACAGACTCAGTCTGTGTCGGCTTTCAGGCGATGGGGGCGTGGATTCTATGACTGAAATGGGGCGCGTTGCTGCCCTCGACAGATGTCAAACCGACAACTTCGCATCCCCCTCCAACACCCGCTGCTCCAGCCGCGGCGGCGTACCCGGCCGCCAAAGCCGCGCCTTGTGCGACACGCGATACCGCAGCGGCCCGCCGTCAGGCGTGGCCGCGCGCGCGATCGGGCGGACGATGCAGACGAATTCGGTGTCGATCGCATCCGGTCCGGCGGTGACCACGGCATAGCCGTGCCCGGCCATGTCGACGAACTCCAGATGCGGCGCGACGCCGGGGTTGGTCAGCGCACGTGCCTTGGCGATGTCGCCGCTCGCGGCATATTCGAGCGCCGCGCGCACGCCGCGCTTGATCGTCAGGTTGATCGTGTGCTCGGGCGGGGCGCCCGGCGTCTTGCGCACGTACAGCGGGAGCGTGGGGGATTCCTTGAAATATTCGGCGGCTTCGCCGAGGCCGGGCGCCGAGATCGAGCCAGTGATGAAGCTGAGCCCGACCGGCTCGAACCCGACGGGCGGCAAAGCAGGCGCGGCATAGCCGGCCCAGAAGCTGTGGCGGTCGCCCGAGACGGTGACGAAGCCCGACACCTTGCGGTCGCGGACGGTGTCGTAAATCTCCGCGCGCTCGGCATAGGCGCTGCTGAAATCGGGGTTGGCGAAGGTTCCATAATCCTTGCCCATCCATGGCACCTTTATCAGGCCGGCGGGCAGGTTCTGCGGATCGGTCCGCATGTCGAGCGTGCCGTTGGTCGCGCCCCAGATCTTCCAGGTCGCGGTCGATCTGGTCAGCCTTTCCTTGAGCCAGGCCTTCTGCTCGCGGCCGAGCACGGTGTAGGCGGGCTCGTCCTTGCGGAAATTGGGGATGGCCTTGTCGCCGATCGCGATGGTTGCGGGGGGCTTGCCGCCGGCATAGTGTTTCCCGCCGTCGACGATCTCCATCCATTCCTGCGGGAGGACCGGATAGTCGCCCGAGTCGAGCGCCGCCGCCTCGGGCCGGTCGGTCGGGTCAGCCGCCTTGTAGCTGTGGAAGTCAGTCAGGATGAGGTCGACGTGGCGGCCGTAGCGCAGCGCGCGATAGGCGGTCATGCTGCCGACGGCGACGCGGTTGTTGGGCTCGGTGCCGAAGCCCTGGTCGTCGAAGGTCTCGATCGGCGCCTTCGTCACTGCGGGCGGGCGGAACTGGTCGAGCCCGGCACCCGATGCCTTGTGGACGCGTGACGGGATATATTCCCACCAGGCCTGGTTGGCGGCGACGCGCAGCGGCTGGGCCGGCTCGACCTTGCCGCCATATTTGATGAAGCTCTGCCAGCCCTGCCACGAGAATTCGTGATTGTCGCCGATGCACACGAACGGGAAGTACGCGCGGGCATCCTGGATGTCGGGATCGTCGATATGGGCCTGGTAGACGTGGCGATAGCCGGCGAGGGTGGTCGGTACGTGGAAATTGCTGACCTTGCGGGCGTCGGGGATCCGGCCGAGATCATAGACGGTGCGCGAATAGCGGTGCGGCACTTCGTCGGGATATTCGACGACCTCGTAGATGAAGTCGCCGAGGTGGAGCACGAAGCCGAGCTTGCGGTCGGCAGGGGCGTGTTCGTCCTCCCAGATCATCCGGCGAAAGGCGTTCTGGGCGCCTTCGTTGACGCTCTGGCAGGAGACGAAGGCGAAGCGGACGGGGCGGGGGTCGGTGGCGCGCGGTGCGGTGATGGTGCGGCCGATGCGGCTGCCGGCGCCGGTGTCGTCGGTGAAACGGTACCAATAGGTCGTCGCCGGCGCGAGGCCGCCGACCAGTGCGCGGCAGGTCCAGTCGGCCGCCGCCAGGATCGGCGCGGGCGCCGTGGCGACGACGTGGTGGAAGTCCGCATCGAGCGCTACTTCCACTGTCAGTCCGTGCTGCTCGCCCTGGTCGAACGGGCGGCGGGTCCACAGGACCACGCTATGCTCGTCCGGATCGCCCGAGGCGACGCCCTGGGGATAGAGCGCGCGATCCTCGCGCCATGCGATCTTCGATGGCGCGGCGGCCGATCGCGTCGCCCAGATGCCGGTGACCCCGATGAGCGCGGCGCTTGCCAGAAACTGTCGACGATCCATCTCACGCTCCCGGCCTGTGTGCGGGGAGTGTTTCGTGGCGGTGATCTCCGGTCAAGCTGCGGTGTCGCGGCCGGCAGCTATCGCGGCATGAACTGCCGGCCGGAAAAGCCGCGAGACCGCGACCCGTTCAGCCGATTGCGTCGAGCCAGCCTCGCGCCCGGGCCTCGGCGACGACCGACCGCGCGACGGGCACGCGGGTTCCGTTGCGGAGGATGAGGCGGATGTTGCGGCCGAAGCGCTCGGCGCCGGTGATCGCCGCGTCCGCTACCCACCAGGAGCGGTGCACCCGCAGGCCGCGCACGTTCGCCAGAGCCTCCTGCGCCTGGCCGAAGGTCGCGAGCACGAGGTGGGAGCCGGTCGCGACGTGAACCCGCACATAATGGTCTTCCATCTGGAGGCAGAGCACATCTTCCGGCCGGGCGCCGAGCGGACCCGCCATCGGCCGTGTGGCCGTATCCTCCTCGACCGTCGCCCGCCGGGTCGCGCGGTCGTTCCGGAGCAGGCCGAGATAGGCGAAGCCGTAGCTCGCCGGCACGGCGATCAGCAGGCCCTCCCAATACCATTTGAGCGGCGTCATGTGGTGGGAGAGGAAGGGCCATAATATGTTCGCCAGCACGATGTTCGCCAGCGTGACCGGGCCCATCGCCAGCGCCGCGATCAGCGCGACCGACGCCCAGAACAGGGGTGTCCGCCCGTAACGCGCGTGCGCCAGCCGCACGCCTATGCCGATCAGGCCGAGCCCCAGCCAGGCACAGGGCAGCTGGAACAGCAGGCGCTGCCACAGCGGCCCGTTCAGGAAGCTGCCATAGGGGCCGATCGCGGCCAGGAATATGCCGATCGCCGTCGCGACGGCGACGTCCTGCCGCCATCCCCTCCATCGTTCGTCGTTCGACCAGCCCCGCGCCATCGGCCGCCTATAGCGCAGTTCGCCGGCCCGCGAACCCGGTCGCCCATTGGCGAAAACAGGCTGGCGCGGCGGGTTTCCGGAGGGGAGCAGGGCGCGATCCCATCAACGGAGCGTCCCATGCGAAACTTCCTGCTGTCTCTTGCTGCCCTTGTCGCGGCCTGTCTTCCCGGCCTCGCTTATGCGGGGGTGGGCTATCAGCATTTAACCATTCCCGATCCGAACGGCGGCAATGCGCTGGAGGTCGGTATCTGGTATCCGAGCGATGCCCCGGGGCGGCCGCAGCCGCTTGACCTCTACACGCAGATCGTTGCGCCGGACGCGCCGGTCAAAGGGCAGAAGCTGCCGCTGATCGTGATGTCGCATGGGCATGGCGGCTCCTTCGCCGGGCATTACGACACAGCGGAGGCGCTGGCCGAAGCCGGGTTCGTGGCGGCTGCGGTCACGCATGACGGCGACAGCTGGCGCGACACGAGCCGGGCGATCCATCTGGAGGACCGGCCGCGGCAGCTCGAGGTGCTGATCACCTATATGCTCGAGAACTGGCGGGACCATGATCGGCTTGACCGCGACCGGATCGGCGCGTTCGGCTTCTCGGCGGGCGGGTTCACCGTGCTGGCCCTGGCCGGAGGCGAACCGGACTTTGCCAGGTTCGCGCCGCACTGCCGCTCCTTTCCCGACTTCTTCGATTGCCGCATCATCGCCGGCGCCAAGCTCGACCTCGCGGCGCCGCGGGTCTGGGTGCATGATTTCCGGGTAAAGGCAGTCGTCGCCGCATCGCCGGCGATCGGGTTCGCCTTCGGCAAGTCCGGCTTGTCCAAAGTGACGGCCAGGGTGCAGCTCTGGCGTGGCGAGGACGATCCGATCCTGCCCAATCCCTATTATGCCGAGGCGGTGCGGCAAGACCTGCCCTCGGCCCCCGAGATGCACGTGGTGCCGCATGTGGGCCATTACGACTTCATTGCCCCGTGTTCGCCGGTAATGGCGCAGAGGCTGCCCGACATCTGCGCGCATCAGCCCGGTTTCGATCCGGTCGCCTTCCACCGCGCTTTCAATGGTGATGTGGTGCGCTTCTTCCGCTCTGCGCTCCGGGTGTCTGCGGCCCGGCGATGACCTGGAGCCGGTCTAAACCGTCCTGGTGCGCAGCTGGCCCTCATAGTCGCGCTTGCCGATGGGCACGCCGCGCGAGCGGAGGATATCGTAAGCGGTGACGGCGTGGAAATGGAAGTGCGGCAGCGAGAAGGACAGGATGAAGGTGTCAGCCGTGAAGGCCAGCCGCCGAGGGCCGATCTGGAGGTCGAGCGCCTTGCCCGCGCATGCGTTGATCTCGTCGGGCGTGAACGCCTCCAGCGCGGTTTCTGCCTTGCCCATCATGGCCTGCAGGTCGGCAAAGGGGACCGGTCCGACCAGGGGCGGCGGGGTGAACAGGCCGGTCTTCAGGGCTTCCACGCCCCAGACGGCATGGTGCCAGGCTGCTTCGATCTGGAAGTGAAAGGGGGCCATGTCGTCGTAAAGGCGCGCGTTCACGAAGCTCTCGGGATCGACACCCGTCTCCGCGCAATGCGTGGCCGCCCGGCCGAGAAAGCCTCGCATGGCCCGCACGGTCTGCAGGAAGGTCGGTACGCTGAGATCGTAGAGGGATGTCGACATCGGCTACCCGGCCGGCTGCTCGACCTTGAAGAAGCGCTCGATCACATTCTGCGCGATCCGCGCCGGGCGCAGGGTTTCGGCGTCGAGATAGCACCAGCTCGATTTCACCTCGGCCAGCACGTCCTCGCCGCGGCGGATGATTGTCTCGTAGAAAGCGCGCGCGCCCTGGACCTTTTCGAGCAGCACGGTGGCGATCACATCGTCTTCGAGGAAGGTCGGGCGGCGATAGGTGATCTCATGCTTGAGCGCGACCCAGAGATGCGAGGCGACGGCGTCGGCGGGCGCGAAGCGCTGCCAGTGGTTGATCACCGCTTCCTGAACCCATTTCAGATAGCTCGCATTGTTCACATGCCCCATGAAATCGATATCGGCGGCATCGATCGCGATGGGAAAGCTGTGCGAGGCGAATTCAGGTTCGGGCATGATCCATGTTTACTCCGGATTGCCGGATATAGCGAGGGCGCAGGACAATATTTACCGCCTTTATAACGGACATAAGCCGGGATGACGCGGCGGACGCCGCAGCGTATCGCAGGGGCATGGAAATCCTCATCAATGTGCTCAAATGGTTCGCGTCCGGCAGCGGCATGATTGCCGCGGCGATGATCTCGCTCGATCTCGGCCGGAAGATCACCGGCTGGGGATTCGTCCTCTTCGTCGCCTCGGCCATGGCCTGGATCGCCGGATCGGTGCTGACTCATGACTGGGCGCTCGGCACCCAGAATGTCGTGCTGTTCGGGATCGATGTCTTCGGGGTCTATCGCTACCTGATCCGCAAGAAGCTGAATGGCTGAAGCCTGGTTCTGGCCGGTGGCGCTCGGCCTGCTCGGCGCGCTGCTGGGCAGTTTCATCGCGACATTGGTGATCCGCTGGCCGCAGGAGCGATCGGTGGTGAAGGGCCGGTCGCACTGCGACGCGTGCGATGCGGTGCTGGGGCCGCGCGACCTGATCCCGCTGGTCAGCGCGGCGTTGGCGCGGGGGCGGTGCCGGTATTGCGAGGCCCCGATCGACCCGCGGCACTGGCAGATCGAGCTGGCCGCGCTCGGGATCGGTGCGGTTGCGGGGCTGGTCGTGCCGGGGCCGGCTGGGCTGGCGGGTGCTGTGTTCGGCTGGCTGCTGCTGGCGCTCGCCGCGCTCGATATCGCTGAATTCTGGCTGCCCGATCGGCTGACGCTCGCGCTCGCGCTTGCGGGCGTGGCGGCGGGGCTGGTGGGTGTCGAACCGCCGCTTGTCGACCGGTTGATCGGCGGCGGCATCGGCTTCGCCGCGCTCTGGCTGGTCGGCTTCTCCTATAAACGCCTGCGCGGCCGCGAGGGGCTGGGCGGCGGCGACCCCAAATTATTCGGGGCGATCGGGCTGTGGCTCGGCTGGCGGATGCTGCCGGCTGTATTGCTGCTCGCCGCGCTCACCGGGCTTGCCTTCGTCCTGATCGGCATGGTGCGCGGCAAGGCGGCCAAGCTCGACGACCGCGTGCCGTTCGGCGCGCTGCTCGCGATCGCCGCTTACCCGGCATGGTTGTTCCTGTTAGGATCGGGGGCATGAAGGCGCTCGCGATCCTGTCGATGCTCGTCGCGACCGCGCAGGCCGCGCCGCCAGCGCTCGAAGGACTGCCGCTGGCGGAACTGCCCAAGCAACAGCTTCCGGCCAAGGGGTGCGCGGCCTTTCTCTGGACCGCGAGCGGTACGAGGACGCTGGTCGCGATGGCGACCGCTGATCCGGCGCAACTCCGCCTCTCGCTGGGCGGCACGATCACCGATCTGGCGCGCGCCTCGGCGCAGGGCGATCCGAGCTTCGGCTTTGCCAGGAGCGCCGATTATGGATCGGGCGATGTGACCGCGACGCTCGACATGACGGTGACGGCGCGCGGCGATATCAAGGATGGCGCTTCAGTGCCCGAAGGGACATTGCGGCTCGATCGCAAGGGGCAGGACGGTGTCGTGCTGCCGGTGGTGGGATTGATCGGCTGCACCTGAATGCAGCCGGCAGGGGAGAGGATGACGATGGGGACGATGCAGGAAATCCTGGCCGCGCAACGCGACGCTTTCATGGCCGAGCTTCCCGTGTCGATCGCGGTGCGCAAGGATCGGCTGAAGCGCGCGGCGGCGATGATTTCCGATAATGCCGAGCGCTTCTGCGATGCGCTGAGCGAGGATTTCGGCCATCGCAGCCGCGAGCAATCCATGCTCACCGATATCGCCAGCTCGATCGCGCCGATCAGCCATGCCATCAAGTCGGCGGAGAAATGGGCGAGGGCGGAGAAGCGCCCAGTGCAGTTTCCGCTCGGCCTGCTCGGCGCGAAGGCGTGGATCGAATATCAGCCCAAGGGCGTGGTCGGGGTGATCGCGCCGTGGAATTTCCCGGTCAATCTCGTCATGTCGCCGCTCGCGGGGGTGTTCGCGGCGGGCAACCGGGCGATGGTGAAGACGTCGGAATATACCCCGCGCGTCGCCGCCCTGTTCGAGGAGATCGTCGGCAAATATTTCGCGCGCGACGAACTCGCTTTCGTCTCGGGCGGGCCTGATGTCGGCAAGGCCTTTGCCGAACTGCCCTTCGATCACCTGATCTTCACCGGCGCGACTGCGGTCGGCAAGCATATCCTCCATGCCGCGGCGGATAATTTGACGCCGGTCACGCTCGAACTCGGCGGCAAATCGCCGGTGATCATCGGCAAGGGCGTGGATGTCGCGCGCGCGACCGAGCGGGTCGCGATCGGCAAGATGATGAATGCCGGGCAGATCTGCCTCGCGCCCGATTACATGCTGGTCACCGCCGAGCAGGAGGCCGAGGTGGTGAACGGGCTCAGGACGGCGGCGACCGCAATGTATCCGAGCCTGCTCGCCAATCCGGACTACACCGCGATCATCAATGACCGGCATTTCGCGCGGTTGAACGGGTTGCTCGACGATGCCCGCGCCAAGGGCGCGAAGGTCGAGATGGTCAATCCGGCGAACGAGGATTTCGGCGCCTCCAATGCGCGGAAAATGCCGCTGCATATCGTCACTGACGTGACCGACGACATGGCGGTGATGCAGGAGGAGATTTTCGGGCCGATCCTGCCGGTGCGGCGCTACACCGGCATCGGCGACGCGATCGATCAGGTGAACCGCCGCGATCGTCCGCTCGGCCTCTATTATTTCGGCAGCGACGAGGGCGAGCGGCGCACGGTGCTCGACCGGACGATCGCAGGCGGCGTGACGCTCGATGACGTGATCTTCCATATCAGCATGGAGGATCTGCCGTTCGGTGGCGTCGGGCCTTCCGGCATGGGCGCCTATCACGGGCTCGACGGATTCAGGACGTTCAGCCACGCGAAAGCGGTGTACAAGCAGGCGAAGCTCGATGTAGCCAAGCTCGCCGGGCTCAAGCCGCCTTATGGCAAGGCGACGATGGCGTCGGTCAAACGCCAGATGAAGGGATAAGCCGCGCGGTTTGCGGTGTTGCCGATGATGGTCGCGAAGGCGCCGGACTCCCGCAAAGCGGAGGCGGCGCGAAAACACGAACCACAAAGGGGACTTCCATGCCGGAAACCAGCAAATGCCTGTCGTTCAGCTGCCGCGAAACCGTCGAAGGCAGCGTCGAGAAATGCCCGAAATGCGGCACGAAGATGCGCACGCCGAAAATGGTGCAGCGGCTCGGCTGGATGCTGCTGCTGCTCGGCCTGTTCCTGGTCGGGCTGATGGGCACGGTCACCTGGAATATGGCGCCGGCGCTACTCCATCCTTACGCCCCGGACAGCAATTTCACCGGCACGGTCGAACAGGCGCGGATGATCCTCCGGCTGTTCGCGATCGTGATCGTCTTCGGGATCGGGACGATGATCAACGGCGCGTATCAGATCGTGACCCGGCGGCGGAACGGGTGGATCACGGCCGCGACTCTGGGGCTGGCGGTGGTGCTGTTCGTGGTCGCGTGGGTCACGAACCGGGGGCTGGGCGGATAGCCGCCGTCAGCGGTCCAATGTGGTGCGCTGCGCTTCGAGCCAAAGCCGCTCGGCTTTTTCCGGCTTCAGGCGAAGCGCAGCGTCATAGGCTGCGCACGCCGCATCAGTAAGGTCGAGGCGCGCGAGCAGGTCAGCGCGGACTGCATGCCAGGGCAGGAAATCCGCGAGCATCGCTGCATCCAGCGCATCGACTTCCGCCAGCGCGACCGCCGGCCCGGCGATCTCGGCAAGCGCGACGGCGCGGTTGAGGCGGATGACAGGATCGTCGCGCAGCTGGAGCAGCGCGTCGTACAGGACCAGGATCGATCGCCATGGTGCGGGATCGACGAGCGACCGGCGCAGGCACCATTCGGCGTGGATCAGCGCCTGCAGCGTCCGCGCGCCAGTCGAACCGAGGGCAAGTGCGCGGGCGAGATGAATCCGGCCCTCGGCGATCAGCGCCTGGTCCCACAAGGCCGGGTCCTGCCGGTCGAGCGGCACCATCATGCCGGTCGCATCGATCCGCGCCGGCCGCCGCGCCTCGGCGAAGCGTACCGTCGCGGCGAGAGCCAGCACCTCGGGCTCTTGCGGCGTCAGGCTGGCGAGAGTCCGGGTAATGTCGAGGATTTCGCGCGCATAGCCGGCATGGCGTCCGGCACCGCCCGCATCCTCATGCGCCTTGGCATAGGCGATCTCGATCGTGCTGAGCACAGCGCCGAGCCGGTCGGGCCAGGCGTCCGGTCCCGGCACCTCGAACGGCACGCCGGCATCAGCGATCTTGCGTTTCGCGCGCACGAGGCGTTGCGCGAGCGTCGTTTCCGGGATGAGGAAGGCGTGGGCAATCTCCTGCGCCGAAAGGCCGCAGACCAGCTTCAGGGTGAGCGCGGCGCGCGCCTCGGGATGGATCGCCGGATGGCAGCAGATGAAGATGAGCCGCAGCCGTTCGTCGGGGATCAGCGCCGAATCCGCCATCAGCAGCTCTTCCGCATTGAGCTCGGGATCGGGCGGAGGCAGGGCGGCGCCGGCACGGATCGCGCGCTTGCGCAGCGCATCGAGCGCGACGCGGTCGGCGACGCGGAACAGCCACGCCGCCGGGTCGCGCGGCGGTGTCGGCACCCAGGCCGTCACTGCCCGGGCACAGGCCTCGGCGAAACCCTCCTCGGCCAGGTCGAGATCGCGGAACCGGGCCGCGAGCGCGGCGACGACGCGGCCCTTATGGTCGCGCGCAGCCCGGTCCAGCGCAGTCATCAGTGAACGATCAGCGGCCGCACCTCGATCGCGCCGTCGACGCGGAGCGGGATGCGCCTGGCGATCGCGATGGCGGCGTCGAGATCGGGCGCCTCGATCAGATAATAGCCGCCCAGCTGTTCCTTGGTTTCGGCGAACGGACCGTCATGCACCGCCTGCTTGCCGCCCGTCGTGCGCACCGTGGTCGCGGTAGCGGTGGGCATCAGGCCTGCGCCCGAGACCAGGGTCGGGCCGAGTTCGCCGACGAGCGCCATATGGCGGGCGGTGATATCGCGGACTTCGGGGCTGTCGTACTTGTCGCCATAGCCGGCCTCGTCCTCATAGATCAGCAGCATATATTGCATGGGTTTTCTCCTTTGGCCGATCGCATGAGGCGATCGTACCGCGGAGACGGGCGAGAGGCAGCGGATTCGACAGGGCGCGCGAAATTATTTCGCGGGGTCGATCCGGTAATGGATCGGCTTGAAACTGCCGCCATTGGAATCGAGCGCCGAGCACGCGGTGAGGCCGATCACCAGGTCCATCGCGGCGCGGAAGGCGATATGGTCGCCGGCCTTGCTGATCGGTGGCAGGACCTTCAACCTGCCGGTTTCGCCATCGACGGGTACGTTCATGAAGCAGTTGAACGCGATCGGGATCTGGTCCGGGTTCACGCCATAGGGCGCGAGCGCCTCGGCCAGATTGCCGAAACAGCCGCGATGCGGTTCGAGATCGGGGTAGAAATGGCGAAAGGTATCATGGGAGCAGGGCGTCAGCAGGAAATCATGGCGGCCGACTGTGTCCTCGATGATCTCCAGCATCGCGGTCGACCGGTTCGAAAAAAGCGTGTCGCCGGCCGTCAGATAGATCCGCTCGGCATAATCGAGCGTCCGGCCCGACGAGATCACCTCGCCCATATCGCCGGCGTTGAACGCAAGCAGATCGGCAACCTGTTCGCCGCGCGGATCGATCACGGTCAAAATCTCGCCCCTGGCCAGCGGAAAGGCGGTGCCGCTGCGCTCGGGAATCTCGATCGTGCCGCTCATTCCGCGGCGCCGGCATATTGGAAAGGGCATTTCCAGCCATCGCCAACAATCCGACCGCTATATTGCCGCGCCTCGCTCGAATCGCCGTGCCGCGAAAGCATCGGGTTGCGCGATCCCGCCAGCGCCTCGTCGCGCACCAGGATCTTCTCGCGCATGCCTTCATATTTGCCCTGGGCGCGCAATGTCTCGAACTGATCGTGGAGGTTGAACACCATGGCCGGGCGCGAGAAGCGCCGTGCCGGGCGGCTGGCATTGGGGTGCAACCCGACGATGAAGAACGCCTCGCCGCCGAAGCTCAGCGAGAAATGCGGGCTGTCGGGATCATGGCTAACCGAAGAATCATAGTCCTGCCCCCGCCAGACATCCTTGTCGGACAATGACTGCGCGCGCTTCCACAGCGCCGCTTCGAAGGCGGCTTCATCGAGATCGTCCGGCCCTTCGAACACGACGGCGAAGCTGCGGAACAGGCCGGGATTCTTGCGATAGGCAGCGGCGAAGGTCAGCAGCCCGTCATGGATGCGCAGATCGTCCCAGGCACTGTCGATATTGTCGCAGGCGAGCACCTCGAGCGTGCCGCGGGCAAGCGCAGCCTTGGCGCCGACACAGGGGAAGTCTGCATCCGACACATGGTCGTGCAACATCGCCTGTAATTCGGTTTGCGCGCGGTGTTGCCAGGAGTGAAGCGGGGTCAAGGATATTGTCATGTCGCAAAGCTAGACGCGCTCTTTCGCTTTACGTTCCCGGAAATGTAGATGATCCAGAGCAAGTCGCCGTCGGGCACCAGTCGCCGGCCGCGCTCGCAGTGCCACCAATGCCCTGTGTTCAGCGAGGGGAAGTGAAGAGATGACGCTGTACGAAGGATCCTGCCATTGCCGCGCCGTGCGGTTCCGCCTGGATGCCGACATTGTCGAGCTCACCACCTGCGATTGCTCGATCTGCGTGAAGCGTAACGCCGTGATGACGAAAGTACCGGATGACGGGCTTACGATACTCGCGGGCGAGGAAGTGCTCAGCTTGTACGAATGGAACACGCGCCGCGCGAAGCATTATTTCTGCAGCCGGTGCGGCATCTATGTCTTCCACCGCAAGCGCGCCGCGCCCGACCATTTCGGCGTCAATATCTTCTGCCTCGACGGCTTCGATGTCGCCTCGGTGCCGGTTCGCGCCACCGAGGGCGCGACCATGACATTGGTCGACGATCCCTATGGCAGCACTGCCTTGGGGAAGCCCGACCAGACCTGATCATAATCCTCGTCGAGCGCGCTGGTCTGCAGCGCCCGGTCGGTCGGGGTGAACACCCAGCGGCTTTCGATCATGAACGCCATGCTGCCCTCGATCTTGTGCGGCTTGAGTTCCGCCTCGCTCGCCCCCTTCCAGCTTGCGACATCGGGGCCATGGCCGCTCATCTGGTTGTGCAGCGAGAGCGCGCCGGGGACGAAGCCGTCGGCCTTGGCGTCATAGGCGCCCGAGATCAGCCCCATGCATTCGCTCATCACGTTGCGGTGGAACCAGGGCGGTCGGAACGTATCTTCCGCCACCATCCAGCGCGGCGGGAAGATCACGAAATCGACATTCGCGGTGCCGGGCACGTCGCTCGGCGAAGTGAGGACGGTGAAGATGGAGGGATCGGGATGATCGAAGCTGACCGTGCCGATCGTGTTGAAATGGGCGAGATCGTACTTCCACGGCGCGTAATTGCCGTGCCAGGCGACGACGTCCATCGGCGAGCGGCCGAGATTGGTCGTCCAGAGCTTGCCGAGGAATTTCTGGACCAGTTCGAAATCGCCTTCGCGGTCTTCGAACCAGGCGACGGGCGTCTCGAAATCGCGCGGATTGGCCAGGCCGTTGGATCCGATCGGGCCGAGATCGGGCAGGCGGAAGGGTGTGCCGTGATTCTCGGCGACATAGCCGCGCGCCTTGCCGTCGGGCAGGGTGACGCGAAAGCGCACGCCACGCGGGATCAGCGCGATTTCGCCGGGCTTCACGTCGATGCGGCCGAGCTCGGTGAACAGGGTGAGGGCGCCCATTTCCGGCAGGATCAGCATTTCGCCATCGGCGGAGACGAAGGCGCGATCGACCATGCCCTTGGAGGCACGGTAGATGTGCATCGCGACGCCGGCCTGGCTCTTCGGGCCATCGCCGGCGACGACCATCGTGGTCAGGCTGTCGAGCCAGTCGGCATCTTCGATCTCGAGCGGTCCCCAGCGCAGGCGGTTGGGGGTGAGGGGTTCCTTGCTCAGGCCGGGGGCGAATTGTTTGGCGCCGGTGTAGCGGGTGAAGGCCGGATGGGCGGCTGACGGGCGCAGGCGGTAGAGCCAGGAGCGGCGATTCTCCTGGCGCGGCGCGGTGAAGGCGGTGCCCGAGAGCTGCTCGGCGTAGAGGCCGAAGGGCGGCTTTTGCGGGGAGTTGCGGCCGACGGGCAGGGCGCCGGGGATTGCCTCGGTGGAGAAATGGTTGCCGAAGCCGGTTTGGTAGTTAGGCATCGCCTCAATCCTTGAATCCCTCTCCCCTTGTGGGAGAGGGAGGGAGCGCCGAAGGCGCGGAAGGGTGAGGGGGCTGAGGTTGCCGTCTACGACTCCCCCTCATCCGGCCCTTCGGGCCACCTTCTCCCACAAGGGGAGAAGGAAGTCAGGCCTCAACCACCCCCGGCACCACACCCCTGCGGATCTGGTCCAGCTCGATGCTCTCGAACAGCGCCTTGAAATTCCCCTCGCCAAAGCCGTCATTGCCCTTGCGCTGGATGATCTCGAAGAAGATCGGCCCGACCATATTCTCGGTGAAGATCTGAAGCAGCAACCCACCACCCGTCTCCGGCGCGCCGTCGATCAATATGTCGCGCTTGCGCATCTCCTCGACGTCATGGTTGTGGCCGGGCAGGCGCTTGTCGATCAGGTCGAAATAGGTCTGGGGCGTGGTCTGGAAGCGGATGCCATTGGCCCGCAACGCATCGACCGTCGCGAAGATATCGTCCGTCGCCAGCGCCAGATGCTGGATACCCTCGCCCCTGTAATCCTTGATGAATTCCTCGATCTGCGAATGCTCGTCCTGGCTTTCGTTCAGGGGAATGCGGATCTTGTTGTCGGGCGCGGTCATTGCCTTGGAGAAGAGGCCGGTGGCCTGGCCCTCGATGTCGAAATAGCGGATCTGGCGGAAGTTGAAGATGCGCTCGTAATAATTCGCCCAATAGTCCATCCGGCCACGCTGCAGATTGTGCGTGAGGTGATCGAGCGTGTGCAGGCCGACGCTGTGCTGGTCAGGCGAGGCGCCTTCCACGGCCTCGAAATCAATATCGTAGATCGTCGCCGCGCCGCGGCGATCGACCAGATAGAGATTGGCGCCGCCGATCCCCTCGATCGCCGGGATGTTGAGTTCGGCCGGGCCGACCTTGCCCTCGACCGCCACCGCGCCGCGCTCGACCGCAAGCTTCAGCGCCTTGGCTGCGTCCGCCACGCGGAACGCCATCGCATTGGCGGAAGGGCCATGCTGCTTGCGGAAATCAGCGACCTGGCCGGACGCATCCATGTTGAGCAGGAAGTTGATGTCGCCCTGGGCATAGCGGCGGACATTCTTCGAACGGTGGGTACCGACATGGGTGAAGCCCATCTTCACGAACAGATCAGCCAGCGCATCGGGATCGGGCCCGGTGAACTCGACGAATTCGAAGCCGTCCAGGCCCATGGGGTTGTCGGTCGGGTCGGTCATAAGGATTGCTCCATGCGGGCAAATGGTATCAGATGAAACTATATAGCTGACACAGCGGCGCGGGTCCACTCCCGGATCGCGCAGCCTGTCGCAGGAGATTGCGCATCGGACGCGCAGCCTGCACAGCAGTTCCATGATGCAGAGGTTTCGCAGGTTTGCCGCAGGTATCGCTTTGCTGTCGGCATGCGTGCCGACGGTCTCGCTGGCCGAGCTGCCGTCGGTGCAGCCGGAGGTCGTCGCGATGTTCCCGCACGACAGGACTGCCTTCACCGAGGGCTTGTTCTTCCGCGACGGGGCGCTGTACGAAAGTACCGGCGAGGATAATTCGACGATCCGCAAGGTCGATCTCGCCAGCGGGCAAGTGCTCTCCAGCATCAAGATCCCGCCGGATCTGTTCGGCGAGGGCGTGGTCGATTGGGGCGACACGATCTACAGCGTCACCTGGCATGGCGGGCTTGGGTTCAAATGGTCGCTGCACGGTTTTCGTCGGCTCGGCACTTTCCATTATGCCGGCGAGGGCTGGGCGCTGACGCGCGACACCCATCATATCATCCTGTCGGACGGGACGCCGGTGCTGCGCTTCCTCGATCCGCACACGCTGAAAGTGGTGCGCAAGCTCAAGGTGACTGCGGAAGGCGTGCCGGTCGAGCATCTGAACGAGCTCGAATATGTGAAGGGCGAGATCCTGGCCAATATCTGGCTGACCAACCGCATCGCGCGGATCGATCCCGTGACCGGCGCGGTGAAGGGGTGGATCGACCTTTCAGTGCTCGCCGCGCAGATCGGCAGCAACGATCCGGATATGGTGCCCAACGGCATCGCCTATGACGCTGCGCATGACCGGCTGTTCGTGACCGGCAAATATTGGCCGCTGCTGTTCGAGGTGCGGCTTCCGGGCGCCCGATAGCGCGCGCCCGGACGGAGATCACGCCAGGGGAAGTTCCTCGATCGTCACGCGATCGGCATAGAAAGCGAGATGATCCCGGATCGGCGCGACGGGCTCGTAGGGCGCCTCATAGGTCCAGATCGCATTCTCCGCCCCGGCGACATCGGCCGGGAGCGAGAAATAGGCGGCATCGCCCTTGTACGGGCAATAGCTGGCATGATCGGTGCGGGTGAGAAGCGCCATGTCGGCATGCTCGCGGGGAATATAGAAGACTGCGGGATAGGCGGCTTCGCGCAGCACCAGCGCCTCCCTGGTGTCGGCGATGACATGCCCGCCCGCGCTGACCTTCACACGCATCGATGCCGGTTCGATCGTGATCGGATGGTCGGGACCGGGAATCCTGATCGGCTTGTCGCTCATGACGGTCTCCTTCGCAAAAAAAAGGGCGACCCCGAAGGGCCGCCCGGTGGGACGTTACAGGGCGGCGCGCTTGCCGCCATCGGCGTTGACGATATGGCCGGTGATGAACGAGGCCTTGTCCGAGGCGAGGAACAGGATCGCCTGGGCAATCTCGTCGGGTGCACCGGCGCGCTGGAGCGGGACGGTCGCGACGAGCTGGGCCTTGCCCTCAGCCGAGCCGCCGGTGAAGCGGTCGAGCATGCCGGTGTCGATCGGCCCCGGTGCGACGGCATTGACGCGGACACCGAAGGCGGCGCCCTCGAGCGCCGCTGCCTTGGTCAGGCCTTCGACGGCGTGCTTGCTGGCGGTGTAGACCGAGGTGTTGGCGAACGCGGCCTGTCCCAGCACTGACGAGACGTTGACGATCGCGCCGTTGCCTTGCGCCTGCATCACGCGAAGCTCGTGCTTCATGCTGAGCAGCGTGCCGAGCACGTTCGAATCGAACGTTGCGGCATAGCTTTCGGCGGTCTGCTCGGTGACTGGCCCCGGCGTTCCTTCAGTGCCGGCATTGTTGACCGCGATATCGAGGCGGCCGAATTTGGCGACGGTTGCGTCGACGAGCGCGCTGAGATCGTCCTCGTGGCGCACATCGGCGCGGACAAAGGCGGCGTCTGCGCCCAGTTCCTGCAATTCGGCGACAAGCTTCGCGCCTGCGTCGTCATGGCGGCCGGAAACGACGATCTTCGCGCCCTCGCGGGCAAAGGCCCGGGCGGTGGCGTTGCCGATGCCGGTAAGGGCGCCGGTGATGAGGACGACGGGTGCTGACATTGTAGTGATCCCTGATGCTTGGAGCAGGCTGAATGCGCTGCGAGGCCTCAAATATGTACGTACGTATTGGCGTGCAAGGGGAGAAATACGGCCGTCCATATTTATTTTATAAGCGATTGGAGACGTTTCGTTTTTTTCTTTGTCATCCCCGCGAAAGCGGGGATCCATCTCCTGTCCGTCGGGCGTGGGATGGGGGCAGGAGATGGGTTCCCGCTTTCGCGGGAATGACAAAGTGGGAAGGGGTCAGCGCAGCAACCGCTCGAACGTGATCCGCTTGAGTCGCTTCATCGGCTCGGCGCTGCATTCAACCTTGGCCAGCAAATTGGCACCCTGGAGCGCCGTCACCAGGAAAGCGGCGATATCGTCGCAGTCGAGATCGGCGCGCACCTCGCAGGCCGTCACAGCAGCCTTCAGGCAGGACGCGATGGCATTCCTGACCTCGCCGAAAATCTCGGCGATGCGCGGGCGGATCGCGTCGCTGTCGCTCGCCTCGGCGGCGAAATTGCCGATCATGCAGCCATTGCAGACGCTTTCGCCCGAGACGCGCTCGATATTGGCGTCGAGAAAGGCCCCGAGTCGTTCGAGCGGCGGGCGGGCGTCGTTGCGCAGCGTCTCGGCGAACAGCGCGAGGCTCTGCTGGAAATAGATATCGAGCACCTCCAGCCCGAACGCCTCTTTCGACGCGAAATGATTGGTGAAGGAGCCCTGCGGCACGCCCGCCGCCTGGACGATATCGCGCACGCTCGCCCCGCCAAAGCCGCGTTCGTGCACGACGCGGACACCGGCGGAGAGGATCTTGTCGCGGTTGGTGAGCTTGGCCATGCAAAACAATATGGCCGTCCATATTTTTCTGTCAAGGCGGATGCCGGGTGACGGCGCGCGCGAGGGGCGCTAGCAGGAGGGGATGCCAAGCCTGAAGCTCGACGAGTTCCTGCCCTATCGGCTTTCGATCGCGTCGAACCGCGTGTCGTCGGCGATTGCCTCAGCCTATCAGGCGCTGTTCGGCCTGCGCATTCCCGAATGGCGGCTCATCGCGGTGATCGCCGAGAGTGACGGGCTGACTCAGCAGGCGCTCGGTGCGGCGACGCGGATGGACAAGGTGACGGTAAGCCGCGCGGCGATCGCGCTGGTTGAGCGCGGGCTGATCGCGCGGCGGCCCAATCCCGATGACCAGCGCTCTCATCTGTTGTCGCTGACCGCTGCCGGGCAGACCTTGTACGAAAGCGTCGCACCCAAGGCACTCGAACTCGAGGCGCAGGTCTTCGCCGGTTTCTCCGGCGACGAGATCGCGACCTTCCGGGCTATGCTCGAGCGGCTCGAGGCATCGGCGGCGCCGCTCGATCCGGAACAGGGTTGATGCGGAGGGCTTCACTGGCCTAAGCGCGGCGCAGCCCTCCCCAGGCAGTTATCATTCTCCAGGAGGACCCATGCCTGAAATGCTCGATCGTGCCGGCCTGACTGTCGCCGCTCCGCTTGCCGCTTTTGTCGAACAGCGGGTGCTTCCGGAGCTGGGGATCGATGCGGGCACCTGGTGGCAGGGCGTGGCCGATATCTACGCCCGCTTCGCGCCGGAGAACCGCGCGCTGCTGGCCAAGCGCGACGGGCTGCAGGAGCAGATCGATTCGCATTATATCGCGGGCGCCGCGGTCGACGAGGCGTTCCTCCACCGGATCGGCTATCTCGTGCCCGAGCCAGCGCCCTTCACCATCGGCACCGAGCACGTCGATGCCGAGATCGCGACCATGGCCGGCCCGCAGCTCGTCGTGCCGGTGCTCAATGCCCGCTTCGTCCTCAATGCGGCGAACGCCCGTTGGGGCAGCCTGTATGATGCGCTCTACGGCACGGACGCACTGCCGGGCCTGGCGGTGCCGGGCGGCTATGATCCGGTGCGCGGCGCCCAGGTGATCGACTATGCCAAGGCGTTCCTCGACCAGGCAGTGCCGCTGGCTGGCGAGAAATGGGCTGATTGCCGCGGCGGCATGCCCGATCTGCGCGATCCCTCACAGCTTGTCGGGCGCAAGGGTGAATCCTTCCTGTTCCGCCATAACGGCCTGCACATCGAGGTGGTGGTCGACCGCACCAGCGCGATCGGCGGCAGCGATCTCGCCGGCATCTCCGATGTCATCCTCGAATCCGCGCTGACCACGATCGTCGATCTCGAGGATTCGATCGCGGCGGTCGATGCCGAGGACAAGGTCGCGGCCTATGCCAATTGGCTCGGGCTGATGCGCGGCGATCTCGAGGAGAGCTTCGAAAAGGGTGGGCGCACGATCACGCGCAAGCTGAACCCGGACCGCAGTTATGACGCGGTCGATGGCGGCACGCTGACTCTGCCCGGCCGCAGCCTGCTGTTCGTGCGCAATGTCGGGCATCTGATGACGACCCCGGCGGTCCGTCTCGCCGATGGCGGCGAGGCGCCCGAGGGCATTCTCGATGCGATCATGACGAGCACGATCGCGCTGTACGATCTGCGCGAGCTCGGGGCGTATCGCAACAGCCGCGCCGGCTCGGTCTATATCGTCAAGCCGAAGATGCATGGCCCCGAGGAAGCGGGCTTCACCAACCAGATCTTCGATGCGGTCGAGGATCTGCTCGGCCTGGCGCGCCACACGATCAAGGTCGGCGTGATGGACGAGGAGCGGCGCACCTCGGCCAATCTCGCTGCCTGTATCGAGGCAGTGCGCAACCGCATCGTGTTCATCAACACCGGCTTCCTCGATCGCACCGGCGACGAGATGCACACAGCGATGCGCGCCGGGCCGATGATCCCCAAGGCCGAGATGAAGTCGAGCGCCTGGATCAAGGCCTATGAGGATCGCAATGTCCGCATCGGCCTCGCGCATGGCCTTTCCGGCAAGGCGCAGATCGGCAAGGGCATGTGGGCAGCGCCCGATCGCATGGCCGACATGATGGAGCAGAAGATCGCGCATCCCCGCTCGGGCGCCAACACCGCCTGGGTGCCGAGCCCGACCGCGGCGACGCTCCACGCGATCCATTATCACCAGGTCGATGTGTTCGAGCGCCAGAAGGAAATTGCCCGCGAGGCGATCCCGGGGCTTTCGCATCTGCTCACCGTGCCGGTGGCCAAGGGCCGGAACTGGACGGCCGACGAGGTGCGCGACGAGCTCGAGAACAACGCACAGGGCATTCTCGGCTATGTGGTGCGCTGGATCGACCAGGGCGTCGGCTGCTCCAAGGTGCCCGACATCCACGATATCGGCCTGATGGAAGACCGCGCGACCTTGCGCATCTCGTCCCAGCATATGGCGAACTGGCTGCTCCACGGAGTCGCGACCGAGGCGGATGTGGACGGCGCCTTTGTGCGAATGGCGGCCAAGGTCGATGTGCAGAACGCCGATGATCCGCTGTACCGGCCGATGTCGGGGCATCCGGAGAGCCTGGCGTGGCAGGCAGCGCGGGCCCTTGTGTTCGAGGGGCTGACCCAGCCCAATGGCTATACCGAGCCGCTGCTGCACGCCTATCGCGCCAAGGCCAAGGCGCGGGATTAATTCTTCGCTTTACTGTTCCCCGGCGAAGGCCGGGGTCCAGTCGGGAAGGCGGATGTAACTACGCGCAATATCCGCCATGATCGTCTCCCAACTGGGCCCCGGCCTTCGCCGGGGAACGGGAAAGATTCTCCCCAAAAGCATTGCGGATCGAAACCGATCTTTGCGTTCCCGATGAAAATCGAATATCGGGTATCGTGGAGAGGGTCGTAGAACCATGGAACATTTCGACGTCGTCGTGGTCGGTGCGGGTATTTCGGGGATCGGCGCGGGCTGGCATCTGCAGACGCTGAGCCCGGATCGCAGCTATGTGATTCTCGAAGGCCGCAAGGCGATGGGCGGGACCTGGGATCTGTTCCGCTATCCCGGCATCCGCTCCGATTCGGACATGTACACGCTCGGCTATTCGTTCAAACCCTGGACTGAGGCCAAGGCGATCGCCGACGGCCCGTCGATCCTCAAGTATGTCAACGAGACCGCGCGTGACTATGGCATCGACAAGCACATCCGCTATGGCCACCACGTCAAGCGTGCCGCCTGGTCGACGCCGGATGCGCGCTGGACGGTCGAGGCCGACGGACCCGACGGTCCGGTCAGTTTCACCTGCAATTTCCTCTTCATGTGCAGCGGCTATTATAATTACGCGCACGGCCACACGCCCGATTTCCCTGATGCCGAAAGCTTCAAGGGCAGGGTGGTCCACCCGCAATTCTGGCCCGAGGATCTGGACTATAGCGGCAAGCAGGTCGTCGTGATCGGCAGCGGCGCGACCGCGGTGACCCTGGTGCCGGCGATGGCGGAGAAGGCAGCGCATGTGACGATGCTGCAGCGCTCGCCCACCTATGTCGTCTCGCGTCCGGCCGAGGACAGTTTCGCCAACTGGCTGCGGCGCAAGCTGCCGGCGATGCTCGCCTATGACATCACCCGCTGGCGCAACGTGCTGATGCAGATGTTCTTCTACAATATCGCGCGCAAAAGGCCGGAAAAGACCAAGGCGCGCATTCTCGAGATGGTTCGCGAACAACTCGGCCCCGATTACGATGTCGGGACGCATTTCACGCCGCGCTACAACCCCTGGGACCAGCGGGTTTGCCTGGTGCCCGATGGCGATCTGTTCGAAGCGATCAACAAGGGGCAGGCCTCGGTCGTCACCGACACGATCGAGCGTTTCACCCCGACCGGCATCAAGCTGAAATCGGGCGCCGAACTGCCCGCCGACGTGATCGTCACCGCGACCGGGCTCGAGCTGCAGGTGCTGAGCGATGTCGCCTTCAGCGTCGACGGCGCGCCGGTCGATCTGTCGAAGACCTTCAACTACAAGGGCATGATGTACAGCGACGTGCCGAACATGGCCTCGTCCTTCGGCTATACCAACGCGTCCTGGACGCTGAAGGCCGATCTCACCTGCGCCTATGTCTGCCGGCTGCTCAACACGATGAAGAAGCGCGGCCTGCGCCAGGCGACCCCGCGGATCGGCGTCGATGTGCTGACGCCCGAGCCCTTCCTCAGCTTCAGCTCGGGCTATGTGACGCGCGCGATGGAGAAATTCCCCAAACAGGGCAGCAAGAAACCCTGGAAACTCTATCAGAATTACGCCCGCGATATCCTGTCGCTGCGCTTCGGCTCGGTCGATGACGGAATGGAATTCTCCAATCCCGTGGCGGGCAAGCAGGCGGCAAAGCCCGAGCGCGAGACCGTCACCGCCTGAATCTTCCGGAACGGATTGACCAGGACCGCGTTTCGGCATGACTCCCCGAAAAATTGCGGATGTTGCGGTGCAGTATCTTGTATTGTTCGTTCGAACGAACTAATTGCGCCGCGTGGTCCAGCAACGCATCCTCGATGTCGCGATTCGCGAATTCGGCCTGAAGGGGCTTGAGGGCGCGAGCACGCGGGAGATCGCTGCCGCAGCCGGCACCGCGATGTCCTCGATCACCTATCATTATGGCGGCAAGGAAGGCCTGTATCTCGCCGCTGCTGACTATATCGCCGCGCAGATGGGCCAGGATATGGCGGCGGCGCTCGACCTCGATGAGCTCCCCGCGACGCCGGACGAAGCGCGCGCCGCGATCCACCGTATCCTGAGCGCCTTCGTGACCAAGATGGCGAGCGACGTGAACAGCAGCTGGTCCCTGTTCATCGTCCGCGAACAGATGAACCCGACCGAGGCGTTCGAGCGCATCTATGGCGGGCTGATGGGCCGGATGATCGAACGGCTCGTCGAGCTGGTCTGCATCGCCACCGGCTGGCGTGACGCGTCGACGTCGCAGGTCGCGACCATCACCCTGTTCGGCCAGGTCATGGTCATCCGTGCATCGCGCGCCTCCTGCCTCAAATTGCTGAAACGCGACACGATCGACGAGTCCGCCGCAGCCGCGCTCAGGGCGCGGGTCGCCGCCAATACCGATGCCATTCTCGACAGGCTGATAGCCGAACGACAGGAACTCCCATGAGCGATGATCAGGGCAAGGCCACCGATGCAACGCCGGAAAACCCGGCACCCGAGAGTGATGCGGCAGCGAAGAAGCCCTCGCTGTTCCGCAAACCCCTGTTCTGGATCATCCTCATCGGGGTGGTCGCAGTGGTCGTGATCGGCGGGTTCCTGTTCTGGCTCGACGCCCGCCAATATGAATCGACCGACGACGCCTTTGTCGACGCGCATATCGTCCGGATCGCGCCGATCGTCGCCGGCACGCTCAAGGAGGTCGCCGAGCTCGACAACCGGCATGTCCAGGCCGGCCAGCTGCTCGCGGTGATCTCGGCCGCCGGGCCAGAGGCACAGGTGTCCGAGGCCGATGCCAATGTGAAGCAGGCTGAGGCGCAATTCGAGCAATCGCGCGCGCAGGTCGCGGCCGCCGAGGCGAGCCGCGATCAGGCCGCCGCCCAGGCGCGCGCGCCGCTGGCGACCGCCGCCAAGGCAACCCAGGATCTCGCACGCTATCAGGCGCTGCAGCGGCTCGATCCCAAGGCGGTTGCCGGGCAGCAGCTCGACGCCGCCCGCGCCCAGGCGCGTTCGACCGCCGCCGATGCGGCAGCGGCCCGGCGCCAGATCGACAGCGCCGCCGCGCAGGTCGCGGTCGCGCGGCGGCAGGTCAGCGCTGCGCAGGCGCTGGTCGACGCGCGCCGGGCGCAGGTCGCCCAGGCCAAGGTCACGCTCGGCGACAACCGGCTCTATGCGCCGGTCTCGGGTCAGGTGGTCAACCGCCAGGTCAATCTCGGCTCCTATGTCGGGCCCGGCACCCAGCTGATGGCGATCGTGCCCGATCACATCTGGGTGACGGCGAACTTCAAGGAAACCCAGCTCAAGCTGATGAAGATCGGCCAGCCGGTGACGATCAAGGTCGACGCCTATCCCGACGTCCAGTTCAAGGGCCATGTTGATTCAGTCCAGCGCGGTGCCGGCCAGGCCTTCGCCCTGCTCCCGCCGCAGAATGCGACGGGCAATTATGTGAAGGTCGTCCAGCGCGTGCCGGTACGGATCGAGTTCGACGCCAAGGACGGACCCGACCCGCGCCAATATCCGCTCGGCCCCGGCATGTCTGTGGTCCCGACCGTCAAGGTCCGCTGAGATGGCAACCGCTGCCGCGGAGCATGGCTGGAGTCCAAGCCGGTCCGCGGCCGGGCCCTATAGCCCGTGGCTGCTGGTCGGGATCATCAGCATCCCGACCTTCATGGAGGTGCTCGACACCTCGATCGCCAACGTCTCGCTCGATCATATCGCCGGCGGGCTGTCGATCACCACGGATCAGGCGACCTGGGTGCTGACCAGCTATCTCGTTGCCAACGCGATCATCATCCCGATCAGCGGCTGGCTGTCCGACGCGATCGGGCGGAAGCGCTATTTCATGATCTCGATCGCGCTGTTCACCTTGTCGTCGCTGATGTGCGGGCTCGCGCCCAATCTCTCCACCCTGGTCATCGCCCGCGTCTTCCAGGGGATAGGCGGCGGTGGCCTCGCGCCGGTCGAGCAGTCGATGCTCGCCGATACCTTCCCGCCCAGGCAGCGCGGCATGGCCTTCGCTGCCTTCGCGATCGTGGTGGTGGTGGGGCCGGTGCTCGGCCCGACGCTCGGCGGCTACATCACCGAGACGTGGAGCTGGCATTGGGTATTCCTGATCAACGTGCCGATCGGGATCGCGTCCTTCTTCCTTGCCAGCATCTTCGTCGACGAGCCGCAGGGCATCAAGGACGATCGGGCCGCGCTGCTCAAGCGCGGGCTACGCATCGACTATATCGGCGTCATCCTGATCGCGCTGGGGCTGGGTTTCCTTGAATTCACGCTCGACCGCGGCGAGCGGGAGGACTGGTTCTCGAGCAACCTCATCATCACGACGGCGTCGATCGCTGTTGTCTCGCTGATCGGGCTAGCCATCTGGGAACTCAACCATAAGACGCCGGTAGTCGACCTCAAGCTGCTCAAGAGTCGCAATTTCTCGGTGACTCTGCTGGTGATGGGCCTGACCGGCCTGGTCCTGTTCGGCACCACCCAGCTGATCCCGCAGATGCTGCAACAGGTGATGGGTTACAGCTCGTTCGAGGCCGGGCTTGCGCTCACCGCAGGGGGCGTGGCGACACTGGTGATGGTGCCCTTTGCCGGCCGGCTGTCGGGCGTTGTCGATGTCCGGCTGCTGATCTTTCCGGCGCTGCTCGTTCAGGCCTTCGCGCTATGGAACATGTCGCATCTGACCGCCGACATCTCGTTCGCCGACGCCGCTATCGCGCGGCTGTTGCAGGCGGCCGCCTTGCCCTTCCTGTTCGTGCCGATCAGCACGGCCGCCTATGCCGGCATTCCCCAGAACAAGACGGCGCAGGCATCCAGCCTGTTGAACGTCGCGCGCAACCTTGGCGGCACGATCGGCATTTCGTCAGCCCAGACCCTGCTCGCGTCGAACCTGCAGATCCGGCAATCGACCCTGGTCGAGAATCTCAACCCGCTTGATCCGCGCTATACTGACTGGCTGACCAAGGCGCAGGGCGCGTTCGGCAGCGTCGGCGACACGACCACGCCGCTCGCGGTGCTCTACAGCCAAGTCCAACGCCAGGCGTCGATGCTCGCCTTTCTCGACGTGTTTCGCGAATTGATGATCCTGGTGCTGGTGGTGGCGCCGCTCGTATTTCTGATGAAGCCGTCCAAGTCTGGTGGCGGCGGAGGCATGGCACATTGACCTGGAAACGCACCTCGACCGTGTTTGGCATCGCGCTCGGCGCCGCCCTGCTCACAAGCGCGTGCACTGTCGGCCCGGACTATCATCCGCCTGAAACGCCGGTGCCGCCGGCTTATGGCGAGCCCCAGGCCCAGTCCGGCATACCGGGCGCGACGATCGACCCCGCGCGCTGGTGGTCGGCGTTCGGCGATCCGCAGCTCGACGGGCTGGTGGAACGCGCCCTGAAGGACAATCCGGATATCGCTGTCGCGGTGTCGCGGGTCCGCCAGGCGCGGCTGCAGGAGATCGGCGCGCGTGCCGCGGGCAAGCCGACGGTGGATGCGACGGCCGACGTCAATGATGTCGAATTCAGCAAGAATGCCGGCTTCGCGTCGCTCGCCCGGCTGTTCTCGGGTGGATCGAGCGGCGGCGGTTCCAGCACGCCGAGCGGCGTCGCGCTGCCCGGGAGCGGGATCACCACCTATGCGCTCGGCTTCGACGCAAGCTGGGAGCTCGATCTGTTCGGTGGCGACCGGCGCGGCGTCGAGGCGTCGGTCGCGCGCACCGATGCCGCGATCTGGACCCGGCGCGATGCCGCGGTGACGCTCGCGGCCGAGGTCGCCCAGGCCTATTTCGCGCTGCGCCTCGACCAGGAACAGATCACCATCGTCGAGCAGGAACTGGTGCGCGAACGCCGCACGCTGGAGATCGCAGGCAACAGTGCGAGGGTCGGCCTCGTCCCCTCGATCGACGTGACGCGGCAGCGCGCAACGCTCACCACGCTCGAGGCGCGGCTCGAGCCGATCCGCGCCGATGCGCGGATGCGGATCCATGCGCTCGGCATCCTGATCGGCGAGCCGCCGGAGACGCTCGACGCGGAGCTTTCGGGCCCCGGCAAGCCGCTTGCCGTGCTGCCGGTGGTGCCGGCGGGGTTGCCATCCGATCTGCTGCGCCGGCGTCCCGATATTCGCGCCGCCGAGCGCGAGCTGGCTGCGTCGACCGCGGATATCGGCGTCGCGGTGGCCGATCTCTATCCGAAATTCTCCCTGACCGGGGCGGCACAATTGCTCTCGACCTCGCTGAGTAATCTGTTCACCGGCGACAGCGTGCAATTGACCGGTACGGGCGGGGTGAGCTTTCCGCTGTTCGACTGGGGCAAGCGCAAATCGACGGTCAAGATCCGCAAGGAACAGCGCGAACAGGCCTATGCGCAATATCGCAAGACAGTGCTCGGGGCGCTGCGCGATGTCGAGGATCCGCTTGCCCGGATCGATGCCGAACGGCGGCGCAACGCGACGCTCAAGCGCGCGGTGGTGGATGCCGAGAGCACGGCCCATGCAGTCGAGGCGCAATACCGCACCGGCTTCGTCGCGCAGGATTCGCTGCTCAATGCCGAGAACCAGGTACTGAGCGCGCGCGAGCAGGTCGCGGCGAGCGATGCCCAGCTGCGGCAGGATACCGCTGCCCTGTTCAAGGCGATCGGCGGCGGCTGGCAGGACGATACAGCCCCGGCGCCTGCAGGCTGACTCCCACGCCACCGTCATCCCCGCGAAAGCGGGGATGCCGCTTTCTGTTATTCTGCGTCCAGGCAGCGCGATTCCCGCGCCCGCGCGGGACTGGAGGGGCGGGGAAAATGCTTGACCGTTAATCGCGGTAAGCGGTGTCACCCGGATAAAATGGATCTGCGGAGTGCCGTCACCAGCGCGCCCATGATAATGCCCGCGTCCCGAAATGGGACAATTTGATAGGCATCGCTATCAAATATCACCAGTACGGTTTTATTTTTGCGCAGACGCGCAAAATCCGGAAACGCGGTTGCGCGTTTTTGCGTAAATTTCGAATCGATTGGGAAGGTCTTCGGATCGCGCCATTTTGGGCGCAACATACTATTCGCCCGCCGCGCGGCGCAAAGTGCCATTATCGACCCGACTTCGGCGCATCTTACTCTAAAAGAAGAGTTTTCTGCCGATAATCGGGTCGACTAACTGGCTTACCAGGGGCGAACGCCCTCGCCGTAAATCAGCGCAATAATGAAATTGAGCACGTGGTTTCTCCCTTGTGACACTCAGTTGAGTGCCCGTATTTGTTAAGAGAAAATTAACGATAAAGCAATCGGATTCCCGGGAGTTGCGGGAACTACGTAGGCCGCTGGCGTCGCCCGGGCGTTCGTTCACCCTCGGTTTAAGAGTTCGTTCAGGGCCGGCTGCTACCGCGAACGCCAGATGATGCGCGCTTTGCGGAAATATCGTCCCGACCGGGACCTCAGGCGGAGCGGCGAGCCGCTTCTTGCCTCGACGACGCTTGGAAATCCGCCCGAATTGGGTGCTTTTGGCGTGGTCTCACCAAAGACCGAACTGCCGGTTGCCGGAGTCGTCGATCTGCAGAAACAGCTGCGCGCGCGCCACGCCATGTCCTTCAGCGCCAATGATCCGGTCCGGCCGCCCGCGCCCCGGGCCTGGCAATTCCTGTGCCTTGCCGAGATCGCCAATTTCGCGGCCCTGCGTCGCCATCTGGGCCGGTCGCGCGCGGACCAGTTGCCGATCGATGTCAGCGCCCGCGTCCAGGCCAGCCTCGGCCATGCGCGGATAACGGCGGTCGGGCGGACGATCATCGAGATTGCGTTCGACGGCGATTCCCTGGGCGATCTCGCCGCCGCGCTTGGCTGCCTGACCGCCGATTTCGAGCTTCCGCTCGATATCGACGGGGAGACGCACCGGCTCGAAATGCGGTTCGGTGCCGCCGCGGCGCCGATCGTCAATGCCGAGGAGGTTCGGCTCGCCGAGGAAGCCGAGAGCGCGCTCGATCAGGCGCGAACCGAGGCGCACGCAGTCATCCGCGATCTCTCGGCCGGCACGCCGGCGTTCGATCGCCTGACCCTGACCCGGGAGCTTCCCGGCGCGATCGCGAACGGCGAGATGTTCCTGCAATATCAGCCCAAGGTCCATGTCCGCCGGCAGGAGATCGCGAGCGCCGAGGCGCTGGTCCGCTGGCAGCATCCGACCCGTGGTCTGATCCTGCCGGGCGATTTCATCACCATCGCCGAAGAAGCGCGCGAGATCGCGGCGCTGACGCTGTGGACGCTGGACCAGGTGATCGTCGACCAGCGCCTGATCGCGGCGGACGGCAATGATCTGACCATCTTCATCAATATTTCCGGCCAGTTGCTCGCCGATGTCCGCTTCGTGAAGCTGATGTGCGCCAAGGTGATCGAAAGCGGCGCGCGGATCGGGCTGGAGATCACGGAAACCTCGGTGATCCGCGATCCGGAAAGCGCGATCGCCAATCTGCAGAGCTTTGCCGATGTCGGGATCGCCATTGCGATCGACGATTATGGCGCTGGCCTGTCCTCGCTTGCCTATCTCAAGCAGTTGCCGGCGCGCGAATTGAAGATCGACAAGATGTTCGTCCTGCAGCTCACCAGCAGCAACCGCGATCCGCTGATCGTGCGCTCGACGATCGACCTCGCCCATGCGCTGGAAATGGAAGTGACCGCTGAGGGGGTGGAAACCCAGGCGGCGATGGCGCTGCTCAGCGTGATGGGTTGCGACATGGTGCAGGGCTATCTGATCAGCCGTCCGGTCTCGATCGAGGCGTTCCGCCAGTTCCTGCGTGACGACAAGGCGCGTTCGCCGGAAGAAGAGGGCCATCCGATGTTTCGCCGGCCGGCAAGCTTCTGGAAGAGCGCCTGAACGGCCACGGGCGATATCCCGGGGGTCCTTAGCGTGGATTTAAGATGTTTTTGCCACAGTCGCCCGTGATGAGGGCCCCCCATCTTCGCGCGCTGTTCGCAGCGGTCATGCTCGTGCTGGCGATGCTGGCCGGCATCGGAGCGCCGGTGCGTGCCGCTCCGGCCGAAGACGACACACGCTTCGACACAATGGTCGCGGACGCCAAGGCGACGATGCTGGTCGATCCCGCCCAAACGATCGTCAAGGCCAGGGCGGCCGAGATCGCGGCCCGGAGTCTCTCCGGTCGCCAGCGGACCCTGGGGATCGCGACGGCGCAGTGGCTCCAGGGCGAGGCCTATCTGCGCCTCAATGATGCGACTCATGCCAGGCCGCTGATCGAAGGGGCGCTGACGGCGGTCTCGACAGGCGGCCCGCCGACCAAATTGAATGGCGATCTGTTGCTGTCCCGCGGCGGCCTGCACACCATGACAGCGAATGTGGCGGCTGCGCTGAACGACTATCAGCAGGCGCACAGCATCTTCAACCGGATCGGGGAAACCCGCAGCCGGGCGGTGGCGCTGCAGAACATCGCCCTGCTGTATCAGGAAGCGGAGGATTACGAGAACGCCCTGAAATATTACACCCAGGCGGGCGAGGTCTATCGTGGCGATCCGTCGCTTGCCTTCACCAATGCGAACAATCGCGGCGTGTGCCTGAAGGAACTCAAGCGCTTCGCTGAGGCCGAGACGCAGTTCAGCGAGGCTCTGGCACTGTCGCGCTCGATGCACAGCACTGTCCTGGAGGTCCTCGTCCTGCGCAACATCGCCCGGGTCGAGCTGGCGATCGGCAAGCTGGATGCGGCCGATCATGCCATCGCCCAGGCCGCTGCGATCATCAGCCATGCCCCCACCGCGGCAGCCGGCGAACAGGACTGGAGCGTTGCCGCGCAGGCCGCGCTGCAGCGTGGCCAATATGCCCGCGCCAGGGCGCTGATCGATCGCAGCTTCCAGGGCGTCGATCTCTCCCAGACGACCTTGTCGTTCCGCGAGGCGCACCAGACAGCCTATGACCTGTTCAAGCGGACCGGAGACGAGAAGCAGGCGCTGGTCCATCTCGAAGCCCTGAAGCGGCTCGACGACCAGACCTCGACGCTCGCTGCATCGACCAACACGGCACTGGCCGCGGCGCGGTTCGATTTCGCCAACCAGGAACTGAAGATCGCCAAGCTCAAGGCCGATGAGCTGCAGCGCAATATCGACGACGAGATCGCCCGTGCGCGGACTCAGCGCCTGATCTTCATGACGCTTGCCGTCGCCACGGTGGTGGTCGTCTTCCTGCTCACCTTCGGGCTCGTCACGATCCGGCGCAGCCGCAACGAGGTGCGCGCTGCGAATATCGATCTCGCCGCGACCAACGCCGCGCTGGGCAAGGCGCTGGCGGCCAAGACCGAATTCCTGGCGACCACCAGCCACGAGATCCGCACGCCGCTGAACGGCATCCTCGGCATGACTCAGGTGATGCTGGCCGACCGCGCGCTCGATGCCGGCACCCGCGATCGGATCGAGGTGGTGCACGGCGCCGGGGTGAGCATGCGCGCGCTGGTCGACGATATTCTCGATGTGGCGAAGATGGAAAACGGGAACATGACCATCGAGCATGTGCCTTATGATCTGAAGGCCACGCTGCGCGATGTGTCGCGCATGTGGGAAGAACAGGCGCGCGCCCGCGGCATTGCCTTCACGCTCGATCTCGACAACTGCCCTGACCGGATCGAGGGCGACGCCGCCCGGCTGCGCCAGATCGCGTTCAACCTGCTCTCCAACGCGCTGAAATTCACCGAAAATGGATCAATCTCCATGCGCGCCGGCACGATCGAGCAGGATGAAAATCCGAAGCTTGTGATTGAAATCAGCGATACCGGGATCGGCATTGCGCCCGACAAGCATGAGGTCATCTTCGAATCCTTCCGCCAGGTCGATGCCGGGACCACCCGGAAATTCGGCGGCACCGGGCTTGGGCTGGCGATCTGCCGCAATCTGGCGCGGGCGATGGGCGGCGACGTGTCGGTGCGCAGCGAGGCCGGCCAGGGCGCGGTCTTCACGCTCGAGCTGCCGCTGGTTCGGGCCGAAGCGCTGGCGGAAGGGGCTGCGGAATCTGCGCAGGCGTCGGCCTTGCTCATCCTCGACAGAAACCCGATCACGCGCAGCATGTTGCGCGCCGTTCTCGAGGCGCGCGCCGGCACCGTGCTGTTCGCGGGCTCGGTCGAGGAGGCGGTCGGCCTGATCGGCGCAGGCGGAATCGGCCGGCTGCTGATCGACGATGCGACGATCAGGGCCGTTGAGGATGTGCCGGCTGCACTGGCGATGCTGGCGGGGGCGGCGAACACGGCGGGTACGGCTTCAGCGCTGCTGTGGCCGACGCCCGACGACGATCAGCGCGCTGCGTTCCTGGCCGCGGGAATCAACACCGTGATCGCCAAGCCCATTGCCGGCGCGGCGCTCGCAGAATTGCTCTATCCATTGGATAAAAACGACATGCTCTCAACCAATCATCTTGTAACGCAAGCGGCATGACCCGATAAGATGTCCGAAATGAACCTATCTCATGCCCAGCCGGTCGGGGTGTCCGCGCCATGAACGTCCTCTTCATTGAGGATGACCCGATGAATCGTCGGGTCGTGAAAGACATGCTCGATGTCGCCGGGGCAATGATGACCGGCGCGGAAAGTGCTGAGCTCGGCCTGAAGCTGGTTGAGGAACAGGATTTCGACATGATCCTGGTCGATCTGCGGATGCCCGGCATGGACGGGCTCGAGGCGATCCGCCGCATCCGCGCGCGGGGCGACGCCAAGGGCAGCCTGCCGATCATCGTCGTCACCGCGGATACCGCGATCGACCTGCGCCAGCGCTGCCTTGCCGAAGGCGCCGACGAGGTGCTGTTCAAGCCGGTCGCGATGGATTCGCTGTTCGACGCGATCGGCCGGATGCTCGCCAAGGGCTCGGGCGACGGGATGATCAGCTGAGGCTTGGCGTGGCGGCGCCGGCCGTTCGCTGACGCCATCATTCTCAAACCGGCTCGGCAGGCCCATATTGGCGCGGAAGCGGGATATCCCGTCGGAGACCGGCCATGAAGAACCTTGTCGCGTTGATGCTCTCCAGCCTGGCCATCGCATCCTGCGGCAGTTCAGCGCGTGGCGGGAGCACGGCGTCCACCGCCGGGCCCGGCTTTGTCAGCAATGCCGATGCGGCGCATCCCGCGGTGGTCGAGCTGTATCAGAGCCAGGGCTGTTCGAGCTGCCCGCCGGCGGACGCCAATGTGAATGCGATCGCCGGGCGGCCCGATATCCTCGCGCTCAGTTTCGCAGTGACCTATTGGGATCAGCTCGGCTGGAAGGACAGTTTCGGCCAGCCCGCCTTCACCGCGCGCCAATGGGATTATGCGCACAGCGCTGGCCGCGGCGAGGTCGCGACGCCGCAGGTCATCATCAATGGGCGCGGCGCGGTGGTCGGCAGCAACGCCGCCCAGCTCGCCGCCGCGATCCGCGCCAATGCACGCGGGCCGGAAGGGCCCTCGATCGCTTCAGCCGGGGCGAAAGTGACCATCGGCAAGGCGGCCGCGCCGAGGTCCGCGACGGTGTGGCTGGTCCGCTACGATCCGCGCACGCTCTCGGTGGCGATCCGCGCCGGCGAGAATGGCGGCAAGACCTTGCCGCACCGGAACATCGTCCGCTCGCTCGATGCGCTCGGCAGCTGGAACGGCGCGCAAATGAGTTTCGCGATCCCCGCGGCGCCTGATCCGAACTATCGCAGCGCGATCCTGGTGCAGGAGGGCAAGGGCGGAAGAATCGTCGCGGCGAGCCGGATCTGAAAGGTAATTCGACCAAGCCTCAACCGTCATGCCGGACGTGTTCCGGCATCCACTGTGCCGCGATCTCCTCGGCGCCTTGATTTTGCGGCAGAGTGTCGCGATTCAACGCGAGCGCGAGATAGGACATCATCGGATCGGACGGAACGCCGTCTGGACACGGTCACGCTCTTTCTCAGCCTGAATATCATCGGAAAGATCGGCGCTGGCTGTTCTTCACCGAACAGCCAGCCGTGCTGGCTGTTTTCTGGCTGTTATTCGATAACAGCCAGCCACCCAGCAAATACCTGAAATAATGTCGAAAAATCTCGTTCTCGTTCCAACATAACAGCCAGCAAAAAATTCGCGAAAATAACAGCCAGGAACAGCCATCGGACCGCCCTAGCCTTCGCGCCCAAGCGCCTCTGTCAGCGATGCGGTCGCGCTGCCGCGGCGGGCGGGTTGCGGCTGCGACGGGGCAGGGGCCCAGCCGGTCAGGAAGACGAGCTCGAAGCGTTCGGCGGTACGACCGTCCGGATCGGCACGTTCGGCGAACAGGGCCGCCGCGCGGGCGAGCGTATCGCGGCGGAGCGCGGTGCGGCCGATCAGCAGGTTGGTGCCCGCCATGCCGCGCAGATCCTCGAACAGCCGCCCCAGCGTGCCGTAGCGGACCGTGAGCGACTCCACATCGGCAACGGGGAGGGCGAAGCCGGCGCGGACGAGCAGGTCGCCCGCCGATCGCACGTCGATCTGCGGATGGATGCGGGCGGCGGGACGGTCGGCCTCGGCCTCGCGCAGCACCGCGCGGAGCGTCGCGAGGGTGCCGGCGCCGGTAAAGGCGGCGAGGAACAGGCCGTCGGGGCGCAGCGCGCGCCGGATCAGGGTCAGCGCGCCGGGCAGGTCGTTGACGCTGTCGAGCACGCCGGCCGAGACGACAAGGTCGAAGGCGCCGGCGGGGAAGGGCAGGTTGTCCTCGTCGGCCTGTACGCCGCCCGCGGCTCGCGCAAAGGCAGAGCCCGCATCGCAGCGGGTGATCCGGGCACCGGGGGGCGGCTGAAAGGCGCCGTCGAAGCAGCCGAGGTCGAGCACATCCTCGAAGCTGCGGGTCACTGTGTCGAGCCGATCCTGGATACCGTCGAGCATCGCCGCGCGCAGGAAATCATGCTCCGCGAAACCAGCGGCGGCGCGATCCCGGCGCAGGCGGCGGGCATGGCGGTCGAAGATATCGGGGACGCTCACCCTGCGGGCTTGTGCCGCCGGATACGCGGCGCGACAAGGGGATGTGGCGCGATTGCTCGCCCCTTTGCGTTTTGCCGCCGATCTCGCGCTGCCGCCGCGCTGTCCCGGCTGTGGTGCGGTCACCGGCGACGATCACCGGTTCTGCGCCACCTGCTGGAACGAATTGCGCTTCCTCGCGCCGCCCTGGTGCGCGGCATGCCATGTGCCCTTCGCCTATGATCGCGGGCCGGGCGCGCTCTGTGCCACCTGCCATGGCAAGCGCCCGCGCCATGCCGGGATACGCGCAGCGGTGGCGTATGGCGATGTCGCGCGGACGGTCGCACTCAGGCTCAAATATGGCGGGCGCACTGCCTTTGCCGAAACGGTCGCGCGGCAGATGGTCCGGCTGATGCCGGAGGGTGCCGATCTGCTGATCCCGGTGCCGCTGCATCGCTGGCGCCTCTGGTCGCGCGGTTTCAACCAGGCCGCGCTGATTTCGAGGGCGCTCACCCGGGCGACCGGCGTGCCGAACGATCCGCTGCTGCTGCGCCGCGTGCGGGCAACGCCGTTCCTGCGCGCGATGGGTGCGCGGGCGCGGGCAAGGGCAGTCGCCGGCGCCTTCTTCATGGACCGCGAAGCGCGGGAAAAGCTGCGCGGCAAGGCGGTGGTGCTGGTCGATGATATCCACACCAGCGGCGCCACGACCGACGCCTGCACCCGCATCCTGCTGCGCGCCGGGGCGGCGCGCGTGACGATCCTGTGCTGGGCGCGCGTGCTCGATCCGGCCGCGAACGATTGACAAGCGGGGATACGCCCCACATTTCTGCGGCATGGCCAAGATCGAAATCTACACCAAAGCTTTCTGCCCCTATTGCTCGCGCGCGATGCGGCTGCTCGATTCCAAGGGCGTCGAGGTCGAGGAATTCGACATCTCGATGGGCGGGCCCAAGCGCACCGAAATGCTCGATCGCGCGGGCGGGCGCAGCACCGTGCCGCAGATCTTTATCGACGGGCGGCATATCGGCGGCTCGGACGATCTCGCTGCGCTCGAGCGCGAGGGCAAGCTGGACGCGCTGCTCGCGGCATGAAGATCGCGCTGCTCCAGATGACGAGCGGGATCGATCCCGCCGCCAATGCGCAGACCATCACCGCTGCGATCGCCGAGGCCGCGGCCGGCGGCGCGACCATGTTGTTCACGCCCGAAATGTCGGGATTGATCGACCGCGATCGGGCGCGGGCGGCGGCCTCGCTGTTCGCCGAGGCGGACGATCCCGTCCTGGCGGCGGTCCGCGCTGCTGCGGCGGCGCATCATATCTGGGTCCATATCGGCTCGCTCGCGGTGAAGGAAGGCGACAAGCTCGCCAATCGCGGTTTCGTGATCGATGCCGGGGGCAATATCCGCGCGCGCTACGACAAGCTCCATCTGTTCGATGTCGACCTGCCGACGGGCGAGAGCTGGCGCGAATCCGCCTCCTATGTGCCTGGCGAGGGCGCCGTGGTGGTGGAGACGCCGGCGGGCGGGCTGGGCTTGGCGATCTGTTATGATCTGCGCTTTCCCGACCTGTTCCGCGCGCTGAGCGATGCCGGCGCGACGATCCTCGCGGTGCCGGCCGCCTTCACCCGGCCGACGGGCGCGGCGCACTGGCATATCCTGCTCCGGGCCCGGGCGATCGAGGCCGGCGCATTCGTCGTCGCCGCGGCGCAGACCGGCGTGCACGAGGATGGCCGCGCGACCTATGGCCATTCGCTGGTGATCGATCCCTGGGGCGACGTCCTGCTCGACATGGGCGAGGCGGCGGGCCTTGGCTTTGCCGAGATCGATCCGGCGCGGATCGGCGATGTGCGGGGCCGCATTCCGGTCTTGTCGCATCGCCGCGCGATCCCGGCGGTGACGGCGGCATGATCGTCTTCGATCTGCGCTGCGCGAGCGGCCATGTGTTCGAGGCCTGGTTCGGGTCGAGCGATGCCTATGAGGATCAGCGCGGGCGTGGGCTGTTGTCGTGCCCGATCTGCGGTGCGAGCGATATCGGCAAGGCCGTGATGGCGCCCAATATCGCGACCAAAGGCAACAGCCAGGTTCCGGTCCCCACCGAGACGCCGAGCCCCGCCATGATGAAGGCAGCGATGCAGGCGCTCGCCGAGGCCCAGCGCAAGGCGCTGGAAAAGTCGGAATGGGTCGGCAGCGCTTTTACCGATCGGGCGCGGGCAATGCATGTCGGCGATGCCGATCCCGCACCGATCCATGGCCAGGCGACTTTGGGGCAGGCGAAGGAACTGGCCGACGAGGGCGTCCCGATCGCGCCTTTGCCCTTCCCGATCGTGCCGCCGGACGCAGTCAACTGACTTTGGCTATCCCGCGTGATTGACCGGCGCGGGGCCAATCTCTACCAACCGCCTCGTGCCCCCGTAGCTCAGCCGGATAGAGCGACGGTTTCCTAAACCGTAGGCCGCGTGTTCGAATCTCGCCGGGGGCACCATCCCAAAATCAAAGCCAGAGACCAGATAACCCACGGTTTTGCCGAGGGTTATTTCAATCTTTCGCCCTTCAAGAGAGTCGTCAAGAGTTGACTCTTGCGATGGGAAATCGGGGTTCAGGTAACAAATCGGGCACACGCCTATCTTGGGCCTCCGATAGCGTTCGGACGTCGCTTCGTGTCAGCCAGTGCCGCGGTCTGGTGGTCCTGGGGGATGGATCATGTCGCCTGAATGGGATGACGGCAGGGATCCCGGCCGCGACGCAAGGTGGCAAGATTGAGCGCAGGACGATATCCGGACCATGCTGGCCACCGAGCGGGACGTGGCCGCGCCGTCCACCGCCGTTGTCACGCGGCGTCCCGCGGCCAGCACCGGCTCCAGGACGAAACAGGGGGTCTTCGCGCCGTCGGTCGAAGTCGCCCGCAACTGCTCAACCATGCCGGTCCGGGCGTCCAACCGGGAAGGCGTGGCCTTGATCTGAGTCAGCGCACCGGTTGCCGCCTCGTCGGCACCGCTCCAGTTGACCGGTTTTTCGGCAGCGCAGCGCCACCTTTCGGTTTCAAATTCCGGTGAGCGGAATGCCTTTCCGCTTCGCTTGACAGAGGGTCGGCCAAGACCGACTTCCGGCGCATAACTTGAGATTGGAGTTGGATCATGGTGGTCGCCGAAGCTGCCCAGCGTCCCACAGGGACAGTCGCGCGGGCATCGGAGATTATTCGCTATCTCGCCGAGCAGGACAATGAAGTCGCGGTGACCTCCCTGGCGCGCGATCTCTCGCTGCCGCCCAGCACGGTCCATCGTCTGCTTCACCTGCTGATCGAGCAGGGGTTCGTCGAGCGCGGCGAACGCTTCCAGAGCTACCGGGTCGGAGCCGAACTCTATCGTGTCGGATGTCTGGTATCGCGCAAGATGGGGCTGGCCGAATGGGCCGATCCGATCATGCGCGGCCTGTCCGCCGAGTCCGGCGAATTCAGCATGCTGACTCTCTATCTGCCGTCGGAGCACAAACTGACGCTCGTCCACACCGTGGCCGCCCCCAACCCGCTAACCTACAGGCCCGAACTGTTTTCCCAGCTCGCGCTCGCTTGGGGCGCGTCGGGCCGGGCGATCCTTGCGTCGCTCTGCGAGAACGAGATCCGCACGATCTATCTGGAGACTGGGCCATCGCCGGTGACCGGCGCATCGCTTCCGCCCTATCCCGAATTTCGGGCCGAGCTGCGGGAGATCGCCGCCCAGGGATATGCGCTCACCCACGCGCAGCGCATGGCCGGGGCGGTCGGCATGGCGTCTCCGGTCTGCAATGCCGCCGGGCGCCCAGTCGGCAGCCTGTGCCTCACGATACCCGAATTTCGCTTCGAACCGGCGCGCGGCGCCGAACTCGGCGCGATGTTGCGCGCCCGTGCGGCAGCGCTCAGCCATCTCAACGGCCGTACGCGAACCGGCGTATCCGTCTATTGAGCCTGGGCGCCGTCAGCCGGCGCGCGTGTTCCATTCATCGACAAGGATGTCTCCACCGCGCGTGAGAGTCTCGCCGTCGACCACCACTTCGGGCTTGTCGATGACACCCTCGAGGCGCAATCGCGCATGGCATGTGCCACCAAGCGCGATTGTGTCGCCGATGCCGATATGGACAGCGCCATATTTCTTCTTGTCGGTGCGCATCAGGCCGGTCGGCGTGACCCGGGGATTGAGGCCGATCGCGATTTCGGCGGGGCAATTGTAATTGTTCGGGTCAGCGAAGCGCTCGAGCAGGTCGCGCCAGATTGCGGCGCCGCGGCCGCCCTCGATGCTGGTCACAAAGCCCTTTTCCACCGTCAGTACGATCGGCTCCTCGAGCAGGCCGGTGCTGTGCGCGGTCAGGTCGAAGACGATCCGTCCCTCGCCCGTACCCTCTTCAGGGCAGACATGGGCTTCGCCATCGGGAAAGGCACAGCCGGTGCCGGTTCCCATCGGGAACGGAAAACCGGCGATCGAGCGACCCATCCGGCCGCGAATGCGGGCGGTGAGATCGGTACCGTTCGGGCAGGTGACCCGGACCGTCTCGCCATGGGTGAAGGCGTCGGCGATCCGCCGGCCCAGCCGGTCGAGCGCTGCGTAATCGGCGGTGCCGGGGCCGCCCGGCGCGAGCATCGCCGGCGTAAGCTCTTCCATCAGCACGATGCTCTTGCCACGGTCCTGCATCGCGTCGTTGAACTTGGCGTGCGCCATGGCGGTACTGGTCAGGTAGACGCACAGATCAGTCCGGGCATCGAGGGCGGCGCTCATCAAAGGATGGAGCGGATCGGTCGAATGCGTCTCGCGCGCGTTCATGATCGTGATCACGGGCTCAGCGCCCAGCGCATTCGTCGCCATCTGCAGCGCCTGCCACAGGCTCGGGTCCATGCCAGTGTCGGTGAGGATCATCACTGTCTTGCCCGGCCCGATATTGTTGAGCTCGAGCGGGGTGCGCAGGACTTGGGCGAGACGGGCGAGATCGGTCATATTGGCGGCGCTTTCGAATTTTCGAGGAGAGGATTGACGTTCAGTCGATCCAGCAGGCGACGTCCGGCATCGCCCTGATGCGGTCGAGGATCGGCAGATCGGCGCCGAAGGCAGTGCGATAGGCAGCCAGGCAGCCGGCCGCCTTGGCCGCGACCTGCTCCCGCGTCACCGGATCTGCGTCGGTGCCGGGGATCGCGGCGCGCTCGACCGTGGCGATCAGCTCGCCGCCGGCAAAGGCCTCAATCGTCACGAAACCCGTTTCCAGATTGCCGTCGTAGAACCGCGTTGCGTCTTCAACCACGGTCAGCCGGTCGATCATGTCCCGCAGGTCGGTGCGCCCTACGCCTTCGGCGGTAAAGTGTCCGATGACCGGCGATCCGTCGATCAGCGCGGCGGCCACCGGGAAGGTCGGGGAGAATTTCGCCTGAAGGCCGTCGACCGGGCGGTCATATTTGAGGACGCGCAGGCTCCCCGCCGGCGTGGTGAGCCGCACGGTGACATCAGTCCGCGAGAAGATCGGACCGAGCTTTGCGCGCAGATCCAGCGCTGCGCCGATCAGCCGCGATGTTGCGTAGCAGGAGGGATAGAGTTTCACGGCCACGCGATCGGGGCGTAGCGCGAAGGCGTCGTCACTCAATTCGCCATCCTCGGCATGGTAGAGATCGGGGAACGCGCCCGTGGCGAAAATATCGTCCGACGCATCCACCCCAGCAACAGCCAGCCGCACGGCACGTATGCCGGCGCTGGCCGCAAAGCCGGCATGGACCGGTTTGGCCATGGTCGAAAAATTCTGCTGCAGGCCGCCTGCCATCGCCGCCGCAAGACCGAAAGCGTACCGCATCCTTGTCGCGTCGAAGCCAGCGAGCAGACCGGCCGCCGCCGTTGCCGAAAACACGCCGACCGTGCTCGTCGCGTGCCATCCCCGCTGGTAATGCTTGCGGCCGAGCAGGCTGCCGACGGCGCGTGCGGCGATCAGCCCGGCGGCGCATGCATCGATCACCCGGTCAGGCGCCAACGGATCGTCGAGCGAAAGCACGGCGGGTACGATCACCGCGCTCGAATGGCTACCGCTGTCCAGATAGACATCATCGAAATCGAGCGCATGCGCAGCGATCGCGTTTGTCATCACGGCTGCATCACGGCTTTCGATCGGGATCCCGCTCCACGCGCGCGGACCGTTGCCGGCATAGGCGGCAATCGCGAATCGCGTTACGGGTTCGACAAATCCGGCGGCGGCGACCGCAACGGTGTCGGCGATCGTCCGGCCGACTTCGCGGCGAACGTGCGCGTCTCCGTTCGGCGCAGCCAGAACGGCGTCGCAGAGGCGAGTGATGAATTTAGGCATAGACCTTGAAAGCAGTGTGCAAAGTTCGACAAGTAACTAGGATGATGATGGCGGCGTGAAAAGCCGTTCACGGATAATTCCGGTCATCGGAATGATGGCTGTCACTCGATGTCACCGAGTTGCTCTTGCAGGCGCTCGCCAGCATAGGCGGGAAGCACGCGCGCGAGATCATGACGCGATTCGATTGAATCGCCTGCTCACATGCGGCTTGCACAGGATGACGGGAATCATAGGAGAAGCGCTGTTGGGCAGTCTTGAGGGGCGGGTCGCGCTGGTGACCGGCGGATCGCGCAGGATCGGTCTGGCGATCGCACAGGAACTTGCGACGGCCGGCGCGGATATCGTCATCAATTACGCCAATGACGAGGCGCAGGCGGACGCGGCGGTCGCTGCAATCGAGGCGCTGGGGCGAAACGCGGTCGCTATCCGGGCGGATGTGCGCGATCGGGCTCAGGTGAGAGCGATGATCGACAGCGCTGTATCCCGTTTCGGCGGTATCGATATCCTGGTGAACAACGCAGCGAAGCGCCCGCATTCGAGCCTGGCCGACCTGACCCTGGAGGAATGGCACGGCGTCACTGACATCGTGCTCGACGGCGCTTTTCTCTGCGCCCAGGCCGCTGAGCCGCATCTGACGCGGAGCGGGCAGGGCGCGATCATCAACATCGGCGGACTGTTCGCCACGCTCGGCGCGCCCAATTCACCGCACGTCTCAGCGGCCAAGATGGGCTTGATCGGCATGACCCGTTCCTTCGCGACCTATTTCGGCCCCATGGGCGTCACCGTGAACTGTGTTGTGCCCGGCAGCGTGGCTGCGCCCGACGACCCGCCCGAACGCGCCGCGCGGCACCAGCCGCTCGACTCGATTCCCATGCGGCGGCTGGGCAGCCCGGAGGATATTGCACAGGTCGTACGGGCGGTAGTCGGGCCCGACTTCCGTTACGTCACCGGCCAGGTGATCCACGTCAATGGCGGCCTGTTTCGCGCGTGACCGCCGACATCACCGGTACGCTGGCGGCCTATGCCGCGCAGGCTCTGGAACAGGCGCTTCCGCACGATGTCGCGGAGCGCGCCAGGCTTCACCTGCTTGATACCGTCGCCGCGATGATCTCGGGCACCCGGCTGCCGGCGGGTATCGCTGCGCTGCGCTATGCCGAGCCGCTGGTGGGGAACGCGGTATGCGTGCCGGGCACGTCGCGGCTCCTGGGCACACTTGACGCCGCCCTGGTTACCGCGATGGCGGCCCATGCCGACGAAACCGACGACACGCACGCGGCGTCGCTGACTCATCCCGGGAGCGTTGTCGTACCCGCCGCGCTGGCCGTTGGCGCGGCGACCCACGCCAGCGGTGCGGCAACGCTGCGCGCGGTCGCGCTGGGATATGATGTGTGCTGCCGGATGTCGCTGGCGCTGGGCGCCTATGATTTCTTCGGCAAGGGCTTCGATACGCACGCATTCGGCGGCGTCTTCGGCGCCGCAGCGGCGGCCGGCGCCCTGCTCGATCTCGACGCGCGGCGCTTCCGTTTCGTCTGGTCCTATGCGGCACAGCAATGCGCCGGGATCACGACCTGGCGCCGCGATCCCGACCATATCGAAAAGGCGTTCGATTTTGCCGGCATGCCCGCGCGCAACGGCGTGCAGGCCGCCATGCTGGTCGCGTCCGGCATGACCGGCGTCGCCGACGTGCTCGACGGTACGCCGAGTTTCTTTTCGGCGTTCGGTGCCGTCGATCCGAGCCTTGCGATCGAGGCGCTTGGCGAGCGGTTCGAAATCGCGCGCACCAGCATCAAGAAATGGTGCGTCGCGACGCCGGCTCAGGCGCCGCTCGATGCGCTCGCTACGATCATGGAAACGCATCGGCTCACGGCTGACGACATCGGCGCGATCCGTGCCGTCCTCGGCGCGACCGGCGCCCGCGTCGTCACCGGCGAGATGCCCAACGTCAATGCCCAGCACCTGCTCGCCTTGCTGGCGGTCGATGGCGGCCTGACGTTCCACTCTTCGCACGACGCAGCCAGAATGACCGATCCTGTGGTGCTCGCGATGCGCCGGCGGGTGACCATGGAGCCTTCCGAGACGATCGGTCTCGGCCGTGATGCCATCGTCGAGGTGACGACGCGCAATGGCAGCCTGTTGCGGCATCACGCGCGCCATGTGCGGGGCACGCCAGCCAACGCGATGGATCGGGGCGAGATCAGCGCCAAGGCAGGCGATCTCATCGCGCCGATCCTCGAGAGCCGCACGGCTGAATTGATCGAGGCGCTGCTGGACATCGAATCGCTCGATGACATTGGCGATTTGCGCCGATTGCTGGGCACGTCCCGGAGCCGCTGATCGGCGATTATTCCGCTCAGCGAAATTCTCTTCCAACTAGCCGGGAAAGGGCCGCGCACGGCTTTGACAAGGCGGACGATCTGCCGGTTATCGGGCGAACGAGCAGGCTTTCCGAAGCGCGATCGACCAGATGAGACGGTTCGCGAGCGACGACAGTCGGCATTCCAACGAGCGGTTTCAGCCGTCGATCATCGGGGAGGATAGATCTTGAACGATATCTCGCGACATTCCGGCATCGCATGCTTTGGCGCACGTATCCGTGTCGCCGCATTGTGCGCCACCGCAATTCCCTCTGTCTGGCTTGCAGCGCCGGTCCGGGCGCAGACCGCACCCGCCGAACCCGCTGCGGCAGCGGACCCTTCCCCCGCACCGGTTCAGGCGCAGACCACGCCAGCCGGACCTCCGGTGAGTGCGCCGGCAGCAACGGATTCCTCCTCCGCACCGGCCCCGGCTGAAACTGTCCCGCAAGCGGGCGATACCGCCACCCTGGGCGACATCATCGTGACCGCCCGGCGCCGCGAGGAAAGTCTCCAGCGCGTGCCGGTGTCCATCACGTCGATGAGTGCGAGCGATATCCAGGCACGCAGCGTGACGAACATGCTGCAGCTTTCGAACTTCATTCCCAACGTCGTCGCGGCCGGTGGCGGCACCGGACCTTCCTTCGGCAACTACTCGATCCGCGGTGTGGGCAGCGTGCGCTCGGCGATCGAGGACGAGCCGCCAGTCGCGCTGTATATCGACGGCGTCTATCAGGGGTTTGCGGACGGGGCGCTGCTCGATGTCGTCGAACCCAAGCGCATCGAAGTGTTGCGTGGGCCCCAAGGCACGCTGTTCGGCAAGAACGCCCTGGGCGGGGCGATCCAGTATATCACGCAGGAACCGGTCGATAAGTTCGACGGCCAGTTGCGCGCCACCTATGGCAGCTACAATCGCGTTTCGGTCACTGGCTTCACCGACATTCCGGTAACCCCGACCCTGCTCACCCGCTTCACCGCCGCCATTCTGACGCGCGACGGTACGGTGAAGAGCCTCGCCAACGGAAAGGACGTCGGCAATCTCAACACGCGCTTCTTGGGCGCCGACATTCTGTGGAAGCCGAGCGCAAGCTTTTCGCTGCGGATTTCAGGCGATTATTCGTCCTACGATACGCGCGGCGACGGCAATGTGATCCTCGCCGTCAATCCCAACGATTCCAACGTGAAGAAATACAAGGCGATCGGCATCGACCTGTCGAAATATGTGACGGGCGATCCCTATACCAATTACGCAACCCGCGACACGTTCCGCCATCAAAAGGTCGGCGGTGTCTCAGCGACGGCCGACCTGTCAGTGGCCAGCTGGCTCGATATCAAATCGATCTCGGCCTATCGCGAGAACACGCTGAGCGACAGCATCGATCGCGACGGCACCCCCTATGCCTATTACGAGCAGTATGAGAAGCGCCACCATCGGCAGTTTTCTGAAGAGTTACAGCTGATCGGCAACCTGCCGAACCTCAAATGGATCATCGGCGGCTATTATTTTGACATCGTGCCGACCAATTCGCGCCAGCGCATCGAGGGCACTGATCTGCCCGGCGCGCTGCCGACAAATGAATATGTCCGGATCCACAGCACCAGTAAGGCGATCTTCGGCGAAGGCACCTACACCTTCAATTCGGTTTTCAGCCTGACGGCGGGCGGCCGCTACACCAGCGAATACAAGAGCACCTACGCGACCACCGACGCGGGCAAGCCGACCGCGCCGCTGGTGGTTGGTCAGAATGCGGGCGATTTCCACAATTTCTCGCCGCGGGTGGTCGCGCAAGCGCAATGGACGCCCACCTTCATGACCTATCTGTCCTGGTCGAAGGGCTTCCGCAGCGGCGGCTTCAATGATCGTTACGATGTCACGCTGCCCAATAATGGTTTCGCGCCTTACGGTGCCGAGACGATGACCAATTACGAGGCTGGTCTCCGCGCTGACCTGCTTAACCGGCACTTGCGTTTCAACCTCACCTATTTTCATTCGCTCTACAATAATCTGCAGCTCACCGCGTCCTTCCCGGGCACAAGCACGACCTTCACGCAGAATGTTGGAGCGGCGAAGATGGACGGCGTCGAACTCGAGGGCGCGGCCGTGATCACGCCGGATTTTCACGTCAATTTCGGTGCTGGTTATCTCGACGCGCGCTACACAGATATCGGCTCGGCCCAGGGCATCACCCTGAAATCCGAGTTCGCACGCGCGCCGCGCTGGTCGTACACGATCGGTGGCCAATATGATGTCCATATCGCCAATGGCTCGATGCTCTCGCTGCGCGGCGATTATGGCTACAAATCGCATCAACAGGAGGCGAGCACCGACAGCGCGACGGTCCTGCAGCCGGCGTTTGCGTTGCTCAATGGCCGCCTGACCTACACCCTGCCAAATGGTCGGGTGAAGGTTTCGGTCTATGGCACGAACCTGACCAATCGCGCCTATCTGGTGGTCGGCAACGTCCAGCGCGGCTTGAGCCAGGGTGTCTATGGCGATCCGCGCGAATTCGGTGTCACGTTAACCACCAAATTTTGACGCATTGAGGGACCAGTGATGGCCGTTTCAGCAGCATCCTCGCGATCCGGGCCGCTTGGGCTGAGCGGCTATCAGTGGCTGGCACTATTGCTCTGCGCGCTGACCTTCCTTGTCGAAGGGTATGACATGAGCGCCATGTCACTCGCTGCGCCGACGCTGGCACACGAGTGGGGACTGAAAGCGACTGCGCTCGGCACCGCGATCGTCTCGCTCAATGTGGGCGCGGTGATCGGCAACGGCTTCATTGCACCCTTTGGCGACAGGTTCGGGCGCAAACGCTCGATCACACTCTCCATGTTGCTGCTTGGTCTGTGCGTAGGTCTGACCGCGACTTCGGCGAACATATCGCAGCTCGTCGCCTGGCGCTTCGTATCCGGCCTGGCGTTCGGCGTCGCGACCGCCAATGTCGTTGCACTGATCGCCGAGCAATTCCCTGGCAATCGGCGCGCCTTGCTCGTCGTCATTGCCGCCACCAATCTCGGCGTCGGCAGCGCAATCGCCGGTTTCGCGACGCCTGCGCTCACGGCTGCCGGCGGGTGGCGTGCCCTGTTTCTCGTTGGCGGTGTGGCCGGCGTAGTGCTTGCGCTGGCGATCGGCGCATTGATCCGCAGCGACGGTGTCGGCGACATCGAGCCCGACGAGGCACCGGTGCCGGGTCTGGTTTCGAAAGTGCCGATCATTCGCCTGTTCGCGCCCGATCTGATCGGCGTCACCATTCCACTGTGGCTGATCGGATTCTGCAACGCGTCGATCCTGTTCGTGATGCTCAACTGGCTGCCGACCATGCTGACCGGCAGCGGCTGGACGCTTGCGCAGGCGACCCGCGCGCCGGCGATCGTGTCGATTGGCGGCATCCTCAGCGGTCTGGTGCTTGCAGTGATGGTCGATACCGGCCTCGCGACCCGCGGACTGCGCGTCGCATTCGTCGGCCTGATCGCGACGATGGCGATGTTTGCCTTCGTGCCTCCCTCGGTCACCACCTGGACGATGCTGCTCCTGGTTGCCGGCCTGTTGTGCAGCGGTGCGCACAATGTCGAGCGCGGTCTGTACGCCACGCTCTATCCCAAAGCGGTGCGCGCCACCGGGGTGGGCTGGGGCAATATGATGAGCCGGCTGGGCAATATCATCAGCACGACGGTCGTCGCGGTCCTGATCGACCTTCACCTCGATGTCGGAAAGACGCTTGCCCTGCTCGCCTTTCCGGCCGTCATCTCCCTCCTCTGCACCATCCCGCTCGGCCGCGCTTATGCCCGTCGGCGTGCAGTGGAAATGCTTTCAATCCGGACTTAAGGACTCTGCATGGCTGATCTGGCCTATCTCACCAGGATTCTCCGCACACCGCTCGAACTCAACAACGTCAAGCCCGGCGAGCGCGTGATGATCCTCACTGACACCGGCATCGACCCGAGCCTTTGGCAGGCGGCGCAGGCCGCGGCGACCGAGCTTGGCGCTGAGCCGATGGTAACGATCATGAACAGGCGCGAATCGCACACGCGCAATCCGCCACAGCCGTTGATCGCGGCGGGCATCGATCCCGAGACCGACCTGTGCCTTTACCTGACCAGCACCGCGATGGCCCACTCCGATTTCTCGCACCAGATGCGCGATCACCTGAAGCGTGTCGTTCTGATGGAGGAATTGACGCCGGCCATGCTCGAGCCGGGTGGGCCCTGCACCGCCGACTACCCAGCTCTTTACCGGCTCGGAAAGAAGATCGCCGATATCTTCACGGCGGGTGACACGGTTCATGTGACCTGCCCGAACGGGACTGATCTGACCGCCGGCATTCGCGGCCGGATGGGCCGGTCGATCGCCGGCATACCGCACCCGATGGGAAAAGGCGGAACCGGCTGCGCGTTCCCCGACGGCGAAGCGCATGTCTGCCCGGAGGAAGGAACCGGCGAGGGGCGGATCGTCTTCGACCTGACGGCGCACAGCACCGGCCTGCTCGAGGAACCGCTGATCCTGACGGTCGAGAAGGGCTTCGTGACGCGGGTCGAGGGCGGACGGGGTGCGGCGATATGGCGCGACCTGCTCGAGCGGCGACCCGATCCCAACAACTATAATTGCCCCGCTGAAATCGCGATCGGGCTCAATCCGCGGGTTACACCGACCGGCCTGATGCGCACCGACAAGAAGAAATATGGCGCGGCGCATATCGGCGTCGGCGACACGATCGCGCTTGGCGGCGCTTGCCACGCCAATGTCAGGCTCGAAGGCGTCATCGACAGGCCTGAGATCAGTGTCGACGGACAGGTGCTGACCCGCGGAGGCGATATCCTGATCGACGAATGGAATACACGCGAGAGCTGACACCGTCTCGCGTCCAGAAACCTTCCCGTGAAAGTACAGTCATGAGCACCCATGATGCCGATGTCGTGATCGTGGGCGGCGGCCCGGTCGGGATGGGATTGGCGATCGAACTGGGCCAGCGGGGCGTCCGCACCTTGGTAGTGGAACGCTATCCCGAGCCGCAGCCGGTTCCCAAGGGCCAGAATCTCACTCAGCGCACGATGGAGCATTTCCATGCCTGGGGCGCGGAGCCGGCCTTGCGCGCCGCGCGGACGATTCCGCCAGGCTATGGCATTGGCGGGCTGACTGCGTATCGGACGCTGCTGAGCGGATGGCATTATGACTGGTTGCAGCGCGACCTGGTTCGCCAATATTATTTCCAGGCCAACGAACGCTTGCCGCAATATGCGACCGAACGGGTGCTGCGCGCGCGAGCGGTCGAGATCGACGCCATCGACATCCGTTATGGCTGGACAGCATCGTCGCTGATCGATGAGGACGACCAGGTGCGCGTTGTCATCCGCTCGCGTGATGGCCAGGAGGCCGAGGTGCGTGGGCGCTACCTGGTCGGCTGCGATGGCGCCCGCTCGGTGGTGCGCGAAGGCGCGGGGATCACGCAGACTTTGTCTGATCATGACCGGCTGATGGTGCTGCTCGTGTTTCGTTCCGAGGAGCTGAACCGGCTGCTGGAGCGCTTCCCTGGCAAATCCTACTACAACGTCCTCCACCCGCGCCAGAAGGGTTATTGGCTGTTCTTCGGCCGCGTCAATCTGGAGGGCGACTGGTTCTTTCACGCGCCCGTGCCGAAGGAAGCACGCGACGGTGATTTCGATTTCGCCACGCTGTTGCATGAGGCGGTCGGCGCGCCATTCGATGTCGCCATCGAGCATGTCGGCTTCTGGGACCTGCGCTTCGCCATCGCCGATACCTATGGCAAAGGCCGCGTGTTCATTGCAGGGGATGCGGCACATAGCCACCCCCCTTATGGTGGCTATGGTATCAACACTGGCTTCGAGGACGCGCGCAACCTCGGCTGGAAGCTGGCGGCGGTGATGCAGGGCTGGGGAGGGTCCGACCTGTTCGACAGCTATACGACCGAACGCCGGGGTGTGTTCGCGTCGACCGCGCGTGACTTCATCGCGAAGGCTATCGAGTGCGACCGGGATTTTCTGGATAGCCATGATCCCGAGATCGACCCGGTGGCGTTTGAATCGGCTTGGTCTGATCGCGCGGCCGGTGCGGCCTTCGAAGTCGCGCGCTTCGAACCCAATTACTGCGGCTCGCCGGTCGTGATGGGCGCTGAAGGGATTGGTTGCGGCGCGGTGGGTTCTCACACCTTCGCTGCCGAAGCCGGCCGGCATCTCGCGCCACTGGAACTCGCGTCGGGCGACAATATCTACGATGTGTTGGGAAACGGCTTCTCCCTTGTCGCTATCGGCGAACCGAGCGCGATATCGAAGACAGTCGGGCATTTCACCGAGGCAGCGCGCCAGTGCGATATGCCGCTCGAGATCATCGTCGATCACGGGACGGCGCTAAAAGCTTATGCCGCAAGCTACATATTGGTGCGGCCGGACGGATTTGTGGCCTGGGCTGCACATGACGCACCCAAGGGGGTAACATCTGCAACATTGATCCTGGAAAAATTGACGGGGCATTTACGCGAGCGCCGATAGCGCGTGGCCTCCCATTTTTGTCGAGTTGCGCGACGTCGCGCATGCTCTTTGCGGCAGGCAAGGACACATCTCTGAACGGTTGAACCGCTGTTTTGCGGAAGTCACCGGGCTGGAGTCGATCGAATTCGCTCTTCCACCTCGCCAGCGGGCGCTTCGCGTTCGTCGAGACGTCGTGTGAGTTTACGATGGTGCCGTGGCAACCGGCCCTGGAGCGCCAAATCGGCAAGCAGGTCGCCAATGTCGTGCGCTGCGACAGGGGCAACTGGCGGTTTGGGCCCGAGCCCGGCGGACCGGCGATTTCATGGACGATGTGCCCGATATTGCTCTGAACCCAACCGGCAACGTTGACGCTTCGACGACAGCGATCGTCGGCCTATGAGGTAGATGCAGCCGACGATTGATCTGACAGCGCCAGCTCAAGGCCCCGCACTTCAGCGCGATAGTGCTTCAGGCCTCTCCATACGATCATAATGGACGGCGCACCGATCGCGATACAATACCAGGACAGCACCATGCCGATCGATTTGGGATCGCCGGTCCGGTCGATCGCCCAGCCTATGACCGGCGGACCGATGAGAGGGCCGATCAAGGCAATCGCTGTATTGTAGATCGCCATGGATTGGCCGCGGATTTCGCCGGGCGTTACCAGCGCCATGCTGGCCGGACCACCAGCCGTCGCGACCGACTTGCCAACAAAGGCCACGAACATCACCACGACGGCGATTTCGGGTGACGGCATTACCGGGTAGAGCGCGCTTGCCGGCACGGCCAGAAGCAGACCGAGGATCAGGACCCGCATAGCGCCATCAACATGGTTGCGCGCAAAATGGCGTTGCGCCCTTACCGCGATCGCAGTCCCGATCGGGCCTGCCGTGAAGTAGAAGAGGCCCGTGATCGCGCCGACTTCGGCCACGTTCCAGCCCCACACGCGCTGGAACAGGGGGATGTTCCAGAACGCCAGCCCGCTCATCGCGAAGTTGCAGGACGAGCCAACGAAGAGTGCGCCGAATGCGCGCCAGCGAGCCAGCATGTAGCGGAACGCGTGCGCCCCACCTTCAGTCGGCGCAAGCTTCTCGTGGCGCTCGGGCTCGCGCAGCGTCAGCATCAGCACTGCCAGGAGAAAACCCGGCGCGCCCACCAGGATGAAGGTGGCTTGCCACGGCTCGAGATCGCCGAACACCGGCCAGTGCAAATGGCCCTGTTTCTCCAGCCAGCGCACCACCAGACCGCCGCCGAGAAATGCCAGCCCTGCGCCAAGATAGGGCCCTGCCATATAGACGCTCACCGCCCGCGCGCGGCGGCTGCGATCGAAATAGTCGCTGATGATCGAAATGGATGCTGGGCTGACGACTGCTTCCCCAACGCCCAGGCCCAGCCGGCCGATCAGGAGCCACATGAAAGTGGTCGCCAGCCCGGTCCCCATCGTCATCGCGCACCAGATGATGATGCCGGCCATCAGCATGTAGCGCCGGTTGGCGCGGTCCGCGTACCAACCGAGGGGAATGCTCACCAGCACGTTGAAGAGCGAAAAGGCCGGCCCGAGCAGCAGGCCGATCTGGAAGTCACTCAACCCCATCGATTTCTTGATCGGCTCGACGAGCAGCGTCAGCGCATAGCGATCGAAATAGGAAAGGATGAAGACCAGCAGGAGAAGATAGACGACATACCAGCGATAGGCACCGCCCCGCGCTTCCGGCGCCGCGCGCGATGCCGCGGCGGGCGCCGGTGCGAGATTGGTGTCGGTCACGCGCCTGCCGTCACAGCGAGTAGCTGAAGCCGAAGCCGAGGCGGACCTGGAGATTGCGCTTCTCCAGATCGTCGCCGATCGCCTCGTCATTCTCCTTCACTTCGAGATTGGCCTGGGTTTCCTTGCGCAGGATCACGACCACTTCGGCCAGATCGCCGGCGGGGAACGGAAATTCGTGCCAGGTGCCGATATGGAGCTGGGCGCCGCACGTGCCGTCGAAATAGAAGGCGCGTACCGTCTCCGGATCCGGGTGCGGCGTGTCGGTGGGCGCGCCGAGCACGGCGACGAAGGCGCTGCCGTGGAGTGGAATGAAGGTCTGGGTGTGCTTGAAATGGCGCTCCATCCACAGCACCCGGGGCGGCCGGGGATGGATACGTGCGACGCTGAGCACAGTCTGCTCGTCGCTCACGAAGCCGCCTGGTGCCCAAAGCTCCACCGTGTCGCCGTAGAACTGACCCGTGCGCGGGCCGACCGTCTCGTTCGCGCCGACCAGCACGCCATAGGGGGCGAATGCCTCGCGGGTGACCGGCTCGACGGGAATCTCGCGAAAGTTCATCTTGCGGTCCTTCGCTTCAATGCACTGTCGCGGGCGTGCGGCCGAGCAGATGGCCGACGCATATCGCGACGCAGCCGCCCTCGCTCACCACCCGGTCCATGCTGGCGATCTCGGCGCCCTCGCGCCAGGCAAGGAAGCCGTTCTCGGTCATGTTCGCCGGCATCGGCCCATCGGCGCTTTCGACTGCCACCGACAGGTCGCCCGACAGAAGATAGAACCAGCGCCGGAACTGCTTCCCCTCGGGCGCCGGAACATGAATCGTCGCTTGCGATCCGGCCGGTATGTTGACCAGAGTCACGCCGGGCAGGTTCTCCTGAGGCGGGGACAGTTCCTTGATCAGCCACCCGGGCTGCTCGGGATGCGCCGACCAGGACTTGTCGCGCGCATTGAACATGATCGGCGACAGGCCGATGCCCTCGGGCACCGCGCCTTCGAATGCGACATCGAAGGATTCGAACTCCGCCTCGGGCTCATGCACGTCGGTGCCCGGCCCGCTGGTCCAGACGAGGAATTTGGTGCCGGTTTCGGGCCCCAGATCACGGCGGATACCATGCAGCGTCAGGGGTGGGTTCTCGAGATAATGATGACGAACCAGCCTGGTCGGCTGCGCGCTTCCGGTGGGGTCCGGCCAGTAAAGGCTGGTCCAGTCCCCACCCAGCACATAGTGCCGTTCATTGACCGACTGGTGATAATGCCGGTGCCCCTTGTCGGCCATGGCGCGGATCTTCTCGGTGAAACCGGCCGGCCAGTAGCTGATCCGCACCACCCCGCCGCCGGTATCGTCGCGCGACAACAGCAATTGCGTCTTTTTTCCGGGATTGCGGGGGTCCTCCTCGGTCGGCATCGCATCGGTGTCGATCAGGACATAGTCTGCGCTCATAATTTCACCTGCAGTTCCACGAAGACGGTACGGGGGGCGGCATAATATTGCGAGACGTTGAGCGACGTGCCGTTGAAATAGGCGGCGTCGGTCAGATTCTTGCCGCCCACCGATGCGCGGTACTTGCCGTTGGCGAACTCGAAGCCGGCATTGGCGCCCACCAGCGAATAGGCTCCCTGGAAGGTCGAGGAGACGTTCGAAGGGTCGGTCGTGTAGCTGCTCGTATACACGTCATTGGCGTTGATGAAGAAATGGGTCGTGTCGTTGATCGCCACGCGATATTCGCCGCCGATCGAATATTGCCATTTCGGCGTCAGGCGCGGCCGTTTGTCGAGGTTGACCCCCGACAGCGTGTTCGCATCGAGATAGCCGCCGCTCGCGAACAGCGAGAACTCGCGCGTGACCTGCACTTCGGCCTCGAGCTCGACGCCCTTGAATTTGAAGTTGGTCGCGGTGACGTTGTAGGGGGCTGTCGTCGCCTGGGTCTGCAAATTCTTGTAATTGGTGTCGAACGCAGCGAGGTTCAGCCGCAGATGGTGGTCGAACCACTCCGACTTCAGCCCGATCTCATTGTTTTCCGCGGTTTCGGAGCCGGTATGGCCGAACACGACCGGCGCGACGGCGGGTGAGGCATAAGTACTGGCGAAGCTGCCAGGTCGATAGCCGGTCGAGCGCGAGGCATAGACCATCACCGTCGGCGTGATCGAATAATCGAGCCCGACCTTGTAGGTCCCCTTGGTCTCCTGGAAGCTGGTCGACCCGCTGATGATCGTCGCGCCGCCGCCGATCGGCGTCACGACGCGATCGATCGAGCGCTGCTCGTGACTCACCCGGCCGCCGACCTCGAGATGCAATCCGCGCAGGATCTCGTAGTTCAGATTCGCATAGGCCGCATAGCTGTTCGAGAGCTGACCATCGGCGACCTGCTGCGTAGTGTAGAGATTGGCGTTGTGCGAGATATGTTCGCGGAAATAGAACAGGCCCCCGACCCATTTGAACGGGCCGTCGCTGTTCGACGTGAACTGGAATTCCTGCGAGAACTGGTTCTGGTATTTGAGGTCCTTCAACAGCACGCCGGCCCCGGGCACGCGCGTCTGGTCGATCACGTCGAGCGCTGCCAGCTCGCGATAGGCAGTGATCGATTTGATCGACATGAAGCCGGCATTATATTCGGCCTTCAGGCTCTGGCCCCAGCTATGATCATAGCCGAAGGGCTTCAGGTTGATGCCGGTCTTGTAGGGCGAGCCGAACGCCGGCGCGCAGGGCGCCACGGCGGGCGCGCATTTCACGCCGCCCGGCCCGAGGATCAACGTCGGGATCGACGAGCCCGAATCGTCGTGATTGATGTCGGCGGTCCAGGTGATCCGCCAGGCGGCATCGGGCGTCCACAGCAGCGAGACGCGTCCGGCCTGTCGATTGATGCCATTACCGCGCTGGCCGTCCGGCTTGCCGGTCGAGTCCACGCCGATCATGTAGCCGTCTTCGTTGCGCGTGGAGGCGTCGACCTTGATCGCGAGCGTTCCGGGGATGATCGGGATCGAAACGCCGGCAAGCAGGTCGCGCCGGTTGAAATTGCCGAGCGTCGCCTTGCCCAGGAAGTGCATCGTCTCGAGGTCCGGGTCCTTGCTGACATATTTGATCGCGCCGACCGTGGAATCGCGCCCGTAGAGCGTACCCTGCGGCCCGCGCAGGATTTCGACCCGCTGCACGTCGAGCAGGTCGACCAGCGAGCCCTGCAGACGCGGCATATAGACGTCGTCGATATAGACGCCGACCGGGTTGTTGAGATTGAAGCCGAGCGCATTGTTGCCGATGCCGCGGATGAAGATCGATGCAGCGCCCGCACCGGCGCCCGTCTGGAGGATCTGCACATTGGGCGCCCGGCCCGAAAGGTCTAGCGCGTCGTTCACATTGAGTTGGGTCAGCGTCTTGTTGCTGAGTGCGGTGATCGCCACGGGCACATGCTGCTGACTTTCGGAAACGCGCCGCGCGGTCACCGTGATCTCCTGGACGCCATCCGCCTGGGGGGCCTCAACCTGAGCGGCAGCGGGTTGGGACTGCGCGGTATCGGCTGTTGCAGCAGCGGCGTCGGCCCCTTTTTCGGCGGCCGGCGCGGCGTGGAGCACGCCGGGCAATGCCGCGAGGATGAAGCCGGTGAGAAGCGAACCTGTCTTGGTCATATGCATGGCGTTTTACCTCCGTGAATTTGTTATATCTTTGATAAGTTTGCCTTATTCCCCTGCGGACATTCCCTTTTCTGGTCTTAAAGATATATCCACGGCCGATTTTTGCGGTCCGCGTCGCGTGTGGATTGGATGAGGGCGCTGCGTTTCATGGTTTGTTCGATGGCGTCCGAACCGGTCAGCAACATCTCGCGCGCCTCGCTGTCGACCGCGAACGGCCAGCTATCCCCCGCGGAAGTGGCGACCGTGCAGGCTTGGAGATCGACGGTGATCGGATGATCCGCCGGCACATCTTCCTGCGACAGCGCGAGCCGGGCGATGGCCGCCCGATCCAGGACGACCGGCACGATCCCGTTGCTGACGCAATTGCCGCGAAAGATCGGGTTGAACGAAGGCGCGAGCACAGCACGAAAACCATATTCGGCCAGCGCCCAGGCGGCGTGCTCGCGACTCGATCCGCACCCGAAATTCTCGCCCGAAAGAAGGATTTCCGCGCCGGCGTAACGCGGATCGTTGAGCACGAAATCCGGATCAGGTGCACCCGTCTCGCCCCGGTAGCGCCAGTTGGCGAAGAGGCCATCGGCAAGCCCGGTCTTGGAGACTGACCTCATCTCGCGTGACGGAATGATCGCGTCGGTATCGACATTGTCGCGCAGCAGCGGCGCTGCCACAGCGGTCAGGGTCCTGAACGGCTTCACTGCGCGACCCCCCGTGGATCGGCGATCGAACCGGCCAGTGCCGATGCTGCGACCGTCTCGGGAGAGGCGAGATGCGAGCGGGTCCCCGGTCCCTGACGACTTTCGAAGTTGCGATTGGTCGAACTGATCACCCGCTGGTTCCGGCCGAAGCTCTCGCCGCCCGAGTAGAAACACATCGAACACCCCGATTCACGCCACTCGAACCCCGCGTCCAGGAAGATGCGGTCGAGGCCCTCCTGCTCGGCCTGGGTGCGGACGCGCGACGAACCGGGCACGCAGATCGCGCGAATTCCGGGCGCTATTTTCCGCCCCTTCAAGATCGCCGCTGCCTTGCGCAGGTCGGTAATCCGGGCGTTGGTGCAGGAGCCGATAAAGGCTGCGCCGATGGGCAGGCCGATCATCGGCGTACCCGGTGCGAGATCCATATAGGCAAGCGCGCGATCATAGGCCTCGCGCCGATCGCGCCGCGCAACCGCGTCATACTCCGGAACCGCTCCGTCGATCGCGACCGCTTGCTGAGGGTTGGTTCCCCAGGTGACCATCGGGCCGACTTCGGCCGCGTCGATCCGGTGCTCCTGGTCGAACACCGCATCGTCGTCGCTCTGCAGGTCGCGCCAGGCGGCGAGCGCAGCATCCCAGTCGGGGCCAGCGGGCGCGTACCGGCGGCTGCGCAAATACTCGAAAATCTTCTCGTCCGGCGCGATGATGGCGGTGAAGGCGCCGAACTCGGTCGCCATGTTGCACAGGGTCAGGCGCGCCTCGATGTCGAGCGCGGCGACCGCCGCTCCGGCATATTCGACCACGTGCCCAGCGCCGCCGTTGGAGCCTAATCTGGCCAGGAGATGGAGCGCGAGATCCTTCGCGGTAACGCCCTGGGCCAATATTCCGTCGATCGTGATACGCATCGTGCGCGGCCGCTGGACCCGCAAGGTGGAGGTCGCGAGCGCATGCTCCGCCGCAGTCGAACCGATTCCCCAGGCAAGCGCTCCCAGTGCCCCCTGCGAGCAGGTATGGCTGTCCGGACACACCAGGGTCGCGCCCGGCAGGACAATGCCGAGCTCGGGTGAGATGACGTGGCCGATGCCCTGGTCGGGATCGCCGAGGTCGAAAAGGGTGAGCCCCGCCGCGTGCGCCGCAGCCCTTGTCTCGGTGATGAAAACGGTGCCGGTGGGCATGATCGTCGCGTCCGTCCTGCCCGGCCGCGTGTCGACCACATGGTCCATGGTTACGAAAGCCTGGCGTGGCGCCAGCACCGTACGCCCGGCCGCGGCCAGGCTCTTGAGCGCAACCGCGCCGGTGCGCTCGTGCAGCAGGACGCGGTCGATCAGGACCATGTCCGTCGCCGCATCTAGGGTGGCGACCAGGTGAGCCGTCCAGATCTTGTCGAACAGCGTGCGGCCAGTCGCTCGCTGCGGGCTGTTGCTGCCATTCGATGGAAAGATATCGCCCGCCATTTTCCCCGACCAGCCTGCCGACATCCGAACGCGCCCCAAGTGGCGTGCAGACCGGTATTTGGCTTAGAAGCATGACAATATATTTGTTATACACATAAGACAATACCCAAAATTGTAACCTCGCTGCTCGCCGTGCTGCGCGCATCGAAAAGCGGGAGCACTCAGCTGCTCGCGGCTGCGCCAGGCGGCTTCAGCCAATTGTTATATGTCGCAGAGCAATGCTATGGGGCGCTCCACAGCAGCCCCGGGGAGAGAGTATCGATGGCCAAGCGCGCCGAGGAGGGCACCGCCGGCGTCGACAGGTTTCAGCCGGTCCCGCTCTACCATCAGATTTTCCTGCAGCTCCGCGGCGAGATCGAAAGCGGCGAACGCGGTACCGGGTCGCGTCTTCCCACCGAGCAGGAACTGTCGCAGAACTTCGGGGTCTCGCGCATCACCGCGCGCCGTGCGCTCGACGAGCTTGCCCAGATCGGGCTCGTCGCGCGCAAGCAGCGGATCGGCACGATCGTCACCTTCCAGCCACCCGCCAAGCCGATCGAGGGGGATATCGACCAGGCAATGGAATCGCTGATCGCGTTCGGCCGGTCCACCCAGGTGAAGCTGATCGAACTCGATACCGTGCCGGCCGCTCCACCGATCAGCGAGATACTGGACGTGCCGGTCGGTACCTTGCTGCGGCGCGCCGTGCGCGTGCGCTGGTCGGAGGGCGAGCCGTTCGGTCACTATCTGAGCCATGTCCCGGAAGCGCTCGGGGTGAAACTGACCCGCTCGACACTCGCCAGGACGCCCATGCTCGCCTTGATCAAGGAGGCGGGCATCACGATCGGCGCCGCCGATCAGGTGATCACAGCCACCCTCGCGGACGCTGGCCTTGCCGCGATGCTGCGCGTCGACATCGGCTCACCTCTGCTGCGTGTGAGCCGAATCGTCTACGACACCGACAAGCGGCCGATCCAGAATATCCAGGCGCATTTTCGCCCGGACCGCTACCAGATCCGGCTGGACCTCCACCGCGTCACCTTCTGAACCCGTTTGATCAGGGCAGCGCTGAGGCAATCTCGCCGACGGTGTGAAAGGCAGCGCCGGGTTGTTCGGCGAGCCATGCCAGCAGCCGCTCGAACGCATCCATGCGATAGGGCAGGCCCAGAATATAGGGGGTCACGTTGAGCGGCAACATTCGCCCGCCACCGACGTGCTTCGCCTCACCCGCCAGCAGGCAATAGGCGTCCTGCATCTGTTGGACATAGGCATCGGCCGAGTTCTGCTGCACGGTAATGATCTGCCGATCGGAGAGCTCATGGTTGACCGGCACGTTGACCAGGGCTCCCGCCGGCGTTGCGAAGCGATAGGGCAGGTCGTCGTTCACCCAGTCGCACATATAGGTCACGCCAGCCTCGACCAGCAGCCGCGGCGTGTTGAACGACTGCGAGCGCGCGATCGAGAGCCAGCCGCTGGGCCGGCCGCCAGCGACCTTTTCCAGCGCGTCGAGCGACGCCGCGATCAGCGCGCGTTCCTCGTCTTCGGCCAGCCCGCTCGCGATCGTACCGTTCATGTCGGTCGAATGGGCGAGGATCTCGTGTCCGCCCGCGACGATATCCGCGATCACCTGCGGATAGCGCTCGGCGATGGCACCGTTGGCGGCGACCGAAACGCGCGCGCCGACCTTCGCGAAGGCGTCGAGCATCCGATAGAAGCCGATGCGGGTGCCATATTCGCGCGCGGTGTAGTGGCGATAGTCCGGATAGGGCGTGACCATGTGCCCGGGCGCGCGGAACGGCTTGTCGTTCGGCACGATCGGGAACCATTCCAGGTCGACCACGATCGCTACCGCCACCGGTTTGCCGGACGGCCAGACGAGCGGCGGCCGGTCGAACAGGTTCGACCAGGGATAGAAATCATGATCCATGCCGCGCCTGCGCAGCGGATAGTCGAGATAGGTCGGATCCAGGCTCATGTGGGGACCTGCTGCATATAGTGATCGGCGATGTCGCCCGATCGTGTGATCCAGGCGCGCCCGTCAGCGGCGATGTGTTTCAGCACGTCCTCGAACGGGCCGATCCGGTGCGGCTGGCCGATCAGATAGGCATGCAAGGGGATGCACATCACCGTATCGCCTTCGTCCGCAAGCCTTTGATATTGGCGGATCAGCGTGTCGGCATATTCGCGCGGGCTCATATTATAGACGAAAAAGCCATAATGGTCGTTGACCTCGAGGCTGTAGGGCATGGAGATCAGCCGGCCCGATTTCACATGCACCTCGCCGGGCTGCTCATCGTGATAGAGATCGCATGTATAGCTGAGACCATATTCCGCAATCAGGTCGAGCGTTCGCGGGGTATGGGTCAGTGCCGGCGCGAGCCAGCCCTTGATCGTCTGCCCGGTCGCCTCGCGCACCGTCCGGATCGAATCCTCGATCAGCGCGCGCTCCTGCGCCTCGTCCATGCCGTAGCTGTAACGGGTGTTGTAGATTCCGTGGCTGAAGAACTCCCAGCCGCGCGCATTGGCGTCCTCGACCACCTCGGGCAGATGCTGGCACATCGCCACCGAAAGGCTGACCGAACCCGGAAAGCCGTGTCTGGTCATCGCCTCGGCCATGCGCCAATGGCCGACGCGGTTGCCGTAATCGCGGTGGCTGTAGCCCACGACATCGGGATGCGGCCTGGGCCAGCTCTTGCGATGCGGGTTGGCGGGCGGGTCGAGCTCGTAGAATTCGATATTGGGCGACACCCAGACCGCCACGCGCTTGCCGTCCGGCCATGCGAGCTTCGGACGCCCGCGATAGCGGCGGAAGTCGTAAAGCCCGGGATCCTTTTCACCCTCGCGCATCAGCGGGCCTCCAGCCAGTCGATCACCGTCTGCACCGGTTCGACATCGGCATATTTGAGCTGGAGGTCGGTCAGATTGGCGAAATGATAGCTCTCATGTTTGTCGGCGCAGGTCTCGATCGGAACGATCGTGCGATAGCCGCGGCTCAGGCTGTCGACCGCGGTCGCGCGTACGCAACCCGAGGTCGAGCCGCCGGTGACGACCACCGTGTCGACCTTGTGCCACACCAGCAGGCTCTGAAGCGGGGTCTCGAAAAAGGCCGAAGGCATACGCTTGGTGTAGATTGCATCCCTGGTCGGATCGATCTCGCAGCGTTCGTCGAACTGATGGCGGCGCGAGTCATATTTGATGTTCTGAAGCGAGTCGGGCGTGTCGGTCCGCGTTCCCCACACGCCGGCGTCGCTGGCATCGTCCATATAGGCGACATGGGTCCAGATGACCGGCATGCCCCTGGCGCGGGCAAGCGCTGAAATCATGTTCACATGGTCGATCTGGCGCGGGTCCGTCTCATAGGCGGTCTTGAATTCGTCGATCCGCGTATAGGCATTCTGGAAGTCGACATTGACGATCGCCAGCTTGCTCCCGAAGCCGAACTTCGAGCGGGCCGGATTGGCCATGACCTCTTCGAAGATCTGGCGAGCGGTCTTGCCGTCCGACACCATGCGCGTTCCGACGATTTCAGTCATAGATGCTCCAGCGAAAGCGCCGGCACGAAGCCGAGCGGCAGTTTGGCGTCCGGCAGGAAGCCGAACATCTCCTCGCCCGGCAGCGCCGAGGCGACGATATCACGCACGGTCAACAGCCGGTCGATGTCGATCCCGGTGCGCAGGCCCATCGCCTCGAGCATGAACACCAGGTCCTCGGTCACGATATTGCCGCTGGCGCCCGGGGCGAACGGGCAGCCGCCGATCCCGCCGAGCGAAGCGTCGAGCGTGGTGAGTCCGCATTCGAGTGCGGCGAGTGCGTTGGCGAGCCCGAGTCCTCGGGTATTGTGGAGATGGATGCCGGTCAGCGCGTCCCCGCCCACCACGCCGCGGACCAGCGCAATCAGCCGCCTGACCGCCCGGGGATCGGCATAGCCGGTCGTATCGGACAGGCCGACCTCGTCGCAGCCTGCGCGCATGAGTGCTTCGGCCAGCCGGGCGATCTGCGCGTCGGCGATTGGGCCTTCGAGCGTGCAGCCGAACACCGTGGATAGGCTGCCCTCGAAATGGGGCCGGGCGCCCGGCGGGCAGGCGAGGATCAGACCGGCGATCGCCGCCGCTTCGGCCAGCACCTGCTCGTGCGTGCGGCGCAGATTGGCCAGGCTATGGGTTTCGGAAACCGACAGCGGCAATGTGATCTTGTCCGCGCCTGCAGCGATCGCTGCTTCGGCCCCGCGGGCGTTCGGGACCAGCACGGCCACCGTCAGACCGGGGATGGTCTTGGCGAAGCGCACGATCTCGGCAGTATCGGCCAGTTGCGGCAACAGCTTCGCCGGCACGAAGCTGCCGACCTCGATCTCGCGCACGCCAGCCGCCGCCTCTGCTGCGATCCAGGCCTTTTTCGCCTCGGTCGGCATGATCGAGGCAATGCTCTGCAAGCCATCGCGCGGCCCCACCTCGCTTACCAGCACATCTATCGTGTCGACTCGATCCGTCACACCAGCCCCTTGCGTATTTGTACTAAGTATATATCAAAATGGCTGAGTGTCGATCAAGGGAAATGCGATTGTGACAAATGACGACCTGCCGCTGGCCGGGATCCGGGTGGTGGAATTCTCGCACATGGTGATGGGCCCCTCGATCGGCGTGGTCCTCGCCGACCTGGGCGCCGACGTCATCAAGGTCGAGCCCGAAGGCGGCGACCAGACGCGCCGGTTGCTGGGTTCGGGCGCGGGTTATTTTCCGATGTTCAACCGCAACAAGCGCAGTATCTGCCTCGACCTCAAGTCCGATCGCGGCCTCCGTATCGCCCGCAAGCTGGCGGGCCGCGCCGATATCGTCATCGAGAATTTCCGGCCTGGCACGCTCGACCGTCTCGGGCTGGGTTATGCGGTGCTAGCGGCCGCCAATCCGCGACTGATCTACTGCTCCGCCAAGGGCTTCTTGACTGGCCCCTACGAGAACCGCACCGCGCTCGACGAGGTCACGCAGATGATGGGTGGCCTTGCTTACATGACCGGACCGCCTGGCCGGCCGTTGCGCGCCGGATCGTCGGTGGTCGACATCACCGGTGGCATGTTCGGTGTAATCGGTGTGCTCGCGGCGCTCGAGCGTCGCCACCGCACGGACAAGGGCGCCGAGGTCAAATGCGCGCTCTACGAGACTACCGCATTTCTGGTCGGGCAGCACATGGCTCAGAAGGCGGTAACCGGCGAAGCCGCACGGCCCATGCCGGTGCGGGTCTCGGCCTGGGCGATCTACGACGTCTTCGAGACCGCGCGCGCGGAGGAGCAGTTGTTCGTCGGGGTGGTGAGCGATGGCCAGTGGATCGCCTTCTGTAACGCCTTCGGTTTAACCGAACTGGGTACCAACCCGGAGCTGGCCAGCAACAACCAGCGCGTGCTGGCCCGCGACCTTATCCTGCCGCGAGTTTCGGCACTCTTCGCGGACATGACGCGCGAAGAGTTGATCGCAAAGCTCGACTCGCTCGGCCTGCCGTTCGCCCCGATCACGCGCCCGGAGGATTTGTTCGACGATCCCCATCTCGCGCAGCCGGGTGGGTTGGTCGAAGTGAGCCTACCCGGCGGCGGTACCACCCGCCTGCCGGGTTTGCCGATCGAGATCGATGGCGCGCGCATGGGGCTGCGGCACCAAATTCCGGCGGTGGATCAGGACGCGGCTGCGATCTTGGGTGAACTGGATGAGGTGGCGGCGGTTTGAACGCGCCAAGCCATTTCCCTAGGTGACGCTTCCGCCGATCTCGTCGCTTCCACCATGCTGATTCACGAAGTGCCGCGTCCGGTACTCAGCCCACCCGATCAACTTGCGGCACTAATCTTCGAACTGGCTTTCCAACCTCATATCGAACGCAAGCGTTGGATCGCTGGGTCGCTTGAGGTTTCGAGCGAAGAGACTTCGACGTGCTCCGGGACCTTCCTAAACCGTAGGCCGCGTGTTTCGAATCTCGCCGGGGGCACCATCAGCACTGAGCTTGGGAGCCAAGAGGGCGGCTACGGCCTCAGGGAAGCCCCTGCGCGATTGCCGCCTCGACAAACGCTTCATATCCGCGTGATCGTTGCTGGCGACACGTCTCGCTGCAGCGATAGCCATAGTGTCCGATAGCGGTTCGGGAGCAGTGACTCTACGGCGTCGGAACTGCACCGCCAAAGCTCAACTGAAAGTTGGGCCGGGTTCGTGGGGCGCGCCATTCCCGATCACGGGGCGCTGCAGTGGAAATCGGCAAACACGCCTACGCTCGCCCGGGCGATCGACTGGCCATTCTTAATCCGCAGGCCGATGCCTGCCCAGGTCCATTCGGGGCACCGCCGTCACCGAGGCAGCGGCGATGCCCCGGCGGACATCACGCCTTGACGTGCTGTGCGATATACTTGTTCATTTCGAACATCGTGACCTTGTCACGGCCGAAGACCTTCTTCAGCTTGTCGTCTGCAAGGATTTCGCGCTTGTTGGCGGGATTCTGCAGATTGTTCGACTTGATGTAATCCCACACCTTGCTGATCACCTGGCTGCGCGGCAGCTTGTCGTTGCCGACGATCGCGCCCAGCTCGGGGGATGGCTGTACCGGAGCATGGATGCCGCCGGTCTTGGTTGGTGCAGTCGCCATAAATCTTCCTTCCTGATGTGTCGTTCATGCCGACATCGGTTTCACGTCTCCTGGGACGTGCCTTCGCTTGTGCGCCGCCTTTTCGGCGTTGTCACGCCTACAATGACCCGTTTCACACCGTGAAACGGCCCTTCTGCCTCCTTTGGGCGAAGAAAAACCCCCGGTGCGGGCACCGGGGGTACGAAAATGGCATGCAGGGCGGCCGACCGCCCTGCACGCGGGATCAGAACTTGAAGCCGGCGGAGACGCCGTAACGGCGCGGTTCCAGCGTGAAGATATTGGTAAACAGGCCGGTAGACGCATCCGTGACATATTGGCCGGTGATGGCGTTGTTGGCGGTGAGGTTCTGCACGAAACCGCGCAGATACCATTTCTCTTCGGGGCCGTTCAGCGTCACCGAGAGGTTCACGACCTCATAGCCTTTGATCTTGTCGATCGGCCGGTTGAAGCTGCGCGAGAAATACTCGCCGGTGTAGGTGAGATCGCCCCGGGTCACGAGCGTCATGCCGCTGCTGCCGATATCCATGGTGTGCTGGACGCCCGCCGAGAATTTCCAGGTCGGGGCGTTGGGCAGCTGATTGCCCGACAGGTCAACCGCCACGCCGTCCGGCAGGCCAGTCACGGCACCGGCCGAGTTGGTCGCGACATAGAAGGGCAGCGCCCCGGTCGGCGTGCCGAGCAAGGCGCGTAGAGTCGGTGCCAGCCCGACCAAGGCTCCCAGCGCCGGGTTGTTCGGATTGGCGATGATCGAGGCCAGCGTCGAACAGATGCTGTACGCGCCCGTCGCATTGGTCCCGGGCACCGGGGTCGGTCCCTGCAGGCCAAGCGCCGCAGTGTTGACGACGTTGACGAAGGTCTGCGCCGCGGTCGCGCTGCCATTGGTCGGCCGGACGACGCAGTTCGAGGCGTTGGTGATATCCTTGATGATCACCGTGTCCGAACGGCCGCCCGAGGGATCGCGCGTATCGACCAGCGAGAAGTCCTTGATCTTGGTCTTCAGATAGCTGGCTGAGAGGTTGACCATGAAATGCCGCTCGGGCCGGATGACCGCCTCGACCTCGGCGCCGTAGATATCGGCATTGGTGTTGTCGTTGAACGAGGTCTTGTTGAGGATTCGGCTGAGCTGCAGGTCCTTGTATTTATAGTAGAAGACGCTCGCGTTGAGGCGCAGCGCCCCGTTCATGAATGTGTTCTTGGTGCCGAGCTCGAAGGCGTCGATGCTTTCCGGGCGGAAGGTCGCCGGTGCGGTGAACACGGACGGGTCGAACGGCGGGTTGATGCCGCCCGATTTATAGCCGCGCGAATAGGAGAGGTAGATCATCGAATTGTCGTTCGGCTTGTAGTCGAGCACGACGCGGCCCGTCATACGGCCGAACTGGACGGTCGCGTTGCGATACAGCTGGTTGCCCGGGGTGCCCGCATCTGCATCGAATGCCGCGGCATAGGGCGAGGAGAACGCGTTGGCGGTACCATAGGGCACGAGCACGCTGAGCAGCGGGCTGCGGTCAGTCACGAACTTCTGATCGTGCGAATAGCGTGCGCCGATCGTCAATTTCCATTTCGGCGAGAACTGGAAATAGGTCTCGCCGAAGATGCCGTAGGATTTCAGCTGGTAGCGCTCGGTCTCGCTGTTGAAGAAGCCCGGCGCGAGATAGGTCGAACCGGCCGGCAGGCCTGCCCCCAAGCCCTTGGCATAGCCGATGATATCGGCGGCGTAGCTGCCCAGGCCAGGCGAGACATAATAATCCCCATCGGTAATCCCGGTGAGATAGATGCCGCCAATCAGGAAGTTGAACATCCCGTCGAAGTGCGAGTTGAGATGCGCCTCGGCCGACCAGCCTTCGGACGTGCTGCGCGATTCGTCATAGTTGAGCGGGCTGCTGCTGCAGCCATAGACATGCCCGCCGAACACGCCGGTATAGCTGCGGTCGACAGCTGAGGTGCAGAGCTGGCCTGCCGGATTGAAGGTCAGTGCCCGTCCGGTGGCGAAGGGCGAGCCAGGCAGCGACGCGGCGCCGAGGAAGGTGTTGAGGCCGACATTGGCCGCAAGCGAGTTCGGCGTGTTGAGGAAATAGCCGGCGGTCGAGTTCACCCGCGACTTGTTGTAGCCGCCGATCAGCGAGAGCGACATCTGGCCGAAATCCTGGTCGATCCTGCCCTGGATGTTGATCTCGTCCGAGAAATAGGTCGGGTTCACGTTCGAATTGACGGTGCGCAGGTCGGTCGGCACCGTTATGCCATTGAAACCGTCGGCGCCGTACAGGCTGCGCACGCCGAACGGCACGAGCGACGGGCTGAGCGCGATGCCGAAGAACTCTTTCGATGTCAGGATATCCTGGAACACAGCGTTCGAATTGACCGTGTCGAAGCCGAGCCGGTCGGGCTGGCAACCGAGGATGCCGGTCGGGTCGCGGTGGCAAAGCTGCTTCTGGATGCGCGAGCGATTGTCGCTCTCGCGGAAATAGGAGCCCATCAGGTCGACCGTGGTCGAGCTGCTCGGCTGCCAGCGGATCGAGCCGCGCACCTGGTAGAGATCGCGGCCGTCGATCTGCGAATTGTCGTAAAGGTTGTTCGTATAGCCGTCGCGGTTCAGGTACAGGCCGGCGAAGCGCACGCCGATCGTCTCGCCGATCGGCAGGTTGAGGACGCCGGTGACCTTCTTCGAATTGTAATTGCCATATTCGGCCGATCCCGAGGCGTGGATGCCGGTAAGATCGGGCCGCGCCGTAATGAAGTTGACCACGCCCGAGGTCGCGTTGCGGCCGAACAAAGTGCCCTGCGGCCCGCGCAGCACCTCGACGCGCTCCATGTCGAGATATTCGGTTTCGAACAACCGGGTTGCCGGCACGGGCACGTCGTTGATGTGGATGCCGGTCGCCGCATCGCAGGAGAAGCCGGTGCAGAGATCGCCGATGCCGCGGATCGTGAAGCTCGACGCGGTGAAGTTCGTCTTGGTGTAGGTGATGTTCGGCAGGCTGAGCTGCAGGTCGAGCGAATTGTGGATCTGCTGGACCTCGAGCGCCTTGCCGGTAAAGGCCGAGACCGAGATCGGCACGTCCTGCAGCCGCTCGGACTGGCGCTGCGCGGTCACGACGATGTCGTCGGCGCTGCTCTCGTCAGTTGCGGTGGTTTCCTGGGCCGGCGCGGCCGGCGGGGTCTGCTGGGCAAGTGCCGGATGGGCATAGAACAACGCAATCGCCGAAGCGGCGAGAAGCTCGAACTTCTTCATGATCATCCCCTCTTTGGTACGCTTCCCGGTCTAGTGCCGGCTATGCGCGTTAGTGCTTCCGGTATGTAAAATAGCCGGAAACGCCGCGGCATAGTGCGCCGCCTTTGGGACATTGTCACCCAACAAATACCGAAACGGAACCACTGTGGCGGGAGAGCAACGCCTTCTTCGCGCGCGCGACTATTTCCCCGGTCTTTTCAGGGCCGTGCACAAAAAAAAGCCCCCGGCGCATGGCGCCGGGGGATGAAGAGTGGCGAAAACACCGTGTCGAATTAGAACTTGAAGCCTGCCGCGATGCCATAGCGGCGCGGTTCGATCGTGAACACGTTGGTGAACAGGCCGGAGGACTGGTCAGTCACATATTGGCCGGTGATCGCATTGTTGCCGGTCAGGTTCTGCACGAAGCCACGGACATACCAGCGGTCATCCCGGGCATTGAGCTGGACCTGGGCATTGATCACCTCATAGCCCGGCAGGCGATCGATATTCGTGTTGAAGATCGAGGCGTAGCTGTTGCCGGTATAGTTCAGGTCGACGCGCGGGACGAGGCTCATGCCGCCCAGGTCGATCCGGTACTGCGCCCCGACGGCGAACTTGTAGGTCGGCGCACCCGGCAGCTTGTTGCCGCGGATGTTCACCGCGACGCCGTCGCCGAGCACGGTGAAGGGCAGCGCCGTGCCGACCGGCAGGCCGAAGGCGACGTCGAGCGCGGCCGGCGGTGTTGCCGCGGTCGCCGCCAGCGCCGAGCAGACGCTGTACGCGCCGGTCGTGTTGGTGCCGGGGATGGGGACCGGTGCGGCAAGCCCGATGCTGGAATTGACCGCTCCGACATAGGCATTGACGGCGGCGGCATTGGCACCGGCCTTCGGAATGACCGCGCAGTTGGAGGCGTTGGTGATGTCCTTGATGATCACTGCATCCGAACGCCCGCCCGACGGATCGCGCGGATTGGCGAGGAACTTGTCAGTCGACACCTTGCTGTTGAGCCAGCTGAAATTGGCGTTGACGGTGAAGCCGGAGACCGGGGAGATGACCGCCTCCGCTTCGATGCCGTAAATGTCGGCGCTGACATTGTCGTTGACTGCGGTACGCGCCACGATGCGGGCGAGCTGCAGATTGGCATATTTATAATAGAAGCCGGTCAGGTTGAGGTGCAGCGCGCCGTTCAGGAAGCTGTTCTTCGAGCCGATTTCGAAGGCATCGACCTTTTCCGGCTCGAACGTCGTCGGCACGGCGAAGATCGGCGACAGCGGCGGGTTGATACCGCCCGACTTGTAGCCGCGCGAATAGGACACATAGACCATGTTGTTGGGCGTGATCTTGTAGTCGAGCACGGCCCGGCCGGTCAGGCGCGAGAAGGAGACATTGTCCTCGGTATAGGGCTGCGAGCCCGCCTTGGTCACGTCATAGTCGAGCGCCGGCAGCCCGAGCGCGGTGTTGATCGCCTGGGACAGATCCGTGGCGCCATAAGGCAGGAAGACGGTCTCGCCGCTCGAATCCTGGAGATAGGTCGTCCGCGCCTTCAGATATTTGGAGTCATGGTTGTAGCGCAGGCCGAGCGTCAGCTTCAGCTTGTCAGTGAACTGGAAATAGGTCTCGCCGAAGATGCCATAGGATTTGAGCCGGAACTCGGCCTCGTCATTGTCATAATAGGGCGTGCCGAAGACCACGCTCGGGACACCCGCCGGAATCTGCCCGGCGGACCGTGCCAGCGCGGGCAACAGGCCGGAGGCATAGTCCAGGCCGAACGCGTTCACGAAATAGTCGTTGTTGGTCACCTTCTGGTCGAGATAGATGCCGCCCAGCAGGAAGTTGAACATGCCGTCGAAATGGCTGTCGAAATGCGCTTCGACCGACCATTGCTTCGCGGTGGCTTCGGACCGGTCATAATCGAGGCTCTGCGGATAGCAGCCGATGCTCGATCCCGAATAGACGCCGCCCGCATTCGGCGCGGCGGCTGACTGGCAGACGCCGCCTGCCACGCCGTTCGGGATCAGCACATGCGCAAGCGCGGCAAAGGGATTGACGCCGCCGGCCAGCGGGAAGGCCGCCGCCGGTGCCTGGCTCACCGCCTGGAGATAAAGCAGGCCGGGGTTGCTGGTCAGCGGGCTCTCGACTGCCTGGGTGTAGTCAGTCGTCGAATCCACGGTGTTCCGGGCATAGCCGCCGGTGACGTTCAGCGAGACCTTGCCGAAATCATGGAAGAATTTGGCCTGATACTGCTCTTCCTCGGCATAATAGGTCGGATCATAATCGAGATTGACGGTCCGGTTGTCGGCCGGGTTGACTGCATTCGCGAACACATCGGCGCCGTAGATGCTCTGCAGGCCGAACGGCGCTGCGGCCGCACTGCCGGTCGCGATCGTCAGGAACTGGCTCGAGCTCTGGATCGCCGACAGCGTCGAATTGCCGTTGGTCGTCTGATAGGCGAGCTTGTCGGGCAGACAGCCCAGGATGCCGGTCGGGTCGCGGTGGCACATCTGCTTCTGGATGCGCGAGCGGTCATCCCGCTCGTGGAAATAATAGCCCATCAGGTCGAGGCGGGTGTTGCTGTCCGGCTCCCATGACAGGGTGCCGCGGATCGAGTAGAGATCGCGCCCGTCGATATTCTTCCCGTCATAGAGGTTCTTGGTATAGCCGTCGCGGTTCAGATAGAGGCCGGCGACGCGCACGCCCAGCGTATCGGTGAAGGGCAGGTTGAACATGCCTTTCACCTTGTACGAGCTGTAATTGCCATATTCGGCTTCGCCCGCGGCATGGATGCCGGAAAGATCGGGCTTGGCCGTGATGAAATTGACCACGCCCGAGGTCGCGTTGCGCCCGAACAGGGTGCCCTGCGGCCCGCGCAGCACTTCGACGCGCTCCAGATCGAAGAATTCGCTCTCGAACAGGCGGGTCGAGACGAGCGGCATGTCGTTGACATGGATGGCGGTCGCGCTGTCGCACGAGGTGCCGGTGCAGAGATCGCCGATGCCGCGGATCGTGAAGCTGGAGGAGGTGAAGTTCGTCTTGGTGAAGGTGATGTTCGGCAGCGACTGTTGCAGCGCGGTCGGGTTGACGATCTGCTGACGGTCGAGCGCCGCGGCGTTGAAGGCGGAGACCGCGATCGGCACGTCCTGGAGACGTTCCGACTGGCGCTGCGCCGTCACGACGATATCGCCCTCCTGGGTGGCACCTGCATCCGCGGCCGGGGCCGGCACGGACTGAGCATCCTGCGGCGTGGTTTGCGCCATCGCTGGTGCGGTATGGAACAAGACGATCGCGGACGCGGCCAGCAACTCGAATTTTTTCATGATCGGCATCTCCTCCTGGTACGGTTGCTGGTCTCTCGCCAGCCGAACGGTGTTCGTAATCCCGGTATGGCGATTTTAGCGTTTTCGGGAATCCGGCGTCAATCGTGAAAGTCGAACAAATACTGGTGTTTGGGCAGGTGTTGCCTAAATGAGACGCTTTCCGAATCGAACTTGGTTAAAGGCAAACACGGTTGCCGTAACGTCACGCTCGAAATGACAACAAGGAAATGAGTATGGATATTGGCCATGGCGATCCGGAAGACGGCGATATTGTCGAGGGTCCGGCCAAGATTCCTGTGCCTGATGAGGTCGCTGATGCGATCCGGACGCTGATTCGCTGGTCCGGCGACGACCCCGCACGCGAAGGATTGATCGACACGCCGCAACGGGTCGCGCGCGCCTGGAAGGAATATTGCGCGGGCTATGCCGATGATCCGGCGAAGCACCTGTCGCGCATCTTCGAGGAAGTCGGCGGCTATGACGAGATCGTGCTGCTCAAGGACATTCCGTTCCAGTCGCACTGCGAACATCATATGGCGCCGATCATCGGCAAGGCCTCGATCGCCTATCTGCCGAGCAATTGGGTGGTCGGCATCTCGAAGCTCGCGCGCGTGCTCCACGCCTATGCCCGGCGCCTGCAGATTCAGGAGCGGCTGACCGCCGAGGTTGCCAATTGCATCTGGGAAAATCTCAAGCCGGTCGGCGTCGCGGTGGTGATCGAGGCAAGCCATGCCTGTATGACCGCGCGCGGCGTGCGCACCCCGGGGGTCGCGATGGTGACCAGCCGGATGATGGGCGTGTTCCGCGAGGACGATCGCAGCCGCAAGGAAGTGCTCGCGCTGATGGGCTATTGAGCCGGTGAAGGATGCGGCACGCACTGTGCTGGTGACCGGCGCGGCGCGGCGGATCGGCGCGGTGATCGCGCGGCATCTGGCGGCGCGGGGTTGGCGGGTCGCGGTCCACCACCATCATTCGCCTGACGAAGCCGAGGCGCTGGCGGGCGACCTGGATGGAGCCTGTGTCGTGACCGGCGACCTCGCCTGCGCCGAAACCGCGCCCCGCCTGATCGCCGAGGTACGGGCTGCATTCGGGGTGCCATTGATGGCGCTGGTCAACAATGCCTCGCTGTTCACCTTTGATCGGCCGCCGATCGCTGACGCGGCGGCACTCCCCGCGCACATGGTGGTCAATCTCGATGCGCCGGTGCTCCTTGCCTCGGCGCTGGCCGCGCAGGACGATCTGGCGGCGGGTGCCGTGGTTAATATCCTCGACCAGAAGATCGCCAATCTGAACCCGGATTTCTTCTCCTATAGCTGCGGCAAGGTCGCGCTGGCCGGGGCGACGGCGATGCTGGCCCAGGCCCTGGGCCCGCGCATCCGCGTCAACGCGGTGTCGCCCGGGCTCTCCCTGCCGAGTCTCGACCAGAGCGAGACGGAATTTCGCGCGGTGGCGAGCGAGAATCTGCTGCGGCGCCCGGTCGAGGTGCAGGCGATCGCCGAGGCAGTCGATTTCCTGCTGACGGCGCGGGGCATTCACGGGCAGAATATCTTCGTGGACAATGGCCAGCATTTCCTGCCGCGCGACAGCGACGTGATGTTCAAGACGCGGGCACATCATGGCTGAAGGCGTGCGCTTCACCACCATCCTTGAGGGGCTCGAGCTCGTCATGGGGCTCGGCATTCATGCCGAGGAACTGGCCGCGCCGCAGCGGGTCATCGTCAATGTGCGCATGGAGATCGAATATCCGGTGCCGCCGTCCGAGGACCGGATCGAGGCGGTGCTCGACTATGATTTCCTGCGCGACGACATCCGCGCACTGGCGTCCGCGCGGCATTTCCATCTGCAGGAAACCCTGTGCGAGGCGATCGCCGCCCTGTGCCTCGCCGATGCCCGGGTCGTGCGAGTGACGGTGCGGTCGATGAAACCCGATATCTATCCGGACGCGGCGGTCGGCTGCGAGATCGTGCGGGGCAGGGCGGCCGGCTGACGGGCTGCCACTCCTTCCAATTGCGCTCGGTGGAAGTGGGTTCGCTTACCAATTTCACCGTCACCCCGGACTTGTTCCGGGGTCCATCGCGCCGCGAAAGCAACGTCCGCACACCCTGCGGAAACATGGATGCCGGAACAAGTCCGGCATGACGAAAACCGCGATCCGGGCGCCGATCCGCGCCCGCTTGACCTGCGCGCCAACTCCAAGTTATGATCCACTGTGGCGCATAACTCATGCGGCCCGGAACGGAGCGAGAGCCGCATATGCCGCAATTGATCGTCACGACACGCGAAGGCGAGACGCGCACGCTGGAGGCCAAGTCGGGCATGTCGGCGATGGAGGCGATCCGCGATGCGGGCGTGGATGAGATGCTTGCCCTGTGCGGCGGCGTCTGTTCCTGCGCGACCTGCCATGTTCATGTCGACCCGGCCTTCGCCCATCTGCTTCCGGCGATGAGCGAGGACGAGAATGACCTGCTCGATAGCTCGGGCGACCGCGACGAGCGATCGCGCCTCGCCTGCCAGATCCGCCTCGATGACAGCCTTGCGGGCCTGCGCGTGACGATCGCCGCAGAGGATTGAAAACAACACACGGCGCCGAATGAGCGCCCGAACAGGAGACGAGCGATGCAGGACCTGGCCGAGAAAGACTATTTCAGCGATCACGAGATCCTGAAGGACCCCTATGCCTATTTCGAGGCGATCCGCGCCAAGGGGCCGATCTACCAGCTTCCCGGCAGTGGGATCGTGGTGGTGACCGGCTATGACGAGATCCTCGATGTCATGAAGAATACCGAGGATTTCTCCTCGGTGATCGCGCCGCAGGGCCCCGCCGCTGCCTTGCCGTTCGAGCCGCAGGGCAGCGACATCACGCCCCAGATCGAAGCGCATCGGACTGAGTTCATCGGTGGCGATCTGGTCGTCGCCTATGACGATCAGCCGCACCGTTTCTCGCGCTCGATGCTCAGCCGGCTGTTCACGCCGTCGCGCCTCCGCGCGAACGAGGCGTTCATGACCGATTATGCCGACCGGATGGTGCGCGAGGCCGTGGCGAAGGGCGGCTGCGACCTGATCAAGGAGATCGCCACGCCCTTCGTCACCATGGTCATCGCCGATCTGCTCGGCGTTCCCGATGACGACCGCCAGCTCTTCATGGATGCGATCGATGCCGGGGTCGGCGCCGGCAGCCTCAACGCCGATGATCTCGCGCAGCAGAACCAGCCGCTGGTGATCATGGGCACCTATTTCTTCGGCTATGTGCAGGATCGCCGGGAAAATCCCCGCGACGATGTGCTGACCGAATTGTCCCACGCCACCTTCCCGGACGGCTCGACGCCCGATCATCTGGAAGTGGTGCGGCTCGCCACTTTCCTGTTCGGCGCCGGGCAGGACACCAGCGCCAAGCTGCTCGGCAATGCGATGCGCTTCATCGTCGATCAGCCGGGCCTGCAGGATCAGCTGCGCGCCGATCCGTCGCTCATCCCGGCGTTCCTGGAAGAAGTGCTGCGCCTCGAGGGATCGACCAAGATGACCGCCCGCCTCGCGCGCAAGGACACGCATATCGGCGATCTCCAGGTTCCGGCCGGCACCAAGGTGATGCTCGCGCTGGCCGCCGCCAATCGCGATCCCGATCGGTGGGAAGACCCGCAGGCGTTCAAATTCGATCGGCCGAAAATCAAGGAGCATCTCGCCTTTGGGCGTGGCGCGCATGTCTGTGTCGGGGCGCCACTCGCGCGCGTCGAAGTGCGGGTCATCCTCGAGAAGTTCCTCGAGCATACCGCGAAGATCGATCTGGTCGCGGCGAAGCACGGGCCCCGCGGCAATCGGAACCTTGAATATGAGCCGAGCTTCATCATCCGCGGGCTGGCCGAGATGCATCTCGAGCTGACAGGGGTCGACGGGAAGATCGCAAAGCCGCCCGCGGCGCCGAAAAAGGGCGGATTTTTCGGCTTCGGCAAGCGCCCCGAAAAATCGGCGCCGACATCCTACTCCACGGCGGAAACCAAGATCGGCGCGTTGCTCGCCGATCCGGCAGCAAAGGCAGTGCTCGACAAGCATTTCCCGGGCGTCGGCGACGATCCGAAAATCGGGATGGCGAAAGGCATGACGCTGCGTGGGGTGCAAAAGTTCGCGAAAGATGTCTTCACGGACGAAGCGCTCGACGCGGCGGACGCGGATTTGGCCAAGCTGCCGGTGGTGTGACGGTCCTCCGATTGGATGACCCAGTATCCTCCCCCTGGCGGGCTAGTGTATTCACACACATCTGCGCGGAACAGTGCTTTTCCCTCTCCCGGCGGGAGAGGAGTGTTGGGTGAACAGCGCCCCGCGCTGTTCAGGCCATGCCGGGGGCATGGCCGACCCAACACTGGGCCCGCCGCGAAGCGGTGGGAAGGGTGAGGGTGACCAGCATGAGCGCCTCTCACTCAACCTCACCCCGCGCTGCTGCGCAGCTTGCCCAGTGCGCTTCAGCTTTCGGGTCGATCATGCTCCCAGCATGATCTGCGGGATGCCGGGGGCATCCCGCACCCGAAAGCTGGATCGCACTCCTGAAAGGAGAGCGGAAGAAGGGCGTCCGCACAATGTGTGAATCCGATAGCCCTGGCGGGGAAGGATCGAAGAGTCCGCGACAGTGGCCGAGCGAGCCCTGCCTCGTTATGGCAGCGCCATGCTCCGCATCACTGAACTGAAACTGCCGTTGAACCATGCGGACGAAGCGCTGGCGGCTGCGATCCGAAACCGCCTTCGCATCACGCCGCGCGATCTGGTCCGCTTCACCATCGCCCGGCGCGCGCATGATGCGCGCGACAAGTCCGATATCCAGCTCGTCTACTCCGTCGATGTGACGCTCCGCGACGAGAACGCCATCCTCGCCCGCTTCAGAAAGGACCGGAATGTCCAGCGCACGCCGGACACCAGCTATCGCTTCCCGGTGCGCGCGCCGGCCGACTGGAGCGGCCCGCGCCCCGTCGTGATCGGGGCCGGGCCGTGCGGCCTGTTCGCAGGCCTGATCCTGGCGCAGATGGGCTTCCGCCCGATCATCCTCGATCGCGGCAAGGAGGTGAAGCAGCGCACCAAGGATACCTGGGGGCTGTGGCGCAAGAGCGTGCTGAACCCCGAATCCAACGTCCAGTTCGGCGAGGGCGGCGCTGGCACCTTTTCCGACGGCAAGCTCTACAGCCGGATCAAGGATCCGCGTCATCTCGATCGCAAGGTGCTGATCGAATTCGTCAAGGCGGGCGCCCCGCCGGAAATCCTGACCGAGGCGCACCCGCATATCGGCACCTTCCGGCTGGTGACGATGGTGCAGAGCCTGCGCGAGACGATCGAGGGGCTGGGCGGCGAATATCGCTTCGAGCACCGCGTCGACGGGGTGGATATCGCCGAGGACGGGCAGGGGGTTCGCCGCGTCCGCGGATTGCGCCTCCACACTGGCGACTATCTCGAAGCTGAGCAGGTCGTGCTCGCGGTCGGCCACAGCGCGCGCGATACCTTCCAGATGCTCCATGCCGAGGGCGTGCATGTCGAGGCCAAGCCCTTCTCGATCGGCGTCCGGATCGAGCACCCGCAAAGCTGGATCGACGACGCGCGCTTCGGCCATTCGGCGGGCAACCCTATCCTCGGCGCGGCCGATTACAGCCTCTCGCATCATTGCAGGAACGGGCGCACCGTCTACAGCTTCTGCATGTGCCCCGGCGGCACCGTGGTGGCCGCTACCTCCGAGGAGGGACGGGTCGCGACCAACGGGATGAGCCAATATTCGCGCAATGAGCGCAACGCGAATTCGGGCATTGTGGTCGGCATCGATCCGGAACGCGATTATCCCGGCGATCCGCTCGCGGGCATCGCGTTGCAGCGCCATTGGGAATCGCGCGCCTTTGTCGCCGGCGGTTCGAGCTACAAGGCCCCGGCGCAGCTATTGGGCGACTTCCTCGCCGGCCGCCCCTCGACGAAATTGGGCAGTGTCGTCCCATCCTATCTTCCCGGCGTGCACCCGACCGACCTGGCTGAGTGCTTGCCCGAGTTCGCCGTGACCGCGATGCGCGAGGCGCTGGTCGCGTTCGGCCGGGAGATACCTGGCTATGACCATCCCGATGCGGTGCTGACCGGGGTCGAGACGCGCACATCCTCGCCGATCAGGATCACGCGGGGCGCTGACTTCCAGAGCCTCAACACCGCCGGCCTGTTCCCCGCCGGCGAAGGCGCGGGCTATGCCGGCGGCATCCTCTCGGCGGCGGTGGACGGGATCAAGGTGGCGGAGGCGGTGGCATCGCGGATTTCCGGAAAAGCCTAAGGGCCGACCCTGAATAGGGGGAGACTCTCTCCACCGTTCGCCCTGAGCTTGTCGAAGGGCATTTCGGGCGAGACGCTGCGTCAGGAACGGGCTTCGACAGGCTCAGCTCGAACGGTGGATAGGTTTCGATCAACCCAATTTTGGTATCGGTGGCGCGCGTCGATTCAACCGCATCGCCGGATCAGCCATAGGATGGGCACGGACGTCTCAGAAGCCCGAGCTGCTCTTTCCAATAATTGGTTTCTTATGGTCTCCGCAGCGGAACGACGATGGCCCGTGCGGCGTAATTTCCCTGATAATTCCCTGTTTTCGGGCACATGCGACGGTGAGGATTCTTGTAAGTATATGAAATATTACCGGAATGCTGGGGAGCGCCACTCGGATCGGCGCCCAAAAAAGGCAATTCCCTGATAAATTCCCTGTTACTGCCGGCATAACAGGGAAATCCATCGCCGCCGCGACACGCGATCGGCGGGCCTCCTGGGCTCAGTGATTCGCCGCAATCGCGCGCAGCGTGAAGCCGGTGATCTTCGTGGTATAGTGGCACTCGAATGAGCGTCGCTGCTTGCCGTCGTCCACCGTGCCCCAGACGATAATCCTGCTCGAGCTGTGCTGCTCGACATCGATGATGTGCACCCTGCCATATTGCGATGCACGGGTGCTGCACTCGGTCGCCGCCGCGGGCTGCGACTGTTCGTTGTTCTTCGGTTTTCCCGCCACACCCTGGGCCACCATGCCGGCGCCGCTGACGGCAAGGCCGGCCACGCAGCCGCCGAGCGCCAGTGCACTCGTGGCCAGCAGCGCCGAGACAAATATCCGCGTCATCCCGTTCGAGCCCCCATTTGCGCGCAGCGTCGGCGCCACGTCCGCCAGCCTATGACGACGCCACGCGGCGCGCAATGGTACCTAAACCGCATTCGCCGCGCTGAGCACAGCCCTGACGGAAGCGGTCGCGATATCGGCATCGATACCGACCCCGAATACCGTTCGCCCGTCAGCGCTCCGGCATTCGACATAGGCCGCCGCCTGTGCATCGGCGCCGTGGCCGATCGCATGCTCGCTGTAGTCGACCACATCGAGCTGCGGACCGGTCGTATCGGCGAGCGCCGCGATCACGCCCGAGATCAGGCCATTGCCGCGTCCCGAGATCGAGCGCTCCTCGCCGCCGATCGCGACGCGGCCGACGAACAACCGGTCGCCGCTCGAACCCGTCTCATGATAATCGAGCAGCGCGAAGCGATCGCCCTCCTTGCGGAGATAGGTCGCCTCGAACCTGCCCCAGATATCCTCGGCATTCAGCTCGCGGCTGGTTTCGTCAGCGAGCGCCTGGACATGGCGGCTGAAATCGGCCTGGAGCCGCTTGGGCAGTTTAAGGCCCTTGTCCTGCTCGATCACCCACGCGACGCCGCCCTTGCCGCTTTGCGAATTGACCCGGATCACTGCCTCATAGCTGCGGCCCAGATCGGCCGGGTCGATCGGCAGGTACGGCACCTCCCAGAACTCGTCGTTGCGCTCGGCCTGGGCGGTAAAGCCCTTCTTGATCGCGTCCTGATGGCTGCCCGAAAAGGCAGTGAACACCAGTTCGCCGGCATAGGGATGGCGGGGGTGGACCGGCAGCTGGTTGCAATAGGTGACTGTGTTGATGATCGAGTCGATGTCCGAGAAATCGAGTTTCGGATCAGTGCCCTGGGTGTACATGTTGAGCGCCACCGTCACCAGGTCGCAATTGCCGGTGCGCTCGCCATTGCCGAGCAGGCAGCCCTCGAGCCGGTCGGCACCAGCCATCAGGCCGAGTTCGGCCGCGGCCACGCCGGTACCGCGGTCGTTATGCGGGTGGAGGCTGATCACGACGCTGTCGCGGTTGCGGATATGCTTGCCGAACCATTCGATCTGGTCGGCATAGATATTGGGCGTCGCTGCCTCGACCGTGGCGGGCAGGTTGAGGATCAGCGGGTGATCGGGGGTCGGGCGCAGCACCTCCATCACTGCCTCGCAGACCTCGACCGAGAAATCGAGCTCGGCGGTCGAGAAGGTCTCGGGGGAATATTCGAAATGCCAGTCGGTGCCGGGCTGCGCCGCGGCCTGATCACGCAGGATCATCGCGCCGTCGACAGCGATCTGGCGGATCTCGGCGCGGCTCATGCCGAACACGATCCTGCGCCAGGCCGGGCTGACCGCATTATAGAGATGGACGATCGCCCTGGGAGCGCCGCGCAGGCTCTCGAAGCTCGTCTCGATCAGGTCGCGGCGGGACTGGGTCAGCACCTGGATGGTGACATCGTCCGGCACCCGACCCGATGTGACCAGGCCCGAGATGAAATCGAACTCGGTCGCGCCGGCGGCGGGGAAGCCGACCTCGATCTCCTTGATGCCGACCTTGCAGATCAGGTCGAAGAAGCGGGTCTTCTTCTCGCCGTCCATCGGATCGATCAGCGCCTGGTTGCCGTCGCGCAGGTCGGTCGAGAGCCAGCGCGGCGGTTTGGTGATCGTTCGCGATGGCCATTGCCGGTCGGGCAGATCGACTTGCGGGAAGGGGCGGTATTTGACTGAAGGGTCACGCAGCATGGTTCGGTCTCGCGGCTCGCGGGGTCTCTTGGGTCGGAATGGCCCTTAGGCGGGTCGCGCGCGCCCAGGGGCGCACGTCGAAGGTCGCGCCTAAGGGCGCGTAAGTCGAAGCAGCGAAAGGCAGAGAGCCTGCGTCATTGGCGCCGCGTTACCGCGTCAGGGCTGAGTCTGTCCAGCCCCGCGACCATCGAACAGGCGATCGATCCGGCTTTTCGGCAGGAACCATAGCAACGCCACCAGGGCTGCGCAGCCAATTCCGAGCCAGGGCGACACAAGAGTGAGGGGGATGCCGCTGAGATACAACAGGCTCGCGAACGCCCCCTTGCGACTGGTCTGGCGGTGATAGGCGGCGGATCTGGGGTCCTGCGTGCCGGTTCGGCGGATGACCGATTGCAGCCAGATATAGGTGAGCGACGGCATCAGCATCGTCGCGAGGTAGAGCCAGACCGCGGTTCGGTTGAATTCATGCTCGCCGAGATAGGCAGTCGAGAAAGGGACCAGCGACAGAGCGAACAGCAACAGCATGTTCGACCAGACCAGTCCGTTGGTCACATGCGTCGCATGGCTGAACAGGCGGTGATGGTTCGCCCAGTAGATCGCGACATAGGCATAGCTCAGCGCATAGGCGAGGAAGATCGGCCAGAGCGTCCAGAGCTTGTCCATCCCCTCGGACAGCGGCGGATGAAGTTCGAGCACCATGATGGTGACGATGATCGCCATCACGCCGTCCGAGAACGCCTCGACCCGGCCCACGCCGGGCCGGCCTTCGATCGTCTCGGACGGCGCCGGTTCGCTCACTGCTGGATGAAACCCGCATTGATGACGAGATCGACCTTGTCGGCGACCTTGGGCACGAGGAAGCCGAGATGATAATCGCTGCGGTTGAGCGTCGCGGTGGCGGCGAATCCGATATAGGCCTTCCCACCCATGCCCGCGCCGGCGCCGATGAAACGCGCCTCGAGGGTGATCGGCCGGGTCACGTCCTTGAGCGTCAGATTGCCGACGATCGTCGCGGTGGTGCCGTGCACGGTCACGCTGGTCGAGCTGAACTTGCCCTCGGGATATTTGGCCGCGTCGAAAAAGTCCGCCGTCTGGAGATGGGCATTGAGGCCCGGCACCGTGGTCGCGACCTTGTCGATCGGGAAGCTGATCTCGACCTTGTCGTTCGCCGGGTTCTTGGGATCGAGCACGAGGCTGCCGGTCGGCTGGGTGAACTGGCCGGTGTAGTTGGTGAAGCCGAGATGGAGATAGGTGAAGAGCACCTGGGTATGGCCGGTATCGACCTTGTAGGTGCCGGCAACGGCGCGGCTCGGATCCGGTGCGCCGGGAGGCCCCGAGGGCGCCTGCTGGGCAAGGACCGGCGCGGCGGCGAGGGCAAGGACGGCGGCGAGAACGAGACGCATCGAATCTTCTCCTGATGGGCGACTTTTGCAGCGACGATGTGCGCCGGACCAGGGAGCGGCGTCAAACGCCGAAATCGCAACGGACGGTTTCTGCGTAAAGCCCCTCCCCTTCAGGGGAGGGGTTGGGGTGGGGGACTCTTGCACCTCAACGTCCTCGCTTGGGGCACTGCCCCACCCCAAACCCCTCCCCTGAAGGGGAGGGGCTTGAAGAAGGCTCAGTTCTTCTCTTTGTCGACCAGCTTGTTGGCGCCGATCCACGGCATCATGGCGCGCAGCTCGCTGCCGATCTTCTCGATCGGATGGGCAGCGGCCGCCTTGCGGGCTGCCTTGAGCTCCGGCTGGCCGGCGCGGTTGTCGAGGACGAAGTTCTTCACGAACCGCCCGCCCTGGATGTCGGCGAGGACTCGCTTCATTTCGGCCTTGGTCTCGCTCGTGATGATCCGCGGGCCAGTGGTGATGTCGCCATATTCAGCCGTATTCGAGATCGAATAGCGCATGTTTGCGATGCCGCCCTCATACATCAGGTCGACGATCAGCTTCACTTCGTGGAGGCACTCGAAATAGGCCATTTCCGGGGCATAGCCCGCCTCGGTCAGCGTCTCGAACCCTGCCTGGATGAGGTGGGTGAGGCCGCCGCACAGTACTGCCTGCTCGCCGAACAGGTCGGTCTCGCATTCCTCGCGGAAATTGGTCTCGATGATGCCCGAGCGGCCGCCGCCCACGCCCGACGCGTAAGCGAGCGCGATATCGTGTGCGTTGCCGCTGCGATCCTGGTCGATCGCGATCAGGCAGGGCACGCCGCCGCCGCGGACATATTCGGAGCGCACCGTGTGGCCCGGGCCCTTGGGCGCGATCATGATCACATCGAGATCGGCACGCGGCTCGATCAGCGCGAAGTGGACGTTGAGGCCGTGCGCGAAGGCGATCGCCGCCCCGTGCTTGAGATTGGCGTGAAGATCGTCGGCATAGATCGCCGCCTGATGCTCGTCGGGGGCGAGGATCATGGTGATGTCGGCCCAGGCAGCCGCCTCGGCGTTGGTCATCACCTTGAAGCCGGCGCCTTCAGCCTTTTTCGCGGTGGCCGAGCCGGGGCGGAGCGCGATCGCGATCTCCTTGACGCCCGAATCGCGGAGGTTCTGGGCATGGGCATGGCCCTGGCTGCCATAGCCGACAATCGCGATCTTCTTGTTGGTGATCAGGTTCAGATCGGCATCGCGATCATAATAGACACGCATTCTGGTAGCTCCCTCATATGCAAAAGATTCGCCGTCATGCCGGACTTGTTCCGGCATCCATCGTGCAGCAAGCGATGGCCTCGCTCGTGGATGGATGGACCCCGGAACAAGTCCGGGGTGACGAATACTGGTGGTCAGGCGGCGTTCTTCCCCCGCGCGATGGCGACGATGCCGGTGCGGGCGACCTCGATCAGGCCGACCTCGCGCATCAGCGAGATGAAGGTATCGATCTTCTCGCGCCCACCGGTCACCTCGAACACGAAGCTGGTGGTGGTCGCGTCCACCACGCGGGCGCGGTAGACATCGGCCAGGCGCAGCGCCTCGATGCGATGATCGCCGACGCCGGCGACCTTCAGCAGCGCTAGCTCGCGCTCGACATGCGGGCCGAGCGCGGTGAGATCGGTGACTGAATGCACCGGGATCAACCGGTCGAGCTGAGCAAGCATCTGCTCCATGACATGCGCCGAGGCCGAGGTGACGATCGTGATCCGGCTCACCGCCTTGTCGGCCGTGACGTCCGACACCGTCAAACTCTCGATATTATAGCCGCGCGCGGTGAACAGGCCAGCGATCCTGGCGAGAATGCCGGGCTCGTTGTCGACCATGACGGCAAGCGTGTGCCGTTGGACCGTTTCTTCCTTGATATGCATCACACCAGCGCCTTGGCTTCGTCGTCCATCTCGCCCGAGACTTCGGTCGCCTGGAGGATCATGTCGGTATGGGCGGCGCCCGAGGGGATCATCGGGAAGCAGTTGGCGAGCTTCGCCACCATGCAATCCACCAGCACCGGCCCGTCATGCGCGAGCATCGCGGCGATGCCGTCCTCGAGCTGGTCCGGCCCCTCGATCCGGATGCCCTTCCAGCCATAGGCTTCCGCCAGCTTGACGAAATCGGGCAGCGAATCGCTGTAGCTCTCGGCATAACGCGACGCATAGGTCAGCTCCTGCCACTGGCGGACCATCCCCATATATTGGTTGTTGAGGATGAAGACCTTGACCGGCAACCGATATTGCGTGGCCGTGCCCAGCTCCTGGATGTTCATCTGGATCGAGGCTTCTCCGGCGATATCGATCACCAGAGCCTTGGGGTTGCCGAGCTGCGCACCGATCGCGGCAGGCAGGCCGTAACCCATCGTGCCGAGCCCGCCTGAGGTGAGCCATTTGTTCGGCGCCTCGAAATCGAAATGCTGCGCCGCCCACATCTGGTGCTGGCCGACCTCGGTGCTGATGATAGGGCTGCGCTTGTGCGTCGCCTCCCACAGCGCGCGGATCGCGCGCTGCGGCATGATATCGGTCGCGTTGTCGGGGAAATCGAGGCTCTTGACCGCGCGCCAGCCATCGATCCGGCGCCACCATTCAGCAAGATCGGGTTTGGGGTGGCGCCGCGCCTTGTAGACCCGGACCATGTCCTCGAGCGCATTGCCGACATCGGCGATGATCGGCAGGTCGACCCGGACATTCTTGTTCACCGAGGACCGGTCGATATCGACATGCACCTTGCGGCTGTTCGGACTGAACGCATCGAGCCGGCCGGTGACCCGGTCGTCAAACCGGGCGCCGAGCGCGATGATCAGGTCGGCCTGGTTCATCGCCAGGTTCGCCTCATAGGTGCCGTGCATGCCGAGCATGCCGAGCCATTGCGGCGACGAGGCCGGAAACGCGCCGAGACCCATCAGCGTCGAGGTGACCGGAGCGCCCGAGATGCGGGCGAGCTCGCGCAGCAACTGGCTCGCCGCCGGGCCGGCATTGATGATGCCGCCGCCGGTATAGAGGATCGGCCGCTCGGCGGCTGCGAGCATGTCGACTGCCTGCTCGATCTGCGACTGATCGGCCTTCACCTGCGGGCGATAGGTCTTGTGGCGGATCGGGCCAGGCTTGGTGTAGCGCGCGCTCGCGACCTGCACGTCCTTGGGGATATCGACGACGACCGGGCCCGGCCGGCCTGAGGTCGCGATATGGAACGCCTCATGAAGGATATCGCCGAGCCGGGCTGGATCCTTCACCAGATAATTATGCTTCGAGCAGTGGCGTGTGATGCCGACCGTGTCGGCTTCCTGGAACGCGTCAGTGCCGATCAGTCCGGTCGGAACCTGGCCGGTGAGGACGACCATCGGGATCGAATCCATCAGCGCGTCAGTGATGCCGGTGACTGCGTTGGTCGCGCCCGGACCCGAGGTGACGAGCACGACGCCGGGCTTGCCGGTCGAACGGGCATAGCCCTCGGCGGCGTGAGTCGCTGCCTGTTCGTGGCGCACCAGGATGTGCTTGATCCGGCCGGACCGGAACAGGGCATCATAAATGGGGAGAACCGCGCCGCCCGGATAGCCGAACACGATCTCCACGCCGAGATCGCACAGCGCCTCGACCAGGATATCGGCTCCGCTCTTTTCCGTCATCGTCCGTCCTCTTTGTCCATGGCGCAATATTGCAACAGGAAACGCGCCGTTAGTGATCGATAATTTGCCCGTCAAGCCCCGTAACGGAATCTAGTTACAAATTCCTGTAGCAACGCGCATGTTTCTGTCGCGCTGCTGCGGTGCCACATAGCGGGAGGTTGGTTCCGAAACCACGTAAATTGTCGTTTGGCATATTGACGGGTCGCCAATTGGGCGGATGCCAGGGCCTGTTGCAGGGTCGAGGTGCCCGCCAGGACAGCGCCGATCTCGGGCACGCCGATCGCCATGCGGACCGGGGCGGCGGGAAGAATATCAGTGCGGGCGAGAACCGCGCGCGCCTCTTCGATCGCCCCGCCAGCGAACATCGCCTCCAGGCGCGCGTCGCAGCGCGCGAGCAGCCAGTCGCGATCGGGCAGCAATATCATTGCCGAAAGATCGATCGCCTCACCGATGCCGCCGATCTTGGCCTTTTGCCAGTCAGCGAGCGGGCGGCCGGTCGAGCGGATCACCTCGAGCGCCCGGGCAACGCGGGTGGTGTCGGCCGGGGCCAGCCGCGCAGCGGCGGGCGGATCCAGCGCGCTGAGCTCGCTATGGGCATCAGCCACCGGCATCGCACGGACTGTCTCGCGGATGGCCGGATCGATCGGCGGGACCGGGGCTATGCCGTCGAGCAAAGTGCGGAGATAAAGGCCGGTGCCGCCGACCAGCACAGGCAGCAGCCCCGCCTCCTGCGCCCGGGCGAGTTCCGCTATTGCTTCCACCGCCCAGCGTGCCGCTGAATAAATGTCGGCGCCGTCCACGTGACCGAACAGCCGGTGCGGCACGCGCGCTTCATCCTCCGGGCTCGGCCGCGCCGACAGGATACGCAGATCGGCATAGACCTGCGCTGAATCGGCGTTGATCACCACGCCGCCATGCTTCTCCGCCACGGCCATCGCCAGAGCGGACTTGCCGCTCGCGGTCGGCCCTGTAATGAGCGCCACCTTCTGTCGGGGAGAGTCCATGTTCATCGCGACGCTGATAGCAGCCGGAAACCTGAGCGGGGGCGATATTTCGGCCGCGCGGGACCGGCTCGACCAGGCCGGGTGCCTGCCGGCGGCGCATGTCTGGATCGATGAAGGATGCGCGGCCGATATCGATTTCGGGTTGAACCCCGAAGCCGCCCGCACGGCGCTGGACGGCGCCTTTCCCGGTGTGGATGTGGTCGTGCAGCCGGCCGAGCACCGCGCGAAGCGGCTGCTCGTCGCCGATATGGATTCGACCATGATCACCGTCGAATGCATCGACGAGCTCGCTGACTATGCCGGGATCAAGCCGCAGATCGCCGCCGTCACCGAAGCGGCGATGCGCGGCGAGCTCGATTTCGAGGCTGCGCTCGATGCGCGGGTGGCATTGCTCAAGGGCCTGGACGAGGGTGTGATCGAGCGCTGCCTCGCCGAGCGGGTGAAGCTCATGCCGGGCGCGGTCGCGCTGATTCGGACGATGAAGGCGCGCGGTGCGCTGACCATCCTCGTCTCAGGCGGCTTTACCCGGTTCGCCGAGCCGGTGGCGGGGATGATCGGGTTCGACCGGGCGATCGCGAATCGGCTCGATATCGCTGAGGGCGCGCTGACGGGCAGCGTCGCGAAGCCGATCGTTGGATCGGACACCAAGCTGCAGACGCTGCTGAATGCCGTCGCCGAGCTGGACCTGCCGCCTGAGACGACTCTGGCAGTCGGGGACGGGGCCAATGATCTGGCAATGATTCGCCAGGCGGGGCTGGGCGTGGCCTATCACGCGAAGCCCATCGTCGCGGCGGCGGCAGGGGCCCGGATCGACCATGGCGATCTGACCGCGCTGCTCTACGCGCAGGGGATCAAGCGCGAGGAGTGGGTGGAAGCGTAAAGGTGGTTCAGGGCGCTACCGGTACACAGGGCGTGCCTGTGGGCTTGACCGATGCGCAAACCCGCCCGGCCTCCGCGCTGGACGCCAGCGGCCCGGCCTGAAGCTTGGTCAACGTGCCGCCATTGCGCAGGAAATAGGGCTCGAGCCCGCTCAACGCGCTGACCTGGCCATGGAGCTTCGCCCACAAAGCCCGCGCATTGCCTTCGTCGCGGAAGGCGCCGAACTGGATACGCCAGCGCCCGGTTCCGGGCTGCGACACCCGTTCCGGCGCCTGCGCCACGGCAGCAGGCGCTTCAGTGCGAACGGGGCGCGCAACCACGACTGGCCTCGGCCGCTCCGGCCTGGGCGCTTCGACACCCGGCTGCGTGCCGCCATTCTGGTCATAGGCGGAGGGCGGCAGATCCGTGCCGCGCATCGAACCCTGGCTGCCCTGTCCGGCAATCTCGGGCGGCAGCTGCGGGCGTTGCGCCTCGGCTTCATATTGGCGCGCGAGCAGCAGACCCTTTTGCCGGTCATCGGCCGGGATATACTGGTCCATCTGTGCTTGCACTTCCGAGGCGCGCGGCGAGCCCGACGCCGCGGAGCGGACGATCAGGGCATAGGCGCGGGGCCAGTCACGCGCCACGCCGTCACCATTATAGAGCATGGTGCCGAGCACCAGTTGCGCGCGCGGTTCGCCCCGGGCAACTGATTTCTCGAGCCAGGGCAGGGCGTCCTCGCGTTTACCATTCTGGAACAGGATCAGGCCGTAATTTGCCTCGGCCTCGACCTGTCCCTGGAGCGCTGCCTTGCGGTACCAGCTTTCAGCCATCGCCATGTCGACCGGCACGCCGCGCCCGAGCTTATAGGCCTGGCCGAGATTGAATTGCGCATCGGCATCGCCGGCAATCGCGGCCGGGCGCCATTCCTCCACGGCCTTGCGATATTCGCCGCGGCTCCAGGCATCGACGCCGTCCTTCACATCGGCAAAGGCAGGCGTGAACGCGGGAATCGCGACCGCCATGAACAGGCCGGCCAGGCCAAATGCCGCCGGTCGAAACGCCTTGCGCATAATCTCGTCCTATTCCCCGCTCACATGATCGGGTGGATAATGCCCTCTATCTCAGGTTTGGCAAAGATTTCATTAGGGCTTCTGTATCGTCGGGGGACTGCGCCAACGCGACGAAACATAAGGTAAATCGCGCAGCCGCAAATTGTTTGAGCATCGCGTTAACCGCTTCTTGACCTATCCCGTGCCATCTCGGGCTCTCTGATAGCGGGAGTTTATGGGGCAAATGCGCGTTCTCGCGATGGCATCGCAAAAAGGCGGATCAGGCAAGACGACCTTGTCTGGACATCTCGCCGTACAGGCGCAGCTGGCCGGAGCTGGCCCTGTCGTCCTGATTGATATCGACCCGCAAGGGTCTCTGTCGGATTGGTGGAATGAGCGGCAAAGCGAATATCCCGCTTTCGCCCAGACCACGGTCGCACGGCTCGCCGCCGATCTCGAAATCCTGCGCCAGCAGGGTTTCAAGCTGGCGATGATCGACACGCCTCCCGCCATCACCATGGCGATCCAGAGCGTGATCGCGGTGGCTGAGCTGATCGTCATCCCGACCCGTCCGTCACCGCACGATCTTCGCGCGGTCGGCGCCACCGTCGATCTGTGCGAACGCGCCGGCAAGCCCTTGCTGTTCGTGGTAAACGGCGCGACGCCCAAGGCGAAGATCACTTCCGAAGCCGCGGTCGCACTGTCGCAGCACGGCACGGTCGCCCCGGTCACCATCCATCACCGCACGGATTTCGCCGCGTCGATGATCGACGGACGCACCGTGATGGAAGTCGATGCCAATGGCCGCTCCTCGCAGGAGGTCCAGGCGCTTTGGACCTATATCGCCGATCGGCTCGAGAAGAATTTCCGCCGCACCGTTTTCTCGGCGCCCGGCGTGCAGCAGACCGGCTTTCCCGCACCGCGCCCTGCCATGGGTGGCTTCGGCCGCCGCGTGATGAGCTGACGCGATGACCGGGTTCGGACAGAAACCGCTCGCGTCGCTCTCGTCGACGCTGCTCGCCCGCAAGGGAACAGCCAGGCCGGCCATGCGCCCGCAGGGCTTTGGCGGATTCGGCGCACCTCCGGGACAGCATGACGACCTCGGCTGGAACGACATGGGCCATACCGAGGACGAACTGGCGGCGCAGCAGGGCTATCAGCCGCAGCCGCAGCCCTATCCCGAGCAGGCTTATCCAGCCGCGCAGCCCTATCCGGCGCAGCCGACGGTGCCGCCGGTGCTGCGCCAGCGCGAAGCGCTCCAGGAAGAATTCGAATCGCCAGCGGCGTATGAGCCGCCCGTGCCCAGCGCTTACCAGCCCGAGCAGGGCCATGAAGCTGAGGACGACGAGGAGGAGGGCGACGAGGAAGGCGTGTCCGAGCAGGTTTATGCCGATCTCGGGCGTGCGACGAAGTCGATTTCGCGGTCGCTCCTCGAGGCGATGCCGGAACCGGTCGAGCCCATGCCCATACCCGAACCCAGGTTCGTGCCGATCGAGGCCAGGCCCGCGCCGGTCGAGCCCACGCCCATGCCGGTCGAATCCCGGCCCGTGGCCGTCGCACCCAGGCCCGTATCGGTGGCAACCGCCAGGCGAATCGCGAAGGAAGCGCATGCCAAGGGCGGCAAGGCTGCCTTCACGCTCCGGCTCGATCAGGATCGCCATCTGCGCCTTCGCCTCGCGAGCGCGCTGCACAATGTCTCCGCCCAGGTCCTGGTGACTGAAGCGCTCGACCATTTTCTGCAATCGCTGCCCGAGGTGGATGAACTGGCCCGCCAGTTACCGCCCCAGGCCGGACGCTGACGAGAACAGGGGAATACCGATGAAAACCCGGGCCGCTTTCACTCTTGGTCTTTCAGCCATCGCGCTCGCCGGCACCCTCGCCGGGGTCGCGACTCAGGTCAGCGGCATGGCCTTCGCCAGCGCACGCGACGAATCGCGTGCCGAGAAGCATGCTGCGTCCGAAGCCGCCAAGGCGCAAAAGGCGCTTACCAAGGGCCAGGTCGCGATGGCGGTGACGCATGCCGAGGCGGCGGTCGGGTTCCGCCCGCAGGTCGCGTCTTTCCGCGTCCTGCTCGGCACCGCCTATCTCAAGGCCGGCCGCTTCGATTCAGCGCGCCAATCCTATGCCGATGCAGTCGCGCTCGAGCCGGGCAACGGCAAGGCGGCGCTCAACCTTGCGCTCACTCAGATCGCGACCGGCGACTGGGGTGCTGCGCGCAAGACGCTCGACGCCCATACCGACAGCATCTCCGCGAGCGATCGCGGACTGGCGATGGCGCTGGCCGGCGATCCCAACAGCGCCATCGAATTGCTGAGCGCAGCGGTGCGCAGCCCCGGTGCCGACGCCAAGACCCGCCAGAATCTCGCGCTCAGCTATGCGCTCGCCGGGCGCTGGCAGGAAGCCAAGACGATGGTCGCTGTCGATGTTTCGCCTGAGGAAGTCGACCAGCGGATCATGCAATGGGCCTCGTTCGCGCGGCCGAAATCGGCCTATGACCAGGTCGCGAGCCTGCTCGGCGTGACGCCGGTGCTTGACCCCGGCCAGCCGGTCGCGCTGGCGCTCAACGGCAACGGCCCCGCGATGGCGGAGAAGGCGGCCGACCCGGTCGTGCCGAGCGTTTCCGAGAATGCCGCCGTGGCTACCGCGGATGCGGCTGCACCCGCGCCTGCTCCGGCGCCCGAGGCAAGTGTCGCAGTCGCTGCAGCGCCTGCACCGGTCGCCGCCGCTCCGGCGCCCGCTTTTTCCAACGTCGTCTTCGGGCCGCGCCAGGAAGTCGTCCAGCGCCTGCCGGTCATGATGGTGGCCAGCAAGGGTCACACGGCGGCGCCGGTCGGCAAGACCGCATCGGCGCGGATGACGGCAGCGACCCGTGTCGTGAGCCAGCCGGGCGCGGCGCGCCCCGCAGCCAAGGGCAATTATGTCGTGCAGCTCGGCGCGTACGAGAGCGCCGGCGTGGCCAAGGATGCCTGGGGCCGCGCGACACGCCTCGACGCCAGCTTCACTGCGCACACGCCCTCGGGCATGAACTACTCGTCACAAGGCGGCAAATTCTACCGGCTTTCGGTGGGTGGCCTGGCCCGTGCCGATGCGGTTGCCTTGTGCAGCAGCTTCAAGGCGAAGGGCGGCACATGCTTCGTCCGACTCGCCGCTGGCGATCAGGTTGCGAACTGGGCTCATCCTTCGGGACAGATGGCTTCGCGCTAAGGCCTAAACCAGCTCGGTGCCGCCTTTGAACAGACGCAGCACCTTGCCCTGAACCGGCAGCTTGTCGAACGGCGTGTTGCCGGCCTTGGCCGCCATGCGATCCGTGTCGATCTGCCACGGCGCTTCCCAGTCGAGCAGCATGAAATCGGCCGCCGCGCCGGGCGCGAGCGTGCCCGCGTCGAGGCCGAGGATCTTCGCCGGATTGGCGGCGAGCAGGGCGAAGAGCCGGTCGATCGCGATCACCTCGTCACGTACCAGTCCGAGCGACAAGGCGAGCAGAGTTTCGGCGCCCGCCATGCCCGGTGACGAATCCGCGAAGGGCAGGCGCTTCTCCTCGGGCCCGCGCGGATCATGGCCCGAGCACAATATATCGATCGTACCGTCCCTGACGGCGGCCAGCGCGGCCTGACGATCGCTTTCGGTGCGCAGCGGCGGCGAGACATGCGCGAAGGTGCGGAAATCGCTCATCGCAATATCCGACAGGAAGAGATGCGCCGGGGTGATGCCGCAGGTGACGGGCAGACCCCGTGCCTTGGCGCGGCGGATCAGCTCGAACCCCGCGGCGGTCGTCGCTTGGCGGAAATGGAGGCGGGCGCCGGTCTCTTCGGCGAGCAGCAGGTCGCGTGCGATCGCCAGCGCTTCGGCGATGGCGGGGGAGGAGGGCAGGCCGAGCCGGGTTGCCGTCTCGCCCTCGGTCGCGACAGCGGCGCCGGCCAGCCCGGCATCCTCGGCATGGACGATCACCGTCAGGTCGCAGTCGCGGGCATAGGCCAGCACGCGGCGCATCACGCCTGAATCGGCGATCCAGCGCCGCCCGGTCGCGACCGCACGGGCGCCGGCGTCGCGGGCGATGGCCATTTCGGCAAGGTCGGTGCCCGCCAGGCCGCGCGTCGCGGCGGCGATCGGGTGGACCCAGATATCGGGCTTGCCCATGTCGGCGGCGCGCTGGATGATGCCGGGATCGTCGAGCACCGGCGACTGATCCGGCATCAGCCCGACCCGGACGATGCCGCCGGCGCGGCAGGCCGCCTTGTCGACCGCGAAGACACCGAGATCGATGATAGCGGGCGCAATCAGCACGGAGCGTCCGAGCGTGCTGCAGTCGATGGTCGCGGTGCCCTCGGGCACATCCTGTCCGATCGAGACGATCTTCTCGGCATCGATCACCAGGGTGGCGGCCCCGTCCGCAGCGGGCGAGACCAGGGCGGCGTTGCGGAAGGCGCGGATCATGCCCAGCCCTCCACGCCGCGCGCCCTTCGCGTCAGTACATCCAGGCACGCCATGCGCACCGCGACGCCCATCTCGACCTGCTCGGTGATCGCCGAGCGCGAGGCGTGATCGGCGACGTTCGAGTCGATCTCCACGCCGCGGTTCATCGGGCCGGGGTGCATCACCAGCGCATCGGCCTTGGCCCGGGCCAGACGCTGGAGCGTCAGGCCGTAGCGCATATGATATTCACGCGTTGAGGGGACGAAGCCGCCGGACATGCGCTCGGTCTGCAGGCGCAGCATCATCACCACATCGGCCCCGTCGAGCGCTGCGTCGAAATCGGTGAAGGGGTGCACGCCCATGCGCTCGATCGCGGCAGGCATCAGCGTGGACGGCGCGCAGACCCGGACTTCGGCGGCAAGCGCGGTCAGCGCGAGGATATTCGAGCGCGCGACCCGGCTGTGCAGCAGATCGCCGCAGATCACGACGCGCTGCCCCGCGACCGAGCCGCGCCGGCGCCGGATGGTGAGCGCGTCGAGCAGCGCCTGGGTCGGGTGCTCATGGCTGCCGTCGCCCGCGTTGAGCACCGGGCAATCGACCTTGTCGGCGATCAGCCGCACCGCGCCCGAGCTCATATGGCGGATGACGATCACATCGGCGCGCATCGCGTTCAGGGTGATCGCGGTGTCGATCAGCGTCTCGCCCTTCTTCACGCTCGATTGGGCGGCGTGCATGTTGACCACGTCCGCGCCCAGCCTCTTGCCAGCGATCTCGAAGGACAGCAGCGTGCGGGTCGAGTTTTCGAAAAAGGCGTTGATCTGGGTCAGGCCCTCGAGCCGCTTGTCGCTCTTGGCGCGACTGCGGTTCGCCTCGATCCATTGTTCCGCCTCGTCGAGCAGGAACATGATCTCGTGCGGCTGCAATCCGTCGATGCCGGTCAAATGCCGGTGCGGAAAAACGGCGCCGCCTTTGATCTGGGCGGCGGGGCGATGATCTGAGGCTTGCATTAAAGGGATCGGGTAGCGGGGGAGGGGCCGGGGCGCAAGCGTCGCGGCCGCGACGGAAATGGTTACCGGACGAACTGTCAGCGGATCGGGCGAATCGCGATCACCTTGAGATAGCTCATGCGGTCAGCGGCGGGGATCTGCATGCTGACCTGCGACCAGCGCCCCGGCAGCAAGCGGCACAAGGTCGGATCCACCTGGGGGCCGATCGGGCCGATCTGCACCTTCATCGGCTGGGTCGTCTCATAGGTGACGACGCGGTCGACCACCGGCTTCCACTGGTACAGCACGGCGAGATAGTCGCGGACGTCCCGCGCATCCTGGATATCGTCGAAGGTGCCGAAACCGCCCGGCCTGGTCTCGGGCTGGCCGGGCGCCAGCGCCATCTGGAAGCGGGTGCCGGCCGGCAGCACGCTGTCCTGCGGGGTGAACCAGTCGGGCCAGGGCGGCGTGGTCTGTTCGAGCTTCTGATAGGCAGCGGTCGCATCCGCATCGCTGGCATAGCGCCAGCGTTGTTCCTTCCACCAGACCGTGCCGGGCACCGAGGTGACGGATTGCGGATCGACGCACGGCTTGAGCTGGGCCGTCGCGGCGGGGTGGACGTCGCCTGAAGCGGCGCATCCCCCGAGCAAGCCTGCCGCCGCCAGGGCCAGGGCAAGCAGCATGCGCCGATTGGCAGTTTCAGTCATTGGCCTTCCCCCGCGCCATTCCACCCGCCGACGCTACCGGAATCCAGCCGGCGTCGCGACCGCAACATCATCCAGACTCGCTGTTTCGCACCACCGGCGTGCCAGGTGGGTTGCATCCGGACGCGTTACGCGACAGACCATCTCATATTGCCGTGCCGGACGGCGCCCGGACAGGGGCGACCGGCCGGGCGGGGGCGAACTAAGGGGGGACGCCAGACTTGATCGATGAAGCGACGCCGCCCAGCGTCCGGGCCGCGCCAGATGTGCGATTCCAGCTGCCGGATCCGGGCCTGCGCGATTTCGTCACTGCCTATGTCATCGTCGAGTCGCCGGGCCCGCTAACGGACCATCTCCATCCCGAATGGGTGAATATGCGCTTCATCCTGTCCGGGGATTGGGCGATCGCCGACCCCGCCGGCGGGTGCACGCTTGTCCCCGGTTTGCCTGCGACCATGTTCGGGCCGACTGATCGCGCCCGCCTCTTCTCCAGTTCGGCCGGCGCCCTGCTCGGGATCGGCCTGACACCGGTGGGATGGATGCGGCTGATCGGCGGCGATGCCAGCGCGATCGCCAACCGCGTCGTGCCATTGGGCAATGCGCTCGGCATTTCGGGCGAGGCGCTGGTGGAGTCGCTGCGTGCCTGTGCTGACGATGCGTGCCGTTTTGCGCTGCTCGACAAGATATTGCTGCGCCGTGCCCGGTCCGGCCGGCCGAGAGAGGCAGTGGCGCTGCGCGTGCATGATGCGCTGGTGTCGGGATCGGCCTGCGAGGTCCGCGATTTCGCCGCGCTGGTCGGGATATCGCCGAGCGCGCTCAACCGGATATGCCTGCGCGTCTTCGGCTTCACCCCGAAGCGCCTGTTGCGGCGGCAGCGCTTCCTGCGGACGCTGGGCGCGGTGCGCGATGCGCCGGACCGTCCGCTGACCGAATTGATGGACCCGGCCTATTACGACCAGGCGCATTTCAACCGCGATTTCAAACAATATATGGGCACGACCCCGCTTGCCTATTTCAGCTCGCCGCGCGAGCTGATGCGCCGCGCCGCGGAGGAGCGCCGGCGGGTGATCGGGGCGCCGGTGCAGGGGCTGCATCCCTCGGGCAAAGGCGACGCCGACTGACGACCGTGATCACGCGCTCTTGCGGGCTAGGTCAGGGAACGCCAGGCTCAGTGCACGGCAACAGGTGATCATTCTCATCGAGCGTTATCGATTCCGCCGCGCCGTCTCGGCCCTTCGCCTGCAGGTTCTCACCCGTCCGACCTTCTGCGTGACGACGAGCCCCGCCCGCTCAAGAACCTGGACGTGCTTCTTCATGCCAGTCAGCGTCATCTGGAACTTGTCCGCGAGACTGGTGATCGACGCGTCAGCTCGGCCAAGCTGATCGATGATCCCGCGACGGGTCGCATCGGACAGCGCCGCGAAGGAAAGATCGAGGGGAGGATTCGCATACTGAACCATATGGTTCAGTGTCTAACCTGCTCGCGCGGGAAACGCAAGCGTCCCCAAGCTTCCCCTGCCGTGGACTGGTCCTTCGAGGTCGTTCGCGGCGACGGCGGCGGCAAGAATCGTCTGCTGCACGTCAAAAGCGGGCCTTCGAGCCGCCTATGAACGCATGTCAGTTTTTAGCGCCTGCTCCCGCATTCGCATTAGGAGTTTCAGCTCGTCAGGGCGTCGATCGCACCCTGGAGGATATAGGCGGCCGCCATCTTGTCGACGAGCTCGGCCCGCTTCGCGCGGCTGACATCCTGCTCGATCAGGGTGCGGGTGACGGCCTGGGTCGACCAGCGTTCGTCCTGGAGCAGGATCGGCAGGCCGAGATCCTGCATGTTGCGGGCGAAGGCGCGGCTCGACTGGCTGCGCGGGCTCTCGCTGCCGTCCGTCAGGTTGAGCGGCAGGCCGATGACGATGCCTTTCACCTGCTGCTCCGCGATGAACGCGGCGAGCGCGGCCTTGTCTTTCTGGAACTTGGTGCGGCGGATGAGCAGGGCAGGGCTGGCGAAGCTCCAGCCCGCGTCACAGAGCGCGGTGCCGATCGTCTTGGTGCCGACATCGAGGCCGATCAGGCGGCCCGCGTTGGGCAGGGCGTCGCGGAAGACGGTGCGGTCGGTGGTGATCATGACAGCCCTTCCATCCGTTCGCGCTGAGCCTGTCGAAGGGCACTTCTCTGTCTTAGAGAAGAAGAAAGGTGCTTCGACAAGCTCAGCGCGAACGGAAGAAAGGGCATCTGCTCATCGCGCCTTGAACGCCGCCAGCCGCCGCGCGGCGTCGGCGCGTACATTCGCCCAGAATAGGCTGTAATCATAGACATGGTAATTATTGCCGGGCAGCACATAATTGCCGAGATCGGGCGGCGTGCCGATCAGCAACAGCCCGCGCCCATCGCACCGGGCGGGAATCCTGCCGGGCGCGATCGTCGCGCTGCCGAGATCAGCTGACGGAAACAGCGTGCCCAGATTGGCAGTGGCGGGGGCGGCTGCACCCGGCGTGCCGGTGATCGGGTTGGTGCAGACCATCGCGCTGCCCTTGCGCGGTGCTCCAGTGAAGCCCGTCGTCGCATCGAACGTGTCGAGGACGCCCGACGGATCGGCGGGCTCGCCGAAGCTCTGCCAGGAGAGGATGCAGCCGGCCTGGTCCGCGCTCGCGCATTCGGGCAGACCGAGGCGCGGCAAATCCGCGGTCTTCGAGATCGGCCAGCCAATCACATAGGCGGCGACCACGCGCTGCGCGAGCGGCGTGCCCGCGATCCGATCGCGGAGCAGGCGGGTGAGGTGGAGCGCGCCCTGGCTGTGCCCGGCCAGGATGATCGGGCGGTCGCCGGCCTCTTTCAGGAACTGGTCGAACGCGATGAGGACATCGCCATAAGCGAGATCGAGCGCCTTCTGGGCCTCGGCCTTGTTGGTAAGGAACGCACCGAAGGTCGCCTGGCGATACCGCGGTGCCCAGATCGCCCCGACCTGGTTGAACACGCTTGCCTGGGCGCGGAGGAACAGGGCGGCGCGGTCATTCGCCTCCCGGTTGTCGAGCGGTGCGTTCCAGCGCGTGCGCTCGAGATAGGAGGTCGGATGGATGAAGAAGACCGCAGCTTCGGGCGCTGCAGCCGGTTTATAGCCGGGGGGTGTCCACAAGGCGGGATTGCCGGGCTTGTCGGGCCGCGCGAACCACATTTTCGGGTCGGCATAGGCAGTGGGCGCTGCGCCCGGCTGCGCCTCGAACGCCGTGCCCGGCACCATCGCGAGGCGCATGATCTGGGTCGGGAACAGCCGATAGGCGAAGCCGGCGGCGACCGCGAGCACGATCAGGACAGCGACGACATAGAGGAACTTCCGGGCCAAACCTCAAACTCCATGGGTGCAGGGCAATGCGATCCTGCCGCCGCAAATGCGGGTTTCCGTGCAGCAGGAACGCCGCGCTGGCAATTGTTCCGGTTCGAATAGGTTGCGCTGCGCCAAGCCGTGGTGCTAGCCGCGCGGCCATGTCAGTCAATATCGAAACCGTGAAGAAGATCGCGAGCCTTGCCCGCATCAAGATCACTGAAGAGGAAGCCGCGCGCATTGCGCCCGAGCTCGACAACATCATGGGCTGGATCGAGCAGCTCGGCGAGGTCGATGTGGCCGGTGTCGAGCCGATGACCGCGGTGATCCCCAATCACCTGCGGCTGCGCGACGATGTCGTCACTGACGGCAATGTCCGTGATGCAGTGCTCTCCAATGCGCCCCAGGCCGAGCATGGCTTTTTCGCCGTGCCCAAGGTGATCGAATGACCCGCTTTCCTGTCATTCCCGCGAAAGCGGGAATCCATCTCCCGACCGTTGCGCCAGGCTCGACCGGCACGCGCTGGTTCCCCGCTTTCGCGGGGATGACGCGGGAGGGTGGGCGATGAGCCAGGACCTTACCGATCTCGGCGTTGCCGCCATCCGCGACGGCGTGCGCGAGGGTACCTTTTCGGCGCGCGAGGTGGCGGATGCGTTCGTCGCCAAGGTGAGCAAGGCCAAGGTGCTCAACGCCTTTCTGGTCGAGACACCCGACCATGCCGTCACTGCGGCCGATGCGGCCGATGCGGCGCGGGCGGCGGGCGAGACGCTCAAGCCGCTCGCCGGCGTGCCGATCGGGATGAAGGACCTGTTCTGTACCAAGGGCGTTGCCTCGACCGCGGCGAGCCATATCCTCGAAGGCTTTACCCCGCCTTATGAGTCGACCGTTTCGGGCAAGTTGTGGGACGCCGGTGCCGGCATGCTCGGCAAGCTCAACATGGACCAGTTCGCAATGGGCTCGTCCAACGAGACGAGCTATTTCGGCAATGTGATCTCGCCGTGGCGGCGCAACGACGGCGGCCCCCTTGGAACAAATTGGGCGCCGCTCGCGCCGGGCGGCTCCTCGGGCGGCAGCTCGGCCGCCATCGCGGCACGGCTGTGCCCGGCGGCGACCGGCACCGACACCGGCGGCTCGATCCGCCAGCCGGCCGCGTTCACCGGCATTTCCGGGATCAAGCCGACCTATGGCCGCTGCTCGCGCTGGGGCGTGGTGGCCTTCTCCTCCTCGCTCGACCAGGCCGGGCCGATGGCGCGCGACGTGCGCGACTGCGCGATCATGCTGGAGGTGATGTCCGGGTTCGATCCGAAGGATTCGACTTCGCTTCAGCTCGACGTGCCCAAATGGGAAGCGGGCCTGTCGAACAGCCTGGTCGGCAAGCGGATCGGTATTCCGAAGGAATATCGGGTCGACAATATGCCCGCCGAGATCGAGGCGCTGTGGCAGCAAGGGATCGACTGGGCGAAGGATGCGGGGGCCGAGATCGTCGAGGTCTCGCTGCCGCACACCAAATATGCGCTGCCGGCCTATTACATCATCGCGCCGGCCGAAGCCTCGTCGAACCTCGCGCGCTATGACGGCGTGCGCTACGGCCTGCGCGACCTGCCCGATGGCGCGAACCTGCAGGACATGTATGCCGCGACCCGCGCCGCCGGCTTCGGCGACGAGGTGAAGCGCCGGATCATGATCGGCACCTATGTGCTCTCGGCCGGCTTCTACGACGCCTATTTCACCCAGGCCTCGAAGGTCCGCACCCTGATCGCCCGCGATTTCGAGCGCGCCTGGGAAAGCTGCGACCTGCTGCTGACGCCGACCGCGCCTTCGGCGGCGTTCGCGCTGGGCGAGAAGAGCGCCGATCCGATCGCCATGTACTTGAACGACGTCTTCACCGTGCCGAGCTCGCTTGCCGGGCTGCCGGCGATGTCGATCCCCGGCGGGCTCGACAAGGCGGGGCTGCCGCTCGGCCTTCAGATCATTGGCAAGCCGCTCGACGAGCAAGGCGTGCTGAATGCCGGGCTGGCGCTCGAGGAGCGGGCAGGGTTCGTGGCGCGGCCTGAAGCGTGGTGGTAGACGGTATTACCGAAAACTGGTAATACTTTTCGCATGAGCAAGCAGAGCAACCTCACCGTGAAAGGCCAAGTCACGATCCCGAAGGACGTGCGGGACGCACTCGGCCTCAAGCCGGGCGAACCGGTCGAGTTCGACTGGAACGAGGAGGGCGAGGCAATCATCCGAAAGCCTCGCCAGCATGCCGACGCGTTCGATGTCCGCTATCGCGCCGCGTTGGCGAATCTCGATCGCGTGGCCGAGAAATTCAAGCACCTGCGGACGGGCGAAGATACCGACGCCTATATGGCGGAAATGCGCGAGCCCGTGCCGGAGCCTCGGTCGAGCACGTGATCTTCATCGACAGCAATATCGTCATCGATCTGGTCGAGAAGACCGCCCGTTGGTCGTCATGGTCGCGCGAAGCCGTGGGCAAGGCGATTGCCGAAGGGCCATTGCTTGCGAATGCCATCGTTCTGGCTGAATGCGCCCCGCGCGTCGAAAGCGTGGAGGAGGAACTGCTCTATTTCGACCTGACCGGTATAAAGATCGCCGAAATCCCCGCCACCGCGGCGTTCAGGGCCGGTAAGGCACACCGCGAATATCGCCGCGCAGGCGGTGAGAGGACCTCAATGGTTGCCGATTTTCTGATCGGGGCGCACGCTTCCGTACTTGGCGCGAAGCTCTTGACGCGCGACAGGCAACGTTTCTCTTCCTATTTCCCCGAACTCACCCTCATCACACCCGAGACTGACAATGGCTGAAGCAGACACCTACCGCATCCGTGGCGCCACTGGCGATTGGGAGGTCGTGATCGGCCTCGAAGTCCATGCCCAGATCACGTCCAACGCCAAGCTCTTCTCGGGCGCGGCGACGGCGTTCGGCGCCGAGCCCAACACCCAGGTCTCGCTGGTCGACGCGGCCATGCCCGGCATGCTGCCGGTGCCGAACCGCGAGTGCATCCGCCAGGCGGTGCGCACCGGCATGGCGATCGAGGCGCAGATCAACACATGGTCGCGGTTCGACCGGAAGAATTATTTCTACGCCGATCTGCCGCAGGGCTATCAGATCAGCCAGCTCTACCATCCTTTGGTGGGCGAGGGCGCGATCACCATCAGCCTCGACGACAAGAACCCGGACGACGCCACCAAGAAGATCGGCGTCGAGCGGATCCATGTCGAGCAGGACGCCGGCAAGCTGATGCACGATCAGCATCCGACTCAGAGCTACGTCGATCTCAACCGGTCGGGCGTCGCGTTGATGGAGATCGTCAGCCGCCCGGACATGGCCTCGCCCGCCGAGGCCGGCGCCTATCTGCGCAAGCTGCGTTCGATCCTGCGCTATGTCGGGTCTTGCGACGGCAATATGGAAGAGGGCTCGATGCGCGCCGACGTGAATGTCAGCGTGCGCCGGCCAGGCGAGCCGCTCGGCACGCGGACCGAGACCAAGAATGTCAACTCGGTGCGCTTCGTGATGGCAGTGGTCGAGCAGGAGGCGATCCGGCAGGTCAACGCGATCGAGGCCGGCGAACGGATCGTCCAGGAGACAAGGCTCTACGATCCCGACAGGAATGTGACGCGGTCGATGCGCTCCAAGGAGGATGCGCATGATTATCGCTATTTCCCGGACCCGGATCTGTTGCCGCTCGAGCTCGACGATGCGTTCCTAGCTGAATGCCGGGCGAGCCTGCCCGAGCTGCCGGACGCGAAGCGCCGCCGCTACGAGGCGCTTGGCATCACGCCCTACAATGCCGCGGTGCTGACCGCCGAGGTCGAGGCGGCGCGCTGGTTCGATGCGCTGCTCGACGCAGGCGCGAAGCCGGTCGCGGGGGCGAACTGGGTGACGTCCGAGCTGTTCGGAGCGCTCAACCGGCTCGGCAAGGGCATCGAGGAATCGCCGGTCAGCCCCGCACAGGCGGCTGAGCTGCTCGGCCTGGTCGCCGACGGCACGCTCTCGGGCACGCTGGCCAAGCAGGTGTTCGAGATCATGCTCGAAACCGGGCAGGGGGCCGGCGCCATCGTCGAGGAACGTGGGTTGAAGCAGACCAGCGACACCGGCGCGATCGAGAAAGTGATCGCCGAAGTGATGGCTGCGAACGACGACAAGGTCGCCGAATATCGCTCGGGCAAGGACAAGCTGTTCGGCTTCTTCGTCGGTCAGACGATGAAGGCGATGGGCGGCAAGGCCAATCCGGGCGTGGTCAACGAGCTGCTGAAAAAGGCGCTGGGCTAGGGCGGCCGGCTCCGGATAAATATCCGATTTCGGGTAAGTTGCTGAAAAGTCGCTTGCCTGAATCGATTGCGCGATTTTATACTCCCTTCAGCGTTGCTCGGGGGGCAGCGCGTCCGGGGGCGTTCAATGAAAAGCTGGTGGTGGGCAATGCTCGGCCTTGTGTCGGCGAGCGCGCATGTCGCTGCGCAAACCGCGCCGGCCATGTCGCCGTCGGTGGCGCCGGCGCTTTCGCCTGCACCGACGCCGGCAACGCTCGTCGCGGGCACGCCCGTCATCGTCATGACGAACGAGGAAATATCGACTGCATCCTGCTGGGTGGGGGGCCATTTCGGCGTCACCGTGGTGCAGGATGTCACCGGTCAGGGTGGCGTGGCCATTCCCGCCGGCACGACCGGCAGCGGCGAGATCACCTTTTGCACCAAGAAGGGCGGGTTCGGCAAACCGGGCATATTGGGCATCGCGCTGCGCACGCTCGATCTGAACGGCAAGCAGGTCCTGCTCGATGGTCATTATCGGGAAGAAGGCCGCAACAATAACGGCGCCACCGCCGCGACCTGGTTCGCGGTAGGCATTTTTTCGGGTTTCATCACGGGCAGGGCGGGCGTCATCCCGAAAGGCCGTGAGCTTCGGGCTCGGACCGGGGAGGATATCCTCTTCGCACCCGGCGCGGCGCCATCGGCGGCCGTTCCGCCTGCCGGCGCTGGGGCGCAGCCGGCATCGGCTGCCACGCCATCCGCCGACGCCCGGCAGCCCGGCGACGACGGCAAGGTTTCACCACCACCACCACCATCCGGACAAAAGTGAAAACGAGGGGAAGCATTATGAAGAGAGTGATGTCATCTGCCGCCGCGGCGGCACTGTTCTGCGGTGCGCCCGCCGTGTCGGCGCAAGCGACTGATCAGGCGCCCGCGCCCGCGCCGGTCGCGACCGCGGCGCCGGCCCAGGCGGCGGCCGTCGCGCCGACGCCTGAAGCTGCGCCGCCGGCATGCGAGCTGCACATTTTCCCGACGCTGGAAGGCCAGGCCATGACGTCGACGATGCTGTCGGGTTTCGGCATCATCGGTGCCATCGCCGATGCCGCGGCGAACAAGGACCGCAATGTCAGCGAAACCGAATATCTCAAGGAAGCGCTCGGCCCGCGCCTGCAGATCCAGGCGCTCAAGTCAGTCAATCTCCTCGGCAGCCTCCACCTGCCGCCTTCGCAGATCATCTACGAGACGCCCATCGCTGACCGTAACATCACGACCAAGGCCACCAATCGCCTCAGCTCTTCGACGGCATCCTGCTATTATGAGCTCATCGTCACCCAGAATCTCTACGCGAAGCGGCCGATGTATGGCAGGTCGCTGAACAACCGCTTTATCTTCAAGGACTTCCATAACGGGCAGTCCAAAGCCAAGCTGATCAAGGGGCGCGGCGGCAACGGCCTGTCGAAATTCCCGCCCAAGACCACGGACGAGACCGAAGCCGCCGAGACGGATCTGCGGGAGGCCTTTGCGAAGAATTTCGAGGAATTCGCGAAGGGCATGGGCAAATCGTCCTGAGAAAGCCGGGGGCTGTAGCGGGCCTGCAGCCCCCCTTTTCCTGAAGTTGGAGATGGCGATGCGGACGATGATCGGCCTGTGCATGGCTTTTGCGTCGTCGGCCGCCATGGCGGCGACGGACGTGTCGCCCATAGTGCCCGCGGCTGACCGCGCCGTCACGGGGCCACGCGCGCTGCACCTTGCCGTCCCGCAGACGCAGATCGAAACGAGCATCGATATCGGGCGAGTGGCGCCGGCGGCGCAGGGCGGCGGCCTGATCGGCGCGCTGATCATCGAATCGCGGGACGACAGGGCCAAGCTCCTCGCTCAATCGCAGCAGGATCAGGCCGAGGCGGCCGTCGTGCCGTTGCGGGCGGCGCTGCGCGATTTCGATGTGGATGGACTGGCGCTCGCCACGACGCGCGCGGCGCTCTCCAGGACCACATGGTTCCAGGCGCAGCCGTTCACGGTGGCCAGGGATGCCTCGCCACAAGGACGCGCGGCGTTTCTCGAAGCAAGCGCGACGCCGCAGACCGCCTTCGTCACCTATCGATATGCGCTTTCGCCCGACTTCACCTATATCCGGGTGAATGCGGATATCGCGCTTGCGCGCAAGCCGGCAGCAGGCAGCCCCAAGGGCGCAGCGCCGTTCCATCCCTTTTACGAACAGCATATCGCAAGCGTCGTGCTCTTGCGGTCCCGCTCCTATGAGCATCGTGACAATGTCGCGAGCTGGAGCGCCGATAACGGCAAACTGGCCAGGGCGTCGCTGACCGCAGCGTTTGGCCAAATCGAGAAGCTGATCCCCTATGCGCTCGGGCTGAGCGATGCCGATCTACGGCTCTACACGGCGAAGAACCGCGAAAAGGCGTTCGGCGCCGGCTTTTACGGACCGCTGATCCAGCGGGACGAGGGTTCGGACGGCCTGCTGCTCTGGTCGAACGGACTGGTTCATGTTCAGTCCACGCCGCCCGCTCAGGCAACGCCGGGCTGAGCCTGCGGCGAGAAATGGGCGGCCTTGCTGGAGTGGCGCGGCAACCTCGCTCCTCCGGTCAGGTTACTCAGCCTCGGCGAAGCCCATCACGCCGGGTACTTCGGTTCCCCGGCGTTCGCCGACTGGCCCCAGCATGCCCACCACCGCGGTGCCGCGCAGGACGAGCATGCGTTGCGCATCGACTTCCCGGATGCGCAGGCCCCGGGCGCGGAGGCGCGCCAGCAGGTCGGCGGGATAACGGCCGGAGGGTACCAGTTCCTCGCGCTCGCCGATCGCATCCTTCATTGCCTCGAAATTGAACAACAGGGGCGGCGCGGCGAGCCAGCTCGCGCCGTCCTCGCCGCGGCCGAGGCCGAGCATCAGCCGCACCGTCTCCGGCACGAGCGAGGTGCCGATCGACGCGACTGCGATCTCGGGCTTGCCGTGGCGCATCAGGATCAGCGGCGCCATGTCGCCGGGCAGCCGGTCGCCGGGAGTGATACCGGCCAGCCGGAACTGATAGATGCCGGCGGCGACGGGAACCGGCACGCCGTCGACCACCATGCCGGTATCGCCCCAAAGGGGCGTGTTGCTCGAATGGACGACGGCGGCGACGTTGCCCCAGCGGTCGATCGCCACGACCGATGCGCTGTGATGGCCCTCGGGCGGCAGGGCGCCGCCGATGGCGAGGGTCTCGAACGCCCGTGCGGCCGCGGCGCCATAGGCCGGCGTGAGGCGCGCGGCGCAGCTTCCATCGAAGCCGGCGGCTTGCTCGAAAGCCTTGATGCCGGGCGCATAAGGCGCGGCGATTGCGAAGCGGAGCGCAAGCGCAGTGGTACGGAAAGCGGCCGCGTCTTGCCAATAGCGCGCAGGGGCTGCTTCATGCTCGAGCAGGTTGAGCGCAGTCAGGATCGCACAGCCATTGCCATTGTCCCGGTCGGGCCCGAACACCGTCGCGCCGGCAAAGCCGGTGCTGAGCGGCTCAGCCCAGCGCGGCGCATAAGCGGCCATATCGTCCATCGACGCCTGCCCGCCATGCGCGCGCAGCATTGCGACGTAATCGCGTGCCCAGGCACCCTGATACATATAGCCCGCCCCGTCGCGCGCGACGGATTTGAGCGTTGCTGCGAGGCCCGGCGGCACGAAGCGCTCGCCGGCCTTGGGTGGATGAACGCCATCGGGCAGTGCGAAGGCCCGGCCCTCCGGTGTCTGCGAGAGGCCAGCCTGGGCGACGTTGAAATAGGCCCCGAGCAGCGGCGTCACCGGCACGCCGTGCTCGGCATACCAGATCGACGGCGCGAACAGGCTGGGGAAGGGGAGGCGGCCGAAGCGATGATGGATCGCCGCCATGCCCGCCATGAACCCCGGCACCAGCGCCTTGCGTCCGGCGGCACCGGCGGGCGCCGTGGTGCGGCCGGTGATCATGCCCAGATCAGTGCCCGGGATGGTGGCGGGCGAGCGCTCGCCCCGCCACGTGCCCCAGCCGGCATCGAGCGTGTAGACGCGCCCGGTGCGCGCCTCGAAATAGACGAGTTGCGCGACGCCGGCATAGGAGACATTGGCGCCGAGCATCGTCGTCACCTGAGTCAGCGCCGTCACGATCGCTGCATCGGCTGCGGTGCCGCCCTGGCGCAGCGCCTCGGCGCCCGCATGCACTGCGATCGGTGAGGCAGTGCCGGTGACGAGGCCCTGCCGGCTGTTCGCCTGGCGGATCTCGATCGGCCAGATCGCCGCCTCGCGCTGCTCGAGTCGCAGGCGTTCCGCCTCGGGCCAGCGCGCGGGCGAGAGGTCGGCGGCGGCGGCCGATGTGGCGGTGCAGGCCATGGTGATGAGCGTAAGGGCGCTGCGCAGGGGTGTCATCTTCATGGTTTCGACTTTCCCGGATCTGGTTGGGCGGCGAACCGACTCGGCGTCGATACTCGGTAGCGCCAATTACTCTGCTTGACAGAGTTCTCTGCATATGGTCTCTGTGCGGCAGAGTCAAATGGGAGTCGACCGATGATCACTGAGCGCGAAGCCGCCGAATCGCTGCGCGATGTCGAGCGGGTGAGCCGCCGCACACATGTCGCGAGCGCCTATGCGATTGCGAGCCCGCACCTCATCCTGTGGGGGCTGGTCTGGGTGGTCGGCTATGCCGGTTCCGGGCTGACCGCGCCCGAGCACTGGGGATGGGTCTGGCTGCCCGGTATTGTGGTGGGGTCGATCGGCAGCACGGTGCTGGGGCGGCGGGCCGCGCGCCACATGGCCCCGAAGACCGGCGGAACGACCAGTCCCACCGCCAGATCGCTGCTGATGACGCTGATCATCATGCTCTTCATGGGCTCGGTCTACCTCGTGTTCAAACCGACTTCGCCCTTGCCCTATCTCGTCTTCCCCGCGCTGATCATGGCACTCACGTACGCGCTGGTCGGCACTTTTGGCCTGCCGCGCTTCACCTGGATCGGTGCGGGCATATTCGTGACGGTAATGCTCGGCTATCTGCTCGCCCCGGCGCTGATGCCCTTCTGGATCGCAGCAGCAGGCGGCGGCGGGCTGATCCTGGGCGGCCTGTGGATGCGGACGATCTGAGATGGCGAACCCGGACGAAATCATCCACCAGTCGCTCAGATTGCGGATCATGGCGGCGCTCTATGCCGCCCGGGACAGCGAGCCGATCGAGTTCGGCAGGCTGAAGGCCTTGATCGAGGCGACTGACGGCAATCTCGGCAGCCACCTCGCGACGCTCGAGGGCGCCGGCTATCTCCGGCTCGAAAAGGATTTTGTCGGCAAGAAGCCGCGTACCCGGGCCGCCATTACCCGCGCCGGAAGCGCAGCGTTTCTCGAGCATACCAGCTATCTGCGCGGCCTCATCGATTCAGCGAATCTGTGAGCGCGGCGATCGCGCGCAGGCGGGAAAGGGCCGCCGGCGCGCGGATCATTTACTGCACGTCGTCCTGATTCTTCGTCACGCCGCCGGTGCCGCCGACGCCATCGGGCAGCCCGGCCGAGGTGAAGGAATCGGGTTCCTCTCCGCCTTCGCCGCGCGCGACGGCATCCTGTCGCGCCTCGACGATCTGTTCGATGTCGCTGCGCTCGTCATTGTCATTCTCGGGCAGGCTATCGGGATGGGGATCGCGATCGCTCATTGGTTTTCCTTTCAGGTCAGTCGGTGGGGGCGAAGGGTTCGCTGGGCTCGCTGCCGGGAGAGGGGATGTCGATGTCCGGCGCGTTCGGGCCGACCTCGGGCGGGGGCGCCTCGGGCTGGCCGGGCTGGCTCGGCGGGGGCAATTCAGTCGGTGGGGTGGTGGCCATGGCTTGATCTCCTCAGGGCGCACAACGCCTTTGCGGAGCGGCGGTTGCCTCCGCGCTTGCCCCCGGGCGCATCACTGGTATAGACGCCGCCGACCGACGGTGTCCCATGCGGGCGTGGCGGAACTGGTAGACGCGCCTGGTTTAGGTCCAGGTATCGCAAGATGTGGGGGTTCGAGTCCCTTCGCCCGCACCAGTCTCGTCGCGCTGGGCGAGGGGGGCCGCAGCACCGATTCCCTGAAAAGGCGTATAGTTGAAATGCAGACTGTCGAGACGTTGAACGAGGGCCTGAAGCGCGCCTACACGCTGAAGATCACGGCCAAGGATATCGATTCCAAGGTCGATGCCGAACTGAAGCGCGTGGCCCCGCAGGTCCGCATGCCCGGCTTCCGCCCCGGCAAGGTGCCCGCGAACCTGGTGCGCAAGATGCACGGCCCGGCGCTGATGCAGGATGCGCTCAACAACTCGATCCAGGAGGGCGTGCAGACGCTTCTCGCCGAGCACAAGCTGCGCCCGGCGATCCAGCCTTCGGTCAGCCTCGATGACGGCTATGAGCTGGGCAAGGATGCCGAGGTCAAGGTCGAGCTCGAAGTGCTGCCCGACGTGCCGACCCCGGCGATCGATTCGCTCAAGCTCGAGCGCCTCACGGTTGCCGCCGACGAGGCTTCGGTCGACGCGCAGCTCCAGAAATTCGCTGACCAGCAGAAGCGCTGGGAAGATGCGAAGCCGACCTACAAGGCGAAGATGGGCGACCTCGTCGTCATGGATTTCGTCGGCAAGGTCGGCGATGTCGCGTTCGAGGGCGGTACCGGCGAGGACATGTCGGTCGAGCTCGGCTCGGGCCGGCTGATCCCGGGCTTCGAGGACCAGGTCGTCGGCGTGAAGACCGGCGACGAGCGCCAGATCAAGGTGACCTTCCCGGCCGACTACCAGGCGAAGGACCTGGCCGGCCAGGACGCGACCTTCGACCTGACGATCAAGGCAGTGAAGACCGCCGGCGAGACCAGGATCGATGACGCGCTCGCGACGTCGCTCGGCCTCGAGAGCCTCGAGCAGCTCAAGGGCCTGCTCAAGGGCCAGATCGAGCAGGAGCTCAACGGTCTCACCCGTACGCACATGAAGCGCAAGCTGCTCGACCAGCTCGCCGAGGGCCATGATTTCCCGGTCCCGCCGACGATGGTCGAGGCCGAGTTCAACCAGATCTGGCAGCAGCTCGAGCATGAAGCGACGCATGAGGAGGATCCCGCCGCGGCCCTGGCCGAGATGGAATCCGAGCGCGCCGATTATCACGCGATCGCCGAGCGCCGCGTGCGGCTCGGCCTGCTCCTGTCAGAGATCGGCCAGTCGAACGGCGTCGAGGTAAGCCAGCAGGAAATGAACCGGCTGATCGCCCAGGCCGCCCAGCAGTACAGCCCGGAGGACCGCACCCGGTTCATCGAATATGTCCGCTCGGAGCCGATGGCCGCAGCCCAGCTGCGCGCGCCGCTCTATGAGGACAAGGTGGTCGACTGGCTGTTCGACAAGGCCGAGATCACTGACCGCGAAGTGACGCGCGAGGCGCTGGAAGCCGCGATCGAATCCGAGGACGGCTTCGATACCGGCACGCACCATCACGATCACGACAACCACAAGCCCAAGGCCAAGAAGGCCGCGGCGAAGAAGGACGCTCCTGCGAAGGAAGAGGCCGAAGCCAAGCCGGTAAAGAAGGCCGCCGCCAAGAAGGCAGAGCCTGAGGCCGAGACGCCTGCGGAGGCCGCTGCCGAGCCGGTGAAGAAGCCGGCTGCCAAGAAGGTTGCGAAGCCGGCGGCGGAAGAGGCTCCGGCCGAGGAAGCACCTGCCAAGAAGCCGGCCGCCAAAAAGGCGCCTGCAAAGAAAGCCTGATCGCCCGGATCAGTTTGGTAACGCCGTCATTTCTCGCGAAGTGGCGGCGTTACGCATTTCAGCGCCCGCTTCGGTGCGCTCAGGCGAAGACTTCGGACAGTTCCGAGCCGCCGAGTTGTTCCTGGCCTCTTGCGATGCCGCGAATCATCACGATCGCGACCACGGCGACGGCGATCTCGGCAGCGCAGCTGAGCCACAGGCCGAGCAGGCCTTGACCTTCCTGGCTCAGCACGGCGACGAAATAGCCGATGAAATTGGCCAGAAGCCACAATCCCCACCAGACCGAGACAAGGCTTTCATTGGTGTCGTGCGGCCAGACATTGCGGCTGGCGTTCCACAGCTCGCGCATGCCCTGGAAAGGCTTGAAGAGCGAGGCGACCGGAACGAAGAACCACCAGATTCGCGCCGCCGGCGTGAAGTCCAGCTCGTCCATGCCGGCCTCTACCAGGTTGCGGCCGGCCACGTAGATCCATCGCGCGAACACGATCATCGTCAGGATCTTGAAGCCGAGGACTGAGCCGTCCACCGTCGCTGCTATGGGCGTGACATAAAAGCGGAAGGCGCCGGGAGACAGCCACGCCCCGACCAGGATTAAGGGCCGCAAGAGTGCGTCGATCACGACCATGATGATCACGATCGGTGTCAACAAACGCAAATTGTGAGCAGGCATCGTCCATCCCCCCGGTTCTACCGACAGGAGGATGTGCCGCGCACGCCGGCACGTCAAATCACAAAGGGGGTCGAATCGGGGCGCATTGCATCTTATGGCATTGCCATGACTTCCCGCATTGCCGTGCTCCTCCCCTGCTATAATGAGGAAACCGCGATCGCGCAGACGGTGGCGGGCTTCCGCGCCGTGCTGCCCGATGCGGTGATCTATGTGTACGACAACAACAGCCGCGATCGCACCGTCGAGGTCGCGCGCGCCGCGGGGGCGATCGTCCGCACCGAGAAGATGCAGGGCAAGGGCAATGTCGTCCGCCGCATGTTCGCTGATGTCGACGCCGATATCTATGTGATGGCCGATGGCGACGCGACCTATGACGCCGCCTCGGCACCGGCGCTGATCGCGCGGGTGCTCGACGAGCAGCTCGACATGGTGGTCGGGTCGCGCGTGACTCAGGAGACCGCCGCCTATCGCCGCGGCCACCAGTTCGGCAACAAGGCGATGACCGGCATCCTCGCCCGGCTGTTCGGGCGGAGCTTCACGGATATCTTCTCCGGCTACCGCGTCTTCTCGCGGCGATTCGTGAAGAGCTTCCCCGTCCTCTCCGCCGGCTTCGAGATCGAGACCGAGATCAGCGTCCATGCGCTCGAGCTCAAGATGCCGGTCGGCGAGATCGAGACGCCTTATTATGCCCGGCCCGAGGGCTCCGAATCGAAGCTCAGCACCTATCGCGACGGCTTCAGGATCGCCCGCACCATCATGACCTTGTACCGGATCGAGCGGCCCTTGCTGTTCTTCGGCGCGGTCGGCGTGCTGTTCGGGCTGGTCGGCGTCGTCCTCGCGGTGCCGCTGATCATCACCTGGCTGCACACCCATCTCGTACCGCGTTTCCCGACGGCGATCCTCGTCACCGGGCTGATGATCATGGCCGCGCTCAACGGCTTTGCCGGGCTCATCCTCGATACGGTGGTGCGCGGGCGGCGGGAGATGCGGCGGCTCGCCTATCTTTCGCATCGCGCACCGGGCGACGACGACAGGCGCGGGGCTTGAACTCGTTTCCGCCAGCGCCGATGTAGGGCGTCTTAGGGGCATAAGGATCTAAAGGCACATCATGCACAACCCGTTCGACTCAGGCGACTTCGCCCGTCCTTTCACCAATGCTGGCTTCACCCAGTCGCCCGAGGGTGGTCTCGTCCCCATCGTCATCGAGCAGTCCAACCGCGGCGAGCGCAGCTTCGACATCTATTCGCGGCTGCTGCGCGAGCGGATCATCTTCGTCACCGGCGGGGTCGAGGATCATATGGCCTCGGTCATCACCGCCCAGCTGCTCTTCCTGGAGTCCGAGAACCCCAAGAAGGACATCTTCATGTACATCAACTCGCCGGGCGGCGTCGTCACGGCGGGCATGGCGATCCATGATACCATGCAATATATCCGCCCGCGCGTCGGCACGGTCTGCATCGGCCAGGCAGCGTCGATGGGCAGCTTCCTGCTTGCCGCCGGCGAGCCCGGCATGCGCGTCGCGCTCACCAACGCCCGTATCATGATCCACCAGCCTTCGGGCGGTGCTCAGGGCATGGCGTCGGACATCGAGATCCAGGCCAAGGAAATCCTGCGCATCCGGCACCGGATGAACACGCTGTACGCGCAGTACACCGGCAAGCCGCTCGAGGAGATCGAGCGGGCGATGGATCGCGACAAGTTCCTCGAAGCTGACGAGGCCAAGGCATTCGGCCTGATCGACGAGGTGTTCGACAAGCGCCCGGCGATCGCCGAGGACGGCGCCCCCCCGGTATTGCCCGCATCCTGACCTTCGCGAAAGCCTCTGCCGGTGGCCGGGTCGCCAACGACCCGGTGCCGGCGGCGGTCAGCCTCGCCTTCGGGCACAGGCCGCCATCATCTGTGTCCTGGAAGCATCAGGACTCACTGCAACGGGTTGTTTCCTGTTTCAGAGATAAACATATTGGCTATCGTCGGAGCAGAACTATCATTAGGCTGTTCTGTCGGATGATGGTGACGACGAATTCAGAGTCCCTCGCGAGGCGACGGGTGTGCGGAATCGAATGAAGGTATCTGGTTTATGACGAAGCTGAGCGGTGGCGACTCGAAGAGCACGCTATATTGCTCGTTCTGCGGCAAGTCGCAGCACGAGGTGAGGAAGCTCATCGCCGGGCCAACCGTGTTCATCTGCGACGAATGCGTCGAGCTGTGCAACGACATCATCCGCGAGGAAACCAAGTCAGCACTCGTCTCGAAAAAGGACGGGGGCGTGCCGACGCCGCAGGAAATCTGCGACGTGCTCGATGATTATGTGATCGGCCAGAAGCGCGCCAAGCGGGTGCTCTCGGTCGCGGTGCACAATCACTACAAGCGCCTCAACCACGGCCAGAAGGGCGCCGATGTCGAGCTCGCCAAGTCGAACATCCTGCTGGTCGGGCCGACCGGGTGCGGCAAGACGCTGCTGGCCCAGACCCTGGCGCGAATCCTCGACGTGCCCTTCACCATGGCCGATGCGACGACGCTGACCGAGGCCGGCTATGTCGGCGAGGATGTCGAGAACATCATCCTGAAGCTGCTCCAGGCATCGGATTACAATGTCGAGCGGGCGCAGCGCGGGATCGTCTATATCGACGAGATCGACAAGATCAGCCGCAAGGCCGAGAATCCCTCGATCACCCGTGACGTGTCGGGCGAGGGTGTTCAGCAGGCGCTGCTCAAGCTGATGGAGGGCACCACTGCCTCCGTCCCGCCCCAGGGCGGCCGCAAGCATCCGCAGCAGGAGTTCCTGCAGGTCGACACGACCAACATCCTGTTCATCTGCGGCGGCGCGTTCAGCGGCCTCGAGAAGATCATCGGCGATCGCCTCCAGGGCAAGTCGATCGGCTTCGGCGCCTATGTCGCTTCGCCCGAGGAGCGCCGCACCGGCGAGACCTTGAAGTCGGTCGAGCCCGAGGATCTGCTCAAGTTCGGCCTGATCCCCGAATTCGTCGGCCGTCTGCCGGTGATCGCGACGCTCGAGGATCTCGACGTGCCGGCACTGGTGACGATCCTGACCGAGCCGAAGAACGCTTTGGTGAAGCAGTATCAGAAGCTGTTCGACATGGAGGATGTGAAGCTCGGCTTCACTGACGACGCGCTGGTCCAGGTCGCCAAGAAGGCGATCGACCGCAAGACCGGCGCGCGCGGGCTGCGTTCGATCCTCGAAGGCATATTGCTCGACACCATGTTCGATCTGCCGGGCATGGATTCGGTCGATGAGGTGATGATCGACAAGGACGTGATCGAAGGCCGCAAGGAACCGATCCGCGTCTATGCCAAGAAGGACAAGGCGGGCGCCGGCGCCGCGTGATCGCGGAGGCTGGCCCCATTTCCTCAGTCCGGGTCGCGGACAACCGCGACCGCGCTGCCATTGCCGCGACCCTGGCCCGTGCCTTTGGCGAGGATCCGGCGACGAGCTTCATCTTTCCTGATCCCGTGCTGCGCGCGAAGCGCCTGCCGCGGCTGTTTGCCATCCTTTTCAATGAGGACGCGCACGGCATGCGGCTGGTGACGGCGGGCGGTGAGGCGGCGACCCTGTGGCGCCCGCCCGGGGGGAACCGGACCACCAAGCTCGATCTGCTGCGCGAGGCGCTGCCGTTGCTCCGCACCTTCGGCACTGCGATCGGCCGGGCGCTGGCCGTCTCCGACGCGATCGACGCGCATCTGCCGCAGGGCGATTACTGGTATCTCCACATCGCCGGCTGCGAGCCGGCGCAGCAGGGCAAGGGCTTTGGCGGTGCCGCGGTGCGCTCCGGGCTCGAACGCGTCGCAGGGAGCGGGTTGCCGGCCTATCTGGAGACTCCGCTCGAACGGAATATCGGTTTCTATCAGGGGCTGGGTTTCGAGGTGACCGCGGACTGGGTCGTGCCCAAAGGCGGGCCGCGCTTCTGGTCGATGTGGCGGGCAGCGTAACTGCCACCCCGTCATGCCGGACTTGTTCCGGCATCCACTGATCCGCAGACTCCTTGAGCGCGGCTCATGCGGCACGGTGGATGCCGCAACCAATCCGGCAGAACGATCGAAACTGGTCGCATATTATTTCATTCTTCCTCAGCCAGAAGATCGCCAAGCTGATCGAGGCGCCGCTCCCAGATCGAGCGCCGGTCGCGAATCCATTTTTCCAGGATCGAAAAGCCGGTCGGCTCGAGCCGGCAGGTCCGCACTCGCCCGATCTTCTCGGTGCGGACCAGCCCGCATTCCTCAAGCACCTGAAGATGCTGGGCGACCGCTGTGAGCGTGATGTCGAGCGGCCCCGCGAGGCCTGAGACGGAAAGTGGCCCCTCGGTCAGCCGCTCGACGATCGCCAGGCGCGACGAATCCGCGAGCGCGCGCAGCACGCGCTCGACAGGGATAGCCGGGCCGGTCGAGTCTTTCATCAAGCGCCCGGCACTATCGTCGCGAGCCGATCGAACAAGACGCGCCAGCCATGCTCGCGCATCTCCGGGCCACCCGATCCTTCATAGAATATGCCCTGATGGGTACACACCAGGTCTGTGCCTGTCTCGGTCGGAACGAGCTCGATCGTCACCAGCGCGACCGAGATGATCTTCCCGCCGAGCGACATGCTGGCGGCGCTGACGATGCGCTGATCGGGCACGATGTCGTGATAATGCTCGATATTGGCGATCTCGACACCTTCGAACGGCGTCTCGGGCCCAAGATTGAAGCGCAGGACTGAATCGCCGCCGATCCTGAAGTCCGACCTGAACTCGGTGAGGTCCTGGCCGTCACGGTCTGCATACCAGCGGCGTTTCTGATCCTCATGGCTGAACGCCTGGAAGACGCGCGCGGGCGGCGCTGCATAGCTCTTCTCGATCACGAAAGTGCTGTGAATGACGGGTTGTTCCATGACGCCACGACTCCATCAGTGAAGTGATTACTTCACTATTGAGCCCTCGAGAGATAATTGTCAAGTGAGCACTTCACTATCATGGCCGCCGCCAGGGGGACCGGGGGCCTGTCATACAGTCTACCGAAATTATCCAACAGCCACGCGTCTCGCCGGGCCCCGCATCATCAGCGCATAGCTTGCCAGCGCCACGAACAGGCCGGTGAACCAGGCATAGGCATAGAGCCCGGTCCAGAATGGGCCGATCCACCCGAACGCGCCCGGTGCAACCGTCGCCAGGAAGCCGGGCAGGTTCGGCAACACGCCGATCGCGAAGGCGGCAAGCGCGTGCCCGTTCCAGCCGCCGGCATAGGCGTAGCGGCCGTCCTCGCGGTAGAGATCGTCGACATCGAGTTGCGTGCGGCGGATCAGCCAGTAATCGGCGATCAAGATGCCGGCGATCGGCCCGAGCAGCGCGCTGTAGCCGGTCAGCCAGACGAAGATATAGCCGCCGGTCGTCGCCAGCAGCTTCCACGGCATGATCAGCACGCCGATCACCGCGGTGATCAGCCCGCCGGTCCGGTAGGAAATCCGCCCCGGTGCGAGCGAGGAGAAATCATAGGCAGCGCAGACGAGATTCGCGGCAATGTTGCACGAGATGGTGTCGATTGTGATGACAATCAGCCCGATCAGCACCAGTGGCCCGGCCAGCGTGCCGGAGAGCGCGACCGGGTCCCAGATTGCGTGGCCATAGATCACCACCGTCGCCGAGGTGGTGATGACGCTGGCGAGCGCGATCAGCCCCATGCCGGGCGGCAGGCCGATCGCCTGGCCGATCATCTGGTCGCGCTGGCTGCGCGCGAAGCGGGTGAAATCGGGGATGTTGAGCGCAAGCGTCCCCCAGAAGCCGATCATGCCGGTGAGCGAAGGCCAGAAGACCAGCCAGAACTGACCCTCCTTGGCGCCGCCCGGCACGAAGGCCGAAGGGCTGGAGAAGATCGGTCCGAGTCCGCCGGCGCGGTCAACCGCCCACCAGACCAGGGCAATGCAGACCAGGATCTTGACCGGCGCAGTCCAGGTCTCGAGCCGGCGGATCGTGGTCAGTCCCTTGCGCACGAAGAAGAGCTGCAGCGCCCAGAAGGTGGCGAAGGCGAGCGCCTGGCCGACGCCCATATCGAGCAACGGGATGGCGGGGCCCTTGAGGTCATGCCCGACCAGCACGCCGAGCAGGGTCAACAGCGCCTCGCCGCCGATCCAGGTCTGGATGCCATACCAGCCGCACGCAACCAGCGCCCGGGCGAGCGCCGGCAACCGCGCCCCGCGCGTCCCGAACGAGGCGCGGGCCAGCACGGAATAGGGAATGCCGTAGCGCGCGCCGGCATGGCCGATCAGCAGCAAGGGCACGAGCACAATGACATTGCCGAGCAGCACGGTGATCGTCGCTTCGCCGGCCGACATGCCCTGCTCGATCAGCCCCGAGGCGAGCATCCAGCTCGGCACCGCGACGATCATCCCGATCCAGAGCGCGGCATAATGATACCAGGCCCATGTCCGCTGCGCGGCGTCAGTCGGCGCGAGATCGCGGTTCCAGAGCGTATCGGCGGCTTGATCAGTCATGCGGCTTCCCCTTGGTGGGGAGAATGTCCGATTTGCGGGTCAGTGCAAGAGGCGCGTCAGATGCCCAGCCATTCGAGCCCGTCCGGCAGATCCTCAGCCGCATAATCGACCTGCAGCACGCGCCTTCGTTGCGGTCGCACCGCGGCTTCCGAGGCGTGGAGGATAGGCGTGGCGTAGAGCCAGATATCGCCGCGATCGGCGAGGCAGGTGGCGATGCCGCATGCCGTCACCACGGCGTCGATATCCGCCTCGGCCACCCGGCCGGCGCGATGTGAGCCGGGTGCGATCAGCAGCGGCGCACTGTCGGCGCCGACAGGGTCGAGATGGACGCGGAGCGTCACCATGCGCGCCAGCAGGTCGAAGGGCGGCGCGACGTGGAGCAACCCGGCCTTGACCGTCCATGGCCCGAATCCAGCGACATTGCGGCGTTCGGAAACGACGATCGTCCGATCCTGATGCCAGCCGAGCGACCAGTTGGCGGTTGCGGTCTTGTCGAACAGGATCGCGCGCACCGGGCGCGCGGCCGGGCCGATCGCGCTCACCGCGACGCTGCCAACCCCGGTTCCAGGCGCCAGAAGCTCCGGCAATGCGTCGATCCCATGCAGGCGGATACCGGCGCGATCGGGCTCCAGGCCGGACGCTATAGCCTCGATCTCCGGCACTATCCGTGCAGCGGCCAGCGGGAAGCGCTCGGCTCCGTCACGCTCGAAGGTCAGCATTTCGCTCAGAAAACCCCCGGCACGAACCTCTTCACCCGTGCCGCATAGGCATCGTAATCCGCGCCGAACTGCTCGCGCAACAGGCGTTCCTCATGGCGGATCCGAAACCAGGTCGCGAACGCATAGACCGGCACCCCGACGATCAGGTTGCTTGTGTGGCCATAGGCGATCGCCATCGCCACCATGAACAGGAACAGCGCGACATAGATCGGGTGGCGCACAAGGGCGAAGGGTCCGCTCTGGACGAGCTGGTGATCCTCCCGGGTGCGAGCGACCAGACTCCAGTTCTTGCCCATGGTGCGCGACGAAGCATGGAACAGCAGGACGGCAGCGAGCATCAGTACCAATACGGCGAAACCCTCGATGAGCGCCCTGGGCGACATCGGGTCGAGCGTGACGCGGATCCGGCCATAGCCGACAATGGCGATGCCCAGGCCCTGGCCGAGGATCCAGAGGATCGAGGCGTTGTTGCGCCGCGCCACCGCCACCTTCGGCGCACGCCCGGCGCGCAGCCGCGCCGCGATCAGCGCCAGGGTGAACAGGGTGAAGCCGATGGCAAGGGCAGCGGGGCCGGGCAGGCCCACGGGATCGCTGTGAAAGATCATGTCCATGGCCTGTCCTATCACGCGCGTGTTATATCAACAACACACCATCATTTCGCCCTGGCCTGCGCCGCCCGCCACGCCTGGAACTCCTCGACCGCGCGCGAGCGCTTGAGGATGCGGCTGTCAGGATCCACCACGACATGCGCGCCGGGCGCCACCGCGATGCTGCCGGTGCCGCCCGTCATCGCCAGCTTCTGCACCTGGCCGTCGATCTGTACCTCGACGGGCATCGGGAAGGGCAGATTGCCAGGCACCTCCCAGCTGAGCGTCAGCCTGCCGCCCGCGCGCGTCTCGACCAGCTCGGGCAGCGCCGCCTGGCGGAGATAGACGTCGAAGAACCAGCCATAATCCTTGCCCGTCACCTGTTTGACGAAGCCCTCATATTCCGGGGTCGAGCCATAGCGGGGCTGGAAATTGCCGGGCTTCGGGTCAGTCCGGCCATAGACGGCGAGCCGGGTCACATCGAGAAAGGCCTTGTCGCCGATCAGGTTGCGCAGGGTGTGGAGCATCCACGAACCCTTGTAATAGATATCCTGGCCGGGCCCGCCCCTCTCGGTCTCATAGACGTCCTCCTCGGTGCGGACCTTGCCCGAGACGATCGGGCGGAGATTGGCGATCTGGTTGCGCTCCTGGTCGAGCATCGTCGCATAGCGCGCCTCGCCTTCGCGCCACCGCCCGTAAAAAGGCTGCATATAGGTGCCATAGCCCTCGTGCAGCCAGTAATCGTCCCAGTTCGCCGCGGTCAGCTGGTTGCCGAAATATTCATGGGCGAATTCATGCTGGAACAGCCAGTCGAACCCCTCGGGCGCCTTGGCATATTCATTGCCGTACGCGTTGATCGTCTGGTGCTCCATGCCCTTGTGCGGCGTCTCGACCACGCCGAGCTTCTCGTCGCCCCAGGGATAAGGGCCAACCTCGCTCTCGAAGAAATCGAGCGTCGGCGCGAACTCGGCGAACAGCGCTTTCGCCTTTGCCTCCTCGCCCGGGAGATACCAGTAATACATCGGGATCTCGTTGCCGAAGCGGCTCCTGTAGACCCCCGATATCTCCTCATAGGGTGCGACATTGAGCGCGATGCCATAGGTGTTGGGCTGGCGGACGCTCCAGTTCCAGGTCGTGCGGCCATCGGGCAGCGTGTCGACGCTGAGCAGCTTGCCATTGGAGGGCGCCTTCAGCCCCTTGGGTATGGTGATATGCAGCGTTACGTGCCCGGGCTCGCCGGTCGGGAAATCGAGGCACGGCCAGAACAGGTCGCAGCCCGAACCCTCCGCCGTGGTCGCGAACCAGGTGCGGCCATCGGGCGTCTTCGACCAGACCATGCCGTCGTCCCAGGGCGCATGCACCGCGACATGCGGCGTGCCGCCATAGGTGATCGTTGCGGTTAGGCTTTTGCCGGTCGCGACCGTCTCCGGCAGCGTGATGCTCAACCGGCCGTCGGGATCGGCAAAGGCGGGGCGGGGCAGGGGCTTGCCATCAATCGCAACCGCGCTCGGCGCGATATTATGATCGAGATCGAGCAGCAGCCTGGTCAAGGGCGCTTTCGCGGTGAAGACCAGCGTGGCCACGCCGCGCAGTTCCTCCTTCTCCGGCAGCACCTCGAACTTCAGATCGGCCGAATCGAAGGCGAGCTTCGCTTGATCGGGGTCGATCGGCCCGCCCGATCTTTGAGTCTGGGCGCTGATCGCCGGCTCGCCCTTTTTGGGCAGGCTCGCTGCAGTCAGCGGAGAAGCAGCGAGCACAAGGGCGGAAGCGAGCAGGAATCGGGGGAACATGCGGGCACCTTGCTTCAGCGGAGGTAAATCGGGGCGCGTAAAAAAGAGGCTTACGCCGCCAAACAGCATGCGGTGATTGATGGATCGGTTACCTACACCATATAAGACGTAACTTGTGCCGCGTTCAGGCACACCCGGAGTATCCATGACCCAATCCTACCCCGTCCTGCCGCTTCGCGACATCGTCGTTTTCCCGCACATGATCGTGCCGCTGTTCGTCGGCCGCGACAAGTCGGTCGCGGCGCTCGAAGCCGCCATGGCCGCCGACAAGGAAATCTTCCTCGTCGCCCAGCTCGATCCTGCCGAAGACGATCCCGAGCGTGAGGATCTCTACGATATCGGCGTCACCGCGACGGTGCTGCAATTGCTCAAGCTTCCCGACGGCACGGTCCGCGTGCTGGTCGAGGGCAAGGTGCGCGCGGCGCTCGATGCGCTGTCCGCCACGGAAACCTATCTCACCGCGACCGTATTGCCGGTCGAGGAAAAGCCGGCCGAGGGCACTGAGGTGTCCGCGCTGATGCGCTCGGTCATCGACCAGTTCGAGAACTACGCCAAGCTCAACCGCAAGCTCCCCGCTGAAACCGCGGTCCAGCTCGGCGAGATCGAGGAAGCGTCGCGGCTCGCCGATGCGGTCGCTTCGAACATCTCGGTCAAGGTCGCCGACAAGCAGGCGCTGCTGGTCGAGGCCGATCCGGCGCGCCGGCTGGAGATGGCGTTCGCCTTCATGGAAGGCGAGCTCGGCGTCCTGCAGGTCGAGAAAAAGATCAAGAGCCGGGTCAAGCGCCAGATGGAGAAGACGCAGCGCGAATATTATCTCAACGAGCAGCTCAAGGCGATCCAGCGCGAGCTCGGCAATGAGGGCGAAGAAGGCGAGGGCGACGAGGTCGCCGAGCTGACCCAGAAGATCGCGACGCTCAAGCTTTCCAAGGAAGCCCGCACCAAGGCAACCGGCGAACTCAAGAAGCTGAAGACGATGGCGCCGATGTCAGCCGAGGCGACCGTCGTGCGCAATTATCTCGACGTGCTGCTGGGCCTCCCCTGGGGCAAGAAGACCAAGATCAAGAAGGACATCTCGGCCGCGCAGGCGATCCTCGACGAGGATCATTATGCGCTGGAGAAGGTGAAGGACCGGATCGTCGAATATCTCGCGGTCCAGGCGCGCACCAACAAGCTGAAGGGCCCGATCCTGTGCCTCGTCGGGCCTCCCGGCGTCGGCAAGACCTCGCTCGGCAAGTCGATCGCCAAGGCGACCGGCCGCGAGTTTGTGCGCCAGTCGCTTGGCGGCGTGCGCGACGAAGCCGAGATCCGCGGCCACCGGCGGACCTATATCGGCTCGCTGCCGGGCAAGATCGTCACCAATCTCAAGAAAGCCGGCAGCTCCAACCCGCTGTTCCTGCTCGACGAGATCGACAAGCTCGGCCAGGATTTCCGCGGCGATCCCGCGTCCGCCCTGCTCGAGGTGCTTGATCCGGAGCAGAATTCCAAGTTCCAGGACCATTATCTCGAGATCGATCTCGATCTCAGCGACATCATGTTCGTGACGACCGCGAACACGCTGAACCTGCCTCAGCCTCTGCTCGACCGCATGGAGATCATCCGGCTCGAGGGCTATACCGAGGACGAGAAGGTCGAGATCGCCGAGCGGCACCTGATCGCCAAGCAGATCGAGGCGCATGGGCTGAAGAAGGGCGAGTTCACGCTCACCACCGAAGGCCTGCGTGCGCTGATCCAATATTATACCCGTGAGGCCGGCGTCCGCACGCTCGAGCGCGAGATCGCCAAGCTCGCGCGCAAGGCGCTGCGCCGCATCCTCGAGGGCAAGACCGAGAGCGTGACGATCACGCCCGACAATCTCGCTGAATTCGCCGGGGTGAAGAAATATCGCCATGGTCTCGGCGAGGAAGAGAACCAGGTCGGCGCAGTGACCGGCCTTGCCTGGACTGAGGTCGGCGGCGAGCTGCTGACGATCGAAAGCGTTACCGTGCCCGGCAAGGGCAGCGCCAAGGTCACGGGCAAGCTCGGCGATGTGATGAAGGAATCGATCGAGACAGCGCTCAGCTTCATCAAGGCGCGGTCCCCGAGCTACGGGATCAAGCCGAGCATCTTCGCGCGCAAGGATATCCATATCCATCTGCCCGAAGGCGCGGTGCCCAAGGATGGTCCGTCGGCAGGCATCGGCATCGTGACGGCCATCGTCTCGACGCTCACCGGCGTGCCGGTGCGGCGCGATATCGCGATGACCGGCGAGGTGACGCTGCGCGGCCGCGTGCTGCCGATCGGCGGGCTGAAGGAAAAGCTGCTCGCGGCCCTGCGCGGCGGCATCACCACGGTGCTGATCCCGGCCGAGAATGAAAAGGACCTGGAGGAAATCCCCGCCAATGTCCGTGAGGGGCTGACGATCATCCCCGTCGCGCATGTCGACGAGGTGCTCCGCCTGGCCCTGACCGGACCGCTCACCGCGATCGACTGGACCGAGGCTGACGATCTCGCCGCCCAGCCGCCGGCGGGGGTTGCGCCGATCGGTGGTGAACTCCACCACTGATTGAGCGTGAATTAAAGCACTGAACGACGCGTTATCGCCGTTTTGGGCGGGATATCGCGTCGTTTTGCTTTGACAGCCCCGTTTCGACCCGCCTTACTGCACAACCGGCTTTTGCGCCGCGACTCATTCTCAGATGTATCATTTCAAGACGGGGGTTCTCCAGGCATGAACAAGCAGGAACTGATCGGATCGGTCGCCGATGCGTCCGGGCTCGGCAAGGGCGATGCCAGCAAGGCGGTCGAGGCAGTATTCGATGCGATTTCGGCCGCGCTCAAAAAGGGTGACGAGGTTCGGCTGGTTGGTTTCGGCACGTTCTCGGTCAGCAAGCGCAAGGCTTCGACCGGCCGCAACCCGCGTACCGGCGAGCCTATGACGATCAAGGCATCGTCGCAGCCCAAGTTCAAGGCAGGCAAGGGCCTGAAGGACTCGGTCAACTAATCGGGCCGGAAGGCGGGCGGGGCTGGACAAGCCGCGCCCGCCTGTCTTAAGGCGAACAGACAATGGGGCGGCGGCGACGCCGCCCTATTCCGTTGGCGGCCCGGTGAACCGGGCGCGACGGGCGCGTAGCTCAGTGGTAGAGCACACCCTTCACACGGGTGGGGTCGTAGGTTCAATCCCTACCGCGCCCACCATTTCCGGGGCAGGACCTAGCGCCTGTCATCCCCGCGAACGCGGGGATCCCGCTTCTTCTTTTTCTTCTTCCTCTTCCGCTCCCCGGCGAAGGCCGGGGCCCAGTTGGGGGACGATTGTGATGGATGTTGCGTCTCGTTACATCAACCTTCCCAACTGGGCCCCGGCCTTCGCCGGGGAGCAAGAAGGACGGCCCGCGAACTGTCTATTTGGTCAGATTTGATGGGGCGAGGTTTTAGAAAGACGGCTTCGGCCGTGCGAACCCCATCGTTGCCCAACCGGCGAGCATCCTGAAAAGGAACCGCGCCGTCTGCGCCCGCACGCGCGGCCGCAGCGTCTGATCGTCCAGGCTGCAGCCGTACATGGAAAGCCAATATCCCGGCGCGAAATCCAGGAACATGGGCGAATTGCAGCAGGTCGCGACCACGCGCCGCGTCGGCGATTCGGGCGTGAGACGGTGTTCCGTCAGATTCTCGCGCCCCCGGATCAGGGCGACACGATCCTTGCGGAACATGGCGTAGACGACCCCGCCATCCTCGCTCAGCACGGAAGGAGCGCCCGGCGCACGCTCGAAGTCCCGCGCCGCGGCGACGCAGCTCTCGCAATGGCAGGTCGCGACGATGATCGGCGCGCCGGCATTTTCGAAGGCGGTGGCACCGCACTGGCAAACCGAGCCGCAGCGTTGATGCCCGCTCATCTTCAAGCCGCCGGAGGGTCGGCGCACTTCGCCAGAATCCGCGCCAGCGGGTTCGGCTCGGGCTCAGCTACCTTGTACAGGGTGTTCACATCGCGGTGGTTGAACGGCTCTGCCCGCCCATGGACGGTCAGCGTCGTATCGATCGCATAGCTCCACGATCCGTCGGGATTGAAATCGATCTCGATCCGGTAAGCATCGGTGCGAAAGGCATATTCGAGGAACGCCGTCGAGCAGATGCCATATTCAGTCTGGCCGCGCGTGGCGGTGAGCACCAGCTTCGTATCGCTGGCGGATGCCTGGCCGGATGCGATCGCCACCTGCCCGCGCGGGATGGCGACGGTCTGCAGCACCAGCCCGCTCGCCGGCTCCCACAGCCAATAGCCGACCTGATCGTGGAAGGTGATATCCTCCTCGGGCGTGTTGATATGGATATGGTAGCGCAGGCCGTAGAAGAGCTGCGGGCCATTGGCCTGCGGGTCGATCGGCTCGAACACAATCCGCTCGCGAAAGACGCGGCGTTCCGGGCCTGCTGCCTTCGGATTCAGATCGACGCCCTTTTCCGCCTCCCACGTCCCGGCCAGCCGCCGCAGCGGCCCGAGATTGGCAAGCGTGTCGGGATCGACATCGCTCGGCTCAGTGAAAACATCTTCAGGAAAAGGGTTCATGCAAGCCTCCGAATCGCGCTACCCGCATCGCATCGGAAGCCCGTAATCACCAGCCCCAGGGCCGTTCGCGAAACCATTTGGTGATGACATATTTGGTGCCGCTGCGCACTTTCATGCCGTGGTGGAGGGTGGCGGCATTGAGCGACCCGTCGGGGCGGCGATTGTCCCAGGCCAGCAGCTTGCCGGTTTCGGGCTGGACGATCTTGTCGATCGCCTTGAAGCGGGTCGCGCCGCCCGCCTCCGGCTCGTTGAGATAGATCATCACCGTCCAGGTGCGGTTTCCCGCCACGCCGCAATAGCGCTCATAATCGACGCCCGCAGGCTCGAAATAATCGGTGTGCTGCTTGAACTCCTGTCCCACCGCATAGCGCTGGCCCTGCATCGGCTCGCCAAACCGGCCGTCCAGCCCGGTCAGGTCGAGGATGGCATTCTCGACCGCGGCGACGACTGGATCATTGCTGTCGAGATCGCAGGTCTCGCTGGTGCGGAAGGTCGGATCGCCATTATGGTCGGACAGGGTCGAGGGCCGCCGGATCGAGTCGATCCGGTCGCACACTGCCTGGCAGGTCTCGGCGGTGAGGAAATTGCGGCGCAGGAACAGGGTGAGCTTCGGGCTCGGTACGCGCTGGATGCCTGGTGTCGCCTTGAGGCGCGCGACCACCTCGTCGGAAGGCTGGCCGGAGCCGAAGTTGGGACGGGTGGCGGCAGTGTCGGTGGTATCGGTCATCGGCGCGGTTTCTGCCAAAGCCGCGGGCGATTGGCCAGCCCGGCACGAAACGTCTCGCAAGCTTCACAGCGTTGACGTACGACTGTAACTATCGATCCCTAGCACCGCGGCGATCGGGGATTTTTTGCGAATGCGTTTGGTACTGGATGCGCGGGCACGAGCGCTGTTGCGGCGGCTGCCTCGCACCAACGTCTATTCGGCGCTCGAACTGCTGTTGCTGGCGGGGCTCGCGGTGCAATGCGCGCGGCTCTTCTGGGTGCTGGCGACGCCGGTCAGCCCGCTCGGCGCCTGGCAGCCGGTGCAGCCGGGCTTCAACGGCTCGCCCGCCGCGATGCTGCAGGGTTTCGATCCCTTTTTCCGGCTGAGCGGCGGCGACAGCAAGTCCACCGTCGTCACCTCGCTCCAGCTTACCCTGTACGGCACGCGCACCAATGATGCGACCGGTGGCGGATCGGCGATCATCGCCGGTCCCGACGGCGTCCAGAAGAGCGTCGCGGTCGGCGAGGAGATCAGCCCCGGCGTTAAGCTCAAATCCGTGACGTTCGATCATGTCGTCATCGATCGCGGCGGTGCAGAGGAAAATCTCTTCCTTGACCAGAGCGGCGCTGTCACACCCGTTGCGCCGCCGCCCGTTGCCGGGCCGTCGCTGCTTTCGTCGAACCCGCCACCACCCCCGCCTGGCGGCAAGGGCATCGCGCCGGCGCAGCTTCGCACGGATATCGGCTTCATCCCGCGCGTCGATGGCGGCAAGGTGAGCGGCCTCACCGTCCGCCCGCTCGGGTCGGGCGCGCTGTTCCGCCAGGCCGGCCTGCGCGAAGGCGATGTCATCACCGCGATCGGCGGACGCCCGGTCTCCGGCCAGGGCGATTTCGAGCAAGCCGCGGCCGCGATGGGCAAGGGCGGCACCGTTCCCGTCACCGTCGAGCGCGGCAACCAGACCCTTTCCCTCCTGATCACGATTGCCGGCCAATGAAGAAACTGATCCTCGCCTCGGCGCTCGTCCCCGCTCTGATATTGGCGGTGGCCGGCCCGCTCGCCGCCCAGACGACGATGAACGTCCGCGACGCCGATATCCGCGCCTTCATCGCTGACGCGGCGCGGGTGACCGGGCGCACCTTCATCATCGACGCCCGAGTCCAGGGCAAGGTGACTGTCGTCACTGACCGGCCGCTGTCGCGCTCCGAATATTTCGAGGTGTTCCTCTCGACGCTCCGCGCGAACGGCCTGGTCGCGGTGCCGACCTCGAACGGTGCCTTCCGCATCCAGCCGACCGACAATGCCGCCTCGCAGCCGAGCCGGGTCGGGTCGCGCGGTGCCGCGCGCAACAGCTACGTCACCGAGATCGTGCGGCTGCGCTCGATCGACGCCGCCTCGGCGCTCGATACGGTGCGGCCGCTGGTCAGCGCGCAGGGCTCGGTCACCGCCAATCGCGGCGGCAATTCGCTCGTGATCGTCGATTTCGCCGATAATATCCGCCGCGTGCGCGAGGTGCTGCGCCAGATCGACACCGACAATGCCTCGACCCGTGTGATCGCCTTGAAGAATGCCGGCGCCCGCGAGATCGCGACTGCGCTCCAGGCGCTTGTCGGCACGGGCGGGGGAGGGGCCGGGCAGGGCGCAGCCGGCGGCCAGGGCGCGAGCGTCATCGCGGTCACCAGCTCGAACTCCGTGGCGCTGCGCGGCGATCCTTCCACCGTCGCGCGTCTCGCCGCAGTTGCCGAGGATCTCGATCGCCGGGCGAAGAACGGAACCGAGATCAAGGTGATCTTCCTCGAGAATGCCGATGCCGAGCAGTTGCTGCCGGTGTTGCAACAGCTTGTCGGCCAGACGCCGACTCAGCCTGCGCCGACTCAGCCCCTGTCGAAATCCAATTTCGGCGGGACGGGCAACGATACCCAGGCCAACACCGTCTCGCAGTCGGTGCCGCAGCCGGTCGCGACATCGTCGCCAACCTCAGGGACTGGCCAGCCCGCGGTCACCGCTGAAGGCGGCCGCACGGCCTCAGTCGTCACCCGCTTCGCCGGCGCCAATGCAATCGTCATCGCCGCGCCCGCCGAGGTGCAGCGCCAGCTTGCCGAGGTCGTGCACCAGCTCGACACCCGGCGCGAGCAGGTGCTGGTCGAGGCGATCGTGGCCGAGGTGTCGGACGCGACGGCGAGCAAGCTCGGCGTCCAGTTCCTGCTCGCCGGCCTTCCCGGCAGCGGCGTGCCGACCTTCGCGACGAGCTACAGCAACTCGGCACCCAATCTGCTGACGATCGCGGGCGCGATCGGCGCGCGCCAGCTCGCGACCACCACCACCACCGTCAACGGCACCACGACCGTCACCACCACGAACAATACAGTCAGCGATTCGCTTGCCCAGTCGGCGATCAGCTCGATCCTCGGCGCCTCAGGCGGGTTTGGCGGCGGCGCGTTCAACATCGGCAAGGACGCGATCTTCGGCACGATCATCAACGCGGTGAAGTCCGACACCACCTCCAACCTGCTCCAGGCGCCCTCGCTGACCACGCTCGACAACCAGGCCGCGCGCATCCTGGTCGGCCAGGAAGTGCCGGTCACCACCGGCCAGGCGCTCAGCAACAATTTCGACAATACCTTCCGCACCACCCAGCGCGAGAATGTCGGCATCCAGCTCGAGGTGAAGCCGCAGATCAATTCGAGCGGCACGATCAAGCTGTTCCTGCACCAGCAGGTCAGCTCGATCGCCGGACCGGTGTCGAGCGACAACAGCGACCTGATCCTCAACAAGCGCGAGGTCGAGACGACGCTGACGGTCGATGACGGCCAGATCGCGGTGATCGGCGGCCTGCTCAGCGACGATGAGCGGCGGACGATCGAGAAAGTCCCGCTGCTCGGCGATTTGCCGGGCGTTGGCGCGTTGTTCCGCTCGAAAGCCAAGCAGCGCACCAAGACCAATCTGATGATCTTCATCCGCCCGACTATCCTGCGCAGCGCCGAGGATACCCGCAAGGTGACCGAGCAACGCTACGGCTATCTGCGCCTCCAGCAGGCCGGCCAGCGCCCCGATGAGGAACCGAGCATCGACGAGCTGGTCCGCGACTATCTCGGCGCCGCCGCGCCGCTGCCGGGCGCGGGAACTCCTGGCGGCATCGACGATCCGCGCGTCGCAGTGCCGGTGCAGCGCAGTTCGACCAGCGTCATTCATCCGAAGAGGGACAAATGATCACGGGCGATACGCCTTCTTCCTCAAGCCCCTCCCCTTCAGGGGCATCGGCGTCCTTGGCCCTGTCCGGGGGACAGGGCTACGCCGATGCTCCTGAAGGGGAGGGGCTTAAAAGCTTGCCCGATCAGATGGTGGGCATCCCCTACGCCTTCGCCCGGCGCTTCGGCGTCGCCCTGAACACCGGCGACAGCACCCATTTCTCCATCGCCATGCGCGAAGGCTCCGATCCCAAGGTGCTGCTCGAACTGCGCCGCCACCTCGCCCGGCCCTTCGCTGTCAGCTTCGTCACCCCCGAGGATTTCGACCGCCTCCTGTCCGATCGCTACGCCATGGACGGCCAGGCAGCAGCAGTCGCGGCCGGCACGCTCGGCCTGGGCGACGAGCTCGATCTGCTCGCCGGCGACCTGCCCACCGCCGACGACCTGCTCGACACCGCCGACGATGCCCCCGCGATCCGCCTGATCAACGGCATCATCGCCGATGCCGCGCGCCACGGCGTGTCGGACATCCATATCGAACCGTATGAGACCGGCCTCGTCGTCCGCATGCGCATCGATGGCGTGCTGCGCGAGACGCTGCGCATGCCGCCGCATGTCGCGCCCGTGGTGGTCAGCCGCATCAAGGTGATGGCCCGCCTCGACATCGCCGAGCGGCGCGTGCCGCAGGACGGCCGCATCGGCCTGACGCTTGGCGGCAAGCTGCTCGACGTCCGCGTTTCGACCCTGCCGAGCCGGGCAGGGGAGCGAGTCGTGCTGCGCATCCTCGACAAGGAGAATGCCGGGATCACGCTCGACGTGCTCGGCATGACGCCCGCGATCAATTCCATGCTCAAGACCGCGCTGTCCGAGCCGAACGGCATCATCCTCGTCACCGGCCCGACCGGCTCGGGCAAGACGACCACGCTCTATGCCGCGCTCCGCCTGCTCAACGACGGCAGCCGCAATATCCTGACGGTCGAGGATCCGGTCGAATATGCCATGGAGGGCGTCGGCCAGACCCAGGTGAACCCCAAGGTTGGCCTCACCTTCGCCGCCGGCCTGCGCGCGATCCTGCGCCAGGATCCTGACGTGGTGATGGTCGGCGAAATCCGCGATCGCGAGACCGCCGAGATCGCCGTCCAGGCCTCGCTCACCGGCCATCTCGTGCTCTCGACGGTCCACACCAACGACGCGGTCGGCGCGATCACCCGGATGCGCGACATGAAGGTCGAGCCCTTCCTGCTTGCATCCACGCTGCGCGCCGTGATCGCGCAGCGACTGGTGCGCCGGCTTTGCCCGGAGTGCCGGCGGCCGGTGCAGGCGCAAGGCTCGGTCTCGGCGCTGCTCGGCTTCGACGAGGGCACGGTGGTGTTCGAGCCCGTCGGCTGCGCCGAGTGCAACGGCTCCGGCTTCAAGGGCCGCATCGGCGTGTTCGAGGCGATCCGCATCGACGAAACGATCCGCCGGCTGATCAACGATGGCGGCGACGAAGCGATCATCGCCCGCCATGCCTTTCTCCATTCCCCCAATCTCGGCTCGGCGGCGCGCCAGCTCGTCCGCGACGGGCTGACCACGCCCGAGGAAGCCGTCCGCGTCTCGCGCCGCGACATGGCGGATATCGAGGCGCCCCTGGTGGCGGAACCGAGCGCTGATGGCTGATTTCGACTATCTCGCCATCGACACCAAGGGTCGCGAGACGCGCGGCCATATCGCCGCGCCCTCGATCGACGATGCCCGAGTCCTGCTCGACCGCCGCCGCCTCTATGTCGTGAAGGTCGAGCCCGGCTCGGGTCCGGCGCCACGCGGCCGGCCCTTGCTCTCCGATCTCCGCTTCGGCCGCCGCAAGATGAGCGGCAAACAGCTTGCCCTGTTCACCCGCCAGCTCGCCACGCTCAACCGCGTCTCGCCGCTCGAGGAATCGCTGCGCACCATAACCCGCCAGACCGAGCAGGAGAGCGTCCGTACGATCGTCGCCTCAGTCCATGCCGGCGTGGTCGAGGGCCGCCGCCTCGCCGAGGCGATGGGCCGCGAGCCGAAAAGCTTCCCGCCGCTCTACCGCGCGATGGTCTCGGCGGGCGAACGCTCGGGTTCGCTGCCGATCATCCTCGAACGCCTTTCGGTGCTGCTCGAACGCCAGGCCGAGATCAGCGCCAAGATCGTCACCACGCTTGCCTATCCGGCGGTGCTGGCGGTGGTCGCAATGGGCGTGGTCACTGCGCTGATGATGTTCGTCGTGCCGCAGGTGGTCCAGCAGTTCGACACGGTCGGCCAGCAGCTCCCGCTGCTCACGCGGATGGTGATGGGCCTCTCGGCGTTTCTGGTGGGCTATTGGTGGGCGATCCTGCTTGGCGTCGCGCTGCTCGGCTTCGGCATCTGGCGCGCGCTCAAGGATCCCGGGATCCGGCTCGCCTTCGATACATGGGTGCTGAAGCTCCCGCTGCTCGGCCGGCTGATCCGCGATCTCCACGCAGCGCGTATCGCCCGCACGCTCGCGACGATGGTCGCGAGCCGCTTGCCCTTGCTCGAAGGCCTGACTCTGACTGCCGGCACCATCCACAATCGCCGTCTGCGCCTCGCCTCGGACGAAATCGCCGAATCGATCCGCGGCGGCGGCAGCCTTTCGGCGGCGATGCGTCGCACCGGCGTCTTCCCGCCCTTGCTCACCTATCTCGCTGCCTCGGGCGAGAGCGCCGGCCAGCTCGACGAGATGCTCGAGCGCGCCGCCGATTATCTCGAACGCGAGTTCGATCGCTTCACCGCGACCGCCTTGTCGCTGCTCGAACCGGCGATCATCGTGCTGATGGGCGGCATCGTGGCGACGATCGTGCTATCGATCCTGCTGCCCATCCTCCAGCTTACCACGCTTGCCGGCCAATGAGGTTCAAGATGCGTACCCGTTTCCAGTCCCGCGATCCCGAACGCCGCAAGGAGGAGGGCTTCACCCTTATCGAACTGATGGTGGTGATCGCCATCCTTGCGATTCTCACCGTCGTCGTCGCGATCAATGTCATCCCGAGCGGGGAAAAGGCGAAGGTCACCAAGGCCAAGGTCGATATTTCCACGCTTGAAAGCGCCCTCAACCTCTACAAGCTCAACTACGACAGCTATCCCACGACGGCGCAGGGCCTGCAGGCCCTAGTCACCCCGCCGGCCGGCGTCGATGCGAGCAAATATCAGAAGGGCGGCTATATCCAGAAGCTGCCGCCCGATCCCTGGGGGCGCCCCTATCTCTACGCGTCGCCCGGCCAGCATGGCGAGGCCGATGTCTGGACGCTCGGTGCCGACGGCAAGGAAGGCGGTGAGGGGGCTGATGCCGATATCGGCAGCTGGCAATAGCCCCCGCGCCGAGGAGCGCGGCTTCACCCTGATAGAATTGATGATCGTCATCGTCGTGATCGCCCTGGCGTCGGCGGCGGTCGTGTGGTCGATCCCCGATCCGCGCGGGCGCCTGCGCGACGAGGCGACGCGTTTCGCGGTGCGCGCCCAGGCAGCGCAGCAGGCTGCGGTGGTCGACGGGCGTCCGGTAAGCGTCTGGGTCTCGGACGGCGGCTATGGCTTCGATCAGCGCAGCCACGGCGCCTGGGCGTCGATCGGCGAGAAGCCGTTCGAGGTGACGAGCTGGGGCAGGGGTACGCACGCGATCGTCGCGAATGGCGGCGGGCGCGACCGGGTGATGTTCGATTCGACTGGCTTTGCGGATCGGCCGCTCGAGGTACGGCTGGCGCGCGATTCGGAAAGCGTGACGGTGCATGTCGGGGCCGATGGCGGCGTGAAGGTCGGCAGCTGATGCGCGAGTCTCGCACCCCCTGCTTGCTCCCCGGCGAAGGCCGGGGCCCAGTTGGGGGACAGTTATGGTCGGCGTTGCGCATCGTCACATCCGCCTTCCCAACTGGGCCCCGGCCTTCGCCGGGGAACAGGTTTTCCTCGGTGGAGACCCAAGGCTTCACCCTCATAGAAATGATGGTGGCGCTCGCCGTATTCAGCTTGGCCGCCCTCGCTCTGATCCGCTTGGAAGGCGCAACGATCCGCGGCGCCTCGATCCTCGATTCGACGCTGACCGCGCAGATGGTCGCCCGCAATGTCGCGATCGAGGCGATGACCGATGCGCGGACGCCGACGATCGGCATCGCCAAGGGCGTCGAGCAGAATGGCGGCAAGACCTGGACCTGGACCCGCGAAACCCGCCCGACCGGCGATTCGCGCATCGTCCGGATTGATGTCGAGGTCATGGACGCAGCCGGAAGCCGCCAGGGTCATCTGACCGTCGTGCGTACCGGAACCGTCGGAGGCGCGGCCTCATGAGGCGGGACTCGGGATTCACCCTCATCGAGGTAATGATCTCGCTGATGATCTTCGGCCTGCTCGCCGCGGCGGGTGTGGCGTTGCTCAGCTTCAGCGTCCGCGCCCCGAGCGCGACCGGTAAGAAGCTCGATGATGTCCAGGCACTCAACCGCCTGTCCTCAGCCCTCGCGGCCGATCTCGCCCAAGCCGAGACCCGCCAGGCCCGCAACGAGGCCGGCGATCTGCTGCCTGCCTTTGTCGGCGAAACCGGATCGTCGATGACGCCGATGCTGCGCTTCGTGCGCGGCGGCTGGAGCAATCTGGACGCGGCGCCGCGCCCGGGCGAGCAGAAGGTCGAATATCGCCTCACCGGCGGCGTGCTCCAGCGAATCGCCTATCCCATGCTCGACGGCGCTGAGCCCTTGCCGCCCGCGGCGATGCTCGATCATGTCCGTCAGGTGAGTCTGCGCTACCGCCTCGACGGCGCCTGGAGCGACACCTGGCAGGGCACGCCCGTGGCCGCGCTCCCCCAGGCAATGGAGATGCGCCTCGTGCGCGACGACGGCATCGAGTTCCGCCAGCTGTTCCTCGTCGGATCGAGCTATGAAAAGCCGCTGGCCAATGCGTCGCACTGATCGCCCCTCAGTACGCGATTCCGAACGGGGCGCGGCGCTGCTGACGGTGCTGCTGCTCGTCGCGGTCATCGCCGTGCTGGCCGGCACAGCGCTCGAAAAGCTGCGGCTCTCCACCCGGCTCGGCGGCAATGCCGTCGCGCTTGATCAGGCGCGCGCCTATTCCTTCGCCGCCGAAACACTCGCACTGACCAGGGTGAGCGACCTGCTCAAGAGCAACAGCACCCATGTCACGCTGGCGGGCGGCTGGAGCAATCGCCCGATCCCGCTGCCCGTCCCCGGCGGCGTCGCCACCGCCCGGCTGACCGATGGCGGAAACTGCTTCAATCTCAACAGCCTGGTGGTCGAGACTGCGCCCAACACCTATGCCGCCTTCACGCCTGCGCGCCTCCAGTTCGCGCGGCTGATCCGGCTGGTCGGCGGCCCCGGCGCCTCCGGCGATTCGATCGCGGCGGCCACCTCGGACTGGATCGACAGCGACACCAGCCCGATTGATCTCGGCGCCGAGGACAGCGCTTATGGCGGGCAGGGGACGCCCTATCGCACCGCCAACACGCTGATGGGCGATGTCAGCGAGCTGCGCGCGGTTGCCGGGGTGACGCCGGCCATCTACGCAAGGCTTCGCCCCTGGATCTGTGCCTTGCCCATTGCCAAATCTTCCAAGATCAACATCAACACGCTCCTGCCCGAACAGGCGCCGCTGCTGGCGATGCTGATGCCCGACACGCTGACGGTCGAGGGCGCGCGCCAGGCGCTGCTCCAGCGCCGGCCGCAAGGCTATGAGGATGCCGGTTCCTTCTGGAAGGCGGCCGGGATCACCCCCTCGTCCGACGCCGCGAGCGATACTGCGGTGACCACGACGTGGTTCGCGCTGCAGGTCGATGTAACGGTCGGCAGCGCCGAACTCGAACAGCACGGTCTGATCGACGCCACGACTCTCCCGGCCCGGCTCGCGTCGCGGCAATGGGGCGAGCCGTCATGACCCTCGTCCTGTTCCTGCCCACCCATAGCGCCTCTTGGCGCTGGCTGCGTATCGCCGACGGCGCCATCGCCCGCCGCGGTGAGGGGCTGCCGACTTCCGAAGACGAGGAAATCGAACCCCCCATCGTCATCACCCCCGCCGACTCAGTCACCCTGCACTGGGCCGAGCTGCCCGATCGCTCGATCGCGCAATCCGTGACGGCGGCGCGCCTGCTCGTCGCCGAGGCAAGCGCCGCGCCGATCGCCGAACTCCATGTCGCGGTCGGCCGCGAGGACGGGCATGAGGAGCGGCCGATCGGCGTGGTCTCGGTAGCGCAGATGCAGGCCTGGCTTGCCCTGCTCGCTGCCAATGGCGTCGATCCCGCCGGGCTGATCCCAGCACCGATGCTGCTGCCCCGGCCTGAATCCGGCTATGTCCGCGCCGATCTCGGCGGCGAGACCGTCGTGCGCGGGCCGACCAGCGGCTTTGCCGATGAGCCCGGGCTGACCGAGCTCATCACCGGCGGCACGGCACCCCTCGCGCTCGGCCGCGACGAGATCGAAACAGCCATCGTCGCTGCCATCGCCGCCCCCGCGCTCGATCTGCGCCAGGGCCCGTTCGCCCGGAGGCTGCGCCGCGCGATCGACTGGGGGCTGGTCCGCCGCCTCGGCTGGCTGGTTGCCGCGATCCTTGTCGTGTCGCTGCTGATCAGCCTCGTCCAGATCCTCAAATACAACCTCGCCGCCGAATCGGTCGAGCGCCAGGCGGATCTGCTCGCCCGTCAGGGCCTTCCGCATGGCGAGACGGTCAACAATGCCGATCGCCAGCTCGATGCCCGGCTCGCCGGCCTGCGCGGCGCCGGCGCCGGTTTCGGCCAGACGACCGCGGCCGTGTTCGCCGCAGTAAAGTCAGTGCCCGGCGCCGAGGTCCGCGCCATCGCCTTCGATCCCAACGGAGCGCTCCGCGTCACCGCCTCGACCGAGAATGAGGGGCAGATCACCGATCTGCAGAACCGCATCCACGCTTATGGCTTTGTCGTCCAGCTCAGCCCGGTCGCGGCGAGCGCCGGCCGCTTCACTGCCGTGCTGACGGTGACGCCGCGATGACCGCCCTCCGTCTCTGGTTCGCCGCGCGCTCGCTGCGCGAGAAACGCCTGCTGATCGTGATGGTCGCGCTCGCCGTGGTCACCCTGGTCTGGGCGCTGATCATCCGCCCGGTCAATGACGGCCTGTCCAGCGCGCGCGAACGGCATCAGGATGCAGTGATCCTTCTCGCCGACACACAGGCACGGGTGAAGGCAGTCGCGGCGCTCGCACAGCATCCCGCACAGATCGGGGCACCGCTCGACACGATCATCCGCGATCGCGCCAACGAAGCCGGCTTCGCGCTGACCAGCGTCACCGCCGACGGACCGAACCGCGTGCAGATCGCGATCGCCACCGCGCGGCCCGGCGCATTGTTCGGCTGGATCGCCCAGCTCGAATCCGCCGGCATCATCGTCGAGTCGCTCGCCACCGCCGACAATGGCGACAAGACCGTCTCGGCGCAGATCAGCTTCAGGGTGCGCGGCCAATGAACCGCATCCGCCTCAAGACCGGCCCTGCCGCCTTTTTCGGCGCGGCGTTCGTGATCGCGCTGATCGTCCTGCTGCCGCTTAGACTCGCCATGGGCTGGTTCGATCTCGGCAATACCGGCCTGACCGCTCGCCAGGTCAGCGGTAGCGTCTGGCACGGCAATTTGCGCGAGGCGAGTTTCGGCGGCGTTGCGCTCGGCGATCTCCATGCCGGGCTCTCGCCCTTCCAGCTCCTGGTCGGCCGGGCGCGAATCAATCTGTCGGGGCAGGGCAGTGGAGCCCCTCTCCACGGCGCGATCGGCGTCAGCCGCCACAGCTTCGGTGTCGACGATCTGACCGCGAGCCTGCCCGCCGGCACTGTCTTCGCCCCGGTGCCGGTCTCGGCGCTCGATTTCGACGATGTCAGCGTCCGCTTCCAGGACGGCAATTGCGAAAAGGCCGAAGGTCGGGTCAAGGCGACCCTGTCGGGCGATCTCGCAGGCGTGAGCCTCGGCCAGGGCATGAGCGGCACTGCGCGCTGCGATGCCGGTGCGCTCCTGTTGCCGCTGGTCAGCCAGGCCGGCACCGAGACGATCGCGCTGCGCCTCTGGGGCACCGGCCGGTTCCGTGCTGAACTGACCGTGCAGCCGAGCGATTCGGCCGAGATCCAGAAACTGGTGCTGAGCGGTTTCCAGGCGACCTCCAAAGGCTACACATTGGCGATCGAAGGGCGATTCTAGAAGCATCCGTCACCCCGGACTTGTTCCGGGGTCCATCCATCCGCAAGAGCTACAGCCGTTGCGCGTGCGGGACGATGAACCCCGGAACAAGTCTGGGTTGACGACGAAATAAAGCTGGTGCTCCTTTCGCCCCAACCCGACACTAATCTTGACGTTGGCACCCGCACCCCGCTAGGGGCGCTGCCTCTGCGGCGATCGTAGTTCAATTGGTTAGAGCGTCGGCTTGTGATGCCGGATGTTGCGGGTTCAAGTCCCGTCGGTCGCCCCATTTTTTTCAGCCAGGAATTTTTCCGTGACCACCGGCTGGGGTTTCCCCGATTTCGACGCGCACGAAGGCGTGCACCTTTTCACGGATCCGGCCTCCGGGCTCCAGGCGGTGATTGCGGTGCATTCGACTGCGCTCGGGCCGGCTGCGGGCGGCGTGCGCTTCTGGCATTATGCCGACAGCGACGGCGCGATCACCGATGCGCTGCGCCTGTCGCGCGGGATGAGCTTCAAAAACGCCATGGCCGGCCTGCCGATGGGCGGCGGCAAGGGCGTGGTGCTGGCGGCTCGACCCGGTGACACGATCACCGTGCCGCAGCTCGAAGCCTTTGGCCGCGCAGTCGAATCGCTCGGCGGCCGCTATGTGACGGCCGAGGATGTCGGCATGTCCGAGGCGAGCATGAAGACCATCGCCACCATGACGCGCCATGTCTCCGGCCTGCCGGTCGCGGCGGGCAGCGCGGGCGGCGATCCCGGGCCGTTCACCGCGATGGGCGTCTATCTCGGCGTCAAGGCTGCCGCGAAGCGTGGCCTGTCCGCCGATTCGATGAAGGGCGTGCATGTCGCGATCCAGGGCGTCGGCAGCGTCGGCGGCGGCCTTGCGCGCCTGCTGGCGAAGGATGGCGCGCGGCTGACGCTCGCTGATGTCCATGCTGACAAGGCAGCGGCACTGGCGGCCGAACTCGGCGCCGAGACCGCAGCGGCAGACGCGATCCTCGGCATCGAGGCCGATATCGTCAGCCCCAACGCGCTCGGCGCGATCCTGACCGAGGAATCGATCGCGGCCCTGCGCACCAAGGTGGTCGCGGGCGGCGCGAACAACCAGCTCGCGACTCAGGCCGAGGGCGCGAAGCTCGCCGCGCGCGGCATCCTCTACGCGCCGGACTATGTCATCAACGCGGGCGGCATCATCAATGTCGGCCTCGAATATCTCGGCCATGGCGACCGCGCCGAAGTCGAAGCCCGCATCGCCCGCATTCCCGAGCGGCTGGTCGAAGTGTGGGACGAAAGCGACCGCACCGGCGCGCCCGCGTCCGATGTGGCGGATATGATCGCCAAGCGGCTGATCGGGCGGGGCTGAAGGCTACTCCTTCTGTTCCCCGGCGAAGGCCGGGGCCCAGATGGGATGGCGGAGGTGATGAGCCACAACCTGTATCACCAGCGTCCCCCAGCTGGGCCCCGGCCTTTGCCGGGGACCAAGAAGAATCGAAGCGCGACTTTCACCGGCTTGTAACCGCTCAACCCGGCCTCGGATTCTGCAAAAACACAACATACCCCCGGAAATGCGGGTTCGCCGCCAGCCCAGCTGGCGCGCGCCAGTCACCGCCCTGCAGCAGCCCGATCCTGAAGGGGATCTTCATCCGCTCGAGCCGGGCGAGATACCCCGCATAGCCGGGGATGACATGCCGTCCCTGATAGATCTGCAACACGACCTCATCGACCACGCTTGCCAGCGCATCCAGCCCCCTGGGGTCGCCATTGCTGCTCCAGTCGAGCAGGCCGGTGATGCCCAGCTCGCGATCTGCGGGCAGGTGCCGCCGCAAATCCTTGAGGAACGCGGCATAATCTTCGAGATGCCGTGTCCGTGCGTCGAAATCGATCTGGATGCCGACCACCCGGTTCCCGGCCGATCGCCACCGCGCGAGTTGCGCCAGGATCTGCCGATAGACCGGCGGCGGCCAGCGCAGGGTCTCGACCCGGACGACCATCCAGATATCCGTCCCCGGCAGATGCGGGATCGCCGGACGCTGCGCGACATAGCGGACGGGGTCATGCGCCTCGACTTGGCCCTGCAGGAGATAGATCCGCGTCGCCCGCGCAAGCACGGGCTGCGGCTTGACCCCCGCCCATAGCCAGAAGGCGTCATAATGGCCTGCATCGACACGGTTTTCCGCAACCGGGTCTTCAGGCGCCAAACCGCCCGGCGCGGCGAGCGCAAGCAGCACGGCGATCGCGAGGCCGCGGATCACGGCCTACCAGTAATAACGCTGGTCCTGCGCCCAGTGCGATGCCGGATAATCCTTTTTGAGCCGCAGGAACCACGCCTTGCGCTGCGCGGTCGGCACCTCGACGCCGCCGCAGCTGTTATTGCCCGACGGCCCATAGCAATTCACCGCGCGGTACAGCGCATAGGCCTTGTCCGGCCCGGGCGTCGCCGCATCGGCGATCATCGCCTTGTAGAGCTCCAGACGGGAGAATGCCGGCCCGGGAAAGAGTGACGGCGTCCCGCCGAGCTGGTCCTTCGGCCGCTGGCCGTCCAGCATGAAATCGTCGAAGCCGTTCAGCCGCATGAAGTCGGCCAGGCACAACCGCGCCTTGCTGGCGCGCGCATCCCTGGCCAGCTGGCCCACCACCTCCTTCAGCGAAGGGCAGTCATATTCCGGCGTGCCGGCTGTCTGCGCAAAAACCCCCACGGATGGATGCTCCTCGGCAAGCAAGTCCAGAAAATTGCCGTCCTTCGGCGCCCCGGCCGGCGCCAGCGCCTGATCGGCGAGGAAGTCGCGATAGGCACCGCGCGTCGCGTCCTTGTACAACAGGGTGAACAGCGCGACCTCCCGCTCGTGCAGCGGCGCCCCCGCATCCTTCGCCCGGCGGCGCAACAGTTGCGGGCCCGCGACCGTCACCAGCAAGGTCTCGCGGACCTGAGGATCGTGAATGGGTGAGCCCGGTTCGAAAACCCGGTCCAGCGCGCCGCCGCGTTCGTCATGCATCGCCAGCGCCAGCTCGACCGCCGATCGTTGATAGGGCTTTTGTGCGCCCGCCAGCATCTCGACCCAGAAGCCGCGCGCATTGCGATCTTTCACTGCCTCCAGCGCCATGCCGCGCAGCATCTGCCGGCTGAATTGCAGATGGCTGAAACTGGCTTGGCGGGCGGCGTCCGGAAGGAGACGCAATATCGCTGCGGGCTGCTTCGTGACGTAATAGGCATGGGCCGCCAGCAGATAGTCGAACAGCGCGGGATCGCTCGCAAAATAGGGGCGCTGCGCTTCGAGCTCGGCGATCGCGATCGGCGCGTCATGGCCCTGGCTGGTATCCGGCCATTCCGGGCCGCGCATGCGGCTCAGGTCCAGCACGGCGAGCAGGGTCGGATCGCGGGTATCGGCAATCTTGAGCTCGGGCAGCAGCTTGTAGTCCATCTCCTGGGCAAGCGCGCCATCGTCGAGGCCGCGCTCGGCCGGCGGCAGCGCGAACAGCGCGGCATATTCGGCGGCGAGCTTGGTGGTGTTCCCGCTCAGCCAGTAAACCCGGCGCAGCAAGCCGCGCGCCGATATGGTGTAGAGTCCCTTCGGATAGTCCCGAACATAGTCGCGCAAGCCCGCTTCAGCGCGGGCAATGATCTGCCCGTCGATCGTGCTCGGCTCCTTGCGCGAGCCATAGTCGTCAAAGGCATTGATCTGGGCCCGGTTCACCTCGACCCGGCCGAGCATGTAGCGCGCGGTTTCCCGCGGCCAGGGCTGGTCGGCAGTGCGAAGGGCCGAAAATTGCGCGGCGGCTGTATCATAATCGCCATCATAAAAGGCCTGCGCGCCCCGCAGATACCGGGCGAAGGCCTTGCCCCCAGGCGATTTCATGCGACCCAGGACATCGGCAATCGCTGCCGCGCCCGCACTCGCTCCCGTACAATTCGGCTTCAGGCCGCGCCGGGCGGCGATCAGGTCGGCCCGCTCGCTGCTCGGCACCTTCGTCGTGGCATTGACGGCCGCCTCGAAGGCCTCGGTACCGGCATCGTCGCTCCGACATCGCGATCCCTCGCCATCGGCATAGCTGTTGTTGTCGCCGTCAGGCTGTGCCGGCTTCGGGAAGAATGTGTCCTCGAAGCTGCCCCACTCGAAAAACGCCGTCGCGGGAGCAGGCGGATGATCTCCGGGTTTGCGCACCGGCGTGCGGGTTTCCCGATCGAGCAGGAGGAGGGTCAGATTGACCCGCGTGTCGTTGCCTGGCTGCAGGATGACCATATTGTCGCAGCCGGTCAGCGCGCTGTGGTTGAGTTTCAGACCTGGAGAACATTCGAAATCACCGCTCGCCCTGGCCGGGCTGTGCCACGCCAGGGCCATGATCATCGCAAGCAACAGCGCGCAACTACGATACATGGCGATCTCTCAGATGATGGTTGCGGCCGCCTTGTGCACCAATAGCGGTGTGCCGGTCGAGATGGGCTGGGCTCGTGATTCAAGATTGTGTCCGATCATGCCACGGCGTGCCCATGAAAGATTGCCCGCTCCTATCGTCGAGTACCCGGAGGCCGAACCGAGCTCCCTGTTCCGGTGGAGGGGCTCCCTGTTCCCGCGGCTTGGCCTCCCTGTTCCACCCGGCGCCCTCCCTGTTCCTGAAGAACAGGGAGAACGTCGATACAATATTGAAAAGAAAGAATAATATCTTTGAAAAACGGCCGAAAAGCGCCCGAAAAGAAAACGCCTCCCTGTTTTCTCCCTGTTACGTGCCGATAACAGGGAGAGCCGCCCACCCGGCGACATAGCCAAACTCAATCCATCTCCGCCGGCGATCGCATAACAGCCAGTTGAGTAGCGCCCCAACACCCTCTAGACGTCCGAGCCAGTGCCCAGCCTTCACGCCCTTGCCAATCCAGCGCGCTTCCTCAAGCTCGCCCGTCCGCTCACACCGGCCCTGTTCTGGGCGGGCGTGGCGTTGATCGCGATCGGCAGCTGGGCCGGGCTGAGCCAGACTCCGCCCGATTATCTCCAGGGCGACGCCTTCCGCATCCTCTTCATCCATGTCCCCGTCGCCTGGCTCGGCATGGCCGGCTGGAGCGGGATCGCGATTTCCAGCTTCACCTTCCTGGTCTGGCGCCACCCGCTGGCGATGATCGCCGCGCGGGCGATCGCGCTGCCCGGCGCCGTGTTCACTGCGCTCTGCCTGATCACCGGGTCGATCTGGGGTCGTCCAACCTGGGGCACCTGGTGGGAGTGGGACGGGCGGCTGACCTCGATGCTGCTGCTCTTCTTCGTCTATCTCGGCTTCCTGGCCCTGCACCGCGCCGACGCGGATCGCGGCGGCGACGGCCGGATCTCGGCGATCTACGGCGTCGCCGGCTCGGTGCTGCTGCCGATCATCCATTATTCCGTGATCTGGTGGAACACGCTCCATCAGGGCGAAAGTATCGGCCTCACTTCATCGACCATTGCCGGCTCGATGCTGTGGCCTTTGCCCTTCACCTTGCTCGGCTTCACTTTGTTCTTCGCCGGTATCGTCCTGATGCGGATGCGCGCGATCCTCGCCATCTCCAAGGCCGAAGCCCGTATGCGCAGGATGGCGGCATGAACCCCTGGCCCTTCGTCAGCGCCGCCTATGGCGTGACCTTCCTCGCTTCGGCTGGCCTGGCGCTGTGGAGCTGGCTCGAGATGCGCCGGGCGGAGCGCAAATGAAGGCCCCCTTGCTGTGAAGCCGAAACATCAACGATTGACGCTTGCCCTGGTCGCCCTTGTGGCGGTGGTGGGGGCGGCGATCCTGGCGCTCTCTGCCCTCAAGGACCAGGCCGCGTTCTTCTACGCGCCGGGCGACGTGAAGAAAGCCGGCCTGCCGCTCGGCCGCGCGGTGCGGCTCGGCGGGATGGTCGAGGGTGGATCGATCAAGCGCCAGCCCGACGGCGTCACCATCCATTTCGTCGTGACGGACGGCGTGGCGACGGTACCCGTCGCCTTCCGCGGCATCACGCCTGACCTGTTCCGCGAGAAATCGGGGGTCGTCGCCGAAGGGAGCTTCAACCCGGACGGCAGCTTCACCGCGACCAATCTGCTCGCCAAGCATGACGAGAAATATATGCCGCCCCAGGTCGCCGGTGCGATGCACGAGACGAAGTCGCTGAAACAATGATCGCCGAGGCAGGTCTCGCCGCGCTCTGGTTCGCGGCCGCGCTCGCGGCGCTGCAGCTTGCGCTGGCGGCGGTGGGTATCCGTCGATCTTTCCGCACCGTTCGCCCTGAGCTTGTCGAAGGGCAGCTTGGGAAGAAAAGTGCTTCGACAGGCTCAGCACGAACGGAAGAAGAAGAGCTGACGAGCCAGATTCTTTCAGCCGTTCGCCCCGTCGCGGTGGTGCAGGGGCTGCTCGCGGCGCTCGCCATGGCGCTGCTGATCATCTGCTTCCTGCGCTCCGATATGTCGGTGCTGCTGGTCGCCGAGAACAGCCATTCGGACAAGCCATGGCTGTATAAATTCGCCGGCGCCTGGGGCAATCACGAAGGCTCGATGCTGCTCTGGGTGACGATCCTCGGGCTTGCCGGCGGCGCGGTGGCGATCCTCGAGCACCGGCTCGCCAAGCCGACCCTGATCGCGACGCTCGGCGCTCAGGCGGCGATCGCGCTGGGCTTCTATGCCTTCCTGCTGCTGTCCTCGAATCCCTTCGCGCGGCTCTTCCCCGTGCCGCCGGATGGCAACGGTCTCAATCCGCTGCTGCAGGATCCGGGTTTGGCCTTCCATCCGCCGACGCTTTATATCGGCTATGTCGGCATCTCGGTTGCCTTCTCCTTCGCGGTTGGTGCCCTCATCACCCGCGATGTCGGGCCCGCCTTTGCCCGGGCGATGCGGCCCTGGGTGCTCGGCGCCTGGATCTTCCTGACGCTCGGCATCACCGCCGGCAGCTATTGGGCCTATTATGAGCTCGGCTGGGGCGGCTGGTGGTTCTGGGATCCGGTCGAGAATGCCTCGCTGATGCCCTGGCTCGCCGCGACCGCCTTGCTTCACTCGGTGACGGTGCTGGCGACCCGCGACGGCCTGCGCGCCTGGACGGTGATGCTTGCGGTCGTCGCCTTTTCGATGTCGATGATCGGTACCTTCCTCGTCCGCTCGGGCATCCTGACCAGCGTTCACGCCTTTGCGGTCGATCCCAAGCGCGGCGCCTTCATCCTCGCTTTGCTCGCCATCTATATCGGCGGCGCCTTGCTGCTGTTCGCGGCGCGGGTCGGCACGGTGCGGCAGGGCAACACCTTCGAACCGGTGAGCCGCGAGGGCGCGCTGGTCATGAACAATCTGCTGCTGTCGGTGATCCTGGCGCTGGTCCTGATCTTCACGCTCTATCCGATCGTCGCCGCCGGGTTCGGGGTCCAGCTCTCGATCGGAAAGCCCTTTTTCGACAAATGGATCGGCCCATTCGCGCTCGCCCTGGTCGCGGTGATGGCGGCAGGGCCGCTGCTGCGCTGGCGCCGCGATGATCTGAATGCCCTGCTCGGGCGCATGACCGTGCCGATCGGCGTGACCGCGCTGGCGCTGGCCGGGCTCGCCATCTTCTCGCTCTCCGGCCATGGCATTGCGCTGCTGCCCTTGCTCGGGCTGGGCCTCGCTGCCGGGCTGGCGGCGGCGAGCGTCGCGCCGCTCTGGAAACGCAACCTGCGCCGCACGCCGCTCTTCACCCTGGGCATGGTGGTGTCGCATCTCGGCATCGCGGTCAGCCTCGCCGGCATGGCCTCCGATTCCGCCTTCACTGTCGAGACCCTGGTCGCGGCAAAGGTCGGCGAGCCGCAGACGGTTGGCCCCTATACGGTGACGCTTGCCGGCATCCGCCCGGAGATCGGGCCCAATTGGTCGGCGCTCGAGGCGAAGCTGGTCGCGCAGCGCGGTGACGGCACGCCCTTCACGCTCCGGCCGCAATCGCGCTTCTTCGCCAATCCCGTGACGGTGACGAGCGAATCGGCGATCGCGACCCGGCTCGACGGGCAGCTTTACACCGTGCTCGGCCAGCCCGATGATCAGGGCCGCTGGCAGCTGCGGCTGTGGTGGAAGCCCTTCGTCACCCTGATCTGGGCGGGCGGCGCCCTGATCGCGATCGGCGGAGCGCTGTCGCTGCTCGGCCGGCTGCGGCGTGAGCGACGCGTCTGGCAAAGGGATGAGGAGGAGGCATGAAACGCGGTCTGCTCTGGCTGCCGTTCCTGGCATTTGCCCTGCTGTTCGGCGTGGTCGCCTATGGCCTGCGCGCGCCGGCCGACCGGCTGATCCATTCGAAGATGGTCGGCAAGGATCTGCCCGCCTTCGCGCTGCCCGCCATCATCCAGACCAAGCCGGGCCTCGACACCGCGGTCTTCAAGCAGGGCAAGCCGCGGTTGCTCAACGTCTTCGCGAGCTGGTGCATCCCCTGCATCGCCGAGGCGCCTCAGCTGATGCGGCTGAAGGCGATGGGCGTGTCGATCGACGCCATCGCGATCCGCGACACCGGGCCCGCGATCCAGGGCTTTCTCAGCCGCAACGGCGATCCTTATGAGCGGATCGGCGACGACAAGATCAGCCAGGTACAAATGTCGCTCGGCTCCTCCGGCGTGCCCGAGACCTTCGTGATCGACGGCAAGGGGCGTATCGTCGACCAGCATATCGGCGATGTCCGCGAGGAGGATATCCCCGCGCTGCTCGCCGCGCTGCAGGGTGCGAAATGACGGCCTTCCACAGCTACCGTCACCCCGGACTTGTTCCGGGGTCCATCGGCCCGCACACGCAACGGCTGTGGCTCGTGCGGCACGATGGACCCCGGAACAAGTCCGGGGTGACGATGGTGGCGGTGCTCAGCCTGTTCCTCGCCGTGCCCGCACTCGCCGACAGCGGCCTGCCACCAGCCGCCCTCGCCAATACCCAGCTCCGCGATCCGGCGCTCGAGGCCAAGGCGCAGGCGCTGATGGTCACCTTGCGCTGCGTCGTCTGCCAGGGCCAGTCGATCGCCGACAGCGATGCCGATCTCGCCGGCGACATGCGCGCGATGGTGCGGCAACGCATCCTGGCCGGAGAGAGCCCGGCCTCGATCCGCCGCTGGATGGTGGAGCGCTATGGCGACTATGTCAGCTATGATCCCCCGTTCAGCGCGGTGACCGCGCCCCTGTGGATCGCGCCGGTCCTGTTGCTGGCGATCGGGGGCTGGCTGGCGCGCGGCAGTTTCAAGCGCAGGAGGCGTGGCTGATGGGTTGGCTCACGCTCGCGCTGATCGGCGTCGCCACCTCGCTCGCCCTGTGGCTGGGCGGCGTCTCGCGCTTCCTGTGGAGCTTTGTCGGCGCCGCCCTGATGCTCGGCGCGGCCGGCTATGCGCTTCAGCAAAAGGCGAACATGCCCGGACACCCGGTCGAGAGCTTCGCCGAGCCTATCCAGCTCGATCCTGCGACGATCGAGCTGCGCGATTCGATGCTGGGGCGTTTCACCGGCGACGGTGCCTATCTGGTCGCTGCCGATGCCATGACGCGCTCGGGCGATACGCGCAGCGCGGTACAGGCCGTGCTCGGCGGCATCAGGCAATATCCCAGGAGCCTGACGCTCTGGACCGGCCTCGGCATGGCCTATGCGCATCATGACGGCACCGTCTCGCCTGCGGCCCTGTTCGCCTTCCGCCACGCCGCGCATCTCGCGCCGCTTCACCCGGCGCCGCCTTATTTCCTTGGCCAGGCCTATATCCAGTCAGGCCAATTTGCGCTGGCGCGGCCCTATTGGGCGCGCGCCCTGGCGCTCACGCCACCGGGCCTGTCCTATCGCAACCAGATCGCCGAGCAGCTGACGCGGCTCGATGCGTATCTGGCAGCGATGGAACGGGCGCAGCAAGCGCAGCAGGCCCAGGCCGCCGGCGCGCCGACTGTGCCTTGATTCACCTCAGCCGCGAATCGTCCTAACCGGCCCAGGGCTCGAACGGCAGGTCGAGCGCTTCCGCCACCGCCTGGTGCCGGATCTTGCCGTCCGAGACGTTCAGGCCGTTGGCGAGATGCGGATCGGCCTTCATCGCCGCCTCGGCACCGAGGGTGGCGAGCTTGATCACGAAGGGCAGGGTCGCATTGTTGAGCGCAAAGGCCGAAGTCCGCGCCACCGCCCCCGGCATGTTGGCGACGCAATAATGGATCACGCCGTCGACCTCGAACACCGGGTCCTCATGCGTCGTCGCATGGCTGGTCTCGAAACAGCCGCCCTGGTCGATCGCGATATCGACCAGCACCGAGCCACGCTTCATCGTCTTGAGCATCTCGCGCGTGACCAGCTTGGGCGCAGCGGCCCCCGGCACCAGCACCGCGCCGATCACCAGATGCGCATTCTTCACCGCCGCGGCGATCGCTGCCTTGGAGGCATAGGCAGTCTTGATCTGGCTGCCGAAGAACATGTCGAGCTCGGCCAGCCGCGCGTTGGAGATGTCGTAGATCGTCACATCGGCGCGCATGCCGACCGCCATCTGCGCTGCGTTCACGCCCGAGACGCCGCCGCCCAGGATCGCGACTCGCGCCGGCGCCACGCCGGGCACGCCGCCGAGCAGCACGCCACGGCCGCCCTGCTCCTTTTCGAGATAATGCGCGCCGACCTGGATCGACATGCGCCCCGCCACTTCGGACATCGGCTTGAGCAGGGGGAGGGAACGGTCGTTCGCCGTCACCGTTTCATAGGCGATGCAGGTCGCGCCCGACTTCATCAGGCCCTCGGCCTGCGGCTTGTCCGCGGCGAGATGAAGATAGGTGAAGAGCAGATGACGCGGCTCAAGCATCGCGACCTCGCCGGGCTGCGGCTCCTTGACCTTCACGATCATGTCGGCGCTGGCGAAGACGCTCGCCGCATCGGGCAGGATCGTCGCGCCCGCCTTTTCATAGTCCCGGTCCTCGAAGTCGATGCCGAGCCCGGCGCCGGTCTCGACGAACACCTGGTGCCCGGCCGCGACAATGTCCGAAACCGAAGGGGGCGTGAGCCCCACGCGAAACTCGTTGTTCTTGATTTCCCGGGGAACACCGATGCGCATAACTGCTCTCCTGCTGTGCGTGAGCATATACACCAGGGCGGCCGGGAAGTGCTTGCAATCTCGGGGCGCGATGGCCTTGAATTGCGATGGGATTGCGCCGATATGGCCGCCCACGCAATGACATCCAACATGGACAATATCGATCGCAAGATCATCGCGCAGCTGGGCCGGGATTCGGGCATCACCAGCGAGGAGCTCGGCGCCCGTGTCGGCCTCTCGCCCTCGGCTGCGCACCGGCGGGTAAAGCTGCTCGAACAACAGGAATTGATCCTCGGCTATCGCGCGCGCCTCTCGCACGCGGCGCGGGGCAATCCCTCGACCGTGTTCGTCTCGGTGACCCTTACCGATCAGCGCCAGGCGACGATGATGGCGTTCGAACAGGCGCTCGACAGCACCGCGCAGGTGACCGAGGCGCATCTGATGAGCGGCGAATCGGATTATCTGCTCAAGGTGCTGGTGCGCGACGACGACAGCTATGAACGCATCCACCGCGAGGTCCTGTCAGCCTTGCCCGGCGTCCACCGGCTCGTGACTCAATTCACGATCCGCACCCTTGCGACGGAGAGCTGACATGGCCTGCCGGGACTTTTCGAGCGCCGTTGCGGGGGACGATAGCGCGTGCTACTGCGCCGCCACTTCGAACGCAGGGGCGCGCTTCGGTCTTTCCATGACATATCCTGACAATCGGGCAAGATTGCCACGCCAGTGAGCAACGACCCACCCTGCGCGGATGAATCCGCGCCTGCCGAGGCGGTATCCGGCATCCATCATCACAAGGACGGTCTCGCGAAGCTCGCGCTCGGCGCGATCGGAGTCGTGTTCGGCGATATCGGCACCAGCCCGCTCTACGCCTTTCGCGAAACCTTTGCCGGCCATCACAAGCTGGCGCTCGATCCGGCGCACATCATGGGCGTCACCAGCCTGATGTTCTGGTCGATGATGATCGTCGTGACGCTCAAATATGTCTCGATCATCATGCGCGCCGACAACAAGGGCGAGGGCGGCAGTCTCGCGCTGCTCGCGCTGATCTCGGGCAAGACAAAGACGCGGCGCTGGTCGAACGGCATCATCCTGCTCGGCGTCTTCGCCTGCGCGCTCTTCTATGGCGACAGCATGATCACCCCGGCGGTGTCGGTCCTGTCCGCGGTCGAGGGCCTGGCGGTCGCCGCGCCGGCCTTTGGCGAGCTGGTGATGCCGATCGCGATCGCCATCATCATCGGGCTGTTCCTGATCCAGCGCAGCGGCACCGCGCGCGTCGGGCTGTTCTTCGGCCCGATCATGCTCACCTATTTCGCGGTGATCGCGACATTGGGCCTGCTCAGCATCCTGCAAACGCCGCATATCCTCTGGGCTTTTTCGCCGCATTACGCGGTCGAGTTCTTCGCGATGGACCCGGTGCGCGCCTTCCTCGCCCTCGGGTCGGTGGTACTGGCGGTGACCGGTGCCGAGGCGCTCTATGCCGATATGGGGCATTTCGGGCGCAACCCGATCCGCGTGTCCTGGCTGTTCTTCGTCCTGCCCGCGCTGATGATGAACTATATGGGGCAGGGCGCCCTGCTGTTCCGGCTCGGCCATTCAGCGCTGGAAAGCCCGTTCTACATGCTTGCGCCGCATTCGCTGCGGCTGCCGCTCGTCGCCCTCGCGACGGCTGCGGCGGTGATTGCCAGCCAGGCAGTGATCTCGGGTGCCTTCTCGGTGACGCAGCAGGCGATCCAGCTCGGCTTCATGCCGCGTCTCCGGATCGAGCATACCAGTGCCGCGACCGCGGGGCAGATCTACATCCCGCTGGTCAACTGGGCGCTGCTGGTGATGGTGCTGCTGCTGGTGATGTTCTTCCGCACCTCGTCCAACCTCACCTCGGCCTATGGCATCGCGGTGACGGGGGCGATGCTGATCGACACCTGCCTGCTCTCGGTCGTGTTCTTCCGGCTGTGGCACTGGCCGAAATATCTGGCCGTGCCGTTGCTCGGGCTCTTCTTCCTGGTCGACGGCGCCTATTTCGCCGCGAACATGACCAAGGTGCCCTCGGGCGGCTGGTTCCCGCTGCTGGTCGGCCTGATCATGTTCACTGTGCTGACGACCTGGTCGAAGGGCCGCCAGCTGATGATCGACCGGATGCGCGAGGCAGCGATGCCGATCAAGGTGTTCATCCAGTCAGCCGCCACTTCGGCCACGCGCGTGCCCGGCACCGCCGTGTTCATGACCTCATCGCCGGAAGGGGTGCCGCATGCGCTGCTGCACAACCTCAAGCACAACAAGGTGCTGCACGAGCGAATCATCCTGCTCACCGTGAAGATCATGGACGAGCCCTATCTGCCCGAGGCAGGCCGGATCACGCTCGAGGATCTGAGCCATGGCTTCCACCGCATGATCCTGCGCTACGGCTTCATCGAGGAGCCCGATGTGCCCGCGGCGCTCGCCAAGGTGCACCAGTGCGGCGCCGATTTCCGGATGATGGACACGAGCTTCTTCCTCGCCCGCCAGACCCTGCTTTCCTCGACCAACCCGGGGATGATGATCTGGCGCGAGAAGCTGTTCGCCTGGATGCTCCGCAACGCCGAAAGCGCGATGGAATTCTTCCGCCTGCCGACCAACCGCGTGGTCGAACTCGGCAGCCAGCTCGAGATTTGAGCGAGCCCATCATCGTGACTGCCTTGTTCGGCAAGGCCGACGCGGCCTGGTTCGATGGCTTACGTCGCGCGCATTATCCGGCCGAACGCAATCAGTTACCGGCTCATCTTACGATGTTCCATCACCTTGCGCCATCGCTCGCGGAGGAGCTGAAGCGCCGGCTCGCTGGGGAGACGCACCGAACCAGGCCGCCTTCCGCGCGGCTCGCGGGGCTGATCTCGCTTGGGCAGGGTGTCGCCTTCAGGATCGAGAGCCCCGGACTGGCCGATATCCGCGACCGGCTGGCTGATGCGTTCGCGCCGATGCTGACGCCGCAGGATGCGGCCGGGTGGCGGCCGCATGTCACGATCCAGAACAAGGTGGCGCCCGCTGAAGCCAAGGCATTGCAGCGTGTCCTGGAGGCTGACTTCACGCCGCGCCCGGTCCAGATCGCCGGGTTGGCGAGCTGGTGGTATCGCGGCGGGCCCTGGGCGCCGCTGTCGCGTCACATGTTCGCTTGACCGGAACGGCTCGGCGCTCCTATAGGCGCCGCTCTCGAATGGCTGGGGCGGAGTAGCTCAGCTGGTTAGAGCACGGGAATCATAATCCTGGGGTCGGGGGTTCAAGTCCCTCCTCCGCTACCATTTGGTGGCGCCGCCATATCGAGTTTGCCGGCATTTCTGCCCGCATCCTGTCTTTTCCACCTCCTGATATTCAGCTAGCGGAGCCTTTCCGAAGGAGAGGCCCATGAAGACCCGCGCAGCCGTAGCATTCGAGGCGAAACGCCCGCTCGAGATCGTCGAACTCGATCTCGAAGGGCCAAAGGCCGGCGAGGTGCTGGTCGAGATCATGGCGACGGGCATTTGCCATACCGATGCCTACACGCTCGACGGGCTCGATTCGGAGGGGCTGTTTCCGAGCGTGCTCGGCCATGAAGGCGCAGGGATCGTGCGCGAGGTGGGGGCAGGGGTCACCTCAGTGAAGCCCGGCGACCATGTCATCCCGCTCTACACGCCCGAATGCCGTCAGTGTAAGTCATGCCTCAGCGGCAAGACCAACCTGTGCACCGCGATCCGCGCGACCCAGGGCAAGGGGCTGATGCCGGACGGCACGTCGCGCTTCTCCTACAAGGGACAGACGATCTTCCACTATATGGGTTGCTCGACCTTCTCGAACTTCACCGTCCTGCCCGAGATCGCGGTCGCCAGGATCCGCGAGGACGCACCGTTCAAGACGAGCTGCTATATCGGCTGCGGCGTGACCACCGGCGTCGGCGCCGTGGTGAACACCGCCAAGGTCCAGGTCGGCGACAATATCGTGGTGTTCGGGCTGGGCGGCATCGGCCTCAACGTGCTCCAGGGCGCGCGGATGGCCGGCGCGAACAGGATCATCGGCGTAGACATCAATCCCGACCGGGAGGAATGGGGCCGCAAGTTCGGCATGACCGACTTTATCGACAGTCGTGGCAAGTCGCGCGAGGAAGTGATTGCCGCGGTGCTCGCGCTCACCGACGGCGGGGCGGACTTCACCTTCGACTGCACCGGCAACACCGAAGTGATGCGCACCGCGCTCGAAGCCTGCCATCGCGGTTGGGGTACCTCGATCATCATCGGCGTGGCGGAAGCGGGCAAGGAGATCAGCACGCGGCCGTTCCAGCTTGTCACCGGCCGTAACTGGCGCGGGACCGCGTTCGGCGGCGCCAAGGGCCGCACCGATGTGCCGAAGATCGTCGACTGGTACATGAACGGCAAGATCGAGATCGATCCGATGATCACGCATGTCCTCAGCCTCGAGGAGATCAACAAGGGCTTCGACCTGATGCATGCGGGCGAGAGCATCCGCAGCGTCGTGGTCTACTGAACCACATAAAAAGGGGAGAGAGATATGTTCAGCCACATGATGGTGGGCAGCAATGACATTGCCCGTTCAAAGACCTTCTACGACGCGCTGTTCGGCGCGGTTGGCGGCAAGCCGGCCATTCAGGACGACCGGGGCCGGTTGATCTATATGCACAATGGCGGCGTCTTCATGGTCACCGCGCCAATCGACGGCGATCCGGCCTGCAATGGCAATGGCAGCACGATCGGCTTCGCGATGGCGAGCCCCGAACAGGCCGATGCCTGGCACAAGGCGGGAAGCGAGAATGGCGGCACCGCGATCGAGGATGCCCCCGGCGTCCGCACCAGCCCGATGGGGGCGCTCTACCTCGCCTATCTGCGCGATCCCGACGGCAACAAGCTGTGCGCCCTGCACCGCATGCCCGCCTGATGAGCTTCGCGACGGTCTCGACCAACAAGGCGCATGGCGGCACCCAGGGCGTCTACCGTCACGCCTCGGCCGCGACGGGCACGGACATGACCTTCTCGGTCTTCGTGCCCGATCATGCCGAGGGCGCGACCTTGCCCGTGCTCTGGTATCTCTCGGGCCTCACCTGCACCCATGCCAATGTCACCGAGAAGGGCGAGTATCGTGCTGCCTGTGCCGAGCACGGCGTGATCTTCATCGCGCCCGACACCAGCCCGCGCGGCGACGCCGTGCCGGATGATGAAGGCTATGATTTCGGCAAGGGCGCCGGCTTCTATGTCGATGCCACCGAGGAACCCTGGTCCGCCAATTTCCGGATGAAGTCCTATATCGAGGATGAATTGCCCGCACTGATCGCCGCTGGATTCCCGATGGCGGATCTGTCGCGGCAGGGCATCACAGGCCATTCGATGGGCGGGCACGGCGCGCTCACGATCGCGCTCCGCAATGCCGGACGCTATCGCAGCGTCTCGGCCTTCGCGCCGATCGTGTCGCCCTTGCACTGCCCCTGGGGCGAAAAGGCGCTGACCGGCTATCTCGGCACCGATAAATTGCCGTGGCGCGCTTATGATGCCTGCGCACTGATCGCCGACGGCGCGCGGGTGCCGGAGATTCTGGTCGACCAGGGCTCTGCGGACACTTTCCTCGAAGAACAGCTCAAGCCCGAACTGCTGCGCGAAGCCTGTGCCGAGGCGGGCATCGACCTGACGCTCCGGATGCAGCCCGGCTATGACCACAGCTATTATTTTATCTCGACCTTCATGGCCGATCACATCGCCTGGCACGCAGCGCGGTTGAAGGGCTGAAAGCAAAACTGCGCGGCCGGCTGATTCAAATCCCGCCGCCGAGGGGCCATGTTGCCAGCAACGCCCCATCGCCCCTAGATGCGCTGGCTTCACCACGGACGAATCCATGACCACCCATACAACCCGCATGCTCATCCTCGGCTCAGGCCCGGCCGGCCTCTCCGCCGCCATCTATGGCGCGCGCGCCGGGATGGCGCCGATCGTCGTCCAGGGCATACAGCCCGGCGGCCAGCTGATGACGACCACGGATGTCGAGAATTATCCCGGCTTCAAGGACGTGATCCAGGGCCCATGGTTGATGGAGCAGATGCAGGCCCAGGCCGAGCATGTCGGCACGCGGATGATGTGGGATACGATCGTCGAGGTCGACCTGACCAAACGCCCCTTCCGCCTGATCGGCGATGGCGGCGACGTCTATGAGGGCGAGGTGCTCGTCATCGCGACCGGCGCCCAGGCCAAATGGCTCGGGCTCGACAGCGAGGAGAATCTCAAGGGCAAGGGCGTCAGCGCCTGCGCGACCTGTGACGGCTTCTTCTTCCGCGGCAAGAAGATCGCGGTGATCGGCGGCGGCAATACCGCGGTCGAGGAAGCGCTCTACCTCACCAACCACAGCGACGACGTGACCCTGATCCATCGCCGCGATTCGTTCCGGGCTGAGAAGATCCTCCAGGATCGGCTGTTCGCGCACAAGAACATCAAGGTGTTGTGGAACAAGGAAGTCGAGACCTTTGTCGATGGCGGCGGCAATCTCGGGCTGGTCGCGCTCGACCTTGTCGATACCGTCACGGGCGAGAAATCGCGGCTCGATGTCGAGGGTGGCTTTGTCGCGATCGGCCATCATCCCGCGACCGAGCTGTTCCGCGGCCATCTCGAGCTCGATTCGGACCATTATATCAAGGTCGAGACCGGCACGACGCGGACCAGCGTGCCCGGGGTGTTCGCGTGCGGCGACGTGATGGACAAGGTCTATCGCCAGGCAGTGACGGCGGCGGGCACGGGCTGCATGGCCGCGCTCGACGCCGAGCGCTTCCTGGCCGAGGCTGATTTCGAGGTGGCGGAAGCGGCAGAGTAATATCGGACCTGCTGATCGACACCCATCCACCGTTCGGGCTGAGCCTGTCGAAGCCCGGATGGTTGGCGCAGCGTTCCGCCTAAAAGGCCCTTCGACAGGCTCAGGGCGAACGGTAGATATGGGTATAAGGCCTCAGGCAAGCACGCCGCGCAGGATCGATTCGAGCGCGGCTTGATCTGCTTCCCGGGCGAAGCTGTGCGAGGCCGTGTCGAGCGTCTGGATCACGGCGCGGATCTTCACTGCCCTGATCGCATCCATGAAGGCAAGCGCGGTGGCGTCGCGGCTGGCAAGGAGGATGGTGACGGGCGTAGCGATGCCGTCCAGAGCCTCGACAAAGCGCTGCGTCAGGGCTGAATCGGCCTCAGACTGATTCGCAAATATCTTCGATAAACCACTGTATAATTTACGGAGATTGATACCACCGCTAACCAGCCGAGCCCATTGCCGTGGGTCGCGCAGACGCTCGGCATAGCGCGCGCGGATCGCTGCGGCTGGCGGCAGATCGTCGCCGCTCCCCACCACCCAGGGGTTGGCGAGGACCAGTGCGTCGATCCCTGCGACGCCATGAAACAACGCAAGCGCAGTGGCGGCATCGCAATTGCCGAACGCGACCAGCCGCCTGATCCCGGCTTCGGCGGCGAACGTCGCGGCAGCGGCGGCAATGTCCGGCGCGGATTCGAGAAAGCCGTGATTCTCGCCCGTGGAGTCGCCGACCCCGCGCCGGTCATAGCGGAACACAGGCGTACCTGTCGCAGCCAGCCGGGCGGCGAGTGACGCCATGCCGCGATGCGCGCCCATCCGCACCTCGTTGCCGCCGGAGACGATCAGCAGGCCGGTGTTCCCGCTGCCCTCGTCGAGCGTACCCACCAGCGTGTCGCCGGCGCAGGGAAAGGCGATCAGCCGGCGCAGGTGGCGATCCATGCGGCGATATCGTCCGCGAGCAGGCGAGCAAGTTCGGGATCATTGCCGGGCTCGCTGCGCCGCCACAGCGGCGCGCCGGCGACATGGCGGTCGGCGGGCAGGGTGTCGGTGTCGAGGCGGACGATACGGAGCGGTTTGCCGTCGGAAGGAACGCTGTGCTCCAGTTCCCGCAGCAGGGCTCGGCTCAGGCGGTTGCCGGCGAGCTCGATCGGGGGGCCAGGCAGGTCGATCGTGTCGGCGGCGATTGCCTCGCCGCTTTCCTTCGCGGCTGCCAGGCGGGCACGGAACATATCGCGTACCAGCTTGTCACCCGCGACCGGAGAAAAATGCCAGCGCGACGCAGCGGGTGTGGTCGCGTCGATCAGGGCTCCGCCACGGACCGCGACCACATGAATCGGCCGGTTATCGGCAGACAGGCGTTCTGCGGCAGATGAAAATGCAATATTCCAAGTTTTTACGGCAGTATACTCAGTCTCGATGAGACTTTCGCCGGTGCCGGGAAGATCTGGCAACGCGCTCGCAATGCCGTGCCCGGCAAGTGCCCGCAGGATCGTGACAATGAAAGTGCGGGTGCGATTGGCTTCCTCGAACAGCGGCATCGCCGCGATCACGACCGGTCCGGTACCGGGTCCGAAGCGAAGCATCGCCTCGCGCCCGCCGGCCCAGTCATAGTGGTCGATCACCCGCCCGCTTTCATCGATTGGCCTTCGCCGCGGCGAAGCGGACCAGGGAACCGAAGGTCTCGAGCATCTCGCCATCGACCTCGTCATCCTCGATCAGGATGCCGAGCCGCTCTTCCAGTTCCGTGAGCATGCCGGCGACCGCCATCGAATCGAGCTCGGCAAGGCCGCCGAACAGCGGCGTCTCGCTGCGAAAACTGTCGACCCGAGCTTCGCTCAGGCCAAGCACATCGCGCAGGACGCCGCGCACGGTGGCGTCAATCTCATTGATGTCGTCAGGAAGCACTATCGACCCCAGTATCTGTATGTTCGCCCGTTAGAGAATGGGCGGGGTGATGCCAAGGGGAAGGGAAGAGTGGTAGCTTGTCATCACCCTTCTGCTTGTCATTCCCGCGAAAGCGGGAACCCATCTCCCGACGCTCGCGCCCTGCACGAACATCACCGATCGCCTCCGATGGGCCACAGGAGATGGGATCCCCGCTTTCGCGGGGATGACAGGTGGTGTGGGAGAGGTGGGGGCACGCCCCTTCACAGCGCGTCCGTGATGCGTATCAAGGGGCATGATCCCGCTCGATCCCATCCCTAGGCCGATCGATACCCTGCCCGGGCGCGGGCGATCGGGCGACGTCGCGCTCCTCGACCGCGCCGGAACGCTCGATTTTGCCGGCCTCGAGGCGCTGACCGGCGCGGTTGCCGCCTGGCTGGCCGCGCAGGGCCTCGAACCGGGCGTCCGTATCGCAAGCTGGTTGCCCAAGACGCGGCTGGCCTGCGTATTACCCATGGCCGCACCACGTGTCGGGCTGGTCCATGTGCCGATCAACCCGGTGCTCAAGCGCGCGCAGGTGGCGCATATCCTCGCTGACAGCGGCGCCTCGTTGCTGGTGACGCAGGAAGCGCGGATCGCCTCGCTGGAGCCTGGTGACGTGCCCGCGGACTGCAAGGCGGTACTCGAGGGCGAGATCGCCACGACAAGCGACGTCGTGCCGCCATCCTCGTCCGATCCCGATGCGCTGGCGGCGATCCTTTATACCTCGGGCTCGACGGGGCGGCCCAAGGGCGTGATGCTCTCCCACGCCAATCTGTGGCTCGGCGCGATCTCGGTTGCGCATTATCTGAAGCTGGAACCCGCGGACCGGGTGCTCGGCGTGCTGCCGCTCAGCTTCGACTATGGCCAGAACCAGCTTTTCTCGACCTGGGCGGCCGGGGCGAGCGTGGCGCCGCTCGATTACCTCACCGCGCGAGACGTCGTGAAGGCAGTCGATCGCGTGGAAGCGACGACGCTCGCCGGGGTGCCGCCGCTCTGGGTGCAGTTGCTCGAAGCGCAATGGCCGGCCGCGACGGCGGCACGGCTCAAGCGCCTGACCAATTCAGGCGGCGCGCTCACCCCCGCGATGATCAGGGCCTTGCGCGCCCGGTTCCCGGGGGCCGATCTTTATCCGATGTACGGGCTCACCGAGGCGTTCCGCTCCACCTATCTCGCGCCGGCGCTGGTAGATGCCCATCCGGAGTCGATGGGGCGCGCCATTCCCTTTGCCGAGGTGATGGCGGTTCGCGCAGATGGGTCTCCGGCAGCGCCCGGCGAACCCGGCGAACTGGTGCATGCCGGGCCATTGGTGGCGCAGGGCTATTGGCGCGACGAAGCGCGGACCGCGCAGCGCTTCCGCCCCGCGCCCGCCTGGTCGTCGCATGGCGGCGTGGCCGTATGGTCGGGCGACACCGTGGTAGAGGGCGAGGACGGTCTGTTTCGCTTCGTCGGGCGTGACGACGAGATGATCAAGAGCGCCGGCAACCGCATCAGTCCGACCGAGATCGAGGAAGCTGTGCTGGCAGGTGGCGAGGCGGCGGAAGCCGTGGCGATCGGCGTGCCCGATGTACGGCTGGGCCAGGCCATTGTCGTGGTTGCCCGGGCGAAGAATGATACGACTGAAGCCGAGGCGCGGCTGCGCGAGCGGCTGCGGCGCGATTTGCCGAGCTTCATGCAGCCGGCCCGCTATGAGTGGCGGACGGAACTGCCGAGAAACGCCAATGGCAAGCTCGACCGCGCAGCCATCTCGCACTCCGTTCGCCCTGAGCTTGTCGAAGGGCAGGAAAAGGGCTTCGACAAGCTCAGCCCGAACGGTGGAGGGGGTTCCCCGTCAAATGAAGGGGTGACGTCATGAAGCCAATGGGCACGATCCCGGCTGAATTCCGCGGTGCGGGGCCGCTGATGATCGCCGGGAAAAGCGCGGAGCAATGGGTCGCCATAGCTGGCGATACGCCGTTGTTCGTCTATGATTTCGGCATGGTCGCAAGCCGGGTCGCGCGGTTGCGGTCGGCCATGCCCGCCGGGCTCGACCTGCACTACGCGATCAAGGCCAATCCGTTCGCCCCTTTGATCGCGGCCATGGCGCCCCTGGTCGATGGGCTGGATATCGCCTCGAAGGGCGAGATGGCGCTGGCGCTGGCGGCGAAGCCGGGGGCTGCGATCAGCTTCGCCGGACCGGGCAAGCGCGATGACGAGATCGCAGCGGCCATCTCCGCCGGCGTGACGCTCAACCTCGAATCCGAAGGCGAGGCGGATCGTGCCCTGCTGGCGGCGGAGCGGCTTGGCGTCACGCCGCGGCTCGCGGTGCGGGTCAATCCCGAGATCGAGCTGCGCGGATCGGGCATGCGCATGGGGGGCAGGGCATCGCCCTTCGGCATTGATGCCGAACGCGCCGCGGCGCTGGCGAAGCGGGTGATCGCCGCCGGCGCGGAATGGCGAGGCTTCCATATCTTCGCGGGGTCGCAGGCGCTGGATGCGGCAGCAATCATCGAGACCCAGGCCGAGACGCTGGCGCTGGCCGGGCGGCTGGCGGATGAGGTCGGCGCCGTGCCGCCGCTGGTCAATCTTGGTGGCGGCTTCGGCATCCCCTACTTCCCGGGCGAAGTCCCGCTCGATGTCGAGGCGGTCGGCGCGGCGCTCGGCGAGGCCATGACGTCACTACCGGACGCGCTGAAGGGGTCGCGGTTCGCGATCGAGCTCGGGCGTTGGCTGGTCGGCGAGGCGGGCGTCTATCTCACCCGGGTGATCGACCGGAAGGAAAGCCGGGGCGAGACCTTCCTCGTCGTCGATGGCGGGCTGCATCACCAGCTCGCGGCCTCGGGCAATTTCGGCACGGTGGTGAAGCGCAACTACCCCGTCGCCATCGCGACCGCCGCAAAAAATGCCGAAACCGAAACCGTCACCGTGGTCGGTTGTCTGTGCACGCCGCTCGATCGTCTCGCCGACCGCGTCACCCTGCCGGTCGCCCGTCCCGGGGACCTTGTCGCGATCTTCATGGCCGGGGCGTACGGCCTGTCGGCAAGCCCCGGCGGGTTCCTCGGCCACCCGCTGCCCGCCGAGATCCTGGCCGGTTCGGCCGATAGTCCTAACGCTATCTTAACCCCCGCAGCCGCATAGCCGCTACCAATCCCGCGAACCTTGCCGGCGTGACGTCACCGGTCGGCTTTCGCGGCTGGAGGGTCGCGCAATGCGTTTTACGGGTCGATTCAACAGTTTGGCGCTTTTGACCAGCGCCGGCCTTATGCTTAACGGCTGCGCAACCGGTGGTCGCGGCGAATTGCCGCCCGCAAGCTTCGTCGCTGCCCAGGAGCAGCCCGGCGAGGAATATATCATCGGCCCGCTCGACCAGCTCAACATCTTCGTGTGGCGCAATCCCGAGCTCTCGGCCAAGGTGCAGGTGCGCCCCGACGGCCGGATCACCACGCCGCTGATCAGCGACATGCCCGCGGTCGGCAAGACGCCAGCCATGCTCGCCGACGACATGAAGATTGCGCTCGGCGAATACATCAAGGATCCGATCGTCTCGGTGATCGTCGAGAACTTCTCGGGCACCTTCAGCCAGCAGGTCCGCATCGTCGGCGCGACCGAGAAGCCTGCCTCGATCCCGTACCGCGCCAACATGACCCTGCTCGATGCGATGATCGCGGTCGGGGGCCTGAGCGAATATGCCGCCGGCAACCGGGCCAAGCTGGTCCGCTACGATCGCAACACCGGCAAGCAGGTCGAGTATAACATCAAGCTCTCCAGCCTGCTCAAGAACGGCGATTCGAGCGCGAACGTCCGGCTCGAACCGGGTGACGTCATCATCATCCCCGAGAGCATGTTCTAGGAGCGGCCGGGGGATGAACGGCCTTTACGATGAGATCAGGGTTGCGATCCATACGATCTGGACGCGGCGCTGGCTTGCGCTCGCGGTCGCCTGGGCGATCGCGATCGTCGGCTGGCTGTTTGTCTCGCAGATCCCCAACAGCTATGAATCCCGCGCCCGCGTCTTCGTCCAGATGCAGACCGTCCTGCCAAGCGCGGTCGGCATCACCGCCGCCGACCAGCAAAAGGATATCGACACGATCCGCCAGACGCTCACCTCGGCGGTGAATCTGGAAAAGGTGGTGCGCGGCACCGACCTCGCCAACACCGTGTCGAGCCCGGCCGATGTGGCCGACCGCGTGGCCGGGCTGCAAAAGGCGATCAAGATCACCGCGCAGCAGGACAATCTGTTCGAGATCGTGGTGACCGGCTCCAGCCCCAAGGTCGCGCGCCAGGTCGTCCAGAAGCTGATCGACCTGTTCGTCGAGCAGAATCTCGCCGGCGACCGTGACGAGAACACCCAGTCGCTCGGCTTTCTCGACCAGCAGCTCCAGGCGCGCCAGAAGCAGCTCCAGGACGCCGAGGCGAAGCGCACCGATTTCCAGAACCACTATCTCGGCTCGCTGCCCGGCACTGGCTCGCTGAACGACCGGATGAGCGCAGTGCGCAGCCAGATGTCGCAGATCGACAGCGATCTCGCCGCCGCGCAATCGAGCCTGGCGGCGTTGAACGGCCAGCTTGCCGGCACGCCGGCGATGGTCGCGGGTGGCGGCACCAGCGGCGTCGGACCCGCCCGGGCACGGCTCGCCGCTATCCAGGGCCAGCTCGCCGAAGCGCGGTCGCGCGGTTTCACCGACAATCATCCCGATGTGATCGCGCTGAAGAGCCAGCTCGCCTCGGCCCAGGCTGCCGCGCGCAGCGAGCCGGTCAGCGCCGGCGGCGGCGCGAACAACCCGCTCTATCTGTCGCTCAAGTCGATGCAGGCGGACAAGCAGGCGACCGTCGCCTCGCTGACGATGCGCAAGACCCAGCTCCAGGGCGATCTCGACACGCTCAACGCCAAGCTCGCGGGCGATCCCGCAGTGGCGGCCGAGCAGTCGCAGATCGAGAACGACTATCAGGTGCTGAAGGACCAGTACAGCAAGCTGCTGGCTGACCGCGAGGCGATCAAGCTGCGCGGCCAGGCCCAGACCCAGACCGACTCGATCAAGTTCAGCGTGATCGACCCGCCGACCGCGCCGCGCGTGCCGACCGCGCCCAACCGACCCTTGCTGCTGACCGGCGTGCTGCTGGCCGGCATTGTCGGCGGCATCGGCGCCGCCTTCGCGATGGGCCAGTTGCAGACCACCTTCGCAACCGCCAGCCGGCTCGAGCGTGCGACCGGCATGCCGGTGATCGGCTCGATCGGCGAGATGGTGACCCGGGCGCAGATCGCGTCGCGCCGGCGCAAGCTCGCTTATTTCGGTGGCGGGGCAGGGGCATTGGCAGTCGCCTATGTCGCGCTGCTCGGCGTCGAGATGCTGCAGCGGGGGCTCGCGGCATGACTGATATGACGCCCCGCAAGATCAAGGGCTCGCTGCTCGAACGGGCTGCCAAGCTCTATGATCTCGGCGCACCGCCGCGCGAGCAACAGGCGCAGGCCGCCCCGTTCCCGCAGCCGGTCGAGCCGCTCGAGCTCACGCCGCAACCGATCCGCGGACCCGCCCTCGAAGAAGAACCCCGCCCGCGCACCCGCGTCGCGCAGCCGACCCGAGCTGCGGCCAGCGGTGTGGCGATCGATCGCCGCATGCTCGCGGAAAAGGGCCTGCTTGTGCCCGGTGCCCCGATCGGCGCGCTGGTCGAGGAATTCCGCCAGGTGAAGCGCCAGCTGCTCCAGACCGCGCGGATCGTGAAGAAGTCGGATGGCGATCGCTCGCGCACCGTGCTGGTCTGCTCGGCCAGGCCCAATGACGGCAAGACCTATTGCGCGGTCAACCTCGCCATCGCGATGGCGGCTGAGCGCGATGTCGAGGTGCTGCTGGTCGATGCCGATTTCGCCAAGCCCGATGTGATGACCCGGCTCGGGCTCATGGACGGCCCCGGGCTGCTCGATGCGCTGGCCGATCCGACTGTGGATATCGAGGCGTGCGTCGTTACCACCGACATCCCGCAGCTCAGCCTGCTGCCGGCGGGCACCAAATCGAACAATGATACCGAGCTGCTCGCCAGCCGACGTACCGGCGAGGTTATCGCTGCGCTGCTCGCCGCTGATCCGAAGCGCCTGCTGATCTTCGATTCGCCGCCCGCGCTCGCGGCGACGCCGGCCTCGGTGCTGGCCAACCATGCCGGGCAGGTGATGCTCGTGGTCCGTGCTGACCGCACCAGTGAGGGGGATCTGCGCGAAGCTGTCGCGCTGCTCGAGGGGTGCGACCATATTCAGTTGGTGCTGAACGCAGTGTCGTTCGCGCCGGGGGGGCGCCGCTTCGGCGGCTATTACGGTCAGGAGGACGCGACATGACGCGTGCGCTCGGTATCGGCGCAGGCATCGCCGCACTGCTTTTCACGTCGCCCGCATTCGCGGACGATCATGCGCGTCACAAGTCGATCGCGCCCTATATCGAGCTCGGCCAGGTGCTGACCTCGGATCTCCAGAGCGGCGATGTCCTGACCTATTCGACGGTCGCGGCCGGGGTCGATGCCTCGATCCAGACCAAACGGACCCAGTTCCAGATCAGCTATCGCTATGAGCGGCGCATCTCTTGGAGCAAGAAGGTCGGCGACGACGATGTCCATAGCGGCCTCGCCCGCGGCGCAGTGAAGATCGTGCCGGGCTTCAGCATGGAAGGCGGCGCGCTCGCGACGCGCTCCCGCTCGGATATCCGCGGCGCCGCGCCCGGCGTGCTCGCCGGCAATGTCGACAATATCTCACAAGTCTATTCGGCCTATGCCGGCCCGACCCTGTCGTCGCATGTCGGCCCGGTCAGCGTCGGGGCAAGCTATCGCTTCGGCTACACCAAGGTCGAGTCGCCCGGCGCGACCGGCGTGACGCCGGGCAGCCCGGCGCTCGATACCTATGATCATTCGACCAGCCATGTCGTGCAGGGTACGGCCGGCGTGAAGGCGGGCACCGTGCTGCCGGTCGGCGTGACGGTGAGCGGCGCCTATGAGCGCGAGGATGCCAGCCAGCTCTCGCAGCGTTACGAGGGCAAATATGCCCGGGGCGATGTCGTGCTGCCCGTGACGCGCACGCTCGCGCTCACCGCCGGCGGCGGGTACGAGAAGATCACGGTCAGCCAGAAGGACGCGTTGCTCGATGCCGGCGGCAAGCCGGTTGTCGACGGCAAGGGCCGTTTCGAGACCGACCCAAGCTCGCCGCGCCGTATCGCCTATCAGACTGACGGGTTCATCTACGAAGCCGGCGTCGTCTGGCGTCCGTCGCCGCGCACCACGCTGCAGGCGCATGTCGGCAAACGCTATGGCGGCATCAGCTATACCGGCTCGCTCAGCTATGCAGCGTCGAAGTCGGTCGGAGTCCAGATCGGGGTCTATGACAGCGTCGAGACCTTCGGGCAGCAATTGCGCGATGGCATCGCCAGCCTGCCGACCAGCTTCATCGAGCAGCGCGATGCGTTCGGCCAGCAATTCACCGGCTGCACCTATGGGGCCTCGAGCAGCGCGGCGGGCGGGTGCCTGAACGGCGTCTTCCAGTCGATCTCGACCTCGGCCTATCGGGCGCGCGGCGTCGATGCGGTGCTCACCGCCAATCGCGGGCCGCTCACCTTCGGCTTCGGCGTGGGCTATGCCAACCGCCTGTTCTACGCGCCCGGCGGAACCGGCTTCACGACCAATGGTTTGACGGACGAGAGCATTTACAGCACCGGCTTCGTATCGGCGAAGATCGACCGGAATTCAGGGGTTACCGGAGATATCTTCGCCAATTACTACAAGAGCGGAATCTCGGGTGCGCCTGCTGTCCTCAGCACTGGCGCAACCGGCCTCTATTATCATAATTTCGGGCGGATCGGGACGACTGCGTCGCTCGGGATCTATCAGTTCAGCCAAAAGGGCTCGGACGATCAGGTTTCAGGCTCGGCCGAGCTCGGAATGCGCTATCAATTCTGAAACGTGCCCGGCCTGATGCCGGCACGAGGATGGTGACGATGTACGACGACCATTACGGATTGAGCGGACGCCCGTTCCAGCTGACGCCCGATCCGCGTTTCTGGTTCGACACGGCCACGCACCGCAAGGCGATGGCCTATCTCGGCTATGGCCTGGCGCAGGGCGAGGGCTTCATCGTCATCACCGGCGATGTCGGTGCCGGCAAGACGACTCTGGTCGGCCACCTGATGGCCACGGTCGATCGCGAGCGGCTGCATATCATCAAGATCGTCTCCACCCAGATCGAGGCCGACGATCTGTTGCGGATGGTCGCGGGTGGGCTCGATGTCGATCCCGACGGCATGACCAAGGCGCAGCTGCTCGGCGCGATCGAGCGTGCGCTGCACGCGATGGCGCGCTCGGGCCGGCGGACCCTGCTTATCGTCGACGAGGCGCAGGCGCTGCCGGTCTCCGCGCTCGAAGAGCTGCGCATGCTCTCGAACTTCCAGGCGGGCGGCCATGCGCTGCTCCAGATCTTCCTGCTCGGCCAGCCCGAATTCCGCGAGCGGCTGCACGGCTCCGAACGGCTGGAGCAGCTCCGCCAGCGCGTGATCGCGATGCACCATCTCGATCCGATGGGCCCCGAAGAGGTCGAGCCCTATATGCTCCACCGCCTCTCGGTGGTCGGCTGGCAGGGGCGGCCGCGCTTCACGCCTGATGCCTTTGCCGCGCTCTACAAGGGCTCGGAGGGCATTCCCCGGCGGCTCAACCAGCTTGCCGGGCGGGTGCTGCTGTTCGGCGCGATCGACCAGCTCGACACGATCGATGCGCGGGTCGTCGCGGCGGTGATCGACGATATCGCCGGGGACGCGCCGGCCTCGAAACCGGCGCCGGTCGCCGGACCGGTCGCCGAGCCCGTCGCGCCGCTGCCGATCTCGGCGGCTGCCCCCGCCAACGAGCCGCGGCCGATCCGCGCCTTTCCCGAAGCTACCGACTTCAACGAGGCTGACCGGCTGAGGCCGGAGCGGCGGTCCGGCTCCGACAGGCGCAGTGCGCAAAAGCCCAATAGCGAAACACCCAGCGATCCCGGGCTGGCCGCGCGCGTGGCCGAGCTCGAGGCCAGGATCGACGAGCAGGATGCTGCGCTGCGCCGTGTGCTGACCCTGCTGGTCGACTGGGTCGAGGGCGACCAGCGGCCCGATCTCGCCTCGATCCGCGCGGCAAGCCGGTAGGCGCGCCATGCGCAACGCCCTGTCGGTTGATGTTGAGGACTGGTTCCAGGTCGGCGCCTTCGAGAAGGTGATCGACCGGGCGGACTGGGACAGCATTGCCCCGCGCGTCGAGCGCAACACCGATGCGGTGCTCGCGCTGTTCGCGGAGAGCGGGGTCAAGGCGACCTTCTTCACTTTGGGCTGGGTCGCGCACCGCTTTCCCGCGCTGATCCGGCGGATCGCCGAGCAGGGGCATGAGGTCGCCAGCCATGGCTGGGATCACGCCCGGGTCTTCACCATGGATGCTGCGGCTTTCCGCGAGGATCTCGCGCGGACGCGGGCGACGCTCGAGGACGCGGGCGGCGTCGCGGTGACCGGCTATCGTGCGCCGAGCTTCTCGATCGACAAGCGGACCCCCTGGGCGCACCCGATCCTCGCCGAAGCCGGCTACACCTATTCGTCGAGCGTCGCGCCGCTCCACCATGATCATTATGGCTGGCCCGAGGCGCCGCGCTTCGCATTCCGCCCGGTCGAGGGTGCCGATCTGATCGAAGTGCCGGTGACGGTCGCCGAGATCGCCGGGCGCCGCGTCGCGACGGGCGGCGGCTTCTTCCGGCTCATCCCGGCTGTGCTCACCAACTATTCGATCCGCCAGGCCGAGGGTGCGGGTCAGCCGGCGATCTTCTATTTCCATCCCTGGGAGATCGATCCGGGCCAGCCGCGTGTCGCCAATGCGCCGCTGCGGTCGAAGCTGCGGCATTACAGCCGGCTGGGTGCAATGGCAGGCAAGCTGCGCACCCTGATCAAGCGCCACGACTGGGGGCGGATGGATGCGGTGGTGGCTGAGATAAAGGCAGACCTTGCCTCAGAACTGCACTGTTCCCCGGCGAAGGCCGGGGCCCAGTCGGGGGACGTCGCAACTGGGCCCCGGCCTTCGCCGGGGAACAGCCCGACGATTGCTGCGGATCGCCTCGCCTCGTGAACATGCAGATGATCTCGCAGCCGCTCGCCTTGCGCGCGGCCGATCTTCGCAATCCCAACGAGCGCGCGCGCCTCGACGCCTTTGTACGCGCGCACCCACAGGGCACGCCCTTTCATCTGCCCGCCTGGAGCGTGGCGGTGGCTGAGGGCTGCGGCCAGAAGAGCCACACCCTGGTTGCCGAGCGCGCCGACGGGTCGCTGGCCGGCATGGTGCCGCTGACTGAGATCCGCTCGCCTCTGTTCGGCAAGGCGCTCGTCTCCAATGGCTTTGCGGTCGGCGGCGGCGTGCTGGCGGAAGATGACAACGCATTGCAGGCGCTCGCCGACGCGGCTTGGGCGCTGGCTGAACAGCTTGGCTGCCCGACGCTCGATCTGCGCGGGGTCGGTGGCGACGGGCCGGACTGGATCGTCGACGATCAAACCTATCTCGGTTTTACCCGACCGCTCGCCGCATCGGACGAAGCAGAGCTGGCCGCGATCCCGCGCAAGCAGCGCGCGGAAGTCCGCAAGGCGCTCGAGAATGATCTCGAAGTGGTGATCGGCCGTCACGCCGGCGACGCACAGAGTCACTATAAAGTTTACGCTGAGTCGGTGCGCAATCTGGGGACGCCCGTCTTTCCGGCAAAATTATTTCGGGCCGTTTTACGCGAATTTGAGGACTCCGCCGATATCCTGACGATTCGGCGGCAAGGAGCTGCGGTGGCGAGCGTGTTGAGCCTCTATTTCAACGGCACCGTCTTCCCGTATTGGGGCGGCGGCACGGCAGCCGCGCGCGCGCTCCGCGCCAATGACCGGATGTATTTCGCGCTGATGGCGCACGCCCGGAACAGAGGCTGCACCCGCTTCGATTTCGGCCGCTCCAAGGCCGGCACGGGGGCCGCCGCGTTCAAGAAGAACTGGGGTTTTCAACCGGTTCCGCTGATGTATGTTAAACGGGTGGCTGCTGGGGGGGCGCCACGTGAAATCAATCCGTTGAACCCACGCTATCGGCTCAAGGTCGAAGCCTGGAAGAAGCTGCCGCTTTGGGTCGCAAACCAGATTGGGCCGCATATTTCCCGAGGACTTGGCTGATGGGCGACATTCTTTTCCTGGCACATCGCGTGCCCTATCCGCCCGATCGCGGCGACAAGATTCGCGGCTTCAACGTGCTGAAGTTCCTGTCGGAGCGCAAACGCGTCCATCTCATCGCCTTTGCCGACGACACCCGCGACATGAAGCGCAAGGGCGGCCTGGCCAAGCTCACCGGCAACCGCTCGATCATCTGGCGGTCGAAGCCGCGCGCTGTCGCTGCCATGGAGGCGTTGCTCGGCCGCAAGCCGATATCGCTCACGGCTTTCGAGAACCGGCCGCTGCGCGAGGCAGTCGACAATATCCTCGCCCGGCATTCGATCGACACGATCTACGTCTTCTCGAGCCAGATGGCGCAATATCTTCCGGTGCGGCCGCGGCAGCGCGTGATCATGGATTTCTGCGACATGGATTCGGCGAAGTTCGCTGCCTATGCGAAATCGTCGACCGGGCTGACCGAATGGTTCATGAAGCGCGAGGCGAAGATGCTGCTCAACCATGAGCGCAGCGTCGCCAATCGCGCCGATGCCAGCCTGTTCGTGAGCGAAGCCGAGGCGGAGCTGTTCCGCGCGAAGACCGGCGCCGAGCGAGTCCATATCGTCGAGAACGGCATCGACACTGCCTATTTCGACCCAACCGCGCAGTTCAAGCGGATCGACTCGACTGGTGCGCTGATCGTCTTCACCGGCCAGATGGATTATCGACCGAATGTCGAGGCAGTGGTGTGGTTCGTCGAGACCATCCTGCCGCATATCCAGATACGCTATCCGCATGCCCGCTTCGCGATCATCGGTCGCAATCCCACCGACGCGGTCAAGGCGCTGGCAAAACAGAAGGGCGTGATCGTCGCCGGCGAGGTTGCCGATGTGCGCGGCTGGATCGCTGCGGCCTCGGTCGTCGTGGCGCCGCTCAAGCTCGCGCGCGGCGTGCAGAACAAGGTGCTCGAAGCCATGGCGATGGCGCGGCCAGTGGTCGCGTCGGCGGCTGCGGCACAGGGCATCGATCATGGCGGCACGATCCGCGTCGGCGAGACGGTCGGCGAGATTGCCGAGGAAGTGATCGCTGTTCTCGACGATCCGACCGGGGCGGCGACCATGGGCAATGCCGCCCGCGCGCAGGTACAGCGCCGCTATAGCTGGGACGCATGCCTCGCCCCGCTCGATGCGATCCTCGGCATCCGGGTGAAGGCGCCGCCGCGAAAGTCAGCGGCGTGACCATCGCCGTCCCGGCGGCTGACTTCGCGGCCGGGACCAGGATTGCCGGTTTCGAGGCCCAGTGGCGGCGCCATGGGATGATCCTCGGCGCAGTCGCGGTCATCCTGCTGCTGATGTTCCACACCGATGTCGCCGGCCTGGCGAATATCTGGTGGACCAGCACCACCTTCGGCCATTGCCTGTTCATCGCGCCGGTCATCGCCTGGCTGGTGTGGCAGCGCCGCACCCAGCTTGCCCAGGTCAAGCCGGTCGCCTGGTGGCCCGGGCTGGCGCTGGTCGCGGTCGGCGGCTTCGGCTGGCTGCTCGGCGACGCCGCGGGCGTGGCGCTGGCGCGGCATCTCGGGCTGGTGATGATGCTGCAGGGCGCGGTCGTCACCCTGCTCGGGCCGAATGTCGCCCGCGCCTTGCTCTTTCCGCTCGCCTACGGTTTTTTCCTCGTGCCGTTCGGCGAGGGGTTGGAGGGGCCGCTGCAGACCGTCACCGTAGCGATGACGATGCCGCTGCTCCATCTGTTCGGCGTGCCGGCTCATGTGGACGGCGTGCTGATCACCATCCCCAATGGCTATTTCGAGGTCGCCGAGGCGTGCTCCGGCGCGAAGTTCGTGATCGCGATGATCGCGTACGGCGCGCTGGTCGCCAATGTCTGTTTCGTCTCGTGGCGCCGCCGCGCGATCTTCATGGTCGTCGCGCTGATCGTGCCGGTCATCGCCAATGGCCTGCGCGCGTTCGGGACGATCTATGCGGCCTATCTCACCTCGGTCGAGCGGGCTACGGGCATGGACCACATCGTCTATGGCTGGATCTTCTTCGGGCTGGTGATGGCGGCGGTGCTCGCGATCGGTTGGCGCTGGTTCGACCGCGCGCCCGACGCGCCCGTGTTCGATCCGGCGACGCTCCAGGCCGAGCCGAAGCGGCGGGTCGACCTGCTCGTCGCGGCGGCGCTGGCACTGGCGGTGGCGGCGATCTTCCCGGCCTGGTCGGCGGCGATAGCGGGCCGGGCAGAGGCTTTGCCCGCTGAAATCGCGCTTCCCGAAATAGCAGGCTGGCACCGCGCCCCGATGAGTACCCGCGCACCCTGGGCGCCAAATTATCCGGGCGCCGACCATTATCTGATCGGGCGCTATGAAAATGGCCAGGGCGACGCGGTCGATCTCGCCATCGCGGTCTATGGCAGCCAGCATGAGGGCAAGGAGATCGTCTCCTTCGGCGTCGGCGCGCTGCGCGAGGACGATGTCTGGGTGCGCGTCGACGATCTGCCCGATCTCGCCGGCGGCTCGGCAATGCTGGTGACTGCGCCAGGGCCGGTCGAACGCCAGATCGTGACTTGGTACCGGGTCGGCAATGTGGTTACGCATGACGACAAGATGGTGAAGCTCGAAACCTTGAAGGCGAAGCTGCTCGGCGGCCCGCAGCGCGCGGTCGCGGTGCATGTCTCGACCGAGGTCCTGCCGGGGCGCGATCCCCGTGCTGCGATGGAGCGTTTCCTTCAGGCGCTCGGCCCGGTCGACCGGCTGGCGGACCATAGTGCCGGGCTATTGCCATGACACCCCGATCCGTTCGCCCCGAGTGCCATCGAGCTTGTCGAGATGGCGTATCGAGGGGCAGGTGTGTCTCGATACGAGCCCTCGACAAGCTCGGTCTCTACTCGACACGAACGGAATTGGGTTTGGCTCGCGGATTCTCAAACTAGATGTGCGGCATCGCCGGGATCTTCTATCCCGCTACGCCAAAACCCGTCGATCCGGCACGCATCAAGGCGATGGCGGACGTCCAGGCGCATCGCGGGCCTGACGGCTCGGGCGTCTGGACAGCGCCGGGGGTTGGGCTCGGGCATCGCCGGCTCTCGATCATCGATGTCGCCGGCAGCCCGCAACCGATGGCCAGCACCGACGGCGCGCTGACCGTCACCTATAATGGCGAGATTTACAATTTCGCCGCGCTGCGCACCGAGTTGCAGGCGCTCGGGGCTGTGTTCGCCACCAAAGGCGATACCGAGGTGCTGCTCCATGGCTGGGATGCCTGGGGCCCGGCGATGCTCGATCGGTTGAACGGCATGTTCGCCTTCGCGCTCCACGATGCCCGGCGGCAATGCCTGTTCCTCGCGCGCGACCGGCTCGGGGTGAAGCCGCTCCATTATGTCGAGCTGTCGGATGGCGGGCTGGCCTTCGCGTCGGAATTGAAGGGGCTGCTCGCGCATCCGCTGCTGCGGCGTTCGCCCGATATCCGCGCGGTCGAGGATTATATGGCGTTCGGCTATGTGCCGGACGATGCCTGCATCGTCGCGGGCGTGAAGAAGCTGCCGGCCGGCCATTCGCTGCTGATCGAACGCGGCAAACCGGTGCCGGCGCCGTCGCGCTGGTGGGATGTCGATTTCTCGAAGCGCGCGACCGGGTCGACCAGGGCGCTGCAGGAGGAACTGGTCGCGCGGCTGCGCGATGCTGTCACCTCGCGCATGGTGGCGGATGTGCCGCTCGGCGCCTTCCTGTCGGGCGGTGTCGACAGCTCGGCGGTGGTTGCCTTCATGGCCGAGGCGTCGAAGCGTGCGGTCAAGACCTGCACGATCGGCTTCAACGAGGCCAGGCTCGACGAGCGCGCCTATGCCACTGAAATCGCGAAGCGCTTCGCGACCGAGCATCGCGAGCGTGTCGTCTCGGTGGACGATTTCGCGTTGATCGCCACGCTGGTCGGGGCCTTTGACGAACCCTTTGCCGATGCCTCGGCGCTGGCGACCTACCAGGTGTGCCAGCTTGCCCGCGAGAATGTCACGGTCGCGCTGTCGGGCGACGGAGCCGACGAGGCCTTTGCCGGCTATCGCCGCTACAAATTCCAGGCGGCCGAGGAGCGGGTACGAGGGCTGTTGCCGTCATCGATCCGTTCAGGCGTGTTCGGAACGCTCGGGCGCGTCTACCCCAAGGCCGATTGGGCGCCGCGGCCGCTCCGGGCGAAGACAACCCTGCTCGCGCTCGCTGAAGACGGCGCCGAAGCCTATGCCCGTTCGGTCGGCGTGACGACACCAGCCTTGCGCCACATGCTTTTCACTGCCGAGGCACGCCGCGGCCTGGGCGGGCACCGCGCTGAGGATCGCTATATCCGCAGCATGCGCGATGCCCCGGCGCGCGACGCACTCGACCGCGCGCAATATGCCGATTTCCAGCACTGGCTGCCCGGCGACATCCTGACCAAGGCCGATCGCACCAGCATGGCAGTGAGCCTCGAGGCGCGCGAGCCGTTGCTCGATTACCGGCTGGTCGAGTTCGCTGCCACGCTGCCGGCGTCGATGCGGCTCAGGGGCGGGCAGGGCAAATGGCTGATGAAGAAGGCGCTGGAGCGCTATCTGCCGCGCGACATCCTCTACCGGCCCAAAATGGGGTTCGTGACGCCGATCAGCGCCTGGTTCCGCGGCCCGCTCGCCGATGCGGCGGCGAGCCTTGCAAGATCGCGTGTACTGGCCGGGTCCGGCTGGTTCGAACCCGCCATGATCGAGCGTCTTGCCGCGGACCACCGGGCCGGCCGCGCCGAGCACGGCCGGACCTTGTGGCAATTGATGATGCTCGAACGGGCGATGACCCGCCTGTTCTAGAAGATGTGCATCGCCGCGTGGATGGTCAGTGCGACGAGGCACAGCGTCGAGAGCGAGAAGATCGAGAAGCGGATAATCACGCGGTTGAAGGTCGCCTGGACGATGCTGTGGACGATGCGCAGCGCGACATAGGCCCAGGCGATGGTCAGGTTCAGCCCGCCGCCCGCGCCGAGCAGGGCGAGCACCAGCGCGACCGCGTAGAACAGCGTCGGCTGCTCCATCAGATGGTTGTAATTGTCGGCCGGCCATTGCGCCTGGGGCGGGATGACTTTCTTCAGATCCTCGCCGCTGCCGCCGACAAGGTTCTTCGTGTCGATCTTGGCGGCGTTCATCGCGGGGATGCGGGTGGCGTACATCCACACCCACATCACGAGACTCCAGGCAATCAGCGCGACGATCGGCGCAAGGATTGGGCTGTGTTCAGTCATTTCGGCAGCTCCCCTTCTGTTATGAAGGGGAAGCTGCCTCAATCAGTACGGATATGCAACTCATTGGTCCTCCCAGAGCAAACTCGGAGAGGGCCATAAGGTCAGTCGAAGCTGGCGCCCCAGCGGCGCTTGGTGCGGTTCTTCCACAGGCCGCGGTGATAGGCGTCGCTGGCCAGCAGCGGCATCACGGAGCCTGCTTCAGCGAACACCATCTGCTCGATGCCGGTGTTGACCTTGCCCCAGCTCGCAGCCTCCTGCAGCGTCGAGGAGGAGCAGGCGCCATCACGCACATCGGCGACGGTGATCTGCACCGCATATTTGTGCACCTGGACATCGTCATGGCCGAGGATCTCGGCGCAGACCACCGTATCCTGGATGAAGTTCTTCGGCACGCCGCCGCCGATCATCAGCAGGCCGGTAGTGCCCGCCTTGATCTTGATGTCGGTCAGCTCGCGGAAATCGGCGATCGCGTCGAGCACCATATAGGGCTTGCCCTCCTTGGCGCGATCGACCTGGTGCTTGACCAGCCCGAAGCCGGCCGAGCTGTCGACGAACGCCGGGCAGAAGATCGGCACATCATGCTCATAAGCGAGCTTGACCAGGCTGTTGTCCTTCTTGCCATGCTCGACCAGATATTTGCCCATCGCACGGATGAACTCGCGGCTCGAATAGGGGCGCGGCTCGAGGCCGTTGGCGATCTCGTAGATCGTATGGTCGCAGTCCTGGAGCTGCTCCTCATCGATGTAGGTGTCGTAGATCCGGTCGATCAGCAGCGAACGCAGCGTATCGTCGTCCGGCACTTCCAGCGCCTGATAATGTTTGTGGCCGAGCCCCTCGAAGAAATCCATGTCGACGATCGACGCGCCGGTCGCGACCACGCCGTCGATCATGTTGTTGCGCAGCAGCTCGGCATAGAGATCCATGCAGCCGCCCGCCGAGGTCGAGCCCGCGATGACAAGGAAGATGGTGCAATCGGGGTCAGCGAGCATCTGGTTGTAGATGTCGGTCGCACGGCCGAGATCGCGGCTGGTGAAGCTCATCTTCTTCATCGCATCGACGATCGGGCGCGCGTCGAAGCTGGTGATGTCGATATGCTCGACTGTGGTCGAGAGCAGCTCGGCCTTGCGGGTGTCGTTGATGGCTTCAGTCATGATCTTCTCCTCATCCCCCTCCCGCTTGCGGGAGGGGCTAGGGGTGGGCGCCCGGTTTCAGCGAACGCACCGTTTGTTGAAAACGCGAGCCCACCAGTGACGGTAGCAATCGGGTCGAAATGCCCCCCGGGCATTTCTCAATCATGCCGGGGGCATGATTGACCCGATTGCTACCGTCACTCCCCTCCCGCAAGCGGGAGGGGGGAAGGCAGGCCTTAGTGATTAGTCGTTACAGCGTGACGACGTTCGAAGCGACCTCGCGCTCGTCGCCCGCATAGAGCGACGCCATCGGTTCGTCGGAGACGATCACCGTCTCGTCCGATCCGAAGCCGTTGAACGCAGTCCGCATCGCGCAGCCATAAGCGCCGAGCATGCCGATCTCGATATAGTCGCCGGCGCGGGCGTCGGCGGGCAGCAGGAACGGGCCGGCCATGTGATCCATATCGTCACAGGTCGGGCCGTAGAAGCTGAACTCCATCAGCTTCGCCCGGCTGTCCGGCTCGCGCAGCAGCTCGACCGGGAAACGCCAGCCGATATGCGCCGCATCGAACAACGCACCGTACGCGCCGTCATTGATGTAGAGCTCGTCGCCGCGGCGCCGCTCGACGCGCACGATCAGCGAGCTGTACTCTGCGCACAGCGCACGGCCCGGCTCGCACCAGAGCTCGGACGAATAGCTGACCGGCAGGCTCTCGAACGCACGGTGGATCGTCTCGAAATAGCGCTCGAGCGGAGGAGGCTCCATCCCCGGGTAAGTCGAAGGGAAACCGCCGCCGACATCGATCACGTCGACCGTGACCGCCGCCTCGACAATGGCCGCGCGGACGCGCTCCATCGCATTGGCATAGGCTTCGGGCGTCATCGCCTGCGAACCGACATGGAAGCAGATGCCGAGCGCATCGGCCGCCTGGCGGGCCGCGAACAGCAATGCCTTGGTCTCGCCGGGCGCAGCGCCGAACTTCGAGGCGAGGCTGAGCTTCGAATGCTCGGACGAAACCCGCAGCCGCACGCAGAGCGTCAGGTCCTGCGCTTCACGCGTGGCGCGAACGATCTTCTCGAGCTCCTCGATCGAATCGAGCGAGAAGACGCGGACGCCATGGGTGAAATAGGCTTCCTCGATCGCTTCCTCGGCCTTGACCGGGTGCATGAAGCACAGGGTGGCTTCCGGAAGCGTCCGCGCCACGAGCCGGACCTCGGCAATCGAGGCGACGTCGTAATGCGTGATTCCGCTATCCCACAGGACCTTCAGCAGGTCCGGCGAGGGATTGGCCTTCACGGCATACATCGAGCGGCCCGGAAACTTCTCGACGAAGAATCGGGCTGCACGCGATGCGGCGTGCGGGCGAATAAGCGTTACCGGTTGAACCGGTCCGTGCTTAGCGATCTCGAAACCGCGAGTGGCGGTCGAAAGGGTGGTCGCTAACCCCAGCGCGCTATGATGCTTGTGCAACTCAAGGGACCTCCAAGTGCCTAATGGCGGACGAAAGCTGCCTTGCGGTTGGAAGTCCCATGGGGCAGCGGGAAGCGCGAAATAGGGTCGACTTTCGTGAATGTAAAGTGGAATTGGACCCACGGAGATTTGATGTGACATTTGTGCGACAGCCGACACGGGCGGGGGTGCGGGACGCCGCAGCGAAGATTGCAGCAATTTTGCCGCCATCGCCGCTGTTCGTCGCGGAAATCCGTGGAGTTTCAGTGGCTTTCAAGGCGGAGTCGCTGCAGCCGATCGGCGCGTTCAAGCTGCGCGGCGCCTGGCACCGCTTGACGGCAATCGACACCGAATTGAGGGCAAAGGGCGTCGTCGCCTTCTCCTCCGGCAATCATGCGCAGGGCGTCGCCTGGGCGGCGAAACGGCTCGGCGTGCCCGCTGTGATCGTGATGCCGTCGGACGCGCCGAAATCCAAGCGCGACGGGACACTCGCGCTCGGCGCCGAGGTGGTCAATTATGACCGGGCGACTCAGAGTCGCGAGACGATCGCAGCGCAACTCGCCGAGGCGCGGGGCGCAGTGCTGGTGCCGAGCTTCGACGATCCCTGGATCATCGAAGGGCAGGGCAGTGCCGGGCTCGAGGCCGAGGCGCAAATGGAGGCATTGAGGCTGGGGCCGCCGGTGAATGTCATCGTGCCGTGCGGCGGCGGCGGGCTGGCGGCCGGCATCACCCTGGGGCTGCGCGATGCGATGATCACCGTGGCGGAGCCTGAAGGCTGGGACGATATGCGACGTTCGCTCGAGGCCGGCTGGATCGAGCCGGTCGGCCCCAATCCGCCGCCGACCGCCTGCGATGCGCTCCAGACGCCGCTCGTCTCGCCGCTGACCTTCGACGTGCTGTCGCGGCGCGGCGTGCAGGGCGTTGCAGTCAGCGAGGCGGAGATTCGCACGGCGCAGCGCTGGGCGGCGGAACGGCTGCGGCTGGTGGTCGAGCCCGGCGGCGCGGTTGCGCTGGCTGCGCTGCTGGCGGGCAAGATCGATGTGACGGCGGGGACGCTGGTCATTCTCTCAGGCGGCAATGTCGATCTCGCCGCTTATGGCGCGGTGCTGGCGGGGGCAGGGGCATGACGCCGGCATTGAATGGAATCGAGGCGGCCGCGCCCGCCATTGCGATGATCGCGGCGTTCGCCTGCCTGATCGGCGGCGGCGTGCTCATCGCCAGGCAGCGCGACGTGAAGAAGGGCGCGCTGATGCTCGTGATGGCGGTGGTGCTGATCGCCAATGTGGTGATCTGGACTTTATAAGGTCCTGATTGTTCGAAAATGAGCAGCAGGCACTGTATGTTGCTGCCACTAAACCAGCTTGGTCCCAAGCTTGTGGGCGGTATAAATCGGTCGGCCGACGCAAAACGGACGGTCGTCAAACGGGGGGCGTTGGGGTGAAGCGATACGGTCTGGTTCTGGTTCTCGTTTTGGCGATGGCGGGTTTTGGCGGTTTAGCCGAAGCGCATAGCGGTCAGGCGGTTACATTTGTCCCGATCCAGCTTCCGGGCGTTTCGCGGCCATGGACCGTACGCAAACGTGATCCTTACGCTACCTGGGATGCGAAGTCGCAAATTGCGCCCGCTACCGAGGTGGTCTTTGAAGGAAAGGACGGTGTAGTCGATTCAGCCCCGCTTATGCCGCAAGCCCTTTATGCCATCGATCAAGACTTGGTCGAAGGCAACAGAGTTTGGCTGTCCAAAGGTAGCCTTTTGGTAAAAATGGATGGCGGCACTGGTAACTGGTATTGTACCTGGCGCTTTGACGAGAAGTCGACTGGAACAAAACTCGGGTCAGCGGACGAACATATTTCGGGATTTGATTATATATTTTGCTTACGGGCGGATGAGAATGGGAATTCGATAGAAGCTAAAATAATGATTGCCGATTTCAAGGGTCTGTTGGCTATAACGGATCCTGAATCTGGAATGGGAAGATATAGAAATGGCGTTGGGGCAACTAATTCTGTTGTTCTCAAGACTTTTTATAATGAGAAATTTCCGACGCGCGCGCAATTGCAAGTGCTTGCTGCTTGGAGTTCCTCACATGGAGGCTCTGTTTGCCTTCACGCGGCTATTGTTGCTGCGGACGCGGCCCAAAAGCTGGCTCAGAATGATCAGTGCTTTTCCGGTGTTGGGCAAAGCCTCAATATAGCTGGAGGTACATATACAGTTACCTCCATCGGTGAGCGCAACGCATTCAAAATTCGTATCGACAGTCCTATCAATGTTCGAGGTCTTTCGCCCCGCATCATCAAATAACACGTCGCGTATTCCAGACGGAGTTTTCCACGGGCCAAAGTCGACCGAGCGGAATCATCCAAATTTCTGTCTATCGCGAGCGATTTGCGGTCCGCCACGATGTCCCCCGGAACAAGTCCGGGCGACGACACAAGCTATCTCACCGGATCGGCGAGTTCGGGTCGAGCCGCATGTCCAGATAGTGATCCACCGAGCCCATCAGCTCGGGCATCTCGTGCTCGAAGAAATGGTTCGCCTTGGGGATCGTGTCGTGGTGGATCGTGATGTGCTTCTGGGTACGCAGCTTGTCGACCAGCTTCTGCGTCGCCAGCGGCGTCACCACCTCGTCGGCCTCGCCCTGGATGATGATCCCGCTTGCCGGACAGGGTGCCAGGAAGGTGAAATCATACATGTTCGCCGGCGGGGCGATCGAGATGAAGCCGCGGATTTCCGGGCGGCGCATCAGCAGCTGCATGCCGATCCAGGCGCCGAAGCTGACCCCGGCGATCCAGGTGGTCGAAGCTTCGGGATGGAAGCTCTGCACCCAGTCGAGCGCGCTGGCCGCGTCGGACAGTTCGCCGACGCCATTGTCGAACGCGCCCTGGCTCTTGCCGACGCCGCGGAAATTGAAGCGCAGCGTCGCGAAGCCGCGGCGCTGGAAGGTCTTGTAGAGCTCCTGCACGATGCGGTTGTTCATCGTGCCGCCGGCCGTGGGATGCGGGTGCAGGATCATCGCCACCGGTGCGCGCGGGCGCGGGGCTGGGGCGAAACGGCCTTCGAGACGGCCTTCGGGGCCGGGGAAAATGACTTCTGGCATTTGACCTGCTGACATAATGGTGCGCTCGGGTGGAGCGCAGGAATGTGCGCGCTATATAGGCGACGTGCCCATTTTCGCAATTGGAACAACGATACTGCCCGACCGCCTCTATCTCGATCACGCCGCGACGACCCCGATCCTGCCTGAAGCCGCCGCCGCGGTGGCGGATGGCATGGCGCGCTGGGCGAACCCGTCTTCGCCGCATGCCGAGGGGCGCGCGGCGCGGGCGGCACTGGAAGAGGCGCGCGCGCGGATCGCAGCTGCCTATGGCTGGAAGGGCGAGGTGCTCTTCACCAGCGGCGCCAGCGAATCGCTCGGCATCGCGCTCACGCGGTCGATCGTGGATCGCCGGATGATCTCGGCGGTCGAGCATGATTCGGCGATTCGTGCTGCGGCGGATGCTGCTGTCCTGCCGGTCGATTCGTCCGCCGTGATCGATATGCCGGCGCTGGATGCAGCGCTGGCGATGCCCGGGCGTCCGCTGGTCGCGATCCAATGGGCCAATAGCGAGACGGGGGTACGCCAGCCGATCGCCGCGCTGGCAGCCCGGATCAGGGCCACGGGCGGGTTGTTCCTGGTCGACGCCGCGCAGATGCCGGCCGGCGCTGATCCCGATGTCGCTGCCAATGCCGATTTCATCGCGATCTCGGCGCACAAGCGTGGCGGGCCGCCGGGGATCGGGGCGCTGCTGGTGCGCGATCTCGGCACGCTGATGCCGAGCGGCGGGCAGGAACGGGGCTATCGGCCCGGCACCGAGAATCTGCCCGGCGGGCTCGGCTTCGCGGCGGCGCTCGAGATGCCCGAGGATATCGCGGCGACGGCCGCGCTGCGGGCGCGCCTCGATGATGCCATCACACGTTCGGGCGGCGATGTCGTGGCGGCCGGGCAGGTGCGTCATCCCGCGATCGGCTCGTACCGGATGCGCGGCCTTGCCGCGACGACTCAGTTGATCCGCTTCGATATGGCCGGGATCGCCGTTTCGGCGGGCAGCGCCTGCTCCTCGGGCAGCATGAAGCCAAGCCATGTCCTCGGCGCAATGGGCTGGAGCGTGGATGCCTCCCGCGAAGTAGTGCGGGTGAGTTTCGGCCGGACAACGACCGTAGCCGATATCGACCGCTTCGTCGCTGAATGGCGTGCCATCTCGCGCTCGGCACGGGCATTCGCCGCATGATCTATCTCGATTACCAGGCGACCACCCCGCTCGCGCCCGAGGCGCTGGCCGCGATGCTGCCCTGGCTGGAGAACCAGCACGCCAATCCGCATTCGGCGCATGCACCCGGTCGGGCGGCAAAGGCAGCGGTTGAGGTTGCGCGGGAGGCGGTCGCGGCGCTGTTGCCACCCGGCGGCTCAGTCAGCTTCACCAGCGGCGCGACCGAGGCGATCAACTGGGCGATCAAGGGCGTCGGCCCCGGAAAGATCGTGACGCTTGCGACTGAGCATGCAGCGACGCTGGACACGGTCGAGGCGCTGGCGAAGGCGGGCAGGGCGGTGACGGTGTTGCCGGTCGGCGCCGACGGTCTGGTCGATCTCGCCGTCGCCAGGGCGGCCATCACACCCGGCACTGCGCTCGTGGCGGCAATGCTGGTCAACAACGAGATCGGCGTGATCCAGCCGATCGCCGAACTTGCCGCGATGGCGCGCGAGGCGGGCGCGCTGTTCCTGTGCGACGCGGTGCAGGGCTATGGCCGCATTGCGATTCCGGAAGGCTGCGATCTGGTCGCGATTTCCGCGCACAAAATCCATGGCCCGAAGGGGATCGGCGCCCTGTGGATTCGCGACGGCGTTTCGATCGAACCATTGCTGCATGGCGGAGGCCAGGAGGCGGCGGGCCGGTCCGGCACATTGTCGCCGGCGCTGTGCGCGGGATTCGGGGCTGCGGCGCGCCTCGCCACGGACTATCAGCGCGATGATTCCGCGCATATCGAGCAACTCTGGGGATTGGCGATTGAACGGTTTGGAGAGGATTGGATCATCAACGGATCGGTCGAGCATCGCTATCACGGCAACCTCAATATCCGCCGCAATGGGCTGGATGTGAATCGACTGATGTCCGATCTCCGCGATATCGCCTTCTCCGCAGGCTCGGCCTGTGCGAGCGGGTCGGGGCGATCGAGCCATGTCCTGCGCGCGATCGGGCTCAGCGACGCCGAGGCGCGGAGCAGCATCCGCCTCGGCTTCGGGCGCTATACCAGCCAGGACGATATCATTGCCGGGATCGACCGGATCGTGGCGGCCGCGGCCGCGCAAAGGATCGCTGCCTGATGCTGGTGCGCTTCATCGGTGCCGACGGGACGATCAGCGAGGTCGAGGCCCAAGCGGGCGATCGCCTGCTCGAGATCGCCCAGGCCAATGGCCAGCCGCTCGAGGGCACCTGCGAGGGGCAGATGGCCTGCTCGACCTGCCATGTCATCGTCGATGCCGCCGATTTCGACCGGCTGCCTCCTGCCAGCGAGAATGAGGAGGACATGCTCGATCTCGCCGCCGGCGCGACCCGGACCAGCCGGCTCGCCTGCCAGATCTGGCTCGACGCGGCGCTCGACGGCTTGACCGTCAGAATTCCCGGCGAAGCGCGGAACATGCAGGGCCGCTGATCATTACGCTCCCGTGCCCTTCTCGGCACGCAGGAGAGATATCCATGAAAATGTTCACGCTCGTCTCGGCGGGCCTGGCGGCCGTCGCCGCAATCGCACCGATCGCTGCAACCGCCCAGATGCAGTCGACTCGCGAGCATCACGACAAGCGCGTCGTCGCGACCACCACGGTCAGGACTGACAATGGCCGCCACAATGACCGCCGCAACTGGCGCCACCACACGCGGCAGGTCTGCACGATGCAGTGGCGTCATCATCACCGCGTTCGCGTCTGCCATACCAACCGCTGGTAGTACGGCCGGTTTGTGCCCCATTATCAACGTTGCGGCGGGATGCGGCCATGCTAGCATTGCCTTCCGGGAGCACATCCAAGGAGAGGAATCCCAATGAAGTTGATCGCACTCATGTCCGCGGCGGCCATCGCCGCGGCGGCGCTCGCGCCGGTGCCCGCACTTGCCGACCACCATGGCGGCTGGAAGTGGAAGACGGTCTGCAAGACGGTCTGGCATCATGGCCACAAGTCGCGCGAATGCCACAAGGTCCGCTACCACTGATAGCACGGGCTTGATCACACCGCCCGACCTCGCCATATGGCACGCGGGAGTCGGGCGGACGTGGTCGTCGCCAACCCGGTCAGATCCGGAAGGAAGCAGCCGCAACGATTTCGCCGCGGGTCGTTCCGGCTCCCACCCGCCCTTCACGAAAAATGGTCGATCTTCTGGCGTCGCGACGAGCGACCGCCTAGATGGATCATAATGTCAGACTCCTTCGATCTCGGCGAGCCGCCCCAACCCCATCGGGGCGAGGTCTATCGCGTCCTCGCCCGCAAATACCGCCCGCAGACCTTTGCCGAGCTGATCGGCCAGGATGCGATGGTGACGACGCTCGGCAACGCGATTCGGCGGGGCCGGCTGGCGCATGCGTTCCTGCTGACCGGCGTGCGCGGGGTGGGCAAGACCTCCACCGCGCGGCTGATCGCCAAGGCGCTCAACTGCATCGGCCCCGACGGTACGGGCGGTCCGACCATCGATCCGTGCGGCGTGTGCGAGCCCTGCGTCGCGATTGCCGAAGGCCGGCATATCGATGTGATCGAGATGGACGCGGCGAGCCATACCGGCGTTGACGATGTTCGCGAGATCATCGACGCCTCGCGCTATTCAGCGGTCTCGGCGCGGTTCAAGATCTACATCATCGACGAAGTCCATATGCTGTCCAAGAACGCGTTCAACGCGCTGTTGAAGACGCTCGAGGAACCGCCGGCGCATGTGAAGTTCCTGTTCGCGACGACTGAGGTCAACAAGGTGCCGGTGACGGTGCTGTCGCGCTGCCAGCGATTCGATCTGAGGCGAATCCCTGCCGAAAAGCTCGCCGAGCATTTCGCGCGCGTGTCCGAGGCGGAAGGCGTCGAAGCCGAGCCCGAGGCGCTGGCGCTGATCGCGCGGGCGGCGGAAGGGTCGGCGCGCGACGGGCTGTCGATCCTCGACCAGGCGATCGCGCATGCCGGGATCGAGGGCAGCGGCGTGCAGGCGGCGACGGTGCGCGACATGCTCGGCCTGTCGGACCGCGGCGCGATCCGCGATCTGCTCGGGCTGGTGCTGGCCGGCGATGGCCTCGGCGCGCTTGCCTCGCTCAGGCGGCAATATGATCTCGGGGTCGATCCGCTCGGCGTGCTCCGGTCGCTGCTGGAGACAGTGCACGGCGTCACGCTGGTGAAGCTCGGCACCGCGCCCGAACTGGGCCAGGCAGTCGAGGAGCGCGAGGCGCTGGCGGGCTGGGCGGCCTCCTTGTCCTTCGCGTCGCTCCACCGCCTGTGGCAATTGCTGCTCAAGGGCCATGACGAGGTCGCCCGCGCGGCCTTGCCGATCGAGGCGTGCGAGATGGCGCTGCTGCGGCTGATCCATGCCTCGACCCTGCCCGATCCGGGCGAACTGGCGCGGATGATCGCCAATGGCGCGCCGGTCGCCGGCGCCGCACCTGCCGCCGCGCCGGCGGCGCGGGCGCAAGCGCCGGCCGAGGCCTCGCTGCCCAACACGATTCGCGATCTGGTCGCCTTTCTCGAGGAGAAGGGCGAGCAGGGCCTTGCCGTGAAGCTCACCCGCAGCGCGAGCGTGGTGCGGTTCGCCGCGCCCGAGCTGGTGTTGAGCGCGGCACGGCCGCTGCCCGCGGATCTGATCCGCGAGCTGAACGCTGAACTGAAGCGGCTGACCGGGCGACCCTGGAAGGTAACGTCCGAGGACGTCCCGGGCGCACCGACGCTGCGCGAGGAGGAGGACGCGCACCGCAATGCAATGCGCGCCGCCATTCTCGAAACACCGGTGGTGAAGGCAGCGTTCGAGGCCTTTCCCGACGCCGAATTTCCCGAAAGCGAACTCGACCGCCTGATGGCGGCACAACGGAGCAAGTGATGAACAACCTCGAAGACATCATGGCCATGGCGCAGAACGTACAGAACGAGCTGGCCAAGGCCCAGGCCGGGCTCGACGCGATCGAGGTCGAGGGCGCGGCCGGTGGCGGGCTGGTGAAGGTCAAGGCATCGGCCAAGGGCCGGATCATCGGCATCGACATCGACGAATCGCTGCTCGCGGCGAGCGAGAAGCAGATGCTCGAAGACCTGATCGTCGCTGCCTTCAACGACGCCAAGGCCAAGGCCGATGCGGCCTCCAGCGCGGAAATGTCCAAGATGACCAGTGGCTTGCCGCTGCCGCCCGGGTTCAAGCTGCCTTTTTAGAGCGTGCTCCGTTTAGACGGAAGCATATCCGGAGTTTCGCAGGTAGTTTGCGCATTCGCTCGGTGAGACGATGTCGAGGAGTTGACCGACGCGCTGCCACGTTGCGTTGTGGCTTCGTTCCTGG